>Ga0180217_1000007_pt1 | contig 425366 bp, 165 predicted proteins | sample eDN3rd37CBELigOP_FD_128521 | JGI IMG/M metagenome (GOLD analysis project Ga0180217, IMG submission 128521) | Enriched Organic Plus compost microbial communities from Emeryville, California, USA - eDNA 3rd pass 37_C BE-Lig OP (version 2) (version 2) ...
CACGAATTTCAAACCCCTCTCCGCCCAAGGAGAGCGTGGGCAGTTTCGTCGGGTGGATGGGTTCTCCTTCGGTCGGTGGGGGTGTGGCGGGGGTGTGGCAGAGGCGGCTTATATTACCTCTCTGTGGGAGCCGGGGGAAAAGTGGGGCCGGAAATCCGGGCCAGGACGGATAGGGCGAGATTGGGAGTATAGTAACATTCCACACCTCATTGAATTGTGAGAATGGATACAAGGTACGTAAATGATATAGATATAATTAAATTTTATATGCAGTTTTAAATCGCTTTAACGTACAATTATTTGATATAACACATGATATACCCATTCTGAACCACTTTTCCACTCACCACTTCCGCTCAACCCCCGAACTTCTCTGTGTATACCCGCCGTTCTACACGATCCACAGCGAGGTGAAGGACCCCGACGCCGAAATCCGGGAGGGACCCATGTCGATCCTCTACCAGGCGGCCAAGACGGGCAAGCCAGTGCTCGTGGCGTGCCGAAACGACAAGCATCTCCTCGGACGCGTCAAGGCGTTCGATCGACACTTCAATATGATCCTTGAGGACGTGAGCGAGACCTGGGTTGAGCACGGTAAGCGAGGCAAGGGACAGAAGAAGGCCGCATCCACCGTGAAGGAGCGTGCCATCCGCAGAATGTTCCTCCGAGGTGATAGCGTCATTCTTGTTGTCGGCAACCCTAAGGCCTAAGAGGGGCGACAGAGGAGCTAGAGAGAGAAAGAGAATGAGAAAGAGATCGCAGAAGGAACAGACCTGATGCAAGATGACCACGATCATTATCCTGGGCATGATTGAGCGGTGGATTGGGCATCGAGACAGCTCGCCAGGCCAGGGTTTGACCTGTACAAAAGGTCAGGACTGGACAGGAAGATCTGGACTGGGCTTGTGAACATGTACAGATATGGGTTCACACAGCAGCTGCTCTGGTTGCGACGAAGACACATATTATGACTGTGATGATGGTAGTGCGACTGATCTAAGCGAAGGCTAAGGCATTGTATTATTTAAACTTCGCCGCCAACACTTTGGATGTAGAATGTCAGACATTCCACCAGGCTATCAAGTAGCGCCTACAATCGTGCCCTGCGCCCGGTGGGAGGCAAGCTGAGTTCCATTACATGTATACAAACGGAAGCGAATAGTACCCGCACATTCCCAACAAAGCAATAAACTGTACGGAAAGATCTAAGCACGTGATGCGTTTGGATGACCTGAGAGCGAACTCGCTTTATGCTGTTTACGCTTCTTTGAAGGTGATCTTGGTGGTGACAACAATGATGAGGGGTTATACATGTTGGGTGCGATTGATCCTAATTTACGTATGAAGTACCATTTGCTTGCCTTTGTCAGTCGGAGAAGCGCATGCTGTCACGTGAAAAAACGTACAAAGTGTGCATGATGACGGGTTGGAACGTAAACCAGCTCCACGGAACCGTTGGAAGTCGCCACCTCCCGTCGCGGACTGAGTTGTCGTCTCTCCTCGAGGGATAAGTTCTCGCCATCTCCCACACTTGCGCCACGCTTGTCTTCTTCTTTGGCTTTTCCCTCTTCCTCCTCTTCTTCATCTGATGATTCATCGACTAGACTGCCTGGGGCCCATTCCATTTTTGTCTTGGCGTCGCGACGGGTGCCCTCAGAATTGGATCCCACGGTAACAACGGTAACTCCTTGCTGCTCATGGGATGCAGATTTAACGTTCAACCGATGGCTATTCCTAAGCCTAGGTGGCAGGCGTCGCGCTGGACCACACCAACAGCCTTCCCGAGATTTCGGACGCGGAGCAATCGGTCCCCCTGCACCTGCCGCCGCAGCTTGCTCTTCACTTCGACCGCATCCACAGCACCCAAACTTCGACTGGCTTCGGCCAGCGTCAGTCGTGGGGGGAACAGACGATGCGGTAGAATACGTTTGACCAGGTTCGAATGCAACCACGGAACGGAGTTGCGGATCACTGGCGTCCCAAGGGTTCGGCAGTTCAGACACAGAGATCGCACGCACTGGCGCTTGTTGGACAGGATTCAAGTAGAACTTTGCGGCATCTGACTGGATGTTGGGAAGTTCATCAGCCGGAATTAAGCAGCTCACAGGCTCCGGCTCTTCGACGGCATCAACGCGGGGGACACGCACTGCGTACAGAAGCCTAACGGTGAGGATGTCTTTTTCATGGGGCTTGATGAAGGGAATTGTAGGCTCGCGCTTTTGAACAGACTCGCTCTTCCCTCTAAACCAGTTATGAAACATGCTTCTCGATGCTTCCGACTGCTTTCGGCTGTTGGTCAGTGATTTTCTGCGTCGCTTGATACCACTTCGTAGCCTCAACAGCAGGGCAAAGCTCATCGGCACGCCCATAACGTCCACATCGAGGTATAGGATAAAAGCACGGTATCTAGACATTGCTTTCCATGTTATGGTAGATTTTGCAACATTTCTGCCGCTTGATGATCGCCCCGGAGGTGAAAGGGCAGTAGCCAAATCACTCACCGAGGGAGAAGCGGACGATGAAGATGGGCTCATCGGAATCGGACCAGCCCTTTGGTTTTTCGCTTCGGACTCTCGAAGAGTCGCTAAGTGCTGTTTGAGAATGGCACGCAGGGAAGTCGTCGCGGCTAATTCAACTCGCCACGTGCCTGACACTGATGCTTGGAGCTTAGGCTCAGACGTATTCGTCGTTGGCAGATATCCATTTGGCGCGACGGAGAGGATCGACGTACTTGACTCTGTACCTGAAATGACACTGAAGGTATCGAGTGAATCCATCGTAGGTAGAACGGGGACCGTGGCCACGTCGACGCGTGAAACAGGGTCGAAGATAGCCTCATCCGTCGACGCCTGCGGGGCCGGAGGCAAGCTGGAGTAGCGGTGTTCCACATTGAACGCACTCCCGGAATCGGCATCGAGCAAGGGCACTAATGCATCCTGGTTCGAGCTTTGGTATTGATTGGAGCGCGAAGGAGCACGTTGGGAGGCGTGCGCCTCTCCTTTCGTGCCCCTAGACCGCACGCTGCCTGGTGCCTGGAGAAGATCGCGAGTGAATCGGCTAAAATCTGAGTCCGAAATTTGGCCACTCTCTTCGGCTGCAATTTCGAGCTGCTCGAGAATTTCGTGTGCCAGCACTCGGTCATCCCTAGCTTGGGAGAGTTCTGGAACCAATGTGTGCAGCGTTGAATACATATGCGAGTCATCGGCCACCTCGGACGCTGTGTCCGGGGGACTCGCCGTTCGCGTAAGAGTTGGCACAGCTGCTGCGGAGTCAAGCGATCGCGCGAGTGGCCGCTGATCTGGAGTGAGACTAAGGCCAGATGATTGATCCAGCAGAGTGGTCGGGACACTCTCAACAATACGGTCCGTCCCAGACTGCGGATCTTCTGAGTCCATCTCGCGCCCTTGCGAGGACAGTGTTCCCATCTCAAGCAAGGGGGCGTCGGACTGGGACTTGTTGGTCGCGCCCTTGCCCCTTGCCCCACTCGAGCTGTTGCTGATTTTGCGCCATGTCCCGGAGGGACTACTAAGTGTAGGGTTCTTGGTATCGTTGGTCGGGCTGGGACTCATCACTGGGCTGGGATTGGGGAGAAACTCGAGGTCGTAGTCAATAGTGACCGTGCCGTCCTTGTCGAGTGTAAAGCTCTGCAATACCCACGAGGCTGCGGAGTCAGGCTTCATTGCAAACAAGTTCAGATTGTGATGGCTTCCGAGAACCCAAGTGCCTTCAAGCCAGGCAGCGACCTGGAGAGGTACCTGCAGCCCCTCTTTGGGCCTGACCAAGTGTACGTCGGACATGTGTGCGTGTGTGTGAAGGAGAGAGACGAATCAAGTCAGCAGAGTGTACGAGAATCCAACACGTCGCCAATGTACTTGGAGAGTGCAGTTGGCGATGGATGACGATGGATGACGATGGATGACGGTGGATGACGGTGGATGACGATGGTTGTGACCAATAGACCCGAATGCGTCTTGGCTGGCTTCGGCTCGGATCAGTGGCCCATGCTGGGTGTGTGTGTGTGTGCGTGTGTGTTGTGTATGTTGTGTGTGTAGCCTATCACAGTCGTCTCGCGTCCTTGTCCTAGTCACTCTCAGGTCCGTCGGCGCAGTCCAGCCCAGATCACCCAGCACTGCCGAACTTGTCTTGGTCTGGGCCCACCGGCTAGTGCGTGGGAGCGGTGATACTGAGCGTGTGGTAGCTCGGAGCGCACGGCAGGCGACGCGAGCCGTTGTGTCCACGTCCTAAGTGCACACCGTGGGAGTGAGATCTGAAATCCTGTTGAGATCGCGGGTGTTCCAGGCCGTACAGAGTATAACAAGAAACCTAAAAATGGAAAGCCGGGGGATGTGGAATGCAAAGATACATATTGTGTGAGGACCAGTGTGAAATAGAAGTCACAGGCGTATTATGGCCAATATAAAATAGCAAAATTTAACATTAGATCCGCGATTGCACTCACCACACTCAAGTATACAGGCCCGAAATCCTACCCGAACTCACTCTAGATTCGACTCGATCCAGCCCAAGCGGAGAAATACAGGGCCGACGGGACTGACTTTCGCAGGGCCCAGAGCGACACACACGCGACGCGCGGCGATGCGGCTCAAGGGATGATACCGCCAGGTCCTTCACTATCAGCGGCGCAGGCGGGGAGACATCAAGTTGGCGCCCCTTCGTATTACGTGGCTCCAATTCCAATCCTACGGTTACTTGCCCGACCGACCATCCTCCCGCAATCTTGGAACGGGAGTACGACAGATACATTATATCACGCGTTTATGAATCGGATATTACTCTGATACAGTGTAATATTTGCATTTCTCTGCCTCGGGAATGAACGAGGCCTTGTAAGCCACGTCAAACATCTTCTTCACTCCCTCGAAGTCGAAGCCTAGAACGGTCATGGCGAGCTCGCACTCGGTGTTCATGTCCACGAGGAACATGCCTGGATCGTCCGTGTTGAGCGTGCACTTCAGACCCGATGCAACCATCGCACGCAGGGGGTGCGAAGCGACGTCGTCTACACCCTTGCACAGGTAGTTTGAGGACGGACAGACCTCGAAAACAACGTCAGGATGTTCCTTTACAATCCTCTCGACGGTCTTGGGATCTCGCATGACGTTGAAGCCGTGGCCGATGCGCTGCGCACCCAGGTGGATGATTGAGTTGAGAACCCACTCAGGAGCTTCCTCGACGGGGACCTCGCCCGAGTGTACTGTAATGTTCAGCCCAGCAGCACGAGCTTGGTTGAAGTAGGGGATGAAGTCAAGACAGTTGTGTGCAGCTTCGTCGTTGGCCAGGTCAACACCAATGAATGTATCTTTGTTCGCGATGATGAAGTCGATGGTCTAGATTGCGGAGAGGTGCAACGGGATTGGAGAATGAAACATGAGTTTGGCATGAACAATCAAGACAGTCGACACGCATGAATGGCTATATCTTCTTTGAACTAGATTATGCGGCATAGACGGCAGCAAAATCGCACGTAAGTCCTTCCATCACCTACCTCCTGAACGACCTCGGGCTCACAATGACGATCCATGATACCGATCAGGCCCACAGCCATGGGGTACTTTTCCTGAGCCCGGTTGATGCCACGCAACACAGCAGCGTGGATCTCATCCAGTTTCAGTTCGGGGTTGCCACCGCGAATGTACGTCGGTGAGTATCGGATCTCGAGAACACGAGTCCCTTCGTTGTAGGAGTCCTCGACGCACTCATACGCCATGCGCTCTACAAGCTCGTAGGTTCGGAATAGAGCCTGGGTGTGCTCAAACTTCTTCAAAAACGCCGTTAGGCTGTCGGTGGGCTTCGCTACGCAAAAGTACTGAGTCACTGCCTCGACGAGCTGGTCCTGAGGAGGAATGCGGGCCCGGTCAGAGTCCTGGTCTGCCTTCGATTCGGTGGTTTCGCCCTTAGCACGCGCAGCGAGCTCATCGATAACAATAGCGGCTGGGATCTTCAACACATCGGTGCAGTAATAATAGCATAGTGTAGAGAATCGCAGTGAGCCCTCCAGGTGTCGGTGCAGCTCGACTTTGGGTAACGCTCTGATCTTCTCGCGGAGCCTGGCCAGCTCCTCAGCGGGCATTTTCACGACCTCTGGGAGGGTCGACATGACGGCAGTTGCCTAGAGGTTTACCGTGCCGAGCGGGCAAGTTAAAGTCGTTCGGTGAGGTGATGAAATGCAGGCGAATGGGTCTTGCGAGACCGTGGATTGTCCGTTTCCGTCCAGGTGCGAAAAGCGAGGATAACTTGGTGCGGGATGAGTGCATGGCGGTGTGGACGGGCCCATTATGTTTTGAGGCATATCATCCACCGGGCTGTTAAGTATTAGATGCACGCACTCACCCTCACCTCTTCACGATATACCCAAAGTTTCCATTCTTCGACCTGAGATTTCTCGACCCTGGGTCCGTTCTGTGACCATGGTCACGACCTGCAGACGATGCGCGAGCGGAGTCCTCTCTGCATTATGCAGCGACGATTGCACGTAATATATCATGGGTGTACAGAGTCGGGATTTATTCAATTCACAATCCGCTCGGGGCGAGGCATGTACAGGTCAATAAGGTTATCTCGTCCTGGCCGAGTCCCGAGCCAGGACTGGGTCTATTTCAGAGAGCTGCGACGTCAAGACTATACGCGCTGGCAATGAGTAACTAAAAAAGCGAGCCCCATGTCATGTAGACGTGCTTGGGCTTCCGCTGTACGAGGAAGGGAACACTAATTACTACGGCTGCTGTGCCTGAGACAAACCCTCTTCATGAGTATGAGAAGAGAGTGCTGGTCGAGATGGGGTCTTCATTATCGGAGACCCTCGAAATTGCTTCGATTTAGATATCCCGTTTGGGAGACCCTGCAGAATTGCTCGTACAGCTTGATGAACATCATCGACTATCATGTCTGCGGGGTCGTTGGGATCATTGACTGTTCCCTGGAACATTCCAGTACGAACAAGGATTGAAATCCATCCCGCCTGATTCGCACCCCTGATGTCTGAGGCCGGATTGTCGCCAATAGCAATAACAGTTTCAAGGCCTCCTGAATAACCCAATGCAACGGCCCGCTTCGCTAGAAAGTCTTGAGCATACTTGTAAGTGATTGGATATGGCTTACCGCAGATTTCCCGAGTAAGCTGACGACCAGTTGTTCGTTCAAAGAGGTAGCCGACACAATCGCCAAAGATTCCCGCTCCAAGTCGAGGCAAGGGGTGATCCGTAACGTACTCCAGGTCGGGACCGGCAAAGAATGCTGGAATTCCACCCTCAGGGCGGTTGAGAGTGAGGCCAAGCTGGCCACCGACAAGAGCCTCATTCCCATTTGACTTGATTGCCTTCTTTTCGAGAGTCGCTTGAGCTTGCTTCGCTGTAAATCCTGCACTCGATAGTGTCGCAGTCAGCGTCTGTGCTAAAGGATCTGCGGGCGTTAGCTGAGGCAAGACCTGGGCCTTTGCCGTGGAGGATGTTGGGACAGGCCATCCATCCGGAGATCGCAGTACGTCGAGCACGATTTGCATGTCTCGGTGGTAGTAGAGTGGATCCATAAATGAGAGCACGCAAGCAAGAGGCTGTTCGAGCCGACGTGAACTGGGACAGGCCTGGTGATGATGGCTCGTCTCGAAGCTGAAATCGAATTCAGACTCCTTCGGAACTGGCTTCCAGTCAGGAAACAGCGTTGGCCATTGATGGTGCAAGTCGCTGATGTCGTAGGTGTTCTTGAAGCCATAGGATCGAGCGATCTTATGAACCTGACTCTTGCCCACAACCAGAACAGGCTTGTCGTGGAAGAGCTTCGCGAGCATCCTGAATGGGGTATGAGCGATCAGGAGCTGCTCTGAATTGACAGGGTAATCCAGGATTTGCCCGATCTGTTTGGCCTTGTCGGCTTCGAGATAACCTCCGCCATTCGTGAGTAGGATCCAGGGGATGTGATTACGATCGAGTTCCTGCAGTGCCTCCTTAGCACCCTTCAGCGCTTTCGGTCCTCGTAGCAGCACTCCATCCACATCGAAGGCTACACCCACAGTTTTTCGATCTGGCATTCGGCTCTTGATGGAAGTCTGCGAGTGATTCCTCGTATCTGTGGATGACGTGGTTGAAACGCATCGAGCGGGGACGCGAAACCTACATAAATTGTGTGACAGTATGTTCCTGCTATTTAAGAAAAGGGTAATGGCAAACGTAGCCTCGAACTAAGGCACAGCTTTCGACAAGCTACATGGCGCTGCGATGCAGACTTACTTGAGTACTCCTTGCGAAGTCTGGGCTCCCACTGAATTCGTCAGCGAATCGGATAGTCGCGTGCGGGTCAATGCGCTGCCAATCTGTGTAGCGAGGCGGTTCATCCTCGATGTTAGGTGCGAGCTGGATGATATGGTGTCGTGCCTACGAGGCTCGTTCGGGCGTCTGAACTTTCTCAGTCTAGACCTGACTCAGGTCGTCTCGAAAGTTGACATTTCGTCGTAAGAGCGCTAAGGAGCTGTTTAAAGAAGAAAAATGTTGCCACTGCGCCCAGAACTCGTGTTTGCCCACCAGCTCACTACTTTACAGCATGGAGCGGAATTCTCCGAGGGGGTGAAGTGGGAGCGACAAAATCGACTGGGAAGGAGGTATAGGCATTTTGTGGGGGAAAATGCATTTTACGCAGCAAGAATACCGACTGGTGAGTATCCCTCCGCTGCGTCCCGCCGAGAAGAAGCCCCCACTGGCGCGAATCCCTCGCCCGAAGCCAGCCGGGCGAGATTTTCCCCTGCCGCATTTTGAACCGTTTCGTGTCTGAAAAGTGAAAAACGGTTGGCTTAGTTGGTTAAGAAAACGGGTCTGTCACGCGGATGCCTCGAATGCAATTCGCATAGGCGTGATATCATTTAGTTTATCGAGTTGTTATATACTTAAATACGCACATATCAACTGACAGAAAACCCCCTTACCATCTTACCATGCGCCCACAAGGCGCCCAACATCCTCGGAACCATACTTCCGACACAAGTACCACCTCTGTTCGAAGTATATCGACCGCACAGACCACCAACCCCCATGCAAATGATATCAGCGCACGATCCACGTACAATCTACCCACACCTGCGCATCTTCCGCCGGCATACTTCCCCCCGAGCAAGTTCACAAGAGACGAGGTGCGCGCTTGCGATGCGCTTGCGAAGACAATAGACCTGTCGAGGACGAGGTGCGAGGATGGACAGCGTTCTGCGTCTCCGACAACCTCGAGAGCGACACGTCCCAGCAGCCCCGAGCGCACAGGCCCAAGACGAAGGAGTACGTCAGGAGGAGGCGCCGCGGCTGGGTCTAAGGTGTACCTCATCTCCGAGGATGAGGAGCGCGAGCTTGAGCTCAACGCGAGAGCCTTGGGATCCACATCGGACCTAACAGATCATAGATTGCACGCACATCGAGCCAAACTGGTAGAGTTCATCTTCTCAGAGAAGGTGCTTCGCATGTTCGACACACTGGTGCAACCAAAGGCCTTAGCACGTTCGGAGATTGATTCTATCCTCACGAAGTGCATCGAGTTCGAGAAGAACACGATGGAATTCAGGCGCCTTGCGCACGACATACTCCAGCTTGATCCAGTCATGGAGCTGCAACGAGAGTTTCCCGACGACGATTTCGTCGTCAACCTGGATGGTTCGATCACTGCCAAGCAGTCTGTGTTGTCCGGCGATGAAGGCAATACCATTGAATCTAGCGAGGCCAACAGGGGTCACATCCCACGAGACGTCCAGGAGACAGGAGTACGCCCGCCGTCACAATCTCCGTCGCGCTCTCCGTTACCATCGCCTTCCCGGTCACCCAATCCATCACCCAAATCGCTTCGTCCTCACTGGAGCTCGCGGAGGCAAAGGTCCATGCATTCTGAGTTTAACGAGCTCGCCAAGGAAACTGTTAATGAGATCGTACGCTGTATTAACTCATGGCTGAGCAACGATCAGGCCAGCGCCGCTGCTGCAACTGGTGGGCGTCGCAAGCGATTCCAAACGTGGGGCCATTTCCAGAGCGACCTGTTGAAGCACTTCCAACGTCGACAAGAGAGTGCAGAAGCAGCTGCCAACCAGGCCCATGAGACATATTCCCACAAACTTCGGGAGCTCAAGGTCGCGCGCGCAGCCAAACTCGAACAAATGCAAATTAATGAGTATCTTCGCCAGGAGATGGAGAGACGCAGGAAGATCGAGGAGGAGCAGGAGGCCCGACGGAGGGCACTACTTCAGTCTCTGCCTCCATACCTCATTGAAGCCAGCCAGGCGGCGGCAGAGATGCATAATCCCTCTCGCCTTGGAACTCCACCGGACGTTCCCATCCCAAGCAAATCATTGAGCTCGAAATCTACCCAGATTGTCAACGTCTCCGAGCTCAAGACCAATATCCGTATGCCAGAGCCCGTACCTCTCGAGGGCGCGAAAATTAGCACCGCTACAGTAGCTATACCCACAACATCACAGGATAGAAGGAGATCTGCAAGCGCAAATGTTACACAACCATGCAAGCTACCTCAAATTCCTTCGCCCGAGGAGCTCCAGCGAGTTGTTATTATCCTCCAACAGACATGCCCCAAATCGGTCTACGCACATCTCCCATATCACGTTCGAGAAGCAATCGTGCTCTCGCTTTGGTGCACGAGTTGTCTCCAGAATGCGGGCGAGAGGGCTGTCGATGAGTCTCGGGCTTTTAGCCAGTTGTCGAAACCGTCGATGCCAGGCATCGCCGCATTCGAGGCCGCATTTAGTGCGACTACTTCTACATTGCAGCTCAGGCGAGGCTCTACAAGTAACGGTGCTGCTGCCAGCCCTGCAGCACAGACGAATGTTTCCTCGAGGTTGTTCAGCACCACTCCACGGCAGATGCACCTGCCGCTCAAGGAGCAGCTGCAACTTACAGGCTCGATACTTTTAGCCTCGCATCTAGCTGACTTTGCATATCTTTGCCGAATGAATCAACAGTTGGCTACGCGCTCCTCCATGTCACGGGACAGTTTGACAAGGGGTCTATCTTCCCCGACGCCGGCCTTGAAAGATGCAGTCTCTCGTGGAAGTATGTCTGTAGTTCGAGAGCACCGAGCGCTCCGTCCGTCAGCACAAATGGAAAAGCTTGACTTGGACAGGATTCCCATGGCCACGTGGGAAGAGCAAGAGGGGTTGGAGAAAGCCTCTTCAGCGTCCGATGGCGATGAGGATTCACCGCGCGGCAGCGCAAGCAGTCAGAGCTCTGAAGCAGACACCGCGACTGTTTTAGCAAACCTGTTTGCAAGGAACCCACGACTTGCGGAGCGTGGCCCACAGCGAAGAGGCTCAGTTGCGTTGACTTCACTCGTCGAACTTGAGAAACTACGTGCGAAACAGGCGCAAGACGCGCAATCGTCGGGCCTGCTCGAGCATCATCAGCGCTTGAGTGCTCTCACGGTCATCCCTTCTGAGCAAGTGCGTTCCGACCCACTTGATATACCGGATATGCTGGAGCGGCGTCGCAGCCTACTCGCTTTCGCAACGACTCCAACGATCAAGGAGGATGATGAGGTTGAAGCAGGCGAGCGAACGGTCGTACCGAGTGAGAAACGCGAAGACACGAACTCCGCAAGTTCGCAGCCGGAGAGCAGACTCTCGGTCAATGTTGTTGGAGGTTCGCGCGGTTCCTATTCAAGCAGAGTCGGACGTAGTAGCCAGGGTGGATACGCAAGTGGAAGCGACAGCCAAGGTGAGAACGCGGAGGATTCTGAACACCAGGCCAAGCTCTCGGAGATATACCATTCAACTCGCAAAGAGATGGTGCACAAAATTTTAGAGCTACAAGTAACGGTCCGTCAGATTTACTTTCCAACTCTCCGATGCTATCGGGAGATTTTCGAGGAGAAAGGCTATTCATTGTATACACATACGCACTTGAACGATCAAGCGTCCAGTTCTGCCGATAAAGCGCCTGGTGGGGATGCAGGAGAAACCAACGGAGACCCCGAGAGGACTTCTGGGCAGGACGAAGATTCGGATGAAGACGACGATGATGACGAGAATGACGAAGACAATTCTGAGAAATTGGTCCAGGACATGTTTGCACCTCGTCCGTTGGAGTCTAGCAAACAGACTCATAAGTGGTTGAGAGGCAAGAAGTCAGGCAAGACGATGGGTTTGATCGTTACAGTGTATGGTAGCTCCTACGTTCCTCCAGGAGCGCGAAAGGGTCACCAGGAGGCGTTATTCGAGTCGAAACGGGTCCCATTCGAGCTGTGGCGGCAGTTCGACAGTCCTGTCTTACCACTACCTCAACCACTTGAGGAGATCTATCGAACCGAGGCAGTTCCCGTCCCGCTACCGCTTCTTTTTGACGTTCCCGTTGATGAGAGCGCTACAATCGATTCTGAGTTGGCGGTCCTGCGCGACCCGCTGCGGTTGGAAAAGCTCAAGACGGTCTTCGAGTATGATTTTGAGGAGGCGTTGCAACTGCCTAGCGGCACTTTCTTTGGTGATACATTCCTTTTTGTTCTTAGTGAAATCCCGAGCATGCGGACTTTCCTGCGGTCGGGAGGCGCGATGCATCTCGCTCGTCCAATCGCTTTTGCTGTGTTGGATATTAGGCATCTGAGTGGTGAGCAGTCGAATGACGAAAGCTATGACATACCGCTTAGTATTTTGACCACGCCTGACATGCAGCGTAGCATGCTGCCACTGACTGAAAAGCAGATCGAGGCTCGTACCTACTTGGCTCGAGCTACCTTGGGTCGCATGCTTGTGACGCTAACCAGTCGAGGCATCCTTGAAGACGATGCCGAGACTGCTCATGATTAACATAAACTACATTCATTCGTCTATCCATCTATACATCCCGATGCTGGTACGGTCCATTCATTCTGTTGCAGTACCCAAGCTGCATACATTCACAAGTTCAAGGGAGGAATAATAATTTGCATCTCTTTCTCTGACAGTGCAGTAAATGGCAATGGTGTTTATGACAAGATCATAGAAGAAGAGTATGAATGAGTGAGTTTAGCTAGATTACCAGCCTACCCGGACTCCAATTTACTGAGAAGCAGTAGCCTCAACGGGAGCCTCCTCAGTCTCAACAGCAGGGCGGTCAATAACAAGAGCGTTAGCACTCTCGTTGATGTAACCCTGGATGGATGCGGCACCACCGTGTGCAGAGACGAGCTTGGTGAGGTCGAGCTTGGGAGCCTTGATCACCTTAACCTTGCGGGTAAGGACGTTCTGGAGAGGGAAGATACGGCGGCACTGCTTCTCAATGGAGTTGCCAATAGCCTCCGAGTTGAGCTTGAGAACAACCTTGCGGATGTCGGACTTGCTGATCTCCTTCTGGATGATCTGGACCATCTTCTTGCGGATGAGACGGACGTGACCAGACTGAGCATAGCAGCCGGTGGAGACCTGGTTGGGGTTGCGCTTCGTGAAAGCAATGGTGAAGACACGAAGGACGTAACCATCGGTGGTCTTGACATCAGCGTGAGCCTCAATCATGGTGAAGTGCTTGCGGACAAGCGAGCGGAGCTTGTCGGTGGTCATGTCCATACCAAAGAAGTTGGTAAGGCACTGGTTGCCCTGGACCTCATCGACCTTGAGCTTGAACTTGCGGAAGGTGTCGACCTTCTGGGAGCCCTCGAGGTCACCGAGGTTAGCCTCGACGATACGGCCAAGGAGGTTCTCACGAGCAGTCTTCTGACCAGTGGTCTTGGTGGTCAGGGTGCTGCCGACGTACGAGTTCTTGAAGAACTTGGGTGCGCGAAGCTCGTACCATTCCTTGCGGAGGAAAGGATCGACGCTAGATTAGCAGAGGCGGGGATGAACGGGACACGCGTGAGTGGGTGCGGGAGATGGTGGGACACAGGATACATCGAAATGACACGCAACCAAGGCGCTCTACTCGCGCGCACTCACCGCAAACCTCAACCAAAGGGTTGCGAGTGCGAAAGTTGCGACTGGGTGAAAAGCGCAAATTGCGTGACAAACGCGGGCAGACGCGCGCCCAGAGCCCAAACCGCGATCGCGATTGATGGCAGAGGGTGTAGCGCACGTCGTGAAGCATTATAATCCGGGTCAAGCCGATGCTACGTACTTCTTCTTGCCACCCTTCTTCTTAGAGGCGGTCTTCTTGTTCTTACCAACAGCCATTGCTCTCTAGATTAGTGTGTATAGCAGTGGTAAGATGCGATTAGGATGTATCGAGATGTATAGCTATAGTGTTATACTATGTAATCCAATTGAATATATTCCCACGCACTCGCGTCTACACGTCCTATTTCCGCATCAAACATTCCGTTCCAAGCTTCGATTTCCTCTCGGCTCCCCAGGCTTTTCCGCAATTAATCGTGAAAAATGGGCAAAAATGGGCAAAAATGGTCGAAAATGGTCGAAAATGGTCGAAAATGGCCGAAAATACGCATTTTCCTGGATTTTCTTGGATTTTCCACTATTTTCCACCATTTTCCTCCATTTTCCTCCATTTTCCCCCTTTCCAGCACCCCCCACCCCGGACAGCCCCAGCGAACCTACCTTTGCTGACCCTGGAAGCGACCCTCGCCCCGCTTGTCGATTCTTACGCCCTGAGAAAAATTGTCGTCAACCGAGAAGGGAAATTTTTGACGAACAGGCTGATTTTCATCTTGATTTTCAAGCACGAAGACGGTGTGCAGTAGGTAAAAGTACGATTGTATTGAATACCTACCCAGACCTGATATCGAGATGAGAAGTTTGCTGATCCTCCTGGCCCTGGTGTGCGCCACAATCTGCCACACAAGCTGGGCCAGTACGCCTTCTTCGGTCACAGTTGGATACAAAGACCAGGGTGTCGTGGGGTTCCAGCGCGCTGACCCCAAGACTGGAGTGCCCAGTACGTTCTATGTAGCTACTATGGGCTCCGGTGCGCTTGTGATCAACACCAGCCCTACGGACACCGTCGCCGAGATCACCCTCTTGGACACCAAGAAGGGCCCTCACAGCATGCTTGAGGAGCATGACGAGTTTGGCATGACCTACATCGAGGAGGGCGTCGAGTCCGTGCCCATTGGACCCGCCCGTGAGGTGCCCACCAAGGTCACTCCCGAGATGCGCAAGCAGGCCCCGCCCAGCAGGTCCATTCCGACTACCGAGGCCGCGCTTCGAGTGCCTGCAATCAACGCAACCAAAGTGCTCGACGTGCGTGATTACCAGACTAAGTTCGACCCCAAGGCTCATCCCGTGGCCGGTGGCACAGTCACCGTGTCGAATGCCCACCAGTGGAACCTCGTGTACTTCGACGACTTCGAAACCAATGCCGACGGCTGGTTCCTCTCGACCAATGCGACTGCTAGCAAGACGCAGGTGAACGACCGCCGCAACGCCTGCAACAACAACACGGACCACCATTTGGGTGGTTACTGTGAGTTCAGCAAGGAGGAGGTCACCAAGACCTTTATCAATTTGCCCCCTCACTCTGCGCTCAAGATCACAGCGCGCTACCACTTCATCGATTACTGGACTGGCGAGTATGCATACGCCAAGTTGAACGGCAAGCCCGTGTGGATGCAGTCACATGCATTCTGCAAGCTGGCATTCACCGAAGATTGCCGCGGCGTTGATGCGTGCGGCGACAACAAGTTCCCCGACCGACTCTCACACCACATTGAGATCATCGTCCCCCATACCGAGGACAAAGTCTCGCTAACGTTTGGTAGCTCGCTCGAGACTCCGGCCTGCAAGGCGAGCTGGGCTATTGACGACGTCGCTGTGTATATCAAGTTCTAAGCGCGCGCGTCGATGCTCTAGTATGCTGTGCAGCTGCAAAACAAATGCAAATCATCAAATACAAACCCAACCCATCGTGAATGTACACCGCAAAGACACTACGACAGCCCGCGGCGGGGCGGCCGTTCTTGGGTGGATGGAGTTACGTTTCCGACGAAATTTTGGACCAACGTCTACTCTGCTAAGCGCTTGAAAAGTGGGTATAGTCTGTGTCGATTGTAGCTGGAAAGTATATCTATCAACTCTCACTGCGTTAATCTATCACTCTCACGACTCAAATTTACCAGACTCCCCCGTCGCTTCCGGAGATCCAAGCAATAATGTCAGCTGCGGGTGAATCTAACGTTCTACTGTCGAGTGTGGGGCTGCTCTCCACGAGCAACGACGAGGGTAAGCTCCATCCACTCGGCAAGACGAAGCTTACGTTGCGTGAGACGGGTCCATTTGCCTTTAACCTGGAAATCTACAACGCTGAGAGCGGGAAGCTACTCCTTGCTCAGACCGTCGATGGCACGCTCAACCTGTACTACCCGCCTGAATCGAGTAATTGCTGCGAGTGGATCTTGCGACGGCCCAACAAGCCACCGCAGCGAGTCCGGTTCACGCCGGACGACCCGCGGGACGACCTGAACGTTCTCTCTCGAGCTTATATCGAGAGCCAGATCCAGGATAGCCTTGAGCATGCCTTCCAAGAGGACAGCATGTACGTTCTAGCGCAGAATGCACGTGGTGCTGTCGATACTAATCCAGATGATTTCGACATCGAGGATGATCGCAAGTCGCGCCGTTATTCTCTTGATTCCATGGACGTAAAGTCGGACCAGCCCGAGCCAGAGGAAGACAGTGGGGATGATGAGGATGGCCCAAGTGCTGCATTTAAGACACCCATCAAGCGCGCAAGCGACGCTTCTCGCGTTCCATCTTCAACTGGTTTGACAAGCTCTGCACGCAAAGGTAAGGAAACAAATTCGCTTCTAGCCCCCGGTATGAAACTCAACCGAAGTTACATTTCCCGAGGTCACCAGCTCGGTGTTTTTGCCTACGGTGAGGATGACGGTCTCGAGTACTTGAACCGTATTCCTGAGGTGAAGGACATGACGGGAAGCATCTTCACACCCACAAAGCTCCAGCTCCACAATGCCGATACTCAGCTGCTTATGCTTGACAAGGAGAATCAGGACCGTGTTTACCAGATGGATCTGGAGACCGGTAAGGTGATTGACGAATGGAAGGCCACCAATGACATGACAATCCGCAACATCGCACCCACCACCAAGTACGGTCAGATCACGAATGAGAACTTGGTCGTTGGCGTCAACGACAAGGGTCTATTCACACTCGATCCTCGCATTAATAAGAAGGACAAGACTGCGATTGCGAACCTCTACGCCAGCAAAGTCTTCTTCTCGTCGCTTGCAACCAACTCGGACGGCTACCTCGCTGTTGCTAGTGACAAGGGTGATATTCGTCTTTATGACAAGCTCGACAAGCGTGCGAAGACTCACCTTCCAGGTCTGGGCAATCCCGTCACGCACCTTGATGTCACCGCGGATGGTGCATGGCTGCTGGCCACAACCAAGACGTATCTCGTCGTGTATCCCCTCCAAATGCGTGGAAGTGGCAAGCTCGGCTTCACTGTGCGCATGGGTGATGAGAAGCCACTGCCACTCAAGTTGACAATTTCACCTGCAGACATGGTCGCCTGGGGCATTAACGAATTGAACTTCACGCCGGCCTTCTTCAACACAGGTACAATTGCCAACACTACTGAGGAGTGGATTGCAACGTCAACGGGCGATTTCGTCGTTACATGGAACTTCAACAAGGTCAAGCAGGGTATCGTGTCGGCATACAAGCTGCACAGGGCGCAGGACCGAGTCGTCATGGACAAGTTCCGACACAACTTCTCCAACGAGTTGCTGGTTGCTGAAACGAACAACGTGTATATGAGCAAGATTTCCAAAAAGTAATACCTGCGAAGATACCAAAAGTTGCAACCGAGTTGGTTCAAATCGTTGCCCCCACATATCAAATCACGTGCACTATTACAACAACACAGGCACGCGGCATATGATAGACATTGTCTACCCGCCTTGCCTAGCCCTGCCTAAGAAGCGCAGCTTTGGACTCAAGGCAAACCGACCAACAAAACAAACCGACAGAAAGCTCTCGTACTACACTATACCAATCTAGCCACATCATCCAATCATAAACGAGGGACCCTCAAGACTCAGTTTTGCTCGGCTGCTCCTCTTTATTTCTTCTCCGTTTCTCTGAGGTCTGCTGCAAACCGTTACAACTCTCTAATACAAGTGTATTTGCGCTATAGTTTCCGGATCTGACCTATCGCACCCACGCCTATACCAGTCTAGACTCACTCATCCCAGTCCGAAGAAGTTTGGCTTGTGCATATTTCCGTCGGAGCGATATCTCGCGATAGGGCTGATGCGTGAATGTGGAAATAAGCAGAGATTTACTTGCACGCGATCAGCCTCCCAGCGAACTTACCTAATCCCTTGCATTTCACCCGAAATACACCAATCCAGACACCCCTCCACTCTGCGCCTACGGCACTGAGACTTCGGAGTTTGTGAACTGAGACTTGTACTCACATCCCCAGCCGCATGCTCCGCGCGGTCGCACTTGCGCGTACATGCGCAGCCGTCACGCGCGCTCAGCCGGGCGTCGGCTCGGTTCATGCACTTCTGCGGGCGAATATTTCCTTCGTGCCTGGCAAGAAATTCAAGTTGTCCGATTCGGTTGTCAAGTCCCCCGCAAAGAAGCGCGAGTCTTCGCTTTTCAGTAATATCAATCTGCGACCAGACGACGCGGCTGCTACAAGCGCAGATGGCAGCACACAGGGGGAGACCAATCCCAGACAGGGGCCTGAAATTACAAGCGCGGCGATCGCGAGCTCCGGGATGCAGACTCGAAAGCGGGTAAAAGGCGCCAGTTTACTGCCACAGACACCGAGTTACGGCGTGAAACTGCCGTCGGAGGCCCAAAACCAAGAGCAGGAACGCGATTTCGACCTCGAATCGGAAGAAGAGGCCGCCATGGTCGAGGCTTGGCTCAGAGCTCAAGAGGAAATGCGGCAAGCGTCGGAGAAGCGTGTCAAAGAGCAAGCCCTCGCAAAACTTGCGGAGGCCCAGGACAATGATCCACTGATTCCGGATGAGAAGCTTGCCTCGCGTCTCGAAGACATCAATGAGGAGATTGATTTGATCAAGCTAGAATCCATCGAGAAGAAGTTCGACGAGATCACCGAAAGCAGAGCGAAGCGGATCCTGGGATACGCAGCTGCACTGGAGGCCCGCGACAAGCTCCTGATTGAGAAGGGCAAGGATGCCGTTGATGAGAAGTTCCTGCCCATGGAAACAGACTACGAGATCGACATCGACGAGGAGGCCGAGCTCACGGAAGGGGAGATGAAGGAGATTGAGAATGTGATTGACGCAGGTAATGAGGGCGATCCCGACCTCGACATGCTACGTTTACTGATTGCCAATGCTAAATCCGAGGCAGATGCTGGAGATAATGAGAACACCCAAACAACGGCGCTGGCGCGAACCGGAAACAGCAGCCTCGCAACAAGCAATCAGCAGGAGAGAGTCCCAACCTTTGTGGACAAGTTGCTGCTCCACAAGCCAGAGGGCGAAGAGGATCAAGAATTTTCCGACTCCGATGTCGAATTTGAATACCGTTTCCAGAAGGCAAAAGCAGAAATGAATCCTGAGGACTTCCAAAGGGATATACAAATCTTGCGTGAGCGAGTGGCCATCAGTGAGGAGGCGGACAAGGAAGATCTAGAGGACATATTTGGGGACGCCTCGCCCGTTAAAATGGCTCGTGGCTCAGCTAATAGTGACGAGGACGTACCACCCCCCAATCGCATCGAACTTCCTCTTGAGCCGACGCCGGATCAAGACCCCATCCCTGAGATTGACGTGTCAGAGCCAGTCCCACCCCAGACTGTGCTTTTTGGTGATATTCCTTTCCCAACGAAACTGCCTGAGCAGCCATATTCACTCCGTGTTTGCATTATCGGCACACCTAACGCAGGTAAGAGTGAGTTTGTGAACAACATCACGCGTGCAAAGGTGACAGCAGTGTCGCCCAAGCGAAATACGACCCGTCGACAGACCTTGGGTATCTTCACTGAGGGCAACACTCAAATCACCCTTTACGACACTCCAGGTATTAATGAGATCTACACCGCAAAGCAGTATCAACGCGAACTCTCAACTGCAGCTTGGGATGCGGTTGGAGATGCCGACTTTGTCTTTGTCATCGTCGACGCTGCCAAACACCTGGGGGGTCCCGAACTGTTCTTGATTGCTAAGTGCAAGCAGGTCGTCGAAGAAAACCCCAACGTCCGTCTCGTACTCGTTCTTAACAAGGTCGACTTAGTTGAGCCTAAGTACAAGCTGTTGAATCTGCTCTCACGCCTTGAGCTCCTTGCACCTTGGACAGACTGCTTCATGGTGTCCGCAAGCACTGGCGATGGTATGGCGGATGTGGAGAACTACATGTTTATGAACGCAGTTCCACGAGACTGGGAGCATGCCGCGGATGTCCCCACTGATCGTACGGAGGTCGAACAAGCCAGTGAAATTATCCGTGGCTGCGTATACAGGCGCCTGCACAAGGAAATCCCCTATGCCGTCGCTCAAGAGACCATCGAATGGAGCGTACTTCGAGACGGGTCTCTCCGACTGGACCAGCGACTTCTTGTGGAGAAGGAGTCTCACCGAAAGATTATTGCAGGTAAGGCACTGCGTCAGATCACAAAAGCTGCGCAGATGGAGCTCGCGAAGGCCTTCAATCGAAAAGTACACTTGTATCTGCGAGTGCAGCAGCGTGACAAGATCGATCCTCGGTTCCGTACATAGTCAGTTGAATACACTAGGAGAACATAGTTTTTGATTGATGTTGTTCTGCACTATCTAAATGGACGTGGAAACTGCACCGAATGCTTTATTAGTGGTAAGAAGCTGGGTAGGAGCTAGTGTACATGAATTAATTGTTTGACCTCGCCTGCGACTCGTTTGCATCATCGCTGTCGATTGGGACATTGCCGAGAGGACTACCTCACGACACTTACTGTGAAGGCAAGTTGTGAGGAAGTGGATTAAACATTGTGCGCGTCAAGGCACCACCAGCGAGTGGTTTGGATACCTGAGTCATGGCTTTTAGCTCCGCGAGGACGGTTTCGGGCTCACCTGAGCTGGATAGGGATTCTGCCCGCACGATCAGCATACCAACGTTCATCAGCACGTGCTCGGGTATGTCGCCCGTGTTCAAGCTGTCCACGTGGAGCGTCTGCGAGTGCTCCCCGGGTTGCAGTACGTCCTCGGAGTCGACTTGGACGAGGGGCACGGTGATGTTAGAGTACGCGCAGTCTACAAGGAACTGGAGGTGTGGCCGTGCAGATAAGGAGCATGGAAGTGAGTCTAGTCAGTCGCACCCAGCATATACCACACAACAGCAACTCAATATACGGAAACGACAGGTACTTACCTCCATGGTCCACCGCAGCCTCGCAGGGGAATTGATTTGGAATCGAATATTCAGCGTGAGCTCGTCCTTGAGGTTGCACGCATTTGGCGTGACACTCACGCGCGTGAATTGCATTGTATGGTATGGATTGCTGCGCCGAATCCACGACAGATCCTGCGGAACACAATACTTGGAAAAGTACTCCGGAGAACTGATTTCAGTCCTTGTGAGGTCAGTCCAGCTTGAGGTATATGTTGGTTATACCAGCTATACATGCACAGGGATATAAGCACGCTCGGTTTTATGGAGTCGGCTTGGTGTTGAATTGTTCAGGATGTGTGGAATGCGCCCGAACCGAACCGAGCGCAAAGGCAGAAGATCTCGTATTGACACATACGCCTTACAAGCGTCAGATTGTGTAATATGCTTCCTTCTACATCTTCTACGTCTTCTTCTCTTGCTGGGCCGGTTCCATCGGCACTGCGAAGCATTTGGGACTTAGATAATGGTAAAGACAAAGATAATAAAGATACAAACATATGGCATGGCCATTAGAGAGATATCAACAACACACTAAGGGACATCCGCATCCAGCGATGATGCAGTTGTGGTTTTGCTTTGCTTTGGAGGGGAAGGAGGTTTATCAGGAGGCGGGGAGGGAATCCCCATACAATTGCACAGCCCAGTCTTGAAGGCTGCGCATCAGTAGCTCGTGTATAGTGGCATTATTCATGTGGAGGAGGTGATAGACCAGAGACGTTCATCGTCATGAGCGCGATGGAATGGTCTGTTCAGTGTGTACTGAGGTATTGTTGTAAATTCGCGTACCGGTGTTCTCGTGTGACTGGGAAGGCGGCAGCTGAACTCGATTCATGTGTGTGAACCTGGTGAAATAGGGGATTGAGAAGCCACCTGATAAAGAGGACCCTTGATCTTCGGAAGGGTATAGGAGTACATTCGAGAGACAGTGCGAGCTAGCCTTTGTCGGAGGGCGACGTACGGGGAGAATGCACTGTGGTCGTGAACTTGAACAATCATTCTCTGCTCTGTCTGAAGCGAAGCCCTCAACTGACAGCATGCAGGTCAGTCTTGAATCTCGGAGTCTAGAGGTTCTTCATATTGCAGAAATTGTTTGCCCTCTTTCCACGTGGTTACGCACGTGGCCATTCAGCTCGATTAATACACCGGCATCCCATTTAACCTTGAATTTGCGCCAGCTCTTGTACCTCAACCTCTTCGTGATGGTTCCAACAAGCTTATTCCTCGGCCCACTGGTTCTCCGCGCTGATGGCCTCCTCCTCCTCGGGGGTCAAATCGTTGTGAATGTTGAGCGCCTTGCGAATCTGCTCGGGGGTCTTGCCCTTCATAAGGCTCGCTACCTTGGCACAGCCCAGTTCCAACAGAGGCTCGATGTGCAGGTAGTTTGCCGCGCCAATCAGATCAAACAACTCCTCCTGGACCATGTCAACGAAATCCGCATCCCACTGTTCGACCACTTCGCTCATGTTGGGCGACTTGAGCGGCATCTCAATATCCTTCGGGGGGTTGTCGATGTGATACTTCATGTACATTACAATCTTGTTCAGGATAGAGCCCTTGATGTGCACCATTGGGATCTCGTTGTCTTCCATAGCTATAGGGGGTGGTAAGGGGGTAGTTTTTCGTGAGTTATGTGCAGGATGCAAAGTGACACGCTCATATCAATCCGGGCGCATTTGATGCGGACCGAGCTCCGACATCAAATGCTCCTCAAGCGCAGCCACCGCACGAGGCATGCAACGTACTTCCTTCCACCATCTTCTTGATCATGTTGGACATCATCGCAACACGTTTAGGGATCGAATATCGCTCCTGCTCCATTGAGACGAGGGTGATCATGGCCTCACCGTCGTCCTGCTCATCGAGTCCCCTTTCGTCCATCTTCGATAAGGCTACATGAGGTGCATAGGTTCGCAATTCGTGAGTATGACGTATACATGGTGGAAGGCTTCACCAGCTCTACGCTGGAAAACACACGCTTTCGGAGGGTCCTCCGAAGAGCTCCTAGATCAGAGCTCGGAAAACAGTAGTTGCGCATTGGCCACAAGCAACGGCGTCGAGTTTTCATATCAATGCCCCGCCGGCTGCCCCTCAAACCACGCCGAAAGGGCGGAACTGGTTCGAGTTTAACACTCCCGATGACTTAGGGAGGAGGAGTTGACAGGTGATATGTCGATGTGGGCGGTCAAAACAGGGTGCAATTGATAGTTCTAAATGCGACACACACACTGCCCAAGTTTGAGGCGGATATCTACACGGCAAACGCGGCAAACACCCGAGAAACGCCATTTTCCAACAGCCTCATTTTTTGCTATTTTTGCACCCCAGAGCCGGGTTTTCGGTCCATTCCAGCACCCCCGGATCCGGTCGGCACGTGAGCAGCCGCCACGCATTCAAATTCAAATTCCTGGACTGGACCCTGGACCTAGGGTGCAGCAGCATTTGCACGTCGTTTACACACCGTGCTGCATGAGCCTTGGCATGGGCCAATGCGGCTAGGTTCCCCAGCGCCTCTGCGACACGAAACAAACCACGGGGGTGGGATTAACGATATGGAAACATATAACGAAATGAGTGTATTCTTCCTCTATGTACAATGGGAAATAGTCTACATACATGGCAGGTCCGAAGCCTGCTGAAATCGGACTAAACAACCCACGATCAATATGTGGGCGAGTACGTTACTTGGGCTGTGTGCGGACGACTTGGGGGAGATTCGATGTCGTGGAAGTGAAGGGGAGGGAGAGAGGGGGCTGGTACCGTCCAGTGCTCATCATGGAGGCCTCGATGCCTCGCCTGGCTGTCACGGGTGCAGTCGAGGAGAGGGGCTCACCCGCGCCTGCAGACTGCTCATCGTATCTCTCCCCTTCAACAGGTGGGTTTGGTTCGCCTGGTTTTCCGGGCAATGGAGGCCGTGGTCGTCCCCGTGGAGCGTTGTTACGCGTTTGGGGTCGCGATATGGGTGGTCGAGTCAGTGTGGCCAGAGGAGCGGAGCTTACCTTCGCGCGCTTACGCTGCTCGTTAAACATGCGCAGCAGGGATTGGAGTCGAGCAAATTCAGCCTTTGCGGCCTCGGATTCCGGCGCCTCCAGACTTGCTTGCAGCTGTGCCCACCACAACTGCGATTGGGCGTCGGCGAGTCGTGCAAAGGACTCGATGCGGTTGTGCACTGCTTCAACCTCAAGACGAGAAAGCCGCATGAGCTCCTTTGCTGTGTCCTTCGCGGTGAGCAAGGTTCGTTCACGTTCTTGCTGAGCATAGCGGTCTCGAACGAGTTTCTCTGCTCGAAGCACCTGTTTGGCGTACGTAGCTCGGCGCTCGGCTTGAATGATTGCGTCGGAAATAGCAAACAAGTCATAAGGTCGCATAGCGCGCATGGTAAGGGCGGGAACTGCCGCACGTGACAACAAGTTAGCACGATGCACGAGCAAGTCCCTCAACCTCTCAGCGTCTACAATTAGAGAGGCAGAGCGAGCCTCCAATTTGGCAGAGCTTGCGAGTGCAGCGGCAAGTTCAACTGCTGCGCGCTCGTAGCGCACACTGATTCTTACGAGCAGCTCCCGGTTCAACCGCGCGTCGGCCAGCACTCCGCCACGTAGGATAGCCTGCGCCTGTGCCTTCTGAACGGCTTGGCGTAACGTGTTTTCTCGCCAAAGACTGAACGTTCGGGCAGCCACAGCGTAATTATTGAGGGTCAAACGCAGACGTGTGAGCTCGAGGTTGCGTGCCTCAAGCGTTTCTTCAAATGAGATATGCTTTAGTACCTGGGTTCTTCGGGCGAGCGAAGTGGAAGGCGACGTAACGATGGCGGAGAGCGCCTCTCGATGTGCTGCACCGAGAGCAGAGGATGCCTCCCATGCCGCAAGGGTCTTTGCCGTCGTTGCGTTCTGCTGGAGCTTGAAAAGCGTGGTTAGCAGTTGGAAAACTACGGGCCTAGACTCCTTGTGAGTGAGATATCTGACGAGGATCGGTGTGGCAAGCAGATCGCGTTGTGAGGCAAGTAGCGCGTGGCGAAGCTGCGCGGAGTGCAGCAGCAGTCTCAAGCGATAAACAATATTTTGAGATGCTTCCATTCCTACCTCGGACCCAGGAGCATCGTCCTGCCCGGTGCCTTGCTCGACACCCGAGCCAAGCTTCCCTGGCTTGCGTCTGAGTTCAGGAGGATTTGCAACCACCTTGGCAGTGGCAAAGTTTACGGCCATGGCACCGCTTAGCTCTTCCAGCCGTGCGAATGCGTATGTCTGTGCAGTTGCAATAGAGGATCCACCTCCAAACAGATTGGCTTGCAAAGCAGTAATGCCCGAGCCTTGAATGAAATTCACGATGTCCATCTTCTGAGAATCCGGGACGTCATCCTGAGCACCTCCAAATCCCGTAAAACCGTTCAACAGGGCCTGGCCTGACGCGGTAACTCGACTTAGGAGAGTTGGAATTTCATCTGCAACGGATCCTTGTCGCAGAAGTGCAAAACTGGCAGCTCGTAGTAGTGGCTCGACAAGCGCTGCGAATTCTTGCTTCTCGAACAAGAGGTACACCGTGCTGTCACTCGTGGACTGCGCCGCGCTATTTGTTCCTCCTGCAAAGTTTCGAGTAGCTGCAAGTCGTGACGAAGAGCTTAAGAGCCCGGCTCCCGAACTATTCGCATTTCTGCGCAGGTCTTCAACCGTCTGTGTCGCAGCACGCAAGTCGTTAACAAACCCGCGAAGCACCCTCTCAACGCGAAGTGCGTCGCGGACACACTTGATCTCGACTCGTCGGGCCCGCGCCTCCGGCTGAGACTCAGGCTCGTGCTTGAGTAGTAAGCGGCTCGGGTTTGTTGAAGTCACAGCGCGAACTTCATCGATCCAATCTAAGTACGACTGTCCTGGCCCCTTCGAAGCATGCCTGCCAGACTTTTTGCTTGGATCTCTACCCCGAGCGACAATATAATTGGTATCTACTAGCTCATCCAAACCAGCGACGCGAAGCATGCAGTCTATGAGCGGACGAACCTCAGGCAAAAGCGATTGGTCGATCGTAAGTTTCGGTCCAACAAGGTTTGTGCTCATCCAGACCGCCTTTGGAATGGTTCTGGGGTTGATGGCTGAAGATCCTATTACACTGAACTCAAAAGCACGACGCTGCCTCTGCAGCTGGAACTCTCGCGCGGAGATCATTGTGCTGCTTCGGCTAGTGTGTCGCGATTGCTGCGGAGGCTTTGGAGCCATTGGCGGCGAGACACCTGGATTCACGAGCGATCGATAGATAGCTGATCGTAGCCTGAGGGCGGTAATCGCTTGCGCGTAAAGCAAGGCGGTGTACTCTTCTTGCAACTCTCTGATCAACTGGCGCTGGTCTGTTAGCGACAATGTCGAGCAGAAAGCTGCCCAAGCGAGTGGCGAAGCATCGTCTCCGTATACTACCTCCTGTGGCATGTTTAACGTGACGATTGAAGCCGGCGCCAGGTAAGAACCATGCACACCTGGGAGAATCACGGAGTCCAATGGAAGCGCAGGCATTTCCGTTGCGCTTTCGAGATTCGATTCGTCACTTGCAAAGTGTCTACTTGGGAGATCTTTTGCACTCACACCCGCATTTGTCGGCGATGGAGCAAGTTGCCCTGGGAGCGGAAGTGGGGTCGGGGTGAACTCCGCGTCATGGTCTGTCTGATAAGACTGCTTGGCGTGCTGTGACGCAGCTCGCAAGCCTGGATTAGCACGGGTGAGGCCCATAGCAATGTTGACACCATCGCTTGCGCCGGAAGCCGGACCACCGATTGGGTTGGGTAGCCCGCTGGTGGTACCTCCTCGAGACTGCGAATCTACATTAACAACTCCTGAGCTCGATCCAGATTTGCTGGCGGGTACCAAGATGCTGAGGCCCTGATTTAAAGTCAGGCTATTTGTGAGCTCGGCAGCGGTATGTAGCGCAAGCTTGTCACAATACATAGAATCTAGCTTGTCCTTGCGACCGTGACTCTCAATCACACTTTGCATTGCGATCGATGCATGCGGTGCGGCGTTCGCTGGATGCACTGCGCTGCGGACCGAAACGAGCCGATGCGATAGCGGATGCGATGCTATATACTTACGAGCACCACCTTCGAGAACAAGTGATGCCGCAAGGAATGGAGGAAGCAGCTTTGTGGTTGAGAGATCACGCCCGTAGCTGCGGCCTCGTGCGAGGGTCCAGTATAGGCCAACAGATTCAGCCGCAGTTGGGTTGCGGTGATCAAAGTATGCGCCAAACTCCCCTGATTTGCGCGAAGAAGCCGATGCCGGCCTCGCAGAGTCCATAGTAAAGTGAGGCATGCCAGCTCCCTTTGGTCGCTGGACTTCCAAGCGGTTGAGTACAGTAGAGTTGACTGCATACAAGCCGGACTGATAAGCAAGGGGTGAAGTAGCTACCTGATTGACGGCGTCAAATGATCCCTCCGCACTGGATGAGGTAATCACAGTGCCTCGTGAAAAGATGTTTGTGGGGATAGTGATGAAATCCAGTGAATTAAGGGTGGGTAGCGGATATGCATCGACGACATCTTGATGAGGTGCGGCCGAAGTAGTCGCGGTATTCGCGAAGATTGTCATGAGATGGACCAAAAACTCTCCGAGCTTCTGTGGTGGAGTTGGATCCACGGTGGTGGGTATACCTGACGACTGCGGTGCAGAGCCTGCTGAGACGTACGTGGGAGCGAGACCTGTGGCGATAATAGAAGCCCTACGGTTTGGATTGGATCGTGGGGCGAGAGAAGTTCGGACCGTATGGTTAGTATCGTTGGCTTCGTTTCCACGAACGGTAACAGATAGACCCTCTTCTCCATCGTCTTCAGGCTTGTCTACATTTCTACCAAGAGCGTTAGCCTCATGCTGTTTCGTGTAAGCGGCGTGGAGGGCAAGCAGTCCTTCGGTAGTGTACTGTTTTGCAACTTGGTGTGCTGCCCGAACGAGGCAAACTTCTGATTCTTGATCGAGATCACTCGTGTCCTCCGTAGGTACATTTCCAAAAGACGCTCTGCTCGCACCCTCAATACCGTGCATTATCTCGATGCCAATGGTGGCCAGGGCACGTAGCCGCGCGTCGTGGAGTGCCCAAGTGTAATCTCGGCTTCGTCCTCCATGATGTCGAACACTTACTCTGACACAGTCCTGCTCTGCCATTCGCTTTCGTCTCAGTCGCATCTTCATGCGATCCTTGGAAGGTTGCTGATTCTGTCTATTGGCGATAGCCGAGGCCTCGTCTTCGTCAGTCATTTCACTATCGTCTTCAGAAGTCAGCACAATGTCGCTATCGGACCAGATGTGGTCAGGGATGAGCACACTGGTATGCACTTTCTGGCCAGTGATCTGATTGAGTGAGCGAATTCCTCCAAGCGCCGCCTGTGCTACATCAAGTTTTGCGTCAGCTATGTTCTCATCAAGGGTGGCGTAGTCGTCGTATGAATCAGAACTGTCCAGAGAATCATTATCACCATCATCGAGCTCTACGTCAGCTTCGACTGTGTCCTCGTTGTGTTGAGAGTTACTAGCGCCTTCGGTCGAGCCATTGTTGCTCTGAAGTCTTTCCTCGACTCGTTTCATGGAGGAAACGGTCGTAGATTGACGTCGATCGCGGTTAATTGAGATCGCATTGACCCCACACAGCGCCTTCCAACCTTCTTTGGCTAGGGTACAGGCATACGACAATCTGCAGAGTCGCAATGACGCACGTGCCCATGCCTCTTCAAGGTCAAGTCGGATCTGCTCAGCAGTACTTGGAGAGTCATGCGACTTGTGCATCCCGGCCATTTCCTCGCTCGTATCCACACCCCGATCATGGTCTAGTTGCGAATCCATTGCAGGCCCTGATGTCATCATGTCGATCTCAGTCAGGCCGATTTGCTGGGCGAGATGTTGAGCCTCTTCCTCTTCATCCCTTAGGTCTTGCTCGCTCAAGCCTTTATCTCCGGTGACCGAGGCAGACCATCCTGATTTTGATGCCCCCGAGGCTGATTGTAACTTGACGTGTTCAGACAGACCTTCTTCTCGGTATACACTGGCGGAGGTCTCATTCACAAGCAAGTTCTTCGTCATGGTTAGAGTCTCGGATGTTTCGAATGCAGCCATTCCGAGATCTGTAGTAGGCACTAGCGTACGACGACTGGGTGCTAGGAGAATTGGCATGTTTGTTGGAGACTCGGATGTCCATGCTCCAGAAAGACCCAGGCGCTCAGGCGGGGTGCCTGTCAGCTGTGAAAACGCTACAAGAGCCGCCATCGTGGCGGATTTCGCCCACGCACTCGACGATACGTCTCCAAGGCCTACACCTACGGCGGCACCAGGGAAAGGTGCCACTCGAGCAGGTTGAACAAATAGAGCCGCAAGCAATGCAAGAACACGCTCAGTGGTGGTATCGCTTGTGGGTGAGAAGGAAGGCGCGTCATGGCTCGATGGGGATGAGAAAGGATTCCTAGGCGTCGCCCCTTCAGAAGCCATGGATGATTGGGCTGTCAGACCTTCAGATGCGCCTCTAGGCGATGGGGAAAGTGGGGATGAGACGAAAGCAGCATGTTCTGTTGCCGCTGCCGACGGAGTAAGCGTGAACTTACTCCTCTCGCTTGCGACGCTAGGTCCTGGTTCTGCCGACGTGCGTGAGAAGAGGGCCGAAGCATTGCGCGCTCCGTGGCTGGAATGAAGAATAGGATGAGTATATAGGATCTGATATCCACGGGAGGATTCCACCGGGGCGGGCGCAGCTGCGCCACTCCTCTTGAGCGCACTGATACCGAGCGGGTCGGAGTAGAGAGAGTCGATGTTCAGTCGGGTGACGCATGCGACATTCAAGAGCCAGGGTGATGAGAGGAAGTTAATAAAGCTTTCAAGTGTAAACTCTTTTGCTCTCCACGCCTCGAGCGCAATTTCCAGAGCAGGAGGTGGGGGAGGTACGGCATTGACGGCAGACGTATACGAGGTGCCTGCAGTGTTGCTGCGAAGTGCAGAACCGAATGGAGCCGTGTTAAAGATAAGGGCAAGCGCCGCTTCTGTCGCGGCGACAGGTGTTAGTGATGTCTGGTCGGTCCATTTGTGCGCCGGAAATGCAACCGCAGGCGGCGGTGTAACTGTTGCTGGAACGGATTGAGAGGTTGCGGCCATGGTTGCCGCAAGAGTAGCAGCGGCCGCTGCCACATGGTGAGGGTTTGCTGAGCCGAGCGCGGCCACTGTGGCTGCCGAAGCCTCATTCAAGGTTTTTACTCGGTTGACGGTCGTTTGATTCGCCTTGATCCATGACTTGGGCAAAACTTCTCGAAGTTGGACAACTCCAACGGCAGTTGCAACCAGGGGCTCACGGGTGAGCAATAGAGCTCTGGAGAGGATCCGTTGATTATACGTCTCAACTTCATTATCCTCACTAATTCCCACACGGGCAGCAACGCGCGTTAACGGCGAAGCAGCGGTGCCTGCTACTGCTACCGCCTCACTCACTAATCTAGCTCGAGCCTGCGCATTTGCCTGCACAGGCGATACAATTGACGCTCGACGACTCAGACCATCCGATGCGCCGAAAGAACTGCGTCGAGTCAGATCAGGAATCGATGACCTACGTCCAGTTGCTACTGAGGTTCGACGAGAGCCTCCAGAGACTGAGTTGCGATGACCTCCAGGAAGGTGTTCTTCTGGGAAGACAAAAGGTTGAATCGTGTTCTTCAACATCTGAAGCTGGCTCTCTTGTTGAGACAAAGATTGCTGCTGCTGTGCAATCAGAACCCTGGCTTCCGCGTGCGCTGACCGGTAGTGCTGAATATAGCGTTGGCGAAGTACCGAAAGTCGGAGAGCTACGTATTCACAGAATCTTGCCATGACCCACTGCACTAAGGCAAGGGCATTAATGTGTGCCTCTCGATGGACCTCTTGTAGCGCTTCTCGAAGGCGTTGCCGACCTTTGTCCAAGGCTTGGAGTAGCGCTTGCCGAGAGGCAGATGGAGAATTGCTGTTCGGTCCTGCGTCTGCTCGCTGAGACTGCGCAGCATCCGGAGTCAAACAAGTCAACTCTGGGCGGTTCTGCAATAATTGGGCTTGGAACAGGGTGGTGAATAATTGCCCTTGCAAAATAAGGATATTTCTTTGCCGTGCTAGCAGTACCTTAATTCCATTCAGGTTTGTCGCACGGCCCGGTTCCCACGCGCTGCGTCGGGGTTGTCGGAACTGTTGCTGAGGCGATGGTTGTGTGTCACCACCAGGTCGCGCAGGGTTCACCGGCTTCAACTTTGGAGATGGAATCGATGCTGGATAGTCATCTTGTGCAGCTCTAGCAGACTCCAGGGCAGCCTTGCCGATATGTTGAACTAGGGCTGATGTTCTCACCGACAAACCGGACGGGGGTGCAACGCGGCCTTGTAACAACAGCCCAAGCAATCTCGGGTTCCGTTTTCCTATTTCAAGCAATACTGCAGCGCTCGGAACAATACGTTGTCGAAGCAGGTTGAGCTTTTGGGTGGCGATATCGGAGCTCGACATACGCTCTTGAGTGGTTGGCTCAGCACCTATGACGGTGAGTAACGCTGTCAAAGACAGTAAAGGCGGATGCCTTGAAAGCAGGGCAAATGTGAGGCCAGAAGCCAACCGTGGGTCTGCCGCTCCGATCGCAGACACACGATGGAGATTAATGACGTGCCTGAGCGTTGCAACCGGAGAAACTGGCAAAGGAACCCATTCCTTGGTGTTTTGTGCAGAGGTCTCAGACCCATATTCCATATTGAGAGAATTGATGGTCGAGGCCAAGGGACTACTTTCAGCATTCTCCACTGGATACGCGCTCAATAACGCGTCGGCCGAATGGCTCAGCACCTGAGATAACGCCTCGACACCGGCTGCATGTTTGATGTCCGCCACCAAATGAACGAAGTGTCTTACTAACGCTGCTGAGAAGGATGGATCTGGTTGCCGCCAGTGATCAAGATGATCCGAGAAGGACGCAAAAGGCCGCGTAGATGGTCTGAAGTGCGTTCTCGATTGCGCGGCATGACCCAGCATGATATAGGGTGCAACATGCTCAACAGCACTTCTGGCCAAACCTGAGATGGAATTGGGGAACATTCCCACACGGGAAGTAGCACCTGCATCAGCCTGTTGGCGAAGGGGCAGCGTTGTATCAACGAAGCCATATCCGGTCGTTGAAAGTGAACCTGGAGCAAGCGGCGGACATGATGGCAAGGGCAACGCAAACACGGCGTGGGGGCTGTTTGATTCAAGGTCAAAACGCGAGTTACGCTGAGGGTGATCTCCTGATGAAGGGCTTGTCGAGTCTGTGCGAACTTCTGTAGCGAAGCCATGAGGTGGAAGTTCTTGACCTGCGATGGGGAAATGTGAGAGACCAACAAGGAGATCCTGGAGGTGGGGGGTCGTTGCGAATTGCAAGCTACTCAGCGGTGCATCGGCTGCAGCCGTCAGTGCAGATGTTGAGTACTGCAAGTACAGCTTCAACTTTGAGCTTTGTGTTCGTTTGGTGTTCTCTGCCACTGACTCCAGATTAGACTCCGTTGTCGTTCTATCGCCCATGCCATCGTTGGAGCTAATCGAAGGTAAGATGTCTCGGGACCAAAGACTTCCTGCAGTAATACTAGGAGTTAGCGCGATGGTACTAGAGACTCGATTGTTGTCTACTCTAACTAAATATGGCAAAGGTAGATTCAAGCCACCGGGTGCTGTTGTGATCGAGTTACTTCCAGTCCGGTCCCGAGCCAACGCTCTCACAGACGCATCTCCCATCCCGGATCCAGCTGACGTGCGAATGACGTCATCTTGCGAACCAAGGGCTGCCATGTTGGTGTAATCATAGACTGAAGTCATAAACGCTCCTATCGCGAGGTCTTGGAGCGGATGATGGGGCGGAGGAGGTGTTCGTCCGTGACTTACGATTGTTACATCGTTTGGCAGCTCCAGTGATGTTGGTGTGAATCCGGGATGGAACAAATAGGATGGTATGCGGCTCAGAGAATGAATCGGGGGATAAGAACTGGCGGCAACGCCAGATTCAGGTCCGGTCGATGCGGAAACAGACTCTACCTGTGAGCCATCTGCCCCAGATGGATTCGTTGCACCAGGACCGAACTTGATTTCTTTCTCGCGCTCTGGCGATATCAGACGCATTCGAGCCTGCACAATTGCTTGAAACACTCGCTGCAGAGTTGTCACCATCGCGGGACTTCCTCGGGATAGTATTTCTGACCGGATATCCGCCTCAATCTCTCCAACATCGGGGCCGTCAGCTCCACCGGTGCGGATTGACGCGTGAGTCTTGCGTGTTGTGGATGGGCTTGGTTCCTGAACATCAATGATAGATGGTGAGTCCGTGGAGACAGGAGCTGACAGAATGTCGAGATCGTCAAGCTCTTGGACGAGATCAATGTCGGTTTCAAGGCCAGTAGAGTGCTCAGAATCAGAAGAAACATGCGACCACCCGATTGACACCCTTGAAGTGGAGGCAAGCCTTCCTGATTGGGACAAGCTTTGTCGTTTAGCCCCACGTTCTTTGTTTGCATAGTCAGCGATCTCTAGAGCATCCGCAAGCTTAGCTTCAGCCCCGACAATCGGAGTGGCGAGGAGAGTCGGACCATAGAGCGAGGCACCGAGTAGTGGGTCTCCGGATCTGATTCTGTGGAGCAGGCTCCAGATATCGCTGGCTTCTAGAAGTACAACGTTACTGCTTAAGGAAGGGGCCGGCGCAAGCTGGGTCACGGAAGCTAACGAGACTTGATGTGCGACTCCATATGCAATACGTCGCCGCCCGTCTTCATACAGTCGTGACATCGCACTAAGAACAGATCCAAGCCAGGGAGATGTGCTTGCCGATGGTATTGTGGGAACACCAATAGATCTAGGACGGTCCATCTTGCGCCGTGAAGAGCCGGGCGTAGCCACGTCTCTCCGTAGCTGGGCCTGAAGGAGTAGGAGGATCGACTGGACCGAAATGCCTGATTTAAATGTCCGTAGCAGAGGCAGGGGCGATGGTGTGGCAAGCAACTGGGGCTTGGGAAGGGTACGTTCATCGTGGCTAGAGTGGCTATCCTGTGCGATGGCCAACTGTAGGGCAGACTTTAGTCCTAAATCGGACCGGCCACAAAACAGGTTCAGAGCTGCTGAGGCTACCGAGGCTGCTGTGGTGAGTTCGGAAGTGCTGGATTGAGCGTGCGCGTGCGCTTCTCGTTCTGTTGATGCTACCAAACAAGCGTCTTCAGCTGCGCCATTTAATACGGACGCAGGGTCATCTGCCCTGCCAGCGGCCGGCATATAAAGACATGCCTCGTGCATTGTTGCCAAAGTTTTTGTTAACAGAGTCCATGCAAGCGCTCTGAAGCTCTCCAAAAGGCTGAACAAATCGAGCAGGGATGCGTTATTGGGTAAGCGGAGAATGGAAGCCAGCATCGGCTCGACAAGTTGCGTGACAATGCTCTGCATCTCCTGTTGACGCTGCATGACATACAGTGAATGTTCTTCATGGAACGCTTCTATCAGCACAAGCACGCCGCCGTCAAAGAATGGATCGGTGTGAGTATACGAGAAGGAGACCTCCGATACGTTCTTCGTGTTGGTGTGTTGCAAAACGACGGGTACCAATTCTGGTACTCGGCGGAGTATAGTACGAAGCCGTGCTGCTCGTCGGGCGAGGATCTCTGACACGCTACCACTGTTCGGAATCATCAAGGACAATGTGGATGCATCAATGCCGAATGCGTTTACTCGCGCAGCGTGGGAGGTCGATTGAGCAGACTGTGTGCTACGACTCGTACCTGCTCGTGCCAATGAACTTGCAGACCCTGTGCGGTGCTGACCTTCACCTCGCGCAAATGGTCGAATCGTCCCGGACGAGAGCGAACGGAGTTCTGCTTGAAGAGCGTACGTTCGGAAGTCGATTTCGCTGATTGTACGCGGATCAAAGGAAATAACCGACGAGGGCATGTTTGCCATGTTCAATACATCACCCGGGGCCAAAGAGATGCCGAAGGCTGCATCTGCGGATGCGAACGTTGCTTGTGCGATCAGAGGAGCAATACTAGCACATACTCGCATCGTATCCAGCAACGAGCGACGACATGCCAGATCATATTGCATGGAGGATATGTTTAGATGTTCTGCGGGAAGATACAAAAGGGCCTCCAGTTCTCTAGTCCCGGGCAAGATATCTAGCGCGATTGAAAGCAAGGCTGTCCTAAGTTGAGCTGTCTCGGTAATGGCAACGGAAGCCGCTTTGGTGAGTGTTAAGGGGAGCATCGGAGGGGCGACTCCCTTAGAATGTGCGGTGGGGATAGTACCTGAATTAACCTCGCTGGGTGGTCGAGAGTATACCAGGAATGATTTCAGCTTATCGAGCCCTGCTGGACGAATAGCTCGTACCGGAAGTGTCGCAAGTGATGTAACAAGACTAGCGAGTTTTTGTAACGACCGCGTTGCAAAGGCGACGTGGATTGTATCACTCTTCAATGCCGACTTGTCGTTGGATTGCGACAGGGTCGATTTAAGCTCGACAGATGCAAGAAATTCAGCCGTTGAGGATCCAGAGGGTGTGGAGTTGCCTGTTTTACGCTCGGTGCGGCGGGGTGCGCTCGGTGAGGTGGGAGATACGGCTCTTGTCCGAGGAGGTGGAGAGTCAGATGCCTTGGCACCGCGGCGTGGCGAGCGCGCTGGATCTCTTCCACCCAATAAAGGGCTTGATGGAGTCAGATCCTCCAGGTCACCACCGAGCAAGGTAAGGTAGTTCGTAAGCACCTTACCTTCGGCATCAGATAGGACTTCACGAGCCAATTCAGCCTGCGAGTCTGAGTCCTTCAGTAATAGTGCAACAATCGCTGACGGCTTGATAGAGGAGGCAATCAGGGGTAGTTGTATCAAATGCAGCAGCGATGATGGCACAAATGCATAATCTGGAGTCATAACCTTAGACGCGGTTATTAGGATAGATGAGGCAGCATCCAACGAACTGGGCGCGGATGACCCGAGGGAACCCGTTGGAGCTGTCACGGAGCTACCACCGCTCGTGGAAGAGCCATATTGCGATTCTGATGATGTGGTGGATGCAGTTGCTGATGCTGTGTGAGACGTCTTAAGTCCAGGGGTCGTAGCAGATTCAACCGAACCCTGTGCTGTTCCAGAACCATAAGGTGAGGTTCCAGAGGGACTCGAACTGCCCGCTTCGACACCGAGTTTGTTAACGAAGACTTTGGTAAATGCCGCAGCAAATGCTTTGGCTCCGAGGCCGCGTAGAATCGTCGTTCCTAAAGGAACACTAACGATTCGGGATTGCCCACGGCTATCGAATGCGAGAGCAGGATTCCAGAGAGTGTCGAGTCCAGTTTGCTTAGTCTGCTTCTTCAATGTAACACACTCCGATGCGTAGACGTATGGTGAAAGGAGCAGAAGCAACTCACTCGAGAAGGCCGAAGCAAAACGGTGACTTCTTCGCTCGGTGGTACGCGCACGCCGACGGGCCTCTTCCTTCAGCGTACAAACTTGGATGAAGTTCGTTGGTGAGATCAAGCCTCTCGTCTTTCTTCGTCGACGTAAGCCCTGCCAGGAGGAGATGGTACAGAAAGCCTTGTGCAGGCCACGGAGACTCATATCAAGTGAAACTACCTCCTGTGAGAGCTGATCCGACACATTTCGCAGTAACTGATCATACATGGCGAAGAAGGGTTCTACGGTATTGCAGGCAAGGTCGAGGTTCAAAAAGCGAAGGATGATGAGCATCGCACTTGCCACATTCGAATCAGAGGCAGTTCTTGCGGAAGCGCCAGTGAGCGCCGCGAGATGAGAACTGTTGGACCCTGTTACTCCCAAACTTGCTAGTCGAGATTGTTCGAATGGAGAGAGAGCACTCACACCCATTGTCGATGCCGTGAGAGTCACACGCGAGGATGCAAAAGTCCGTGACTCATCCGAGCTCGCGGCCTGGTGGAAAAGTCGGAGTGCGGCACGATCAAAGTGAGAGAGCATTTCATCGTGGGCCACTGCTGTTTGCTGTGCCAAAGCACGAGCGTTACGAATGATGCTCAGATTATAGGAAGTAAGGTGGCTGTGGATAAGCTTAGCTTGCTCGACATCCGCCACATTCCACACCGTGCTTTGTGAAATGGGCTCAAGCAAAAGCGAACGGAAGGAGTCTATAACAGGTAAGACAAGCATGGATCCCGGGCAGAATGGATCAAAGGCCGTTGCATGTTCCACTGACTGAGAAAGAGTGGACGCATGCCAAGAAACCATCGGACCGAAGTATCCATAGTCCTCTACGATTTCGCAGGGCAGTATTCCCTGAGTAGATCCCATTGCCGCAAAGGAAAGTGCTGCATCGGGGATGCGGCCAGCCTCGGACCCTTGAACACTCGCTTGAGAACTAGTTGATTGCGACATGCCCGTTCTCTCATGAGGCAGTCCTCGTGCCCATAAGTTCAAGCCATGAGCAATGGAGTAGGGAAAGGCTGCGGCGGAGGATGGGTTGTGCGAATAGACTGGCACCTGAGTGATTTGAGCATTGAGTTCATCTGCGAGGGCTGAGCTCAGCTGTTCGTTCTTTGCTCGACCAGAAACAGCCGTGAGAGTGGCTGGCAGTTGCGAAGCGTGCCCAAAGATACCACCGACCAATTGTGAGTGAAGCGAGAAGCCTCCGACTGATAGGAAATGTGTGAGTCCCCCAGCGATCATTTTCATGATCTCTCGGTCAGTACTCATTCCACTCGACTGGTTAACTGCGATCGTGGCATCAGCAAGAGCAGCGGCAGCTGCCTGACTGAGAGCGCCCACCCCACTCTCATGAGGAGTTGGCCTTTGGAGGCTGGAGCTTGGCTTAAAGCCGGCTCCGATGGAGCGGTCACTGCGCTCAGATAGAGCAGGCAACCTTTGATTCAGACCCCGGCCCGGTTTCAGCTGCGGGTTCGTCAAGGAGCCGCGAGTCGTGCTCGGTGGGTGATACGGAGGCGAAAGAGCTGAGTCATCCCCAGCGGGAGGCTTGGCTTTGATTGTTAAAGAGTCGAGGGACGGGACTAGGCTCGATGCGAGAGCTACATCTGCTGGCGCTGGATCGAGGTCATTCGTAGGCGCACTCATAAGCCGGGCCTGTGCTTGGATCACAAGACCCATAACTAGGGCTTGTGTGAACTGAGCTTCTGCAGCGAAGCTTAGTGCTGCGAGAGGAAGCATCGAATCTCCACTATTGCTGCCTCCGCCTGCACGGGTGGTCATTGAGTCATACAGACTGAAGCCCGAGTATGCATTTGACGTGTGTAATTGATTCGATTGCTGCATGCGGGTGCGCAGTGCCGAGAGGAAATGAACCGGGTTGCGAAGCGTCAACAATTGCACCTCTGGGAATCCCATTTCCTTGGCATGTTCAGCGGCGGCCAGTCGGCTTCCATCAACGTGCCATGCAATGGCGACGGGGAGTGTCAATGAAAGCTGAGATAAACTGTGCCCAACTTGAGTTATAGCCAATTTCGAAATGGAAGGCAGTTTTTGATGAATATCCTCCAGGGTCACAAGCCTTGTCTTGAGTTCAGGAGGGCGGTGGGATGTCGTGGATTGAAGTGCAGATCCTCCCAGCTTCGAATCAGCACCAACGTCCGTAAAGAAGAGCGCGCCACTGCTTGAAATGGCGCTGCTCCACAAAGCGTGCGCAAACGGATAGAAATGCGCATAGCCTGCTACAAAAACACGCCGGTTTTGCTGATCTTTCTTACTAAGAACTGTGAGTGCAGCACTGATTGTGCCCATATGTAATGATAGCGTTGCACGAGACTCCGGACTGAGAAGCCTTGGGAGACTACTACCCTCTAGGAACAGGCGCATAAGTCCACCAACTTCATTTTCTCGCAGCGAAGAAGTGTCGTAGGGATTGAACTGAAGATCAATCTTCGACACATCCCCTCCAAGCACATGGGTGGGATGAATACGCAGACCAGACGTGAGCAGGCCCTCCATCGGCGCGAGCGTCACACTCGGCGTTGCATCGCTACTAGAGGCTGTCTTGCCCTCATCGGTGGCGGTATTTGTCGGTGTAGCATCATCCATCTCCTTCAGCTCGGCGCCCGATACAGAGTGGTCAGATCCCCTAGCTTCCGTTTGATACTTCGAGGATGAGTTCGTGGCCTCATCCGAACCTCGTCCAAGAACGAGTACAGTCTTTGTGGCCGGAAGATCAAAGCTGGAAGAATGGAGGTGATAAATCAGCGTTTGACTTTGAGTCTCAAATAAGGAGTCGAGCAACGTCCGTCGATTAAACAGGAGACTGAGGAATGCCTGTGCCTCTAGGAGATCGCCTCCACGTTCACTGCCACCTGCAAGTGCCGCAGTCGCCGCGGATGTCGCAGCAGTGACGGAAGCTACCGCTGCTGCAGAAATGGTGGCTGCTACAGCTGCAGAAAGGACTACTCCACCTGCTGGTGTGGAAGGACTTACGTCCGCGCTTTGTGGCGGTGGAGCTTGAGGGGAGCCAGATAGAGGCTCAGGATGCGAGCCCGACACTGAGTCGATCTGCATGTGGTCCACAGAAGTGCCTTGTTTGCCGGGGACATCCGGGCTTTGTTGCTTTCTGTCTGCTCCTGGAAGAGCAGCACTCGCTGTTAATTCCTTCGCATACCGAGCTCTTGCTTGCGCTCGCTCCTTAGTCCGGCCTTGCTCATCGCGCTCTTCAGACACAGCCCTTTCATGTGATAGTAGTCTACGCTCTCGAGCCAGGCGTGCCTCATGCATTTGCTTTAGAATGCTGACGGCCACTGATGGCTGAGTGAAGAATGGGTGGACGCAAAGCGTGCGGATTAGAGGAGTAGAGGCCAACGGCTCTGCGAATGGCGATGCCGATTTCTTAAGCATCCCAACATCGCTCCTCATTGCTAAGATGATAAGAAGTCGATGAATAAGCTTAGTTGTACCTGCAGGGCGCTCATTTGCTTGGTCTACTAGCGGTATGTCACCGTTCAGCCTTTGGGAACGTGGCAACGCAGCGTGACAGCCATATTCATATGCCAAAATATGCCTAGCTCGTCTAAGAAGAACGCGTAGAACGGTGCTGACACGGAAGGCGTGAGATGGCAATCCATGTGATGATGAGGCGTCCTGTTGTTTTGTCAGCTTGGGAGGAACGTATCCTTTGAAATCTGTATAGTAGCCAGCGAGACGCAGGTCGTCCTCAGATGTGAGAGCGCTTTCCGGAAGTATCAAAAGCCTTGCTCGGTGATATAGCGTCGCCTCGTGCACTGAATTGGAAAACTCTGGCCGTGCTTCACCACTCCTGGTTTCATCGGATTCAGCCACTTGCGGTACGCCTAAGTCTAAGTCACCACGGGGCTGCCATGGATCTGCCAGTGCATCCTCTTGAGCGTCCCAGTCCAGAAGCTCTTCCAGTATAGCTGTGTCTTTTCGAACTTCATCAAGTAGGATTCTTACGTCATTTCGGCATCGGAATGCCGCCGATGAATACTGCGCAGAGGAGTCAGAAGGCTCTGGTAGATTGACGCCAGTTGCATCATTGCTCAATCGAGCAGTGTTCGAGGCGTGAGGGGGTGACATTGCCGCAATTTTTGACAGCTGCTCTTGCAGTCGGAGGTGCCAGTGTCCAAGCTCAGCTGACTGGTTGTTTGCATCTGTGTTATTCCAATCATCTGCGATATCCAGGAGAACCCTACGTGCAGCATCTGCCTCGAGCTCACGATGCTCCAGGCTATCGGTGTCAGCGAGCAGGACTTGACAGTCCTCATCCCAGTACGAAGGCGCAAACCGGTTGTTTCGAGTATCAACTGCTTCTGATGCATCGGTTCTGCTGGTCCTGGCACCTGAAGTGGCGCCGACCGTGACAGCCATGGCTCGTGTTCTTTCACTGGACTGGGATAAAAAACGCTGGGAAGCCGAAGGCTTCATTACTGAAGAAACGGAACCTACGGCAGCATTACCAGCAGCGGTCAAGTCCTCTTCGGGACCAAAGAGCTCACAGAACAAGAGACCAACTTGAGCCTTGACGAGTGAGCCAAGGTCTTGTGGCAGGTTCAGTCGGGCAGCAGCAGAGCTTAATGCGCGCTTAACGATAGCGTCGAGTCGAGCTAGCGCTGGAGGTGCGGTGATACCCGCCATTCCAAAGCGTAGACGTGTAAAGCCCTGACTTTCTGGGCATGAGTCAGCGGCCTTGAGCTCGTCGTCACATAAGTCTAGTATCTGCGACTGAATGTACTCCATCGCATTATGAGAATCATGAGCATCCCGTGATACATGTGCATCAAGAGATTGAACGACGATAGCTGGGTTGGTGATAACGGTGGGGGGTAGCGGGACCGCTGGCCATGGCAGTGGTGCAGACCTGGGCTGTATGTCAGCCAGCACCGATTCAGCCGCGTTGATTGCCTCACAGATCGAGTCCAAGCCGGCCATCGCAGGAACGATTCGCATCTGGGTTGGGTTTGTGAGCCCAGTGCGTCTCTCGGTGAAGTACGCAGTGACTTCGTCCTGCACCTCAGAGGCAAGTTGCAACTCAGTCAAAGCAAACCCTGTTACAACGTCTGAGAGAGAATTCAAACAGGGAGCTCCTTGCTCTTGGGCAACACGCACTAGGTGATCAAAGATCGATTTGAAGATGCTCCACTTTGTGACCTCTCTCGAAGAGGCACCTCCCGTCCTTGAACGTGATGCATGCAGCTCATCCCGAGTTGATGATAGCGTCGGTGGAACCAGAGCGTCTAAGTTTGGCTCGTGCGCCGCTTGCAAATCAAGTCGCTGCGACTCACCTGCCAGCACATTAGTCATGCGTTCCGCTAAAGTATGCGCCGCAGCACGAAGCGCAGAGAATGTTAGGAACACCCTTTGAGAAAGCGAGGGCATGTCGTAGTCCAGCTCGACTGGTGGGGATGGAGGCAGTATCGCTGGCTGTTTCAGGGCCAGTGTTACAGAATCCCGGTCCTCGGGTTCCGAAATCTCTCGAAGCAACTTGAGATAAACTTGAGCTTCGCTGGAGAGCTGGGAGCTACCTCTTTCAGGTTTGTTGGAGGGCACGTCCTGTTCGGACAACCTCGGATAGACAGTTAGTGGCAGAAGTCCCGATGCAACGGCCTGCTCCATCAAATTTAACTGCTTGCTAGGTCTTCGTAGCTGCGGTGACATTGCACCGGCAATGAACACCTTGGCCCCACGCAGGATTTGAGGACGGCGTGGCGCAGCGATAAACTTAGCGTTGTGTTCATAGTCGTTGGGCAAATAATAAATCGTCGAAATTGAAAGCAAGTCTTTCGAAGCCTCACGCGGAATATGATGTGGGCCTGGCGTCAGCACAATAGAACGCGAAAGCGGTAGCGAATCCTGCTGATTAGGGCTCGACTCTTTGGTTACAAAAGATGGTGCACTGAGGATAGAGGCGCAAGAGGCGAAGAAAGAGGCTGTAGATGCCAGGCTTGCGCAGGCAAATGTTGTCGCCGCATCAGAGTATACCTCGGAGCGTTGAACAGCTTCAACAGTGAAGGCTTCGCGAGCGGAAACGAACGAGCCTGCTTCAACGCGCTCGCCTAAGGGACTCACGAGAGTTGACTTGGATGACGTCGGCGACGGCTCGTTGGAACCTGTGGAGCCATCCTCGAGGTCGTATTCTGCAGAACCACCGGAAGTGGAACGAGAAGCGTCCGCAGCGGTAATGTACACTGGATAAGATCCTTTCGAGCTAGCTCCGGCTGCTGCAGAAACAGCTGATGCAGCAAGCTTGCACGCGTTCGCAGCGGAAGGAAGCGTCCACGCAACTGCATCTACTGGTAGATCGCTCGGATCAGAAGCAGCGTATCGAGAAATTATGTCCATAGTCGGGCCAGGAGGCGGAACCAAGAAGTTGAACCGCCCTACACCAGCCTTAAATGCCTGACCTGATGCCCCGGCACGAGCATAGGGATCGGAGGGAACACCAATCAGCGCAGAGCTCTCGGGACGATGATGTATCGTGGCAGAGTTCAATCTGTCCATAGTTAGGTCTGATGAGGCTGCAAACGCGCTGGCTGCCTGCGAAACACTTCCACCTGATCCCGAAAGCAGCGTCATGTACTGGGCAACGGTCTCATGGTTTTCGACTGCAGTTTCGTCTTCTTCGATGAGCTTCGCGACACTGACAAGAAGTGACGCTTCTGCATCAAGAGCTGCAACTTCCAATTGCATATGAGCGCCGAGCCAGACAGAGCGTGCACTTGGTGGTCGCGGGGCGCTGCGTGCACATCCAAAGAGGATAATCGGTGGTACTTCGGGAGGAATAGGCGGTAGATCCTTATCAGTGGTGATTTGTGGTGTTTCACTCAACTCAGGGATCGCATACCGCTTGGGGTCATGCTCTGGGAATCTCACAAAGGCCGCGGATGCAGCGTTTTGGCTCGCGGCCGCTGCAGCCGCCGCAGCCTCGTACTCGTTTGCCCGAATTCCCAAACTCGCTCGGCGGAGCATTTGATGGCGCTTCGCCCGCTCAGCGGCCTCCCGTTGTTCCTTGGCAGCCTTGCGCCGCTGAATCGCGCGCAGCCTCTCTCCACGCTCTGTGTAACCGGCAAGCTGCACCAACGGATGTCTCAGGAGCGTAGACACGTTCAAAATCTTCACACCTCCCAGGTAAGCGTGCATATACATGGATACGTCGCGGGCCTCGAGCTCTGCAAGGCCAAACGACAGGTGAGTATCGGATGTAAAGACGAGATCGGGTGTTGGAAATCTTTTCATTACCGAAGTAATGCGTCGTGCAAGTTGGACCGCACGATCGCGATCGAGCGTGTTCGCAAGCGCCAGCGAGAGCATTTCGATGAGCCTGCGCTTCGCAACTTGGTACTTGTACTCGTTCTCCCACGCGGATTGCAAGAGCCAAAGCCGGTCGCATTGCAACTCACGATCGCGTCGCTGCAATTCAAGTGCAACAAGTTGGTTTGCTGTAAGTCCGTACATAACTTGAACCACAGCTCGCCAGGCGGCTCGGCCGCGGCACTGCAACCGTTTTTTCAAATGTTCCCCACTGAGTGTTGAAGACATGAGTGTTGAGCCAGAGTTGGCTTTGTCGCCCTCTGCGCCGTTGGGGACAGAACCAGAGGCCGAAGGGGCTGCATTATCTTCGTCCCGGTTACTCCATTCGTCTGCAAACAACGGATCAATCATTTCGCGCTGCTGAAGCCGGAGTTGCTTAACCAACCGTTTCATGATAGATGGAGGGACGTAAAACGAGGCGATCTCCTCTTCGCTCAGATACATCAACCATGGATCGGTTCGAATCTTTAGTTTGGGCTTTGTTGCAAGATGCTCATGTGTAGTGCCGGCATCTGCGTCCTCGACTTCACCGTGAATACTGTTATACGTGGTATCGCCAAGATCATTCAATGGGGGAGCATCCGTATCACCTTCACTGGCTTCATCATCGCTCATCGTTGGATGAGTACTCTGGGTCGCTGGAGATAGGTCAGATGAAAAGGGTCGGATAAATTTGCCTTCTGCAGTTTGAACAAGATCAGCGCTCAGCTGACGGAGCGAAACAGCACATATGCCTGGAACGGAATCATCTGTCAACACAGTAGGTGTCATTTGACTGCGCCCATTGGATGAACCAGAAGCATTGGAAGCGCATCTGACACAGCGTTTGGCATAAACATTGAAGGGAAATAGCCAGGTAGGGCCTTGCACATAAGTGTCTAGTGCACTCAGCCCGGCCTTCTGAGCCTCAACCACAGCAGCAACGACTCGTTTCGCTAACGCACGTCGCCAAGCTCTAACGCTCAGGGCGAGAGTGCGCTTACACTGTCGTTGACGAAGGGCGTGCGAGGTAATCCAATGAGCGGTCTGTCGGAGAACGCGTGCTCGGGTGTTCGTCATATCATGTATCGCTGCAGAGTGAACGATGGCCGTTGGAAGCGTTGGCGGAGGGAAGGTAGTGCGCGCCCATCGTGCTGGGATGGGGGCAATGACAATTGGGTTGTTATCCTCATCGACCTCATAACTATCCATGAGCAAACTACTAGCGAGCGAGTCTCCGTTGGACGACACGGCAGCACTCGACTTACTGCCTTTCAACGCTGCCAGCGTCGAGGGCGGTAGCGTTCTTTCGAGCTCTCTGCAGAGCGCTTGCATCGTTGGCACCGCGGGACCGTCAAGAAGACCGGAGTCAGCACAGCTGGCTGCAGCAGCAAGTCTGGCGTAGAGTGGCATCTGGCGAAGTGCCTCAGCAACAGAAACCTTTGACGACCTTGGTGATGATGGATTCGTGCTCGTCAGGATCGTCGCCTCCTCCAAAGAATGCGTTGCTGCGGCATCCATCTGCCGAACAGCGCCTGACCCGAGCAATCTGACGAGAAGTTCTGACACCCTTCGAACGATTGACTCAGACGGGGGAGAGGCGTCGGCGGCAGCCATTGCAGCCTCTGCCACCGAAGCCAGTCTGTTAGGATCCAGACCACGGTTCTGCGAATGCGCATCAGGATGCAAAAACTCAGAAAACGCCCTAGTATCGCTTTCAAAGCAACCCTTCTGCTGCAGAAGCAAAATGGAGTTGCGTTGGATACTACGGAAGTAATTCAAAAGACTGAATACTCGATGTTGCAGCTGGCGAATACGAGTCATCCTCAGTGTGTATACCGCCTGGGCACGATCCACAACCGACTCTTCAGCTTCACCGATTGGGTCTGGCATCTCAAATGGATGTTCGAGCTGCAGTTGGTTGCCTAGATCGAAATTCCCCTCATCGGAGTCTTCATCTTCGAAGTCATCGCGAGGAGGCGACGATAAGCTGGGGAAGCTGTCATTGTCGCCCTCAGTTTCGTCAGCAATGATAGCCGACTCGTACTCTTCTTCACTCTTCGTCTCAGGACTGAACTCCGTGGGTTCAGCCTTGCCAGACCGTCCGAAAGAATGGCCAGCTGCAAGTACCTTTAAAACATTCACATCAGGAAGGAGCTGCGAGTCGAGGACAGCAGCTCCAACCGCAAGATCATGTGCAAGTTGTGCCACAGCCGACGGATTGGCCTCAGTGATTACTCGTTCCATAGCTACAAGTGTCAAAGCAGGGTCGGAATGTGATAGCACTGCATAGCGAAGTGCTTTGAGAAGTCCTGATGTGGAGACGTATGCATTCGCGACTAGTAATCGATCTGAGGGTGCCATGCCAGGATGAAGGTACGAGGGGAGGTCTTCAGCTTGGTCCGAGGTTGCTTGATCTTCAGCATCTGGCACCTTATGCATCTGCGCAATCTGCGCCAAGACAGGGGAATCCACTGAAAACTTTGTCAGTGATTCCAACCGCAACTGGTACTGAAGCTGTGCTGGAGGGAGCTGGGTATCTTCTCCAATCAACTCACCGCCGAGTTGTAGCCAGCGATACGCGGGAACAATTTGAACCGGCTCATCGGGAGAGTAGAAAAATGGGGGTGGTGCGATGGATGGTAGGGCTGTTTCTATCCGAGGCGCCGTCTCAATCGCCTTGTCGTACAGCTTGACAGCAATGGAGGGTTGTGGTAACCAACACTTGGCACGCCGTTGATGCTGCCAAACGATCCATTTAGCTGCGAATTGCTCTACAAACGGGAGATAGACATGAGATTGATTTGCGGCTGCAACAGTCGACACATCTTTGCGTTTCACTAAGGATTGATCGAGTGCCGCCGATCCGCGGTAGGCGTGAGGTGAGGCCAGCGTGCATTCGTTCACTCTAACCTCAGTGGTAGCCACAGGTACTGGGGAAAAGTATCCGGCCATGCTCCTCTCCAGCTGCTCCATCTTCCACTGACATTTCCTTACTTGGCATTCTACGAGAGCGGAACTTGGAGGAGGTGTTGGACGTGGCAATGAAAAGAGTGCTTCACCTCCGCTGGTCCACCCCTCGGAGGCGCACACGTCAAGAAGGGCGGCAAGCTGGCCTGCTACTCCTGGATCAGGTTTTCTATCACCTATCCTCTGCAGCTTCATGGGTGGCATGACATGGGCAGCTGCACGCGCGGCAGTGGCAACTGCGACGGGTATTCCGTTCGGCATGTACTGCGAAAAGACCGCTCCAGAGTACGAGCTCGGAGTGATCCTTACAGGTTCACTGGTTAGAAGAGAGGAGAATAGGTTAGCCTTGTCTGTGCTCGGTGTAGAGCGTTTGCTACTTGGGTCTTCCACGGTCACCGCAAATGTGCTTCTTCGCCTCGTTGCGATAGGTCTCGCCACCTGAGCAGTAACATGGTCATACAGAAGAGTACCTGAACTAACACGATCGTTGTGGCTTGCGAGATCCCTCTCAACGCGGTAAGGCAACCACTTGTTACTGAGTTGTAAGAGTCGAAGACGGTGTTCTCGGACATCTTGAGTGATTGACCAAGCAAGGTAGTTTTCGGTGTCTTGGAGAGACACCCTTGCCAGGTGGACTGCCGGAATGTTTGACTCGCTCTGAAGAGATTGAGGATCTGCCGAGTGTGTTCCCCCCGCCAACGCGTACGCCGATGGTCGGTATATGAGCGCTGCCCTGCGGCGCAGCGCGTTCTTTCGTTTCTCTTGAAGAATTGTGAGTGCAGAAGCGACGAGAGTGCCACGCGACGCGAGATTCAACGAATTGGGGGAAGACTGCAGCAACCGATGGACAAGCACCCTCTCAAACTGTCGAAAGTATTCGGCCTGCTGAGCATAGTGTGCCAATACGGAGAGGTAGACCTTCTTCGGTGTGAAATCGCTCTGCACCTTGAACAGCGCCAAGGCGGATGCTGTATCGAGAACCGGCGATGGAATCGGCGGTGGTGCTGCTGGTAAGCCGGTATTCTTCGCGTGTCCAATTCGCTCCCGAAGTTCGGCAAGAATATCCTCTGTGTGCCCAACCGGGTCAATCAAACATGGTAGCTGCGTACTTCCCAAGGAGCTGGCCGCACTCCTGATGTCTTGTCTGTCGCGCGATTCACTCGAGCCATTGAGTTGCTCCAGCTCGTCCTTAGCGAGAGGCTGCAGGTTGAGTCCATACTGCGCTTTGTGCTGTTCAATCGCATCCAGCAGGCTGTGGAACTCGGATCGCAAGAAGGATCGATAGTCGCCCTGGGCCTCCCCCGAAAACTGCTGGTGGGCGTCACCAGCAGGGTGCGACTGCATGAAAGTTGCTATATCACTGTAGCTCAACTGGTGGAGGTATCCCAGGCGGAATTTACCGAACGAGACTAGAGCGGAGGGGCGGTTATAGAGAGTGGGGCAGAAACTGCTGAGCCATGGTTTGAATGTACAGAGCGGATTCTGAGGGAGTTGCGAGATGTACAAGCAAATCAGACACGTCTCATGAGTTCAGACGGGACAACACTGCAGCATATTATGTTTCCGGCAGCGTGCGCATCGCGCATTGTGGAGCTCTAGAAGAGGGTGCAATATGCTTCACACTTAAAATGCTCGGGCCGAGCTGGAGAGATCCACAGCGTTTCAGCGTGAGTTGCAGTACGAGCTAGCTCTACGGCAATCAATAGATTATATATTTCAAATTTATACGGATAGTCATAGCGGATGCAGTGAACCAGCAATTGGGCGGGAACTGGATTAGACTCTATCCACCATAGTTTGGAACTTCGGATGTTGTGTCATCCAGTGGCAGCATACTGGACGCAAGCAGTGGGCGATTGGGTCGAACGGTGTGCAAATGCGCACGATGCGGCCTGCAGACTCGTTAGGAGCCACACCTATCTCGAGATGGTTCCCCTCGCCTGTAGCAAATTGACAGTACGCAGACACAGTGAGCTGTCATCTGGAGTCCAGACAAGTGTTCTCTGCGCACGCTTGCGGTGTCGACGAATGCTTGAGTGCGCCAGTCTCTGGCGCCAGTGATGCACGAGTATGCGCGGCGCGTTTGGCGTACTGTCCAGCAATGGGCCGCCTAGGCACCGAAAACCAGTCCCGCGGCGCAGTACCAGAAGTTCTTCAGATTGAAAATATCTCACATGCTAGGAGGTGTAGATCTGCATAGTGCGCTCGCTGTGTGGGAATGCTGAGCGTTTAATTCGACGCAGGACCCCCATGGGAGCTCTCTAGTTTGTTTGTCTGGCCGCCTACTACCCGACCTAGTCAATGGAAATTGCACAACTCTCGATCAACTTTGTGGTGAGCAAGCGTTTTGTGCACTTAGGATACTATGCGCAGCTCTCAGGGGGTCATGGCAGATTTTATAGCACATCGCGAGCTCTTTCTGCTTCTTCACACGTGTCCTCCTGCTGCGACAACTCGTACCGGCCTCGGAAACCGAGTTTACGTCGAACTTGCCAAACCATGGGCCTCGCCTGTGTGTCATGCCAAGGAACGCCTCTAGCTGGATTGAGGCCAGTCCTGACGCAGCTTCTCATTTCTGTGATTGTTTCATTCCGCCACCGCTCTGCCTTGAAGCCCGCACAATGCTGCTGACGACGTACTGGGGATGGGGCATCATCGCCTGTGCCATTCTGCTTGGCGTTATTGCCAAGTATACCAAAGCACCCAAGTTGGTCAAGACAATGCGGGTGCCCAACACCATGTTCTGGGTTGGCGACCTGAAAACCGCCCTCGATGCGCCTAACCGCGCCCCCTTGAATCTTCTTGAATGGTCGACCATGTGCAACTTCACCCATGTTGGCATGTCGATTCCCGGCCAGCGCCTGTATGTCACTTTCCATGTCCCAGACGCTCAGCACATCTTGTACACGAACTTTGAGAACTACCCCAAGGGCAAACACTTCTTTGAGTGCTTCCAGGACTTGCTGGTACGTTGCGGACAACAAGTGGTCTCCCATGTTTGGTTTGAGATCAGTTGCTCTGGGTCATATTCGAATTCAACCTGTTGTCAGGAGCTTTGCTGTGAACTTGGGCTCGCCCCAATACCCTTGCTTATGATCGTTGTCTGTTATCATATCAACTCTGTTATAGGGCGTGGGAATCTTTGGTGCCGACGGAGAGCTCTGGCGAATGCAGCGCAAGGCCGCTTCTCATCTCTTCTCTGCGAGTCAACTTCGCAGTCGCATGCAGAGTGCATTCAACGAGCACCTGATTGCCTTGCACCAGCGACTCGACAAGGAGATTGCACGCAGCACGGCTATGGGAGTCCCCGCGCAGGTGGACTGGCAAAAGCTTGCCTTCTCATTTACTTTCGACTCGATCTGCAAGATCGCCTTTGGCGCTCATGTCAACTCACTTGCAGAGGATGCAACATCGCTTGCATTCCAAGAAGCTTACGACTTCTGCAATGAGACCTCACTTCGCAGGCACTTCGTGCCCGAGCTGCTGGTAAGTGCCTCGTCATTGCTTTCTGACCGATGTGTTCTCACTCACTCCAACTGCCTGCTAGTAACTCACAAGGACTCTGATTCTCATTTGTCGTTTGTACCCACGGTTCGCACATCTATAGTGGCGCTTGGAGAAGTTCTTCGGCATTGGCGTTGAGGGCGAAATGAAGGAGAAGCTGGCATACGTTAATGCATACGTCCTCGAGATTGTCCGACGAAGACGCGCAGAGCTTGAAGCTTCGCAAGAGTCGCTACAAACTCAGGAGCCTACTACTTTCGCAAGGGGTATTTCTCAGTTCGATGACGTCCTGTCACTCTATATGAAGTACGCACAAAAGGCGCTCACTGATTACAGCGATCAGTTCCTGCGAGATGTCGTAATCAACTTTATCATCGCTGGCCGCGATACCACCGCATGCGCGATGACGTGGATGATGATGCTGGTTTGCCAGCACCCAGAAATCGAAGCCAAGATCTTGAAGGAGCTTGAGGAGCTGGAAGCTCCCGAGCCAGTCCCATATGATCTGGTGCCGAAGCTCGTTTGGACTTCTGCTTTCTTCTTCGAAGCCTGCCGTCTTTTCCCTCCCGTTTTTGTCGACCGTAAGTGACTTCATTTCGGAGTGTGTAATGTGGGGTCCAATTCTTCGCTTGTGTGTAGCTGCAGGTGAGCCTGAATATGATTCGTGACATTTGACTGATAACGTGCCTGCTCACGTCCTTCTCATATCTAGAAAAAATCTGCGTGGCACGCGACAAGCTGCCCTCAGGCATCGAGCTCGAGCCAGGAGACCGAATTGCGTACGCCATCATTGGCATGAATCGTAACCCGGCTTATTGGGAACGCCCTAACGAAGTCCTTTTGGAACGCTGGGTTGAGCAAGATCCAGTCAGCGGCGCAGAAGTGCTCAAGGAATTCGATGCCAACATCTACCCAACTTTCAACATTCGACCAAGGCTGTGCCTCGGTAAGAACATGGCACAGTTCGAAGCCGTCGCGGTTTTCGCTAGCATTCTGCGTAGATACCGCTTCCAACTCGCGACCGACATGTCTACACCTCAGTATAGCGGTACTGTCACGCTCAGCTCCAAGATCGGAATGCCCGTAATTGTGTCGCGTCGAGAGCCTGCTGCCAATGTTGCACACGTTTAACTTACATTTCCTTCAACCATACTGTTCGCAAGTCAAGCTCGCAGGATGTGCATGCCTTCGTCGCACCCTAGGGGTAACGTAAATCCTTTCTTCTGGACTTGAACCTTGCTTATCTTTCAGCCGTGAGCTACTTAGCCTATGTTTCGTTTACACTACAGTGTGGTTACCAGGTCACCGTTTCCGGTGATATCTGATCCCTCGGTAGGTTTCCCGTTTGTTTCATCAGTCGAACATATGTTTTATCTGTGTGAGACCTTCAGCGGGTCTTTGCAATTTATCAGGCGCTCGTTGGTTCATACGACGTGTTCTCTCATTTCTGCGCTCGCCCAGCCCAGTCCTTCATTCAGTTTGTCCTATAAAATGTACTAACATACAACATCGTTTCTTTGCATCTACTCGTGTAACCCTCAACCCTACCAGCCAGTCTCGCCGCTCTAAGTGACCGCGGCTCAGTGAGCATTCTCTCTAAACTACGTATCCTTCACAATGTCACTATTTCGAAATCTGATGTTCCGCGCATCTCAATATGGATCTAACTACAGGATATTGCTCGGCACCGGTGCGGAAACTTGTATGCTTGCCGGAACGGCGCTTACCGCACCGCATGCGCGCAATATCCCAGGCTGGACAAAAGTCCGGTTCTCGACCGTGACGAATCCTAGATTTACTCCCGCAGAAGAAGGTAGGTGGAACCAGCTCGCTTGTATGTAAGCTAGATGTGAAGCGCTAGGTGCGATGTATCTTACTCCGACCCCACAATGCCCCCCTCTGTAGCCAAATTCAGGGAAGTTGAGGCGTGGTGGAACAGCTTCTCTCGTGACTCGGTGCCCTTCTCAAGTTTTGAAGTCAACTTCGCTCGCAGTAGCGGCCCAGGTGGACAAAACGTCAATAAGGTGAACACAAAGGCCGAACTGCGCTTCCCGCTGTCATCTGCGTCATGGCTCCATCCCTGGGTGCGAAACCAGTTCCGGATAAAGTTTCCCAGGTATATCACATCGGACGGTGATGTGGTCGTGTCCAGCGATGAGCATCGTACCCAGAAGCAAAACCTAGAGCAATGCAGGAAGAAACTACTTGAAGCGATTGAGCAATGTGCCAGGGTACCCTCGGCGACAAGTGAAGAGCAGCAAAGGAAGGTCCAGAAGTTGGCAGAGATAGCAGATGCCAAACGGAGGCAGGAGAAGGAGAAATTGAAAACAAAGAAGGCAGAGCGGAAAGGCTCTGACTACGGAACAAAATACATCTAGACAAGTTATCGTGCACTTTTATGCCTAAACGAATGGTGAATGCAGTGTTTATTTTTCTATAGTAGCGGGACGGATGAGTCCATGAACTGCGCTTAACCTCCAAACGGTTTGAACTCCCACAGGTCGGCCTGCTCCCTGGGGCGTTGGCCACCCATAGGAACGAAGTCAGGTGACTCAACAGGAAAGCGCTGAACCTCGTGTGCAATGTCGCCGTCAGCCGCAAAAACAGTCTCGACAATATACTCATTGTCCTGGATATCGACGATGATGCCACGGCGTCGTGTGGCTGGAACGAAAATAGGCGTACCTACATCCAGCAGACGAATGGTTGGCGCAGCTGGTAGGTCTTTCTCGGGCTGAACGTGCGCGGGCTCAACGGGGAGAATAATAGGTGCGAAGCGGTAGTAAATCACTCGGTCCTCGTTCATGAAAGTGCAGAAGACTACTGCCTTGACACTTGAGTCAGGGTGCGCCAAGAGCCACTCCCGTACCGTTCTCAGAGCAAGGTATGCCGCGGGACGATTGGGGAAACCAAAGACACCTGTGGAAATGCAACAGAACGCAATCGACTCCAGAGAATTCTCATGAGCAATGTCCAGGCAAGTTCGATAGGCGCTCACTAATTGATCGTCATTGCGGCCAATGGGTCCAACTGCATGAATCACATGACGTGCATGAAGTCGATATCCCTTTGTCATGACTGCACTACCGGTCTTGCATCCTCCGATTCGCCTACACTCTGCCTCCAGCTGGGGACCGGCGGCCGCATGAATAGCTCCACACACACCACCTCCAGCAAAGAGCCCGGAGTTTGCGGCGTTCACGATCGCATCAACGTCCAAGTGAGTGATGTCACCATGATAGAATCGAATGCGTTCGTTTACCGTGGAATCTACCTTGTACTCTCCTCGGATCCCAGGAGGTCGTTCGATCAGCAATTTGTCTTGGAACTGCTTCAACTTCTCATTCCACATTGCCGGCCATGTAGGGATCTCGTCCAGCTTGACAATGGGCCGGGAATGGTCGGGGCCATCTTCATCACTGTCATCAGAGCTGGACGATTCATCAGACTTGGTCTTCTCCTTGGCCTTCCCCTCCTGGGTCTCTCCGGTCGCCTCGAAGCGAGGGTTGGCTTCGTTGCAGATCGGACATGTCTTGTAGTAGGCAATACACATCTCGGCACACTTGCACTGAAATTTAGGAGTGGGCATGTCGCACTCGCCAAGAACCATGTCTTTAGGCACGTCGGATTCGATCTCGCCCCTTGAATAGAGCAGCTTAAAGGTGTCACCCGATGTCTAGACCAAGTATGAATATACAGAAATATATACAGGACGACTCAGATACGTATCATCACATGACATCTCAGTGCGCACGATAACTCCAGTGATCCCTCCATTGAGCGGAGTTGCCTCAGATTTGAGACAACGATGACGCAATGTGGATCTCACTGCATGCTCGTGACATCCAGACGTACCTCGAGTACAACTGCTGGAAACTGACCGCGGCCCCGCCATGTGGCGTATACGTGCTGCCCAACCTGGTAGGACATCTAGATGTGGGAATCGCAAAGGAAATGTGAGGTGCAGAGATTCTGGTCATATGAGTGCAAGAGGGGCAGGAGCAGGATACGGCCCAGCGCGGACTGCACTCGCGAGATCAATCTAGCTGATCGTGCGGGGTATGATATCTGTGCATAGTGGCATCGTCGAATTGGAGAACACATGGGTCAGTAGCCCGCATCCACAGCCTCTACTTTGTGGTTTCTCACCCTCAAATTCTCCTCTGTGGCACTAGGATGAGTGATGGATGGAGCACGTACTGGATGTGCTCGTACGGGCAGGAAGCACACATGAACCTGCCATGCTCTGGAGTATCTAAGGCACGCATGGTAGAAATATACAATGACTAGTTCTATTAGAGAATGAATGAAACTTCTGTTCTTGATCTGACAGATTTAGGAAGAACTTTGTCGACATTGCTAGCTAGCTAACAAACTAACTAACTAGCAAACTAACTAACTGACTAACTGGAGGGTAATTGACATGAGTGAGAAAGGATATCGATATGTGGATAAGCTTTGGGTGTGCGTGCGCTTGAAACGAGATGCAAACGAGAACAATCTCTAACTGCTTCTCGGGACGTGTCTGGGTGTCTTCAAGCCGAGTAAAACATTCAAGCGGGTATATGGCGATGCAACACCACCTGATACAAGTTATGGTGGAGGAGGCACGCGCTCGCCTCTTCACGAGCTGTGTGTTCTTGAAGTCACCTTCGCGAACTCGCCATGAGTCGAGGATAGGATGACCATTCCATAGAATACTTGTTGTCGTTCGAGTCTGCTATGATGCTTCGCTTGTCTCACAAACCTGGCCCATATGATCAAACAGGCTATGTAGCAATTGGCGTGAACTAGTAATGACGTGATGCAATCACTAGCAGTCACATACACATGAGTTGTGCATAACTGTGTGCGGAACAAGGGATGTTTCTTTCGATTAATGTCATGTCGTGAGGTTCTAACAGTGGTTCACCGAAATCAACGTAGGCGCGTTGCTTAGAACACATTGTCCCAGTCAGGGTTGTTGGGATCAACAACGTATTCCTCGCAAGGAGGTGCCTCGTCATCAGGATAGACATCGAAATTAGACAAGTCAAACTTATCCTTGATGTTCATCGCAATAGGAGCAGGGATCTTGCGCTCAAGGAGCGCATTCCAGTCGATACCCTCGAACCAAGGGTGCTTCTTGACAACCTCTGCACCACCGAGTACGACACCAAGTCGACGCGTGGGCTTGGTCTGAAGGAGCGACTGGATGATGTCGCACTCCTGAGGAGTGAAGTGGCTGGGGAATGCGAGCTTGCCCGCCAGAATCTTGGAGTACATGGAGGTCGGGCCTGCGTTATCGAAGAAGGGAGTGTAGCCCGCGAGCATCTCATAGATGAGGATACCCAAGGTCCACCAATCAGCACCCGTGTGGTGACCAGCGCTGGCGACAATTTCGGGTGCAAGGTAGTCGGGAGTACCGCAGAACGTGTAGGTACGTTCCTTGGTCTTCTTTGCGAAACCGAAATCGGTCATCTTGATGTAGCCGTGCTCATCCAACAGCAAGTTCTCCGGCTTAAGATCACGGTAGAGGATGTTAAGCGAATGCATGTACTGGAATATGCTGACGACGATTGCGGCATAGAAGCGTGCGGTGTTGGACTCGAATCGGTCGTGCTGGCGCAAGAGGGAGAAGAGCTCGCCACCGAGCGAAGGCTCAAGAAGGAAATACAGGTAGTCGCGATCCTTCATTGTGCCGTAGAGGTGCACAACGAAGGGGTGGTCCAGTTCCATCATGACAGCGCGTTCGTTAAGAATGTGCGGGATCTGGTTGTGGGTAACGACGTGTGCCTTGTTCACAGCCTTGAGAGCGTAGGTAACATCATTCCTGTCCTTGACGAGCTGCACGTGGCCGAAGGTACCTCGACCGAGAGTACCAATGACAATCAACTCGTCCTTGCTCTTGACAGGGCAGACACGAGCGGCCTTTGCCTCCTCTTTGGCCTCAGGCTCAAGCGTCTTGGCCTCAACCTCTGCAGGAGGGGGAGGAAGGTCCTCGGGGGTTTTGCCCGGCTCAGGGACGAGAATCTCACGGTTAAGCACAGAGTACTTGCGAACACCCTTGTCGTTGACAGACTCTTCCATGGTACCCATCAATGAGACGAAATCCTTGCTGCTCATGTAAAGCACAGTCAATGCACTGGTAGCATGGATAGTGGCAGTGGCCTTCTCAGACTTGCCGATGAGGGAGCGCTCACCGAAGTACTCACCAGCCTGAGTGTAACGCTTGACCTCCTTGCCATCGCGAACGGCAAGAGCGCTACCGGACAAGAGCATGTAGAAGGCTTCAGATGGGTGGTCCTGTCGCATGATGATTTCACCAGCCATAAATGATCGCTCTTCGAGCGCCTCAGCCATCTTCTTGACAATATCCACAGGGAGCTGACCGAAAATGGGCGAGGACTTGAGGAGGTTGACACGCTGTTCGAAGTGGCGCTCCGACGCAGCGGTCATCATTTTCTTGTAGTGAGCACGATCAAGGACATAGCAAACAGAGTCCTCGCGTGCAGTAACGGTGTGCGACGATGTCGACTCGTAGAGCAGAGCAAGCTGACCGAATGTGCTACCACGGGTCAGGACCTGAACACCCGCTCCATCGCCAGCCTTGGACTCCTCAGGATGGATGTAATCGAACGAACCACTGACGACAACGAAGAAGAGATACATAGGATCGCCCGCAGCAATAACAGGATCCTTCTTCGAGTACTCGCAGCGCCACATATTCTTGACCACTTCGCGCTTCTCCTCATCATCCATGATACGGAAGGCCATATCCTCTGCAATTGCCTCGTAGATGAGCTCCTCGACCTCGGGCGTCTTGTCGTATTTACGAGCAGCGAGGTCAGCCATGAAGGGCACTGCTTCGCTGGACATAATCGCCTGACGACGCTGCATGAGGCGACGGTGAATCAAGGGCTTCCAATACTTGCCTTCGCCCTTGGCGACGGCAACGGCCTTACCACCGCGGCTATCGATCATGACAGACTGAATGGTATTGATCCACTGGCGAGCGACCTCCTCGGAGGGTGCCTGGAGCTCGAACAGACGGTCGACACCTTCGAGGTGGATGTCAAAGCGGGTCGGAGGCTTGTCCTTGGGGACGCCGACGGCCTTAATATTCTCACTCAACAAGTAACCCTTGCACTTTTCGTCATTGCAAACGTCCTCCTTGTCGCCGTAATAGCAGATCTGATGCTTCCACATCACGAAGTAGCGGTCCTGCCAGGCATGACGCCCGAAGAAGCTCTTGGGCGACTTCTTCTTGAGGTAGCCCTGAAGAATGATGTTGTCTTTAGTAGCTAACTATAGGTGTACCAGCGGCATTTTGGAAGCACCAAGCAGATGAGAGGGGAGCCATGTGGCGTGGGAGTACCATACACCCTCTAACCCAAGTCCAAGGGTGCAAAGTCATGCAAACGGGCTCAAATAACAGCGCATGCGATCAAAGGAAAAATATCTCCACCTAGACTAATTCGCTGGGGGAACTTACCGGCTGACTCATGGTAGAATGAGGTTAGCACGTTGTGTAGACGTGGCTGCTACCTACACGGGTGTTATGCGAGAGGCGCCAGGGTGAGTGCAATGTCTGGGAAAACTTGAAAAGAGTGTTCCGAAACGATGCAAGTTGGAATCTCGTTCCAAAATATCTTGGAAAAATGAGAATATCATGGGTATATCCCAGGTATATTCGACAAGAAGCGAGTGGGCTGAATAGTACGAGTCAAGCTTAACCGACACAATACATTAACCACTCGAAACACCACCCTATACCCGCGTTTTGAACTGGTTTCCATCCAAAGTTTCTCACTTCTTGGACCCGTATTTCGACACCCCCGACTCTGGTCATCCGCCTTGTCCGACCCGCTCTCACGCCACTTTTCCCCACACTCGCGACACGCTCCTCGCCTGGCTTTGCAGAGCCCGTAAGACTCACTTGGACAGGGACCACACGCGAGCAGATCGAGGCAGACTTGACAGCGGGTGCTTTATTGAATACCATTTGCAATTTGTCCAAAATGACCACATGCGTCGAACAAGTGAGCAAATATTCGTAAGGTACTGACTGCGCAGCTCTTTAGTATACTCGAAGTCTGTATTGGCTGTCTTTGCAATTTTAATCTGCTCTGACTGGCAGCTCTATGCTAGCCAGCTCGCTACAACTTCTCAAACGCTGTTCAAGTTGACTTGCTTAAGAGAACATGCGAATCGAGTGATCTGCGGCACATGTGAACACCCAAGGCTGAACTGGGTGGAACACAGTCTGCATAATACCAAAGTCGTCCTTCGGGATGTGCGCGTGGATAATCTTCAGTGGAACAATTAGAGGGTCGGTCAAGAAGTCGTTGTACACGGTACAGTGAAGAATGTGCAAGAAGCCATCGTCACTGGCCGTAGCAAACAACGGGAACTTGGGATGGAATGCGACCGAGCGCACGGCCTTGCGGTGGTAGCGCATCGAACGGAAGGGCGTCTCCGACAATTCTGTATCAAACCAAGCAGCTCGAGAGTCATAGCCACCGACGATGACATGTTCACCGCGAGGATGAATGGCCATTGCTGCATTGTACGTACTTGCACCACGCAGGGTCTTGATGCGTTTGTGCTCTGCGAGGTTGTAGATATACACAAACTGCTGGGTGACCACATAGAAATGCGGCAAAATAGGGTGGAAACGCGCGCACTGCAGCTGACCCTTGGTGTTTCGGAAGGGATACTGAGATCCGGCCAGAGAGAGACGGTGAATGACGACAGTACCGCCAGAGTTCGTGGGGGATACGGTCGCGAGGTAATCACCCTTGCGGTGCCATGAAACGTCCGAGGCACCGTTGTGCATGTAGATGAACAGACGTGCCAAGCCCTTCACGTTATCGTCCTGGAGATCTCCATCGACGTACTCGTTGTGCAACTCAGCCTCCTCGTCCATACGCTTACTTTCCAAGTATGCGTCAAGGTCTTGTTCAGCAAGACGCATATCCTCCTCGTCTTCCTTCTGCTGCTCCTCCATAAAGCGCTCAGGCGACTCAAGAAGCATCAAACGGTGTCGCCACGATAGCCACCTGACACGCTTGTCAAGCTTGGCCTGCACTGCTGCAGATGCCTTGGCAGACTGTGCTGCGGAGCGGCGCTGCATGTAGCTGTCACGGACTGCACGGCGGTTGCGAGCATGAGCAGTGCGGAGAAGCTGTTCAACGTGCTCGCCCTCTTCGGTCGTGCCGGTTCCGGTGTGGAGGATGACGCAGCCAGAGTCCATGCCGGCTGCGACAAGGGGTAAGCTGGGGTTAGGATTCCATGCCACGGAGACGATCTTCTCCTGAAGGTTCCAAATGCGTACGCAGCGCGCCGTTGAGACTTCCCAGAGTCGCACGGTACCGTCCTCCGAGCCTGAGACAAGCCACTGGCCAGTTGGCGAAACATCTATACTACGAACAATGCCCTTATGACCAATGTACTCGATGGAGAAGGTGGTGGGGAAAGGGCGAAGGTCCTTCGGCTTGGGGAGCTGATCGAAGCGCTGGCGAACCGTGGGTCCCTGCTTCCTCTTCTGCTCACCACGCACGGCCATGTACAAATCAAGGCAGCGCTCGTGATTCTCCACAACAAGGTTGGGGTAGGCCTCGATCTCACGGAGCGAGTTGTACTTGGTGGGGATAAAGTTGTACTGTCGCTTGTTTGGAGGCAGCGAGAGCTGATATTTCTTTTCCTTTTCGGTCCAAAGGAATTCTTCGGGTGGGTTGAACGACTCGGCGTGTCCAGGCAATCGCAACTTGGGCGGGGGCAGCAAGTTCAAGTGCGGCACCTCTTTGCTGTTGGCCCAGAGGTCGTACATCTTTTCGGTCTTCTTGGGCTTGGGTGGGAGATTGGGATCACGAATCCAGCCGTTGCGCAGTCGGTGGATAAACTTGACAATCTTCATAGCCTCCCACTTGGACGGGATGAATCGAGCCTTGGGTGGGATGGGATTGGCTAGGATACCCTGGTAGGGCTCGACGCGAGTGAGAATCTCGTCGTCATACGGATCAAAGTGTTTGTCGGGGAACATGCCCTTGCGAATTCGGTTGATGATCGCGAGTTCCTCATCCGTAAGCACAATCTTCTCGTCGTTGAGTTTGTCGTACACGGTGCGTCCTGCGTTCGGATCATCGGTGCGAGCGAGGAAAGCATCGATGTTGTCACCACGATCCTTGCGAATGATCTTGTTACCATAGATATCATAACCGATGTGGTCCTCCTCGTCGTACCAATGAAGCGGGACATTACCGATACGGTTAGGCATCTCTTCATCTTCACTGTCGCTGTACTGCGCCAGGTTTAAGGGCTTCGGTCGACCCTTGTTCGTCTTGAGCACCCGGATCTTGCCGTCCGCCGTAAGGCCCATCTTGCCGTCAGCAGTTACGTTGACCACGTCTGCCGGTGCGCTTGGGGTCTCATGGGAGACCTCCAGTACGCCCGCAAGGAGTGACTTGCGTGAGGACCGCGTGGCGGTGGCAGACTCGGTGTCGGCCAGGTTGGTCTTGGCCGTATTCGTGTGCATATTCTCCTTGGATGGCTTTGAACTTGCGGGTTTGGTTGCCATATGCGGTAGAATATTCGTAGTTTGTGTGGGTTTTCACGTCCACGGAATATAAATTGAAGCCTAATACTGTGTAGACAACTTAATCCTAGTTTCAAATCAGCCTCTACACTAGCACCAGTCCACTTTCCAGCACTTTTTCCAACCTATTCTAATCACTTTCTCACGCACTTTCCGGCGTTGTGTCGCGCGACCGCGCGTGCGGTTTGTTCCGCGAGCTGGCTGGAATCGCTTGCCAGCTCCAAGATTTCTCACGTGCTATTTAGGCTCCTTGCCTCCTCAGCTTCGAGTGGTCTCAGGATTCCGACACCCCCGACCTCGACTCGCGACCCTGATGTCGAAAAATTGACGTCGAGAAGACTCGATATTCGTCGCCAAAATGGTACGTTTTGACATTTATGCATTCAATTCAACACCTGAATCGCGTTGGGAAGGAGAGGGCCTCCAGCCCTGTAAACTTAAATATCTGCAATGATCCCGGAACCCGAGGCTTTTCGCGTGATTCAAGTCGGGCGAGAAAAATCTTGGCCTTGCTTCGACCCCTCGAGCGAGGTTTTAGCATGAAGTATGGATTCTGTCCGGGAATATATTCCACTCACGCATGCGTATCCTCCCTCTCCATGTGTTTAGTCCACCAAGAAGGTTGCTGTCGCCGCTTTCGGCCCCCAAACCCAGACCTCCCCTCTCAGCTTCACTGCTTCCGGAGCTCCTGGCCTCAAGCTGTAAGTAGATCCGTGAAGGTAACCCACGTGTGTGGGCTTGTTTCGGCGTGCTTGTGATAGATCCTCAGCTGGTAAATTAACTGCATCCTGAGGCTCTTGCAGACACTCATCGCAACGCGGAGATCTGATCCCCTGGTCTCGCTCCCAAGGCCCCGTGGCCGCGTTTCTGTGAACTGGACACTGTTCACGCTCCAGTGTGCCTAGGATGATTCACGCGGTTTAAACTCACCTTGAAACTGACACCATCTTGCCCTTCTCCCTGTAGTGACCGCAACACCGTTTTGATCCTCTCCATGCTCTACGTTGGTTGCGTTGTCGTCCTCCACATCCTCGGCAAGGCCGCTCGTGCTGTTACGGGTACGAAGTAAGCAGGCTATCGGAGGAGCAGCAGCAGTAGTTGCAGAAGCAGCAACCGAAGAGATGATTGATCACTCGGTGATCATGTTGAAGACGAAGAAGATGATCTAAAGATGTCACAGATTGCGCAGCTCGTTAGTTCGTGTGCGTCCGGTGTTGGCCGCTCAGACCGCAACCCCCGACTGAGCGGCTTAACCCGAATGCATGAATCGACTGCAGGCACTGAGAGTTGCTGGAGGAACTCCACTCATGTTTACTTGGAGTTGAGATGAAATCCCCCAACAAGAGTTCTGCAGGGAGCAGCCAAGGCAATTAATCTGCTTCGTCGTGCTCAGACAGCGCCCAGCAGCATACCTTCAATCGGTAGCACCTAACAGAGCACACACGTCGTGTTCTTAGAACTCCCGAACCTGTTTTCAATACTAGAAGAATCGAATAAACAAGTTTTGTTATTGTTTCACGATAGCACTGGTGTAAGTGTGGTCCCAATCCTGCTACTCTGTGCCCGGCGCCGAAAGAGTTAGTGAGAACTTTACTGTATGATACTAAACGTGTGCAAATAAACAACTAAAACCTGAACAAGCTGCGTGAGCAGAGATCTGAAGGCACTCAAACGGTCAGCTAAGACGATAGAAAGTGCCCCAAGAAGCCAAGAAGCGTGGGTTAATAGAAACTTTGATCTACAACGAATACCAGATGCTCCTCCATCTCGCTGACAGACTGCCGGCTTTTCGCATCCAGAAGGTATTCCTTTATACATTGGATCGTAAACACGAGCATGATACCCAGAATCATCTACCCGTGCCTACAGTGGTGTGATTGTGATGGTGGTGATGGTGTTGTTGATGACCAGCAACTGGGGTTTACCACAAGCACTAGAACTCGCAATGACAGCACATGAGCTTAGTCTTGTCGTGCCTTGAGCTCTCGTGTGATGATTCCTGAAGGCGTAATGATGTGAACAATCGCACCCCAACCTGCCAAGCAGTCACGATCCTGTGCGGCAAGCAGGCATTGAGATATCGTCTCAAAGAGGTCCTCAGGCTCCAAGTTGGGTCGATACATGGCTTCGCAAACACCGTACAGCTCCTCACCGGTCGTACCAGCCACAACGAAGTCGTTCGTGTATACAGGCGCACCCAAAAGGTCCATGGCGCATAGATAGGGTCGGAACTCTGTGGTTGGCTTGGCGGAGGCTGTGGTAGAGGATGACGAGTCGCCTTTCGACTCGCCCATCGAATCCTCTGACGATGACGATGCATTGACAGGGACTTCTTCAAGACCGCAAATCACTGGCTCTACGAAGTAGGGGCCAAAGCGCTTCTCGTACAACATGGAGGAAACCATGTTGGCGAATACTGAAGGTCGCATGACACGTTCTTCACGAAGTTCATAGAGATTCAATCGGAATCGGAACTTATTGATTAGGGTCTGGATATCTGTCACGAGACCGCTCATGCCGACCATGCAGCGCTCTGTGATCTTGAATGCCTTGCGCATATCGGTTGCTACCGTCTGGGGCTGGATACCATAACGTGTGTCGGTCGCGAGAGCAACACAGTTCTTTCCGGCCATCGCCACTACGGCGGAGCCGTTATATTCCATAATACTCTGGAGGGGTGGGATAATACAGATGCGCATAAACCACACATAATGAGGACCAGATCTCGCATGACTCGTCTCAGAGTTGCACCAAGCGAGCGAAAAAGCTTGCAATGGCAAGATTTGGATTCTTGCAGAACCCTATTGCGAGGTATATACAGGTATGGGTGGGCAGGACGCAGGGAATGGCCTCGACAAATCGAGTGCCACACGACCGATCTTGCAAACGGTATGTGGATCGTCGGGGGTGCACGAACGTACCATGACTACAGAGCTATCGAAGTTGGGCTTGACTTGCCTCAGAGTTGACCCTCCTCTCACAAAATGAGGGTCTATCCGTCCTGGCCCGGATTCCACCGACTGGTTCCCCAGTCCTTTTGTGGTCAATTTCAGCAAACCGCTGTCCAGCTCCCGAACCAGCACAGTGACTCGTGTACCGACCGTGGAAGAGCCAGTACATGTCTGCTACAACGTAAAAAGGCTGTTCCAGTCTTTATTCTGTCACTGTGCTCCGAAGGACCAAAGTTTGACTGGAAGACACGGGGTGAAGGCTTTTGAGAAACGCGCTTGGACAGAAGCGTTGAGTGAGAATATCAGCATGATGAAGTGGGATGGGAGGATGGACAGCATAAGAGAAGCAGGATCTATTTGATTTGACCTACTCAGCCTATTCCTGTAAGCTTTTATGTAACGTTCACAGTCTCGTCAATGGCTGTCTGCATCCAAGAACTGGAATGAAAGTGATGATGCAAGGATCGTTGTCACTTTCATACCGACACCTGATGTTGCAGCACTGAAACCATTATGTGCTAGACTCGAAGTGTTGACCCATTTCGCGGGCCCAGGAGTCCACCACCAGCCTCAAACCGCGTGAAGAAGCACCGGACATCACCCTAGGGGCATCACAAACCTTGCGATGGTCAATCGCCGGCGTGCATAAACGATAGGATATTTCTCATGCTCACGGCAAAGGAATTCGACAAAATCCATCAGCCAGTTATTCTCCAGTGCTGGGTTTCGCTAGCGAATTGAAGCAGGGGGTGCAGAAAATCCCACCGGCTCACCACGGCCCCTCAACGCAAGACCTGCCAGCTGGCACAACTTGGGTCAGATCCTTGGCTTGGGCTAAATTATTCTGGCAGGTCAGTGGTACAAGAGAAGAATTTCGGGTGCGTGGCACGGGGTGAATATGCAGTGTAATGAGGATGACATGGGTTCTATTTCATGGAACAATGCGTGATCTACTTGAACATACCCTCAGATCCGCACCACACTCCCTCACACAATACCACTTGTGTGCAAACTACCCAATTACCAACTTGAGGCATCGCTCATTCGTCTCGAGTGGATCTGATCCCGGTGTGCTCCACACCTGAGGATGCTCGCACCTCACATGAAATGCCACACACCTCCCCACCCCGCTTGTCCTCCGATATAGTCTGGATTGGCGTCTCACCTCGCGCAAACGCCCCAGATCTCTCTCCTTTGTTGTCGTCCACGCCTAACTGGATCCCGTGGCTGCCTCTTTCAACAGCAACACAGCAACAACGAGAAGGAAAGCTGGTTGCGAGCGAGCAGCAGTAGTGTTTGTCCAAACGTACGGCAACAGAAAGAGCGTGAGACCCGCATCCTGTGCCTTTGGGACTGACGATACACACGCAATTGCTCAGACCTGGACTCCTGTCCCAAGCCATACCTTTCTGGCTCCTGATACTATCTTATTCACTTAGTGGCAGCAATAGTTGTATTTCTTTCTGTCGAGGTGTGCGTCCTTTTGCTCTAGTTCACTAGTTCCTTGGGAGATCCGGACGACAAATCATGTCAGATAATCATCGTACTCGCTTCCTCATTCTGACCCTCGTGGTCATTTGCTCGATCGTGATTGCAGCACGAGCGGTTACGCCCAATGTTGCGGCAGCTGCGGCAGCAGGTACTACTACCGCCGCAGCAGTCCCTGGCGCCGGCATTACATCCGGCATGCTGGACTTCATTCCCCCCAATCTCTTCTCAGAAGACTTCATTGCCTCGCTCAATGATTATGCAACCAAGGTAAGTGAACTGGTTCCGCCGTCAGTCTATGAGTTCGCGACGCGCTGGACACAGGTGATCACAATAGCACTGACCCCGGCACTCGAGATGATTCAGAAGCAAATCCAGCTCTCCAAGGTAGGCCCAACACTCGAGTTCTGGCTAGCATTCGCAGAAGACTACACGACCTTGTATCCTCGAACAGTGCTGTACATTGCATTAGGAGCAGTAGCAGCTTTGCTCCTTTCGGTGGTGTCCCCAGTGCTCTGCTCAAGCAGGCGCGGTTCCGATGTTCCACAAGGTGCTGATGCGGAGACCTATCTCATTGACTTCGCTACGTACAAGCCACCTGCACACTTGTATGTCACTAAAGAACGTTGGGCGGCCCTAAACGACTTTTATAAATGGGCCCCTGAAGACCTTGAATTCCAGTTTAAGCTTCTTGATCGTAGTGGCCTTGGAGACACCACAGCATTCCCTGACTCTCTCATGAGCAGGCCGCCCAAAATTAATATTGCTGCGGCACGCGAAGAGGCCGAAATTGTTATGTTCACAATCCTCGATGAGTTATTCGCACGCAACAACCTCAACCCAAAGGATGTCGACATCCTCATCGTCAATTGTTCGCTGTTCAACCCAACGCCCTCACTTTCCGCAATGATCATCAACCGATATGGAATGAGACCTAACATTATGTCGTACAACCTCAGTGGCATGGGATGCTCTGCTGGTGTTATCTCAATTGCTCTCGCACGCGACCTCATGCGTGTCCACAAAAATGTGAATGTAATTGTGGTCTCAACCGAGAACATTACCCAGAACATTTACCTGGGTAAAGATAAAGCCATGCTCATTAGCAACACGCTCTTCCGAATGGGTGGCGCTTGCCTCTATTTGTCTAATCGACGAGCGGTCCGCCATCGCGCTCGCTGGCAATTGCAGCACGTCGTTCGTACCCATCTCGGTGGCGATGACAAGAGCTATCGATGTGTATTCCAAGATCTTGACGCAGATGGCAAGCTTGGTGTGCGTCTTGACCGCGATCTCATGAAGGTCGCGGCTCGTGCATTGCGAAGCAACATCGAGGAGATGGGGCCCAAGATTCTCCCACTGACTGAAAAGCTTCGCTACGTGTTCCGTCTTGGCCTCTACAAGCTCAAGAAGGCGTTTGCTGGAGGTTCCAAGGAGAAGAAAAAGAAGGCTGATGAAATCTCTTCTTCATCTAGCAACCCTTCTGGCGACAAAGGAAAAGTCAGCGAGACACCTACTGCGTCGAATGTTCTGACTGCATCTACGCCAGCAAATGCGACTGCGGCTCCTACAACGAGTTCTCCGACAGGTGGAGCTGCGGAAGCCACGGCAGCCGCGCGGGCGAAAGCTAAGGAGGAACAGAAGGATGCTCCACCGGTTCCTGACTTTACCCGCGCCGTCGACTTCTTCTGCATCCATGCAGGTGGTCGTGCTGTGATTGACGCTCTGGAACAGAGCCTAAGCCTACCTGAGAAGTATGTTATCCCGTCTCGCGAGGCGCTCCGACGCCATGGCAATACGTCTTCTGCCTCAATTTGGTATGAGCTCGAGTATATTGAGCAGAATGAGGCTCCCACGCGCGGCCAAAAGGTCTGGCAGATCGCATTTGGTTCTGGCTTCAAGTGCAACAGTGCGGTTTGGAAGCGCCTATGAGCCCGGAACAGGACCCCCATCACTCCCTCTCATGCAGAACTAATCGTTAGTTCAGCTCTCCATGAACGAGTGCATGGTCCGAACCTCCTTTGAAGCGAGAAAAGAATCCCCTGACCTCCCTTTCTACTTTAGTCCCCTATGTATACGGCTAGCTCTCTACTGCTCCGGTACTCGAGCTTCATCTCCTCGGCGAACAGATCTTGTCTCGACCATAACCCGTCATAGTGATCTTACAAACACACCACCTTCATGCGGTCTCGTTCCTACTGTGCCATAGCTCGTTTCAAACATCTATTACAGTTGCTAGAATTTCAATCGATGTCGTGAAGCGTTATATACGGTTCAAATCTCACATGTGTGGTCGAGTTTACGAACTCTCGAGAGAAAAATAGCGGACAACACAGAGTCGGAATGAATCAGAAATAGTTACTCTATCCCGACACCACAACGTGTGCATTCACATCGATCTTCTGCTGGTTCCATGCTAAAGTGGAATCAGAATACAGTGTATATTGTTAATGTTAATCAGAGACGAGAGTTCGTGCGCTGGCACCAATTGAAATAGGAGGTCTTGCCGCACGAGCAAATCAGGTGCGAAAGTGTGCAAACTACGAGTAAAGCGAATAGGAAGTCGCATAAGACGGACGCAAGGCTCGTCATGGGCAAATCACAGGAAAGATTTCATAGCTGTGTCATGGGAGAATCACAGGAAAGATGTCAATACTGTGGTCACGCGCCATGTACGAATGATCTGGGGCGAAACTATGTCAAGCGACGAACGCGTAACATGGGGAGATGCTAGGATAGCGAAGAGAGCGAGAATAATAGCAATAGCGGTGCTAGAGTGGATGCTCTGTCGTGCAAGTTGAACGAGCCATACTCACTGAGATTGAGCCTGCAGCAGAGTCTTCAGGACGGCTCCTGAAGCCTTTTCACTGCGGTCAGATCGCCCCTGTGACTCCAGAATCTTAACAGTAGTGAAGTGGATGTCTGGAAGAAAAAGAGACGGTACCAAACCATGCAATGTGCCCGACTCTGGTAAATCTGGTTTCCAATTTACGTTGATTCCGAGCTCCGTAGCCTGTTTGGCTTCGCTCTCAGATTCTGAAGCCTCTCTGGATTTCACCGCAAAAAACTCCAGCAGGACGTTATTCTCCTCATCTGTTAGGTTGTTGAACTTGATGAGCGTTAGATGACCCCCAGCCGAGAGTCGGGAGGCGCCCGTTTCGTCGTCCAGGGCAGGTATGCCTTCCTTCGTTGGATAGAGCTCTTCATACAGCGTCCTCCTGAGCTGAGTGAACCTCTGCGATGGCTCCAGCTGGTAGCGCAATGTACGCAACGTGCGCAGAGAGCTGTCATACGAAACGCACAGTGTCGGCTTGCTGCTTAACGCCCACGGGCGAAGTGCGTCGCACTTGAGCTCAGGGAATCGACTTGCGATCGCGTCAAGCTTCGAGGCCCAGGGTTGTTGTTGAGCATCGAGCTCCTGCGGAATAGGCTCCACCAGTGTGAGATGCATGTGAGTGGCATCGGTTAGCTCAACCTTGTGTTCGAGACCGCAGCCCAGCCTGGCAATGCCCTCTCGGATCCGGAGAGACACATCAGCTAATATGTGGGCATGACTTTCGAGGGGAATAGCGGCAACATAGTATCTGCTCCGCTGTTGATCCGATGACATTTCGTGAGTTGACACAACGCTTGACGCGTATACAACGTCGGACCCGCTGCGGCAGTGCCCGCTCGCGGGATATCAAGCTCCAGGAAGTGTGGTCGCCTTGGCTCCAAATTCGAATCCGAGCGTGAGAAATTGTGATGAACGGGTCTCGGACTGGGATATCGCTGGGGGGAACGGTGGTATGCAGGTGAATACAGTAATGGGACGACGGGGGCTGCAAGATGACAGCATGCTGCATTTGTCTTGAGTATTTATGTACTTGAACTGAGGAGAAATGAACACCGGATAAGAACTCATAGGAGGAGTTGGACTCTGTGACACCCGCCAGTACCGGCCTTCAAGAGCCCCTAGGGACAAAGGCTTGGAGCAGAAGCAACAGATCTGGGCTAGGTTTGGCGAGAACTTTTTGCTGGCTTTTCAACCTTTCTAGTCTGATCTAATGCAGGGAGCAAGGCGCAATCCTGGCGATCTCTCGGCTCGCAAGTTGTGACCTTCGAACGAGCCACAGGCTTGATATCTTGTGGCTTTTCGACGCGGTGCTGAATATCCACTGTTTCTCCTGTCCTCAAGAAAAGGACGCCCATACGAATGAACAAGGCGTACCAATAATAATGCAGCACAGCAAGCACAACTAACAGAATCGCCGAGACATGTGGGACATAACGGATGGGCTCAGGCGCGTAAGACCCGGCATCGTTCATAACACTGGATATGATATATCGTGGGAATATCCACAGACGCGTCCAGCCCCATGAGATTAGTAGACCTAGATACAGAGTCAGCGTACACAATGTGTACGGTGTGTCAACCGAGGCCTTAACAGCGTAACCAAAGATGTCTGCAATGTCATGAACTAGCATTATCTGAGCCCCACCGCGAATATAATTCAGAGTATACGACGTGATGATCAATATAGCTGTGGAAATGTGGTGCAGCATCATCTCTGCAAAGTCGTTGCGACGCGGTTGCACAAGCGTCCAGAGGAGGGAATGCACGTGATAGCCCAGCTGAACGAAATAATAGAATTGCATTGCGGCAGACATGTCGTGGTTCGGGTAGTTGACGAATGCCGCTTCGGTCACACTCATGGGCCCCGCCGCACGGGACTCAAAGAACCGAAGACAATCTGGTAAAATGTCCTCGTCTCGCAGCAGCCTGTATCCAAAACGAGTGATGGCACAGAAATAAAGGAACTTGAAGATACAAGTACCGAAGCGCTCCAGCCGCAGTTGCCGGACCTCTGGATCCAGCTTGCCAGCTGGTCTGGCAGGCGCTATTAGTTTGTCACCGAGACGACGGAAGACATAGTTTGAGAGTACATAACGGAGCAGTAGGAACGAAACAATGTAAGGCAGCGAATGAACCAGATCGGGCATCTTGGGCATCGTGATCTTAGTATGATATAGGTAGTCCATGTAGTATCTGTAGGCATGAGTCAGCGCGGCGCTCGATCGCAGCAGCAAAACTACAACTCCAATGATCCCAGCATGGAATATACACGACTAGATTCGAGGCAGGCACAGGTATTAAGCGATGATGTGAGGTCGAGATCCGAAGGGCCATGTTGAAAGCGATGCATCCTGGTATCCTATCAGAGTATAGATCCATCCTAAAGTCTGACCTGACTTTAACGCAAGCGCGTTCACTATGGTACAACTGCTGTATCTGATCCTGGCGATTTGGCCAAGCCAGACATTCTGACCTCGCGTTCCAGATCTTGTACAACCCACCAACGTACCACGATGACTTCCTGTTTTGTTAGCGATGGGTCGACTGGCTTAGTTGCCGCTGCTTGTGATGGTTCTGCATGTGCTGTCATTCCACGAGAAAAGACACCCCTCACTCAGTCCTTCAGTCTTGATCTTGATGTAATGGGGAAAATTGCCAGTTCAGTATACGTGATGTTCAAGTTGATCTTCTCTAGGTTTTTCTATACAAGTGTGGACATGGCACTGCCTTATCAGTAAACTGCGATACACCACCGCGATACTCCCAGTTTATTTGCATTCACATGGATTGATATCGAACGATCAGACTGAGCTCAAATTTTGAAAACCAATATCCATCCACCCAAGTGTTGATGGTGGGCAGGTGTTTGTAACATGTGCTGCCCCAGTGCTCTCCTATGAATGCAGTTATGATTGCAATGTGCGGAGAAATAAAGCAAGCGAGGTGTTATCTCTTGGCAGTTCTAGTCGAGAACGATCCAGTACTGTTGAGATTGCTCCCACTCCTTGGATCAGTTCGACTCAGAGAACGCGCCGCAGACGACGGACGACTACCACGATTGTTGTCTGCAGACTGGCGATTGGCCGACGCTCCGCGCACAGGCGGCAGAACCACTGGAGCACGATCGGACGTTGAAGTGATCGCGTTGCTAGAATCGTGACCCTCCCTGTCTTGTGACTGTACCGATTGTACTCCAGGAGTCATTGCGAGTAAGGCACGTTCAAGTTCCTCCACGGCACCTGCGACCCCACCGCTGCCCAGCAAACCGGCATCGGGTATGGTAATGCTACCACTGCTGGGCCGTCGTTGACCCAAATCAGAGCGAGCCCTAGAGATCGTGTCTATGGGACCAGATGCCTTGCTTGTCGAAGATCGAGTTCCACGCCCTCCTCCTCCACTACTAATGGAAGTAGGAACAATACTTGAGGAACCGACCCCTCGAGTAACAAGTGGAGCTGGGGACACAACCCCTTCTAGGTCTGATAGCGGTTCGACGGGACCCTTGGCTTCATCACCCTCATCGGTGACTTGCGTTTCTAATTCCAACTGATGGCTTAACTCGCCGAGCTCCGATGCAAGCTGGTCTAGCTTAGCAACCATCGCTTGAGAAGTGTGGTGACCACCGTAGCGCGACATCACCTGCTCTAGCACCGCGTTCCGGTCATCTTCACTCTCCACAGTATCCGTTTTCGGGCCTGAGCGGCGGGAAACTCGTGCCAGCCAACCAAGTTGACGGCCCTCGTCTGTATCTAGTGAATCATCGTCCGTTTTTTCGTCAGGATAGTCAGATTTGGACTCCAAGAACCCTGATAAAGACTTGTTTCCGTCAGCGGATGAGTGCAGAACGAGTGGTTTGTTCAGTACCGTTCGTGTCTTGGTTGCGAGCGTGCGTCTAAACTCGACGTCTGTATCTGTCTCATCCAAAGTCTCCGCGCCAGCGTCGGTCAAAGCGTCGTTCGTGTCGAAGAAGTAATCATCCAAGTCATCTGCATCATCATCGCTTTCCTGCACACATGAGAGGCCCCTGTACTCTTTCGTATCTGCGCTTGTCGCGGTTGACGATTCATTTGGTCGAGACTTTGCAGTGATTGCTTGCTTGCTTCGTGCATAGCCAGGTGTTTGCTTGCTCTCAGCTTTTGCTGCATGAGATCTGAGGATGGCCTCAAGGACACGTCTCTTCACCTCATCAGCAGAGGGTCGCTTGGTTGGATCTTGCTCCTCGCCTTCGTCTGCGGCATCTGGAATGGTGTCCTGATCGTCTCCAGTTGTTGAGGTCGTCTCGTCAACATCTTCGCTTTCGTCAGTGAGTGTGCTTGCGACGACACTGCGAATACGCCGCCGAACTTGCTTAAGCATGCGCTCGTTCTCGGATGCAACAACATATCCCATGGTTTCGACGACGGTTTGAGCGGGAGCGCTTGGTCGCGTGCCCGGGTCATCTAACTGACTCTCTGACATGGTGTTCGTCAATAAGGGAGTAGTGGTTGAACCTAGCTTGCTTTGGAGTTGAGCGTAACGTGCTTGAGCACCCGACAAGTACTTGGCCACCAGACGGTCTGAACCCACATTCGATTCGATATCTCTCTTTGCTTCATCTCCTTGCGAGGGTTGCTTCTCAGCCAAAGCTTGCTCAGAACCGGAAGACTGTTTTTCCTCTGCAGCGGAAGAAGCAGGAGTACCCGATTCCGCGTGTCGCGGCGTGGTTGCCCTACTACGGTCTCGTGCCGCTCGCAACCGTTGCTCTGTTTCAGCCATCGCAACACGCATGCGTTCTCGAAGGCGCAGGTTCTCACTCTGGACTTCATGTATCTCCTTCTGAAGCGGAGCGGTCGAGGATGCATCGGTTGTTTTGCTATCATCTTTTAGCACCAAAGCCGTGCTCGAGCTATCTAGCTCTGGCATGTGGGTAAGTCGATCGACCTCAGTGACTTCAAACGGATTCGCCACAACGGGGACGTCTTTCCGTACATATGATAGCGGAATGTGGCGTGCAATTTTGTCCAAGGCTCTCCGAGCAAGTGCTTCCAGACTGACGGACTTTGGCCTCCTGCTCTTGCTCCTATCATTTGACCTGGATGAATCAGCTTTATCAGCTGATGGGGATTTAAAATTTCCATCCAGCTCGTTCTCGTTTGAAGGACTCTTCACTTCCGTAGGAGATTCCCGATCGAATGCTTCGTTATTTGCATCCTCTGCGTCATCATCGCCTTCGTACGCCCGACTGGCGACGTTCAGCGTGGCCAGCATGTTGTCCAACGTCTGGTGAGGCCTCACCAGTGGTATGTCTCTTTCCTGCAGCGTCTTCTCAAGCTCCAAGCCCTCGGCGAGTGATTGTTCGAGGGAATGTGTTAGTGCATTTGCGAGATCCGAGGAGATTCCATCAACACTTGCGCTCGTATCGACTGAAGGGGTGTCGCTGGACTTAGCAAGTCTGTTGTAGGCCGTTTGTGCAGCCTCGTTTGTGTGAACTCGTAGTTCATCGAGCAGGAGTTTTTTCATCCGTGCCTTGAGGTCTGGATCAAAGGCAAGCTGTCGTGGTGTGGCTTGAAAGGGAGTGAATTCCGTCCAAGTACGGAATGTCGAGATGGCATCTGCCTTACCCCCTCCGGCTGCAGCAGGACGAGAATGGTGGGCAATCCCAGGTCGCCGCGATTTTCTCACGTCGCTTCCAACCACGCTGCGATCTTGACGGAGCTGTCGTATCCTAAGGTCAATCTCATCCATCTTTTGTCGAGAAATTCGGTCTTCAATGAACGCGTCGCCCGACACAGGAGCATAAAATTCCTCTGGTTGTGCTAGAGTATGCTCGACAAGAGCGTGAATAGCAACCCTCTCCTCGTGTGTAAGCATTTCCGTAATCCGTTCCAAGACCTCATTGGGTATTAGTAAGGACGATTTGGTTGGATCTTCTTTTGAAGCTGTTGAGGCTAACTGGCTGGACTTTGAGTCCCCCTTCACTTGTTTGGCGCGCATCTCGGCCTCTACTTCTTGAATTGCCTTGTCTAATCTGAGTGCTGTCAGCATTCGTTCAGCTTCTTCTTGTACATCTGACTCTCGCGCATCCGTCCTGCCCAATGACACCAAAGCACATTTTTCCTCCACTGATTGTAGGAACTTGTCGAGGTCGTACCTCTCCTGCTTGCTTGGGTCAAACCCGCCTACCTCAGTAAGGAATACGTTCTCGGCCTCTTGATTGTCATCTGGTGCATCGGCTACAGTCACGGTGGCTTCGCCAGGGTCTACTCCATGGGAGCGAGCACCAAGTGCCCCCTCAGCGTCCATATCTTGACCATCCTCGCACTCCCCATGGTCGGCATCCTCCTCCTCGAATCCATATGCGTCCTCACGCAACAACCTGTAGAGACGAGTCCGCACCTCATGACCCTCCCTCTCTAAGCGAGCAAGATGCGCGTCCAATTCAGATATCTCTTCGAGGCCTTTGTCTTCATCACCATCCGCTTCGTCCCGCGGTGTGGGGTGGTCTTGTTTTGGAGCCGAGTGATGCGTTGCTGCTGTTAGTACCGTGGCATCCTCCTGTGTTTTCTGGACGGTTCTTGAAGCTGCCTCTGAGCTTATCGGAGCGTCGTCAACTTGTTTAGGTGATGCTAAGCTGGGTACGAATGACGTGGATGGAAGTACAGCGAGTGAATTAGGCTCATGCTGGAGAGGCAAAGCGTTCTTGTGTTGAAGCACAGATGCGAGTTCCTCCTCGACTTTTTTCTGTTCCGCTTCAAGGGACGCTAGGTAGGCCTCTAGCTCGGCACGAGCGCTTGAACGATCATTTTCTGAAGTTTCAAGTGATGCCAGGAGTTCTCGTTGCCGTCGTCGCTCATTTCGAAGCCGCTTGGTGTCCTCATCTAATGTAGACTCATCGACGTCATCGTCGTCAAATATGCTTGTGGGTCGCTTGGGTTTGGAAACGAGCTGAGCCGTAGACCGAGAGTGGAGGCGTGAAGTGTCCTGAATCTGTGAAACTGCTCTTTCAGAAGGCTGAGCTGGCTGCGAAACTCGGGCTGGCTCGCTCTGTTTTGGCTTCGGCTCTCTCTCTGAGCTTGTGAAGTTCGCCAGGGACGATTCCCGCACTTGAGAGGAGGGCAATCCCTGAACCTGCTGTAATGCGGTGGGCTGGTCATCGCGTGCCGGCTCACGCGGCGTCACATCAGAAGTGAACGCCACCTTGGTACCGACTTCGAACGCGATGTCGTTTGGATCCACCTGAATGCCTAGTTCAGGGTCGATCTGCCCCAGACTCTGAAGGTAGGCCGCCAGCTCCTGGCGCTCCGCCTCCTGCTGAGCGAGGAGCAAATTCACGCGTTCCATAACCTGCTCGACAGCAGCTCCATCTCCACCTGCACCGGATGCCACATCCTTGGTGTCCGTGCTGCCGTCGCCAACGAGAGGATCCCTTTGGTGTTTTTCATGTACCAAGTCGTCACTGGACGGCGCCTCTGAATACTCCAGCCCGGAGGACGCCGTGCCCTCTGGTTCGGTGCTGTGACTCGCGTCTTGCTTATTGAGTAGCTCCAGCAACTCGGGCCGCACGAGCTGCTCCAGTTTGGGACGGTGGGCTACCTTGGCCTCGAACGTGCGGATAGCATCGAGCTCAGCCTCAACGTCACGCATAAGCTGTTGTAGTTCAGGACTCAGCGCAAAGCTCATTTTCTGCGTTGCTTAGATCCACTTGCAAGTGGTGTCCCCGCACTGCTGGGATTTAAATGGCTCGGACTGATATGCAGTGTGAAATTGAAAGTGTTCCCGAGGATACCCTAGTAATTTAAGTGGACAAATAGGGTCCAAGTGGCGAGAGACGCCGTATGGTAAGGTTGTATACACCGTACCACTTGAGACAGTGTCCCTATCAGTCCACCTGGAAATATGAATTTGAACTACATTTCCCCACTTTGAGTGGGGACTTGCTGGGAGTTTGCATGGCTTTGCGGGGGGTGTGGCCGAATTAGACGAACGTTCGACACGCATATGAAGACACCAGGACACACTTGGTATTCACACCATAATCCTCACCTACATACAATCGATTACAAGTCAACACAGACTGTATTTGACTCACAAAGTACCATAAGATCATGAACCTGCCAGCTCCCAAAGCACTTGACCTCTCGGAAGCTCCAAAACTTCCGTTAAGGTGCGTGCATAGACACGCACCCGGTCAAGCGATGGTCAAAACCGCCGTGGTGAGATCGACATCCTCACACGAATATGCCTCGATTTCGTATCCTGCCGTCGCGTGTGTTACACAGCCACTTCAAGTCCGAGAATCCCAAGGCGTAGACGTTCCTGAATGCGATCCTCAGCTGGAATAGGACTGTACATCCTACTCCTTCTGCATTGTGCCAAAGTTAGACCATTGAAATGATCAAACTTACAAGCCGAAGATCTTTTGGGGGTGACCCTGAGTGGACTTGAGGTAGAGACGGCGGATCTGCTGCCAGTTCTTGGGGAGGAGGGAAGCAAGGTAGTTGACAGCGAGGGTGACGTTCTCCTCGATCTGCTGAGGAGTCATGCCAACGTTAGCAACGGCAACACCGAGGCAGACGGACTTGGTGCTCTTGAGAGCGAACTTGACGGTGCAGCGGACCTCTTCAACCTTGTCCTTAACGTTGTCGTTGGGGTTAAGGCTGGTGGGGAACTTACCAGCCTTGGAGAGACCAGGACCGAGGATACGGGGAAGCATACGGGAGATAGCAGCCGTAGCGAGGAAAGCGTCGTAGCGGTTAGCAAGAGCCTTGACCTTCTTCTTGTCCTTGTTGAGGAGCTTGAGGTCATCCATGGTCATGGTCTCAATGCCAATAGCCTGAGCCTGAGCGTTGTGGACATCGTTACCGATCACGCCGATCTTGAAGCGAGGGCGAGGAACGTGGGGGAGGACGATGGAACCGGAGAGACGCTTCTCCTTGTTGGGGTCGTAGGCCTTGAAAGCGACCTGGAGCTCGATCGTCTCGACGTACTTGCGCTTGCGGCGCTGGGACTGTGCGAGGATCTCGGAAATAGCGTTTTGGAGGGTTTCGCTGGAGAGCTTGCTGTAGGTGGAGAAGGGCGGGGCCGGCGGAGACGGCGACGCGGTGGGAGTGAGATAGAGTTCGTGTCAAGCGAAGGAGAGGCGCATCAAGCGCATTAGCACGTTTCAGGCGTGGCAAAATGGTGAAAAGCTTCCATCCGACCACACTCTGAGTAGTGAGATAATTGAACAAACACTATTGCGAGAGGGTATATACGAGACTGCGCGGGGATTTCGACGGGACGAATGTCTAGCGCTGGTGCCGCCCTATCAAATGCTAGCATAGTCATGCGAACCGCACAACGCTACGTACCTCATTTTGTCTCTAAACTTGGTACTGTTTTGAGTTGTCTCTTGTCCCTTCATAGGCTGTTCGGTCCTGAGTGGGGGAGGCGGTTTGGAACCTGGTTCCAAATTTTGGAACTTGGTTCCAGATTTTGGAACTCAGTTCCAAATTTTGAATCTCCTTTCCCGCACCCCCGGAGCCGACTTTTCACGCGACCTGCTCACCCGTCTGGCAAAAGCTCGAGGAATGCGTGCTAGACAAGGGCCATCGTATGTAAGCGGGGAGAGATTGTGGCTCTCCAGCTGTCCAGTAAATTCATGCTGCGGTCGGATTTGCTGGACCCGAAGCGACTGAGGTCCTCTCGTGGAAGACCTGCGAAAAAACCCAGCGGCTCATGCAGGGGAATGGTGACTCGGCGCTGCTTTGGTTAGATGTCCGAGGACTCCAGGGCAGATGCACTCGGAGACAGCTGTTCAACGCTGAACAATACTCATGGGTCTGTTAAATTCCGCAGGGATCCGTTGTATCTCAGCGAAAATACAGTCGTGTTCGACTGAAACCCCTCTTCATGATAACATTTCGGGGGGTATATCGAGGATGACGGGCTGTCCTTGAGTTTTCCAGTAGATATAATTCGTATTCAGCTATGGTGGGCTGGAACATGGCTCGTCCCTGACGAAAGACTCCTGTGTCACCCCGAGGCAGCTCATTCTGTTGGGGTGATTGAATGCTCACCAGACATTTCGCTCGAGTATTGGATAGCGGGAGTGAGAACTCATTGGCTCCAGACTGAGTGCGGCTGTCGTGTGAACAGTGCGTTGTGACTAACTCCGCCGGTTTTTACGCTACGGAAACACCTACTTCAAGTGAAATTCGCGCGGTACTCGCCTCACTGGCTCAAATCAATAGGAATACGCCTCGCTTGCTCGGTTCTGGACTGGCGTGTGACACCGCCACAAGCATATTTCGATCCATCACACCGAATTAAACTTATCACCCAGCCCACGCCTTCTACGAACCACCCACCCCTTCAGATGTCCAGCACTACGGTATCCTCCTACGCACCGGGTGACCTGGTCACCGCGACTTGGAAGGGTCGCGGGAGGTACCACGCGTTTGTCGAGGCTGTCAACGGCGAGGATTCCGACACCCCGACGTACGTGCTTGTTTACGAGGATGGTGATATTGATAGGGCCGCCAAGCCTGAGTACATCGTCTCGAGGACTGGCAAGCTTGCCCCACCCAAGCCTACTGCTGGTGAGGCAGCAGGAGAAGCAGCGCCTGCGAACGAGGACGGAGAAAACAAGGCCACAGAGGGGCCTGTCAAGTTCACCCAATGCTCTAACGCTGAATGTGCCAAGCAGTACATTGAATGGCGTCGCCGATGCCCAAGCTGCGAAACTCAGAACCCTAAGCTCATCGTTCCACACCGATTTGGCGGGTTCTTCAACCCGATTGATTTCGAGCAGATGCGTATTCAGTCCGCAGAACGAGACGCAGGCAGATTCCGTGCTGGTTATCCAGGGTTGGAAGACGACCCAGATGCGAACCTTAACGTGAAGTTCTTTAGCAACGAGATCGCGATGGTGCCTGATGGGTACAAAATTGAAGAGTTCCTCGAGAAATGGAAGGGCAAATACGCCCGATTGGAGCATGGGCATGCTTTCATTCAGTGGATTTTCCCCATTCGCGAGCAAGGCCTCAATCCTCAGGCGCAACCTCTGCAGAAATGGGAAGCTGATAAGATCGCTTCCACGCCAGTAATGCAGGACAGACTGATCCGACTCTACGAACTGATGCTGGACTTTTATGGAATGCGACTGGTTAATCGTGTGACGGGTGAGGTCGCCCGCAATGAAATCTGGCGAGATCGCTACGCGAACCTCGAACACCACCCTCACAACTTCCTTCGAATTACTCGAATTCTCAAGTGTCTTCACGAATGTGGTCTGGGACGATATCAGAAGCCCTTCGTGAAGCATGTGTTGACTGAAATTTATCAGAATCGCGAGCTTACCGCGTGTGAGGAAAGCGCAAAGCTGTATTGGGTTAGTGTCGTTGTGAATGATCAGGAGAGAGATGAACTCCGCAACTACATCGCGGAGCGCGTTGCAACTCGCAAGCAGGCAAGAACTGAAGCCGCTGCGGCATTGGCACGTACACCAAGCCAATAACGGTGCGGACTATAAGCCAGGGGCAAGACTTGATAGTCCCACAGCTATGGATGCTTTCTCAGCACCCGCAGCTCACCTCAAATGTAGAAATAATTGGAAGACAGGCGTCACGAATAGCCTGAGAAATAAAGCATTGTTACCGTAGTGCAGATGTGTTCTGTACATTGACTGTTCATCCTTGGTTGTTGAGTTCTGCAAGTTTTTTGAAGAAATCCTCGGTCGCTGCTTTGGCCAGGTCAACGGCACTCTCAGTAGCGGAAGTCTTCGGACAGTTAGGGTGGGAACTGGAAGATGTTGATTCCTGTCTTACTTGATGGGAGTGTTGTTGGGTTCGTGGATCCACAGTTTGGATGCGCTTTGTGTCCGACTTGCTCTCAAGCGTACTCACTGGCTCGCTCCAGTCACGCTTCTGTCCTAGACTATCTTTCGATTTATCTTCACTGTAGTCGACTCCTTGTGAGTTGGTCCCTCGTCGTTCACGAAGGTCGTCTCGTCGACGCATTCCATCACCACCTTTGTCATCATCCTCGTCATTCGGTTCTGAGTCACTACTGTCAAACTCGTCATCGCTCCAGTCAGAGTGCCCTCTTCGGGCCCTCCGAGGCTGATACCAGTCTGTTAGATCCTTAGACGCCTTTGCCCGCGTCGCAGCATGCCGTTGCAGCGATTGAAAGATCTCGTGGGTACGCGCATCACGGATGCGACGTAGATCAGCTGCGCTGACAACTTCTCGCTCCTGGTCGCCAGGTCGTTGAGCCTGAGGCGAAGGAGCAGCCTGACGAATCATCTTCCTCTGCTCCGCGAGTCTTTGTTCCAGCTCACGCATCCGCTTGCGGTCCAGCTCCTCGTCTTCAGTATCGCTATCTCCACATTCCAGTACACTCCATGCGGTTCTCTCCCCGCGTGGTGGCGACGAGCCCCTAGCCGCTGGCAACGCTGCGCCGCCGCCACTGTCCCCAGCCTCAAAAACAAGTGTGCCCTTCCTTGTTCGATCATACAGCTCAGCTTTGAGCTTGATGTTCTCCTCGTTCGCCTGAGCAGCTGCCAAAGCTCTTAACTTGTCCAGTTGGGATCGCTGCTGAGGCGTGGAGCTGGAGGGGCCAGTTCCGGGGCCTGTGCTGGTACCAGGCCCCACTGGCCTTTGAAGGTGGGTCTGCTGCTCTTGTTGATGCGCCTTCCTGTTACTACTACTCCTGCCACCTCCAGTCACATCGCGTAGGTCACGGCGAGCACGAGTCTCGTATGCGCTCCGATCACCCGTTTTGGCACCGGCGATGGCTTCCGAGAGCTTGCTCAGGAGCTCGGGGTCCACAGTAGGCTTCGAGCTAGGAGGACCATGTCGCCAACTCATCCTGATCGATCAATCGTGCTCCCAGTCAATTGCTCCAAGGCATCTACCTCTCGAGAAGATGACTCGTGTATGATGTCTCGGGCAAGAAATCAAGCGGGTAGGTTCGCGGAGAGGTCTAATCAAATGTCGCTTCACGACAAGGCAAACGCTTGCACACGACCCTGTTTTCACGGGGTGAGTATCCTTCTGGATCTTGGCTTGGTTTCGAGCTTTCCTCAGCGAGGCCAACTCGGTCCGAACTTTGGTGGCGGCAAGGGCTGCACCCGGACTCGGGGGCGCAAAACGCGTGCCTTATTGCGAGACCTGCATACACCAGTGCATGCTCAGTAACATCGCGCGGGAGCCTCGAGCCAAACGCTCATGGTCAAGAAGGGCTTGGCTTGATTCCATCCACCGGAGGATGGAATCACTGTCAGGCAAAAACGGTTTTTCAAATTCATAACATTGATGAGTGATATCTCGCGTATCAGTGCGTGCAACACCGAGCTAGTACCCCGCTCGCATGGTAAACGCTACATATATCCTATCCCATGCATTGCTTTAACTCAAACTATGCTGAGTCTCTCGTTTTACCTTACCAAAACGGCTTCCCCACTGTAGAAGCGGCAGTTTCGCGTTCGGATACCGCACGAGAGCGCAGAGGCGACAGAGTCCGGGAAATAACTCATCGCATACGAGTAGGTCTGCGAGTGTAAAGGGAAAAATCGCGCATCCGAGGCAGAACCCCGCAATGGACTACCTAGACCGCAAGAAACTGGACCACAGGCCCGATAGCGTCCCTGAGGGTGACGCAGAAGAGCTGGACCAAGACGAGCAGTTGCTGACGAAGGCGCTGATTAAGTTGGGTATGAACTCGATTGACACCGCCTCAGACGGAAAGAACTATGCCTACGTACGATTAGACCTCCAGGGCCGTCGGGTCAAGACTCTTAGTGGAGACCTGGTCAACTACAAGGAGCTGCGACACATCAATCTATCGCACAATGACATTACAGACGGTTTTGATACGCTTGGTGCTCTGCCCAACCTCATCACAGTTTCGCTCCAACGCAACAAGCTGTCAACCCTTGCTGACGTATCTCCCTGCACCGCACTTCAGCTCCTTCAACTGGATTACAACAACATTAACACACTGGAGAGGTTCCGAGCGCCCAGTCTCTTCGCGCTTACACTTTCACACAACAGGCTATATTCGCTTGAAGGTGTGACACCTGGCGACTTCTCAAAATTGGAAGTGCTTGACCTCAGCTACAACAATCTAACTTCGCTCAAGGGTATCGCAGCCTTCCCCAACCTGAGGCATCTCAATCTGTCCCACAACTCACTCTCATCCATTGATGGCATCCAGGTGCTGACGAAGCTGGAGACTCTGGACCTCGGCTTCAACAAGTTGAATGACATCGAGGAGCTTAAGCTGCTCCAGAAGCTACCCAAGCTGACCACGCTGATTGTTATGCGCAACCTGGGACTTCGCATCTCCGCTGCTAAGTTGGCGTCGGCCGCGGCCAACGCTGCATCCAAGGCCGCTACGAGTTTAGCCGGTGAAGGTGCAGATGTTCCCGATGAGTCTGTTGATACCGACACGGTTTCCCTCATCGTCGAAGTATTGCTTCGGGTGCCTCATGTGCGACGAGTCGATCAGCGTATCATCACCATGAATGAGCGACTCGCAGCTGGAGCCGTGAAGAAGGCCCGAGACGCTCAGATCGCCGCTCGCCTCGCAGTCGAGGAGCGTGCACGTGCGCATGCTGAGGCCTTGGCGGCGGCAAAGCGAGCACGCGAAGAAATGGAACGACGCGAAGCTGAGGCCGAGGCTAAGGCGAGACAGGAAGAGGACGCAGAGGAAGGCGTCGACCAGGGTGACGAGAACCTCGATGAGGACGCAGAGCTGGACGCAGAGGCTGAAGCAAATGCATACGATGCTGGCAACGACCAAGGATATGGATATGGAGCCAACGACGCAGAAGATGAAGATGCTCCGGCCGATGATGGAGGCTATGGCTACGGAGACGAGTAATGCGTCGAATTGAGGCACCGCGAAATGTTGTATGAAGAAGCATAACATAAAAGTACTTTCCCGAAATCAGCCTTGTATTGTATCACTCATCATTCATTTGACAACTGCATGGGCCCTTATGGCTATAGCTAATGGCACTTCTCTTTCGGCAGCAGTAACGTACGCTCATGCTGAGAATACGAGCATGTCACTCCTGGCAGACTACACAGCTGAGAATTGCCAGTGCGTCCAGGTTCTCCAGTGGGTTTTTAATATCCTCAGAAACTTCGATGCACGTATCCCCAAATGCTGCGCACAGTCGGACCATGATCAGCCGCTCGACTCGAGCCTTCCAAATATTTAGCCTAATCCGGCTAAAATTAACGGGGTTTCGGCACCAAGATAGGATATTGAGATTGATGTATTGTGGTGAATATTCCCGCGTGAAAATGTACTGCTTTCATGAATCCTAGTGTGCATATTTGTTTTTCGTTGGTTTCAGGTGCGCAGACGTGCGAAATCTATCGCAAATGCACCCGAATCTCCATTTCCGCTCACTTGTACTGATGGACATGCAAACCACGCGCTGTATTGGCACATCTCACAATCGTCATGACCTCTAACACTGTCACAACGATGTAGGCGTTATTGAGGAAATGTTCCGCGTTGCTCAGACGCTCCGCACTGCGGCTCTGCGCGCCAACCCGCGCGCAATCACGGCCACCCGAGGCATGGCAACCTTCAAGTACCAGGACTTGTTTGAGGAGCGACACAAGGTTGACATTCCGTACAAGCGAATTTCAACGGACTATGTCTCTACGACCGAGGTTAACGGTCAGACGTATTTGAATGTGCAGCCTGAGGCACTCAAGCTCATCAGCGAGCAGGCCATGTTCGAAGTCGCGCACCTCTTGCGCCCTGACCACCTCCAACAGCTGTCGAACATCCTCAAGGATCCCGAGGCTACCGACAACGACCGCTTCGTCGCGCTTGAGCTGCTCAAGAACGCTAACGTCGCAGCAGGCATGGTGCTACCGTCGTGCCAGGACACCGGTACTGCGATTGTCATGGGTAAGAGGGGCAACCGTGTGCTGACCGACGGTCATGATGAGGAGTACATCTCCGAGGGTGTCTTTAACACCTACACCAAGCGCAACCTCCGCTACTCGCAGACGGCCGCGCTTGACATGTTCACCGAGAAGAACACGGGTAACAACTTGCCCGCTCAGATCGATCTCTTCGCTACTAAGGGTGACGAGTACAAGTTCTTCTTCATGGCCAAGGGTGGTGGTTCCGCTAACAAGACCTACCTGTACCAGCAGACCAAGGCTTTGCTCAATCCCACGTCTCTGACCGACTTCCTCGTGAAGAACATCAAGACTCTGGGTACTTCAGCCTGCCCTCCTTACCACCTTGCTATTGTCATCGGTGGTCTCTCCGCGGAGATGACTCTCAAGACCGTCAAGCTCGCCTCGGCTCGCTACCTGGATTACCTTCCCACCGAGGGTAACGCTCAGGGTGTTGCCTTCCGTGATCTTGAGTGGGAGGAGAAGATCAAGAACATGTGTTACAACCTCGGTATCGGTGCCCAGTTCGGTGGCAAGTACTTCGTCCACGACGTCCGCGTGATCCGCTTGCCTCGTCACGGTGCTTCTTGCCCCGTCGGTATCGGTGTCTCGTGTTCCGCAGACCGACAGATGCTGGGTAAGATCAACAAGGATGGTATCTTCCTCGAGCAGCTTGAGACTGATCCCTCCAAGTATCTCCCAGAGGTTACTGATAAGGATCTCTCGCCAAACGTCGTTCAAATCGACCTCAACAAGGGTATGAACGCGGTCCGTGAGGAGCTCACCAAGCACCCCATTCGTACCCGTCTCTCCCTCACCGGTACCATCGTCGTCGCCCGCGACATTGCCCATGCCAAGATCAAGGAGCGCATCGATGCAGGCAAGGGCCTTCCTGACTACCTTAAGAACTATATCGTCTACTACGCTGGTCCTGCTAAGACTCCTGAGGGCATGCCCTCTGGTTCCTTCGGTCCCACCACCGCTGGCCGTATGGACTCGTACGTCGACTTGTTCCAGTCCCACGGTGGCTCTCTTGTCATGCTTGCCAAGGGCAACCGTTCGAAGCAGGTTACCGACGCCTGCAAGAAGCACGGTGGTTTCTACCTCGGCTCCATTGGTGGCCCTGCTGCTATCTTGGCTAAGAACTGCATCAAGAAGGTCGAGGTGCTCGAGTATCCTGAGCTTGGTATGGAGGCCGTCTGGAAGATCGAAGTCGAGAACTTCCCTGCCTTCATTGTCGTCGACGATAAGGGCAATGACTTCTTCTCTGAGCTCGTGTAAATGCCTTATACGCAAGTTTCTCGTTGTTCAAGCCCTAACCAATTGAGCTGCATCGCTGTATTTACTCATTAGTGACTCCAAACTAACGGTTTGATCGTGTACATGTGATAAAGTCGGTTGACGAAATTCTGCTTCTCAAAAGACCCAAGTCTAGTCGGTGCCATGCGTGGCGAAAGGCCCGTCGTCTGGCTCCCTTGCCCGTCAATCCGTCCTTTATCCCCTCCCCACGCGCTTGCCAGATGCATCCAGGACACTTCCGCGACGAGCGTAGTCGCCTGTGAGCCAAAAGTGAGCCGTGAGCCAGCTGCTGGCCAGTGAGCACATTTTATTTCGCCCAGACCCAGCTCGGATCAGGCTGTGGGATCACGTTTCTTCAAGTGCTGTAACTCGGTATGTGGGCGCTGCACACGCATCTGAGTGCGATAGTTGCGTAGATCGTATCATATAATATCTTGACTTGTATTTTGTCACGTGAATCCCCGCGTAGATCTTGTGTGTTATGTTGCAAATTGTGAATCTCTCATCCATCGCTTCTATTTCCGGCCATTTCTAGCCTACTACGCCGTGCGATCCGTGCGCACTCTGCGGATCTGCCCAATTATATTATTTGCTAATAGCCCATCCCACCAGCTGCAGCGCTTGATGTGCTAGACAGCCCCCTGCAGTGTGCGATTAGCCTCCCACATCCAATCCCCCGACCTTCGTGAGACCTACATGGAATCTCCGAATCACTCTCATCCGACAACAGGGACGATTGCAGTGTCTGAGCGGATGGCAGCTTACCTTGCTCAACAGAGCAAGCTGTCGGCCGCAGCGTCTGCAGTCAACGCCACTGTCATTCCAGGGAATGAATGCTCACTAAATATCCCCATGGCATCTACGAGTTCGAACTCTCGGCCTGTGAAGCAAGGTCCTGCCGCTCCAGGGCTGGCCTCTACCATTAAACACGATAGCAATGCAAAGGTAATGTCGAACCGCACGCGTGTGCACTTCGCAGATGCAATTGAATGCGATGTCGACGACAAACCCCAGCTCCAGAACCAGAAGTACAGCTCTTTCCAGACCGACGATCTTAGCCCTGGAACCTGCAGCAGCTGTGAAGAGACCTCATACCAGGCCGCGTCATCAGCCCGGACCCCATCGAATGCTGCAGCCCGAGTGGGCCCGACGGGTCACTTTGTAAGCGCGCCTCACGCCGGAACACAGCGAAACTTCAAGCATGGCTATAGAGCTCCTCCCTACACCCGGACGCAGAAGCTTGTAGCTATAACGGTGGGCGGCTCTTTGGTAGTGGCGATTTTCTTGTTCCTCATCTGGAGCACAAAGCATCCCAACTCATTTCAGAGTCCCGATAGTGTCGTCCGACCAACCACCTATACCAACTGGCCCTCCGCCCATGAAATTGAACACGACGGAAGAGATACAATTCAGCATCACGTGGGCCTACCACATTCGGGAACTGGAAGCGTCGCTGCCCGGCCTGTGTACTTGCAATCCGATGAAAGCGACGGTGGTACGTTTGAACTGCCCGAGGTGGATCAGAGTCAAACACTCGATCTTGTCAAGTTCGACTCACCACAACAAGCCACTCCAGTCCTCATTGAAGGCGCTAGCAAGGCAGATGTAGATTTGCCCAAGCGATTTGAGTCAACCGACCTCGCGGGTGGAAAGAGCTATCTCGTGCAGGTCAAGGTTGACGGAAAGCCTGTACGTGTCGCACTTGACTCCCGCTCTGGATCACTTATTGTCGGGAGCTCCGTTGTTAAGGAATCCCGTCTTCGGCGCAAAACTAAGAAACTGAATAAGGATGACAAGGATCATGACGATGTATCACACACGCCAAAGGTTCACGCGAGCGTTTTCCATGCATCAGTTATCAGCGGACGTGCCTATCTTCCATCTAAGGTTTCCGTGCTGGAGTCTGCCGATAATGAGAGTGACAAGCCGAAGAATCAGGACATCGTTGCAAAGGCGTACACACCCATTATCGTGAGTCACGATGAGGTAGGCCCGCACGATCCCGACAACCGTGAGTCTGAGTTCCGAGGAATTCTTGGTATCTCCCCGATCTCGAGCGTCCATACTTTAATGGTGCACGAGAAGCATGGCGCCACAGACAAGAGACAAAACGAATACTCCGATATCTCGCACAATGACGTGCTCATTTCCGAGATCAACAACCTTGCGGTAAACTTCGCACGCCACCGACCTTTCCGAACCAAGCGCCGACGCAGTCGAAAGATTGACAAGGCTGAGAAGAAGTACGTTAAGAAGGAGTTGAAGAAGGATGAGCATGCAGAGAAACGGTTCATCAGGGACGTTGTTCACTCATCAACGCTTGAAGGATTCATACCATCGTTCCTCGCCGATATCGACGAGAGTGACCGTGAAAAGAGAGACAAAAAAGACACAAAACCCTCCGCCAACCAGGTCCTGGGGATACGGTTGTGTGGTGCCGACGGTGATGCAAGTGAGGGCGACAGCTATGGTCAGGGCGACGACAACTCGAGCCCGCCTGAGCGCCATGGCACAATTGACTTTGGAGGTGTGTCTAAGAAGCACTTCAAAGGACGTAAGTCGTCGTTGAACTTCATGCCCTTAGTTTCACGAGTCGTGTGTGAAGCACCTCGAGAATCTCATCGTGTGATCGCATTGAAGCACCTAAAGCGCCATCGCAAAGAAAGCAAGGCTGAGCAGCGAGAGGTAACTGAGTCATACTGGCATTATCTTCAGAGGCTGGCTTGGGCGTGCGAGCGTGCATCCGCCAGGATGAATGCGTACATTCATGGTTCACTTGCCGTCCAGGTAGCTGATATCCTGGTGGGTGAAGCCAGTTTGCTTTATTCAGAGGATGAGATGCTGGCATCTGCCCACTCGGCTGCTGTGCTCGATGATACCCTCAAAGAAGCTCGCATTGATGAAGAGGACGACCACCGAAAGAAGAAGCACTCGAAGAAGTCAAAGCACAAGCACAAGCACAAACCCGCTGAAGAAAGCGGTAGTCACACAGACGTACCTAAGACCATCGCGAAGCACAGCAAGCGCCCTCTATCGCGCTTTTGGATCCGGGCGTCGACGCATTCTAAGGACAAGGATGGGTCGCATTCCCACAAGCCTGCCTCAGATCTGGAGAGACCCGCGACGCCGGAGCATGACGCCCATGACGCACTGATCTTGAAACGCGCGGAGAAGTACGATCGCGATGAGATTCTTCCTTTGCGCCGCTTCGAGGACCCAGTACTGGAAGCAGCTGCGCGTCTCCCAGTGGTAGGTGTAATCGACATCAACTCCCCAACAGTGAAGCTCCCCAAGAAGCTCTTTGGAAGGCTCGTTGCACAGATTCGAAGCAAGATCGGCGACAACTTCCCGTCTGAAAAAGTTCCAACTCCTTTCTGGTCAGGTCAGATGTGCAATCCTCTCAGCAAGTATAGTGGCACGGGCATGGCCTGGCCTGATATCACAATTCGCCTCCATACCCAGCGAGGCCTCCGAAAGTTTTATCGCAAAACCAGTAAGGAGGCCCTCAGTAAGAAGGCACATATGAAGAACTCGGACTTTGAGGAGGAACAAGAGAAGGAACAAACAATTGTCGAGGCTCTGTTCCCCCCTTCATCACCCCGTGCCCGAGGCCGTTATGGACCTGCACCACTGCTACGCGAGAAGTATCTTGCTGATCTTCGAAGGGCACGAGCAGAAGGTCGAACTCTAGCTTACCCTGGCAACTCCGAGGCCAACGTGCTTGAACGTGCACGTAAACACACAGATCACTCACGACTCAAGGATCTTAAGGCGTCCAAGGAGGTAGATGATCGGTACGCGTATCGCCTACTAAAGCAGGCATTCAAAGCCAAACCGGATCTAGAGGACGCGACAATGTACGATTACATTGATATTGTGATCCCTCCTTCCGCGTATTTGCCAGAATCCTCTCGTAAGGACTGCAAACAAGGAATCGGCAACCGCTTCGCCTTCACGATGTTCGAGATGGACAAAGAGATGGCGACTCTACACCGTCGACACAAGGAGATTCATGACATGGAGGAAAGTGACTCCAAGGGTACTTCGACCTTAGCCCAGCAGCAGACACTACCGGCACCCGTCCCGTGGGCTGGTTGGCTGGATAAGTACGCGGGAGGAGGTGCTGGTGTTAGTCTTGGTCCCTTCTCAGCCTCAGCCGGAGGTGGTAGTGGAGTATCCGCTCATACGAATCATAACGAGGGCAAGCAAGTCAAGCATAAGGAGGGACACCACGGGTCTCGACACAAAAAGCATAAGGATGATGAGGCTGAATCCGTGCACTCCAAGGATCACACAGAGGACCACGCTGCTGTATCTTCTGGTGGTGGATTTGCCTGGCAGCAGTATGCTGCCGTTGCATCAGGGCAAGGCTCATATGGAGGTTTCAGTTGGCAGCGATTTGTGCCAGGTGCCGCTAACACCCCAGGCAACAGGAAAGACGATGACGATGCGGATGATGATTCGACATCGATGACAGGCTACGCAGGCGGAGGTGCCGGATTTCAGTGGCAACAGTACGCGGGCAATTCCCCCACTAGCTCATCCATGGATTACTCAAAGTACTACAGTGGAGACAAACAGGACGACGAGAACGGCCGGTTGCCTACACCCGATGAACTCGCCGATGACCATGTCATGGTCCTGGGTCTCCCGGCACTAGAAGGCTTTTATACTGTCATTAACTACGATCTCGATGCGCTTGACGCCAGAATCACGACTTCAGCCGCATTGACCGTCGCATCTGCGCGATACAACCATCTTGCGCAGGAGCATTTCCGACGTGAGATCGAGAAGAGCCAGCCTTCAAAGAAAGAGCGCAAGTCTCTGAAGAAGTCGGAACGATGGCGAGAGATTGATCACATCGACGACCCCGAAGAGTGGAGTAGGAAAGATGTCAAGCGCGCGCACAAGGATGTGTCGAAGATGAACAGTGCTAAGCACAAGCACCCCAGCCCACTATTTAAGCGGGTCCTTAAGGATGCGCGAAAGGACGGCTCCACTCCACTTGCTCGAGAGCGCCTCGAGCTCGCGTACGCATGGGAGGATTGGGATAAGGCGCACAGCCGCCCAGCCGGCTATATTGCATTCGCACCGGCTGCCGGCTGCCAAGACCTAAGCCATAGCAAAAAATCAAAGAATCTCAAGGCACAATCCCGACCGCGAGTGTCATCCGAGATTCTCAAGCATGCGTTATCGCTGGCCTCAGAGCCCGTGCTATCGCTTGCTCAGCTTGCAACGGGTCACGCAGTCGACACAGACAAATCCGGTCAACAACATGGTTATGAACATTACTATAGCGCTTACGGGGGTGGCGGAGCAAGCGCAGATTACAAGAATTACTTTTCCTCTTACACCTCTGGTGGCGGCGCCCAGGCCGGCGCAGGTGGAGGTGCAGGCGTGAACGCCAACACTTTCCAAAACCTTGTACCATCGACCAGTGATCCGAGTGCTTATTCAACCCTAGCGTCAGGCCTGTCAGCAGCCTCCGTTGATCCTCACTCCACCGATGGCTCCGCACATCCCGGCAACAACATGAATGCTGAGGGACTTCGTGCTCACTTCGAAGGTGGAGTGACTGGATGGATGCCAGGAACGCAGGCACAAACTCCTCAAAGGGACATGCCAAGCACCCCGTGGAGTGCTTGGATGGGAGCTGGCGGTGGAGCGAGTGCGGGAGTGTCAATCCCAGTACTAAAAGAAAGCGAGCCGCAACACCAGTCCAGTGAGTTGATATTTCGTGCGTGATCGCTCGGGAGTTAAATCCGAGCGCTCCTTGACCAAACGAGGTCCCAAGATCTCGTTACCCGGTGGAGTTCGTCGCTCAGAGGTGCTGTTGGACAGACTAGAGGAAGTCTTCGAGCGCACGTTTGATCGTGCCCAGAAGAAACTTGACCGCGCATCGAAAGGGGGCGAAAGGTACAACAAGTTTCTGAACGAAGCTAGGCTGGCAATCGAGGACAGCCTTGAGGCTGCACGCCACATACTCCACGGATTTATCGCGGGAACTTCTGCGTTACGGCAACATAATGAGGATGCAGATCGGAATAACACAAATATTACGGCAATTCCAAACCCGGTTCTGCTCCAACTAGATCGCCTTCACGGTAGCGCATTGAATAGGCTTTCGTATTTGGCAACGCGTACGTCTAGTCTTGAAACAAATCAAGGTGAAGAAGTCTCAGGCCAGGTGTTGGCTGATTGCATCTCAAGATCGGTTCGAAATGTGTACGACACCGTCAGTCTCGCGGCACTGGCTGAAGAAGATGCTGCTTCTCAAGCCAGATGCTGCTCTTCGGCTCAAGTGGTCTACCCAGGTAGGGGCCAGGTAAGAAAGTACAATTGGACTAAGGTATGGACAGAGTGGTACAACCAGATCAAGGCAGGACGTGCTGAGCGAATGCAAAGTAACGCGACTGCCCCCGAATGCCTAGTGCACTCCTGCCAAGCCGCAGAGGCACAGCCTGCCAATGTTACAATAATTCGTGATGAAAGCTCAGAACTGGAACGCACAATTGCTCTTTCGCTAGATGCCTTGGGGGTGATTGAAGTCACCGAGTTCCCCCACGACCAGCAGGGGCCGGCCACGCAAAGGACGGCGAAAGTGTTTGCTAATTCTAATCGATCTCTGGAGCGTGCCCAAGTCATTGCGCGCACAGCGATCGTCAGTGTTGCCTTGCAACTGCACATAGGGGCTCTTCATCTTAGCAATCAAACCCAGTCCACAAATCGGGTGTTGGCGAGCAGCTACAACCACACCGCCGCTCTCCTCGTGTCCAAACTTCGAGAGCGCGACCGGGCACTGGTTCATTTCGATAGCGCCAATCTAGCCTTCCTCAATTCAACCGAGAGTTTGCGCCGCCACATTGTGGCATATCTTGACAACGCCGAGAAAGATGCCTTGGAAGTCTTGAGTGGCGCGGCACGAAGTGTCGCCGAGGAAATGAATGAACTACGAGCGCGTCGTAAGGATGAAGACAGCGGCCTTCTCTCTCATCGTGCACCCTCCGTTGCTGCGCATCCGGCTCAGGCTGAGCACCGGCAGCAGCCTCACGATTTGAGTGTCCGATCACGCTGGCTTAAAGACCCGGATGATAAAACGAGCGTGGGCGAGCTACCTGTTTATTACCAAAGCGGGAAGTCAAGTCGTGACGATCCGCGAAAGGATATCAAAGATGCTGCGTGTCCTGAATGCGTCATCCGGTGTCTTGCCGTATTAACTCAGATTCGGATGCAGCAGAACACAATCTTGAAGGTCTGCGCAGAAACACGACTTGCCGTAGATGAATGGATTGACGCCTTCGAAATGGGCATGCTAGCAGAAGCTCGCCTTGAGGCACAGCGGCACGCCAAAGCAGCCCCGCCAGGAACTGAGGTAAGCATGCCGGTTGATCGACTCCAGGCTAACCAGTTTAACACTGTATATCCCGCCGTAGCACCATCGCCTGACGATCAGCTGCGCGCCATCACTGAGCCTCTTCTCACCAAGTTTGCCATGGCCGAACTCGCCTATGCCAGATCTCTTGCCAAGAACGCCTCCGAGCATCTGAAAGAGTCTGGAAACTACCTTGGAGACTTTTTGAGCCATCATTCACCAGACCAAGCCGCCCAAACCAAACCGAATTCTGACAACCCAGAAGATGCCCTGTCACCTGACGACTACGCGGAAAGTGGTTTTACTGTCGATCCAAGTATCCCGCCATACCTAAGCCCGCATGATCCAAATGCTAGCACGGGAGCGGACCCTACTAGGAACTGGAGACGCGCGGTTTGGTTCTTGTGTGGCTGCCTCCTCCTGTTTGGTGTGTTTCAATGCTGCCAGCCAGGTGGTTGGTGTGAATCTGAGCATGCCAGAAGACGGAGAGAGTGGCTGCAGCTCACAGCTGCATATGGAGAGGGAGACCACTCCAGGCATACTCACGACTCGCATATAAGTTTCGATGGGCATGCCCACCACAGCCCCTCCACGCATCCAAGATCTACTCCACATTCCCCCTCGACTCACCAGCAGCACCACCCGTATCATCCGCAGCAGCAGCAGCAACGTCAGGCGTATCCGCACCATCGATCTCACCACCACCATCATCACCACCACCAAGGCGGTGAGGACTCCCATGCTATCAATTCGAGCAAATCCTCGTCGCCTCACACGAGCCCGGCCATCCTAGCGCTTACTGCACCACGCCCTCAGCAACCCTCGGGTGTAAGTCCTGATTGACTCTTTGCAGTGCATGATTCCTCCAAACGTTGGAGGTAAACAGCACCCCTTTTGTCCACTGTATATGTATTCCATCAACCGTATTTGTACATATTGTATTTTTTTCTATTCGTTTATGTACATAAAGCAAATAATACAGAGAAATCTTTGTTTTGTGTCACGTCTAGCCTCGCACCACAACGAGTCTTCCTGCAGGGAACCAGCTACGGTTTGACGTAAACAACTTCGTGTTCCATCGCCTTAATCATCCCTTCGACATGCCTGATTTGGTCTTCGAGTTCTCGCTGTTGACGCTTGCGGGACTCAGTTTCAATTACGAGAGGTGCAGCTGCGGCTTGTTGGAGCAGTGTGGCGTGGCGTTGGCGCAACAGCGCCAAAGTTTCAAGTCGCTGCTCCTCGGGCAAACGAATCATTCCTGGAGGTTCTTTAGCCCGCTCCTCGGCTTCCTTGCGCTTACGCTCTTCCTCTGCCCATTGCGCTTTGCGTTCAACCAAGTACTTAGGGACTTGCCCCAGCGGAGTTGGAGGGGGAATATTGGGTGCCGTCTGTTGGCGTGGCGTGCGGCGAGCGCTAGCTCCTGAGATTACGGCAAGTGTGTTTTGCACCAGATGGTTTTTGCCTGCTACACTCTGATTCGCTTGCTCAAGTGCTTCGGCAGCGGCACGCAGCTCTTCCTGCGATGGAAGAGAGGGCTTACGGCTCGCACTCGCAGGGCGCTCTGTGCCATTTGGTCGCTTAGTCACAGATCCTCCGCGAATAACGGGCTGAGTGTAATCTTTCGACGCTGAAAGGGAATTGGTTGCGACCCTGCTACTGTCAGGGTTGGCAGCTGTCAGATTGTAGATGCTCTCTTCAGAGCTATCATCCGCAGCTGGTGCGGTCGGATTCGGAGCAAATTGACCGGATTGTTGTTGAGCAGGGTAGTATGGCTGGGGTACACCTGGTGTAACTGACGATGAAGCACTGCGCGGCCCTTCAAACTGGGCGGAAGGGAGGGCGAGTGGGGGAACCGAAGTCGGCTGGTTGAAGTTGGAAACACCTGGCGCGACGGCCTGCGGAGTGGGCTGAGATCTCTGGCTCACTGGAGTTTGCGAATAGAATGCCTGATCCTGCTGCTGCTGTGCCATCTTCTGTCGCATTAGCTCCTGATACAGGAGCTGCTGCTGTCGTTGTAGCTCGGCCAGTCGACGTTCGAGCTCGATTTGCGATCCCAGCGTGCCATATCCATGACTGACCTCTTGCACAGAAGCAGGCTGCTGGTCTAGCTGCTGTTGCTGTTGCTGTGGGTCAGGGACAGTGGCGGGAGCATTGGCAGGCGCAGAAGGATACATCTGTGTTGGGGCCACCGCTGCTTGTGCTGCCGCTGATGGCGTTGCCCTTCTTGTTGCTGTCGCTGTTGACGTAGCCGCTGAGGTCGACGGCGTCCCAGTTCGGCTTCGATTGACGGTGGGTGTCTTGAGACGCGGGTCGGACCAGACTCGAGGCTCGACATCCGCGAAGCGTTCCATCTTGAACTTGGGTCGCATCGCGGCCTCCTTCTGCTCCCTCTCTTGCTGTTTCACCGCCTCCGCGAGCTGCTTGATCAGCTGTCGGTTCAGTTGGGCGTAGTTCACAGTCGCGCCGTTGTGTGAGCGATGGGACGTTGGAGTGCTCGCACCAGTGCTGGTGCCGTAGGTGTTGTGCAAAATTGCTGACGCGGCGTTGTGACCCGAGAATTGTGCGTTTCGTCGCGCACGCGCAGTCAGCTGCGCCGGTTTGCTTGATGTCCTGCTACTCATTTGTCCGTTAGAAAGTGCAAAACTGTTTTGTGTCGATTTTCACGCAGAACTCACGACTGCGCGCTGGTTTTGGTGGCTGTAGTGGATGACTAATGTGCTACCCTATCGATTGGTGGGGTTGTCAGTCGCTTGCACTCGCTTCGCTCAGCGTGACAGTAAAGGTGTTCGACTGGATATGAGTCGGTGTTTAACAATTCGAGAGGTTGGGGATATGTGGGGTTGGGTGAGGTTAGGAAAAAATGGCTGAGCGCCAGAACGAATTTTCACGTGAATAAAGTCCGCCTGCGGTGCCTTCTGGCGACACGGATGCGTCTGCGTCGAGATCCAGACCCCTGAAGACAAGTAACGGATTTAGTACATGCTTGATTGATTCTGGACTCAATTCAATTCAAGCCAGGTCAGGTGATTCAGGTGGATGCAGAGCGCCTGCAGACACTGGGGTCGGTTTAGAGTAGGATTTGTTTCCATCTCCCGAAACCACCTTGAAGAAAGCGTATGTGGTAACGAACGAAGAGGGGAACGAAAGAGAGAGCGAAGATGGAGAAAATGGAAAACACTAGGACTCATGCGTACAAGAGTATGACTTGCGGTGCTAGCCTGAATCACGGTACTACATTGTTTCCAATCAGCTGCCGCTGACGCTGGTTTAGTGAAGCACGATTCTACTTTATGTACACTGTAACAAAATGTATCTCAACGAGCATTCATCGGAGGGGAGAGAGAACAATACATTACACTGGTCTGCGGGAGGTTGTCATGGCAAGCGCTGCCTTGATTTTGCTCCTCTCTTCTTGGATGCGAGCAATTTCACGGTCAATGGCTGCGGCTTCTTGTTCAATCGCTTCGGCTGTGGACGACAGTGGACGAGCCGATCTTGTTTGGGAGTGCTCACGACGTCCTTGGTGGTGAGGCCGCTGCGATGGGGTGTCGAGGTCGAATGCTACTCGATTCTCACGGCTCAAGTGGTGTTGTGGCTGATCCTGCTGTTGTAGTTGCCGCTGTTGCTGCTTGAGCGATCGAATAGCAGGAACAGATGCTGTAAATCCAAACAACGTCGAGTCCCAATGGCTCTTACGTTCCGACTCTTCAAGTCGATCTAGGATCTGTTTTGCCGCAGCCGCGGCCGTGGTCGTCTCACCATGCGATTTGTAAGCAGAACTACTGTGGTCGCGCTGCAGAAGCTTTGGCAATTTGGGTAGTTTGGGTACCAGAGTGATTTTCCCTCCAAATGTGTTTGTCATCGCAGTTGATGAGAGCGGTGAGGATTCGGAAGGTGTTTCGCTCAAAGATGAGTCTGAGTAGGCAACCTGATGAGCGGTTGATTTGGTTTCATACCCACTCCGCCCAGACTGGTCATATGTGCCTCGCTTGTCCTGCATAGTTCGGCTGCGCTGACCTCTACTCGCTGTTGAGTGTTGTCGTAGCACGTCGGGGCTCAACACCAGTTCAAGCATAAGCTCAGGCTTTGGCTCGTTGCTAGGGTCGTTGGATTTCTCCCCGGAAGGAGCACTTCCTGCCTGTGTTGCTTCCGTAGTTGCACTGCTCTCAACTATCATTTGTTGCCCTCTCGCTTGATCGTCTGGGATCACTGTAGGGATTGTCGCGGTGGACTGGAGCTGGGGTTGAACTGGTGGAGCTGATGGAGCTGGTGGAGCTGGTGGAGCTATCCTAAGCGGTTGCGTGGCGTGCTTTTGCTGCCGCGTCTGTCGTGGTCCATTATTGGGCCGGTGGCCACCCGCTTCGTTATAATACATACGCACCAGAGCCTTACATCGCTCGATGTTTGGATTTTTCCCTCTGCCCACAAGCCGAGGACGAGAAGGCTGTGCGGAGGGAATGTGCTTCCACCCGGACTCACTCGGGTCGATGTTTGGAACGAGGGATCGCGGACCAGCAAGAGTCGACGGGCAGTCCGCGTTCTTCAGGTAGTGTGGATATGTGTGCAGAAGAGTGCTCAAATGTGCCGCAGATGGACCCGCACGGTCGTCCCATCCTCGCTCGAGTGCAGACACATGTGGATCTAGTGTAAACTTTGGGTCGAAATACGGATCACGACTGGAAGTGTAGGTTCGAACGTATTCTTGGTAAAGCCCTCGCAGCTCAGGCGGCAGGCCGTCCGAGTTAGGTGTGTGTTTTTTGTGTGGACCGACGGGGCGTGGGCTGTGACCCGTGGCTTGGGGTTCCTCACCAGGAGATATACTAGTAGCTGTGTTTGAATGGCCCCGTTCACTAACGTACTCAGGATCGAGAGTCGGGAAGTATTCTCGTTGACTCGGATGAAGCTTCATGTTACGCTGGGATGATGACGCGATACGGCTGTCCCAGTCGATGTAGCCCGCACCGAAAGCTGAGCTTGACTTGCACTTACGGCGATGCGTCATGCCTGGACTCCTGTCCGTTTGTTGCGACTCTGGTGAGGTTGGATACGAGCCCTCCTCCACGGCTTCATACTTTCGACTCTCGACAGTATGAATGTGAGGGAGCCCGAGCCCGTCCGAGCACGCTCCATCTGAATCGCTCGAGTCTTGTTGTCTCCCCTGCCTCAGTTGCTGACTATGCTGTTGTTGTTGACTCTCTGCTGTCGCGTGTGTCTTCTCTCCAGCTTCGTGCGCGTCTTGAGTGCAGACAGTGGCTTGATTGGAGCTTTCCTCACCACCAGGCGGGGCATGGGCGGAGTCTGCGGCTGGAGCCTCCATGGCATGGAAGCCCCCCTCGGGGTCGATCCTTGGTGCAGCGACGTCCTGTTGCACAGGCTCGAGCGTGGCCATCCTGTCTGATCCGTTACCAGGAATGTCCCTGAGTTAAGGGCGAACCAGCATGCAGTCGAGGCCGTGGTGGTCTAGGCGGATACCTGTTGCAATGTGGGTTCAGCTTAGTGAGTGCTGTTGTGAGACAAGGTACAAAACCACCACGCCGTGCACGGATGTGTTGATTCCTGTCTTTGAGTAACGTCAGCACCGTGGTCAGTGCGGTGAGAACTCCTGTGCTAGCGAGTGCTGACTAGAAAAAATCGCGCGGTTATGCCGCAAATCGGTTCAGAACTTCTTGCGTTGAGTATCTACCGCGTGCAGTGTCGCACTGTGCCAAAGCAGATACTACGCTACGACAAGAACAAGGGCATTCTCGGTTGCATCCAATTTTTTTGCGGCCGCAAGCTTTGACCGGATGACTGCCTGTCTGCCTGTCGGTCGCAGGCAATTTTTGCGTGCCCGCAAATCCGGCCGCTTGCAGGCTGCTGATCTCAAAATGCGACAGGTGGAAGTGAGGATGGAAAATGGTTGAAAAAGGCTAGGTGCAAGAGTGCGATTCGTGATCTGACCCTACCAATCTATGCATAAGATCACGCAGTTGCATGTAAATAATTTTGTACTGCGAGCCATCGACAATGTACTGGTTATTTTCGACTCGATTCGGTTGAAAGCTCAAATTTTCTCATCCGTCCTTGAGTGATCGCCCCCATTTGAGCGAGATCGCGTGGATGTCGTGTGAGTATAATATAATTGTTATATGCCTGTGGTGCAGCTGCACGCGTTTGTGAGTGCTTTTCATCTCGCCAGGGACGTGGAGTGGGCACTCGCGGCGATAACACCCAGCCAGAGCTGGCCTTAACTGAAAGAAGTGAAAGGTGGGTGAGAGTGATAAACAGCTTGAGATCTGGGGGTTGGGCCGCCTACGCAACAGGGATCTTGTGCGCAATGAAATGATATGGGTTTCACTGCCATGGTCACTCACTGTGTGATTTCCCACACCTGGCATTCCGCACCCACGCACGCTGCGTATCCAGAACTTGTTCTCAAACAACAACCATGTCGGCAAGCAAGTGGAAGGACGAAGGTAACGAAGAGTTCCGCAAGGGCAACTACGCCAAGGCCATTGAGTGCTACACGTATGCCACTGAGATGGACCCTAAGAACCCCGTGTACTTCACTAACCGCTCTATGTGCTACTTCAAGATGGGTGAGTACCAGAAGTCGCTCCGTGATGCACTCAAGTCCATCTCTCTCGACTCCAACTGGGTCAAGGGTTACTACCGTGCTGGTATGGCTGAGATCCAGCTGGGCATGCTGAAGGAGGCTGTCAAGCACCTCAGCGAGGCCGCTGCCATGGATCCCTCTATGCCTGCTTACCAGGAAGCAGCTGATGATGCTAAGCGCAAGTTCTATGCTACTCTGAGCCCTGCTGAGATCATCAAGACCGAGGGTAACGAGTTGTACAAGTCCGGCCAGATCGAGAAGGCCATCGAGAAGTACACCCAGGCTCTCGAGAAGGTCGATCTCTCGGATGAGAAGGGCCGCCAAATCGCTGCAGACATCTACTCCAACCGTGCTATGTGCTACCAGCAGCGCTGGGCTTCTGACAAGGTCGTCGAAGATGCTACCAAGGCGATCGAGTTGAACCCCAACCACGCCAAGGCATACTGCCGCCGTGCACAGGCCTATGAGAACCTCGAAAAGTACAAGAAGGCACTCGAGGATTACGAGACTGCATTGCGCATCGAGCCTGCTCTGGATGTCGCGATTGCTGGTGCTGTCCGTGTCCGAGGCACCCTCCGCAAGATGGGCTTGTAAGCAACGTGTCACGCAAATGCTGCGCGCTCCAACTACGACTTCCCCTAGGTATCTGTTCGTCTAGAATGAAGAAGATGACGAAGACGGATCTCCATCAGCTCCTCAGCCCACTCCCTTTGATCTTTGGCAGCCGTCATGCTTTGTGGCTGGCTCGTACCTCGCTGTTTCATTCTGTTTTGTTGCGTTATTGATTCCTGTACCAAGCTGTGCCATGCCGTGCTGTGCCGTGCCGTGCCGTGCCATGCCGCCTTCGGAATGTTCGTTGGACGATGATGTTTTCTGAGGATTCCACTCGAGCGAAGTGGACTTACGAACTGAAGCCAGTGAAGTAACACTTCCGACGAATGCTGTGTTTCAAACACGGGATGAACCATTATTTATTTTAACTACGTTCACGTTTGAAGCGGCATTGGTGTTGGTGTTATTCTCCGAGAATAGTCATAGTCATGCTAACAAGAATAAAACGCCTCAGAAAAAGAGGGGCGAGTAGCGGTTGTTGATAGGATGTCGACCCAGGAAACGAAACGGCAAACTAAGTGGATTGGTCTATGTACAAGTGTAGGGCGCTTCGCTGGCTCTTGAGTGAATGAAAAGGAGGGTACTCAAGCTGGATGTAGATACGTATCTCCTCAGCTTTTACTACTACTACTCCTCAGCAACAAGCTCAGGGCGACGAAGGCGACGAATCCCAGGACGTTGTTTCTGATGTTTCGGGTGACCTGCTCGTTCTCCACATCGGTGCGGGAGCCGTGGTACACAATCTGGACCTGTTGCAACTTGCTTCGAGGTACCGTACCCTCCGGAGCCTTGTTGAAGTGGAACACCTCCTCGACCTTGACAAAAGCAGTCTGGTTCGGGTCACCGGCACCCGTCGATGTTGTGGCTGTGGAGGTGACGGTGGCTGGGCTGCCTTCTGAGACGCCACCTGCAGGTGCGCTCATGGCATGATGACCCATGCCACCCCGTTCGGATGCGGGGGACAGGGGATATGATGCTGATACCTCCATCGTGTGGTTTCTCCGATTCTGTTGTGGGTCGAAGCTCGTGTCAATACCCGTCAAGGTGTATATATGTAGCGGATTGTGTGATGCAAAATAGCTTATCCTGAGTATGCGATCAGCTCTCCGTGTTTAGTTTTGTCAGATAATATCTACTGGTGGGATATTCGCCGTGATAATCCTTCTGGTATTCGATCCACTTTCACCCCTTCCTCCCGGCCGTGGCGCGTGCACTGAGGTCCTGTCGCCGCGCCGACCCCGCCCGCGCAACCAGTGGGAGAATGGAAAAATATGCTCGGCCGAAGGACAAAAATTGACTCGGAACTGGGAGATTTAGCGCCCTTTTTCTCCGGCTTACGCATGTTTACGCGACAAGTTTCTCGATTCGCTGGTGCTGCGATGAAGGTAGGTATATTATAAAATGTTTAGCATACCCCGACACGTGCGGGAATGGTCATTTTTCCACACTTTTCCAAGTTGCCGCATCCGGGCCTGAAACTCGGGTTTGGATGGTATACCACGTGTGAAGGAGTCTACGAAACAGAAAACAAAATACGCCAAGTACATAGAACTAACTTGCTGTGTTCCTCTGTGCTCCCACCCACCCACCCTCATCACAGAACGCACAGGCTGCAACCCGACTCGCGGCCGGGGCACGATTCCTGTCCCTGCCGGTTGCCGCGGAGCTGCCTAACCGCGTGCGCCACATCGGGCCCTCGGAGCGTGACTCCACTGTGATGCTCAAGGTACGTCTTGAAGATGCTTTCTCGGCGCGCTTGCCTGGATCCCACTGGATTGGCCCTGATCTAGCACGTGATCCGGAAGATTCAATCGAGATTACGGACTTTGATCGACTCGCATGAATCTGGGATATCCGTCCGTGGGGATAGTTGCTGGCATAATGCTTGACGAGTGTAAATTGGCAATGTCTTGCGTCTGTACGATCTCCCTCGTCACACCTCTCACTCACTCGCATCGCAACGCTCATGCTTGATGACCCAGTCGCTCAACCTCAACTCACGTGATGAGTTGGTTGACAAGACCGTGCCCAAGGTGATCCGCTCCATCGAGCGACTCGGCCTTGAGGAGGGTGTCAGTGAACAACAGGCTTTGGAGGAGCTCCGCAAGATCATGGGGAAGAACAAGGTCTTCACCTCATTCATCGGCAAGGGTTACTACGACACCTACACCCCTCTGGTCATCCTTCGCAACATGATCGAGAACCCTGCTTGGTACACTCCCTACACTCCCTACCAGGCTGAGATCGCACAGGGCCGTCTTGAGATGCTCCTCAACTACCAGACCATGGTCGCCGACATCACCGGTCTCCCTGTTGCCAACGCTTCCCTGCTCGATGAGGGTACCGCCGCTGCTGAGGCGCTCATGATGCTCTGGGGTCGTGGTCAAGCCAAGACCGTGCTCATTGACTCGAACGTCTTCACCCAGACAATTGATGTCGTCCAAACTCGTGCCAAGGGTTTCGGCTGGAACGTTGTCGTTCTCCCCACCGCTGAGATCGAGGCTAACCTCGAGAACAAGGATGTCTTCGCAATTGTTGTGCAGTACCCAGGTGCTAACGGTGAGCTCCAGGACTTCACCGACTTGTTTGCCAAGGCTAAGGCAAATGACGTCAAGATTGCTGTCGCTTCCGACTTGATGGCGCTTACTCTGCTCAAGACTCCCGGTGAAATGGGTGCTGATGCCTGCTTCGGTTCGTCCCAGCGCTTCGGTGTTCCCATGGGCTACGGCGGTCCCCACGCCGCTTTCCTCGCCACCACTGAGGCTTTCAAGCGCAAGATGCCTGGCCGTATCATCGGTGTCTCCAAGGACTCACGTGGCAAGCCCGCGCTTCGTCTCGCTATGCAGGCCCGTGAGCAGCACATTCGCCGCGAGAAGGCTTCTTCCAACATCTGCACCGCACAGGCGCTCCTCGCCAACGTCGCCGCTGCATACGGTGTCTACCATGGTCCTGATGGTCTCAAGGGCATTGCCAACCGCATTCACGCGCATGCTGTTGCATTCGCCAAGGCTATTTCGAGCTCCTCCACGGTTCAGGTCGTCACCAAGAACTTCTTCGACACCGTTGCAATTCGCTTCCCGGATAACAAGGAGGCTGCTCGCCAGGCTGTTGTGAAGGCTGCTCTCGCGCGTGAGATGAACGTCTACGTTTCTCCCTACGCCCCCGAGTTACACGTCAGTTTCGATGAAACCACCGATGCCAAGAAGCTCCAGGCTCTTGTCGACGCGTTCGCAGAAGGCCTTGATGAGAAGCTACCTGAAGTTAAGGTTGTCGAGACCACAGAGTACCTTCCCAGCGGTCACCTCCGCACCTCGGAGTTCATGACTCACCCCGTCTTCAACTCCTACCGCTCGGAGACCGAGATGCTTCGCTACCTCTACCACCTCCAACAGAAGGATCTCTCGCTTGCCACTGCTATGATTCCTCTTGGTTCATGCACCATGAAGCTCAACTCCACCTCGGAGATGATCCCTATTACCTGGCCCACTGTGAACCGACTCCACCCCTTCATTCCTGCTGACCAGGCTGAGGGTTACAAGCAGATGCTTCAGGATCTTGCTTCGTGGCTGTGCACCATCACTGGCTTCGATGCCTGCTCGCTCCAGCCCAACTCCGGTGCACAGGGTGAGTATGCTGGTCTTCTCGCTATCAAGGGCTACCACCAGGCAATCGGCCAGGGTCACCGCAACGTGTGCCTGATTCCCTCTTCGGCCCACGGTACCAACCCCGCTTCCGCTGCCATGGCTGGTCTTGACATTGTCGTTGTCAAGTGCGACGACCACGGCAACGTCGATATCGCTGACCTCGAGGCCAAGGCATCTGCCAACAAGGACAAGCTCGCTGCCATTCAGCTCACTTACCCATCTACTCACGGTGTCTTCGAGGAGGCTGTACGTGAGGTCTGCAACATCGTCCACAAGTACGGTGGTCTCGTCTACTTGGATGGTGCTAACATGAACGCTCAGGTCGGCTTGACTTCACCTGGTGACATCGGCGCAGATGTCTGCCACTTGAACCTCCACAAGACCTTCTGTATTCCTCACGGTGGTGGTGGTCCAGGCATGGGTCCCATTTGCGTCCGCGCACACCTCGCACCCTTCCTTCCTGGCCACGTGTTCATCGGTGACAAGTCCGCGACCGTTGGTGTTCGCCCACAGGCCTCTGCCCTTGTTAAGGACTTCGTCCCCAGCACCTTCAAGCCTACGGTCCCTGTTAACAACAAGATTCCAGGTGCTGTAGCATCTGCGCCTTACTCATCGGCCTCCATTCTCCCCATTTCATGGATGTACATTCGCCTGATGGGCGCAACTGGCCTCAAGGAGTCCACTCGTATGGCTATCCTCAACGCCAACTACATGATGAATCGCTTGAAGGACCACTACCCTGTTCTCTTCACCGGTACCAATGGCTTCTGCGCACATGAGTTCATCTTGGATATCCGCCCCATTAAGGCTGCTACCGGCATTACTGAGGAAGACATTGCTAAGCGTCTTATGGACTACAACTTCCACGCTCCTACCATGTCCTTCCCTGTACCTGGCACCCTCATGATTGAGCCTACTGAGTCCGAGTCCAAGTACGAGCTCGACCGCTTCTGCGATGCCATGATCTCCATTCGCAAGGAGATTGCTGACGTCGAGTCCGGCAAGGCTGACAAGAAGAACAACGTCTTGAAGAACGCTCCTCACACCGCTGACATGTGCTTGTCTGATTCCTGGAGCTTCCCCTACCCACGCGAGTATGCTGCATATCCTCTGCCCTACTTGCGTGAGCGCAAGTACTGGCCCACTGTCGGCCGCCTTGACAACGTCTATGGTGATCGTAACGTTGTCTGCACTTGCCCTCCCATTGAGTCGTACCAGCAGTAAGCAATATCTCAATGTGCAGTCCCTCGCGTGTGCATGGGCCTGAATTGAGACCAGGTCAGGAGGGTCGATTCATGACCTCTTTAGATAGTTATTCTTTTTGAGCCTCTTCTCATGTGTTGTTCATGCTTTTTTCGACTAGTTAGTAATAGATGGCGATTGTTAGTCACTCCTACTCTTACCAAGTCAGAATACACCGATGCTTTAGCTTTCAGTTTCGATGGATTGGCTATTTTCGGCTGTAGGAATCACAATATTACAGATAACTAAAGCTGGTTTATGCACATACATAACAGAAAATTCGGAATTACCAGTAGATATCTCTATACAGCGCCATAGGTATGGCTAGAGGGCCCATGTGCATGGGAATGGCCGTGAGCTGGTTGGCCATGTGAGTGCGAGTGACCGTACGGTGGATGTGAAGGACCGAAGCGTGGTGACTGATTGAGCGTGTGAAGCATCTGCGTAATGGATCCAGTTGGCTCCACAGTCGCAACGGGGCTGACACGAGGGGAACCCCGAGCTGCGAAACGAGGGGTAGCAGGCATGGGATCACGGAAGCTGTCGCGAATAAGAGCTTGTTCGGGCTCGGCCTCCTCGACCACACCTTCCTCAGGGATACCTGGGAACTTGACATGACCAGAGTAAACAGCTGTACCATACACGAGCACAACGATACCAGCCAACTCGAGCCAAGATGTCATGCGCCAAGGCTCACCCACACGACCAGTGGTGTAGTACAATCCCAAGCTGATCAACCAGACTGCAATAGGACGGCAGTTGTCCATAATAGCGTGCCAAATCGAATTGGCGACGAAGGTGACGTAAATGCAGGCGACGTTGTAGAACGAAAGGAGAACGGTGAAAATCACGAGCAAGAGCTGAAGCGCAGTGCGGTGTCGAACCATGAACCAAGCCTCGGAAACATCCTCGTACACGCCGTTGTCAGAACCTGGGAGCATGCCCGCGACGGGGAACACCACGAGGATACTGAGGATCATGCCCCAAACGCCCTCCATACCGACGAGGTAGAGCGGAGGGATGGAGTCATGCGACATGACCTTCTCCTCAAAGACATACTGTGCACCCTGAACGAGACAGGAAGCGAAAATAAAAGCCAAACCAATGGCCTGGTTACCGTGAGGAACACCAGGCTTGGTAACGCTTTCACCCTCTGGGGTGGCAGCCGAGTCGAAGAATGCAGTCGAAGCAACGAGCATCATGGCGAGCATGTTGAGCGCAATACCAACCCACATCGAAGTGGTAAGGTGATGCTTCAAGACAAATCGCTTGAGGAAGGCTGTGACGATGATGACGGAGCATCGGAAGAGCTGATAAACCGACATGGAGGTGTACAGCAGACCAATCGTTGAAAGCGCCGAGCCGAGCAGGTCAAACGCGGAGGGGATCAAGAGTGTGACGTTCAGTTTCCAGTCGAAAAGAATCGACAGTTTGGAGAAGTCGGGACCGTTGTAACCCACAGCGGCGCACTGCTGTTGCTGTTGCTGCTGCGGAGTGAGCACGGTCTGGGAGTTGTACGTTGCGGACTGCGGGAGTTGGGCGCTGCCGCGAGTCGAGGTACTAGCCTGATCTCCAAATGGATCGTTGGGGTCAAGCGAGGGTGTTGAGCCTGATTTGTGAAGGAGCTTGGCAATGGCAGGTGGAGCGTTATCGATTTCGCTCTTAGTGAGGCCAGCGGCAGGGGCGGGTGCTGTGCTGGTCTTAGGCAGGAGTGGTTCACGTTCACGGTTCTGCTGCGAGCTGATGCCTGCAAGTTCGACCTCGGAGCTTGAGGCGGATCCGGCCGCACCCTGCACACCATCGTCGCCGTGCGCGGTCTTCTCAACATAGAAGTGGATAGGCAGGACAAGCGCCATGCCGAAGAACATGACAAAGGTCAGGAACAGGGGCTTCTCAAAGAACTTCATCTCCCCCGAGGGCGTAGGTGCTGTGATCTCGTACAGGCCCTTGAGGATTGGGGTGGTCGCGCTGCCCAGGAGCAGCGCGATCAGCACTACGCGGATTTGTGCAAAACCCACGGACATTCTGGTAGCAATTTATCACAAACTTAACACTCGCGACGCGTGATGGATACACTAACTCGTCTATCCGACGCGAGTTGAGTCTAGAGTAGGGGTAAAAAGTGTCAAAAGTGAGGTGAATCCGGTGTTTCACTAGCATAAAAAGTGTATAATCGGCATTATAGGTGCATGCTGCATCGAATCATGTCATCAGCACAACCATACACTCCCGGGCACTCCACTAATCAGTGCACGGAGAGATGACTTGACAAGGACAAAATCGACTGTTTGCAGTTGCGAGTTGAGGGTGTTCCCGCGCGCAAGCGTTGTTGGAAATAGGTGCAAACGATTGAAAACCCAGACATTCAAGATAGTTAGCGGCTTTATTACCCACTCTGAGCTACCATGAGCTGGCATTACTACGCCAGACCCGTCGCCCCTAAGAGTCCTCCCAAGAACATCCAGCGTCTGACGGAGTTGGCGCAGCCGCTGTACGTCCGCAAGAGCTGGAAAGACATTCAGGAGGAGGAACGCGCGCGTGCAGCCACAAAGCCCAGCGCGAAGGAGCTGCCGCCCGTAGATCCCAGCAAACTCGAGCGACTGACGAAACTGCCCAAGCGATATGAGGAGGGTAGTAAGCGTCGAGCAGACGCCACTCAACAGCCAGGTCAAACCAAAGGATATGCCCACGCGACTCCTCTACCGATTAAGGAGCCCAGCGAGCGAATCCTCGAACTCTCCCGACCCACCATTGTCCGACAAAGGTACATTCCACCGGAACACAAACCTATTGTATATGTAACGCCTCCGCTGGCCTCGACGCTGACACCCCGCAGCAGGAGCCGGAGCGATGGAGAGGACTCCAGCCGAGGCCCACTAGTCTCCGAGCCGCAGCGACAGCCGGAAGAGCTCCAGCCACACGAGCGCGACCAGTCTGCTCAGCAGCAGCAGCAGCATGAAGGAGAAACGGCTGCTGAGCAGTCAGAGGGTGCTGCTCCCGAGGCTGTTCCTGCTCGTGTCGAAGCCAGCGGCAATGAGGAGGCCACCAGCAGAGCAGAGGAGAATCCAGACACACAAGCCACTCAAGAACAAGGCGGTGCTGACTCAAACTCGGCGGCAGAGGCGAGCACGGCTGCCGCAGCCGTCAACTCTCAGCAGCAGTAAGTCTCTTCTAGGAACTCCCCTGTGCGTGGATTGTACGTCCGGTGGTAGCATCATACGTGCGAGTTCAAGTTCAATTCGAGTGTATTTGTTGGTATGATCTACCTCTGGCTCCGCTCATGGTTCCTCCTCATGTATAAGGCTTCATCATGTTGATACCATAGCCCGTCTCACCCCCAGTCCAACACCTCCTCTTACGGACACAGGACCAAATAACTTTCACGTTTGTCTATTTCAAGCATGTTTACCATTCTGTACTCGCTTGCCCATAACATGTACTGCACATGTCGCTTTTACCCTACACGGGTCATGGCAAACAGCGCCATTCTTATATATCAACTACTACCTGTCAAGTGGTGAGTCGTTCTGAGACAACTTGTGCTTCTCGGCAAGTCACTCGTGGTCGGTGACTCAACCCTGAGCCCAGTGCATTGCAATAAACCTCGTCCAGGTTGAATTCTGTCTGTATCCGTGCTGTGAGGCCTGCAACCCTCCTCGTTCGCTGGAGACGCCGTGGGCAACAATGGGGTCTCCGAGAGCTTGCAGCTCGGTTAACTCGCAACATGTTGCGAGTTCGAGGGCTCTCGGAAAAGGTTTCACGCACAATACGAACATTGCAAAAAGTGTATACTGTGATCATTGCAGTGACAAAGAAACGACACTAAAGCATTCGACACACTAGGAGTATTCCAATGGACGAATCAATCCTCGACAGCATTGTGGTGCAGTACCTAGAAACCAAGGGGTACGAACGCACTGCGAAACAAGTGCGGAGCAATACGCGCATTGTGGACTACCGGGGCCCGCTGCGCCTGACCGACGTCAAGGAGTGGTTCGATGACCACCGCGATGATGCGAGTATCTTCCCACCGGAGCTCTTTACCGCGCCTACGGCTGCCGCGGGCGCAGGCGGAGCCGATCTCATGACTGCGAGCACAACTCAGACCGCGCCACGCAGACGCGAACGACTCGACCGTAACGCTGAGCAGCAGCAGGAGCAGGGGAGAGAGGAGTCCAAGGATGGTGAAGGCAGGAATCGCGTCTTCATTGGCAATCTATCATTCAAAATCGATGAGGAGTCCCTCAAGGAGGCTCTCAAGGACTGTGGCGAAATCACTGAAATCACATGGATCACTGACAAAGAAACTGGTCGCTTCTACGGCACAGCTTTCGCTGTTTTTGACACAGTGGAGGCCGCAGAGAAGGCCGTAACGCTCGCGAACGGACGCAAGATCCTGGGACGAGAAGTCAAGATCAATATTGCTCCGCCTAAGGCCGGTTCGGTCGATATTCGAAGGAAAATGCCACCCATGCCCAAATTATCGTCCAAGCCCAAGGGCTGCAAGACGATCTTCATGGGCAATCTCAGTTTCGAAGTGACGGAAGAGGACGTGCGTGCCTTCTTCCGTGGCTGTGGTGAAATCAAGCAGGTGCGCTTCCAGATCCGGCCCGATGGAAGCTTCAAGGGCTGTGGCTTCGTCGAATTCGAGCAGGAGTACTCTGTAGAGGAGGCAATCCAAAAGCACGGTCGGCCGCTGCTTGGAAGGCCGGTCCGTCTGGACTGGGAATAAGGAGAAAAACCAAGAAGTGTTTACATCGAATAGATTACAACTGTTGTATTGAATGGCTGGGTCACCCATATATTGGATAACATTTACCCAAATGACGATGTTGGGAATGCCTAGCCAGCGAGACTTCATTGCATGCAAAGGAACTTAAGTCAATCAATTGTCAATGTATCAAGTACTAAAAACGCATGCAACTTGGCTGCACTATTGGCAAGACAACTACAACATTGGGATGGGGTGAGGAGAAACATCGAGGTCGGGAACGAGATAGACTCGGAGGGTTAGGAAGCTGGGGAGTGATTACTTCTTCGATAAGGGTCGATAACCCTTCCAATCTGCGGGAGCTAGGAAGTTGTGCTCCCGCATGAATTCTAGGAGTACCTGTGTCGGCTTATCATCTGGCTTCATCTTCTTCAGTCGTTCAAATTGCACTTTGGCCTTGGCCCAGTCACCAGCAAGGTACTGCGCCACGGCTTGGTTATAAAGGTGGATAAAGGTTCGGTTTACACCAAACTGCAACGAGAGGATACGACTCGCAAACTCACTAATTGCCTCAAAGCGGTCCAGCAACTGAACCAAATCGGCCTGGCGCTGCGGTCCCTCCTCAGAATTTCGAGTTGTAAGTGGGCCATCGTCGTCACTACCCAGTGCTCCGTAGGCGCGCGGTAGACGGTTCATCGTCAAACCCGCTGTGAGGTTGTGCGCACTCTGGCGAACCTCCAGGAGTGCATCAATTGCACGCTGCTGAGGAGCACTGCTGGCGCGAGGCTCTGGTGATGCTTGCGTAGCTGTGGATTGCGCAGCCACTGTTGAGGTTTGTGCTGCAGCGGAAGTTCCAGTACCGCTTGCGGCAGGCTTTGCGTTAGCCTGAGTCGTATTGCTCGCTTGTGCATTGTTACTTGCGCCCGCGCCGTGGCGGGCATCAATATGAGCTACCCTTGAGTGTTTATCTGGCGAAGATAGTTTCGGTTCGAGTTCGGCAACGGAATGAGACTTCTTGAGATCATGTTGCATGGGTGGAGGCAACTCGAACAAGCTCTGAGGATTGTCCGGAGAGAAGGCAAGTGGGGCGTTCGAAACCGACGTTCGCTGGCCTGCAACGATGCTCGTGCTGGCTGACTGTTGCATGACAGGTGGTGAAATCATGGCGGGTTTACCACCTTCTGACACTGGGACCAGATCAGAACTATCCCGCGGCAAATTCGTTGATGAGCTCGAGATCGCAGACACGGTTCCCACTTGTGAGAAAAGCGCCTCATCACGTGTTACGGCTGCATCAATCGACGGCACAGAACCCGCAGGAAGAAGGGCATCGCGCGGTGACAGCGACTTGGAGAACTGGGGGTTCTGGTCGAATGTGAATGCGCTAGGCTTGATACGCTGCTTAGGTGCTGTAGATGCCGCTTGCTTGCCGGCTAACGGCTGGCTATGGACATCTAAGGCCGAAGATGCGACACCTGACACAGTAGAAGCAGTACCAGTCCCCGAGGTGCCTTTCAGAATCGTGCTCGTGTGGTTAGTTGAGCTAACGTGGAGTGAGACGTCTGGGGGTTCAGGTATCGGCGATGCTAACGGAATGTCGGCAATTGTGTTGTCATCAGCATCCGACGCCTCGCTTTGCAAAGGGTTTTGTGATTTACGACTGGAACCGCTGCGAATGCTACTTCTGGATCCACGACGAGTCGTTCGTCGAGATCCCGAGGGCTTGCTCAAGTCGCCTACCACAACAGCCTGACTATGATCTCTGTGGACAATCTCTTCGTCAGATGATTCCTCCTCATCGCTGCTGACCCGACGGCGAAGAATAGAAAGTCCCAGCCGACTCGCTCTCGTAAACTGTGGTCGCTTATTATCCTCCGGAGAATGAACTGGATGAGCTACACTCGTGTCATCCAAGCCCTGGGCTTCGATTGCCCGACGAATGCGCTCTCGCGCCTCCATTTCTGCGGGGTCTTCGTCATCTCCTCTGTGTCTACGCCTGCGTCTCAGCGGAGATGATTCTTTCGTCTCTGAGGTTTCAGGTTGTGACTTGCCTGCATCACCTGGTTGGTTAGTCGCATTTCCTCCTCGGAAACCTGTCAAGTTCTGAGTGTCCTGGAAGTGCGTTGTTGGTAAGGGCAATGATTGCAATCCTTCCTCGCTATCTGATTCGTCGCCCTCCTCTTGAATAACTTCGTTGAGGGGTGAAGGTCGTGGAGCACTTGGAAGAGAGAGTAACTGGGGGGGCTGTGCATTATCGGTCTGTGAATCTTGGGGCTGTTGCTGTAAGTGCTCCTGCTGCTGCTGCTGGTGCTGCTGCGATCGTTTGAATGCGACCTCTGCAACCTCAAGTGGAGTTAGCGTCCGGCCCTCGGTATTCGTCAGTGAGCTCAACCCAGCCATTTTCGTAAGATGTGACTTGCGTTTCGTACCTCTTAGGGTCGCCGTCCTTGCTTTAGTGTCAGGAGGCACCTGCCATCGGCTATCTTCCGACGAACCCTCTGCATCCGAGGCATTGCCATCCTTCTCATCCGAATCAGGCAGTGAATCGAGCCTGCTGCGCACAAATGACCTCAACTCCCCACGCTCTTCCTGAGACGAAGGATTCTCAACCTCGCGCTCACGTCTTAGTGTAAGCTCTTGACGTCTGAACCGGCGTAGCTCGCCAGGTTCCACCTCCGACTCAGTTCCAGTAGTGCTCGCTGATGTGCCATCAGTATCCTCCACTTTCATTCCTCCGAACTGACCTTGCGCACGTGCAGCAGACAACGCCGCTGCTGTTGGAGCTGACATTTGACGACGATAGTCAGGTTCAGCTCCGCGCACAATGCCCGCACTATTGGGATCGAAAGTGTCAACGATGGTTGGAAGTGGGGTAGGTATCGCCGATCTGATCTCGGACTGTTGGGGGAGGTTATCAATGAATGCGGCAGGAACTGGACGCATGGGAACGGGTGCGGCAACACCTGCGCGAAGTATGTTGGCTTGCTGTAGTGGAGCATGAACCGCGGGTGGTGTTTGGGTTTGGACAGTGATGCCAAGGCGCCAGAGGCGCTCTCTAACCATCTCTGTAGTTTCGCCCAAGGCCACCGCGATACGTGTAATAACGGGACCCGACTCATTCGGTGGACCTGCAATCTTGTCCAGTTCTTGTGCGGTAAACCCTAGCTTCAGAAGCGTGGTGCGGAACTCAATAAGCGCTGGAATATTATTCGTCATTCCTCCTTGAATCGCCATAGTACGCCTTTTGTTGATTGCTCCTAGTGCGTTATTGGCTCCATGCAATCCAGGCGCTAGGAGTTGAGGACCAAGCAGGGATTGACCTGGTCGCATAGAGGCTCGTTTCCCAACACCAGTGGCCGGAGCAACGCTCGTGAGCGAAATAAAGCTGGGACCTTGGACACTACCGAGAAGCTGCTGCATAGCAGCAGGATTCATCGTTCCCCGAGCCCGAGGAGTGGGAACGGCTCCGGTGAGGGGCGAATTCGGTAGCAGCATCGATGGTGGTGAGACTGCCATACTATGGAAAGGTTGTGGAGCAAGGATTGGTGAAGCCTCTCGCATCGGTAGCGGTAGTGGGCTGCCGGAAGGTACCACGTCACGGATGCTCGCGTCAGTATTGGGTCCGCTGCCCGATTCAATGGTCTTATCCGCTGGTGATGTGCCCCTCGTCTCGGTTGCAACCGCGGATTGACCTTGAATATGATGGGAGCTCATCGATGGAGTGGGGGGGATTATCGTGATCTGAGTGGTTTGATTGTGTGCCGTCGATGGAGTTGCAGATTCAGCGTGGCTACGAGGAGGTATGGGGTTGTGTAGAGGCGGTACCGCATTGTGCTGCGAATGACCGATCATGGAGGGGGTTGGAGGCAGAGATCCGCCTATCACCGCCGACATGCGGTTTACGCTAGGTCGTGGTGCCGGAGGATTGGCAGCAAAGTGGCTTGACGGCGAAGGCATCAACGGGACGGGCGCGATGGTAGCAGGTGACGTAACAACTGACATTCTACGGCGTGTAGGCGATGGTACGTGTGTCGACGCGTTGTTGGGACCGTGCTGGCTGCTTGAAGTGTGATTCTTCTCTTTCTCTGCAGCCGCTGCAGCAGCTGCTGCTGCCAGAATTGTCATTGAGGATGGTCCAATGAGACTCATTCGACGCCCCAGCATTTTTTCAGCCCTCATTTCCGCCCGCAGCTCGGCTCGGTCCCTCTCGCGTTCTTTTTCTTTCTCAGCCTCCTTTGGATCCTGGCCAGGAACTCCAAGCAACTCTCCCGTATTGGAGAATTGGCTCGAACGACGCCTGCCACGGCTCGGCTTCAATGCACCTCCAGGTGAACCAAGGCTCACGACTGAGCCACGGTCTGGATTGAACATCAAGGAGGCTCGTGCACCGCCGGTCGCACTGGTCACGGACCCACGACCTATGTAGGCCGAATTTGGACCGGAGAAATCTGTCAGAGCAGCGGTATGCGGAAGTGCGTTGGGATTGAGAGAAGACGCAATTGAAAGTCTGCGGCTTGCATGGGATTGCAACGTTGGGACCAAGTGTGGGCTTCCTGAGGGTGGGAGCGTTCCTGCTGAAGCAGCCGCTGCCGCTGCTGCCGCTGCCGCCGCTTGGAAGTTTGCCATGAACTTCGGGTCGAACATCACTGAAGCTCGACGATCGCTTGCCTTTGACAAGTGCTTCGCTAGCACCGACGGGATGTTCAGAGTTGCAGAGCTCGCACTGTCACTACCATCTGGAGGTAGATGGGACGCAGATGGGGTTGGTGCGAGGAGTGGGGTGGCCCCACGGTGTCGAGAGCTATCGTCTCCATCTCCACCCACAATGCGTACATGCATATCACCCGTGTCATCGACGCGTCGTGAGCGAGGTGAAGACGAGTCCACGCCTTCGACGATGTTCGTCTCTGTGTAACGACGATCAGATTGTGAACCCTTCTCGGGCACGGTCACACTCTTCGTCACTTCCTTGGGCTCATAGCAGCTTGCTGTCTTGGCAGGCATGCCACGTGGCGACGTAATAATTGGGGCAGGTCGATTCGAGGGCCTGTCCCGCTCGGGCTCAACTTGTAGGTTGGGCTGATTAGAAGGTTCATTAGATGCGGCCGATGCCTTTGGTGTCTCTGCTGGTGCATCTGGTTTGCTTGCCCGCTGCTCACCAGCAGATAGGTCTCCCGAAGCATCACCCGTTTCATTCTCTTCTGTCGCCGCGAGCTTTGTCACGCGAGCTGTCGGAGCCCTTGCAGTAACCAAGATGGATCCGCGACCACCTGGACGACCAATCACGGTTGGACGAGCTGGATTCAATGGAACGACTGAAACTGCCCCGTTAACGAGAATGGAATCGGCCTTGCCTGGTGACGCGCCAGTTGCTGCGGTGGAGGGTTGACTATTCACAGCGGCGGCAACAGCAGCAATAGCGGCAGCTCGGTCTGTGGGGCCATTGCGACGGGTATCGGGGCGTATCAATGCTGCAGATTTGTTTCTTCGTTGCTGCAAATCGAGCCTGCGCTGGTAGTCACGAAGCTTATCGTGATCGGCAGACTGTAAGACATTGGCTAAGTCAAATGTGTACAGGTCTACTGGGATGTTGGAACCCTTCACAGTTACGCGGTCAAGGTGGCGGCATACTGCTCGTAGCCAAGGATGAAGAAGAACAACAACGTGTCCTGACATCAGTAAGCTCACGCCATATTGATTTGTCGCAGCCTCCAATCGTGCGGCAAGATTCACGTTGGGCGACAAGTATGAAGGATCGATTTTTTGGTGGCTTCCAATAGGTCCTTCAATTGCCCATCCAATATGCAAGCCGAAACCCATATCGAGTTTCCAGTTGCTGTTCTTTGCCTTGATCATTGGATGGTTCCTTAGCCCTTCAAACTTACTGGAAGTTTTGATATCAATCCACGAGTGGAGGAATGCAGCAAGCGCATCTTGTGCCAAAGCCATCAAATCGGCCCGCTCAGTATGGGAGAATTTGGACAGATTCTCTGCAAAGGTCGAGAGATGCGACAATGGACCGTCTCTCTCACAAGGCATGAAAGAGGTACTGAATTCTACCGCGCGTCGTCCGGTGAGCTTGACATCCGGAGGGACCCAATTTGGCGCTGATTCGTATGGATTCAGAGCAACCGAGGTGTTGCCCGAGGAGATTACTGATGCAGCGAGAGATCTCTGCCCTTCGAACTCTTTTCCCACTTCGCCATCGGCTTCAAACGCACCATCGTTAACCAAGGCACGACGTGTCTGTCGTCCCGAACGCAAGGAACGTGCCTCGCCATCGTTTCGACCAGGAGTTTCACTTCCAGGGTTAGCTCCGCCGCCTGACAGTACGCCTTTTCTTGAGCCCCTCGAAGGTTTGGTGCTAGGTGTTCGGATAGGAGGCGCAGGAGATGTGCCTGGATTCGACGACTTGGTTTGCTTCGGAGTTGTAGGTTCATCTTTGTTGGTCATGTTATCATGGCGATGAGATTCAAGCGCCAATGATCCCAAGTCGAGGGGAGGGACCTTGGCAGCACTCGCAGAGGCTGAGGCTGAGGCTGAGGCTGAGGCTGAGGCTGAGGCTGAGGCTGAGGCTGAGGCTGAGGCTGAGACTGAAGTCGAGTCACCTGAGTCTGCACGATTCAACTTCCGTGCGCGTCCCTTTGGTGTCGCCGTTGGGCCTGGTGTTGTGTCGGGATTTGAACGCTCTGTCCGAGTGCGTGAAGTGGCCGAGCCCATTTTGTGTGTCATAGGCGGGGAGGCTGCGGGTTGAGCGACCGTGGTCGGAGCATGTTTGGGAGAAAGTGTACTGGCGAGTCCACTGTTGGCAGTCGTGTTTTCGGACTTCGACGGTGGGGCACTTGTTTGAGACTGCTTCCTCAAGTGTGTCACTGGCGGCACCGGCCCACGACTGGGATTGCGCTTGTGCTGGGGCCGGGAAGGATGTGATGTGTCGTGCTCACTAGCGGGAGAGACAGGACGCGACGGACCGCGCGGCTCTTCGGGGACGAGGTGGTTACCCCCACGGCGAGGCGACGGGTCGATGAAACTACTAGATACACTACGCTTGTGTCCGGGAGCAATGCCCTCCGTCTGTCCCGGTCGCGGAGTACGTGGCTTATCGCTGTTCTTCATTGCACCGTCCTTCGGTGTTATGGGGCGAGGTGCGTTAGGATTGTCTTTGTTGCCTGTGGTGTCCTCGAGTTTGTCCTCAATTACCTCAATGGAGGCCTCCGAAACGCGTGATGCAGATGAAATTGCTCCGTATGCGTGTTCGAGCTTGGCCTGTTCAATTGCGGGATTTACTTGCCAAACGATCAAGAATGCATTACCAATGTTTTTGTTCGGATAACCGTGCTGAAGAATGCAGTTTTCATGAACAACACTTGCAATTGTGTTTACGTGCGACATGATATGCTGCTCTAGGACCTCAATCGCGACATTGAACTTGCGGATCGACGAGAAACCGAAAATACACCATACTTTCTTACCGAGTTGTTGGTCGAGACGGAACCCATTCAGTTTGATGCTATTCGCAATGACTTCAGCACCTGCTACACCGAAACCGACACGAAGGAGATCAGCCAGATTGGTGAAAGTATGCTCTAGCATCTTCATCTCATATTGACCCTCAGCGTCTTCGTCATCAATGCTCTCCTTTTCCTTGCTCTTGCGTTTCTTCTCTGCGCGAGCCGCACGGGCAGCTCTGCGCGCTTCTCTCTCCTTACGTCGAGCTTCGCGCTCCTGTCTTTTCTGCTCTTTAAGCTTAAGTCGCTCACCTTGATCGATAGCAGCAAGGCCAGTGTCTGGGACATTCAGGTCATCGTCGTCGTCAGGTTCATCGCTCTCCAAATCATCATCATTTCCTTCTTTGTTCTCCTCGTCTGAGTCTTCTTCTTGTTCGTCTAAGATTGGCTCAAGTGGATTTTCCTGGAGACGTTTAATATACGCCTGCATTCTGCCGAGTGGCTTGATAACAACATCTTGGACTGTTTTGAGGATCAATACAATAGCTATGGCCAACATAATAACGACGATTGGCATCATGAGCATCCTCGAGTAGCGTGAGTCCGGAAAGCCCGACGAGTGTCGAAAAGTGGCGGACGCTTGAGGAGACACGTCTGGCTGCACGGTGTAGATAAGGATTTCTCGTGCATGAGGCCAAGTTCCAGCGAAATCGAACAGGGTCGCTCCTCCCACCTCAAGACGAAGCAGGCGTCTCTGAAAATGCGCAATATAGGCATCGACAACCTCAGGGTCGGGAATTCCACTATTCTCTTCAGCAGATTTGCGAATTTCTTCGAGACCAAAAAGTGGCTCGCGCTCTGGCGGGGAAAGCAGGAGTAGCGGCCCCACAACCAGGAACAAGACCACGATCAGGATTATCTGATGAATGGACTGCACAGCCAGGACCCCACCTGAACCCTCGGCGTCCAGTGAGTCCATCGGACTATTGTCCTCACCGTAGCAGTACTCTTCTATCTCCTTTTCAGTAATATTGTGCTCCTGCTTCAGGTTCTCCACCATAGCTTCGTAGCTATTGACGGTTTGATCAAGCTCAGTAAGCCTCTGAGACATTGCTTCTTCGGTCATGTCAAGCAATTCTTCAGCGATTCCCAAATATGCAAAACTGTTCGCCTGGATGAATCGAACTGCACTTGGGTTGGGCAAAGGACCAATGGGAATCGAAGAAACATCTCCCACTGCCGCAGGTAAGTTGGGATTGGCATCATTACCCATCGAACCGTTGGATTGATTCGCGGTATTGTGAGGAGATAATACTCCGGATGGATGGTGGCCGCCCTCAGCATCACCTGACCAGGCCGTGAGTGGGTAGACATTGGCTGGAAGACCCCAGCTCTCCTGCGGACCTGGCGAGGCAAGCTCACTATGTAGGTCGCCCGGATTCATACTGGGTTTCGGCTCCGCGACACCTCCATTGCTCACAGGCGAGAAAACAGAGAAGAGATTCTCCTTCGAGCCACGCCCCATCGAGCCTGAAACTCTCGCTTTTGGTTCGAATTTTGAAGAAGGGGATCCTGCCCACTCGTTCTGAAATCGATCGGTCGAATTCGTTCCAGACTGCTCCGATCCGTTCCATGGATTGGAGCCTGGTCTTTCACTCAAAGGTCGCAGGTTGCGCAAGTCACCCGATTCGGGGGTGGCTCGGTAAGTATCATTTGCTCCTAGTCGTTGGGCGTGAGGCGAAGGCCCCTGCTCGACGTTGCTCGGCATTATCAGCGATGGATGTTCCGTCGGTCCAACACCTCCAGGAGTGAAGGACATTGGAGTCTCCTCGTATAGGAAACTCTGGCCAGAAATACGGCCTGATTGTGATATCGGCTTCGAATCGTCCGCTCCCCACACATATGGAAGCTGGGAAATCATGTCATCCGTGTTGAATGGGTCCTCAAAGAAATCTTCTTCGTCCTCGTCCTCAGGTGTGCCATACATCTGGAAAGCTGGTAGCATGTTATTCTGCTTCGCAACCCTGGTCCAGTAGCGCACAATAGGGGGGATCTTCACATTAAGCTGCTGGGCTAGGAGCCTTCCACCTGGAATTGCGGCCAAATGGGAGACGTTCTTGATGAACGTTGCGATACTCCAATCCTCAACCAGAGTGATAATTCTCGATCTGGTTTCATTCGCAGCTTGAATACCTTGAACAATCTCCTGTAGCGCGCGATTTCGGTTAAGCAGCTTACGAAATTCGTGATTCTTCTGAATTTGTTGGCACATGTCAAACATGCGGGTAATACGAAGGAACCGCAGGCTGGCTAGCGAATGAGTGATATGATGATATGGCAGCCAACCATACTCAAGAGGATAGTTTCGATACCGAACGTCTGTGGTGGGATTCACATTGAGGGCATGCATAAAGTCGTCCCAAATATACGGAATGGAAGGGACGAGTGCGAGGATTACGATCACTTCAGATAGAAATGGGAACGTCAGGCAATACAGTCGTCCGTCCATATCACGCACCCCACCGCGAATCACCGCCTCTAAGGCGAAAACTAGCATCGTGAATCCGACAACAATCGTTTGCACCAGTTCTGAACGGTACTTGACGATTGCTTGAGATGGGTCATCTGCAATAACAATAAATGCCGAGAGAAGGAAGGAGAATATCAACCACAGGTCTGACTCGATGGTTTTCAAAGCATGCATCAAACAAGTGGTCTCAAGCCTCGCGGCTGCCTCGACATATACGTCCTCCTCTGCAATCTCTGAAGTGGATTCAGGCTCCATATCTTCGTCATAGTCGCCTTGTTCGTAATTCCTGACACCCTCTTCGATCTCCTCCTGAACATCCTCCAGGATGGCTTCTGTCTTGAGATCTTGAGGTGTATTCCCTCCAAAATCGAGCCCGTTCTGGTACGCGCCTTCCGCATCATAGTCCTGCAGATCAGCGGCAGCTAAGCCAGGTGATCCAACAATATCCACAGTATAGTCGTCTCCCGCAGTCTGGGTGCCACCCATTATATCCGCCCCTCCGTGGTCGTCCTTATGGGCCGACCAGTCTCCGGGAGAAGGGACCTCACCACCGAGGAGTGATCCGGTTCTCGAACCTCTCGGTGGAATCGCGCCAGTGCCGGGCGTTCCTGTCAAATGGTGACGATGCGATTGGGTCAGATAATTGAGCTTAAGAAGGGAGGACGACGAATTTTGTCGAATCGGTGCGGAATGCTGTTTGAATAGTTCTGGCATACCACCTAGTCCATGGTCATTAGGTAGCTTAGGTGAATTACCTCCAATATGGCCTGGCTTTAGTGATGCGATTCCGGTGTGACCGTAGGGGGCATTCCCTACGTGTGAACCACCACCGGGCACTTTGTTGGAGCCATCTGAACCATCACTCGTTATTGAACTACTACTTGTGCCTGTTTGCATCTGTGGATGGTTGCTCGGGTGTGGTGTGACGGGATGCATTTGGGAAGCCGCATCAATTCCACGCAGGCGAGACATAGGACTCACCGCCTCGGTTCCATTCGGACCGTCGCCTTCCGTTAAACTACCAAGATTTGTGTTCAGCGTCAGACCTGGCCCAGTTCCCAATGGTGTTGCAGGTGGCAGCCTGCCAAGTCCAATGCCAAGGCCTGAAAGTCCGAAGGCCTGATTAGCATTGGGATTCAGCAAACTGCCTGGTCCTCCAACGAAAGCCAGAGTGCTTCTAACCTCCCTTCTTGACTGAGGTCCTCGAGCTCGCAGTCCAAGCGCGCCCGAGCTAGCTGTTGAGCCAAGCGCTAGTCCACCCACTCCGGCGCTCGGCGCAAATCCTGTACTAACACCTTGGGCAGGCTGAGAACCCACGCCTGTGGCGCCAAGACCCGTGTGGGTTGGAGACCCTAGCGACGAAAAGCCAGAGGGTGACATAAATAGCCCACCTCGGAATGCTCCCGTTGCCCTACGGTTGTCTCTGGCATGTGACTGACTGGGAAGGTTATGCAGATTAAGCTGAGCACCGCCAAATAACCCGCCAGCAGCGCTATTATTGCTTGGAGTTGAGAGGCTCGCATTCATAAAGTTGAACGCCCCCAGCATGCCGTAGCTTGTGCTTTGTTCCCCACTCGGCGTGACTGCCGAGGCACCCGCTAGTGGCGTATTGGCGAGTGAAGGTACATTCGAACTTGGAACGGTCACAGTAAGATGTGATGGAGGAAGTAGCCCAAAGCCACCTGGTGATGGATATGTTCCTGTGGGTGCTGAGGACTGGGGTTGAAACGTTTTGCCGTTCGTACCGGTACCTCCTGTGCCACCTGCTCCACCACCCATGCGCGCGCTGCCACTCCCACGACCTGAAGGTACACCACCTGAAGCGTTCGCAGCCTCAGCCAGTGCCGCAGCAGCGGCTGCTGCGACCGCGGCTGCTGTCGCCGCTGCTGTCACCGCATTCTGAGCAGCGCCAAGCGCTTCCTGAGAATGCTGATGCAGTGGAGATACGCCATTGGAGCGCGCTGGGTGCTGCGCTGGAACTCGTAGTGGTGTGCTCCCGCTGTGGTTGGTGGGTGTCACTGGATCCGACATTACACTCCCGACATTGGAATCGAGAATCGCTCTCGACGCCGGCCTGGGTGTTCCACCTGTGAGTGGCGGGGGCGTTCCAACTGAACCCGCTGACGCAGATGCAGAGCCAGATGCGGAACCCGACGCGGAACCCGTTGTCCCTGGCGTCGCCGCGCCGCTCAGTGTAGGTTTGGGAGTCGCCATGAGGGAGGAAGTGGTGGCTTCCTTCGTACCTCAGGCTGATTTTGCGTGCTCGCTTATGCTAGTTATGTCTGAACGCGTAGAGAACAATGGCTCGGGAGCACAAATAAGTTTCCGTGCCCCTGGTTTGAATCACCTAACGGGACACCGGATATACACACCACGTTCCAATCACGTTCCGACCACGTCCAGTGAAAAACACGACAGGTCCCAAGTAAGTGATCGCGCGTGCTTCCCGACCCGTGGGTCCGTCCACAGGGATTGTAACTTGTGCAGCACGATCACCAACGAGCCTAGTCCCGAACCCACTCGCCTGAGCCCGCAATCGATCCACCCTGCAGGCTTTGACAGTTTAAAAGTTGGCGTAGGGTTTGCGGGGGTTTTCTGTTGGGTTGTGGATGGATGGGTGGGGAGAATGAGGCGCAATAAGAGTTTTAAGCGAGTATACATCGCCCGCGCATATTATCGTTGTGGAGAATAGTCGGATATACCATGCTTTGCACACCCAAGAAACGGTTTTCAAACACGCTGGCTGAATTGCGTCGCAATTCTCACTAAAGCCGTGGTATTGGCGCTACTTTAACATGTGCAATGAGTCCACCCATGCAGTACGTATCGAATACTTGACACACCACTTGCCCACACGCAGTGCATCGCGTGCCAGCACTACCCGAAATGCTTACTGGAGTGAGTTTTCGGCGGACCGAAATCCGGGCCAGGGCAGATACCATAGAAGGGGGTGACGAAATACTCGACTTCAGTCCATTTCACACTGTTTAGTATTCCAGAATACGCACACTGAGACTATAGCGTTTGTAAGAAATTGCACTGCTTACCGTATCAAGTTGGCCAGAATTGATACACGCCCTCCATCCCCTCGGAAGACCCACGGATTGCCCCGCATCCCTCACAGGTGAGTTCCCACTAGTAAGGACAGGTAGTAGAGTGTGCAGGGTGAGCTAGCGCTATCGAAGCTGAGCGTAAATCGTGACGGTAACAGATATCTACGCTCGTTACAAAGCTGTGGGTAGCGCCGCATAACGTCTGACGTCACAGATCTATCGGGGAAGCAGATAACAACCCATGATACACAGGAGTGATCAGTCGAGCGTTCCTCTAAGGACTGGGATGTCAGGTTTATCCAAGACAAATGACGATGATAAATTGCCACGTGGTGCAGCCGGCGTCCCTGGTGCTCCTCACACCCGCACAACTCCGCCTATGTCTCTCTTTGCCCCGGTCTTGGACCGAAGTTCGCGTGCCTTAAGCCCTGAGGAGGACTCCGAGCAGGATGGCTTCAGCCCGGTACAGACAAACGAGACAAATGTAAACGAGGAGCCAGAAGCACAAAACCCTGATCCTGACTCCGATCCTGACCTCGAAGATTATGAATACCGTCGCTTGGTGGAGATCCTGAAGAATGCTACTGCCGATCTGAAACCACAGGATTACGAATTCCTCAGTAAAGCCGTGCAGACAGGAGCGTTGCGTGAATATGACAGCCTACTCAAAGAGCCAAGATTGTATTTTGTTTTCCTCAGGCGTATCTATCAGCTATGGGAAGAATACGACCGCAAGAATGTTGTTTCAACTCAGTCGATTCTGCCCGCCGGCATTTCGATGGCGATTTCAGATGCGTCGGGTACAGCTCAGCGCTCTCGCCCGATGGGCAGTCCTACGGATAACAACGTCACAGCTATTCACGGCCGGCTCATGCGTCCTGGCGACCGAGCGGCTCCCCTTGCTCCAAGCGAACGCTATGTCGTACACGGGACTGTTGCTCCTTCGTCGTCACAAGTGAACAGATCCAGTAGCAGTGAGATTACTTCGAAGTCAGCGGCACAGACCGACTCAAAGCAAGACACTGATTCAGAAACGCTTCGACGCAATATTCAACGTGTCCTCGCGGATCTTAAGCTTCTCATCGAAACTCCTGAGTGTCTCGAGCCTGCGATCCTGGGCTTTGATGTACCTCCCCTGGCCTTCTCCAAAGGTGATACGAGCGCGCAGGCAGTAGGGTCACGCACGAAGATGTGGCAGCAGATCCAATCAGGCCTCACAGAATTCTCAAACGTATCATCGCTCGGCGCTCCAGCGGTTATCGGCTCTTTGTTGAACCGACTCGGACCATTGCAGCTCTACGGTGTTAGCCATACCGGTTTCCTTCCGAGTCTTGCATTGCGCAGTGCTTCTTCATCAAATATCTTGCCCTTTTATGCTCCACAGGGCCCCTTCCCTTCGCCAGACGCATCAGACCAGCGAGCGATTACATTTTTATTGCACTCCATGTACACGTCGGCCCCACTCCTCCGACCTATTTTGCGCGCGCATCTGGTTGGTTATCTCATCAAGGCAACGCTCAACCACGCGACGTCTACGGTTGATAATGCTCAGGGTAACGTCGGTGGTATCAGGGCCAGTTTCTCTGGAGCGATTGGCCCTGGACGCGCAGGGAGGGACCCGAGCGATGCTGCCGCAACTGGAGAGGTTGGAACTCCTCTTGCAGGTGTTGGAGAGATTTTGAAACTCTTGACTGCAATCGTGTCAGGCTACCAACCCGAATCTGAGTCGCAATCCGCGGTTGCGGTAGCCAGTGCAAGCTCGAAGCAAAGAAGACAGACCCGCGCAGCCTTCCCTACAGACGACGGCATTTCAATCTTCAGCCTCGCGACACAATTGTTGCCTCTCCTAGTGTGGAACGGCCAGGCAGGCCTTCAATACCACGAGCATCTAACGGAATTCCTGCATAGTGTGTGCGATATGTACGGTGCTGCTACGGAACTATTCATTAAGTTTTTCTTAGGTCCCTGTTGGCGCAGTGGTGATGCCAACACTTCTGTGTTACTGATCCAGCTCGTGGAAGCGTTGCTCATGAAGCCCGCTGAAAAGAAAGCAGGCGAAGACCTCTTTCGCCGAATCCGTGAAGAGCTTTGGCCCCGAGTCCTCGAGGCCATGGACTCCCCACATTCCTTAACGGCTCAGCGCGCTCTTCAGCTGTGGAGAAATTCGAGATTTGTGGAGCTGACGCTCTGTGACTTGGTGCTAAACGAAGTTGAACCTACTCAAACTAAGATCGACGATCAGGCCGCAGCACGAAGACATTTGCAGTCCTATCTCCAGCTTTGCTTCGGAGAACGAAGTTGGAATCCCACTGTGAATCGAATGCGAGGAGCCGTGATCCGTGCAACTGCCAAGGCACTGCAAGCAATGGCACTCCAGAGCAACGAAACTGGACGCGTTCAACTGCTAGCATGCTTGGTACCGATGTTCAAGCAACAATTGGAAGCAGCTGTGCTTATCCCAACAGACGTCCTTAATGAAATCACGAATGAGCTTATTGCAAAACCAGCTTCAGCATCGTCCTCGGAGCCAGCGCGTCCTCGTGGAGCGGTTGCGCCGCCTAAATCGGCGACTGCCCCTGGTTATGCCCATTTGGCTATCGCTTGTAAGGCTTCTGGTCTCTCCCTAGATCGTCTGAGCACTGATATTGCCGCTGAAGACTCAAACCATATGTTTCCTCTGCTTATCCAAGCGTTGGAAAGCACCGCCGACTGGCTTTGTCCTCTAAACGATGCCGACAAAGCTGAAGACAGTTTTGAGCGCCTCGCCAGATCATATGCTGTGATTCCACCCGAGATTCCAGCGGTCGCCGAAACGGGTAAACCGTTGGAGTACACTTCGTTTGTCTTTGGCGAGCAGATCGGCGCGGGAAGCTTTGCGAGTATCATTCGAGCCCAGTTAATTGACCGACTTCGACCAAACTCGCTTTGGCGGAGGGTGGCTTTGAAAGTCATGCACAAGGAGTTGATTGACGTGTCACCACAGGCACAACTAGGTTTGTCGCGGGAGATCTATGCCTATAGAACTCTCAAGCATCCGAATATTATAGCATTACTGGGTGAGTGCAGGACCAAGTCCGCCTTGTACCTTGTCTTGGAGCTCGCAACCAAAGGCGATTTGCATTCACAAATTGTCCAATTTGGCACACTGGACCCCACCTATGCAGCGTTCGTTTTTGCAGAGGTCATTAACGCGCTTCACTACATGCATAACACGACGAATCTGATTTATCGCGACCTCAAACCTGAGAACGTGATGGTATTCGACTCAAGGCATGTTAAGCTTGGTGACTTTGGCTCATGCATTCGTATCGATGAAGTAGGTCCGGATGAAAATGTTGAAGGCACACTAGAATATCTCGCCCCGGAGTTTTCCACTTCCTTCAATTGTAGCACACCTGGAGCTCCTCTCACAAAGAGTCAACTAGGCGGCAAAAAGCCCAGAGAGATGAGAGAAGGCTCTCGCGCGACCCCTGCATCCGATCTGTGGTCGCTTGGCTGTCTCTTGTACGAAATCCTTGTAGGACAACCGCCCGTATGGGCCGCTGTCGCTGCGGTAAGCGGCAAAGCTTACGAGGGTGAAGGTCGAGAAATCCTCCAAAGCCAAGACTTCCTTAGTGAGAAAGAGCAGTCACTTGAAACGTTGGATACTGATGCGGACGATAGTGAGGAGAAAGCGCCAGCAACGAAGAGTCATGTGCACTTTGATGACGTCATATTGGGCCGCAGTTCACGCCATCGTACGCTCCGCATCCCGGCCACTGTACCGGTAGAGGCGGCGCAGCTTATTAAGGCCCTGCTGAGATTCGACCCAAGAACTCGATTGGGAGTCAAGCAGCTCTCGGCGTCGGACCCTGCCGCAAACGCACCAGGCACGTTCACACTTGCGTTTATGGATCACTCTGATCCTTCAGCAACGAAAACGGGCCCTACACCCAGATATCAGATCGACTACAAGCAAATTGCAGCTCATCCGTTCTTCTCACGTTATCTCCCCGAAAGGAAGATGCCAAGCAACTTAATTCCAGATGAGGCCAAATATATCAAGCTCACCGAAGACGAGCCTTTCCCAGGTCTTGCAACCACTCCTGCTCCAGTCCAAACTGGAGGCCAGGTTACGAGGAAGATTGATCCACAGTGGACTCGTCGTAAGAACAGTGTTATGTGGTCCCCTTTACCACCATCCTTCGATGCATCGAGATCTAGTGCCTCAGGCGCGAAGTTGCCGCCAATTACCGTGACAAAGCAGATTCCAGAGTCTGTGTTGCATCTCGTCAAGCTCCATTCAGACATATATAGGATCGAAAACGAAGAAGATACTGAAGTATCCGAAGACAGCCCCTCTTCAGATGAGGGTCAAGGCACGAGCGATACGGAGAGCGGCTCGGAACAAAAGGCAAATGATCAGCAAACCCTACGCCGTGCCTTGAATGTCCTCGAAGCACACTCACAGATGTTCGATGACCTGAAGTCCAGAGCAGTATTGCAAGCGAGGTTCTCCAAAGGACCTGTACGCTCAGATTCTGGAATTCAAGGTCCTCAGTCTGTGTTTTCTCTCGAGGACATGAGAAACGTGATGCCAACGCCCGTTGAGAGTCCTGACGAGGGGTCGGACAAGAATGCGAACGAGGATGAGGATGAAGACGAGGATGACGAAGAGGACGAGTTCGCTCGCGAAACGGCCGCAGTTCGTGCGGACATTGCACGATATGTTCCCAATGTGCCCCTCCCGCTGGGGGCGAAGCCCATCGTGCAAGGCCGAATGACAAACATGGCTGCTCAGATTTCTCGTGCAATGGGCATTTCACAAGCCAAGCCTCCGATGCCTCAGGTGCGTGCAGATCAGAGAGAAGGGACTCCAAGTACAATTGATCTTCATGGTGTCCCAGAATGCTGGCGTCAATTTACTTTCACTGCGTCGCTTCTTTACCGTTTCAGACTTCAGTCTCTTGCTGCACTCGGTAAATGCGATGGTGATCGACTACCGGCTCCCGAAGAGTGGCAGTTGTTGGTAGATGGTGAGAAGGAGAATATCAGTTTTGCGTACAAATACTATGGGCCAGCTGCAACGGTCCTGATGTATGGAGAGCAAGCCGTCCGCCGAGCTGTCCCGAGTGTTAACATGACAGCGCAAAGAATCCCCCCTGAGTTGATGGTACTCCTCAACCTGTCGAAGAACTTCTTCAAGTTGCGCGCTCAGTGAGGGTAGCGAGATGCTGGTAAAGACATAAAACTATTGTACAGTGTATTTACAGTTGTTGAAATTGCTCCGCAAACAACCGGCTCTTCGCCGCTGTTACTTCATGAAGTTGACGCCGTAATCCTGCGAGGCCAGTTTCTGCCTCGTTCCTCGCGTTTACGGCTTGCAATGCAAGCTGCGTCCTAACCAATGCACCTTCACACGTTGTCAGCATGGTGTCGAGATCCGTGTGATTGCGTATGATCGCAATCAATTGGTCAGTTAACTGCTCTTTGTCCGCTTTCTGGCTGACTGATTGCGAATCTGTCGGTCGTGAGGTCATACTCTGAAGCAAGTTACGTGCAACCAACTGACGCTCATTTTTCGATTTCGTGAAGTCCGTCCGCTCAGGAGTTGCATTCAGCTGTGTTACGATCCTGTCGACCCCCGCAAGCAGAGCACCAACAACTAGAGTGCAAGTGCGTTTCATGAGCTGCATACGCTTGGGCCCAACATTCTCGTCAGGATTGTCCTCGGGAACCATGTCAGGCGCTCCACAGATGAGAACGGCAATCGAGTCTTCATAAACTTGCTCTTCAGCCTTGGAGTACGCTGACGCGGTGTTGGGGAGCTTAATGATATGTGGGCGCAGGATATCCTGAAAAGTGTGGTGGCTTTGGTCTTCTTCGGAGCGACAGAGTGCAATCTGTCCAGTCGCAACGGACCACGTTGATACGACAAAGGGCAGCTGCATGGCTAGTCCAATCCTCGACGCTGACTGCAGCGGGGAACATACGACCGGAATGAGCGCACTCAGTTGACCCACCGCGTCGACCAGTTCTCCAGTTAATTGAGCTGCGCCCATCGTTGCGGGCTGCCCTGGATTCGACTCCACAATCCATTTGTCGAGGTTGGACGACTTGGATCCTAGCTCCGTCTCGGAACTTTTCGTGCTCTGTGAGGTTGTGGCTAAAGCATCCGCCACACATCGAGCAAGTGTTCCTGCCGCGAGCAAGGGCTGTGTGCTCAGCGATTGTAAGGCCTTCAAGAAGATTGTAGGGTCTTGACCCAACTCTTCTACGCCTAATCGAGTAACCTTACCCTGGGCGAGTTCAAGCGCGAATCGAATGTCATTAGCCTCGATGTCATGAGGCGACATTTGAGCCCCGAGCTTCTCCTTCTTCATCGTGGGGAACAAGAAATCGGGGCGGTCCTGAAGCTTGGTCAATTCTTGAGCCGAGGCCAATGCTGAATCAACACTGGCTTTCAGCATAGCGAAGGCGGTCTTGATGCTCGCTTTCAGAATCTGGAACAAGCCTGTTAAGAGATGGGTCTTGAGATGAGCGATAATTGACTGGATTCTGTCGAATTTCTCCCCTCCCTCACGCTCGCCAGCGATGATGCTCAGCGGAGGAACACCTCCTGAAGGTGTCGCTCTACTTGCAGCTATCGCAAAACTATTCTCGATTGCACGTAGATCCTCCAACAATCGATCCGCGAATGCTGTCGCGTCGTGTTGAGTAGTCTTGGAAGGGTGACCATTTGCTCGACTGTCTGGTCTGATCCCGAGATCCTGGCTCGCTGAGCCAGCCTCTTGGAGCCGTTGGACACGCAAGAGGGCACATGCCGAGGAAACGGCTAAAGGGAATGCTATGGAGTCAATATATGTGTAGATACGCGCCGCAAGGTGCAGAAAAGCGAGAGAAGCACGAATCGCAGTTTCCTGAGATACAATTTCTGCAAACAACTTGCCTCTACGCTCTCGGAGCTTGAGCGTTTTCATTTGCGGGTCTTCTTCTTCAGGTTTTTCTGTCGGGTTTACATCGGGTCGTGACCCACGTCGCTGGACTGGACTCTGAATCGAACCACTTTCTACCTTTGTCTCGTTGATCCCCTCCGAGGAAGGAAAGAGGTTTCTTACAGTTTGTGAGCGCTGGATGGTGGAAGCTTCGGGAACATTCAACGACTTGCTCATGAAGGCGGAAAGTCTACGTGCTGATGTGATGCCTGCGAGCGAAAAAGACAACCCACGCTTGAATGGAGTAGAAGCTCCATGGCCGGATGTTGCATATTTGCTTGGTGTCAACAGCGTTCGAGTACTCGGAGCCTGGTCTGGGGAGCTGGAACCATCATCCAACGCCAATGTGCCAGTAGTAGGATCGCCCAAAATTGCGACGTGCCGAGCACTCGCTGCGGTTTGGATCGCAAAGAGCGCTCCCGTCAGCGACATCACGGGGGCACCCGATGGCTCGCCCTCTGACCGCGTGATCGCAAGTTGGGAAGTCTGTGCGGCATTGAGAATAAAGTAGATTGCTTCGGCTGCCGCTACATTCATACATTCATGAATAGACTTGCCCTCATGCGTTAACAGGACTAGCGGTCGGGCCAATGATTTGGGCTGTAGAGCAAAGGTAAAGAGGTCAAGTGCTCCAGCTTGGCTCTCGTATCGGTGCATAGTTTCTTCTGCTGGGAGCTCCGATATCCTTTGATGGAGCTGTGAGCGTAACCTAGTCATATGCAACAATCGAGCATCACAGTCCGCTCGAAAATACGCATTCCTGGGGAGGATTGAGGGCAGTACGCCCCAGTACATCCATCGGATGAGGTATGATGGCGAAGAGTTCTCGAAGAGTTTGCTTTCATGGCAGCTGTTCAGCATGGACCGAAGCGCGTCGAGCTGTACCTTGACAGTACGCGCATACTCGTACAATGTAGGTGCCTCACCTTGACTCGCTGATGGGTCGTGGGTACCTTTTAAGAGAAGTGGGAGCGATTGGGTGTAAGACTGAATGAAACTGGGCTCGCCATCCTCGGCAAGCGCAGACGGGATCTTGCTAGTGCACAGCCATTCCAGTGCGTTCAGCTTGTCTCGGATTATCTTCAGGCGATCTTTCAACTTCAGTTTCTCTTTGTAAATGAGACTCGCCGAGTGCTTTTCTCTGACGAACTCAGACATAGCAGCATCAAGCTTCTGCGACAGCTCGTCTGCGGTCGCCCGAATTTCTAAAGCGCTGTTTACGACTGACTGCGGCACCTCGGGCTGAAACTCTTCTTTGGTTTCGCCTTCATCCGCATTCTGTAGATTAAGATTGAGCTCGTCTCTCAAATGCGACGCGATGTCTCCGGAGAGCGGACTAGTCGGGGCTGGACTTGACTTGCCATCTACAGCCTCTGGCAGCTGTGCATCCAAAGAGAGCAGGGCTGACGGCGAAGAAGAGGATGGTGACTCAGCCGCCTTGTTTTCGTCTGCGCTTTGCTCTGAGATTGTGCCAGCAGGGACGTCCTCCCACTTCGAGACAACCGATTCGCCGCTACGACGTAAAGTCACGAGAGGAGGGATGGCCTGGGTGCCTGCGCATTCTATCGCTGTGATCCAGTGCAGCTGGACATCTTCAGAGGTGACCGCAAATCGGAGTCGCCATGGATTTGCGGGCGGCCGCTTCCGTCTGTCAGGCGACTTCGAGGCAGCCGCTGCGAGTTTCTGCGGCGAGTTGAGGCCTGTGGGAGACAGCTGGGCATTGGGCTGAAGTGTCACTTCAAAGATGTACAACTTGACAGGTGCACCGGTGTGTTTCTTGTAAAGATACATGGGTCCACCCCACTCCTCCTCTGTGATGGGCATCGCAACAGCTCCACAGAGATGCACGATACGATCAGGTCGAGCAATGACCTCATGGGACGAGGTAGGCATGTCGCTACGCGTCTCCAGCTTGCGTCCGAACATCATGTTGTCTCGAATAATACACCACCACCGACTCCATCGGTTGGTAGGGTTGGGCTTAGGCGGTGCAGGCTCCTTAGCATGACTCGACGCGAGCGCTTCTTTAAGTCGATGGCGGTGTGCGCCGGGCCTGCACTGGAGCTCGGGGCTGGTGAAGGTGTCGTCTTCGAAGAGGAATCCGCACTTGTACTCATACGTCAAAATGCCCTGCGCGTTGACCTGATTCAGCAGCGCAACCTGGTGCAGCTGAGCCACTTGATGTAGAGGATTTGCAGCCTGGGTTGGATTTGTGGGCAGCATGCTTAGCAGTCCGCAGGCTGGATGCGGAATTAAGCCTAGTGATGTCTTAAATAGTTAATCCACTGGGTTTTATACCCACACACTTCTGGTTATATACACTTTCTCGTACAATAGTCAATGTGAATTCAGTCATGTATTTCATCACCCCCTGTTCTGGAAAACGTGCAGTCGCGCAATTGTTCCCGCACCTCTCCTGCGCCGTGCGCAAGGATTCCTCGCTTGATGGAAGAGGGACTAAGAGACACGGTGATAAAAAATCGAGAAAATGTGGTGTATAGATGCTGTGGCGTCAGTATATGGCTTTTACAAGACGATTAACTCACGGTCAGAGATAGTTCGTAGTACAATCCGGTTGTGAGAGGGTGTTGCTTGTGATAATACTGGTTCAAAAAGTGTTGATTTGCATTTCTCTCGGACTGGCCAGTGTGCCTGGTAGCCGTCATCGCGAAGCTCCTCAAACTACCGCCTACACGCCACTCGCAAAGACACCACTCCCCAGCTCCAAGTTCAGTGCCAAGATGGGAAATTCGAAAAAAATTCCGTCTTTTAGCCGGATACGGTTATAGGCGAGGCGGTCTATTCCGACACCCCCGGTTTCGGAAACGAGCACCGATTCGATCTGTTTTCAAGAATGATATACGAGTCAAAACCTGGTAGTTTTGATGCGTAATTGGTATGAAAATTCATTTAACATGTGTAGAACATGTTCTTACACAGTTTTGATTGAATGATACCTCACACTTACACCAACAAACACCACAAATCCCCATTTTCCAACTCGTCTCTAGGAACGACAACCATTTGCAATGGTATTCACGACGCGTTCCTTCGCCCCCGTGCAGATCGACCCTGCTATCTATCAGCAGACGGGGTCTGACGTTCTGGTACGTTTCTTTAGCCTGGTGGGCATGCCATAGACCCCGTGCTAACCCTCATTGTTGCTCCAAAAGGAGCCAGATTCTGAGTGAAACTGCTCACTTATGACTGTGTTTGAAACGCTTTTCCACTCTGTATAGTCACTGGCATCGGCCAGCCAGATGGTCGGACTGCTGGAGCAGCTAGGACAGATCTCCCACTACGCTGCGGAGATTTTTCGAAGTACGTATTAACTGCGGAATGTAATAGGGAGGACCTTGACTTGCAAGTGAGTGAGTCAGGAGAACTCAACATCCATGCTGCTTTTCAAGTCGTTTTCGCTTCAGCCGGCCGAGAATACTTCTCATTCATCAACATACCACTCGGTCCTGCCTCTAGATATCTTCAATGACGTCAACTCCCTGGCGGAGCGCATTTCAAGCGTGAAAGAACGGACCGAGTATCTCGAGTCATCGCTCCCAAGTGTTGAGCGCACCCTGAATCAAGTTCGGCCAGGAGATTTCTACGAAAGCACAATTGACAACAACTGGCATCAGGCTTCGGACGCCAATCACATGCTCTTCTCGACAGAAAACCGCCCTGACTCCGTTGTACGACTCTGGAATGAGGCACTGAAGCCACCTCGTGTTGACCTCATGGACGATATTGCCGGACGAGAATGCCTCAAGCTCTACACAGATCCACACTTCTTTCTGCGACAGTGGCTTGCTGAGGATGAGAAGATGCGCGAATTGAGAGGACACACGAAGAGGCGAAATAAGATCCGAAAAATGAAGAAGGCTCCTGAAGCCAACCTCGACTTGCCTGCCATCCAAGTTAAGGTGTTCTCAGGTATGGGTGAGGAGTTCGGTGGTACATCCGTTCAAAACATTACCGTTCAGCCTACCTCAATCGATCCATCCAATATCCGCGTCCAACAGTTGACGCGTCACCACGATCCCCGCACTCATTCCGTCTCGGGTCCTTCATCGCATCCCGTCGCGTCAACCACCGCGGGTGCGGCTGCAGGTACAGCGAGTGCACCAACCAGCGCATCATCGTCTATTCCCACACGGCGACAGTCAGTGTTCGGCAAACCACCCCCGCCACCAACAATAGCATCGGAGGATATTGGTGCAGGAATGACCAAGTCGACTGAGATGACCAAGCTTGGTGCATCTGCAGAGGGTCAAGACTTACCTTTGCCGCTCGCACTGCCACCACCGCCTCCTTCAGGTTCTTCGCAAACCGCTGAAACCCAGCAGCTCGACTCGATCTTTACAAGTGAGGGCAATAGGCTAAAGGCACTGCTTCCACCGCCTCCTCCGCCATCGTCGTCATCGTCGTCGTCAGCTGGATCAAGTTCATTGCCGCCTCCACCCCCACCCTCTTCAGGGAACAAGTCGCTGCCGCCACCACCTCCGCCCTCGGGAGGCGGCGCGCTCCCACCGCCCCCACCACCATCCTCAGGCGCCAGCAGCAGTTTGCCCCCACCACCGCCTCCATCGTCTTCGAGTGGCGGTAGCTCGGGTGGTTTGAGTGCAGCTGATTTGCTGTCTGCGGCTTCTAGGCTGAAGTCCGGCGGTGGACCAGCCCCAGAGCCTGTTCTTGACCCTCGCAGTCAGTTGTTGAAGCAGATTACTCAGGGTGTCACACTGCGAGCTCGTTCCAAGGCGCCTGAGCCGGCACCAGAGCCTTTGAGTTCTCGCGATGGTGTCTTGGCCGATATCCGCAACATGAACTTCAAACTGAAATCCGCGAAGAAGGTGGAGCCCACCACCCAAAGCCAAACCAACAGCAGTGTCAATGCCATTATGGGTATTCTCGCTCGAAGGCGTGCCATTCAGGACAGCGAATCAGAGGATGAGTGGAACTAACCGCCTCCTCAGATTGCGCGTGGTGTTCTCGCACGAATACAGATCTGTATATGCATTCTCAACCTGTGTTTGTTGAATTCAGCTGAGTGTCACGTGCTGTCGAAGCAGCGACAGTAGTTTACCGCTTTGGTGCAGATCGAAGCAAGTAGCCGTTCTCACGGTAGGGGATAACTCATCGAGATCGATCTAGCTACATCTAGTCCGAGGGCAGTTGCTAAGCCCACAAGCTGTAGTTTAATCCCACGCAGCCTCATTGCGCATTTCGTCTGCACGCTAGCGCGAGGCGCGGTGTTCTCCAGCTCAGTCACATCCACCTTGGTTGCATAGAATTTTTTCGCACCCGTAGGGTCTAATCCGGAGAGGTTGTTCGTTTTTGTACACTGAAACAGGGTTGAAATCTCATGATGTGGGGGAAGGGTGTGCATGAAAATTATCTAAATTACTTGAGATGTCTGTGTTGAACCCATTCTAAGTTGAAGAAATACTTCTGAATCACACTTTATAGCCCAAAACAGCTTGAAACACACTCAGACAGCCTGGATATCTGACATCAAGAACTTTCGGCCCCAATATCAAGCGTAAGACACGCGGACTCCCGCCGGAACTATGTCGAATAACGACTACTGCAGCTTCTCTCTTATCCAAGAGAATCTCAGAGCGCTGCAAAACATCCTTGCCGCAAGAAACGGCGCCAATACCAATTCTGAGAGTACGTTGACATCCACGCGTCACACATTTGGCTAGCACAGACGACGTTGGCCGCACTTGGCTTGCGAATTACGCAAAGCTATCGGGGTTTCAAGATGATCCATATTGTCTCAGTGGGATTTCTAATCCCCTGTCCTGCCAAGCGAATCTCACTAGGCACCTAGAACCTATCCATTGATCCTGACCTCATTGATTCTGACACTTTGACGCATCTACCTCACTAACTGTATAGGCAAGGACCCCCTTTCTCCATCGAATGTCGGTGGTGTGGACTTCCAGAACATCTGCACCACTGTGCTGATCGTGTTCTCCATCCTGATGGTGCTCTCGTCCTGGCGTCGTCGACGAAACGACAACTTCCCTTCCAAGGATCATGTTCGACGTCCTGGCGGTGGAGGTAGTGGCGGTGGTAGCGGAGGAGGCCCAGGAGGCAATCATGATCACAATGGGCCAGCTGTTGGTGGGGCACAGTAAGGTACTGACCTTCCTTTGCTTCTATTCATTGATTTGCTTTCGTGTCAGGTCGTGTCGTATCTATGTCTGTCTGCACGCGTTCAACAGCGAATGGGTCGAATCGTGAATATGGTTAACGATTATCCGCGAAAGTCTGAGGTATACATGCGATATGATATATCTTATCCTCTCGGCTAACGTAGTCCATGCCTTCGCTCAACACTCAACTTGTTGCTTTTATCCATCGTCCCAATGTTACTGTGTAGTTACCACCTCGGACTCCCGCGTTTGAAACTTGAAGCCCAATGTCTCAGCTCACTGTAAGTGTCTAGACACGAACGTTCAATGTTCAAACAACCGACAGCGTCCGTCTCGACCGCTTTGATTCTCTCTCTGAGCGTTGTTGAAAAGGAAGAGACCCTAGGCTCGTCTTGGGTCCATCCCAGATGCTGATCATTTCCCCGTGTATTTTCCCTTTACTCCATCTTATCGATTTCGTTCTAACAGAGCCTCAGCGCATGTATTATGCCGCAATTGTCTACATAAAACGAGAACAGTTTCATCAGAGCACGAAGCGGGGTGTGGATCAAACGAGAAACACTCGAACTTTCTCTATGCCACATTTATTATCGGTGCGATGCTTCTAAACTAGGTGAACGGAAAGTGATTGCATAGGGATTTCTTGAGTTAGAAGTTGAACACTCCTGCGAATACATCTGGCTTGTCTCCACCAGATTGGGATTGCTGCTGTGGCTGGGTTGTGGGAGTTGTCTGCGCTGCAAAGGGGTTGGCGGCCGCGCCAAACATGTTTGGCTGTTGCACTGGAGCTTGGGCCTGCTGCATTTGCTGGGCCTGCTGCATCTGCTGGCCCAGCTGCATAAGGTTTTGCTGCATCATCATCATCTGCTGCATCATCTGCTGTTGCTGCATGGGTGAGAGCTGACCAGCCTGAGCCTGTGCCACCATCTGCATCATCATCTGCTGATATTGCTGGTACTGCGGAGTCGTGGCAACCATCGCAAAAGGATTAGGCATCATAGTAGCAGCAATAGCGGTGGGGGTGGGATTAGGGACATGTCCCACTCCCATCGCAGGTGCGGTCGTTGTCGCTGCGGGAGCTGTAAATCCTCCGAGCGAATTGCTGGCACCACCAAGGCTCATTCCCGAAGAGAGCTGACCAGTCGAACCGTGTGTGGGTGTCGTGTCCGTGAAGGGGTTGCCACCATCGTCATCGTCGTCGTCATCCGTACCAAACTTGAACTTGAATGCCTGATCGCCCTTAGACTGCGTAGTAGCAGGCTTGGCTGATGAGCCACCAAAGTCACCAGCACCAAATGCATCAATGCTGCCCTTGGTGCTGCCACCCTGCGCCAAGGCTTCTGCGAAGACATCGTCATCATCGGTAGTACTTACAATCGCACTCGTTGAGGGTGCGGTACTGCCGAATGCCGAGGCAGTGGTCTCGAATGCGGATGACGTCTGGAAGGTCGCCGAGGTAGTCGTCGTAGGCGGAGAAGTGGCTGGGCTATCGAAGGAGAATGGATTAGCAGTGGAAGCATTAGTTGTTGACGCGCCTGCGAAGAGATCGGCTCCACCAAGACCACCTGAGCTACCCCCGAAGAGGTCTGGCATAGCAGGCGCAGTCGTGGTCTTCGCTTGAGCAGGCACAGCGGATGTTGTGTCGGTCTCCGCGAAAGGATCTGCGCCGAATGGATCCTCATCAAAGGATGCCACTGCAGCCGGTGCGGCAATAGTGATGGCAGGCTTGTCTTGGACAACCGGCTTGCTGGTTGCTGGGGGTAGATTGAACAGATCTGGCTCGGGTGTGGTAGGCTGTGCAGCGACCGGAGCAGAAGCTGATGTGGCAGGGTTTGGTGATGCAAACGGATCGCCACCGAAGGGATCCGAAGATGGTGGTGGAATAGCCGGGACTGCGGTTGCGGCTGTCGCAGCAGCGGCGGCCGTGGTAGAAGCGGCGGATGGTCCATCGTCACCAAAGACCTCGAGAAGCTTCGAGTCATCGAAAAGGATACTCTCATCGATTTGCTTGCGTGGCGGCACAGCGGGCACTGCCTTGGCTGCCTGAGCTGGAGGGGCAAGCGGTACAGGGGCAGATAAAGTTGAGCTAACATCAGCTACTGGAATTTGGACAGCGTTAAGCGCTTGGGGAAGAATGCTCTTGAGTGTCGCAGCTGTTAGCCTGTGCTTTGTGGCAAATTCGCTCAGAACTCGTGCCAGAGCAGCAGTGAGGTCACCAGAGGCCTCGGGAGCCCTTGCTGCCGGTGCAGCCACAGCAACAGGGGCAGCAGCACTAACAGCAGGTGCAGAGCTTCCAAACAAATCGATCGTGGGCACTGGTGCGGCATCACGCTTGGCACTGACGGATGATGCAGCAGTTCGAGAGGTTGGCACGGGCGGGGCGACCGATGAAGCCGCAGAAGAAGCAGCTGCCGTAAGAGATGCTGGAGCGACATTATCCCTGGCCATATAGAGCTTATTTTGGAACGTGTCTCGGATGAAGGATTCGATCTGGATAGTGTTCTCCTGAGCAGGGCGTCGAGCTTCGTTGAAGTGAGCGAGGTAGGTTCTTCGAACTTTTTCGTTGCCGTGGGCTTCAAGGAAGGCCACCTGGTTCTCATTGAACGTGGTCATGTTGATGGTGCAGATTTGGTGGGCGAACTTTCGGTGTACGCCGGCACACGTGGTGCAGACGAAGGTACCAAAGGTCATGCACACATTTTGCATCGTACCGCTCTTCAAGCAGTTAAAGCAGGCCTAGAGGTGGGTTTTCAAGCGGCAGTGGCGGTAAATGTCGTATGAGGTTTTGTTTAGTATTGTCTTCGAGTGCTGTATCGGTCAGGACCAACCTGGTGAATATCGTCTATCATGTTCACCCGAGTTCAATCAGGACTGCTGCTGGCGTCGCTTGCGGACAACCGCAAATTCGTTTGGTCGACCACGCCGAGAGTAATGTCACCTGGGCGTGCAAGAGCAGTCTACGGTACTCAGATCCATTACCGATCTCCACATCGTCTCGCCACGTGACTGGAGCCGTTCCGGTCTCAGTCCAGACCTTGTCTTGGGTGAGAGACGACTTCCTGATAGCGACTCTGCGCAGAGGTGGGCACCTGAGGACGATGTGGTGCGATCAGTTCCGGGGTCAGACACCAGCGTAGCTCGGATTGAACTCAATCGCACTCGCGCACGCCGAGGAGACGGGCACTTACCTTGTTCTGTGGCTGCTTCTGGAGGGCGCGGATGCGTTCCTCCAGCTTCTTCGAAGACATGCTGAGCAGCGCTGGGGAGTTGGGGAGAGGAGTAACGTGCAGGGAGGTGAGCTCAGTCGTATGGCCAGATATGGTGGTCGTTTGCCCCGTGCAAGCGCGCACAAACCCGTTCGAAGCGCGATATCTCACAGAAACCTGAGGGGATACAGATTGAAACCGGGGACAGGGGTGGTTTTCGCACGCGTGCATGGATTTATAAAGCATTTTATCGTGTGTAGTATGGGGCTGGGAGCGGGTCTGCACGTCACAAACGGGCGGGCAAGCCGCAGGTGGCGAGAAAAACGCCCTTTTCCCACCCCAAACCGCACTTGTGATTTGTTTGAAAATGGGCTCGAGACCGCTGGGAGGGGCTGGATTCCAGCTCTTGTATGGGTGTAGGTTGCTTGGAAAATGCGCATGCAGCTTTTTCACTGGTGTGGTAATCTATTTAACACGCTTTTTGTGGTCCAATCCGCCTCTACATACGAGATATACTCAAAAATCTCCCAAATCACCCTCCCCCAAAGGCTTCATAGCGCGAGTAGCCGGGCTGAATGACCCAATATGACATCAAATTCTGCATCTTTAGGCTTGTGTTGTGATAGATAAGCCGCGCCAACCCGTTCTATTGACCGCCTAGACACCACGCGTGGTGAGATATCTACCCCTCACTCACTCACCACAAAATATCCAGCCCGGGTCCAGGGGCTTTGCAGGCCTGTTTCTCGCTGGCCACGCGGCGCTCGAGGGAGATCCACGCGCTTATGGAGATAGCGCGCCCAGTGATAGTGTGCGAAATATAGATCCTCGCCATACGCGAGGTAGCTCCCCCGTTTTCAAGTCAAAGAGACTCCGAAACGGGGCAGAGTTTCATGTTTTGCAAAATGCTACATACTGGAAAATACGGGATAGCACGAGTGAAGACTGATAAACAAATCGTTCAATTGCGAGATCTCACGTATTGTTATCCCTTCCACGTATTATTTCTAGACTCTATCCATCCATGCCACGCGTGTATGACGTCGCTGGTGAATTAATTCAAGGCTGCCACTGCGGCTCGGAGTGTAACTCGGGCCATTCGCGTGCGGAGCGTGGCTTTGCGCCGGCGGGACAGGCACCCAGCTATGCACCCTCACTGGATCTTGCACCTGTGCACATGGAGATCCATATCAGCCTCGACTTCCAGGAGAAGCGCCTGACCAACCGCGCCATCATCACCTTCCATGACGCGCGTCCCGTCACCAGTGCGACCGAGGCCGAGTGCCGCGCTGCGGGGCTCTGCGTTTCCCCCGCAGATCCCTTCTCGGGAGTACCCTCGGAGGACGGTGTCGAGCGTCCAGGTCGCAGCTCCATCAAGCTTAACGCGAGAAACTTCTCCCAAGTCAGCGTCAAGACCGTCGAATCACCTGTCTCGGCTCAGCAGCGCATTCGGGAGCTTACAGAGAAGAACCAGAACGAGGCTGGTGCTGCACCCGCAGAGTCCAACCTTGAAAGCAGTGTCGCTGTCAAGCATGACTACGACGGTAGTGCTATCACACTCGAGTGGTCTCGACCCTTCCGACCCAATGAAACTCGCTCAGTGGAGATAAGCTACGTTGTGGAATCCCCTGTGACGGGCCTGATCTTCGGTCCCAAGCAGCATCCCACCTGGGCTATCAGTGACCACGAGACAGAGCGTGCGCAGTACTGGCTCCCCTGTGTGGATCTGCCCTCGGTTCGTACGGCGCTTGATTTTTTCATCACTGCCCCTAGCGACAAGACCATCCTTGCGAACGGTCTCCTGGTCGATGAGAATGTCGCGGGAGATCTTAAGACCGCACACTGGCGTCTTGACAATGCCGTGTGCCCGTCCTACCTCCTGTGCATTGCTGTGGGCAATTTCGTTGAGTTTGATCACGGTGAGTTCAAAGACGAACTTGCGTCACCCGATGCTGCGCCAATTAAAATCAAGTACTTTGGTGTTCCACAACAGCACGGCGAAGGCGCCACCAGCAAGCACTTGGGACAGTCATTCCGGGAGACGCCCGCAATGCTCAAGTGGCTGAGCCAGTTGCTTCAGATGCCTTTCCCATTCCCCAAGTACTACCAGTTCATCGTTCACGGCGTGGGTGGAGCCATGGAGAACATCAGCCTGGTGTCCTGGGATGAGGTCTTCCTCCTGGATGAGAAACTCTCCTCCGAGTTCCAAACCTACACAGATATGGTGAACATCCACGAGATGGGTCACTCGTACTTCGGTGACTCCGTGGTCTGCCGTCACTTCGACCATGCTTGGCTCAAGGAAGGCTGGGCGACGTACTGCGAGTACCTTTGGCTGTTTGACCACCGTGGTGCGGACACCGCACTCTGGTACATGACCCTCGAGGGTGAGGCGTACATGAATGAGAATCGAGGAAGCTACAACCGCCCGATCGTTACAAACGTCTACGAGCACAGCTGGAACATGTACGACATGCACCTATACCCAGGCGGCGCATGGCGTCTGCACATGCTCATGCACAAGCTCGGTCGAGTTGCATTCTTCCGTGGTGTGAACCTCTATCTGCGCGAAAACAAGGGTAAGGTCGTCGAAACAGACACGTTCCGTCACTGCCTTGAGCGTGCTGCAGGTGGAGTGAACTTGACTGAATTCTTCCAGCAATGGGTTTATGGATATGGTTTCCCCGAGATCAAGGCCCAGCGCAAGTACGCAGATGGTAGTCTCGCCGTCGTTATGCAGCAAACTCAAAAGTTTGATGAGAATGGTACCCGCACCGGTCAGGCCTTCTCCATCACTCTCGAGGTCTACGTCGAAGTTGAACCAGGCGTTTGGCGGATGCAGAATGCAGTTTTCGATGCCACAGGCAGTGCTTCTGTCGTTTTTACTCAGCTTCCCCATGCGCCATTGCAGGTGCTTATTGATCCGTTCCAGAAGGTGCTTCATCGCATGACCTTCGACCCTGGATTTGATGCACTGGTACGAACTTTGAATTCGACCTCGAATCCTCCCACTGCCACGAGCGCAACATTGGGCTCCTCGGCTGGCAGCCCCCTCAGCGTCCCTGTGTCAGGTATTCAGCGTGGACGCGCGGCCGCAGTCTTGATCTCCAATTACGGCCTCGCTGGAGTTCGTGCCGTGGCCAACGCACTGGCTACCGAACCCTTCTGGGGTGCTCGTGTTAATATGGCAAAGGCCCTTGCGTCCTGCCCCCTGCGTGAAGCACAGGTTGCATTGGCGGGCCTGATTCTGTCTGAGAGGGATAACGACGCCATTCAGTACATCATGCAGCATGCAGGCAGTGCATTCAAGTCTGAGACCATCGCACAGGCCCTCCGCAACCGCTATCAGCAATCCGCTACCGAACTGGGCTACCGAGCTCAGCGCAACCTCTTGGCTGCGCTTGCCCATCACGGTGGAGTTCAAGATATCCCTACGTTTGTCTCAGCGATCTTCCAACCCCAGTTCAATGGAATTGTTCAGGCCGGAGCCGTTAACGCACTGCGAACTACAATCATTAAGGCACTCGACAATCTTCTCCCTCCATCCTACGTTCCAAAGGCTGAGAGTGATGCCGCAGAGAGCAAGGAATCTGACACAAGCTCTGACGTCAATGAATACGTTGTGTTCTCCAAGTTCATTGCTCTGCTTGACCGATTGGTCAAGCGTCCACCCACTCTTTCCTCTCCCGGATCGAACGTTGCACCCGTGGTTCTTGAGGGATCGTCGGTCACTTCTCAAATTGCTTCGGCTCTTGACCAATTCACTGCGTATCTTCCCGTCATTGATCCTCAACCAGGATCCAAGGCTGCTGTCGCAATTCGTGTCGCTGCCGCGACATCCTTAGGTGAGATCAGCGTTGCCCTCAAGCACGCAGTTGGCTACGAGCCTCTGCGCAAGAAGATTGAGCGCCAGCTCGCTAGCTATGCTTTGGACGCCAGCCTGGATGATACCAGCAATGCACTATTTACCACTTGCATTGAGACCATTGCGAACAAGGCGGGCTCAGCTGCATCATCCGGTCTCTTGAACAGCCTCAGTGGCCGAATCCATACTCAGAACCAGGGTTGGCTGAAGAAGCAGGTTGAGGCGTTGAATAAGCTAACTGCAACTACGACTCCTTCTGTTGATGGCGAGATCGCGAAGCTAAACGACCGCATTGCTGCGATCGAGAAGAAGGCCGCTGCGCTCGAAGCCAGCGAGAAGAAGTCCGAGGGTGGTCGTGAGAGCTCTCACAAGTCTGGACGCTCCCGAACCTCCGATGTCGAGAAGCAGCTCATCACTGCTGCCATTTGCCTTGCAGCTGCCGGTCTTGGTTTCTTCCTTGGTCGTCGCAAGTAACAAGCTAGCAAAGCGCTCAGCCGCTGTTTCCGTTCACCGTTTCACGCCCACGCATACTATGTTCCTCTATCTTTAGACAAATCAACGACCTAACACTGTCCAATACAATGTGCTACTTGTTTGAGAGTTTTACTTTATTTGTACACGGATGGTACTCCGTGCGAAGTGAGTGGGGTAAGTCTGAACCAACTCATCACCAGTTGGCACTTCTCCTGCTGCTAGGCCTTAAGTTCGGTTGCATACATAATAGCATACATGAAAGCGTGTACATGAGTACATTCTAGAGAGGAGAGGATTGAGAAGAGATGGTGCAAACATCGAATGAGTTATCAATCTAGGCAGTCCAGGAGTGTCAAGCTGTCTCAGCCGCTTTCAAAGCGAAAAGATGTGTAGATTCTAACCTCATACCCTCAGGATAGCAAATTACGACGAATTTCAGCATGTTAAGCTCAGCGTCGAAAGTATAATCACAGGCGAATCAATAGCAACATCAGCAAAAGGTCCACACAGAGCCAAGTGATTCATTCATTAATGCACGTACCCTATTCGCTTACTCCAAGCCTAGCTATGGATACATTTCTTCGTCCTAATAAGGTTGAGTACAACGGACGCGCGACAACAGATTATGCAGCTGATGATTCCATCTCATTTTGTTTGTTTGCCGTTGGGTTTCTGTGTAGGAACCCTTTACACCTTAGCAGCCTCAAGTGCGACAGCCTTCTTCACCTTTGTATCTGCGTCGAAGACTGCCTGAGTAATCGCACGTTTCCATTCGTTCAACTTGGCATCCAATAATCGCCACCTGCTCGAGCTGAATGCACGAGGCTTAACAGAATCGAATCGAATCGTTTTGTTCTGCTGGTTTAGGTGGGCTTCAATGATTCCTGAAGTGGCAGCCTCAACAACGGCGAACTCAACGTCCTCATCGGACTTGGCGTCAATCGCCTGAGCAACCTCCTGGTATGAGAGCTTGGGGTTGTCCTCAGCCAAGGACGCAATGACCATGCCCGTCATGCGCGAGGTGAGGAAATCAAGAGTCAAGCCCTTGCTCTCCATGTATCTTCGGATCGCATCGTTGGTAATCTCCGTTCGGAACTCAGCCAAGGAGCCGAAGCAGAGAAGATATGCGATGCGGTAAGCTGCACCAGCCTCGGTGTCGAGGCTGTCCTTGAATGCCTCCACTGCGGGGATCTCGAGAAGGGCATCCAACGCGTAGACGTGTGATGCTGGGCAAACGGTGCGAATGCCATATCGGAGGAGGCGCTCAACACTCTCGGCGACCTCTGGTGTGCTCTTAGCGGTCTGAGGATCAACGCTCTGGAGATAAGCATACAAGCTGTCTCGGATTGCGTCGACGTTGGCACTAGTGGCCAAGGCGTTGGGAGGAGCAAGCAGAGCAGTAGCACCCGTGAGAGACGAGTTGAAGAGAGCGGAGGGACCACCAGCCGAGGCCTCTGCGACCTTCATGACATGGTACAGCGCCTCGCTCTTCATTGCGCTACCGTTAGGGGCGTTGCTGGTCCACTGTGAAATGAGGGACTCAGCGTTGTGTACGAGCGCAGGACCGAAGGATGTCGTGAGGTTTTCTTGTGTGATCAATTTAAGCATGGAGACGTAGATACCGTGTCGCTGTACTGCCGAGGTATCGAAACTGTTGAAGAACGAAGCGAGCAACTTGAGACGAAGCGGAGCAAACGGAGCACCCGCACCGGAAAGAGACTCTGCAATTTGTGAAACGGCCTGAACCGAAGCGTTTGTGTCTTGAATCGTGGTGGCAACCTGGAAGATCACGGAGTAGGCAGCCTCAAACTGGGAGGGATCCAGACTCTCGAACAACTGCGGGATGCGTGACACGAAGTGTTGCACCAACTTGACTGGGTCGGCATGGGGCTTGGTGAACTCGCTCGCTGCGATTTTGCTCTCGTCGCCACCCTCAAGCAGCGAAACGAGACTGGACACGAGTGCGTCGTATCCGCTGACGGGAATGAACTCGGTCGCCATTCCGTTAAGGATATACGGGTCGAAAATGCCCAGAGGAGACCTCTAGAGTTCGGTATCAAAGGGTATGAAGGTCTTCGATGAGTACAAGGTCTTCTTCATAGGCGGCTCTTGCTGCGGTAACACATCCCACCGAGCTCCCTAAGTCGTCTCGCTTCCATACCAAGCACGCGCACTTGCGTCCACCTCGCGATCTTGTACGATCCTCTTGCGTGCCGCAGGTCTTGTCCGATGACGGAAAGGCGACTCGTTAGTGGCTCGTGGCGGGCGTGTCCGCCGCGGCAGCACACAGGACGGTAGATACACACGCAGGGCATCACCTAATGGGCAGATTATGACGCTTCCCCATTGCTACCCAGCTCGGCGATGTCCCAAATAGTGTCTCAGTGCGTTCGATTTCGCGCACCCAGTGGAATAAGGGGGGAAAGGCACTGAATCGGCGTATTCTGGGCTTCCAAGCGTGGTCGATTCGATCCGGGTTGCGTTAACCAATGTATCCCAGCAATATATATTACAACATAACCCCGCAACCGCGCATAATCCGCATTTAATCACGCTGCTAACTCGACTCTTTTTCCTATATTTCGACACCCCCGAGTCCGGAAAAGCGGGGGTTGAGATGGAGGCGTGGAGGTCTTTAGCCGGATCCGGCTAAAACCAACCCCACAAGACTACCTTTTGCCGGGAAAGGTAGGTCTGAGCGGGGGTGAAGCCATCCACCCGCACACGGAAGCGCCGTTTCCACCGTCCCAATCAGCGGCTATTCTGAGGGTATTTCTCTCGACATGGTCTCGGAACAACGGTATGAACCGCCGATTTAGGTTTGGACACGCTGGACACACCAAGTTACACCAGTATTACCCACTAATCCCACGCACTATACCCCCAAAAACCCCGTGTTTGAGTCATTTTGCCAGTAACTTGGACCGTCAGTAGCCACTGCACACACCGCGCGGAGGGGCTGCGGCCGGGTGCGGGAGTGCTATGCCATGTGTCGGTGCATCGGACTTGGCGGTGAGGTCATCTGACCGGTCTGAGCCGAGTTAGGCCCACCCAAAGGGACCTGGGTCGAGGGAAAAATCTGATTGGCCACAGATTGGAAATTGGGTATATGTGTGCTGGTATGGGATAGAAAATATGCTGTTCGCCGAGAGTTTCTGTGTGTTTACCAAATGGTCGGGCTTGTATTGACGTAACGACCTGAAAATCCTGCCAAATCCCGAGCCAAAGTCCCATATCAGGACTCGGCTTTTCGATCTGACCTGGTTTCTGTACATATTTGCATCAAGTCGTTCCGATCATCCCTCACAAACGCTCCCCTACGACGCGCCTCTGACCCCCACATCATCCTTACAGCCTCAAAATGTTCGCACGTGCTCTGCAAACGTCCAAGCTCCTCACCCGAAAGTTCTCTTCGACCACCAACACGGTTACGAAGCTGCCTCTCTTCATCAATGGTGAGTTCGTGCAGTCCAACACTGACAAGTGGCTCGAGGTTATCAACCCTGCTACTGGCAAGGTTACTGCTCTCGTTCCCCAGGCCACTCCTGAGGAGTTGAAGGCCGCTACTGATGCTGCCGCTGCTGCATTCCCTGCTTGGCGTAACACCTCCGTTTGCGTGCGCCAGCGCTACATGTTCAAGCTTCAGCAGCTCATCCGCGACAACGAGCAGGCTTTGATCGATGCCGTTGTCACTGAGAACGGTAAGGTCGTTGCTGATGCTAAGGGTTCCATCTTCCGTGGTCTCGAAGTCGTCGAGTACTCTTGCGGTCTTGCTTCTGACCTCCAGGGTGAGACTCTCGAGCAGCTCTCCCGCGATGTCGACACTTACTCTTATCGCCAGCCCCTTGGTGTCATGGCCGGCATCTGCCCCTTCAATTTCCCTGCTATGATTCCCCTCTGGATGTTCCCCATCTCCAACACCTGCGGTAACACCATGGTCATGAAGCCCTCCGAGAAGACTCCTTCCGCTGCGCTCATCCTCGCTCGCCTTGCTAAGGAGGCTGGTCTCCCCAATGGTGTGCTCAACATCGTTCACGGTGCTCATGACACCGTCAACCACCTCTGCGATGATCCTCGCATCCGCGGAGTCTCCTTCGTCGGTTCCAACACCGCTGGTGAGTACATCCACGCTCGCGCCACTGCAAATGGCAAGCGCGTCCAGTCCAACATGGCTGCCAAGAACCACGGCACCATCCTCCCTGATGCTGACAAGGAGGCTACCCTCAACCAGTTGGCTGGTGCTGCTTTCGGTGCAGCTGGTCAGCGCTGCATGGCTCTCAGCACTGCTATCTTCGTCGGCCAATCTAAGGAGTGGATCCCTGAGCTCGTCGAGCGTGCTCGCAAGCTCAAGTGCGGTCCTGGCCACTTGCCTGACTCCGATCTTGGTCCTGTCATCTCCAAGCAGTCCCTTGAGCGCATCCACCGCATCATTGAGTCTGCTGAGAAGGAGGGTGCTAAGATCGTTCTTGATGGTCGTAACCCAACTGTTCCTCAGGGCTACGAAGGCGGTTATTGGATCAACCCCACCATTATCACCGGTGTCAAGCCTCACATGACATGCTACAAGGAGGAGATCTTCGGCCCCGTCCTTGTCATCCTCGAGGCTGAGACCCTTGATGAGGCGATCAAGATCACCAACGCTAACCCATGGGGCAACGGTGCTGCGATCTTCACCACCTCCGGTGCTGCTGCTCGCAAGTTCCAGTACGAGATTGATGCTGGCCAGGTCGGTATCAACCTCCCCATCCCTGTCCCTCTTCCCATGTTCTCCTTCACTGGTTCTCGCGGCTCCTTCCGTGGTGCACAACACTTCTACGGCAAGGAGGGTGTCCGCTTCAACACTCAGATCAAGACTATTTCCTCTTCCTGGAAGTTCCACAACGAGACCAGCGGTGTCACCATGAACTTCCCTACCATGGGCAAGAATTAAGTTACCTATAGAAAAACACACCATGACAAACGCGTAGCCGCGCAGTATCTACTCTGTCGATGATCACACTAGGATTGCCCATGCGGGGAATGTCTCCCGTTCGGCAGGCACGCCTTATTGTTGCTAAGCACCACTCGTAATTGTAGGCTGGACTTGGTTTCGATGTCACGATTTCTAGCTAATTCCTAGACAACCCAGGGTGGCAAGTTAGTAGCACAAGCTTTCGTTTGCAAATGTTTCTCTTCACATACGTCTCGTTCTATACCAGCTAAATACAACGCCGTGCAACATTTCTTATCGCAGTTCTATTCTGAGAGTAAATTTTCGTAGCTTCACCTGTACAGGGGAAAGCTATGGTTTAAGTACACAGAAAATCTTAAAAGTACTCGTACACCGAGTACAACCAATCCAACAGTTTGTACAACAAATTAGAAAAGCAGAGGGTAATTTACAGAAGGCCTCATTCACGTCACAAACACCATGACAGAAACTTAGAAACATTCATGGGTGTGTGACCTCGAACAGGGCAAGTTCTACGCTTAAGGGATTAAAGCTGGATTGAAGGATTCAATGTAGCGCTTATCGGGAGGTGACGTGGGGCTCTAGCCACGGACGAGGAGGTAGTTTCCTTCCTTGGAAGACTGATTCTTGCTTACGATTGCCGGCTGTCATGGATGGGATGGATCGCTCATGAGAAGTCGTTGGTCGACGGCTCGTCACCGCACTGCTTGTACGACTCATTCGGCTGCTCTCATGACTTGTGTTTGGTCGTTGCGCAGGCGCCGATTGAAGTGAGGGGAGTTTGATGTCATCGTGGGGTTTAGCCGGGAGTGTAGCTGGGGACTCATCGTGAGGAACACTCACCGCACTGCTACTACCATGATGGACGTCACGGCTGTCTGCGGAGCCTACATCCTGAGCTTGCAGACTGGCAGGTGGCATTTCAGTGGCAGGAGCGACTGAGATACCACTGTCAGGGCTGGGACTCAGGATGGAAAGAGGCCTGATCGTTGGGGAAGAGTTTCGAGTGACTTTGGACGTTGTAGAAGGCCTAGCCAATCGGAGCGTCAAGTGTACAGGAGGTGGAGGTGCAGTTGGAGAAAGGTCAAGCGGCTCGTATTTCAACAATCCGGTGCGTGACGAGGGTGAGGGACGGTTCTTCCATAAGCTCAGGAGCTGCAGGAAGTTCTCTGGCCATCGCTCAAGCAGTGCCCTTCGTGCTTCGCTTAGCCGTGCGGCCTGTTGAGTAACCTTTCTCATGCGTTGAGAGGCAAGTTGATAACTCTCCTCCTGGATTCGCGCTTGCTCCTGATGCAAGGCAACGTTGAAATCCTTAAGCAATGAACGCTGCGCCGGATTCAGCACAGGCAGCGGAGCATTTTGCTGTTTTTGTCCTCCTGTTGGCGCTGATTTCGCCTCCTCCAATTGCTGCTGAGCTTGCTGCTGGCTGATATGAGCCGCCACGCGATACATTGCGTACTTAGTTTCGAGGGCTCGGCCGCGGCGTACTGCAGCTCTGAGAAGCTCCTGAACGTTCTCATTGATTTGGGCTAGTTCATCAGACGCTTCGTCGAGTTGTTCCAGGCGTTGAACATCCAGTAAGGCCTGGCGTCGAGTTGCCACATCGGGCAGCGCCTTCCAAACTCGTACAGCCCAATTGACATCATCTCGCGAAACTGGCTGGATATGAGGCTCATCTGCGCTGATATCCCCCGCGGCAGAGGCTTCAGCACCCGTCGACGTGCTCGAATCGGCTACGACTGCGGGTTTTTTCTGAGCCTTGGCCTTGCGTGAGTTGCCATATGTGGGTATGTGGAGAGGAGGAAGAATCTTCTTCCCAACCCTCACCCCGACCGTCTTCGGCGGAGTTGAATGACTTGCATGAACAGGATCACGGTCGCTAGTGCTGGTGCTAGCATCCTTTGTGGGAGTTGTGTTCTTTGCCGGAACTTCGTGCTTTTCTTGGATTTCGCCTTCAACGTGGCTGTCTCGCTCGTTCGAAGCTTCAAGCTCTTCAGAGAGATTCCTTTTGGGCTCCTCGCTAACGTCCTTTCTTGGCTTGGCCGAGTGGTCTTGCTCCTCGCGTGCCACAGTCTGAACTGCCACTTCAGCGCGCAAGGAAAAGATGTCGGGTCTTTGTCTCGTCGAGGAGCGGTACCACAACTCTGGAGCGCCCACACCTTGAGGCTGTGGGCTGGTTGAACGGTACGGACTTTGTCCACGGATGTTGCTGTAGTTGATATTCTCACTGGTAGGCGCAGTCATTGGCCGTGTGGGGGATGATGAGACGGTCTTTGCATTATGCAGCATGGAGAGTGTCCGACCCCATGAGAACCATTCTCCCAAGAGCTCGTCAGCGTTGTTAGGCTTGGACTCTTCGCCAGCAGGCTCCAGTGCCTGAGCACCTGGACTGGAATCAACTTGTGGGGCTGGTCCACTTAATGTTCGAACCATACTCGTAGGACGATCGATTACATAGGGACTTTGGGCACCCGACGCTGTAGCTGCAGCATTATTTTGAGCATAGCGCAGTTGTGCAATCAGCCCAGCCTTGCGAGCAAACTCGTAGAGCATGACTGCATCACGTTTAGCTTCTGCCAGAGCTGCGGCAAGGTGGGCTGATCGAGTTGCAAAGTGTTCGCAGGTGTCGGCCAATTGCGCTGTCCGGTCGGCAAGCCTTTGAAGTGGTACACGTAATCGCTTAGCCTGTACCTCGGCGGCTTCGGAGAGCTGGCTGGCTGTGTACTCAAAACATGCACGCAGGATGCTAAATTCTGTCGAGCGCGATGGCTTTGTAGATGGCACCATGGCGCCAAGGAGCGGGTCAAAACCGCTCGGGTGAAGCGAGTGCTCAGCTCGAAGCAGAGTCTGGAGGAGTTTATCGTGCTCAGGAAGGTTCTCAACCGAGTCAAACAACTGCAAGCGTTCTGCATATTCACGTTCTGCTTCGGCCTTGCTTCTAGTGCTCTCCAGTCTCTCAAGCACATATTTCTCAACGTCATCTTTTAGGAGTGGCCGTGCATTCAACGCCGCCTGAGCAAGCTGAGTTGATTTGTAGAGATCCACAATAACCTGACGAAGCGCCTTTCGGTATCGGAAGGATCGGGCGATGACTTTGCCCGTCACAAGAATTAACGCCTTGCGAATCTTTGCGCGGTCTTGCAGTGCGGACACGGCACCGTTCTCCAAGCGGTCGCGCTGCTCTTTAAGAGACTCTACTTCTGCCGTCAATTCCGAAATCCGCGCTTCATTGTGCCTCTGCTCCTCTTCAGCCGCCTTTCGGGCAGCGCGAACGGCACGCTGTGTACTGGCTATGCTTTGGTCTCGCAGCCTGGCAACTTGAAGACGCAAGGCTCTCAGCAGGACGAGCAAGTGCCCATTGGTTGGTGGTGTCAACGACTTGGGCATGTTAACTCCGGACTCTGAGATGTTGTACAGACGAGGAGCCTGTGCTGGCCCATTGAGTAGTCCTGCTTGTGAACTGGAGCATTTAACAGCAAAGTCCGCAGCGGCAGCTGCTAATGTCTGAAGCTGTGGACTTGAATTCGGTAAAGACAGAGGGCCCAACATGTGGTAAGGAACGAACTGCGAGAAAGCGCCTGACAAGGTCGATGGACCCGCTGCAGGAGCTTGCGTTTGACCTTCGGTTAGTGATGAAGCATCTGATGCTGTGGGGCTTGGAGTGGGTGATCCTGGTTCGACGGATGATCTCACGGGCGTTGGTAAATCTGCGGCCGCCGCTGTGTAATCGCGGGTCTTCATCTTGCGAGTTGCAGTTGAGGGTGTGGTCGGCCTGCTACTGCCTGAGTCTGAGAAACTCGCGGATTTCTGGAGCACACGCGAAGAGGATCTTTGCAGGAGCGGCGTATGAGGGCCGCCCTCATCATCGAACACGGATGTCCTGGGCACTCCAACAATCGGAGCTGCGTCAGGACTGAGGAAGAGAGTATAATCTGGGCGAGACGCAGCCAACGCAGTTGCTAGGTCTGCAACAAGAGCGCGGAGGGTGGAGACCTCCTCACTGATTGCAGTCAGCGCACGTTGAACATTGTAATTCGTTGTCAGACTGAGACTGCCTGCGAGGTTTATCTCCTGCGCGGCTCTCCTTGGAGGCACGATCTGGATAGTAGGTGTAGTCGGAGTTGAGGGTTCCGCCCCCGTGGGAAACTCGTACTCTTGCGCATCAGCCGCAGAGTATCCTGAGATTTGGTCATTCGATGTGGAGTGGATGAGACCTGAGTCTTGTGCACCTGAAAGGAGGTCGGTTGCCGATCTGACGCTCAGCAATACATCTTGTGCGATCTTCTCATTCTCGTTTCCTTGGGCAGCCGAGGGGCCTAGACGCACATCGGGGATAGGCTCCATGAGGGCAACTGATGGCCCGAGATCCATGGAGGGCACAGGACTGCAGTCCACTACCATCCCAGGTCTTGCTAAGTCCGTAGATAGCTGGGAAACTGGTCGCGCAGGTATGGAACTACTAATAAGACCTGGGGATTGCGTACTTTGAGCTGCAGCTTGGCTTGCCGAGTTGACGCTGCGTCGCTCCTTTTCGCTCAGTCGACTGGAGGGACGCGAAGCAGGTGGGGTCAGATCGTCTCGGAACTGGCTCGTGGCTGGAGTATTTGTGTTGCTTGCATTTGTGCTACTGCTGGTGCCAGCGTTAGCCGTCCGACGAGAGGAGGTCCTGATCGTTCTGGAATTGGGCATAGGCGAGTGATACATTCCATGATGACGATGACCGCCCTGCCCATGATGGCCATGGCCTTTCGAACCATGCGCGTGTTGTTGTTGAAGGTGGGTTCGTTCCCGCTCGGTGACCTGCTCCAGATGCCTCGCAAGCTGCTGGAAAGCCCAGGCAACGCGTCCTGTTGTGCTGAAGCTACTTCCATCCCGAGCGCTCCCCGATTGTCCATCGCTTCTCCCCACGTCGCCCGATTCCGCGAGTCCTGCAAACTTGCTCAGAGCAGGCTCGTTTGTTGGGACGTCGATTCCGAGGGCACGACATCGCAGAAGGAGCTGGGTGACAACCTGATCATACGTATCATCGTGCTCTATCCGCTGCTGCTCGATGGCTACCGCGGCGTGCACCAGGCGCTGCAATTGCAGCTCATCCAGCCCATGCTCGACGAGCCTGGTACCGCTCATGGTGTGGGTTTGGCTGTAAGCTAGCTAGGTAAGCGGCGTTAAGTGAGGCTCGGTTGGTCTTTCATGAGCTTGGAAGACCTTCTGCTGCTTTGTTGTGCACCGTTCCTGCCGGGATCCTCACCAAACAGAGTATCTGCAGTTGTGGAAACAATAACCGACAACCCTGTCCGTTTCGTGTTGTACAGAGACTTTGAGTCAGTGTGTGTTTCTGCTTCCGCCGCAGAGCGATGCACGATCACTGGTAGAATCAAATAAAATACAGTTTATTCTGACTTAAGGGCAACAATCCTGACATACACCCAATAAACGCTATTTTCCAACTAGCTCTGACGCCTCCTCGTGCGCTTTTTTGCGGTTAATCGGGGTCATATCCAGGTCAGCCACGCCAGTAAGTGTGTCAGTGCATAGAGGTGCACAGGCACTACGCGCCTGCATGCCAGTCAGCGAACGAGTCGAAGCGTGTCTCGCGCGGCGGGCGGCGCACGCGGCCCTGCAGGCAACGGGAATTTGAAAAAATTTGAAAATAAGACGTTAAAACTAGGAGGTATGGGGTGTGAAAAGTGGGTATAGGGATGAGTGTGCATGCATGAAAACTAGAGGGAATACTAGAGTGTGTGCATATAAGATGTTTTATTTGGGTTATAACCTCACAACACCCGAGGAAACATGTTGTAGTGACGTTTTTCTACCCTACCTAAGCTTTTTAACCCCCGTTTTGGACGTTTTCGACGCTTTGTGACGTGAAACGACCTTCCAACACACACGATTCGACGCTTAAGTTGTTATTCACACTCAGAAACACCGTTTTATCCACAAGAGCAACTTGATTGAGCGCCCGATCGTGCACAAGACGCGCCACTTTTTCAAATTTTCAAATCGTGGACAAGTCGTTGTACTTGTGGAGGAGTTGCAGATAGGAGCTACGCTCACGGGTCCGTATTGCTTTCCCCACTCATCTAGTATTTCCCGTCCCGACTCGCTGAACCACGCAGCGACATTCGGACTGGCCCAAGTTATTGAAGAGAACAACTCGAAATTCTATCCAACGTCCCAACGTTCCAACGTCATCTTGACCTTCTTCGTCTGTTTCCTTCCGAGTGGGTTGGGTGATTCGTGGAATCTAGCACTAGTTCTGTAGTTCGAAGGCCGTTCTATTCGCTCCGCGTACCAGCGACGCACGTCACAGCCGCTATCGCTGCTGTTGCTGCTGCAAGGGGTTTTCGAACGGCTCTAGAGTCGAACAGCTAGTGCTGCCAAATGAGTGAACACACGCCACCGTTCGCTCCACATGTGCTGGCAGCCATGAATTCGACACCTAGTTCAACCGGACACGGTATGCCCGTGTCTGTTCCCACGCACCAGCAATCAGTGACGTCGCAGCCCCCAAATCCCCACAGCATCAGCAACTTGCACTCACCATCCATGTCCTCGATCGGATCGCCAGGGCCTCAGGGTAACCTTTCGGCTCGAAAGGAGACAGGTGTGTACAACGTCCCTCGCGTGTCCACCGATGCAGCCTCCGACGAACTTTTCATCGTTGAGCCTTCGGAAGGTATCCTCGATGAACGTGGCGACATGCTCTCAGTCGCAGGCTCAAGTTTCGATCGGGCGGGGATTGCTGGGCTTGTCACAACCGCGAGTTCAAGCAGTATACCAGGCCTACCGCCATCAAAATCCACACCTAGGATGGAAACCGGGAGCAATCAGCGCTATCCCTATGTGCCAACGCCCGGTAATCGACTACCCCCAGGAGTGATCCCTCCTCCGGGAAGTACCCTTCCAGTTCAGAACATTACCCCGGCTGCTCAGCTTCAGATTCAGTTCAACAATATTGTACAGCAACCCACAATGCAGTCTTCCCTCTCCTTGGCAACCACGGCAGTTACTCCGCGTGGTGAGGTCAGTGGTTCAGTTGGTTCTACTATGTCCCTTTCGGGTCCTTCTGTGTCGGCCTCGACCATGACTACCGCTGGTGTGCTCGCTCAGCACGGAATTCACGCTGGTCATGATTCACAACAGGTGGGTAGCTGGGCAGGCTCGCATCAGACCATGTCTGCCCAACCTCGAGGCAGCGGTTTCTATGTTAGTGCCTCAACACGACCCAGCAACGTGAATCAGACAATGAATACCTCTCACTATTCAGATCCTATGAACGCGCAGCCGATGGATGCTTACGGTAACCCTGCAGGCATGACTTCTTCGATGAACGCATCGTATGGTAGTGATTCAGGTCTCAGGATAAGTTCCGATCGACGTCTCTACGGTGCTGGCTCTTCGCAACATCCAGAGTCAAAGAACAATGATAGTATGACCATCAACCCTGGCATGCCAAGCGTTGTCACACAAAGCCACAGCATGCATACGGCACAGAGCACTATGGCGAACACGACAGTCGGCGCCCCAGCCGCCTCACTTCAAATCAATGGCAATTCCACGGGTGCCAATAATGAACAGTCAATGGTGACGACAACGCTCTCTACCCGTGTTCAGAAAGCTGTTTTTGCTGTTTCACACATTACTCCACCTGTCACCCCTGAAGAGCGCGCAGCATGGCAGGAGTTCCATACCCCGGAGGGTCACTACCTCGAGCTCCGATCGAGACTAGGCTATGTGCCCGATCTGCTTGTAACTGAGAATGAAATTCGACAGTTCGGTGCGCGTGCACGATGCGTTGTTTACGACAAGTACGGTATTAGGCCCCTCTCTATGCCTTTGGCGAGGGCAACCTATGCAGATAACCCGAAGGCAGTCAACCTGGCAAACACTCCAGGGAACCCAGACCGCGTTTATATGCCGGCGAATCGTGTCCCCATTGGCGCAACGATCTCGACGCTGGAGTCAGTTCGAGCTCTTTCCCTAGTCCCATGTCTCCGATCTGTCGCAGCCAAGAGCTCGCTCGCTGCGGCCCATTACGTGACTGAGAGGACCGAAATGGAGGGCTGGGACGCTGGCCGCGCAGAGTTCGAACGTCATTGGCGTGCCATGGCGAGCTGGGATCAGCGTGTCCAGAATGAACTGCGAGAGAAAGCGAAAAATGTACCCAAGGATAAGCTTCCTGTTGTTCGAGCCCGCGACGCCCCGCTCACATTTGCCGCTGGCGTTCGAGGTGGTCCTTACGACGACACACCGAAGGTTCGCTCGAATGAGAACAACGTTGTCTCGAAACTGACTATTCGCCTCCTCGACACGTTGACTCAAATCAATAACAAGTACTACCAGCGTCGCCGCGAAGCTCAAGAGAAGGGTGAAGATACAAGACAGTCTGTGCGCGACGAAGCGATTGCAGGTCCGCACGAAGCCAAAGATCCCAATTCGATGACAGAAGTGCGCGACTCTATGGATACCATGACCGCAACAACAGGAAGCGGCAACGTCAATCAAACGCAGTCCCATGCAAGCATGGTCCTAGCAAACGCGGAATCAAAACATGCGACTGCGGGTCCTAATCACGCGGATACCGGGGCCGGTGTCTTAGCAACTGAGCCAGCTGTGCCTGGAGACGAAGATGGTGATGACGAAGATTACGATCTCGGTGATTTCTTCAATACGCTCGTTAACGACCGATACACCGTCGAAAAGAAGGTCGGGCACGGCTCGTTTGGAAGGGTTTACATCGGTACAGATACGAAAGAAAATAGACCCGTCGCCATTAAAGTGATCAAAAAGAAGCAAGCCTTCATTGATCAGGCGAACGTCGAAATCAGACTCTTACGAGAACTTGGTAAGTCCGCACAGCACCGACCTTTCATTGTAATGATGCTGGATACGTTCATGTATCGCGACCATCGATGTATTGTTTTCGAGAAGTTGTCCGTGAACTTGTATGAACTGCTAAGGATGAACCGCTTCCGCGGACTCGCAATGGATATTCTTACGCCTATGACGTACAATCTTCTCGTCGGATTGGACTATATTGGCGCAATTCGATATCGCTACCCCGATGGCCGAATTTCGTCTCGACCTGGTATCATTCATTGCGATTTGAAACCCGAGAACATTCTTTTGCACAGCACGCGTACTCCTGCGCTAGTCAAAATCATTGACTTTGGTTCTGCGTGCTTCGTCCCTGAGCGTGTTTACACGTATATCCAATCACGATTCTATCGTGCACCCGAAATTTTGCTGGGCACCTCGTATGGTTGTGCCATTGATATGTGGTCATTGGGTTGTATTATCTTTGAGCTCTTTACAGGCCGTCCACTCTTCCCTGGTGAGGACGAGGCAGAACAAGTGGGCCGTCATGTTGCGGTCCTGGGATTGCCTCCGTTTGAGATGGTGTGCAATTCAAGGAAGGGTTCGCGGTACTTCTCGATTGATCGCGACGAGAAGACGGTGAAGTACATCAAGCAGCACACCATCAAGCAGACTTCGCTCGAGCAAGAGCTCGGAAGCCGTTTCACTCGATCACGACCAGACCATGTGGCGATGCTAGACTTGATTTCGCAGATGCTCGTGTATGATCCGGCTCAGAGGATTACACCAGCGCAAGCACTTCAGCATAGTCTATTCAGCCGAATCCTGATCGCTACTGTGAATAAGGATGGTTCGTATGATCGGAACTCCACTCGACCTACGCGGCCTCGTACTGATGGACCTGGATCTGGATCCGGATCTGGATCTGGGTCGAGCTCAGGCTCATCAGCTCCAGGAGGCCCAGCGCCCGGAACCTCTCAAGGTGGTACCGGTAGTGGCATGAACGAACATACCACCACAGGACATTCCGCTGGAGAAGGTCAAGGATCGCAGTCAGGCAACTCCTATATGAACTAGTGGAGTCTGCCATTCCATCACATCTCTCCTGTCTATGGAGATAGCACCTCGTGTTACTTCAACCCCCTAGTACTCCATCACAAGCTGTACTTTTCTGTTCTCCCCCCTGTACATGTTCCCGTATTCAATGTTCGCTCTGCTCCTAGTCGGACAGTTAATTGTTCTAAACGAGCGTATGATCGAACATCTTTCTTGATGTCGGCTCTTCTCGAACTTTGTATTTTTCATCTCTTTATCCTTGTCACAGTACCGTTGTTACTCAACCAGCTTTTGTTTTGACAAACCGCCCTGGCACTTTTTTTGAAGTGGTCATGTGCTTCTGCGTTCTATTATAGTAGCTAACGAGTAAAGCCTAGAGCATATCAGAGCGCGCGTTCTGGTTCACTTCAACCTTCGAGGAGCGACAGATGTAATTGTTGTGACGTCGGTTACAGTTGCGACTTTGCTGCCGGAGTGAAGGGTTCGATCTTAGCGACGCACTGGGAGAGGACCTCCTCGTTTCTCTCAACGACCTTAGTGACAAACACCACAGTATCGGGCGCCGTCAGCCACATCTCCGTACGTAGAGTCTCGCCTGGGTAGACGCTGCGAGAAAAGCGAACTTTAATGGACTTGAACTTGGCGGGATCGTTCTGACAGAAGTGCTTAAGCACGGCCCTGCCGGCATATCCGAAGGTGCAGAGTCCGTGGAGAATAGGTCGCTTAAAGCCACCAATAGCAGCCATCTCAGGGTCGACGTGAAGCGGGTTCAAATCACCAGACAAGCGGTAAAGAAGGGCCTGTCCAGGCAGAGTCTTCTCCAGCTCAACTGCATCAGGGGCACGATCAGGGACTTTGATAGGCTGCACCTTGGGTCCACTTGGGCCCCCGAACCCGCCAATACCACGAATGAACATGGTCATCTGGTTGAAATAGACTTCCTCTCCCTTTTGATTCACTGTGCGAACATCCACGATGACAGAGGCTGCCGACTTTTTGTCGTAAACGGCCGAGATCTTGGCATAGTTCGTGAGCGTGTCCTTGGGTTCGGGCTGCCTCTTGATTTCAAGATAAGACTCACCATGTAGCAGCTTCATAGGATTGAATCGTAGGTGCGGGATTGCAACAATATCCACAATTGCCCTGAAGGGTGGGATCACGCCAAAAGTCGGCAGCGCTGCGAAGTCCGGGTGGAGCTCATAAGTAAAGTTGAGGTCTTTGAGTGGGTCCGCCACACCAGCACCCACACCCAGTGCGTAGAGTGCCAGGTCGCGCTCAGTATATGAATAGGTGAACGTAGGCATCTCGTATCCTAACAGCTTATCGTAGTCCACTCCCTCGGATCCCTCCTCACGGGATGAACCAGCCTTCCAGGCCGAGCCTGAGGTCTCGTTGATGGTCAGAGCTGAGGATGACTGCATGTTCAAAACGTCGGAGGAATATAAAACTGCAGGCGTGCCACAAAGCTTGAAGTCCTCCTGCTTTCGCGTAATCTCACCTTACCCTTAGTGGTTGGGTCGGGTCCTGTGCTACCGGCTACATACGACATACGGGTTGGAGGGTCCGAGCGCGCGTTGTGAGGATCTATCATACACATGGCACCAAGACAGGGTCTAGGCGCCCTAGCCAATATGCATGCACCGGCAGCCCCGCATTTGGGAGATCGCCGCAGAGTCCACACCACGGCCAAACGAGATCAATGACGTGGCTCAGGATCCGAATGCGAGATCATAGCATCGCCGGGGCTGCTCTGTGATATAAATATGCTCAGAGGCAGAGGAACTTACTGCAGTGACCACTCGTAACATTCGCACACCAGTGACACATCGCCCACTATGAGATCCAGCTCAGATCAAGTCTAGTCAGAGATTTTTCAGTCAGCGTGTCAGTGGAGTAACTCGGTTCTCGTTTGGGGGAGAGCAATCCTTGGCGAGAGCCGAAGCACTGTATAAACCACTACCAGTTAAAGTCCTGCTGGCTGCAGCACTCTCACGATTACCTGTTATCCTCAACGCACACAGCGACGACATCACCATGTTCCGAAACGTCCTTTAGCCGCATCAGGTTAAAACACACATTCCTGAGCTTTGGTATTCCACATTGAGTGAACGATACTTGCGGGTGTGTTTTGTGCACTGCTTAATCGCTATATTCTTGAATAACATGGAGTACCTACAAACGCATCTCAGGGGCCAGATCCTTCTAGCACTCACCCGATGCATGCGAACGTGCGTGATCATTCCACGATAGGAATATCTCACCGGAGCGGAAACGACGTTTCGGGTCCGCACTGCCGCTGGCTACTTCGCATGCGCCCAAGACCACCGTGCGTACAGATGGATCGCTCTGGGATGAAGCGTCAACAGCGGTCTTTGATCCTCCTCGCCGCTCGCCTGAGGTAATCAGGCCGTCTGGCCATTCGGGGTTTGAGCTGTGTGAAGGCATGTGAGTTGGGTGAGGGGTTAAGAACGTCTGTCCCCGATGTCGATATGACGCGTGCGAATGTCCGACATGCATGAGCCATGTCGGTGTTAGTTTCCGGGTCCTGAGTCCTCGCATGTCGGAGGCCCGTCTCTGTTCTACTGCTAGCTTCACATCACCATTCCGCTCGCATATCGGAGTTGTCACGTCACATGTCCTATCACCACCATGCCACCACACCACACCACGCCATGCCACTCCACATTGTCATTGCCATCATCTCGTGTCATTCCTCATGGCCTCGCTCTCATTCGCGAACTCTTCCGCCACTCTTCGTGACCCATTACCAATTGCCAAGACGCCAATCTCTCAATCCGTCACAGCGTTCGAATTGGGCCCAGAACTGATGCGCTCACTCGTGAATAAGTACTGGTTTCCAACTTGCTGATCAGGTTAGGAGGCAGCCGCTCAGTAACCTGTACACCTCGTTCTCGGCCTGGAAGGACTCTTGCACCAACTCGGTAAACCCGAGGTGTTGGGTTACTTGTATCAGCCTATGCAGCGAGGCATCGTACGGAGGTTTGCTCGTGCTTGCAAGCAATTGGTTGGGGGTGTGATAAGCGATGTCACTCCTTTTTACGGTGTATCATTGGCAGAGCCTCGGGGCATAAGTCGACGCAAGGTGGAAGGCAGGCACTCGCATCAAACAAGGAGGAAAGAGGACAGGCGGTGTGATGATGTGGATGATATAGGACTACGTGACAAGACAAATGCGACTAGGACGGCGCGAATGCACATTGCAGTTGGAAGCCAACCAGAAGCGTCATCTCTTTTCTCAGGGCACGCTGCTCGATTATCACACCCACGGCCTGACCTTTCTCTCACTCCTGCCATGACATTCTACACCGATTCATCCGCATCTAGAGCTGCTGCTGGAATGTCACAGGCTGATACTTTTGAACTTGAAATTAAGAATCCAGTCCCCTCGGACATTGAGATCGCTCACAGCGTCAAGCCGGTGCCAATTGCTCAGATTGCGGAGGAGCTTGGTGTGCTTCCCGAGGAACTCGAACCCTACGGTCGCTACAAGGCAAAGGTCAATGAGAAAATTCGCAAGCGTTTGGAGGGCCGCCCTATGGGTAACTATGTTGTCGTCTCCGGCATCACTCCCACTCCTCTCGGTGAGGGTAAGTCCACCACGCTTGTTGCGCTCTCTCAGGCACTCGGACGCCACCGCAAGCGCAAGGTCGTGACCTGCATTCGTCAGCCTTCCCAGGGCCCCACCTTCGGTATCAAGGGTGGTGCCGCTGGTGGTGGTTACGCGCAGTGTATTCCCATGGAAGAGTTCAACCTTCATTTGACCGGTGATATCCACGCTATCACTGCTGCAAACAACTTGCTTGCAGCTCAGCTCGATACTCGAATCCTCCACGAAGGTCAGCAGTCCGATGAGGCTCTATTCCGCCGTCTTGTTACTGTCAAAGGCAACAAGATGGAGTTCTCCAAGACCCAGCTCCGCCGCCTTGCCAAGTTGGGCATTAACAAGACCCGTCCTGAAGAGCTCAATGAGGAGGAGCGCCGTCGCTTTGCTCGTCTCGACATTGACCCCTCAACGATCACTTGGCGCCGTGTTGTGGACACGAACGATCGCTTCCTTCGCACCATCCAGGTTGGCTGCGGTCCCGAGGAGCGCAAGTACCAGCGTGAGACCGGCTTCGATATCTCGGTTGCGTCGGAAATCATGGCCGTTCTTGCTCTCTCCACCTCCCTCATGGACATGCGCGAGCGCCTCGGGCGCATGGTTGTTGCATTCTCCCGCTCTGGCGAGCCTGTCACCGCCGAGGACCTTGGGGCAGCCGGTGCCTTAGCAGTTCTGATGAAGGATGCCATTCACCCAACTATGATGCAGACTCTCGAGCGCACTCCTGTGCTTGTTCATGCTGGTCCTTTCGCGAACATTGCCCACGGTAACTCTTCCATTATTGCGGACCAGATTGCATTGCCACTCGTCGGTGAGGATGGCTACGTGCTCACCGAGGCTGGTTTCGGCTCCGACATCGGCATGGAGAAGTTCTTTAACATTAAGTGCCGATACTCCGGCCTCAAGCCCAACGCCGTTGTGATCGTCTGCACCGTTCGTGCCCTCAAGATGCACGGTGGTGGTCCCGCTGTTGTTGCCGGCGCGCCACTTGATCCCGTCTATTCGACAGAGAATCTCGACCTCGTGGCGGAGGGTGCTAAGAACCTTCAGCACCACATCCGTACTGCAACCAAGTATGGTCTCCCAGTCGTTGTCAGTATCAATGCAGTTACTGGAGATACCGATCGCGAGCATCAACTCGTGCGAGAGAAGGCGCTTGAGGCTGGCGCCTTTGATGCCGTTGTCTGCCGTGGTTGGGCTGAGGGTGGTCGAGGTGCAGTCGATCTTGCTGTTGCTGTTGAGCGAGCTTGCGCTCAGGTTCGCGCGTTGGAGCAGCACCCCTTCAACTTCTTGTACCCACTGGAGGCTTCCATTAAGGAGAAGATCGAGATCATTGCTAAGCAGACCTACGGTGCGGCCTCTGTCACATACTCTGAAAAGGCAGAGGAGCAGATTGCTCGTTACACCGCGAACGGCTTTGACAAGCTTCCAATTTGCATGGCTAAGACTCACCTGTCCTTGTCCACAGATCCTACGTTGAAGAACGTCCCCACCGGCTTCGAGATCCACGTTCGCGAGGTCCGTGCATCGCTTGGTGCTGGTTTCATCTACCCGCTTCTGGGTCCCATGCCCACCATCCCTGGCCTGCCCACCCGTCCTGTCATGTACGACATCGACATCGATGAGGAGGGTAACGTCGTGGGCTTGATGTAATCATTCTCGAGGACGCGTCACAGTTCCGATTAAGTCAACCTGTTGATATCGAAAGAAAGAATAAACACACAGCTAGCAGCATTGTATGAAATTACGTGACGAAGAAAGGGTGTTACTATACAACAATGTGAAGTGGAATGTTATCAAGACTAGTGTATACTTGGGTCGAGCGGGCCTACCTAGACACTGCAACCGCGGCACTAGATTGCTCTGCGCGTGGGATGGTATCCTCGCCTATCCGACTTTCAGAGCCTCGCTTGATCGTTGTCTCGTAGCTGGAGAAGTCAGGACGAACAGGGCACGGCTTGGTGTCCAGCACCTCACCTGTGATTGGGTTCGTTCCATGCATGTTCTGCTTCTGTTGTAGGTTGTACATCCTCACTTGTGCACGATACCTCGTCATTTCGTCTCGCATCCGCAATCGCTGGGCCTCTTCGCTTGTGCCATAGTTCAAAGTGATTAAATCATATGGCACGCTTGTTTCATTGCGCTTGGCCTTAAGTCCTCGCTGTCGCATCTCTTGCACGCGTGCTGCCTCCTGCACACACTCCTGCTGCATCCTCTCCCATCGTGCGTCCTCTCGAAGTTGGTTCTCGTATCGCTTGCGCATCAGCCGATGTTCATCCTCAGCACGCTTGGCGTATCGCTCGCGCTTGAGCTCCATCGCAGGTGTGAGGGTTTTGTCCAGTCGCTGGCTATCATCGAGGTACATGCTGGAATGAGGATCGATTCGGAAGGGTGGTTCAAGGTCTTCTGGTCGGTGTCGTTCGAAGGCCCCGACGCGTGCTGCAAGTCTCAGCTTCTCGAGCTCATCTCTGGTTTGTGCGCCGTACAAATGGCCGGGCCGACCCACCGCGGTGTCATCTTTTCGGCGTCGGTTAGCCGCGACTACGTCTGGACTGGAGGGCTTGCCAGCGACCGGAAGTAAGTTGAAGTGCTGGATTAGTCGGTCAAGGGCGTCCATTCGGGACATGTTGTGGGCGTAAGTAGCGAGGGCAACCCGTTAGCAATCTACAGCTCGGTTCTACGGTCTCACTAATGTGTCACGATGACGTGTCAGGCGGTCGAACTCTTGGGTCGATACTGTCAGTAACCGTCGTGCAGTCTAGTTTCGAGGTCTTGCGTTGGGTTGTTCTACATAGGATGCAGCAGGGTCACGGGGTACACGAGATTAGGGGGGTTACCAACGAACCTACATTTGGAGTTGTTGCATGACGGCGGGGTGTGCACACAGCATGTATCCGAGTTTTTTTTCTCAGCTCCTGCATAAGCACCCAGGGTTTTGCCAAACACATCGCGTTGTGATTCGTCTGAACGCACTAGCATTGAATACAAGACAACTAGACCATTCACCCCATGTGGTCGCCATATCCGGGCACTGTCTCCACGGCGCGAGAATCGTCGCACAAAGTGGTGCATCCGTTATCGTCGTTTCCCTGTCGTGGTCTCCATCCGTCCTGGCCCGGATTCCAGCCCCCTCACTCAGACACTTCCAGAAGAGCCTCCCCCCTGGGTTGGGTTCGCGGCAATTTTTTCGCACGCGTAAATTCGCCCCCGGACTGGTCACAAGTGTCGGGATTTCGTGCTGGTTGTTTGGGGTATATTCGACTTGTTTTCACGGCGCTGGGAGGGTGCTGAGAAATGTCACGAGTTGGTTTTAATATGAAATTGTGTGATATACATTATGCTCATGGTCTTAACTCCGTGCACTCAACCACACCTTCTAACCACTTACCTCGATATGCATCCTAGACGGTCATCGGGCGCGTCGACGGGCGGTTTCGGCGCGTGTTCAGAGGGAAGTCCTTGCCCTCCCGGCCTGGCGTTTAACCTACACGCTTCACGTTTGTTGCTGAACACTCTGACACCACTGTAGAGGAGGGATCGGTCCGGGAAGACAGTGGATGGCGCACTGTCACGCTCCCGCCTTTCCCAATGAACGATACCCTTGCAACGATCATTGGCGTCCTGCTGGGCGCGATATCTTCGTTCTGTAGTTCGTACGCCAATGTGCTTATGAAGATATCTCACATCCGTGTACGTTCTGATTTGCCAGTATCCTGTCTGTATGATGAGCTGGCAGCACCCTGGATCGCACTACCACACACAAACCCAAGATCGATCGCATACCATCGGGGTTTGGGGGAAGACAGTCAGGCGGATGACCACTTGCTCTGAGTGCTAGGATCCAAGTTACGCTTGACGCGTTTGCGTTTGCATTTGGTCTTATTCACATCCCGCAACTGGAATCTGATCCCATTTCGTTTGCAATTGCATGTCCAGAAAATGAAAGCCTACCAGGCTAAAGTGGAGGAGCAGGAGCAGACACACAAGACACTTGAGGATGCAGCACAAGAGGCAAGCAGCCCCGTCACTGAAAACGGCATTGGGACTCCCCCGGAGGGAAGTGCTGGACAATCTGGCGAGGCCACAGTAATGAAAGCTCAGAATGAACAGCCTGCTGCTTCCGCATCTGCATCTGCGTCCGCAAGTGCGGTTGACAGTACTGTGGAGAATCCCGCCACAGCTACTGATGCCGCTTTGCAAGACAGGGCAGTCATTGACGCAGAGCTGGCGAAAGGCCTCGCAAAGTTCGGTGATTCGCTATGGTACAATGAAAAGGCACCAGCAACCCACTCGAGCAATTGCTGTCTTTGGACATCTGTGCTGCTATTATATGCAGGCAATGTGCTATTCCGCTTTGTGGCCCTGGCATTGGTGCCACTTTCTACTATCGCTCCCACATCAGCACTTACAATTGCGTGCAACATTTTGCTTGCTAAGTACTACTTCCGCGAGAAGATGTCAAAATCAGGTTTCGTCGGCACCTTCTTGGTGGTTGTCGGTTGCTGCATGGCCATCATTGTCGGACAGAAGAAAGAAGAAAGCCTGCCGCTACAGGAGTTGTTGGCTCTTTTCCAAGCGGGTCTCTTCATTTGGTTCATTACAATCTATTCTGCAATCTTTGTGATCAGTCTGGTCTACACAATGTACATCAAAGGAACATTGATTCGCATGGCCATTTGGATTGCCGCAAGGTTCCCTTGCCTAGACAGGATTCTCCTCACGGACGAAGAGGTCCAAGCGGCCGAGGCCAAACGCCGACTAACACTTTCGCAAATTACGACGGGCGCTCCAGACTCTCCCTCATCGAAGTCAATTAGTGAACATGACGACGACTCAGAGCGTGGTTCAATGAAGTCCAAGCCGGGCAAGAAGCAGAAGACAAATGCTTCGATTTCTGAGAAGTCTTCTATCCTGTCAGATGACGATGAGCTAGAGGAGGACATAGAGGGCAGTGAGTCACAAATTCAAGCGGAAGACGCGTTAGCAGGATCTGCGCCCGTTGCGGGTTCAACACCAAAGACCCTACTGGATATTCTCCCAGTGCATTACTCGCTTCCCATCGTTGCCAAGGGCTTTAGTCTTGTACCGTACAACCCTAATGCGCCCCCCGCACCAACCAGCATGACTACTGCTGCAGCAAATATTGAACCCACCACGCCTCTTCCCGTCGACGACGGTCAAGCAGTTCCCGGCGATATAAGCACTCAACAGCCGGTCCAGGGCTCTCCCTCACTCGGACCCACGCGGCTGCGTGCGCCTGAAACTTCGGTTGCGCCAGTTGCGCCAGCTGCTCCAGTTGTGTCGACGTCCTTCCCACCATCCGCAGCCCAATTGAGCGTGCCCCTCATGACGGAGGCGATTGGACAACCTTTGGAGGCAGTTCCAGAGTCCGCGGCTGGTGTAGGTCACTCGGGATCAGCATCAAATACGCCCAATTCCTCCTTCCATGCCAACAGGGGAGCACCTGGCATTGACGTAGGAGCAACCACAACTACAACTGCCCCTCTTCCACAGGTTTCCCAACCTCAGCAACCTCAACAGAGCGCTGGTAGTGGTCTGGTGAGTACATTCTTCGCGCTTCCTTCGTACATGTCAAACGTCGTCGGGGGCATCGTGGAGGGGATGGCTCGCACTGCGGTACAGTTCGACGTACTTGGTCAGCTGGAGATTTCGCGCTCACGTGCCATGTCCCGAGCTGAGGGCCCATCCTCGGAAGCGATTCATGTCCCGGCACGGGCTGGTGTGGCATCTAGTTCGCCGTTTGTCGGCGCCAGACGTGTTCATCTTGCTGAGAGCGCGGATGATGCATCAGCTGCGGCAGCGGAAGCCAAGGCGAAGCGCAAACTGCGGATTCGCCGACGCGGCCGTCATCATGCACCGGAATCCGCTGCTTCTTTATATGAGGGGCAATCAAGTTTCGCGATGAGCACGATCTCCACCGACAAGATGAGTGTAGGCGGGTCCTCTGCTAAGGGCACTCGTTCACGACATGAGAGCATTGGCGAGGAGTCAGACACCACATCCACGGTTTCAGAGGTCATTGCGCCTTCTGTGGGCTTCGCTCTCACGGATTCTGGCTACTCACGCACCGGTACTTATGAGCGCGCTGAACGTCACGTTGCTTTGATTTCTCAGCTTGAGGAGGAAGTCAAACAGAATCCGTCGAGTGCACTCTTCCCAACCGCTCCGTCGGTTTGTGCTACGAAGGAGCCTGCTCCGGCAGCGCCAACACGAACGTTAGATTCTGTTGCGGACCGTGCCCATCAACCGGTTGCGGGCACTCTTACCGAGTACAACAAGTTCGAAAGTACGGCCCTCACCGTGGAGGAGCCACAAGAAGACGAGCTTCTGGAGGATGACGAAGAAGATGAAGACCTGGACGAGGATACTGAGGCGGCTCTTGATGAGCAGACCGAGCTGGATATTTATGCCGCCGATGAGATTCGTGAACGCATTGCAACCAAGCGAATGCGGTCGTTGACCGATTCGCAGCGTCGTCTATTTGCGCTTGCTTTGGCCTACATGGGAAGCTACACGGCCGCGTGGATGAACCTAACTGGCAAGGCTGCGATGGCGATGCTAAGAGCCACATTCTCAGGCGACAACCAATTCAGTCGCTGGGAGGCGTACTTCATTCTCATTGGCCTGGTGGTTTCCGTTGTCTCGTCACTGAAGCTCATGTCATTCATGATGTCCCACTTCCCAGCGCTGTATATCGTCCCAATTTACCAGTGCCTGTTTATTATTGGCCTGATTCTTGTGGGCGTTTTCTTCTTTGATGAATTTAGCACCTTGCATACCACTGAAATGGTACTGTTTATTGTAGCCATTTTGATTTGTTTTATTGGTATCTACCTTATTACCAACTCCCACATGTCATCTGCAGCGGTAAGCACACCAGCATCCTCAGATCAACAAGGCGAGGATGATGCCAACGCAGATACAGCCCGAGACAGCTCCAACACCTCGATTGCCCTACACGATCAAAGAAAACTCATTGACCTCGTGGAAGGGAGCAAAGAAGCGGACTCCGACATGAGCCCCAAAGCTTCCACTGCGACAACCCTTCCCATCAACATCACACATGCTCCACAACAAGTGGTCATTCATCTTGATGGATGACAACCAATTTAGGTGCTAGCACGCTCCTAGGTTTTTTCTGGCGGGCCCCCTTACGCTAACCATTTTCTCCGGGCGCCTTTTTGGATGAGTTCGCGGTCTAAACTCTGTGTATGCTCTTCCATCATGCCCTGTGCCGTCTCTCAATAGCACACCTCTCGCAGCACTCCGTCATGTATTTGTCTTGATCATACTTGGCTATCTCCTCGCGTTAGATGAGATAAAGCTTGCTAGGCAGACACCGTCCCTCAGTAGTCGATCTGTCTTGCATCTGCCATGGGTCATGTGGAGTCAATTCTGTTTCTTAATTCGGTTTCTCTTCACGAGGGGCTGCCAGATTCTTCAATTTTCCACAGATTCCGTTGATTGTATGTAAATAGTTTATCGTTCCCATATTGCTAGTTTCGATTTACAAATTACTTCTTGTAAGTTACCCCGGTGCAACTCTCCCCAACCGTTTTAAGTCATTTGGTTACACCGACTTGACGACATCTCTTTTTGGCCCACTGCGTCGGAACCTGTGTCTGCCGAAGTATTTCGAGCCATTCGAACTCCCCTTAGCAACAAAATACACCGAGTTATTCTAGTGCTAACTTAATTCCCTACATGTCTGGATGACAACACGTTCTTAGAGCAGACGATTTATGGCAGGGCTTTATGTACGCAGCATAACAGGTCTTCTCATGGATCACCGCGTAGACGACCCTACTTTCATTGATCACGTGCATACAGCGACTGGCAAATGCAACTGACAATTCAACAGTTGGTCATCCCCCTGTGACAACGTAGAAGGAGGGTGGTCTCAATTAGACGTGGGAAACAATCTAATCTTTAAGCGAATTTAAGCGACAGTGACCATGGTGACCTCGGATGCAACACCGCAGGTGTTGGAACCATAGGGGAGGTAGATGTAACCCTGGTCACCCCAGCTGGTACCCCAGGAGTTGCGGACGATCCAGTAAGGACCAGAGGTCTTGTCCTCACCAATACCGACGACCTGGACGCAGTGGTTGAGATCGTAGTAGTTGTTGGTGCAGGTGCCGTGGTAGGGAGCGGGACCAGTGTAGGAGAACCAGTCGTTGGAGACCATGACGCAGATGGAAGCAGGGCCCTTCTCCTTCATGATAGCAGCCATACCAGCCTCGTCCTGCTTGGAGCAGTCACCGCTGCCAGTGTTGCAGGGAGGGATGACCCAAGACCAGTCGGTAACCTTGACGGTAGCCATCCAGGGACTGTACTTGCAGGAACCATCGACAGCCTGATAGGGGTAGGCCTTCTCAGAAGCAATACCGTTGACGCTCATCATGTAGCGGTAGGCAGTGATGGTGTCACCGCCGTTGCAGCCATAGTCGTAGGTGTCGCAGTCAACAGTCTGCTGGGTGGAGAGCCAGCTGCTGGGGACGGTGCCGTTCTTGTACTTGAGCAACATGGCAGACTCAACCTGCTCGGTAGCAGAGTAAGCCCAGCACGAGCCACACCGGCCCTGGTCACGGACAGGGGTCACAGCGGTCGAGCGCCAGTCGAAGGTATCAGGCGCAGCCGAGACCTGGTCAGGGCGAGGCATGACCTGGTGGCGAGACTGGCTGCGAGCCTTGAAGTCGCGCTTGTAGCCAAGGAACGCCTTCTTCTCCTCAAGGCTCCAGTCCATGAAGCGGGTGACACCGTGGGACTGAACACCAGTGCGAGCATTGATCTCCATAGCCTCAATGTAGTTAGCACGGAAGAGTTGGTAGCGGGCCTCAGCCTCGAGAGGTGAGGAGTAGAAACGCTTGTGAGTCTCACGGAAGCGTGCGAACTCGGCGCGAATCTTGTCTTCGGGGATGTCGATAGCAACTGCAACCGCAGCGACCACTGCGAGCAGGATCAGGAGTGTGGACACTCGCTTCATCTTCTGAACTTGTGTGTGCGCGTGTGGGGAGGAGAGGTCGGGTGAGAGAACACCTGCGGTCATGGACACACTATGGATGCATATTCCCAAATTATGCACTCATATTACCACACCACGGATCCGCACACGATATACATCCCCCCAAACGAGGCCACCACACTGCATCGAGCAGAGTGCGTTTCGTCGGTGAGAGCAATCTCGTATTGTGCGCAATCTTTCGCGGGAAAACCACAGGTGCAGGGTCGTTTTGTGAAATTCCTTCGCATGTCCAGTGTGTCTAGTATCGAATGTTTTAATCACAGCGTGGATAGCACACGTATATCCCGCGCAACATTCGCTTTTTTGAACCCGGTTCTGGCACCGGCATCCAAGATTTTCACTCTCGTGGGCATTCTAACCGCATCCGGCTAGGCGTGTGCAACAAGTCTGAAATGAGTCACGAGACCGGGCATGGGAAGGCTGGGAGAGCTGCGTTGACGGCGTTGCACACAGACAATTCACCTGGGATTGGGCCCCGAAATACACCCTTGAAGACCCTATGCACGCACCAAGCACCATGCAATTAACTCAACCCAATCAATTCGTTTTGTTGCGTGTTCTATTCTTTATACTGTTAACGTAGGTGGAGTTTGATCGCAAACACAACCATTCTTCCATCATACAGGTGCGCATGCCTTGCCTATTCATCGTTTGACAACACTGACTCCGGTCGTGCCTTCATTAGTGCTTGGGACCACCAGACGTGGAACCCGACTTGGCGACGACGTTGTGGAGGAGAGCATTGGCATCGAGGTAAATGTTGTTGTTGCCCTCAGAGACAACGTTGGCGATGGACTGAGCAGCCTCAAGACGACGGAGCTCGAGGTACGCCGAGTTCTTTGCAACGGCCTGACCGATCAACTCGGCTGACTTGGCCTCACCCTCGGCTTTAATGATCGTGGAGCGCTTGTCCTGCAGTGCCTGTTTGACAATGAACTTGGCTCGCTCGGCTTCCTGCTGAGCAACCTGCTTGGCTTCAATCGCGGCGCGGTACTCCTTACCGAACAGGAGGTGTGTAATGGAGACATCTGAAATGGTGATGTTGAAAGGCAGGGCACGCTCCGCGAGGTTACGTGCAATCAGTCGAGACACCTGCTCTCGTTGGGTAATCAACTCCGAAGCATTGAACTGTGCGACAATGGATTTGAGGGTCTCGTTAACAATCGAAGGCATGACCTTGTCTTCATAGTCAGGACCGAGCGTCAGCATAATGTTTGGCAACTCGTTCTCAATAGGCTTGTACAACACACGCAGACTGATGTCGACAGTCTGGAGATCTCGAGTACCCGTCGGAGATCGGATCGTTGAGGGGCGGGCACGGATATCGAATATGGTGGGTGTCTCGATCCAAGGGAACAAGAAGTGTGTACCCTCGGTCGTCACAGTGGGCTTGACACCCGTGAAGCGGTTGTAAATCACAGCGGCGTGACCACCTGGCACGGTGTACATCGAGGAATAGAGACCGGCTACAGTGAGGGCAGCTCCAACGCCGAGGAACCCGGCGCCCTTCATGACGCCGCGGGCAGCATTGAAGTTGCCGCTGCCACCCTGCTTGCCCATGTGCTTGATCGCCTGTTGCAGCAGTAGAGGGGATAAACCATGGGAATACACAATATCCAAGTGAGAGGACGGAGATTCGGGTCAGGTAGAAGGCATCGATTCGCAGGCGGGCGCGCCAAACACGCCAAGGATCTGGAGGTAGTGCGACTAGCCACGCTTGGATCTCGCCAAATCACCCGGGGGATCCGCGCTCGGACGGGCGGGGTGCTCACAAAGAGACGACATCTACTCCTCTTTCGGACTTCGATCTCTGAGTGGTGGAATTTGTGTGCTGGAGTCTGAGTCACAGGGTGAATGCTGAGGAAAACCTAAGAGCGTGTTAAGTACGTACCGTAAGGCTCTTTGAAATCAAATCAGCCATTGCCTACAACACCCTTTGTGTGCGCTTATTCAAGCGTACGAAAAGTGTATGGTCGGAGACATCTCGGGCCCTACAGCAGGTGCAGGAGGTGAGGATGCAGCATGGCACGTGGTGTGGTATGGTATTGTAACACTGCAGAGGCACAAAATGTACTCAGATGTATGATGATTGCTCCAGCCACCCGGAGGCTTATCTGACATATACTATAGTGGCACGCCTAAGAGAGCTCGTTCGGGCGAAGATCCCTGCCACGTCTCCATGGGCAAGACTATCGAGCATGCCCACAAGAGCCGGTATATAACTCCATACAGGCCCGGAGTGCGACTTGGTATGCGTTGCAGAGACTCAACCCACATAGTTCCGTCTACGGCGCTCGTCTTCTGCCTTGAGGGTGTCCAGAAGCGGTAGATCGCCCTAGTGTTGTCCACCTTCCGCAGGCTCAGTTACTGTGCACTTACTGGATCAGACCAACAGGCCAACTGTACCCAATTTTGCACGCTAATCTGGCGCCTGCACTGCGTACCTCGCCTGGGCGGACTGAAAAATCACCTCGGGGTGAGTTTTGAAAGTGCGAAATAGTACATTGTAAACGAGTCGAAATCTCGTCGTGTGGGCAATTACTCGAGGTATAAACACCGCAGGTTAAACCCAACGAGTCGTCTACACACCATGGCAACCCAAAAGATCCCCAACCGCAAGGTTATTCAGATCAAATCCGCAGAGGTACGTATCCTTATATGATCGCTGTTCGTTTCGAGAGCATATTTCGTGCGTTTTCCAGACCTCAATGTGTGCACCACCTCCCTTTCAACTCTAGGAACGCGCACTGGAGAACGAGCTCTTCGATGACCTCCAGGACCTGCATCACCTGGGTATCGAGGACCTGTTTTACGTCGACGATAAACCGGCTCAAGTGCGGCGCCCCGCCGACTCCGCGCTCGAAAATCCACGCGTGAAGAGCATACAGAAGCGCAGGGCCGGAAGCAAGAAAGGAACAGATAGCGACGGCGAAGAACACTCCGATGGTGGCGAGGAGAAGGCCGGTAGCGACGCAGAGGATGATGAGCGTGGAGATGGAGCCGCCTGGGTGGATGAGGACGAGCTAGAGAACGATGCCGTGCTGGACTTGAAGAAGCGACCGCAGCTCCGATGGCTGCGCAATAATCTCGAGGAGACCAAGGTCATGGGCGCGGCTGACCTCGAGGAGCGACTCCGCAGGAAATTGACCACGACACAGACCGCAGTCCCGGCATGGGCACAGGTCAAGGAGGAGGAGGAGGACGACCAGGAGTATGATGGCGAGGACGACGTCACAGGTGTTGAAAAGGGTCAAGAAATTGCGAACACACTGCTTTCTTCGAACAGTCTATTGTCAGGTGAAACAGGGGCTGGGCGCCGCGGCTCAAAACGCGCAGCACTCCCAAAAGGCAAGCTCAGCTACCACCGCTTGCCCGATCTCAACCGTGCAAGCCGCTCCAAGGCTGACGTCACATCTGCGCGATTCCATCCCAACGGTGAGCTGTTTATGACTGCAGGACTCGACAAGACCGTGCGGATCTTCCAAGTTGATCTCAAACACAACCCCAAGCTGCAGTCGATTGTATTAAACGACCTGCCGATTCACTCGGCTGAGTTCATCGGCAAGGATGGCACCGAGGTGTTTATCACAGGACCTCGTGGGTTTGCATACTCGTATGACCTCGGAAAGGGCGCGGTTACACGCATTCCACATATTGCAGGCCGCCCAGAGCGGCAGCTCTCCAAGTTTGTGGTTTCTCCCGACCAGTCCAAGATTGCGATCATTGGAAGCGATGGCTACATTCTCCTGCTGCACGCACAAACCAAGCAGCTGATTGGAACACTGCGAGGTGCCACAGCCGTGGCTTCTATCTGCTGGACTCCCGACAGCCAGCGAATCATTTCTTTCACCCACAACGCCCAGATCTGGCTCTGGGATGTGGGCACTCAACGCTGCATTGCGCGGCACATTGACGATGGCTCCATTCACGGCAATGTTGTGAAGATGTCGCATGATGGCTCGTACTACGCCACTGGCAATGACTCGGGAATTGTCAACTTGTACTCAAGCAAGACTCTCGAGGATGCCATTGTGCATGGTCAGCGACGCGACATCGATCACACAGAACTTGACAACATCTATACGCCTAAGCCTCTGAAGGAGATTCTCACGCTGAAGACTTCAGTCCGTGATCTTTGCTTTGCACCCTCGAACGAAATCCTTGCAAGTGCGTCAGGGCACATGACCAACAGCATTCGCCTGACACACCTGCCCTCAATGACGGCATTCTCCAACTTCCCTCTAGCTGATCTGCATCTAGGCACGGTCTCATCAATGGACTTCTCTCCCCACACGGGCCTCTTCGCAGTGGGCTCCCAATCGGGTATGGTGACGGCCTTCCGTCTGAATCACTATGAGACCATTTAAGATAAAACAATACATTGTGTCAGTGTGAGGCATTGCAGGTTGATGCACATGCCACTGCATCCACCGCTCTCAGTCAATAAATGACGTACCACTTCAATCAGCAGGACAATCTGCAAAGCAAATGCTATCCAGTCGGCGAATTGAGAGACTGGTTGTCAATCGAAATTTGGCCGGATCAGGCTAAAAATACCAGGTTTCGGACTATTGGTCAGAGTGTGTATTTACGGTGTTGGTGCTGGATACACACGGAATTAATTTCCTATTCCGATTCTTAACATTGTATCAAAATGAATATTCTGTCAAGATTCAGCACAACACGCCAGTATCTATGCCAGAATCGAGGTCATATCCAGGCCTGCTCCTCAAAGCTTAGTGCTTCTCGATGGATACCCGCGTTACGACACACGTTCATGAGCCAAAATGACGTATGCCGGTGTATATCCGCGAGTCACCACACATACTCCCACGAGAACCCTGAAGCATACCATTCTCAGGCCCAACAGCGGCCACGAAGTCCGCACCATTCGACGTCTTTGAGCGGACTTACGGAGTTGGACGTGATGAAGACGGCGAGCCGGGCCCAATTCTCGACGTTCGCAGGAGATTCCCACAGTAGATTCATGGCCACGCACACCCACAGACACGAGCATGGTCACACGCATCATCACGACGAGACCTGTGGCGCGCCAGAATGCGGCCACCACCATTTCAACGAGTTCCCCCATGGTTCAGGACCCGAACACAGGTCGAGTCCAGAGGAGATGCACGCGGGCCCGACTGGGCCGGATGCAGACGCTCATCACGAGTTTATGTCGCGAGGGGACGAAGGATTCGTCAAGGGAGGAGACGTAAATACGGGTGCCGAACCAGAGTCCGATGAGAGGATAAAGGCGTGCTCTGGAGCGACGGATTCACCCCGATGTTGGTCATGCCCCGTCAGGATGCCTGCACCAGAGACCATGTTCTGTAAGCATTGCGGTGTGCTGCAGCCTCCACCCACGCATCAGGACTATTTCAGCATGCTTGGAATGGGCAAACCCACCTACGACATCTCGATTTCCGAGCTCGAATCCAAGTTCAAATCACTGCAGCGTCTTGTGCATCCAGACAGATTCACGACCAAGACGAAGCAGGAGCAGTCGTATTCGTCACAGCATGCTATGTCATTGAACTCGGCTTATACTACGCTGAAGGACCCGCTCGCTCGAGGGCGATATCTACTTTACCTCCGGGACCCGAGCTTGCTCCGCGCTGGCGCAGTGAAAGAGAAGCCTGAGGTGTTGGCAGAGATTCTGGAAATTCGCGAGGAGATTGACAGCGCAATTAGCATACTCAAAGCACAAGGTGCCTATGTGACTGCCGAGAATGATACACCCATGTCAGCTCAGGCGATGCAGAACAACCCCGAGGTCGTCGAGGCGATTCAGAGGCTGATCAATGTTTATTTGAATAATCAGCGGCAGATGAAGTCGCTTGAAAACAAGCTTAAGAAGGCATTCGACCTCGGCATGAATAAGAAGGCAGCACAGTACCTGTCCAGGATGTCGTACTTGTGCTCAATTGAAGTGGAGGTGAAAGCGCATGTACCTTGGGATGCATTGGCAGCGGCCATTCAAGCTAGCAAGCCTTCAAGTAGTAGCGACAGCACCACCGATGCATCGCCATCATCGAAGTCAAATTGATTAGTCGAAGAGCAGCGACGACAGAGATGGCGATAGCGAAGTGACAAAGCTTTCACACGTACTTCAGACCCTCCTCACCTGAACAATACACCAAACACACACAAGTCCTCGTTTATCTACCGTAATCCAGACTAGAGCAAGAGTTAAATCAAACATGATGACAGATGAATGCATCTGTGCCGGCTTCTCCTGTATGTGCGCGAAAGTACTGCAGATACATTTTCACCACATTTAGATCACATCAGCAATGAAAAGGGAGAAGAAACATGTTGGAAAGAATAAACTATGACTCAAACCAGCATCGAACGCACCTCCGAGTAGGTGGTAGAAAAGCGGCCGCGGATGATTCCGTTTCTGATCATCAGGGCTTGCTGACTTGGGATGCGTGCCTGCTTGCGAGCGCGTGCGTGAAGCTAGGAGCAGTAGGATCATCAGTCGATCGAGGAAATAAACTATGGACGCGAGGTGATCGTTCGGACAATGCCATCTTCATTCAAAGATCATGCATGTGTAACCGCTGGTATGACGGTGACGATGATCTGAGGAATCAGGTGCAGGTTCAATCATCTTCATCAATCAATCAACAATCAATCAAGGTGCAAACGAGGGGGATTCAAAACTATCTCATTCAACTTAAACGCAGAGAAAAGCATGACAGCAACTTGAGCGCTCAGTACTGCTTCATGTCTAGCCAGTTAGATAAGTGATATTTACATTACAGTACGTAGCATTGTCTCACATGCTGAGCCTACTCCTGACTGCTTGCACATTCACTGACTCAAGTATGACGGTTGCCATCGGGATTTTGGCTGGGGGATGGATGACGTTGCAAACGAACAGGCGAGTGAGATGGAATATGCTTATTCATCGCCTCGCTTGTTCTTCCACACACGCACGCGCGCACATACACACACTTGTTAGCGTCAGCTACAGCAAGTGCAACTGCAGCCTTGAGTTGCTTACTACTGGCTGTACTTACTCAGAGGAGGCAGATGCACCGGCGATCTCAGCCTCGAGCGCGGCGACGGCCTCAGCCTCAGTCTCGACGACGTGGCGCAGGTCAGCGATGGAGCGCGTCTTGAGCTCAGCATGCAGCTGCGAAACAAGAGGAGCACGCTGCTTGCGAATCGCCTCGAGCTTCTTCTGCTCGAAGGTGTGAATCTCATCCGCGAGCTTACGGAAGTTGGGATCAGATGCATGCTCCTTAACTTGGCGCATGGTGTCAGTGAGCTCAGCGCGGCGCTCAGCAAGCTTGACAGCCGCTGCAAGGAGCTCGGAGTGCGTAGCCTCCTTCAAGACACGTGCATGCTTCTCAATTCGGTCAAGATATGCCTTGCGAATCTCGAACGAAAGATCACGGAACTGGTCATCCTCACCACGGTGACGACGCTGAAGGATCTGCTCCTCCTCCTGGCTCAACTTGCGACGAGCAGCCTGCATCTCCAAAGCATGCTTCACAAGTTCAGAGTGCATTTCGCGGATCTTCTGGAGCTCCTCCTCGGAACGCTCGATCTTGGTCTCGGTTTCTGCGGCCTCAGTGCTCATTGCGGGGTTCTATATGACTCTAGTGTGGTTTTCAAACCGTGCAGCAGGTGGAACAGCGCCAAGCAGCGCCCAAACCCGGAAATATCTTGGTGAGCTCGTGTAACAAGTTAGAAAAAGCAGTGTAATCCGTGTTGAAAGCGAGTGTACGTGATTCTTTTATATCTCACACTGATCACTCCAAGATGTCCCGTCGAAAGCCACTTGAGTCTTGCAAGTGCAGCCGCGGTATATCCCCAAATCTCGCTCCAAATCTACTTTCCACGATCACAGATTCCTGCCACTTACGGGCACGAAAAAATTGTATACAACCGACCTCTCGGCGTTTCTAGTTGGTTGGAAGGTATCTCGTGAGGGCACATTTCGCGACGTGCGGGGTGGAGGGGATTCGAGAACTGGCTGGATCCGGTGTTTTCACGGTAGAGCGCGAGCTGGCGGAGCTTCCTCTGGAGTGATCCTAAACGAAACTCGCAGAAGGACCCCACGCGCGACCCGAAACCAGGCACGCGCTTGGGACTTTGATTTTGGATCTTTTGAGCCAGGACAGAGGTGAGCTGACAGGCAGTGCTGGTTTGCGGTCTGCTAGCGTTGGGGAGCTCGAGAGCCGGCTGGAGCGGGTTTGTTTGAGGCTTGAGCATCCACCTGGTTTGTCTTTCGAGTGATCACACAAAGTACTCGTCGTGCATGCCTCTCAAGATGGTATTCCATATCAGACCGGAATCAGAAGAGGACTAGAGCTTAAGAATATGCACGGGATGGGATGTGTGTGCAGTTGTTTAATTTTCGCTGTGAAAAATCCCAAGTGCACTCCGAACCGCTGTGGCCATCCCCGCGCGCGCCGGCAGCGTCGCCAGAAGCCGGCGCGGCCCCCGCCGGCCGCCCCAAAGCCAGCCAGCGCGAAGGTACTTTCTGCTCGGAAATGGGCTCGGGTTCGGGTGGCGACACTAAAAACCGGCTCTTTGGGGGGGAGGGAAGGGGTGTTGGCCCGGTATGGGCATTCGTTATGGGGGTAATGGGGAGTATTAAAACGATATGAGAATTGTTGATAATATGTAGAATAATCAATTTATCCAGTTAAAATCGAGAAAAACCCATGTAATGATCGGCTTTGTCCACCCATAACTAGCATTCCGAACCTCGGCTCACTCCTGCACACCCTGTTTTACACCCGTTCGCACGAACTACAGCACGATTAGTCGTGGATCTGGACCAGGCGCCATGTCTCGACTGGCGCTACTCCTCTACGCTATCGTAATCTATGTCCTGAGTGTACGTCGCGTGCTTCAGGTTCACTCGTCAGCGCTACCGGCTATGAGCCGTGAGCCTGGATCCGCCTCGCGCTTGGTTTGTGTAGTGGGTGGTATCCCCCCACGAACTTGACATTAAATACCCCGTCATATCCTGGTTTATTTGCCCTTCTCTTCTCGCTCCTGTCCCCCCCACACCACCACACCACCAGGACACATGGGCCCTGACGACCTCAGCGCCAACGGTCCCAGTGCGAACTCCGCCACCCCTGGTGAAGTCGCCGTGCCACGCACACTTTCGGGACCGAGAGGAACTGATCGATCTTAAGTGCTATCTCCAGCCTGAGCACCTCGCCGACGTCCTCCGTAAACGGGGTTACCCCTCACTCATTCTTGAGTCCAATCACGGACTCGTTACTTCTTTCCAAACCCTTGGCTCGCCTGTGGGTGTCTTTACTGACTCATCAGTCGATTTGGACAATGTGCCCGTTGATGACATTTCCGAGCAATTTTTGACCTCAGAGGCAAATCTGGCCCTGACGCGAGGCCGCCTCGATGCGCTGAAAACGCTCTGCGGCAGGGACGGCTTCAACACCAAAATCCCAACTTGCCTTGAGTCTGCGTCCGTGTGGAACGCGAGCAATTCCACGGATGAGGCAGCTACTGACAGTCTGCGCACACTGGAAGCTACTGGCGACTTGCTGCGCAGCTTTATTACTGTGCTGCATTCGGAGGCTGGCGACAGTTCCACCTCTCCATCCATCGTCTCAACCACCTGTTTCCCTCCTGTTGCATCCGCTGACAAGCTGAGCGATGATGTTATTGCAACGGCACTAGCCACCTTCGCGCGCAGACGCAAGCGTCTGATCGGCACGGTGGCCACAATTCGACCCGCAACACGGGCGTCGAAGGCAGTGAACAAGCTGGAACAAGAGGCATGTGTTCAAACCCGAATGTATCTCTCCCCGAGGCTTTGGGATTTGGAGCGTCAGGTCGCGCATTTCATTGCCATTCATCGATCAGCACTTCGCGCGTTCTATGACGCCATCGTTCGAGGAGTATACGAGGCAGACACGAACGAAGCTAACTCACCCAACGTAGTGACCGTACTCGGAGCATCACGACCTGAGGCCAACGGTCTCTATGTATACAGTGGTTTCCGCGTCGAGGGCTCGAAAGCCTACACCAAAGTCGACCCTTCGGGTGAAATGTCATCGGGGGATGTAGATTCAAACACAGTCCTGGAGTGCATGCGGGCAGACGTCGATTCCAGAGATCAGGAGTTGTGTAAGACCACCCTCGCGAAGCAAGGAGTGATTTTCAAGGCTCGCCTACCCAACTCCCAATCCGCATCTCAGAACGCAGAGTTCGATGAAGTTTGGGTGATTGCTGCAGGTTTCCCACGCAACGAGGCAGTAGCGGCCGAGCTAGTTAATGCGCTCAAGCACCAGATTGACCGAATCGAGCCACCTTCGCCAGATATCACCGCTGACGAGCGTGGTGCGCTGGACGCAAGGCATTTACAAACCGCCCTAATGCAGGTGAGCCAGGCCAGCTTCCCGGAAACATGGTATGTTTTAACGAATGCTGCAGTTGAAAGGGTAATTGCGTTACGTGGCAAGCCTCGAACGAATACCACTGGACTGCCCCTAATATCTGAGGGGTGGGTTCCTACGCAGAAGCAGCATGGTCCGTATGCGCCGGTTTTGGAATTTGATCCGCCTGGCACCGAGGGAGTTATTGCTGCCCAGCGTATTGTTACAAGCTATACCGAGCAAACCGCAGCTCGGAGCGCTTCTCGCAGCATGCTGTCTTCGGTGACGAAGCGTACCGGCACTGGTACCGGCGCAAAGCCGATCGCGACACAGACGTCTGGTGCATCGCCAAACCCAGCACCTGTGAAGTCACAGGTCCTTGACCTTGCCAATGTGCTTGCGTCAGGATTTGGCGTTGGAGCGGGTATTCACGTCCCAAGAGCCGCAGTACTAACCTCTGCCTCTAGGATCGCGAACTCAACGTCGGAAGTGTCTTCGGGACATCAAAATCGTAGAACTGCGCTCGATTACGTCCATCGATGGTTTGAAACTCTGCAAGCCCAGATTAACGAGAGCCAGCGTCTCCTGCAGTCCAACGCTACGTCTGAGAGCAGAATGATCGTCGAGCTCTTCGGCAATGGCAAACTGGATTCTACCATGCCATCATCGGACGATGATTCTACAGGTCAAAGAGGATCCGATCTGGATATGGCCACTGCAGCGGCAGTGCAAGCTGAGCTCCAGCTCGAGCGGGATCTACAAAACGCTAAGGACCAGTTGCGAGAACTTCTCTCAGGTAGTGACGTTTTGCCTGCCAGGTCCAAGGTTTCCGGATCTGTAGAGGCCACTGATGCTAAAATCAGCGCAACGCTCGCCATGCTTGGCGTGGGTGACGATGATGATGGTGATGACGTGGGTGGCGACGACGATGACGACAAGGATGGAGCTACTCAGGATGGTACGAAGTCCTCTCAGCAGAAAGATTCCCAAGAGCCACTGGCAAAGAATCTGCTGGACGAACTGATCGCTCGTGCGATCGCGGCCGACTCGATTGGCACAATGAACGTAATGGAGTATCTCGATGGGATGATCGTGCGCGCGGAGTCCGCAGCCGCTGCAGCTGCCACGGCCATGTCAAACTCTGAGAATCTACAGCAACAGCAGCAGCAACAACAGGAACAACTGAAGCAAGGGCAGGCTAGTTCGAAGCGAGATGAGTTATAACTATGAAGTTCAGAAACCCGACTACTCCCATCATTAAGCATTCGATCTTCATCCTACGAGAGGCGGTTGTGTGCGGTTTTTCTTATCGTTACCTCGGCAATATCTTAGACATACTACGATTTCACACACCAACTTACATTCCTATGTGGAATGTTGTCTGTTTTTGACTCATAAGGTTCATCAATATCGAGACATGCTCACATTCCTATTTTGATTCATACCTTGTGTATTGTCCAAGCAGCTCGTTTTTCTCATATGCATGCACGCTTGCATGCAACCGCCTCATTCTTGTTTCTTCGTAAGTCCCAAGCTTAGCGACTGAGCATAGGAACAAACAAACAAACAAACAAACAAACAAACAAACAAACAAACAAACAAACAAACAAACAAACAAACAAACAAACAAACAAACAAACAAACAAACGAACAATAAATTGTTGCAACAAAGTGATGAAGTTGTCATAACTGTATTGTGAGCCTTACTCGTCATCGCTATCGGCGGAACGTGCACTTGGGAAGCGACCACCCTTCTTACGAAGCGCAGCACGCTGTGCACGGCTGAGTTTCTGACCTGGCTTGCGGGTCAAGAGAGTCTTCTTGCTTGAACTGAAAGCCTCCTTGAACAGATCCACGGAGTGCTTGTTGCGCTTATTGAGCGCAGTGGGATCGAGTGGAATGTAGGCATAGGGCTCATGTGTCTGGTGCTTCCTACGAGCGTCACCAGCACCCTTCTCAGAGGCGTATTGATGGCCGAGCTTCTTGGAAGCATCACGCTCCCGAGCGGTCCTCTGAAGTTGACGATCGTGGTCGTCACTTTCCTCTCGACGACCGCGCTTGCCGAACAGGCTCTCCCCGTCGTCTGTGTCACGTCTCTCGCGCTCCTCTGCCTCTATCTGCTTCTGGAGCGCAACAAAGTCGAGCTTTCCGGACTTGGTCATAGGTACCGCGCCACCCATATCGTCATCATCGATTCCTTGGCGACCTGCAGGTCGGCCATGCTTTGCTTGAATGAAGTGGGCTGCAGATGGATCCGCGAGGTCCACATCATCGTGAATGATAACGTCGAGGCCGCGGTCCTTCTTGCGTCTCTTGGATGCCTCATGCTGCTGCTTCATGCGCTGGTTTTTGGCAATGCGAGCAGCGAGAACGTCAGCGGCAGTACGACCTTCGATTTCATCATCAGAGACGTCATCATCTCGCAAAACGTCTTCGAACGTCTGAGGCATAGATGATCCCAAACCGATACGACCCTGAGTGCCAAGGCTGACGGCTGCAACACGAGGATCCAATGCAAGTTCATCTGTTGAGAGACCCTTGGCGGCAGCCCGGGTCTTATTGCGCTCATTCAGCATCTCCAATCGCTGACGGTGAAGGCGTTCATTCACCTTGCGGATGTGATCGACGAGACGTTGATCTGATGCTGGGCATGCGTTGCGAACGGGCTCAACTCCTACCTTCTTGATAAGGATAGAAACGAGGGTGCGCACCTTGCCCTTGAAGCGCGCCTTGAACTCGGGAGAGAAGCCAGTGACGCCCTTCATGATGTCGCCAACGTACTTGACGCAGAGTTCTGGTGTCAGCGTCAAACATGCAACCTTGATGAAGCCAAGCACGGCTTTGACGATTTCGCGAGTGCGGTATTGAAGCATGAGCAAAGCCGTCTCAAGTATGTTTGTGATGACTACTTGCGGAATTCGAGTTCGGAACTCAAAGATGAGACGAGCCAATGCTGTAACAGCAGCTGACTTGAGCAGGGGGGTTGCTGACGCAAATCCGGCTGCAATGATATCAAAGTACTCCTTCACCGGCGAACGCAGCGCCTCCTCACCAAAGAGTGGAGTGTGGGTGCTGTCGAGGATGTAGCCGCAAACACCACGAATCAGGGCAACGGAACTCTGGCGCGCATTCAGTGATAGATCCTTCATTCCGAGCAAAGCCTCACTGAGAATTTCTGGGAGCGCTTCACGCACCTCTTCGTGGTCAAGCACGTCAGGGATATTCTTGAAGACAGCTTCGCATGCTGACATACGAGCTGCAGCACTACCTGGTTGCAAACTGTTCGCGCCCTGCTTTACGGCGTCGAGGATCGTCATCCAGTTCTCACGATAATAAACCGGGTTGGTCGTGGCCAGCTTGGTAATGACCTGGTATGCCTTGCGTTGCATCATGTGGTCAATGTCGTGAATGCAAGGAAGTGTAACCTGGGCAATCTCGGCAAGTTTCTCTGTGGGTAGAGCCGGCATCATTGCAATAAGGATGTCGAAGAGCGAGCGCGCTGATGTCACGTAACCGGACATGGCATCGCGCTGCATTCGCAGCTCTCGCTTGCGCGCGCGAGCAGATTTCTGGGCCTTGTGTTGCTTGATCGCCTTGCTCTTGGACGATACTGACATGCTATCCTTGGACTCAGGGTCTTCCTCTTCTTCCTGATCGGATTCGTCAGACTCAGAGTCAGACTCGTCGCCACTGTTGGCGTCGCTCTCATCGTCATCGCCATCATAGTCTGCACCACGACGAGTGCTCTTGGCAGCGCGCTTAGCCTCGTCGCGGTCGACCTTGAGACGTGTACCGCGCAAGTTCTGCTCAGCGGCCTCCTTCGCCTCCTCAGCCTCGAGCTCCAGTCGACGCGCCTCGAACTTCTTGGCAACCTCCGCCTTCTGAGCGAGAGTGGACTTGAGTTTCTCAAGTGCCGTTTCGAACAGCTTGACCTGAACACCCTCGGGTGCAACGCGCATGTACGCAACAGTCGTGTCCAGGACGAGCTCACGAGCCTTGAAGGTCTCGCTCGACGAAATGTTGAAAAGAATGGGGAGGAAATACTGAGCAAAAGGAGCAATAGCAGCGAGGTTCGCACTGGCTTGCTCAATTGTTAAAGGGCATGGGGTGAGCACACGAGCCTTATAGCGCTCGGCCTCGACTCCATAGTAAGACAACTCTTCCACGGCATCGACGTTGTGGGCCTCCTTGACATTCTTCTTTGTCTTGTCCTTGCCGCGCTTGCCAGCTCCGTGTTCATCGTCATCGTCCTCACTATCCTCATCGGCTTCCAAATCTGAATCCTTATCAGAGTCGGAATCAGAGTCCGAGTCGTGGCCACCACGGTTACCCTTCTTCGCATTGTTCTCTTCTACCACTTCCTCATCAACTTGTGCATGGAGCAGGTACTCCGCCTCGTTCTTGCCCCACAGACCCTTGGATACCATCAAGTTGCGAGCGCTCAGAACACGCAAACCCTTCATGATAGCCTTTTGTACGCTCTCATCACCTGCGTGGGTGAGGAACTCCGTCAACTTCTTGGCAAACTTCTTTGTAAAGGCCGTGGGCACGTCCGCGGACAGATCACAGAACGCTGGGAAGCAGTCCCAAGCCTGCTCTGAAAGTCGACCAACCATCGCTGCCTCATAGCGAGTGTTCTGATCATTAGAAAGGTATTCGGAAATTTGTGCCTGAGAGAGGGCCACGGGGAGAATGGTCTCGATCCATGTGCTCAACTTGGCACCAACGACGTGCTTCGAGAGTAAATCAAGAAGCCAAGGGCGTCCTTGTGCATACTGAGCGACAAGCAGTTCTGGGTCTGTGATTTCACTTGGAAGGTTCAAAGGCAGGTGCTCAAGCACGGCTTCAGGTCCCGCGGAAGTAATGAAAGCGCCAATTACGTACTCAACACCGCTCTTGACTTCCTCAGCGCTGTTGGAGATGTGCATGGTGTCGAGGCGGGTGAGGATAGGGCCGAGAAGTGGGGCAGCTGCAGGGGTCATTCGTGACGCCAACGCGTGTACAATCGCGAAGACTGATGGCCAGGCAAGGCGATACGCATTTCCGAGCAATCCGATGCACTGAACAATCACGTTCTCGAGAGGGGATAGTCCTGTTTCGTCCTCATCTTCTGCTGCTGCTGCTGCTGCTGCTGCTGCTGCTGCACCAGAGCGCGCTTGCATTCCCACGAGGCTCACCGCAGCGTTAACCATATCGGCATCAATCACAGTGCGGACAATGTCGCGCATTGCTGCAGCTGCACTGGCAATCACCAGTGGGAGGCGGGCGAGTGAAAGATACTTAGCCAGATTTGCAAAGATCTTGGGGAGCAGTGAGTGCGCATGTGTAGGTGAGAGAGCGTACAGGCGAGCAAGGCCTAATCGGAGCATGCGGGCGTAAGCCTGGACGGTGTCAGTGTGTTGTGGTTCAGGGGGGATCGATGCGAAGGTATTGATCAGCTCCACGATGAGTGGTGCGTCCAAAGCCACGCGTTCTAGATCCTTTTCACGTGCTTGCTTTGCATCATCATCCATAGCATCGGCCTGGTCGTCGCCTTCCGGATTGCTGGCCCGTCGGTCCTGTTCGAAGAAGTAGGGATCTTCAAGCACTGGTGTGTCATCATCCGTGGCATGCGTGTGGTGCAACTTCGAGCGGCGAATGTATCGCGTTTGCACACCCTGAATGAAGAGAGCTGAAAGGACACGGTAGACTTGGATCTGCAGAATGTGCATTTCGGGCTCTGCAGCGAGTGTGGCAAGGCGCGTGAACACTGAGATAATAGCAACGGGGGGCAGGAGGTAGATTGTGGTCTGGAGCAAGCCGCAGAGGTAGAGGGCCTCCAGATAAGAGTTGCGGTTGCGGCTGGGCTTACATTTGTCCAATTCATGCTCCACAATGCGAATGAAAGTCTGCGAAACTGACTTGGGAACGCCCTTACCGTTGGGGGACTTGAAATGCATCAACAAAAGGTACGAGGTTGCGATGCGTTGAGCCTGCTGTCGGATTTTGGGACGCGAGTCAAGCGCAAGAATTAGGACCGCTGAGAAGAGCTTATTGGCAAACTCTCCCTTACGGGTCGTATGGTCCAGCGCTCGCATGTAAGGCATGACGGTGTTCAAGGCGTACTTAAGAATACCAGCGTTCTCCACACACAGCGTCATTGCATCTAGGATGGCTTGTCCAACGACCTCGCCGCGCGACTGGACAATCGCGGGGGAGATCATGCCGAGCACTTTCTCGAGCAAGAACAGATGCGCCGCGATTTGATCTGGCTCCAAGACGCCTTGTCCATTGCGGATAAGGTTGAACTCCTGTTCGAGAGCGGTAACGAACGTGCCAAAATAGGCAATCACACCCTTGGGCGAGTTTGCGATACTCGGTGTGATCGTCTCCGTCGCCGCATCGAGAATGAATGCAGCCTTCTTCAATACCGAGTTCTCCGAGGTGGCCAGGGCGAACACACGCACAAGCGGGTTGGTTGCGTAGGCTAGAAGCATAGATGGTGTCGTAGATGTCAAGTCCATAAGTCAGGTTGAGTCGCAGTCACGCTATATATACAAACCACTGCATTCCACACTAGATCCGAAGCTCGGAGAGACGGGCTTACGTACCCTCAGGCGAATTTTCATGCATGTCCTCGGTGCTCATGATGTCAAGAGGCTAGAGAGGGGTTAGAATCCATATTCAATCAAGTGAGCTCGGTGGCGCTATGCCGCGAAGCAGCGTGTTTCGGGGGTGAAACCCGGGTCGTGACCCACTCGGGGGCCGGAAAACAGACCCGCGCAGCTCATGAAGACATGACAGTGGAATAACGACATAGGAGGTAGGTAGCCGCAAGACTAGGACACTCATACATCCGATCAACTCAGTGCCACAACATGCATAACCCTGCCATTTTAACCCATCAACAATGATACATGCGTACGGCATTTCGCAAATTTCCGGGCCAGGACACTTATCGACCAGACTGGACAGCGGAGCAGTGAGCTCATGACACACGGGTAGACACAACACTCTAGTCAATCTCACTGCACACACAGCACAATTTACAAACAGCTACAGATGTTATCGACTAAATGGCTTGTTTTATAGACCTAGCTTTGCACAATCAAAAGGAATGTCCTGTTCCTTGTGATTCCCCAAGCAGCGATGGTCACCGCCGCTTGGCACCATACGCCACCCTAGACATCCAAATGCTAATTTACTTGTTACAGGGATGTTAGCAATTTAGATGCTGGAGGGGTAGAGCATGACGCGGAGGGTCTTGGCCATAGCCTGACCGGGGAGGTTCTTGTTGAAGAGAGCACGGACGTGACCGTTGGAGCCGTGAGGACGAGTGATCTTGCCCCAAATGACACTATAGATGAGGAGTCGAAGGAGAACATGCAGCAGAAGTAAGTCGGAGGTTCAGTCGGAAAAGGATTCCATCTCGAGGTATGACAAGGAAAGTTCTAGATTCACGAGTTGTGTTCATCATACGTACCGAGCCTTGCCACCCTTGACCTGGTAGAAGTAAGCAACGCGCTTGCCCTGGTAGAAGCGACTAGATGTAGGGGGAATGCGGAGAATATATGCAAATAGATGTAAGCGGTGTGATGATTCACGGGTATGCATTTGTCTATCCGAAGTGTCACAGGTCCGAGTCGGTTGGGAGCCAAGAGCAGTTGCGCTCGCTGAAGTCCGCCTTTGCGAGTAGAGCGCAGAAGTCATCGTAAGACATCAGGAGAAGACGATCTCCTGTTGCCTCTGTACCAACACACGGCCGTTCTGTAGCCACGGACGTATATCCTTCTCCTCGTCTGCTCGCATGACTCCGCAACTGGGCTTTCGCTCTCGTGGAGCCATAGGGCGCGATGCGCTCACCGTGACGGGGGCCAAAATAGGCCCCCCGTTGTCGAACTAACGCTCACAGCCACCTGGCTAGGTCTCCACGGCTCGCAGTGGCGTCGCGAACACTGCCTGGATCGTCTCGCACTGTCACTTTTTCCTTCCGTCGGTTTGGGACGGGGTCTATTGCATCCCACACACGTCGGATCGCATCAGTAGTCAGTCAAATGGAACGTACGCAGCCTTGGTGTCCTTGCAGCCCTCGATCTGGATGAGGTGGCCCTTGTTCTTCTGGTTAGCAAGGCTTCGGGTGTGACCCACGAAGACTGCGTTTGTGAAGAGACGGGGGGCGCGCTTGGTGGTCTTCTTGACAGCCTTAGTCATCTGCACGGTTGATATAAGAAAGCGAGACGTATGCGGATCGATGTGAGTGAATTGTAAACGTGGTATGTCCCACTAGGGCAGTCAAATCGTATGATAAGCCTCCAGGATGGTGGGTACAAATCGAGCACAGATTAACTTTGTCGTCCATTCTCTCAGTATTACGAGGGTAGCATTGTAAAATAACACATAGGGTATAATACCGCACTGGTTTATCTATCCAACCATAGCATTATCACACCCCAAGCACAAGCCCATGCGCGCATACAACGCTCCAAACCTAACCCTCACGGCGTCGTTTTTTGCCGGGACTGGCCTACCTTCTGTCGGGGTCGCTGGCGGTCTGGGCTTGGCTGGGGCAAAGTTCCAAACGGGTTCCAAATTTTGGAACCAGGTTCCAAAAGTTTCGCCCCCGGTTCCAAATCGTCCACAGGGGTTCCAAATTTGAATTTTGCTGGCGAGGCCGATTTTGATGTATCCCAAATCCAGGCCAGGACCTTTGGCCCCAGACGACGAAGGCGACGACGACGGAGGGGGTATTCCGACACCCCCGACTCCGACCCGGGACCGGAGAAGTTCGAATTCGAGCGGTTTTTAGTGATTGAATTCCATAATGTTTGGCATTGAATATCGGGGCCGGGGTGCATTATTCTACTGAGATAAATATGGAATATACTTCAGGGCCCGGTTATGAAACGATCTTAACCCCACACATCTCCACACATTCCCGGCTTCAACTCGAATATGACCCCGCAAGATGAACCCACTTGACACTTGTTATTGAATCTCCTGGCAATTGACCGTTTGCCCCCGGTTTCAGCACACGCAGGACTGGACTCGGACCTGACTCTCTGCCCGGAAGATAGCTCGGTCTCGTATCATCCGCATGGTCACATTGGATCTTCGCTCACTCCTCCCGCTGCGCCCTTGTGATGACCTGGTCTAGGCAAGCTCAGAAACTCCTCGCCACTCGCTCTGTGCCACTTCTCAAGCGTGCACGGCCCCGAGATGCGAGCTGAGTAAGTGAAGTCGCTGTCTTCAGGAGATAGACTGTAGATACATCCAGTGTAGTCTATACAACTGCCTCTGCGCGGCTCCTCTCGTTGCGGAGAGCGATAAGAGTATCCCCTCCCCTCCCCTCACTTCATCTCGTAACCTTCTGTTAGCTATCTGTGATTCATTCAATCCATCCATCTCAGCGCTGCAGTTACCTTTCAGAAGTTAACTTAGACCTATCATGCAGAGTTGGATTATTGGCGTTTTGCTCGCCTTCTCTGGTTCGTGTGTGTCTAATCTGGGCGTCAACTTACAGAAGCTGACCCACAACCGACTCAAACAGGAGTATGAACTCACAGGCAAACGACCAGGCTCAGCCTACAAGCAGCCCATGTGGCTGCTTGGTCTGACGTGTGTCATTGCGGGCTCCGTGGCAGACCTGGTCTCGTTCGGCTTCGCTGACATGTCGTTGCTTGCCCCGCTCGGCGCGATGACCCTCGTTGTCAACCTCTTCTTCGCTCCTTGCTTCTTGAAGGAAGGGTTGACGAAGCGCGACATTATTTGTACGCTTATTATTCTTGCAGGAACAGTCCTCGCAGTTGCATTTGGTTCCAAGTCCGAGAAAACCTATACGCTTAGCACACTGGTCAAACTGTATCAAGCACCTCTTTTCATTGTATATGCGTGCCTCTTCGTCCTTTTATGTTCGGGTATCTTTTGGTGGTACCGCGGGCTCAAGAGACGCCGTAAGCGCTGCCAGGAACATCCCTTGGACGGGCGCATTGAAAAGTTTGTCTTCCCATTCCTGGCTGGCTCGTTCGGTGCGCACTCTGTGCTTTTTGCCAAGTCTACCGCCGAGGTCTTCCGTATGACCTTCAAAGGTAACAACCAATTCAAGTACCCAGGCTCGTACTTCTTTGTTGCCCTCCTGCTATTTTTCTTACTGTTCCAAATGCACTTCCTCAACATGGGTCTTGCTCGGTGTGATGCACTCTATGCTGTCCCAGTCTATCAGGTGTGCTGGGTGATTATGGGCTGCGTGGTTGGCTTCATGTACTTCCAGGACTACAGAACGATGACCAGTCTCTCCCTTGGTATGTTCTTCGTGGGTGTCGGTGTGACAGTCGCGGGAGTTTACATTCTCTCACAACGATACTCACCCGAGAACGTGAGTGACAAGCCAGTCATTGGTCAGAAGGCCGCTCGAAAGCTGTCCATCACGGATGTGGAGGGTGGTACCATCCAAGCACACCACGTCATTGTGGAAGGTGATCCCGACCTGGAGCTCACGCTTGCGGAACAAGCAGAAAAGGACCTGTATGCCAAAGCACGAGCAAACATGCGCATGCAGAGTGTCGATGACAGAGCCTCGCTGCTTTCCGGGAAGCAGCACACCCGATACACACGACTCTCGGACGCAGACGAACCAGAACACATTACGGCAGCACGAGCGTCTCTGCTTCAGAATGACCAGCTCGCAAGTGTTGAGCCAGGCCCAATTACCGCAGTGGGTGCTCGAATCTCTACTCCTGGCAGGAGCGCGACCGCGTCTCAACCAAAAGGTGAACAGTTTGATAGCGAAGAGGAGACGGCATACGGCTACATCGCACCAATGGCTATTATTGAGGGTCTCACGTCGATTTTTGGTGCTCCACTCGCCCCGCGTTCGCGAGCCCAGTCCTATGCGCCACAGTCAGATGAGAGCCCACGTTTGGAGGCGATTGAGATTGGAGAAACCACGACTCGTTCGACTCCAGCGCATGCCACTTTGTCGCAGGCAGAGAACCTTCCGGCCAAGGATATAGTAGCGCAACTTGTGCTCGATGCTAATATCAGCGCATCTACCACGCTCTCTCAGGGAGCCGCGACACAAACAACTGAAGAGCAACCGCCCGATGCGATTAAAGTCAACGTGGCGGAGGAGGATATGTTTGCGGCCTCTAAATATGACCTAGATAACGATCTTATTTCGCAGATTGGAACTCCGCTCAACACGCCTGCGACGACAATTTTCGATGAAGCAGAGCCGTCTGCCGCTTCCGCGGAAGTTACGGCAGCAGCAGCAGCAGCTTCAGCAGCAGCAGCAGCAGCAGTGACGAGCAATTCCGAGACCAAAGGTCAGGACAACCCGACGACTGTCCCGATTCCAGCAAAACTTGACGCTTCTCCCCCTTCGACTGCTGCAAAGCCAGGTAGGAAGCAGAGGGAGTCAAAGGGCAAAAAAGGAGGAGCCATCCAACAGACTAAGAAGGACACTTCTGTTACAAAGTCTTCAGGTAGTGGTGAGCTCAACCTCGAAGCCACTGGTGTGGATGTTGACGAAGTCATCGCATCGGTGGAGGCGAAGTTGCAATCGCAACCTGCGAGTGCCATTCCTGAGACCCGCCTTGACGAAGACGAGTAATGAGTGGTTTGATGAAGACGCTTCATCTGTACTGGCAGCACATGGCAACACATGGCAACACATGGCAACACATGGCAACACATGGCACTTACTTTGATCTAATCACTCGTTTTCTTTCCTGTAATGTGATTGATGTCGATTACCACGTTATCTAGTTTATCCAGCTTTACGATTCATACTGCTAGCGCTTCACATTACTACCCCCGTGTCCATGATCCTCTCTATCACTTCACCCCGTGCATGATTTTCGGCAATGACTACGAGTCTAACGTAGGTTTGCTCTTTGTTGGATGTTTTTGTTTTGACCTGAACAGGCCTTGCACATGTATCAGCGCAACTTGCTTCAGGCATTCTTATCTCCCGACGCATCCTTGTCTCCGATGTTGCATGTTGTTCGTCCCGCGCTTCTGTAGTAAGGATTTGGTCAACAGCAAGCATAGACACCACTTCTCACACAGGTTCTCTCTTAATGAATAAATTAAACGTCGCGATGGTTGGAACTATTATACAAAACAGTTTTATTTCAAGAACGTTACACGCACTCGCTTTTCGCAGAGTTACTGATGTTGTTGCTGCTGTCGGGGCTCGTCATCCCGCTTTTGCTCATCCTCCGTGGTCTTTTTCACTCTCTTCGGATCCGCCTGGAGTTTGGTGACTAATGCATCCAAGCCTTCAGAATGCACAGGAGAGAGCAGCCGATGGGTCGCCACGACTGGTTGATGCATACCAACCTGCCCGGTGACACGGCTTTTGAATTCACGTACCATGACCCGAAAGGAGGCTGAGAGGTAGTATCCGTATTTGAAATGGCAAGCAATGCCTTTGGATGAATTCAACGCTCTAGGCAGACTCGAAACAAGAGATGAATCCGCCAGAGCGAGGTCACGTAGTGACGGGACTTTAATCTCAACAGGCTGGAAGATACAACTTCCATCATCCTTATCCTTTTCAAGCGAGACAAGGCTTGTCCAGGAAGTTCCGATGAGTGTCGCACACCGAGTCCTCTGAGCAGGTGAGGATACGCGAATGGAAAAGACCTGAGTATGCGCAGCAGAGCGTGTCGCGCTGAGAAGGGCATACTCACCACCTGGTCGCCAATTGGCATACACAGAGAGAGGGAGCAGCATTAATGCACGAGTGATCGAAGGGGAAAGGCCGAGCTCCCGACGAAGCGCTTCAAGTGGGGCAAACGGCAAGCCACCAGCTACATGATTGCCGTTATCACCAGACGGTTCGAAATACGTGGTTTCTTCTAGCATACTGGCAGTAAAGATGCCTTCAACATCATAACCGAGCGAATGCATTGACTCTTTGTGAGGAGAAGAGGTAACCCTGTAAAGATTCAGACGGCTAAAAGTCGTCATCGCGTCTTCGCTCGTTGAGAGCGCACCGCTCGAAGGTGAGCGAGTCAGGCCATCTCCCCCAACTGGTCCATCACTCATGCCCTCTTCTGTTTGTGACCTGCTTTTTTCGATCGATGCCCATATGTCAGCCATTTTTAGAACTCCAGTATGCTCCTGTTGGCCAATGGCCAACACACTTCCTCGAGGCACGATAATCGTTTGTAACAAGACTTCATCATGTTGCTGATGGATCCCGAATCTTGTCCTCAGCGCTGCCGAGTCCTCCCCAGTTGCAGTAAATACAAGTTCATCACCACTCACGCGTGGTAGCTCAAGCGCCTCTGCTTTCGGCACGGGCAGCGCGTTACCTGTGGGCTCCGCGGCTAATGTTCGCGTGGGTTTGCGTGGCTCGACTGAACCAACAAGTCCAACACCAGCGGGTACTGGAAGTGGCGCAGAGGGCAAAGTACCAAAAATGCAGTAGAGCACTGTAGTCTCTTGCTGGTCTGTGCGGGGCTTTGTCTCTTTGCTTTCCGACCCAGCCGCGTCATCATCCGCATCGTCATCGTCTGTCTTCTCTCGAGCTATGGGCGAGGGCTGGAGCTCATCTGGTTGAAGAATGCCGTCAGTGCGCATCGGGCGAACAGGAGTCACCACATACACGGGGAGTGGTAAGGGGAACAAACCGTATGGGTTGTATCCAGGACGAACGAAGCACCGTCGCCACGGGCCCGATGAGACGGTGTAGCATCCGATACCATAGACGAAGTTGCGTAGAGGGATCCATGCAGCTTGTGGTGGAGGGAGTGACAAGAAGCGTGTCCATTCTGGAAAATCACGACTCCTACTACTGCCACTACTACGACCACTACTGCTGATGGCACTACCGTCTCCGCTGTTACCACTGCGACTCCTATCTCCGCAATCATCGACATGTGCGTCACTAGTGCTCGTGCTATCGTTGCCACCGCAGCTGCTACTCGATGCTGAGTCAGACCTAGCTGCTGATGGAGCTGGCGGAGCTGATGGAGCTGATTGAGCTGGCGGAGCTGGCGGAGCTGATGCACCGGTGTCAGAGCCAGCGTCAGCACCCGTGGTGGTTCGGGCTTGGTGAGTTTTAATTACAGGGCCCACGTGTTGAGCATATGCGGCCAAGAGCGAAGCGGGAATCCACGCCGGACGGTCAGCGAAGAGACCCATAAGCACGGCTGCTGACAACAAGTGCAGTTGGGAAGCACTTGTAACGATCGCATCGACCAGGACTGGGAGATTGGGATACACTTCGCCGAGCGGTTTGCCCTGCCAGGTGCATTGATAAAGCAAAAAGCGTGCCTCCAAGCATACTGCAACATACAATGATTGTGGATTATCAGGGTTGAAGTCGAACCAATACTCTGGGATCCATGAGGTGTAGCCATTCCGCCGAAGCTCTTGCTTTTCCCTATCACTTACTTTTACCAAAGCGATGCCAGCGAAGTTGGGGAATCTGGTCAGACTCTCAGGATCGCTTAGGTCCAACCCACTCGGGCCTTTCAGTCGACCAACCCACCGAGTTGTGTTCGGCAGCTGAATTGCAAAACTACCTTTCAGTACTGAGGGAAGCACTTTGAGCGCAGGACCTGCGATATCGATTGTGGGTAGCCCTGCTGCGTAGAAATATGCGTCTTGAAGTCGCTCAAGTTCGGTCATAGCAGCTTGGTAGAAGCCGGCCGGAATAGAATTACTGGACCTGGACCTGGAGCTTGAAGCTGAGCCTGCACCTGAACCTGAGGCTGAACCTGAACCTGAACCTGACGTTGAACTTGACAACTCATCCAGAATGCGACGTACTGCGCTCGGGCCAAGACTTGAGGCCAGCTCAGGCGCTGTCAGCGCTCGGAACCGGGGCTCTGGGGGAACCCCACTTGGCGAGTCAGGTGGCTGGTCAACTCTCTTCACTCCTAAAATGCGGTGGGTGTACGGGGTCTGACACTGTATCCAAACATAAGGAAGGGTGCGTTTTGCATGAGTGCTTGTTATATCCGTCACATGCCGCCCCTTTGTGTCTGTGCACGCAATCTCGGTCTCCTTCTCCGCAAGTGCTGACAGTCGAGCAAGAGTCGTTCGATTAATAGGGTCCGAGCTGCGTAACAGCTGAGTCGGTTGAGTGGCCAAAGTGGACAGCCCCGTACTCCACCGAGAAGACGGCCACGCACTCTTGGTCAGCAAGGGATGGATATCCTTCGGAACGAACACGATCGGTTTGTCGCCTCCATCGGACCCGCGGTTACATGCCAGCATCTTTCTGACCAGGCTAGTACGAGCAGACCAAGCCATATCCCGAAGTCCCTCTGACAGGTCCTTCATCTGATGTGTTCCCACAGCGAGCCTGGCACTCCTAAAGTGCTCCGATACACGCGCGAATGCAGCATGTAGAGGAGTTTCATGCTCCTCATGCTTCGCCTCCTGGTCCTTACCATGCCTTTGCCGAGCATCCGCTTCCGCCAGCGCCCGAGCTGTCTCAGGCATCCTCACTGGCATCGCCTCGAATTCGGCCAGAGATCTAGGCAAGCCCCGTAGGCCTGCCTGCTCGAGAGTTTCCTCGTCAATAGTTCCGGATTCGGCTGCATATTGCTGTCTGCGGGCTTCAGGGATGCCGATACCCTCCTCAGCATCGAAAGCCTGAAAGTCTGCTGGCTGCGGAAACTTGACGACACTGGAAAACTTGTTAAGAATAGTCGTCGACTCGGTCTTGGCGGTGAAGACCTCCATTTTTCCAGGGATGTCTCCCTGAGGGTGCCGAATAACAGTGGTGGTCCGTTTTGTCCTTCGAATTCTAACGAGGTAGTAGTGCCCATCCTGCTGCGCGCCAATGATGGGCCTCATACCTGGGTGCGAGCCAGGCCGCGAGAGCTAAAATTGACCAGGTGCGGAGGGAGAAAGCAGGTCCAATTGCAGGGTAAGTGTGGGCCGATGCCAGCAGAAACATGCGAATAAACGCACACATACATGTCAATCACAGCGACGGTTGACCATCATGGATCTCGCACAGATTGCTTCATAGAACGTACCGGGATTAGAGCTGGCGCAGCAGCATCTCGAGCTTCGAATAGTTGCGCGAGCTTCACCGGACCACCCAGTGCGACAGTCGCCTCGCGGGGGTCGGCTTCAGGTGAGGGGTATTCAATACATAGAAACTGACGATCTGTCATGCTTCCACGTGCCCTCACTCCACGTGTTTCATGCAATGTGCTAATGTAAATCCGACCGAATCGAAATGATTCCATCCTCCCGGTGGATGGTATTACCAAGGCCCAGGCCAGGACGGATAGCTGCACAGTCTGACCCGTGACAGGATTTGAAGCTGGTCATATGCGCTGTGACGAGATTTGGAGGATTTAGTAAAATCGATTTCATGCTGTCCAGTCTGTCAGGTATTTATTCTTGCTCTGGAAACCAGTTCCTAAACCCCCCGCACCGCTCAGCTGCGGCTTCTACCCCCTCCACACCACTTCGTCACGTCGACCGACTCGCCCAGGCTGAGTTTGGATACTTGCGGGGAGGAAAAAATTGTCTGCAACCAAGTTCGAAACCCGCATAACACAAGCAATACACGCGATCTTGGCGCGTGGTGAAAAGCGAGACAGACGCGTAGACTGAGGTCTTCTAACGCTGTCACCATCTCGGGATCGCGACTTGACTTGGTAGCCATTCAAGATCTTGCCGTCAAACGATTCGAACGAACGAACCAAGCCAGCTGGCGAGCGATAGTCGGTAGGGGTTTCGCCGCATCGGTCAAGAGATTGCACGCGCGCGTCGCGCAGGCTTCGCCGCACGGAAAACAAGTCGAGCTGGGCTAAGGCACGCATCTCCTGGCCGGATCCTAGTATCCCAGTAGCCGAAGCGCACAGGAACTCCGTCGGCAATCCGATTCCTGTGACGTTGTGTGCGTGAGTGCGTGCGTGCGTGCGTTGAACATCGGTATAAGCACCACCAGCACCGCACTACCCTTGAAAAAGCAGTACTCGAAACAGCTGATCACGACATTGTGGAAGTACCGAAGCCGTTCTGAGTCCCAGATCCGACCGAACGACGAAGCTCACGTAACCTCACCATGCTATGGATCTACGTCACTTTGATCACATGCATCGTGTGGATCTTTGGATGGTCACTCTATATAGTAGCTGAGGTCACTGTGCCTCCCTCAACGCAGGGCTATTGCAAGCGACTCAACCGCGTGACTGTCATCGAATGGGTGTCGCAGGGACTCATATCCCTGCTGCTGCTGTTCTTTGGCTATCACGCCTTGGGCATTATCTCATTCCCAGTCGCGCTCTGGCACTGTGTGAGGCATCTTCAAGTTGGCCCGCCGTTTACCCCCCACGATGTCCACAAACTTTCTTTTCGAAATCGTATTTCTATGCTTTACACGTGTAAGATGGTGTTCTATGCGATCGCCTTCCTTACACTGTGCTTCAACGCAGGCGTCTACTTGATGGAGGTGATTCTTTCTCAACCCATTCGTCGAATGTTGTCTTAATCGGATGGGTATCATTAGTTGCTTGCCATGGTCAGGTTGGGGATCATATTCACTCTGCTACATAACCCATGCTTATTTCGGAAGTCCCCACCAAACCATGCGCTGGCCTGAGCCCTCCTTGGTCCAGACTGCCAGGGATACCCTCTACTCAGTGTCCCATTCGCCGTCTGGTCAGTTCCTACAAGAGCGTTACTCACACCAGGCACGGGCGATGGATTGTAGCGATGGCGGCTCTAGTGCATTGTTGTTTCCTTGTGCTGCGCCATCTCTCAGTACTGTTGTGTGCTTTTCAACTGTTTCGCATAACAATCACCCTGATGTCCTTGATTTAATACGCCCCTGCAGCTTTATGACACTGCAATGTTGCACATCTGCATACCCTAAGTTCTCATTTCTGCTTTTCATCAGTGAGCTAACCACTGTTTGTACAGAGTCCTCGTTCAAGTCTCTTCCCATTGCCATCGCCCCATGTTCCCCATCCCAGCAATCCCAACCAACCCAATCGCGAAGAGCTTCCTCCTTGCCCGAAGCCTCGTCTACAGCCACGGCGTCTTCCTTCTTCCCTCTGTGACATTTGCTACATCAGCTATAGTTTTGTTTCGTTCTGCATGATTCTCTCTACACACTAAGGAGTGTTTTCGTTTCTTTGCCCCCAACTGTAAGCTGTCGCTTGAGGAGTGGCTCACACTCGCCGCTACCAATGCTGCTGTTCTGGTCAGCACATCAGGTGAGATGACTAATATCTCAAGTATTCACACAGCCCCCGTACACAACATTTCATGCCACATCCTTCAATTTCATAAACAGCATGTGAGGCATCGCTATAGCTTCGAAGTCGATTTATGATTTATGATTCTGTAGGAGAGCGACCCCTGAAGAACGAGGGAAGTCATAATGATGGCACAATGCCTCTAACGCAGAGGCTTCGCCCTGACCAAGACCAAACGTGGAAGCTGCAGCTGCAGTCTTTGGCCGGACCACTGCATGAGCTGATCGCAGAGTTCAAGAGCATTTTCCAATCGTACCGGTGTACTCCTGAATTGGACCATACGTGCATCAGGTGCTGCAGGTGATTCTACGGAAGATTCGTATTTTAATGTTGCGTCATACCGCGCCTGATGTAATCATGTACCATAAATCATGATCACATCTCGAGCGGCCGGGGTGGAGCGAAGCGGCTGATAACAACTGCACCCGGGTGGATGGCCTCCCTCCTCCCGCCCGATTTTGACCGAATCTTTGACCAGAGAGACCAAATGTGGATTTAAATCCACGAGAGTAATGGGTTGAATTGGGAGGGTTGCCGATGGGTGTGCATAATATATATAATGAAAATCTGTAGATCATGGGTATTAGATCCCATTTCATGATTCCCACCCCTGCAATATCCCTCATACCATCACCAGATTTAGGCCCGAAGAGCTAAATCACTCACCACACACAAAAGTACGTCGCATTCTGTGTCCATTTCGCATGAGCGTAGGCCCCTGGCGCGGGCTATGCCCCCTTATTCCTCCTTTACACTGCATATAGAATCTGCACTCACCGTCGGATTCGACCGATCTTGCCTTCCTTCCTGCGAAATGTAGTGGGTGTTCCTCGCTTCTTCAGATGGCTCAGCGAGCGCTACCCAATGATCAATCAGGCCGCGGGCAACGGCGTAAAGCCCGAGTTCGACTGCTTGTATCTGGATATGAACGGTATTATTCACAACTCCATCAATCGTGGCGCGTCGCAAGCCGATCTATCCTTCGAACCGACCATGTATGAGAAGATTTACGCCTACATCGACAAACTGGTGAGCATTGTCCAGCCCCGCAAGCTGCTATTCCTCGCTCTAGATGGTGTGGCACCTCGCGCTAAGATGAACCAGCAGCGTCAGCGTCGTTTCCGCTCTGCTGCTGAGGCAAAGCTCGAACGCGATGCCGCTGCGGCACGCGGCGAAACCATTGTCGAGGACCCCTTTGACTCAAACTGCATTACCCCTGGAACACAGTTCATGGACAGACTCTCGGCACATCTGGAGTACTTCATTCGCATGAAGCTTCGTGACGATGCGCTGTGGCGAGGTATCCGAGTGATCTTTTCGGGTGCAGACTCAGTTGGTGAAGGTGAACACAAGATTCTGCGTTACATTAGAAACATGAAGATGCAGCCCGACTACGATCCCAACCTTAGGCATTGTCTCTACGGCCTGGACGCTGACTTGATCATGTTATCTCTGCTTTCGCATGAGCCACACATGGCGCTTCTTCGTGAAGAAGTCGTGTTCGGCAATGCTAAGAACAAGCTCAATCGTAAGGTGCTTGTCAAGCCGGATGAGTTCCAGTTCCTGCACATTTCCATCTTGCGTGAGTACCTTCAGCTCGAGTTCTCGGAGGCCGAGTTGAAGCTACCCTTCCCGTATGACTTCGAAAGGATTTTAGACGACTGGATCCTGCTTGCTTTCCTAGCTGGTAATGATTTCTTACCCAACCTACCTACCATGGACATCAGTGAGGGAGGTCTTGATCACCTGTACCAGTTGTACAAGCAAGTCCTACCAACACTTGGTGGTTACATTACACACTGGGGCAATCTGAATCGAGCTCGCTTCGAAGTGATTCTTCGCTGCCTGGCGATGCGCGAGGATCAGGTATTCCGCGATCGTGCCGCGGCAAAGGAGCGCGAACTTGAGAAAGGTAGCCGCTACGGTGGCTCTGGTCGCGATGGCCTTGGAGTTGCGGAGTGGGCACAGAACGGCATCGCAAAGGCGAAAATTGGTGGTCCGGATGTAGTTTCCCCTTCACCCGATTTTGACTTTGACGCCACCGTCGCGCAGACCGCAGCTGAAAGCAAGCGAAGACGTCGACGACGACTTGGCACCCTCGATGAAGATGAGGTTGGCGCTGAGGCTGTAGACGCAGATGAGGACGATGACACCGATGTGACTGACAAGTACGAGGAGTATGACGAGGTTTATCTCGATGGCAGCAAGCGTCGTGGTCGTGGGCGCAGCAAGAGCAAGACTCCTAGTCGTAGCCGGAGCCGAAGTGGAAGTCGGGGCCGTGTTAGTGCAAGTCGTAGCAGAAGTCGGAGTGCCAGCCGAGGTCGTGGTGACGAAGATATCAAGACCATGGGCTTTGTTGATATCCCTTCTACCGATGAAGAATACGAGGCGGATGACGATGATGAGAGCTCCACGGAGAACTTGTATGAGGACCCTCACCTCAATGCGCAGAACTATTACCGACGTAAGTTCCCTGAGTTCTTCCCTGGCACGGCTGAGAACGCTAAGCTCCCCGAAGAGCTCCGCAAGCTCGCTCCTGAGCAGCATGTCGACCGCCTGTGCGCAGCGTACATCGAAGGTATCTGCTGGTGCCTGAAGTATTACTACGCTGGTATCCAGTCGTGGCGATGGTACTACCCCTATCGATTCGTTCCTTTGGCATCGTCGATTCGCAACATTGAATCGTATAAGTTCAACTTTGAGTTGGGTCGTCCCTTCACTCCACTCGAGCAGCTCCTTGGTGTTTTGCCCCCCTTGTCCGCGTCGCTCTTGCCCGAGCCATACCGTCGCCTCATGCTAGACCCCACCAGCCCTATCAAGGAATTCTATCCCGAAGAGTTCGAGGTCGACATGAACGACAAGAAGAATTCTTGGGAAGCTATCGCTTTGATTCCATTCATCGACGAGAAGCGTCTCATTGAGGCGGTTCAGAGCATCGATCCCATGTCGCTCAGCCCACTGGAGCGCGAGCGCAATCGCACATCGGAGAAGTGCCTCCTGTTTACGTACGATCCCACGAATGAGAGTACCTACACTCCCCCCTCGCACCGCGTGAACCCCACATGCAAGCCCATCCAAATGTGTCGATCAAAGGTTCAGACCTTTAGTATCCCGCGCATTCCCATGGTGCCTGCATGGGCAGATGAAGACTTAAAGAAGACGCTTGAGGAGCTCGATCGTGACGATCAAGAGAATCTCTACGGTGGCAACCAATCACGCAAGGGTTCTCAGGTGTATGTATGTGAGGCAGACGCTGTCGAGAACCTGACTCTCGAAGAATTGAGTCAGAACTGCTACAGCGAGGGTCGTTTCTTGCCCACCATTGCTATCGGCTGCAAGATTCCGCTAGAAGGATTCCCCTCACTTCGCTATATCACTGTGGACTCAAGGCACTGGGCCACGCGTGAAGACCCTGAATCTAAGGCAGACTCTAATAACAATGACCTGACAGCAATTCTTGATGCTAAGGCTCGCATTGATGTGTTCGGCATGACTTCTCGCAAGGCTTCCCTTTGCTTGGGTCTCCCTCTCACACGTATCTCTCGCTTCTCAAATGCTACGAATGTTGTGAAAATTATCAAGGCTGCCGCGCCCAATGCTCGCTCGCCATCTGCAATCGCAGCTGGCTGCCCTCGTGTTTGGTGCGACTACCCCTACGTTCGCGAAGCGCTTGCTGTCAAGGTTGTTGACTCAAACGGTGAGTACGTCTTCTCATCTGCAGATGGGCATGCTCAATACCGTCCACTCACTCCCGACGCACAATATGACTTTAAGCTCACCGTCAACAAGATCGCCAAGGTTCTGAACACACGATGTGGTATCCGTGCGGGCAATATTACGACTGTCATCTATGCACGTCTTTTCGAAGGTATGGACCGATTACCAGACGGTAGCACGCGCAAGCGCTTCTCAAAGGAACTCACGCGCTTCCCTGCACAGCTCATCATCGTTGATGAACCATTCAAGGACCGACGATTCCTCGAATGCGAACCAGTCCCATTCGAGGAACGCTACAAGCCAGGCACCAAGTTCATGTATGTTGGTCGCGGCTACTATGGCTCCGAGGGTGAAGTGATCGAGATTACGAAGACAACGGAGCAGGCACGTGCTGAAGCTGCGAAGTGCAAGACTGCCGCCCAGGCCAGGAAGTGCGTTCCCACCGCACGTGTCAAGCTCACCGTTCTGCCACCTCCCAATGTCATGATTTACAAGCGTCTTTTGGAATCATCTGTTGCTAAGCTTGAGTTCTTCCCTTCGTACATGCTCGCCCGTGAGCTTGGTATCCCTGGTCATGTTTTGTCACAAGTCTGCACGACCGTGTCATTTGACCCTGGTAATATTGACGTTGGTTTGAATATCCGCTTCTCGCGACTTGGCCTCCAGGTGGCAGACTACGCTCGACGAGTTCGAGCCTGGGGTGGTGCATCAGAACTTGAAGCCGGTCAGCTTGACCGCACAACGAAGACCTCAATTGACATTAGCAAGAACAACCTCTTCGCTGACGCGTCTGAAACCCCAGAATCTAGCGGCTCTTCACCCGAGACTTCACCCCTTCCCTCACCAGACTCGAAGTACCGCGCAGGTGATGGTGAGCAATGGCACTACTCGAGCTTGACTGCAGTTGTGCTTGCCGAGTACATCAAGAACTTCCCTGAGATCTTCGATGCACTTACTCAGCGTGGCCCGAACTCTCGTCCTCGTCGTGGTGGAATCAACATTGCTCCCTACCTGCCCGCTGACAAGGATCCCAAGGAGTATCTGGAGAATGTTAAGCGATGGCTCAGCAAGCTTGCTCTTGCCACTCAAATCGCAGTGCCATGTGACTCTCTCGTTGTTCCTGCCCGTGCTGCTTTGGTTATCGAGCAGCTGGGTGAACGCGAGCATGCTGAGATGCTGAAGGCCACTCCTGAGATTGTCGAAATCGCAGATGCAACGGAGCGTGAGATGTACATCTACAACCCACCCGTTCCTTGGTCGCCCACTGAGTCCGTTAATACGGCGCTTGCAGACCGAGTTCTAACTCTTCGTTCTGACGAAGGTGTTCCAGTCAACACACGAGGTACAGTCGTTGCGGTGCATGGTGACATCAACGAAGTTATTTTTGATGTGCCGTTTGTGTCAGGAACGAAGCTCCATGGTAAGTGCACGAACCCCAAGGGCAAACTCGTGCATAAGAAGAGTTTGCTTAACCTGACTCAGGCTCAACCCCAACTCCCATCTGGCGAGTTACTCAACGTGCCAGAGCCGATTCGCCGCCAGAAGAGCGGAGGGTTAGTGCCACGTGAGACCGCTGGAGCTGCGTCTACAACGTCGGCGTCTCGTCCCGAAAGCACTAAGGCAGAGCGAAAGCAGCTTGCACCTTCTGCGACCGTGACTACCACTCAAAGACCACAGCAGAAGGGTCAGCAGCAGCAACAGCCGAAGGGTCAGCAGCAGCAACAGCAGAAGGGTCAACAGCAACAGCAGCAACAACAGAAGACCCAGCCTCAGCAGCAGAAGCCCCAGCAGACCCAGCCTCAGCAATTGAAGCGCCAGACGTCAAACAACACGACTCCAAAGGAAACATCCGCCCAAACGCAAAAGTCGCAGCACCAGCAGCAGCAGCAGCAGCAGCAGCAGCAGCAAGCTCCAGTTAAGGCTCAGGTTCAGAGCTCCAATTCAGTTCCTACTAATCCAAGCCGGTTCCCCCCAACTCCTGAGCTGACTCCGAACATAGCTACGATTTTACGACCTGGAGTGTTGTCGCCGACGCCTGCGGCTTCAGCGTCGACATCGGTTGCCACTGCTACGGCTGCTGCAGCCTCCGCTGCAACAGGTGGAAACACTCCAGTTGTTCCCACTGCCCCAACTGCTCCCGGAAGTGGTGCTCCCGCGAACCCCGCTGACACCGCAGATATCTCGAGTGTCCGTGCTCTGCTCAATCGACTTGGCAGCAGCCCAGCTGTCCACCAGGCCCAGCCTGCGCAGAGCACAGATGCCGTTCAGTCACCTACACCCTACGCTTACGTTCCAGCTAGACCTACTATGCCCATGCCAGGAATGGTACCAGGAATGGTGCCAGGAATGGTGTCACCGCATGGAGCAGGGTTCTTCGTACCACCACTCCCACCGCCACCAGGCCACTTTATGGCACCCTCTGGTGTTCCACAGGCCCCATACCCTCCACAGTGGCAAGCTCCTTATCCAATGATGGGCCATGGATCACCTGGTCCCAGGTCGCCTCCTGGTCCACGCAGACCACAAAGTAACCAGAGCAACCAGCAGCGCAAGTAAGCGCCTTATAGGTGCGCTTGCTGGTGGCACTTTACATGTTTCTTTCCATTAGCGTACAATCCGTAGAATACACATTCCATTTACTTTCGTTCTAACGCAAGATCATCCAACGAGGATTTAACTAGTGCTACTCTTGTATTCGTTCATGTACTATGGTGTGTATGGATGTGCGTGTGTATTCCGATCTTGATCCAAGCAAACCCATTAGCCTCGAACAATGTGGTTCAGGAATTGAGCCCAACCCAGAGTATTCGCGCAAGCATCTTCAATCAGCAAGGAGAAGAAGAGCTTTTCAGAAGGATCTGCCTCCTTAACAATGTGGAGTGGCTGGTAGTTTCCGGACTCCTGCCTCAGGTAGTTGATGAGGTTCTGAAGCCGGGTTCGGTGAATGCCGGCATAGCCCAGCGGTGGAAGCGATGCGTTAGGACCGGATCGCACACTGTTGATATCATCCACTCCAAACACATCACGCAGCCAGCTGCTTGATGTGTTCTTGCCAAGCCGCAAATACATCTCCAGCCCATTATCAACTAGATAGACATCTGCCGAGTTCAATGATTGAGCACTGAGTGGAAGTTCCTCGGGGAGGGATGCGACACCAGTCTCGGGATTGACAATGCCCACATCGGCGTCGAGGTTGGTCACCTGGAGGAGTCGAGGTCGAACGAGGGTTTCGACCTCAAGTAAGCTCATAATGCGAAGTAAACCTAGGTAGTACGAGCGCATATCTGGTCGGATCTCTGCAGAGTCGCGGAATGCCGCGGACTTGACAGTACCGAGTGCCATAAGGGACAGACGTGCAAGATCGGTACCGCTAAAGTAGTCGTTCGGATTGCTTCGACCGGTAATAGCCCGGTAGTTGCGAAGAATGGCTGTGCATTGGGTAAGAACAGAGTCGCGAATTTGCGGTAGTGGTTCAACAATGGCACGCACAGCGGCTTCTCGCGCAAGGAAGTTTGTGGTTGCGTTAATATCAATGGATTGGAATAGCTCTTCGAGCATGTTCGAGACAGGGATACAAACAGTATGTACACGAATACGGCGCTGGCCGCATGAAGTTGTGTAAAGAAGCGCACACTGGACAAAGATGGGACGAGTGAGGTGGTTCTCACTGTGAAGCTCAACGGCGAAGGTCTTGTCACAGTCGATGCAAGGGGTGCACATGAGATCAGTATTATCCACAGTGTAGTTGCCAAACACATTGCGAAGTCCGACTCCGGTCGTTGCTCGGATACGAATCATGGCCTCCCATGCTTGGCTTCGAGTAAGCGCGCGGCGCAGGTCATGCTGCAGCCGCTCGCTCGAGTTCTGGCGCCTCATCTCCTCTGCCATTTGCTCGAATTGTGCAGCCGCCGTGCCAGCCGCGCCGGCAGGCATTGCGCCGTGCTGGACAAGCCCATCGAATGCGGGATAGTAGCGCAGCTGGCCACAAGAGTTCCGAGGCAGCTCGTTCAAGGTTGCAACATCGACAAATTGGTTCTGCATAGATGCCACATAGACATCGACTGTGACCCACATCTTGGCCAAGGTACGGCTGATGCGCGTGTAGAAGGCATCTGCTGGTTGGCGCAGCTTGAGGAGCTCGTTTTCGGATGCGGTTGCACTTCGGGCGGGCTCACGATTAGTCAGCTTACCTGGACCAAGCGTTGGCATACCGCCAAGGATCATCGACAATCGACCACCTCGGGTATGCTCGAGGAGCAGCTTGGCAACCTCGATGGCAGCACCTGCAGCGCACTCGGCATCGCGGGTATTACGAACCACAGTCGGGAGACGAGTCAAGAATGAGCGAATTTCCTCGATGCATTCGTTACGAGTCACAAGTTCAGTTCCGCATGGCGTGAATACCTCATCTAGATCTGAGATACTGTACACGGCGGTCTGCTTGCCCTTCCGGAACTTGTAGATATGAACGCTAGAATCGACGGTGATGAAGCCAATTCGAGTTCGAACACCTCCAGGAAGGTCTGACAACGCTGCCAGGATCGCGCTCGCAGCAGCATCGACAAGTCCTGTGACTGCTGCACGGTGCGACACATCAATAATGAAGAGGAAGGTTGGAGGCGCTGGGCTTCGACTCGAGTACTTGGGCGGTGCAATCATTTCATAGCTCGCATGTGTCAACTCGGGTCGTTGTGCTAAGTCCTTGCGGTAGCCCTTCTCGTCAAGTGCTGCGAAGTAAGACGAGCTGACCTCATTGACGGTACCGCAGAAGTTGCAGTTCCAATATGCACCGGCAAGTGTGAACATAGCATAGGGCGAGATGTACGCCCGGCAAGTCTGGCAACGCACAACCTCCTCTTCAGAACCGAAATCCACCAGGGGCAGGGGCTCAGCACCACGAGGGGGGTTTGCAAATGGCCGGAGGATGATACCCTGTGGAACCTGTAGTCGAGCACGGAGTCCTGAGTTGGCGGGTGCCTTGCTGGTGCAGAGGCTGACGTATTTAGGGAGTGGCTCGATGACGTACGGTGGAGGAACGTAGGCTTGGGGCTGCGCAGGCATGACACCAGGTGGCAGTGGCGTACCTGCACCCTGAGTCGGATGCGGGGGACCTCCTATGACTGCTGAAGGTGATGTGACAGAGCCACCCTGAGGAGGCAAGCCGACAGGTGGCGCGCTAGGATAAGCACGAGGATCAACTGGTGGGGGAGGCGCCCCGAATCCAGAAGCGGGCTGTACATGCATGCCCTGACCTGGGGGTGCAGGAGCACCACCGAAACCGGGTGCAGGTGGCGGAGCTGCGACAGGTTGTGGAGGAGCCATCGCACCCGGCATGACTGGCTCAGGTGGTAGCAGCGAGGAAGTGCCGCTATTGAGCGCGAATGGAGAGGTGACACCGCTATCGCCCTCATTCATAGAGAGATCCTCAGCACGAGGTCGTGCGCTGAGTGTGTTCAGCACCGAGACACTGCTTCCGGGGACCGGCGCCGGGGGCTGAGGCATTGGATTTGCAGGAGTAGGCACGGGCATCGCTGGTGCCTGAGACATACCCGAGGGTGCACCTGGCATGCCGGGCATACTGGGCAGTCCGGAAGTCGGCAAACCCGGAGTAGGCAGACCAGTGTTAGAAATACCTGGTGTAGGGAGGTTGGGCACCGGCAATGAAGCACCAGGAACTGGAGCAGGCCCGCCTGTTCCTCCGAGTGTGGGTCTAGGAGGCATACCAGGCAGTGAGGGAGGTGAGAACATCGAACCAACACCAGGCCTGGGTGTAGTACCAGCACCTGCACCCACACCCACTGGATTGGGCATAGGAAGCGACCCTAGTCCAGCAGGTGCACCAGCCGTAGGAGCAGGAGCAGCAGGTAGAGTAGATCCAGTGAGTCCCGTTACACCGGAAGTACTCTGATTAATGCCTGGCACAGCTCCTGGCACAGATCCAGGCGTGGGCACCGTCATTGGCACCGGCATCAGCCCTGATCCGACTGCATTGGGTCCAGGTAGGTTCGGCATGGGGGGTCGCATTCCTGGCAGCGCGCCAGGTGCACCAGGCATGCTAGGAGCGCCGGGAACGGTTGGCAATGGTGCACCAGGTGCGCCAGGCGCGCCGGACACGCCGGGGAGTGTTGATCCTGGTACACCAGGCATGGTGGAACCCGGGGCAGACCCGCCCGCGACTGGATTTGGTGCAAATCCAGGCCTTGCAGCGGGGACACCGGTAGGAAGGTTCAGCCCCGGGAGCGAGGGCAGACCAGGGAACCCCGGCGCATTGGATCCCATCGGTGGCACGGGCGCATTCGTGTTCGAAGCTTGCGAAGCGGGGGTGAATCCGACGTTGGGATAAGCGAAACCCGGGTTAGGTGCTCCTCCTGACATCGAATTTCAGGACTATAGGGTGAGATATTGGGGCATAATGAGGCGCGTGTGGTGGGTGGTAAGCAGGGACTCTTGAAGACGCAAGGCTCCAGGTCGAGTAGACGCTGTATCACGCGCCAGCGCTGTCCAAACTCTCAGTACATCATCATAGTCAGCAAAAAATTTCTGGTGGAAACTGTCGCAAGCACTGGAGAGGCGTCTTGATCATTATGCTGTGGGACATATTGCGCGTTGTGTGGACTTTCCAATCAATTGCTCACGCCAGATGCTGCGTGTGAGTGCTAGATCCATGCAAAACGCACGACTAAGCGCGTGGATCGACGAAAAAATGCACATCATCAGGCATAATATGGCGAATATCACACGTCTAGAGATACTATATCGCGGTGATTGCCGGTTGTTTCGACGTGTGGTTCCTCCCCATACATTAGCATGTACCCCTTGTCCCAGCATATCCAATCCAGCCCGCGCTTTGGACCCGCAAAGTATCCACTTCTAGATGAGGATATTCGAATTTTTCCAACGTCTGTGACCACAAGCTGGTGGATGGGGTCTCAGAGGACGAGCGGTGGGGGGTCACTGCAAGAACCGCATTCGCGCTCAAGTGCTTGGCATAGCATGGCTCAAATTAACAAAGGAATAACATCTGCAGTGCATGTCTAATATTTATTCGACGAATTTTATTCGTGAGATGCACTATATCCTCCATATCCTCCTCGTGATGCCAACCCAGTCGCAGCACCACCACGAACTAGTCCTCCACGACCGCCACCACGCTGGACCACGCCGCGACCTCGCATGGGCGCGACTCCTCCTCCTCTGCCACCTGCGACACCTGCTCCTGCCGCCGGTCTCTGGTTCTTCTCTTCTTCCAATCGCATGGCCTCGATGAACCTGTTGACCATTTCTGCGACCTCGTCGATTTCCGGTCCCTTCTGGTTCTTTCGGGGAGGTGTACCAGCTACGACCGTGGCCGAAGAAGGAGAAGCGCCAGCACTGACATCTGCGCCGCTTGCAGCGCCGCTGGCGCTACCACTGCTGCTCTGAGTATCTGTGTAAGCAAAGTAATTCTTCCTCTGAACGATCGCACCCACGCTCGCACTGCTATCCTCGCTCTTCTCTTCCGGCGCACTCTCTGTGCTGGCAGAACGCCTTAGAACCGGGGCCGGGTTCGGGACAGGAGGCTGTCCCAAAGGTCCTCCATTCCGTTCATTGAGCGTTCTTCGGCGACCCCATGCGATGATCGAGAATCGTGGACCCTCAATGATCTTCGGGTCTCTGAGGCGAGGCACACCGTGCTGAAACTTACGGTTCACCTCGGAATCGAAGGCAAATACATCGCCGTTCTCCTGCGGGAAAGAGAACATCGCACCTGATGAAGGGTGCAGGAACACAAGCTCACGAGAGCAACCGAATGAGGCTCCCATGGTGAAGTCTTCCCTCACACCCTTTTCGCCATAAGCATGCGAATCGTGGTGGAAGGGCTTCCAGGATGAAGCGTCAGGATAAAAGTTGAGTCGGGTTGCGTGGATCTCCACATCGAAGTAATCCTCGAGACGCTTCAACACCGCCTGGAACGTAGGCGAGAAGTCGGGGTTCTCGTACTTGAAATGTCTTGACCAGTTGATCATGCCGCCATGCTCCTTGTCCTCCGCAGCCTTGCGTTTCAGGTCCTCCATGAGTGTCTGAAGAATACTAAAGTCGTTCTTGGCGCACATGAACTTGCGCAGGTACACACAGTGACCCTGCATCACTGCCTGGAAGTCGGTAATGAGTTGCCCATCAACTCGCGCCGTTTCCTCCTTGAACACGTGGCGTGTGTACTCCAGGATGGAGTTGGGGAACGGCTTGATCGTCTGCGTGACACTTGACATGCTTCAGTCGCTGCTGCTCGCGCTGCAACACCACTTTTTGCCGCAAAATCGTGCTGTTTCGACTTGAAAAAATTGGCGGGAAGCGTGCTTGAGGCTGGAGATTCTCCAGGATGGGGTACCCTTTGCGGCGGTGGTCTGGAGTATAACTGAGAGTATACCGTGTCCAGCTCGTTCTGGGTGGTTCTGGGGTTTTTCACGCGAGTCCGACCGCGGCCCAGCCCCACAGCATGCATTTTATGGGACACAACCCCGCCTGGAGATTAACTCGATCAGGGTAAACGCATAGAGGTAGATATCGGACTTGCGTGGTTAGGTCTCGAAGAAACGACGTGAAGTGAAATCAAGTGTGCACACAAGTGCTCGGCACACCCGACGTGGCGATCAAGTTCATACTACCCTGATATTTTACACGACACGACTACACCCCAACCACACTCGGTGTGTCGAGACGCACACATTGGAGTTGCATCAGACACGGGCACGAGGTTCCCATCATAATCGACAGCATCAGAACCTCCGGCTTGGAGAGATAGAGTAGGACACCCCTCATTGTTCATCACAGCTACATCCGACTAGCCATATACCATGTCCGATTCAAAACGCGTCGTGGCCATCGACGTCGCAGCTTTGCCCCAGGCTGACCTCGAGAGAGTCGTGCATGCTGCGAACGCTCGACTCGTGGCCGACGGTGACAGCTTCGCCTTCAGTGACACTCGCAAGGCACATATGACGCTGCTGCAGACCTACGTTGAAGAGGACAAGCTCCAGGAAGTCTACCGAATCACTGAGGAGGTCATTCGTAAGACGCTTGCAGAGAGCGCTCACTCGCGCTCGCTTCGAATCACTGGAACCAGTGTGGGACCTGTATTCGACGGCTCCTATCTGCCAAGCTTTGATGTCGCAAACGAAGGCCTGATCAATGAAATCCACACTGCCTTAGTCAACGCACTAGAGCCGCTTCGGGTGCTCCCGCGCAGTGATGGTGTTCACAAGGGGCTGTATTCCAGCCCGGTTGACCTCGGCTCTGAGGATGTCGAAGCGGCACAACACTGCTTCTATCCTGTATCCGATGAAGCGAAGGAACGGAGAGCCGGACCTTCATCTGTCAGATACGTGGCAAACTTCACTGTGAACTCGAGCTTCAACAAGTACAAGCCTCATATCACGCTTGGATCATGCGTCGAATCCAAGTCTGAGGTTCTCAAGAGCTCCGAGCTACATCCCGAACAGGAGCTGTACATGAGCCTTGGACGCTTTGCAATCTATCAACTTGGAGACTTTTGCACGTGCCGCAAGCTCTTGTTCGAAATTGACCTGTGATACATTGACCAAAACGAGCAACGTAGCGAGCAAGACAAAGCCATGTGGATTTATTCCAGTTCAGTACATGTGCTGCTTTTTACACTGCTGTGGGCGTGTCGACCGCGCTGTAAATCAGACAATCGCAGACCAGTCGATACAAACCAGACTTGGAATGCGCCGCAAAGAGTTGCAGCGTGTACTGACCCGTCGAGGGCACCTCCGCCGAGATTTGCCACCATTGAGTAGCGCGTGCAACGATGGTGGGTGTGGGTGCGTCCGAAGCGCTTGCATTACTGCTGCTCTGTAGATCGCCTCCACTCGAAGAAGTATCAGCGGTTGCAGGCGGTGGCGAAAGCAGACTGGCCATGGTTGCAGGCGTCGTCTGGCTCGCTGGTAAGGAGTGCGCGATTTGTCGCAGGTTCGCCTTTAACGCAGTCACGCGAACCTCACCCTTCACTCGGGCACCTAGACCTCGAGCAGTAGCTTCCAACTGCTGAGAGACTGGTGCATTGCCAGTCGCCGCATTGGATTTGCCGGCAAGACTCTCCTTTTGGGCAGCACTAAGACCACCCCGACGGTTCGGTGGTTCTGGCCAAAGTGAATGAACAGTTGCATGGAGGCAAACACCGGCAGCCGTCTCAATTGTCAATACAGTGTTGCGACCATGCGACATCACGGAATGCACCTTCAAGCCGAACTGGAAGCAGCGATATGAAGGATCAAGGACGATCGTACCAGTCGATGTAAGACCGGTGGGAGGTACGGGATGCGGCGCTGTGAAGTGGTAGATCTGCTTGAGAGACTTGGTATTCTCGTCGAAGGCAAGGATGGAAAGTTCAGGTGTGTCACGAAGAATTATGGACGACTCAAAAGTGTGACGCGGCTTCGATTGTGCCTTGACTTGTGCTTCATCCTTGAAGTCCATATCATACAGATCAAGTCCGTACTCAGACTCTAGCCCAACGCTACTGCTGCTCGTGGCAGACGAGGTGTTCACTCGTACGCACTCGACCCAGCGGGAGCCGTTCACAACGAACAGGCGGCTGATATTCGTAGGGCAGTGAATCTGAACCGGAAGGGGTGTGCCTAATTCGAAGTAGCCCCGCATGGGCTCCACAAGTGTGTAGAGGATGCCTTCTTGTGTACCAGAGACATTTCGCAGGAAACCGGCGTACGAGTCTGAATTCGAGCTATTTTGAGAACCAGCCGTAGGGGTGGTAGGGATGCCATTTGGAGACCCGTACGCCGATTCAAGCGACTGGAGCACGTTCGTGTTATTGGAGGCAAACGCGCGCGCAGCGTTGAGCTTCAGACGAGCTTCTGTGGGCACTGCCAAGGCTGTGTTAGAACGGAGGTTATACAGACCAATCTCATTCTTGACCTCGAAGACAGCCGCGACTTCAGCCTTGCTACCGAACACGTTTCCCGTTTCCACATCGGCAATGCGGCGCTGAACGCAGAGACTGATGCGGCGAGTTCCTCGCGTGGGTAAGGACACCAGTACAATAGCGACGTTGTGGGTATCAGGTGAGGCCGCGAAGGGTTCGTAGCTCACACGCCATGCGTATCTATTGGCAGCTTCCGCAAGCGAGACGTTACCCACTGAATTTGCCGCCATCACAACGTTTGTAGCCGACTTTAGTCGAGTGCCAGCCGCGCTGGATGTTGGGGCAACGAGAGCGCTCTGTAAAGTCAAGTTTGGCGCACCATTACTCTGGACCAAAACTGAAATGTCAATGTTCTTGGGACACAATAGCGCGAAGGAGACGAAGGGTTGGTCGACCTCGATTTCGTACTGATTGCTGGGGTAAATTAGGCGCAAACCAGATTCGATGAAGCTTCGGGTAATGAATGGCCCTGTTTGGAATTCATAACGGGCAACGGGGTGTGCTGAGAATTGCGCGCGGAATGGTTCACGTTGGAGCTGGCCCAATTCTGGGAACTGACGCTGACCTGCCAGAACCTCGAGTGGGAAATGAGTCAGTTGTGCCAATTCTGCAGGGGGGTCAAAGTATGCGGGGGAGAAAACGTGTTTCGGTCGCATACCCTGCCAGGTTCCAATACTCCATGCAACATCCACGATGGCCCATCGGTGACCTGCGACACGGAAGGCGTTCCAAGCATGATTAGGGCGCTTGAATGACCGACTGTCAACTGGATCCACCGTCGCCAATCCACCCACACCCTTGGCAACACCACGAATCACCACACAGTCAATACCTGATGCCTCACATAGCGAACGGAAGAGCAATGCGAGACCTTCTGCATCGCCTGTTCGCTGAAGAAGGACTTCACTCACGTCGGGAAGTTCGTCAGGGTTCCTGGGAGCCGCGCGCTCACACGTCATGTGAGAGCACATCCAAATGTAAAACGCGCGAGCGCGAAGCAACGAGGAAGTATTCTTGATTTGGCTCGCGTCATCGAAGAGATACGCCGGATTCGTCTTCTCAATTCGCACGCCTGTCGATGTCACCGGCGTTGAGGAAAGATAACGAGCTAGTGTGACCACGCTGGTGGCGACCTGATCAGGAGTTGCTCGAGCGAGTGAATCGACCACAGCAAACGGACCCCGGCAATGCACATCGAAGCTCGTCGTCTTTGAGGTGCGGATTTGCTTCAAATACTGAAGACTCCAACGATTGATCCTGTTCGCATATGTGACACGCGTGGCGCTACGCTTCAACTCTTTCATCTCAAATTGTACGAAAGGTGACACGACCTGGTAAGGTGCATACAAGGCGTTTTCCACTGGGCACTTGCTCGTTTTCTGTGGCAAATCGAATTCACACCGAATTGGGATTGAGTGGGCTGTCGAATATACAAGCGGGAATGGCTCGCCATGCGGCTTGCTTAATCGGATACCGATCCAGACGCCTGGGCCATAACTCGTCTCACCGACATAGAAAACATTACCCTGACGGCCAAGACAGTGGACGTGCGCACCCGTCACAAAAGCCTGACTGACTGTTTTGATCAACTGCTGATTTCGGTCAGCATACACGCTGAACTTGGCCTCAGCATCAGCCTGAGTCATGTTGCGCCCGATCAAATACTGAGACATAGTCATTTGGAAGACACCATCACCTGACGACAAGATGGACGAGGGTCCACTTGCTTCGCCCTCAGCCTTATCTCCCTCCTTCGGTTCTGGTGCCTTGGGTGACCCACCAACCACCAACGAGTTGTCGACGGACTCCGTTGTAATACCAGCCTCAGCTCGTGAAGCCACCCTGGCGCGCTCTGCCAATACATCCTGAACGTAGGCTGCCACAGCATGCTCTGCAGTGGAGAGTGCGACCGTCTTTCCGATCTGAATCTTATTGCGGGCACCTGCGACGCTTGAATAGCCATGCTTTGCCGCCTCCAAGAAACCCTGCGTCTGCTCATCGTTGCGAACAAAGTTTACTGCCTCCGCCGCGGATGCAGCACGCTGGTGGATACGCTCTAAATAAACACGAAGTGATAGATGGTACCACCACTGCACCGCCGTTGCAAAGTTCTCAAATTCGCTTTCCAACTCCACGGCCTTGTTTTTGTAATGGAATCGGTTCTCCAGAACAATCTCACGGCATCGTGCATGTGCCGCTTGCTGCTGGGCTAGGAGCTTTGAGATTTGATCCAGCACCTCTGCACGCTTTGCCTTGGCAGGCTCAGCTACTTCAGCATTCGTGGATCTAGCGAGATTTGCAAGCTTATCTGATTCCGCCTTGGCGAGCTTGATCTTTTCATACGACTGGCGTTCCAGCAGTCTGCTGATGGTTGCCGAGAGGATGACGCATGCGAGGTTGGTATCAAGTTGATCAAAATCAATGCTGAAGTCCTTCAGCTTCTGTCGCACGTCGCTTTCCGTCACGAACGGCACCACCTCGAGTGTCCGTCCATCGGGTCCCGTCACCGTGTTGGGTGTAAGCAGTAGTCCCGATCCGGACGTGGGTCCCATGCCAAAGTTGGTAGGGGACTGCTCCGGGTTGGGTGCAGCAATGGTATACGCGTCATGGTTGACGTCGCCACGTGCGAGCTTGTGAAGATCCTCCATCAGAGTCGTGAGACGCTCCATTCTCACCCCTAGCTGTTGTACAGCCAGGGCCACGGAACTCGCGCCAGTCGACATCGTTGTGGGGTCTGATCTGATCTAAAGAGGTGAAACCGTTCGACTGGCCTTGCAACGCCTAATTCGGAGCTCAGACGGTTCGCTCGCTCACTCTCACCCAGACAATGCGACACCGATCCAGAGCTCGTCGCAGACAGGTAGGTTCAGTCTGTTGGAGGGTGTGCGTTTGCGAGGATGGGCCGTGAGTGGAGCACTAATGAGTGGGAGTGGAGGATAGCACACGATAATGCAATTCACACACATAGCATGGATTATCACAACACGCACCCACACGCGAAATATACCGCCGAAACCACCCAATTCATAACCGTTTCTCACTCACCGGGGATATGGGAGTCGAAACCGTGGGGTTTTCGGGACCTGATGGGATGGAAACAACTTAGGGCAGCACATAATGTATATACACGTCAGAATTGTGTGTCCACTCGGAACTATACGAGTCCACCGGCGCGGAACCCCCACGCAAAGTATACCCTGAAGTGTCTCGAATTTCAAAAAGAAAGCGAGCCGAGGTCGGGGGTGTAGGAATAGGGCCCTCGAGGCCACTGGGACTGTTACTGGGGAAGAGCTGGAATACTGGGGGTTGTATGGATCATGCGAAGTGTATACAACTCTGGAAGTGATGCATTCGCAGCGGTAACTCACGCACTGCGAATATGTATGCCTTTTTGACCTAGAGCCGTCTAATGCGAATATCACAATGAAAAAATACAATCACAATGAATATGGAACGGCAAGCTTATTGGCTCTGAGCAACACCCTTACCAGCAGCGAGGATCGTGCTTCTTAACCATCTTGACAAGGTCGGCTTTGGTCTTAACGGTGGGCGGAATCGGAATGTCGATGCTTGTCAACCAAGCTCGCAATTGGGTCGTGGTGCACCTCTCAGGATCGTTATACTCCTGTGCGTATGCTGGCAAGTCGTCCGGTGAGTAATACACTGGAACACGCGCGGCAGCTGCTGCGAACCCATCATCTTCGACCTGGGGAGCCATCGAGGCCCGTTGGACACGCTTGGTCTTAGGCTGAGGCGCGGGCTCCGCATCGTTAAGGGTTGAAACGGGGACTTCCCAGCCAAAGTCGAGCGGAGCAGCCGTCGATGATGTCGCTGACTTCTTGCCACGAGCGCTTCCGCGAGTTGCAGATGTAGGAGCCTGAGGCGGTGGTGGCGCTGCTGCCGCTGAGGTTGTGGATTCATAGAAGCTTGGGCGAGCTGACGCTCGCGGAAGCTCTCTAACGTAGTCCGTTGCTTCCTCCTCATCTAAGTCCTGCTGCATGGGCTCGATGAACTCGTCTGTTCGCCACGACTTGCGCTTGGTTCCGATGGGTGTGGTTAAGGGTGCGTTCGCACGCAACTCTGCAAGGCGCTGTTCGAGTTCCTGAATTCTGAACTGTGCTTGGTCAAGCTGCTTGGCCTTTTCTTGGACTTCTCGCTTAAGGTCATCCAATTCTGCTTCAACTCGGCATTGGGCACGTTCGGCCTCAGCGGCGCGTTTCTTCGTTGAGTCCTGTAGCTCTTGGGCCAGATCAAGGTTCCTGCGAAGGTCCTCCAGCTCCTTAGCGAGCCGGCTGTTCTGCTGTCGCTCCTTTCTCAACTCTGCGTTGAGCTTGGAGACCTCAGTTGTCGAGGCCCGCTCCTCGGACACAAGCTTGGCGATTTCGGCCTTGGCGAGCTTCAACTCACTCTGAGCTGCGATCGCAGCCTCGTTGCTTTGCTCTGCAGCTTGAAGGGCTTCTTCGAGTTTTCGTTCCATAGAAGTAAGCTGACTTGAACGCGATTGCTTTGCATCTTCGAGTTGACCCTTGAGTCGTGCGACCTCATTCTTGAGACGCAGTGCTTCATCCTTCAGTTCCTGGTTTTCATCGTGGGCAACCTTAAGAAGACGCTCGTTGGCTACCTTCTCCTTCGTCTCACGCTTGAGTTCCGCCTCCGCTACAGCACGCTCCCTATCGGCTCGTCGTAGCTCCTCGGTTTGGGCATCCAGCCGCTTGGTCATCTCTTCGCGGAAGGTCTTCAGCTCTTCTGTACGCGTGGCAAGTGCAAGCTCTAGAGATTTGGCGCGCACCTCTACTTCACTCAGCTGCTGCTTGATCTTAGCCGAGTCCTTTTTCTCCTCGTCAATCTGGCGCTGCAATTCCTTCTGTGCCTCCGCTGACTTGGCCTGGAATTCTTCGAACTCACTGTGGAGTTGTTCGTACTCCTCACGGATCTCAAGGGTACATGTGCTTAGCGTATCGCAGGTGTGGCCACAGATCAGAAGCGCCAACTCATGCTCATAGCTGGCTAGTGCAGGACCACGGGCACCACGTGCTTGTAGCTCGGTCAAGAAGTGCTCGCAAAACTCGGTCCACTCGGCACTTCCAAACGGCTTGCCATCATCCAGGCTCCCGCGAATACGCTTCGACAACGCAGACGCACTGAAAACAGCGTCTTCACGCGAGTCAGCCCACATTTCACTTGCGATGGTCTTACACAGCCCATACGATCGCTCCATGTTCAACTTAAGCCGTTGCTCCAAGGCCTGTTGCGCGTACTCCTCAAGGCGGCGTGCCGTCTCTTGGTATGCGTCGTGATTGTTAAGAAGCGCCTCAGCAAGCTCATCCTTTGCAAAGGTTAGTGCCTCATTATGTGCCTGATGGATCTTGCTTTCATCGAATACCACAACGTCGGCCGTGGAAGATTTGGGCTTGATACGTCCACGCGCCGTCGTAGCGCTGGCGCCTGCTTGCTTGGCCTCCGCGGTGTGTGCAGCAAAGAATTCCTCTACTTTACGATCATAACTTTGCTTGGCTGCGTCGAGAGCAGCAAGGCTTCGAATCTTGAGCGCTGACTGCCACGCGGACATGATCGCGGGAACGTGTCCAGAGTTGATGGCATTTGCGTAGGTTTGCGCCAACTCAACCAAAAGAGGTCCTGATACGTAGGAATCGCCAATTCGTTTGACCAAGGTATTCGAGGGGTCGTGGACTCGAGCCTTGAGATCCTCTAGACCCTGAACGAACTCTGATCGCAGCTTGTTCTTGGGAAGGCTCGCAAGGCTCCTCAGTTGCTCTTCACTCTCCACGGGTCGGACAAGCGGCACGCATGACCGACGAAGGAAGCAACTTCGGATTGTCTCACGCACGCGGTTTTTCTCTTCAGCGCCGCGAATGCCCGTGGGAACCGGACTTAGCATGTTCTCGAGGTATTCATCTGGAGTGATGGGACGGCCGGTCTTGTCCTCGAGCAGCAAGGTGAAGTCACGAAGCACCCAAATAAAGGATGGGAAATGCTCAGCGACCTCGCGATCGATGGTGTCGCGCTTCGCTTCTTGATCTGGAGCGGCGCTGCCCCTCTTCTTGCCCTGGTCAGGTGCTGCAGCTGCTGCCGCTGCCTTGCTGTCGTCGTCCTTGAAGCGGATCATCTTGCTGCTCTCGGCGACAAGCTCGAGCTCTTGGAGCGCTGCCTCGGTAATGGCATTCTGGGTATTGAAGATGAACATGGATGAGAGCAGTACAGACAGCGCGAAGATCTGGGTGTCGTATGTGACATTCTCGCCAGCCGAATTGAGACCCTCGGTATCGAGGAAGATGTAGGTGCGTCCCGTTTCGGGGTCGTACTTGGGTGCACCCCAAAGCCAGATACCCTTGGTGCACGCGTTCACCGTGCTACCGACCTTGAACCCTGAGCTGACATTCGAGTCGATCAGGCAGTTGAGAAGATAACTCTTACCAGTGCGATAGGGACCGGCAACGGCCACAACGACGATCTTGCCTTTGACCTTGGACAGGATGCGTGCGGCGTCAGGCGAAACATGGAACTTGCCATCCGCGTCAGGTTGGAGGAAAGGTATCGCCTGTTGTGCGAATGCAGCGTCATCCGAGCCGCTGCTGCTACTGCCACCGCGTGAGCTCATGATGGTGGGTAAGGCGGGTCTGTTGTAGTTGCGGTTGTGGTTGTGGTTGTGATTGTGGTGGTGAATGAACTGGTCAAGTCAACTCTGCCTGTGTATGTGCGCTGATGCACGGACGCTGGTATGGACGCCGAGGTTGACACCGCCGCAATTGCAAACGCTGATACGGGGTGGGCGCGACAGCGGCTATGTCCCAGTTGAGAGTCGAGAGCTGAGAGTTGGGTTGGTAGGGTAGCGCGTGGAGGGGGTGGGGTGGGGTGGACGAGGGGGGAGGGTATGAGAGATTGGGTTAAGATAAGATATGTGTATATGTGAAATGGTTGTGGGCTTGTTGGTTTGCATAAAATCGTCGTTACTTAGTCAAACACAAGATATATGGTAAGTCTACACACCAATCATACGCATAAATCGTGTCTATACCCAAGTCAATCCGGAGTTACACTTCGCTTGACTGGACTTGGACTCAGTTCCAACGGATATCTGTGATTTGGGGAATTTTTTGGTATTGGCCCGGCTTGGCTGGCGCCTTCCCTGGGCCCAGCAATACGTACGGCACCTACATAAACCGAGCCAAGTACAACATGTAGAGACGAATCGTATTACGCTGCCGTTAACCTTGGATGAACCATTTTTATGCAGATTTGAGTCGAACTTGGGACTAATGTACAATGCCGTCTGGAGAGTTTTCTGCGCCTACAGCGACATGAGGTCGATTTGTTGGACGACGATTCTGCGAGCGGAGTATACAGTGTGGGCAGCGTGCGGAGCATTGGAGTTGGAGGGCACGGGGCACAGGGAATAGGAGGAGAAGGTGAGTCTGGAAATGTCAGTGGGCTATGCAGCACACAAATGAATTGGGCGGTCATTCCGATGCTTCACACACGAATGTGCACGACAGAAAGTTCGCACACAGGGGAGGCCATGGCACACCCCTCGCCAACAATACAACGAGACAAACAATACGTACGGTGCAACAACGTCGGCCAGTGCAGCTAACCTGCTCTCAGCGGCCGGAATGGCGTCTTCGGGAGCGATAGCCTGGAGCTCAACAATCCATGGCAGGTTCTTAAGTGTGGGCTTCGGCCCTGCACCAGCTCCTGTCCCTGCTGCTGTTCCTGTTCCTGCTCCTGCTCCTGCTCCTGCTCCTGCTGAGCTCACAGTTGAGCTCGCTCCTGCTGTGCTTGCTTGAGTGCGAGCGAGAATTTGGCTGATGAGGGGATCCGAAGTGCTGAGTTCATGATCTGACGTCGCAAATTCGTCCGGTGAGTGGGCGCCAGCAGGATCGTGGTGTCGAGGGACTGGCAGGACCCGGTAGATGCGAACTTCAAGTCCATCTTCCGGTTGGAATCGCCAGCCTTCCTGGATGAACTCGTACTCGAATTGGTAGCTAGAAGAGGGGGTAGGGAGAGTGGTGAAGGATGTCTTGTGAGCCATACAAATATGATATCCGACGGGTCACCAGGTGGAACTCAAGTACAGCACCGGGCAACCAGGTCGAAATCGCATCTACTGTTGAGAGTTCAATACCTACCCTAACATTGTCAAGAAGTTCTGGAAGTTGCCTGCTGCGGGAACGCTACGAATCGAGCGGCAAAGCGTCGTTGCGCGCGCGACGGCCGATGATCGCCCATACTGAACAAGTCGCCAGGAGTTTTCCTCTGCGAATGCCACACTCGCGCCCGTCCTCTCGATTGCCTGCTGAGATTCGAAGGTAGGCGCTCGCAGGAGTTGAATCTGAGGAGAGAACAGGGTCTTGATGGAGGACGAGCCATGGGTCTCGAGTCCCAGCGCGTCGGGATGCGACACGGGGGAAAGTGTAAGGCTCGGATTCAAATCACCTAGTGTGTACGTGGTAGGGTTCGAGAGGTGGATTAAGTCGGGTCGCAAGTCCGAGACATCTCGAATCGCATGAACCTCGTCATCGTAGGGACGCGAGCGACCCTGCATGGGGGCATACACGCGCTCTTGTTGCCGGAAGGCCTGGGCATAGACCTGAATCACGTCTCGCTCGCCGAGCTTGGCGGAGAGTAGGGGCAGGGGCGTCCTGGGTAGATCGAGCAGTAGGTCGATGGTGGACACCTTGGCAAGGCGGTAGAGTAGTTCCTCAAGAGCCAGTATGTCTTCTGCAGGGATGCTGCCATAGAGCACACACTGGTAGAGTCTCAGTGAGTCGTGTGTGGTAGCTCCTGCGGCAGCAGATGCCCCAGCGGCAGGGCCAGCTGCAGCAGCAGTGGCAGCCGAAGAGGTGCTGCCACCTCCGGTTGTCTTTGTGGTCGGTGCAGCTGCTGGAGACGACATGATACAATCCAGGCAGTTTAGTCAGACTTTTCTGGAGCTATCCACGCGGTTTTCTGTGTCGCTGGCTGAATCAGCGCTGGTGTGGTGTGTCCCGATCCCGACTGGTAGGAGCAGCTTCTCCCAGTGAAAGTGTATCTCGGTGGGTCGTTCCGTGTGAAGCGTGTGGTTCGGGGTTCAATAAAATTCAAACAGAGTTCCAGTGACTAGATCTTCTCGTTTGCTCAAGATCCTTGCGATGCACTGACGTCCACCTCGCGCTGCAGCGCTGACACTGTCGTATCGAATCAGTCAATCAGTTGGTCGTCGAGTTTAACCGGGTGGATCCGGGCCAGGACGGCTGGCCCTCGCCGCCGCCCCAGGTTCCAAAAATCTGGAACTGAAAAAATGGGGAAAAATGCGGGAAAATGCGGGAAAATACGGAAAATGCCCCGAAAAAAAACCAGGGAAAACCAGGGAAAATCCGAAAAAATACGGAAAAATCAAGAAAATTGATTGGACGCAAGACAAGTATTCAGCATGAAGGTACGTACGGTGTAGGAGCGCCGTGGCACTGATTTTATACTATTCGTACTCTAGACTCGCGGCCCCATCGCTTGGTATGGGTTAAAACCCCAGGCAATGCGCTTTTACCCGCGATAATCCACGCAAAAGCGACTTTGCGACCTCCGCGAAAGTTCTTAACCCCCCTCCGAGAACGTGTTTTGGCACGGTTTGAGCCGCGCGCAGGCATTTGGTATATGATTTGTGAGAATATTTGGAACTTTGGCTCACCCCTCTACACTCCGGTACCACTACTCTGCCACGCCGTGCGCCCTATAGTTCCACATCGCATACCCGATCTCTGGCACTCAGAAGGTCCTCAACATCGAGGATGAGCATGTCATTCGCGCTTTCGTTGAGAAGCGCATCTCCCAAGTTGTCGATGGTGCTATCCTCGGCAGCGACTGGGAAGGTTACCTCCTTAAGATCACTGGTGGTAACGATCTCCAGGGTTTCCCCATGAAGCAGGGTGTCCTCACTCAGGACCGTGTTCGTCTCCTGCTCTCCAAGGGTCAGTCTTGCTACCGCCCCCGCAAGCGAGGTGAACGCAAGCGCAAGTCCGTTCGTGGTTGCATTGTCTCCTCCCAGATCTCCATTCTTAACCTCATCATTGTTAAGAAGGGTGCTAAGGAAATCGATGGTCTCACCAACGTCGACCGCCCCAAGACCCACTACCCCAAGCGCGCTTCCACCTTGCGCAAGTTCTTGAAGCTTGACAAGAAGGAGGATCTCCGCCGCTTCGTCATTGGCCGCCCCATCCAGCGCGTCAACAAGAAGACCGGTGAGACCTACACCGCTTACCGAAACCCCAAGATTCAGCGTCTTGTTACTCCTGCTCGCATCGCTCGCAAGCGTGCTGAGAAGAAGGAGAAGGAACGCCGCATTGCCAAGTCTCAGGCTCTTGCTCAGGAGTACAACGAGATTGTCAAGAAGCGCCTCGCTGAGCGCAAGGCTCGTCTTGCTCTTCTTAAGAAGCGCTCGCTCTCTCGCAAGCTCTCCGCTAAGAAGTCTGAGAAGCAAGAGTAAGCTGACGAAGTTGACTAGGCGCGCTACTCTTGCGTATCTGCAGCGTCCAACCATCCTCGTCGCTTCTTCTGATGCCCCATTCATGTTACTTGTCTCATAAAATCTAGTCAAAACTACAAGAACATTGGAAAATGATTCAAGTTTGTGTTGCAGTTGTGTATGTGACTGCTCTGAATGACACGGTTGACTGAGTGCTTGATCTGGCCTGTGAGAGGGGGATTAGTGTTGCGACAGACTGTAGGTGCAGACGATCAGCTTGGGTCGACGTTCGACTGGACACGAGGCTAGCATGAACGAAGGTGCAGGCAGCTCTAACAGGAACTCACTATCAAGAACACAGCCCGGCACGCGATGGGGAATATGCGATATGCAGTTAATGTATTAGCGGTATGATAACACCGGGAAAGGCATGCGATTACATCGTTGCGTACTGTCGATCTGTACTACCAAGGTCGAGTTGCCTCTGAAGGATGAAACGAGCCAATACGATATAAAACGAAGTTTGAGAGTTGTATAAGGTGAGATAAACTTGTGCAAGGTGCGGGAGGGAAACAGAATATGCCAGGTGATATACAAAGAATGGTTCAAGCTAACACTAGTATAGAGAATGGTAGTTAACAGTGAAGCTTTGAAAGGGGGTGGAACTAAAAGTATCGATTTGGAGACCCTGCAGAAAGTTTAGGGAATCGAGGGCAGAACCCGATGAGGTATAATATCTATATCGTAACGTAGCGTGATGCAGCCTCGAGTGTTTAATCTGATATGGCTAACAAAAAGGACACAAAAAAGTCATAGTATGAAGCAAAAACAAACAAAGGCGTCCGACCAGCCGCGATATGAGCAACTCGGTTGAACGGTTGAAACGCACTTCATGCCTTATTTGGCTAGTGCACTAGGTGCTAGGAGATCGCTAAGAGGATTCAAGAATGTGACCTCATTCTTTGCCCCCTTGTTCAAGGCTAAACTTCTCATGGTGCCTCGTGGGGAAACTGGCAACTGTGAGCCTCGAGTCGACGAACGGCCCGCCGTACTGTGCTCTGGCGGATGCTTAAACTCTTCCGCTATTTCAATACGCGGGAAGTGTTGCAAAATGTTGTTGTACAAGCTGCTCTGGCGGAAGCGCGTGAGTGTATCTTGCATCAAGAATATGATCTCAGACTGCGCAGAATCAAACGTAGTCTCAGTCACAATTCCCGATTCAATCGCACTCTGGATTGCTGTGATGTTTTTGCCCTGAAGATTGACTTCAAACTCAGCCTCTCCAGGGGCGATGTAGTCATACCAGATCTTTTGTGCAGCGTCGAAGAGAATGGAACTTGCGATATCCTTAAGCCTCGCGAGTTGGGTCGAAATTGGCGCGGTTGTTTCCAGGCGCCATGACGCAAACTCAACGTATGAACTATCTGAGTCAGTCCCGGCAGCGTTCGAAGACTCAGGGCGCTCGTCGATTGGCGCAGTTCCTGAGTTTCTTGTAATTTCAGATGTTGCAATGGATTGTGATGCCAACTGGAACGCCATAGGGCCGCGGCCAACCGGCATCTTGGAACTAGCAACTGGTGAAAGAGCATCGGGAGATGACACAGACATCGAGTGGGCACGTGGGAACGTCACGAGCTTGAGTTCAATGTCGTTTGAGGTGACAGATGTGGTGGCCTGATGCTGTGCAACCATCGATGCATTCCGACGGAGAGAGGCCCCAGGCGACGCTGATGCCTGATCATCCTTCTTCTGTTCGGTATCAGTGGCTGATGATGCCTGATTCTCGTCGGCATCTTGAGAGGGTCGAGAACTTGCACGGGCCCGTTCATTCGCAGCAAGGCTCTGCTCAGCAGCAGCCGCAGCGCGCTTCATGGCAAGCGCTTCGTCTCCCTCAGGGCCGCAGAAAGCCGCTGTCGCATCCACAGTCGCTTGACCAATGAGAATCAGTGCCGTAGGGGGCGTGATCATGCCCTTCTCGGCAAAGCTAATCGCTTGATTCAGTGCTTTGGAAAGCTTGCGATACGTCTCGACGGCGGTGTAGAAGCACAGGTTCTCAGTTGAACACTCCTTTTCGCAGAATTGCATAAAGATTCCACGAGCATCTGGATTTGCGAGGAAAGCCATTACAGGCGCTTCATCGGCGAAGAATCTCAGCACCATCGCGGCGATGGAACTCATTTCGTGAAGCTGTCGTTCGGATTCGTCGTTGATCAATGATTGCGCTTGCGTTTGTGTGAGCTGCTCGCCATGCTCCTTTCGCTTCGGCGAGCTCACTGATCCATGCTGAGAGGGGCGGGACAACTGAGAACTGCTGTTGCGGTGGCCGCTACTGTCGCTGTTGCTATTGCTGTTGCTGTTTTTGCTACCGCCCGTCAGAGAACCACGGTCCAAGATACGATCGACATTGAACATAGCGTGGAATTGGGCTCGAGAGAACGCGAACAAGGAGCATACAGTTCGAGCCACTATGCTCGTTGTCCGAGGTCGACTCCCTAGCCAGGATCGTTCTCCGAAGCATTGTCCAGGACCCAGTGAGCCTAGGTACTGCCCGTCTGCTGTCAAGCCCGATACCTGACCATTCAGGATAAGATAGAAATGAGATCCAATCTCTCCATGCTTCAAAATAACGTCTCCTGGGAGGAAACGCACTAGCTCTGCCGTGCATGCAAGTTCTGTGAAGCGATCTTTGGGGATGTACTGGAACATTTCAATGTTGGCGCCTCGGATCTGCTCGGCCATACGGGCCTTGGTGAGTTCCTGGAAGGGACCTTGCAGCTCTGGAACAAGAGAAAGGAACTGTCGGAACGAAGACTCGCGAAGCTCAAGCAGCAGACCCGACGTCAGCGTCACCGCTGTGATATTACGAGGAATATCTACGATCAGAGCAGACTCACCAAAGTACGATCCTGGCTCGAGGGTCACAGTCTTGATGTGCTGAGTGTTCGTCACTTCTTCATCGGCTTTCTTGGTGGGTCCACTCTCTGCGTGAGTCGGACTAGTGCTTGCAGATGGAGCTTCTGCTGAGGCAGGAGGTGGCGTGAAGCCGAGACTCGGGAACATATGGAGGAGAACTTGTCCTCTGCAGATGATGAACATTGAGCGGTCATCCGGAACAGCATACTCAACGATGGTTTGTCCCGCTTCAAATGGTCGGTAGATGAAGTGGGAAGCCAGAAGGTCGTACATCCATTGCTGTTGTAAGCCGCTCAGGAGATCAATCTTCTTGAGCAGCTCAACCACACTTTCACTGACAAGTTCTTCCCAAAACTTCAGTCGTTCTTCGCCTACAACTTGAAGGAGCTGCTGTCCGCCGATTGCAAGACAGCTCACAGGGCCCTGTGCGATTGCTGTGCGACGATAGCGACGCGCTCGATGAAGTACAGCTTCTCCAAGAGGGTCACCAAACGCTCTTGCACCTAGATATCGTTCCGTGCCTCGTGAATCTTTGAGTGACATGTGCACGACACCGTCGATTACGATGTAGAATGTGCGTGCCGGCTCGTCTTGCGAGAGAATGCGATCGTGTGGATTGAAATGCTTGATCTAGGTGGGTGTGAGACAGTGCAGAGAATGGGAAGTGTGAGAAGCATGTGGATGCGGGACGTGTTACACGGTTGGGAGCTTGGACAACACTAAGAAGGCGATCTAGCTTGACTTACCGTCGTGTGAGAAACGAACTGATCGATCTCAGCCTGGCTCATGCCAATCGCGAACCTCGTCTGCTTGAACAGCGAGGCCTGTAGGAGCAACACGGAAGCAATGCCGTTTGGATTGATTTCCGGCGAGGGGAGCGAGTAAGTCATCACGTTGCATTTCAGCAGATACATTCACCCCCACCGAAAAGCCTGCGGTTAGTGCACTCATTGCGCACTCACCCGATCCAAGCAATGACGTCTCTCAAGGGGATTGAGATTTGCGCGCACCGGTCTCATGCGGCCTTGAGCGCCTGGGTCGAGGCGCTAGTGGGTTTGGGCCGTAGTGATGCGCTCTCTCACGGCACACTCCAGTTCTAGTCAGGCAGAAACCAGCAGGCGAGGAATACGTACCCGATACTCATGGTCGGCAGTGGAAAACGTGCAGCCCATGTTAGGACGAGTTGAATTGGTGTGGTGTGTGGTTAGGATGCAATTACGTGATTACCAGTGTCTTTAGACTTGTAATACAAGACGTTTTGCAATACCAGCCAACACCCCCACACACGCTAGCGTCCAATACTCACGTCGTGATTCGTGTTCAAGATGAAGATGATTTTCACTTGTGAAACTCGCAGCATATTGCGAGTTGCTGGGCGGCGCCGTATTCCTGCACCCCCGACTCTGGAAGCGGAAAAGAGCCATCTCTGTACACTAACCTAAGACTCGATCCCAGGCCATTGGGTGTTTGAATGCACAAGACAACTGCATAGGGTAGTATAGAACCCCTGTAGGCAGTGAAAAGGTTTATTTAAACTCTGCTTGGGCTGCTACTACAAGCACTAGACCCACCCTGGAAAATAAGCAAAGCGTCGGCTTCGTTCCAACTCACCACTTGACGCGCACTGGCCGAGCCATAGCAGAGTGACATCCTCGAAGACACCTGAATTAGCCTCCACCTGAGAAGATATGTCCACCTCTTTCGGCGGCACGAAGCCCGCCGCGCGCGGATACTGTACCACACGCGTTTTCTTCACCGTCACAAGCCTCACTACGGCGGCCGTCACAGCAGTTGCGTACTTGAAAGGTGTGTCGCAGCATCATCTCGTGTTAATTGTGTCGGTCTCCACACTTTTCGCGACTCTGGCTATCTTCGCCCGCATTGTCCAGCTTGCTGTCGTCAAAGATCCCATTGAAGACCTCGCACGAAGCGTTGAGTGGGAAGAGCTCAGTTTCCCCGCACACAAGCTCAAGGTCAGTACAGTACTGGGCCCAGCAGCGCCTCCTGCTGGTAGTGCTGTTACTGGTAATGGTAGTGATAAGGCCGGGAAGCATGGTGGCAGTGGCACTCAAGTCGCCAACACGAGTAGTGGCAACGTCGGTCACCCCAATGAAAGCCAACTGACAACGACCGAGCTCGGCCTCCTCAGAGCTCTTTTGCAGCTTGGTATCGCGGCTCAGTCGGGCAACTCAGCTTCTGCGTTCAAAACATTGATCGAGGAGAAGCGGATGAGTAGACAACTTGTTGCGGAGGGAGACACATCGACGACTGGCAAGCACACTGTTGGACCTAAATGGTCTCTGAAACAGATCTCCAAGAATGGTCCCGCAGACTTCACCAATACGGTCCTCATCAAGTCTAGTATTTCCTACGAGGAGGTTACTGGATATTTCACTGATCGGTCACCTGTCATCAAGCGAAATGGCAAGCAACCCCAGCACTTGCTGCGACCGAACATCACCTGGCGAGATGTGGCCGTCACATTCAACGACCTGCTTGCCAAGTGCCGACAACTACGAGGCGACCCTCGTTTGATCTTCACCCTCCCGGCGTGTGCCACCGCAGTGTCGGACGGTCCCGATCCATCGTTGAGCACTACGGGACGTCGTGACGCATATGAGCACGCCAATGAATATGCTGAAGAACTAGAGTTTGGAATGCCAGTAGGTATGTTCTTGGTGGCACCCACACGTCAATCTCTTGAGACTGCAAAGCTGGTGCTGGGAGCGGCGCTCTCTGAAGCACCTGTCGTGGCTCACCCTCTCCTGGCCCCGCGCGGATTCGTTGTAACCGACGTTGACGCGTTGGTCGACGAATACCCTCAGGTCAACTTCGACCTTGTACATGGAATGGAGTACAAGGCCCTTGAGACTGACCCTGAACACTACGCACGAATGGTTAACGCCACAGCCTCTTTCTGGTTGTTTGGCAGTGGTGTCATTACTGTTATCGCAGACAGGTATGTTTCTAATCGGATCGGAATGGCATGCTTGATTTTCCACTCGTTTGCTCCACCTGGATCTCACACCTCTCTCCTGTCTTCTCCCCTTCGTCTATCACTTCTAGCACAACTGTTGGATGCATCAAAGCCGAACTGGGTCAACCTAACACAAATTGTTCTGCACTGCAGTGCCAGCTGGTCATTCGGTGGCTGCATGACTAAGTAGGGGCTCCACCATACCCCCAGAGGGCTCACTTCGCTTTCCCACTGTAACACATGTAAACCCAAGTCATAAACCTTACGAAGTACTCTATTCATCATCAATGGCACCTCTGTAATCCCAAAGTCAAACCGTCTCTTTATGACAGGATAATCGGATCGGGTGGGGACTGAAGAACCACACCACTGAACCAGTGTATCCAAGACAATATCATGAAAATCGGCGCGCGTTTCAAAACCAGATTGAAACGATCACTAAGAGAAACAAATGGTGAGTAAGTAGAGTGTAGTAATAGTCACCAGGGGTTAAAGTCCTATGTTTGTACGTGGGGAGTGTGTCTGTCTGTGTGTGCTTGCGCTCATGGTAGTTGGACCTGGAGTTAGACTTGGGCTTGCAAGTCATACATATGGAGAGGCAAGTCCAGCATCATGCGATAAAGTACAAGGCTATGAGTTGAGGAAGATTAGGACAAAGGGTTTCCACAAATGTGTCCGTACATGGTTTGATTTACAAAGAACGAGGCGCATTAACTGCTGCAACTAAAAGTGCTATGTAAATTGAAGTGAGCTGGCTGCTAGTTGGATTGTACCAACCAGTCACGTCGGATGACTCGGTGGTAGTGGTGGTAATGGGAATAGTGGCGGTGGTGCTGACGCTGATGCTGGTGCTGGTGCGAATGATCACTTCGAAAGTGCAAGTGACTCGTGATGTGAGGTTGACGATGATGCAACTGAGTGAAGCAACGAATGGTATGAGATGATCGTGACCACTAAAAAAATGCGGATACAAACTATGTTACTTGCAGAGCTTCAAAGCCAGTGTGGAGAAGTATGCAACGTCATGATCCTCGTGTGCAGCGTTCGACACCAGCAGAGGCTTTATACTATCCACAAGTCGTCGATTGATTCTAGGTAGGATCTCAATCAAGCACTTGGCACCAGCGACACGCACGTTTGCAACATCATCCTGAAGCGACTCAGTAACCACGGGAAGTAGATGTGTCTCAATGATATCGGGAGGGCATACAAGTGCTGAGTTTAGGATGAAATAGAGGCAGGTCATGCGATGAAGGTAGTTCTGATTGCGATCATTCAGCGCCATGGCAGGAGGGAACAGCTTCTCAACACACCAACGTGCACCGAGCTCGTTGATGATCGCGCTGATTTGTTGGCATGTAGCTTCACGCACGGCTTGGACGTGATCGCTGAGGGCCAATGCCAGCGCGGGTTGAATTCGGCGCTCGAAGATCTTGGCACCGAGAATCTTTGCAAGCAATGCGTAGTTCTCAACGACAGACATTCGAACACGCCACTTGGGATCCTTGGCGAGCTCGAGAATTGTAGGAAGGAGGGTAGCTTGAAGAGTAGGGGATCCAATGATTTCATGAATAACGGCGATCGAATCCATCATGCAGGCACGAATTTCGTAGGTGGGGTCACGGCACAGTAATTGGTGGACTGGGATAAGCGAGTCAATGCAGTGTGTCCTGCCAAAGAGGGGTGGCAAGGCTGAGAAGTTGACGGCCAGCTCCATGCGGACGGCAGGACTGGGATCACGCGCCAGGGTGTCTGCCACACCAACAAGCAGTGCCAGTGAGGATGCCAGTGGTACGCCACGTGGCTGAGCCGCAGCGGTGGCAGCAGCAGCAGACTGTGCTGATGGAGTCTGGACAACAGGTGCGTCCTTATCCTTTCCTTCGATGTGTTCGTGGGCCGCCTGAGTTGCGCCTGTAGAGTGCCATGTGGGTGCGGGCCCGCTCCAAGGCAAGGATTGTAGTGAGCGAGAAACCGCGAGAGGATCTTCAGGAAGAAGTGGAGCGGTTGCCAAGGCACGTGCGACGTTTGCATAGGCAGAAGTAACTGCAAGTCGAACTTCGAGGTTCTTGTCCTTGCTTAGTCGGAAGTATATGGGAAGCAGACGCTGTGAGACGAAAGCATCCGATTGATCGACACAGAAACGAGCAAATGATTGAGCCAAAGCCTGTCGTACGCGCCACGAGCCATCATCCAGCAAGCCCTCCAACATCGGCAGAATCAATGTAGCAAAGTCAGCATGGTCGATATAAGGCTGGATATCTGCAATCATGGCAGGTGCGAGGAGACGCATCTGATCTCGCTCATCAAGGGCATAGGTTCGAACCACAGGAATGAGCTCGTTCTTGACGGCCGCCTTGGACAAGTGCTGTGCAAGGCTTCCGATGTTCTGAGCTGCGGCACGTCGCACCATAGGTGCCTCATCGCTGGTCATCGCGATGTAAGCGCTTTTGACTTCATTCTGCAGTGCCTCATTGCCCGCCAAGTTCTGGAACAATGTGCCGGTAATATTGCAAGCTGAAACCTTGGTGGCGAACCAGTCTGCTACACCAGTGCTGAGTCGCTTGTAGAGGAGTGTAACCTTGTTGGCAACGTCACCCTTGCTGAGCTTGGGGATGATGGCGTTGAGTGAATTGCAAGCATGTGTTCGAACAATGACTTCTTCTTCACCTGCGAGCGTCTCAAGGATGTTGAGGATGTCCTGGACCGCGCTGGAGGAAGCACCACCGGCAAGCTCGAAGATCCACTGCATCTGTCGTGCGATGGAGGCGAGTCCTTCATCGTTGGGGAATCGGTTGATCAGATCTGCAATGTATGGGACCAGGTCGGTGCATACCGTGCGAGGTCCAATCGCGGCTGCGACCAGGGTCATTTTGTTTACCCTATGTGGTGGTAGGATGTAGGGACAGAAATAAAGCGTGGGGACGAGGGTGAGTATGGCACGCGACGAAGGGTATCAGTTGGGCGAGATCGTCGAGGATACGCAGATTCATCGGAAGCGATGGTGCATGCAGCGGGCAACCGACGCATGAACCAGGCAATGAACCAAGTGATGCACGTACGTCTTGACTGCGAGGTCATTCTGAGTGAGGTCCTTGAGTTCGCTCTGAAACAGAGCGAGCGCGTCCACTTCAGCGTTCGTTGACATTCCTAAGCAGGGTGTGAGATGAGATAAGGATCACAGGGTGATGTCGATTAGTTTCCGGCGTGGTTTGCACAGTAGATGCACACTGGAGTCCTGCATCAAAAGGTCACTGTACCCAAAGCAAACACTGCGCCACACAGCGTATACCATACAGAAACCAACCCAACTTACCGTTAAGATATGAAGAAAAGCGGGTGTTTGGATGAGATCAACCGCGAATCGAGTCGAGGCAGGCCGGGATCAACGCGACGGCTGGGCAGATCGATGAGAAACAAACTAGTGATGAAAGATACGTCGCAGTGCTCCTCAAACGCGCAAGATATACACACTTGAGTAAGTCGGCTGAGTCTCTCTCTGAGGCTTGGTTGCTTCGCGATTAGCGCCTAGCCCTGGGGTCGTTCAAGCCACGCAGCACCTCTTCGCGTGCGTCTAGAGTGTGGAGATATCGTGATAGCGTCAAAACCGCGGGTGAGAGTCTGGATGCCGCAAAAGACGCGTCCAAACAGGTGGGCATCAGGGATAAGAAACGAGTTCACACGTTGTGTGTATAGATTTGGGTGGTAAAGAGGGGTATTACAGATGATTTTCTAGCATGTTTGACTCGAATGATGATACACAGTGTGTTTCTTATCTAGAAACTATTAATATATACTCATTTAAACCATCCTATCACGCAAAATTGACTACCAAACATTCCCCTTTTCAACCTGTTTTTGTTCGTTTTTTCCAACCAACGACTGAGTGGTCGGGGCCCGGGGGGCCGGAATACCTTCGGTCGACCACTCCCTCGGCCCCTGCTCGAAAACAGCCTGAGCGACCGACCGACGGAACGACGACCGAGCGGCGCTATCCGTCCTGGCCTGGATCCTGGCCCGATCTAAGGACGGCGAGATATCGCATATGAGGTATTGAAACGAAGCATCTAGGCGGTGTGAGAGGTTTGGGATAAGCGAGACTTGCTTAGAAATACCCGGTTGGTATCCCCACACTGCAATCAATTGCAACGGATCCACCCAGCAGGAGTTTCGAATACTATCCGGATTCAATTGGTTTGACATGATAAGGGGGGTATATGGCATGCATGTGGGATACATTGTATGTGAATACCAGCCTGAAATATGTCTCGCAAACCCTGGGCATGGATTAATTCCGACTCAATTGCAACACCACTCAACGGGATCGCCACATATCCCAACCGATATACCTACCCATTCGCGCGCTCTCACATGTTGGATATGTATATCCGTCGTCGTCACACCCTCTCATGATCATTACTGTCATCGTCATTTGTATTGGCATCCACCTTCATTCACCCATCCACCATGTATCGCTCATCATGCATCCATCGCTGCTGGAACTGACGGCATCCCAGGCGAACGACCCCCAAGACGAACAGTATCGAGGCAAGCAGCAGGCAGCAGGCAGCAGGCAGCAAGCAGCAAGCAGCAAGCAAGCGAGTGTCCAGATAAGCAGGCTTCGGCTAGTGTTAGGCGTCTAGCCATCGAGCAACTGACAGTTAGCTGTCCTCTCTAGAAAGACTACTTAGCCCAGAAGGAATCCAATCTCTGGCTCGGCTTCAAAACAGCTGACTTCGCAGGTATATAACTCATGTCGTCATCATCAGCTATTTCGTACGCTGATGTTGCAGCGGCGATGAATCAGGAAACAGCCTCCGCTTCATCATCATCATCTTCTTCTTCGTCGTCGTCGTCGTCATCATCACCTAGCAGTTCGACAGCAGGATCAACGTCCTCTACCCAGTTCGAGGCCGAAGAGGTAGTTCTCATCCTCAATAAGTCACTCTGGTACAAGGGCAAGATCCTCGAGCGCCGCGACGGCCCCAACCCGGGCTCCCCTACGCTGTACCGTGTCCACTACTTTGGATGGTCATCAACGTACGTCACTACAGCTGTGGGACGCTGCAGCCATTGCCTTGACGTGACTTGGATTTTTCGTCAGTATCTCGCTCGCATCCGTGCTTCGTGAACTAGCATGGCTAACCCATTCACTAACTTCCTTCTCTCCTCACTATAGCTTCGACGAATGGCTAGAAGGCGAATCGCGACTCCGCAAATTTACACCTGACAACGAGCTTGTCGCGCTGAGGCAGGCACGCAATGCCTACCTCTGTGAGCGCGTGGAATCAGAGGCCTTGCAATCCCAGCCAAACTTCCGAGAAACCCGCACAAGTAGTAGCAGCAGTGATAGCGGTTCCGTCGAGCTTGGCTCCAAGCGAACAGCAGATGATGCCAAGCTGACCACGCTCAATGGTGGCGAGGGTGATGAGGCTCCATCCGGTGAGTCTAGCAAGCCAGCCTCCAATGATCCGTTTGCACCCGCAGAAGACGACGATTGCCCAGACTTTGTTCCCGGCAGCGCAATCGTGATTAGATTCCCTGGTAACATCCGCAGGATATGCATTGCAGACTGGGAAGCAATTACCAAGCGACTTGAGTTGGTACCTTTGCCTCGAGTCCCTTCGGTTTCAGACATCCTGGCCGAGTTTGCAGCGCAAAAGTCACGCACAGCATCCCAGCAGCTGCAAGTCGAAGAGGTCGTCGCGGGATTGTGCGTCTTGTTCGATCGAGCACTCCCGGCTTGCCTGCTGTACAAGTTCGAGCGACCTCAGTACTTGGACCTGAGCCGAGCCTGCCCTGGAGTTCGTCCGTCACGCATTTATGGCGCTGAGCACCTCTTGCGACTGCTGCTCAAGCTGCCAGCGCTCTTGGCCCACACGCGAATGGATATCCTCGAGCTGCAGGCATTGGAGGCACGTGTCAACGACCTGATCAAGTGGCTGCAAACCAGACTGACATGCTTCGCAGCTGAGTACCAAACCACAGAGAAAGAGTATCGTCGCCGTGCTACGCTCATGAACGCTGAAATCGCTCGCATGATGCCTGACAGTCTTAAGCAGGAAGACGAGTAAAGCAACCACCTGCTCGTAGCCCACGCGGCAAGCCGCTCTCAAACCAAATCCAACCCATATCATACAGACCAGTACGCACAGTATATGTGCTAATGTCGTGTTATATTATACCGAAGCAGCTAGGAAAGCAGAACTATATGTTTCCCACCGATCTGGAGTTAAATGAAAGATTCTCAGAGAGCGTCTACATAAGGAGACAAAGAAGAGCTATCACTGTACATCACTTATTCATCAGTATCGGGATGAAATGAGATGAGAATGTACTCACCCGCGCTCTTAGCAAGCGCTGCCAAACTCGTTGCCGCAACATCATGTCCGGACTTCTTTGCATGGCTAACAACATGATCTGGCAGGTGCTTCTTGAGCTTGCGGGATAGCTTGGAAAGTGGCATCGCGATCAGCTCAGCGCCTTCGTCTGAGGCTGACTTCTTGACTTTGCCCGCGACCTTCCTGAAGACGGTGTGGACAGCGCGGTAGTGCTCGCAATCATGATTGTCGGCGTGTACCGCATGTGAGGCAAGTGCAACAACAACCTTATCCGCCTGCTTCGCCAAGTACTGAGCAACGTGAACCTCCTTGTACTCCTCCCTCTTTCCCTTCTTCGACACGCGCTTAACGAGTTTTTCCAGGGAGGCAACACCGTCACTCTTGTCGATGTGCTTCTTGACGATGGTGTGGATCTCCTCGTGGTGATCGTCGTGGAGAGTTGGCAAGGTAACGCCACAGACGCGCTTCGTGCCCGTGGACTCGTCGTCGGAGCTATCAGACGACTTCTTCTTACGTTTCCGACTTTCGCTCTTCTCGTCTGAGCTGCTGTTGCCGTTGCTGCTGCTGTTGCTGCTGCAGTTGCTGCTGCTGTTGCTGGATGTGGACTTCGTTGCTGCAATCTGGCTCGGTCGACGAATGACCGATCGGGTTGGATTATCAACCACCTCTGCCATGGGTACTGCAGAGCTCATGGACCACTCCTTGGGCTTCTTGTCCGAGCTGCTTGCAAGCTTGCGGAGCAGCTGATTTCGCTCGCTATAGTAATCATCGACTGCGCTGGGTCGTTTGCGTGAAGCATATGAGTCAACTTCATCTTGCTCGGGATTGCGGTTGCGAGCGCCGCCATGGCCCAGACCACCTCGACCAGTCTGTGTGAGGCGCATCATAGAGTCGTAGTAGTTAGCCTGATCCTGCATGCTGAAACCGCGTGGTGACTCAGAAAATTCATCGAGCTTGTCGTCCGACGAGGATGATGAAGCTGTTGAAGTCTTCAGAGTCGCGAGCTTGTCGTTGACGCGCGAGGCAAAATAGTCCGTGAGCGAGACCGTGGACGTAACCGTGATGAGAGATGATGTCTCCGCATGCTCAATGGGTCGGCCATACTCATCAACTTCAGGAGCTGACGGGTCCGCAGAACCACTTCCAGAGCCTCGCGATCCAGCAGACGACGAGTTGCTGTTGCCATCCGTCTTGCCGAGGATCTCCTTGAGACTCTCCTCGGAGTACGAACCAACATCCTTTGCCTTGGTGAAACGTGAGTAGAGCCTTCGGCGCTCGAGCGCCACCTTGAGTGCAGCACCGGTAGAGCGATCAGCAGGCTCGGGTGCGGTGTTGACCGGTGCGCCACCCTCACCCACCACGCCAATCTGCAACTTCTTAAGAATGTCATTGTACATGGACTGAGTTGCGATCCAGTTCTCATCCGCTTGTGATTGTGTGGCGCCAATTCCAAGATTATCGTGTTTACGGCGTGTCTGAAGATAGTTTGTCAGTCCTTCACCCCGCGCGCCAAGGCCTTGGCCCTGCTGCCAGCCCATCTGCTGCATCAATCGGTATCCAAAGCTGTTCTTCTCTTCTTCCCAGAATTTGTCGCCGTGTCGGCTCGCCGAGTGGCGCTCCTTGGTTTTTCCGCCTACCCACGACATTCTCGAGTGTCTTATATGATTTACAACTTGAGGCACGCGCCCTGTACTGAGATTTCAATGCCCTCCGCAGCGAGCTGGCTTCACGGAATTTTCTCTCTCCGTGGGTCCGAGTCGCAGCATGTTGCGAACGAGACGAAATGTTGCGAGTTGGCACTGCCACTACCTCCAATCCCACACTCTGATCTAGACTGTGATATCCAGCACCACACCAAGTGCCGCAGCAAAATGACCTCGCAGTCGGATATTGACCTCTCGCTCTGGCCGAAATACGAAACACTCGTACTGAGTGTGCCCCTCCCTAGGGTGCTTCAAGGTGCGTTGACACAGAAACCCGAACGAATCTTCGCCGCGTGCTGATCTTACGTGCGGCGTTCTTGGTATTGCCGCATCTGGTGCGGTATTTACGAGTGCACACTGTGGGATCAGCCTGCTATGAATGCGACTGCGGTTGGATCTCTCCTACTAGCCCGCCGCTACGCCTTCCAGAGCTGCGTGCCGGCGACTGACGTCTCTGGATCTCAGGAGAGGAACTCATAATTCGAACACACTATCATTCCCATTAATCGACCCTGTAGTAACCATCAATCGCCCAAAGAAGCGCAATGCAATGAATGTCAAGTTCTGGGACGAATTCCGTGACTGCTTCGTTGTGACACAGAACCTATGGAAACAGGCGGATCGATCCAAGACCGACCTCCGATGCGTCATCGTCGATGGTGCGGGACCCATGTTCTCCGCCGGCCTTGATGTCATGGGTGCATTGCCTCTGCTCAGTCCTGAGCGTGGAGACGTAGGCCGCATCGCATTTCACCTCCACAAGCTGATTCACGAGTTCCAAGAAACTTTTACTGCAATGGAAAAGTGTCCTGTCCCTGTTATCAGTGTGGTGCATTCAGGCTGCCTAGGTGCTGGTGTTGACTTGATCTCGGCAACTGACATTCGTATCTGCTCGAAGGATGCCTCTTTCTGCGTAAAGGAAGTTGACATCGGCCTCGCTGCCGACGTTGGAACCCTGCAAAGACTGCCTAAAGTGATTGGAAACGACTCACTCGCTCGCGAGCTCGCTTTCACTGGCAGAACGTTTTCCGCAGATGAGGCACTGAAATTCGGCTTGGTCAGTCACATTGCTGAGGATAAGGAGGCAGCATTGAAGTACGCCTACTCAATCGCGAAAACGATCGCCTCGAAGAGCCCCATCGCAGTGCATGGCACAAAACAAGTCTTGAATTTTTCACGAAATCACGACATTGCCACGGGATTAGAATATGTTGCGACGTGGAATGCAGGTATGCTTCAGTCCTCAGATCTTCCAGAGGCTGCTAGTGCAGTCTTCAACAAGACACCCGCTAACTTCTCAAGTTTGTAATTTTCTAGTTTGTCACCCAAAGTCAATAAAGCGAAAATTTTTATGGCACGGATCAATAAATTCGTCAGGTCACCACACTGCCTGTGCGACGCACTCGGGACACTATTGCACACTCACAAGTGCAAATCCAATTCAACGGCAGTAAGGAACGTCTTAAATCACCAATAATAGGCATGTATTGGGTATGTATCGTATTCAAAATTTCGCCGCAAAGGCACCTCCTTTCTATAACAGAGCATGAGGCGACAGGACCTCATGTTGCTGAAGCGGCAGACAAGCCATACAGGTAGTTAATGGAGTCCTCGCAGTGATGAGAGAGACTCTGGTCTGCCGGAAAGAAATAAAACGCTGGAGTGAACGCCGGCTCAGACCGACTACCAGACCAGTACTAACTGATGGGTAGCGAAAGGGAACTTTGCTCGGGTTAAACAAAAGAACTTTGATATGAGGTGAGGTGATTACAACGGCAGATGAGCCTCAATTCTGGCTAGACCACTCGTGTCGGGCAGAGCTAGCCCATTCGAGCCCATCTTGAGGAGTTGTGTGAGTCTGTACGCGCAAGCAGGCCCTGGCCACGTTTGGCCTTGGATAAAATGAAAAGGCGGGTTCCCACTCTGATTCGTGCGCGCGTGTGCTCGTGTGCAACATAAAAACTACGAAGAGGGTCTAGAACATCAAAGCTCGATAAACTTATTGTGCCTCTGCCAAGCAGCTCTCGGCAGACTTTGCGTTGGTAGGAACACCCAAGTCAGTAACGGACTCGGCGACCTTCATGTCTGCAGTAAGACCATCGTTGGCGATGATCTCGTCAAGGCGCTCCCACCAGCCAAACAAGAAGCGCTCGGAAATCGCCTGGAACCAGGGTGCGATCTTGCACTTGCCCTGCTTAGCGTCCTCGAAGATCTGACGGAGATCTGCGGGAGTGACGAAGCGAATAGCCTCAACCTCGTTGGGGTTGATGTTGACTGCCACGTCCTTCTTGGCGAAGAGCAGCCAGTCGACTTCGTGCTCACCCCAGGTTGCGTCCTGGCAAGCCTCGTACTTGATCTTGTGGATGAAGTGGAGGTCCTCAACCTTGAGCTCGGTGATGCCAAGCTCGTGCTCGACCTTGCGCACTGCGGCGTTCTTCACACCCATGGCGTTCTCCTCGATGAGTTCGGACTCGACGTAGAGTGGGTGAGAGCAGCACGTGTTGGCCCAGAGGTAGGGGAAAGTGATCTTAACACCGGCACGCTGCTGGATCATCAGCTCGCCCTTCGAGTTGAAGAGGAAGACGCTGAAGGCGCGATGGAGCATGCCTTCCTTGATCTTGGTGGTGAGGTGGCTCTCCTTCTTGGTTGCGCGGCCGAGCACTCGGTCCTGGGGGTCGACAAGGATGACGTATTCCTCATCCATGTACTTGGCCTGCTCCTTGTCGAAGTCCTGACCGTCGATGAGTTGTGCAGTCTTGGATTCAGTCTCAACAGTCGCCATTTTGAAGTACTATTTGTGTGTGGTGTGGCTTTGAAGATAGGGGTGTATCCTGGGGATAGTTTTCAGTCAGGAGGATGGAGTTGGAACGATAGCAACGATTCCGACAATGACAATGACGTTGTGCTGGTTTGGGATCCACCGTCAGTCAGTCAGTCACTCAAATCACTCACTCACAGAGATATAGCAGAGGGTGATGATGATTGTGCTGCACACCTCAGAGCAGGCGGGGTCGCTGGCTGTGGGGTGCCTAGATTAGAACGAGCAGGGAGTGGGAAAGCGCAGGCATATTTCGTCAGTTTCCTTTCAGGTTGACACACTCACAATTCGTGTTCATGGCTCGGCAGAGCTCGGAAGTGAGGCAAACCAAATCCCTTGCCTCGTCCCGCGGGTGATGCGAGAGAAAGCCAAAGTCGGTACCTCGGCACAACACATTGCACGACAACACAACTTCCAGGCGAGTAGCGAGCACGTCTCATCTTGTCCCGTAGCTCCATGTTCGGCGTTCATTCGAAGTAGCTCACTAGTGTGCGAGCTCAACCGTCATGCTTCGTGACCGTGACGCAGTGTTCACTACGACGATTGAGGGGTGGCACGGCTCAGCTCGAGAAGATACACGTGTCTGCATTCGATCACCCGGGCACCGATGCGTCCATCATCCTCAGGACGCCCTCCCTGCCTGAATCGCGACAAGCGCGCCAATGCGGGGCTGCAAGGGTGCGGTTTGCGGTTTGCGAGTGTCTCAGGGGTGATCTGGGGCAGCGACCGGTTCACACGGCGCTGCAAGGCCCTGTTGCGTTGTCGGCTGATGGACTTGGGGTGTGCGTCGTGGCCAGCGGGGTCCCGGGAGAGGTGTGCATGTCGACCATCGTCACTGGTGGTGTTGCGAGGATATTGATTGTGTGGTATGGCGTGGTGTGGTGTGGGTCTGGGCATATAAATGCTATTCTTCACACCACGTCACGTCTAGGGGATTTATCTCGTACGCTCACGCGGCGTGGGATCGTGCTAAATCAGTACAATACGGATTTGTAGCGTTCTGTTGAATTCAGTCCGAATTTAGCCGTATGCGGCTAAAAATGACGCGCTTGATTCAGCTGGATTCAGCTTGATTCAGTCCGAGTTTAGCCGTATGCGGCTAAACACGGACTCTCCACCTCCGAGAAAATCCGGAAAAATCAAAAAAAATAGGGAAAAATAGGGGAAAATTCGACCCCAACTCTAGAGTGAAAACACCCCGGTTGCGCGGGACAGGCGTGCTGCACGGGTGTAGACAGAATTGTATCGTGTAGAAAACACGCGTGGCAACCGATTTGATACTACACGACCGCCACACACTCCCTGGACATCGACCAAATTTGACGCAAAAGACACACCCTCTGAAGCCCAACCCTGAAATGGGGGGACATGTCGCCCCAACCCAACACTGAGCTCACTTGTACGCCTGAATCACCCACTGTATTCTAGCTTAGTCAAAGTTAATTCACGATGGCTAGCCACAGAGCGAAGCTCTTCGCTTCTGTGCTCATTGTAGTTATCTTTGCTATTGTTTCTGTTCGAGCATGGGTACGTATTCGCCCCTCAGCTGGCGAGCTTCGCGCCGTGTCGCGTCGCTGATTGTGTCTGCGTTCGATGCAGCGTGGGATGCTCTGACTTGGTGCTCACCCACTCCCCCGTTCGTTCACTCTCTGTCTCTAAAGAAACCCACCGTGTCGCTCGAAGACATGGGTCTCGACCCTCAGAAGCTGGCAGACTTGACTACGCCGCTGCAGTTGGTGCCAAATAACTACAAGGCAGCACCCGCAGATGCTCCCGAGGAGGCCGCCGCCGAGGAAGCCACGGAGGCTGACGCGTCCTTGATTGAGAGCCAGGCTTCATCTTCGGCCATTGCGAGCCTCTCTGTGATCACGCCTGCTAACAAGGCGGCAGGCAAGCCCCAGAAGGTTACCGACGAGCTCGTCTACAAGACCATGCTCGAGGTTCTCCCTGAGGTGAGCGAGGCGCTCAAGACCGATGTCGATGCTCCCGTCGCTCTGGAGGAGGAGGAGGCTCTCGCTTCCGAGGCTCTCAACGACGACCACCCTTCTGAGGCCATCAACTTCCTCGAGGTTGAGAACAAGATCAGCCCCCAGGCCGCTCAGGCCATCGCTGCGCTTGCTGAGGTTGAGGCTGAGGTCAACTCCGAGGCTGAGGTTGAAACCGAGGCTGAGAACGATGGCAATACCAAGCCTGGCTACGAAGCCGGCAACTGGGGTGGCCCTCACGTCGGCCCCGGTGGTGCCTTGGGCGCTTACTGGTTGGGTGGCGGCTATGCTAAGGAGAACTACCCTGGTCCCTACATCCCAGGAGTGCCTCTTTTCCACCCTGCTAACAACTTCAACCCCTTCTATGTCAAGCCCTCTGTCTTGCGCTTCAACCCATATGTGCCTTACAGCTTCGGTGTGAGTTCCCCCGAGTTCTCGGCTTACTACAACGGTCAGGTCCACCCCATGATTGCTCACACCTACGCTCCTGGCCCCGCTGATGCTGGTACTGAGGTCCACACCACCACCACCATCCAGGCTCTCCTCGAGGCTGATGCTGAGGCTGATGCTGATGCTGAGGCTGAGATCGAGTCTCATATCGAGGCTACTGCAGAGGCCGATGCTGAGTTGGACGCTGATGCTGATGCCGAGGCTGAGGCCGAGGCTGAGACTGAAGACCCCATCAAGCGCGCCGTTGCCTTCAAGCCTGCCCCCTTCCAGCCCACCGGTAAGCCCGGCCAGATCGCTGGTGGCGAGGGTGCTTTGAACGCCAAGGTCGTTAGCGAATACCCCGACCCCATCACGGTCGTCCCCGACACTCAGATTGCTGAGGTCCTTGAGGAGCAGGAGACCGACGCCGCTCGCCAGATGAAGCAGCAGAAGTTCTACGACATCTACTCGAAGGAGGCCGGCTACAACGCTGATATTCCCGAGGAGTGGAACCGCATCAAGAACTACCACCCCCGTGTCATGTTCCGCGAGCCCCACTACAAGCCCGAGGTGGTCAACATCTTCGAGGCTCCCAAGTCGTTGGGCCGCGACACCAACCCTCTCAACGGTAAGGCATTGGACGCTGTTTTGAATGCAGAGCCCATTGCTTACCCCGTCAATGAGGTTGACCACAACCGCCGCTTCGTTGCCCGTCAGGTACCGAAGGGCAAGTCGCTCCTCCAGACCTCTACTCGCCTGCAGGCCATTGAAGCACAGAAGCAACGCATCATGCTCGATAATGGCCAGCTCACTGGTATCTCCAAGCGCATTGCTGAGACCGGCGGTTTCGAGCCTCAGTGGAAGGAGAGCAGCGAGGATGACATGTAAGCACTTTGTAATCTAATTGTGTAGTCAATACACGCTTCGTTTTATTGATTGGGAGTTTCGCTCGTGGCCATGTGTGAGCTGGTTAACCCTGAGTGATACTGGACAAACCTCGTCTTTCGTTCCGGGAGAACAGGCGTAGCAAGACCACGCTCATGTGCATGCCACTATAATTAATGGACGCGACTCAGGCCATATGACATCTCCGCATACATCGTTAAAGTCAATAGTTTTGGACTGTATTACTGACGCGCATACACTTGGAAGGATTTACATAGCGTCATCGGTCTCAGTCTCAGCCTCAGCCTCAGCGTCGGCCTCAGTCTCAGTCTCAGCCTCGAGCTCAGCCTCAGCAGCGGGCGTCTCATCGAGGGCAGCAACGTCAGCCTCGGCAGCAGCCTCAGCCTCAGCCTCAGCCTCGGCCTCGAGCTCCATGAACGAGTGGGCGAACTGGGGCTCAGCGAGGTGTTCTGCAGAGTAGCGCAACTCCTTGATGCGCTTGTTCTTGGACTTCTCAAGGCGGCTAGACCAGTACTTATCGAACTTGTCAGCCCAGAGAGCACCCTTAGCGAAGTTGTCGCGGCGGACCTTCTCGCGAAGAGCCTTGATGGGGTCGTACTTGAGACCCTTCATCTGAGCAGGACGGTAGCCCTTGAGGGTAGTTTCGAGGTTCTGTGCGCCCTCAACGAATGCAGCGCGGAGACCGCTCTCGCCATCACCGACCTTGGAGGGCTTGGGCTGAGCGAGATAGCCCTTGGGGACCATGCGAACGACTGCGGGCATGAAGTCAGCGAGCTCGTCAGGGAGGTTCGTCTGGGTCTGGGTCTGGGTCCCGGTCTCGTCAGCCTCAGCCTCGAGCTCAGCCTCAGCCTCGAGCTCAGCCTCAGCATCAACCTCGAGGAAAGAGGGCTGCTGAGCAGGACCCACAGTGACGGGAGGGTTGGGAGCTGCAGAAGCAGGGCCAGCACCCCACTCGATGGGACCACCGTAGTAATAGTAGGGAGCCCACTGACGGAACGGCTGGCGGTGAGGGCCGACGTAGGACACCGAGGGCAGGGGGTAAAACGGATTAAAGTTCTGGTAGGGTGGCAGGAACTGCGAGTAGTACGGCGTGGGGAAGGCCGCGGGCATCACGTAGGAAGGTGAGCCCGGGTCGTTACCCGTCGCGACAACAGCCGTCGCAGCCACAGCAATCGCCTAAAGTTGAGAGGAGAAGAACGATGCGTTTGAACGCAGCGGGGGAGCATGCATGGGTAAGACAGGGCTTCAATAGGCAGGCAAACGTGTGGGCTGGGCTCTGGACGAGAGATACACCTCACGGCGAGGCGTGGCATGCCATATGACCCTGTTAAGCAGGTCCGAGATGCAACGATCACTGGACTCGAGAGTTGCTTTGGGTGGCCTTAGGAGGGTGTCTGGAGGGGTGTTTGGGTCGGCGCAGCGCAGGCTACCTCCTCTCACCTACGCTGTGCGCCCGAGTCGCCCATCCGTTCGTCCTGGACGTCCAGGGGGGCAATAAGTGCATCAACCGTCCTCTTCCTTGAGGTTCATCCAGAGCGCCTTCCTTGGCCTCTTTGAGTCGTGCTTGCGCGCGCGCGGAGCCGTCTTCGAACGTACCAACACAAGAAGTAGGATGTTAACCTTCATCTTCATCAAGCGAGCTTGGCGAAGCCTAAGAGTGTGCGGTGGGTTGGTAGTTGTGGGTGAAAACGTGAGGTATGGGTGGTTCAAAAGTTGGAAAAGGTTGTGGTATTGTGATGAATATCGGATTACGGGTGTAGTGTGTGTGGTTGAGTGTGGTTGATATCGATAGTTAAGCGGGTGCTCTATAGAATGATTATACAATCACTGCGCGGCACTCGAATCCGCTCGCGAATACGCAGCGTAAAACCCCTGGTGTGAGTGCATTTCATCCAGGGTTGGTTTGGGGAAAAATCGTGAAAAAGCTGAAAAAGCTGGAAAATCGTGCGGGGGGTGTTGTAATACCTTCGGTCGACTGGAGCTTCCGGTCGGTCGGTCGGTCGGTCTGTCCCTCTCTCTCGGGGTTTGTCTCGCCCAGCCCAGCCCAGCCCAGCCAGCCCAGCACGTGGGATTTCCGGGCCAGGGCGGATGCGACCCCGGCCAAAACGGCTCTGAATTGCGACTCTGAAAATAGAGAGAAATTGAAGGATATCTCGCCTGGGCCGTGTGGTCTGGAGATTCGGAGTGTGCTGGTAGCTGGAGCTTTGAATTTATAAGTTAAAGCACCACAACTGGATACTACCTAATCTATCCATACCCACAAAATCCATACCCAGCATACCCATGCAAAACAACTCGTCAGCAGCGGGACTTGAGGCGTCCCCATACCTCGCGCCCAAGCTCTCGGCACGCTCACTGAATAGATCCATCCTCGGTGGTGCATCTCACATGAGTGAAGCTCGATCCCTGGGCTCCAACTCTCCTCAGGGCCTCGGATATGCTGATGCAAAACCGGCGACTGTGACCAAGTCCTCGCACGCACTGGTAGCTGAGCACGGCGCTGCGCTTGCAGCCCAAGCGGGTCCGAGTGCCGGTTTGCCAACTGCAAGGACTCATGATGGACTCTCTACTGGTGCACCTGGCTCGGCTGCTGCACTCGCTGCAGCTACAGCCACAGCTACAGCCTGCGGACCGGTCACTTCCACACCCAGCACAAGTGCTCTCTCATTGAATATCCCCATCGCCTCACCTGGGTCGGCTTCCGTCGTGGGGGCATATGGTTACTCGGGTGGTGCTGTGGGCTCGGCGGGCACACCTGCGCCCACTGTAGTGAGTGCCATGGGTAGTCTTGCCCCGGGAGCGGCCACACCAGCAGCGACGACGGTCATGGCGTCGACCCCTGGTGCGAGCGCCTACGTAGGAGGGGCGATTACTCCAAACACTGTGATATCCACAGCATCAGCCTCCATTATCTCCAACTCAAATTCTACTTCCAACAGACCCGCGGGTAGTATCGCAGACGACTTCCTGCCAGAACTCATTAGAGGCGCTGGCGAGGGAGATCTTCCGATTAGTTTCGCCAACCGACTTAGTGGCGCTGCCCTGCGACCTACAAAGATCTCGCCCGGACTCTCGAGTGGGACACGGACACCTTCTCTGCTCTCATTGCCCACGGCGACCCCCATTGCACCGCCCTCCGTGAAGTCCGGTCGGTCCTCGGGGCCCGTCACCCCGCTGTCGGGCATCACTTCTGGAGCAGGTACGCTACCAGTGGGTCCTAGTAGTAACTTGCTCGCGGGCTACCATGCCGCCTCGAGTACTGCTATCATGCCGAGTCGATCTGTGTCTGGTGTATCTCCGGTTGTGAACCAAGCGGAGACACCGAATCTCTTGGCATCAGTGTCCTCTTCGTCGCGAGCGACGAATACCATGCTGCCGCCACAGTCTCAACAGCAATCTTCCCCACCAAACCTGTTAGAGCCCAGCGAGAGCTCTACTTATCCAGCTAATTATTCATCTGTCATTGCTCATCATCATCATCATCATCGTCATCATCATCATCATCATCATCATCATCATCATCATCATCAGCAGCAGCCTTCACAACAAAATCCTACCCTATTCGACCCGTTGTACTTGTCGTCAAGCTGTTCGAGCGGCAACATCACGCCACCTGTGACGCCTGGGTTCGCTGTAGCACCTGCCTCGGTGTCAGCTTCACCAGCAGCACTAGGTTCCCAACCTCACCAACTTTGCAGCGCTGAACAGTCACAGACACAGCAATACTCGCTAACTGCACCGGTTTCGACTTCCGTTCCCCACCTCATAACCTCATCACAAATACCAGACCACTCTTCTCCTTCTTCTGTCAATCACCACAGCGGCAACAGCAGTAATAACGACAATAATAACGGGCCAGCGTTTTCCCTAACCAGCGTTGTTACCGATAGAGAGCCTCACCCTTCTCCACCAACTTCAAGTCTACGCAGGGATGACATGACACAGATCATCTACTCGTTGAATGATGTTGTTGTTTCTGGAGCCTCCGCGACACCACAGCATAGCCACCCTATTTCAGCACCTGATACCGAATCACTGTCTTTGTTAGTCCCAGTCATGCCCAACGTAGCATCTTCTGTAGTGAATGCAGGAGCTGTTGATATTGCAAGTTCGATATCATTCGCGTCACACATCTCACCATCCTCATCGAGTGGCGCCGGCATCTCACGCAACACAGCAGCTTCATCAGCTCTACATGCACCAGCACCACCATCCGCGCCCCTTGCGCCATCTGCGCCATCCGCACCCTCCGCGCCATCCGCATCCTCCGCGCCATCAGCACCAGCCGCGCAGGCAGCTCCCACGGCACCATCAGCAACTGCATTCTGCGCCCCCGCTCCCAATTCAATCTCTGCCAAGGCCTCGCACCCAGTTACGATTCATCCCAATTCTGCAGTCTTCTCAGCCCATGAACGTCATCTGCTCGCAGCAGAAGATGACGACGATGATGATGATGATGACGACGACGATGGTGACGCGGATCTTGAGGGCGATGGTAGAGGGGTTTTTTCTCGAGGGGTTAAAAATTCAAGACGGGCCCTTCAAATGGTGATGGCAGCCGGAGGGGTATTTGCCGTTAATGCATCCGCGACCCCACTCGGTCTCCGGGCCTCGCTTGGGCCCGCGCAATCGCAATCGACAGCCCCCAGTTCCTTAGCCAGCACTCCCAACGGTCTTAATCTATCACACCACACCACTCCAATTTCTTCAACTTTATCCTCCCATGCACAGTCCGCCACCAGTTTGTATTCCATTCATAATTCTCCAACCGCACCCACAGCCCCCTCCGCTGCTCCGCGTATGCAATCGTTGCCGTCTGAACATGCTTCGTCGCAACCACACAGTTCACAACCAACTCAGGATCATCTCGCACACGGACCTGATAGCCTCTTCAGCACTCGCTCTGATGCTCAGTATCCGTGAGTGAATCTTAGTGTCCCATGTGCTACATCCTTGCTATTGTTTAAATCGTCTTAGCTATGAGAATTTGTAAGTCTTTTCGGGTTTGGGATGATCATGGTCGGGTTATTGATTGTTTTAGTCCTCCCTCCTCCACCTCCCATTGGTTCCAATTTCCTTTTCTGCTTTTCACCTGAACCCGTTACCCGTAGGTGTCGTCTAACCCTGCGCATAGTCCCTAAAACCAGTGCCGTGGATGGACTTTGTGTGCAATTCACGAGTTACTGCCAAGCTGTATCTAAGCTGAGACTTGCTCAGGGATGTGTTGACCTTTTCTTTTGTTTTACCTATCTTTCGACGACCATGTTATGATGTCTGTTAGTCATGGCGTATTTTTCGATCTTTTCATGCTACTTGTCAGTTTCGCATGTTTGTTCAGTTTATTAAGCTCTTCCATTTGTTACCCTTATAAGAATGGGTTTTCAGCTTGGACGCGACGCTACTCCTCAGGTCCAGCAGATGCTCGTTTCTTCATGCTATTGATGCTTTATGCCAAGTAATGGCAAATCAAGTGCTTCCGTTCTTTCGCACAATTTTCACATATTCTCTCTATTCTCAACGTTCTCAGCTTCACCGTTAGTTAATTGATGTCTTGCCACTCGGCAGGACTGCATGGTTCAGTGTCTTCGCCATTAGCATTATAATAAGGTAAGCAATACACGTTGCCGTTCATAAGAAATTATTTTCATCGCAAGTACTCGAACCAGTAAAAATTACGTGTGAGATGGGTCATACGTGGCTTGTATTATTAAGACTACAGTACAGTTTACGAGAACCTTATATATCTCTCGAGTAACAGAATTCGCTATTCTACCCCAAGGAGTCGATTATGAATGGTGTTCCTCTTGATGATCCTCGTCGTGAGCTTCGTTGTGGTGTTCCTCCACGGGTGGCAGCAAGCTGCTGCGAGCCTTTGCAGAGTGCGGGGCACGGGTGACGTCTGCAACAGCGACGTGACCGCTAGAGGCCACGTCGTACGTGCCAATGGCGAGTGGGGTGCATGCCATATTTGACGCCCAGTGCTGCTTGGCGAACGACTTCTGGAGGCAAGGACATACGCAGTGTGCGTAGAGAAGTGGGTGACTACTCGAAGTACCACTGCTCGTTACTTTCGAGTGCAAATGGAGCGAAAGGACATCACTGTGCTGATGCGGAAGCGGGCTGGCCTGGAGATCCAGACAATGCTCTACGCACTGAGCACTATACGTAGCCAGCGCTGTGGCGGAGTCAAACAATGGGATGGTGTCCTGCGATGGGGCATGATCCTGAGCTTGGTTCTGCTGCTGGATTTCAGCCAATTTCGGCGTGTGTTCCTTAAGCGGGGCCAGGTAGGGGATCGGGAAAGATGTAATCCAGGCAGGCGGGATCTTCACCTTGAACCCCATACCCGCATCCGCAGACACGCTTACCTTGGCGAACCGTTGGTACTGCGGTGTGGAGTCAGCGTCGACCAACTGCGGAGTCAGTCCAGGAGGTGTGAGCAGCTCGGAGCGAACTCCCAGACCCAAGCCACCACCTCCCACAAGCCAAAGTTCGGGTTTAGCTTCCACGGCTGCGGAGTGCGCAACACAGTGCAGAATGTCCCGGAATAAGCGCTTTCTGAATTCGGCATAGTTCTGTGGTAGATTCACGTCCGCATCCTTTTGCGAACCATGGGATTCGGTAAATGAGTTGTGGGTAATCGACATTCCACCACCGCCACCGCCACCAATACTCAGATCCAAGTCTGGGCGCACCTGATGAGTCAATGGATCAGGTCCAAATTCGACCTGGATTCCACCACCTCCACCCATTCCGGCATGGACTTCGCGCCTGATGTCGTTTTGGTCCTGCGCCGAACGTCCTCTTGCGCGGAATTGTAGGCCTTCATCCTTGTCATCTTCCTCTTCGAATTGAATCTTTCCACCGCAGCAGGTGTGGACTTGCGAGTTGCAGCACTCCGGGTCGTGCTTTGCAAAGTCCTTCCCATAGATTCGTTCCTTTTCGATCTTGCGCGCGTGACTGTCAACAGGCAGCGCCACCGGTCGATTATGAATTATGTCCTTGGCGCGACCCAGCGGTGTCGCCTCACGGGGTCGGTGCAATGGATCGACACTCATCTGGAAACCACGGCCACCGCCACCGCCAGAGCTCATTAGGAGCAGTGGAGGGGCATCTTTATACGGTTTACAGATCAGTTGCACTCCCATACCACCTCCCATACCTGCATCTATGTCGGTTTTCAACGCTCGACTGTGCTTGGCGTAGTATGTGGTTTGGTCTCGGAAGGCCGGAACATCGACTTGGGATTCACGATCTGGAAGTGGGAAAACGTCTGCAAGCTGTTCAGGAGCATAAGTAAATGTGTCAAGAAGAGAAAGATACGGAGCAAAAGCTGCACCGACACCAGCACCCAAAAAGAACGGTTCCTTTTCGCGCTTGGCCTCAGCCTGCTCTCTAAGATCTTCGATGGTGGCATCAGGTCCGACTTGAGGTACGTGCTGCTCCGTATGGTCGTAGATGCGATCAAAGGCTTCGCGGATACGGTTGGGGGCGAGGCGGCGGGCGATATGCGTACTTTCATCTCGAACCACGCACTTGTCGTGGAGATGAATATGACCTTGGATACAAAGCATACATCCGATCAGGGTTTGGCGGTAAGTATGCGTCATTAGTACTTCTTGGTACACCCGAGCATCACCTTGGGCACTGGGTTTCTGTAAGAAGCTGACTTGGCATTTGGACTTGCACTTAGCACGCACTTCCGGTGGAACAGGCTCAAATAAGCTTGGCTCTTCGGTTCCGTCGGCATTGTAGCGGGGTTTAGGGGGTGTGTCACTGACTACGAAGCTTCTCCACTCCTCCAGCTGCTTGATATACTCGTGCTGGTCCTCAGAGAACTCGAAGTTCAGGTTTAGCAGGAATGTTGCGATGTCGCCAGCCACCTGTCGTGCAATCATACTAAGACTCTTTTTCTGGAGGTCCCACCACTGGCAAAATTTCGTTCGCTCCTCGTTGAGCACGTCGTTTGCACGCTCACGTGAGTGCTTCTCCACAAGAGAGAACGTCGGACGTTCAGGTGAAATCGGGTTATTCGATGGGAGATGTTTCTCCCGACCTGCCTGGAGCAGCACGGGCGTTGAGGCTGATGACGATGTGGTGTAATGGCTCTTGTCACCAGCTGCAGGGTGATGGTCTGCCTGCATCACGCCCACGGACCTTCCAGCCGAGCTATCATGCGAAGCTCCTGCATTGGCGCTATGGGCATCCGCCGCTAGGGGCGACGACACTGCTCCCAATCCAGTCTCTGAGCCTTGCGAAGAAGCCGGTTTGAGGTATGAAATCATGTGATATCCTGACCATAGTAAGATCAGCGCGGCCAGGAGGATGAGGACAAGCTCTAAAGACACGACGCGCCGCAGGCCGTGCGCGAAGCGCACCGCCTTGTCCCAATTCGAGCTCCGAGACACCCGGGGACGTTGAGTGAGCGAGACATGTTCGTCGACCGAGTCTTCGTCTAGGTCGTCGAAGCGTCGGCGCGACATGAACAGTCTATAGGATGGGTGTAAATTAGCGTGAGAGAGGGAAATATTAAATTTAATTTCACTAAAACTTCATTGAACGCGCTATATTATAATCGGATATACTGTGAATGCAGCCTGGGAAAAATGATTTCATCCACCTACGTTCAGGTTGCCAGATGCAGATGGAATCGTCATCAGTATCGGAACAGGTACCGCGTATGGCGTACAATTGGGATCGGAGTTAGAGACTGGTTCGTGTACAGGCTGAGCAACATTGATTACATTGTAACCGTAGCACGGGATACCTCGCGGCCATCAGTGTAGGAGGTAGGATCATTGAGTATTACAATGTAGAATATTGACAGAGAACCTTCTTGGATGATATTGTATCGTTATTGCTCACGCAATTTGTAATGTAATTGCACGCGCTAGCAGGGATAGAGATCTCAGGTCGTAGTAGACCTGAGTTAGCGAGGAAGGGAGAATTCCACAATGAAAACGGGAATAGCTTGATAGTCCATGGTGGCCACGAAGACATTCGGGGGAGTTCCGTAGTCAGATACAAAACTGTGGCCTTTGGGAGTCAGCTGGCCCGCCCCTGAAAGATCACCACAAATGACATGCGACAAAAACATGAATTGCTTGCCCGTGCTATCGACCTTGGCATACCCTGGTGATGCACTATAGGATGCTAACCCAGCAAAGTAAACTCCATAACCATAGGCGAAGGTCGTTGTAAACTCACGCCTGAAACCTCGCTGGGCGATGGGTGTTTGGAACTGAAAGCTCGTTCCATGCCATCCCCACATACAATTCGCATCAAACAAAATGTCACGAAGGTCGGGATGCTCAGAAATGGGTAGGAAATTGCTTTTAAAGTTGGAGCGCCTTTGATGAACGATTCGGTAGATCTCTGAAGGACCAGCGGTGGGAGATATTTTGTGCTCATTTCCTTCATCAAAATTCTCATAGTATGCTCGCCGATATGCAGCAATATTGCACATAAGTCTCAGGTGACGCTGCCAAAGATAAGAATTCCACACGATTGCGACGCGATGAACCTTTGCATTGCTGACCTCCCTTAGGAACTTGTCACGCACCTGAGCACCCCAACCACTTTCCATTGATATGTTCTGAATGGCAAAGTCTGGGTACTTCTCAGCAACTTCGCGAGCAGCATCGAAAATTATCTTTGCGTCATCTAGAGTTTTTGCGTTGAGCCGGCTTATTCGACGGAACCTGTGGTGTAGTGCTGAGCTCGAATCTAGCGAAAGCGTGGGCGTTGAAAGACCTCTTTGTGACAGTTTGTACGGAAGCGTCTCGGGACTATAGAAATACTTGGGTGCAAGGATTCTCAAGAAATTCTCGTACATCCGGGTTTGGGATGGAGGTATGCTCGCGAGTCCTCGGATGAGGAGGTCAATCACAGCAGAGGGACGAGTGAGAGTAAGAACTGAAGGATCCGTGGTACTTCGACTCTGTTCATCGTCTTTGCTGTCGAATCCCATCGAACGCTTCCGAATCATATCCATGATGGAGTCAACTGCACACAACCCGCTCGTGCTTGACGCTAACGATGTGGTCGCATCAATGGGCTCACGGAAAGCTCCATAGATCTCAAATCCACCGAGAATCAGACTATTCATGTACGCGGAGTTTACTCCTGTCATACGAAGCCGAATACGACTGTAGAATCGTGGGGCTTCCACAAAGGTATTCGTGTCCTGAGCGTTTGCAACCTGAGCCAATTTTCGGAGATCTTGCTGAGGCAGACACTCGAATGAGAATGCTCGTTCGGGTGGATTCGATATCAACTGATTTGATACATAAACACTTCGAATTGACTCATCATCGGGTGGCTTGATGAAATGCTCGAGTGCCAGCTCTGTCGCTGGGAGTGTCATTTGAGTAGGCCATGGGTTGGATGTGTAGTTCATTCTCACAATTGTTTTTGGTGTCTGTCCGGTGGCGGATCTGGAAGACGTGGTCATTGCGGAGTCGGATGGACGACTTGGTGTGGAAGTTTTGTACCAAGCACGGGATATTGGTGGGAAAACGAGATCGAGTGGTGCGAGCTGTGTGGCAACCCCCAACTCAGCCATTCGTTTTTGGCGGAGGATTTGTGCCCACATAAAAGGATGGGTGTGGGGGATTGCGTCGTCTTGGAGAATGCCGTGCTCAAGATAAGAGTCATCTACGTAAAGGTTTTGCTCTGGATGCTGGACGTAAGGGAAGATGCGTTGGAAGTCGATTCGTGTTGTAGAGGTGTAGATTTCAGGGCGTTCAGGCGCGCCTAGTTTCCACGTGACGCCTGTAGCCAGCGTGTGACCATGGGGAATGCCAATCCCCAACGATTGGCAGATATCACCCAACCGGTCATTAGATACGAGTGTGGGATCGCTATCATGCTTGGCAAGGAGCACCCAGGAGGCTTTCTCGAGGGCCTGATATCGTTCCTGCACTTCCTTCAGTGCCTCAACGTTGCTTGCATTTTTGATGGACGACATTTCAAGTTCGAACCGGAGCATTCGTGAGAGCTGACTTTCCTGACCTTCGATGACCCACGACATTGGAGAACCGTAATCGGCGCTAGAGGCATTTGTCGCAAGTTGCCGCAGCGCTTGAGTTGGGACTGCGTGTGGTGCATGCTTAAATAGTTCTGCAGCAAGTGCCAATTCTGCTTGCGCGAAGACTTCTTGGGCAGTCAGCCTAAACGGCACCAATGAATAGTGGGTTGGGGCGATGCCAGCTTCGCCGAAGTTAAGTTCGAGCACTACTTCTCCCGGACGTACTCTCGTCTGCAGTTGATTAAGCAAATGATCCAAGGCGATTAGTGCCGCACGCTTCATATCGGCAAGGGTTGTAGAGCCAGAAAGTGGGCGATCGGATACGAGTGTGTTTGCTCTTAGAATGGCATCAAATCGGCGACGGTCATCACTAATACAGCTTCTCCAACGGACGATTCGCACAAGTCGATGAACTATATAAGGAACCACAGCGCGCGTGCCAAAAACATTCCAGGCTGCTGTGCAGATTGCACCCAGCGTCTTTAGATCGACTGTTGAGTTGTAGAGCACCACCGCACCAGGAGCAGTACAAACATCCTCTAAGTAAGTTCTCGCGTCCTTCTCATATTCAGCAAACTTGCTCGATATGAAACGAATCGGTTTAGTGGTCCCGGGAACAGGTTGGCCCACTAATCTCAGCCCTAGCTGTGCCCAAGATTCGATGACCACATCTTCAGAGATAGCTAATCCCTTTGCTCCGTGAGCATTGGCAGCACTGTTTAAAACTCTCACAGCCGCATGACCCGCGTAGTTTTGAATAAGAGTCTGAAATTCTCTGATGAGTTCGGGCGGGGCTTCAATGAACTCGTTGAAATCATCGAGATTTCGTGCGTTCTTCCTTTGGCCCTTCGTGGTTTTGCCAGCAGCTGCTGGTGTTTCATCCCACAGTCGAATGGCTTCATCACATGCTTGTTCAAGACTTTGCTCTACCTCAAACTCACGTAATGATGCTCTCTTCGCTATCGCTGATGACTTTGGTAGATTTCCGAATAGAGAGGACGGGGGAATAAGAGCATCGTTCGGAGTCATCGCGAAGCAGTGGCCCATTATGGCCGGATTTCGAGGAAGAACCGCAAGTCTAGGAGCGTCACTGATGCTAATATCCTGTTTCCGGGCGAATTCCCGGATGGACTGTGGAACGCCATCGAGATCCTGATAAGGAGGCGCCAATCCGCCTGGCACCATTGCTGCTAGAGCCAAAGGCGCGGCAGGGCGAGAGAGCCGTGAAAAGACACCTCTCGTAAAACCAGCCCGAGCGTAAACAGCAGCAGCGGGCTCCGACAATGTTTCGAACGTCACCCCAATTGTCCCCGAAAGTGCCTTCATAAGCTTGGAGTGATCATGATTCGGCTTTAGCTCAAGCAGTCTGATGATCTGGGATGCGTCCGGTGCGGAGTCACTGGTTTTCGCCTCGGCAGATGCTTGTAGCCCGTTCGGTGGTGGCAATAGCATGCTAAGCGCCAGCTCACGTCTAAGCTGGATAGGTCTCCAGATGGCATCATCTGAATCACTGCGAGAACCAGCCATTACAGATGGGTAGATTTCAGGGGGGATGCTTTGAAGACACTCAAAGGCGAGCGTCGGGAATGCCGCTGTTGTAAGCAGTGTGGGCTTCATCAACTGCACATTGATCTTCCTCTCCAAACCAGACCTCGAAACTATGGTATTGAGGTTTAGCTCAGCAAATAGTCGCTTGACTTTGTGAGCGAGCACAATGAGCTCGAGTGGCTCAAGTGTTTTCTTTGCCAAGGTGTATCCGACCAGATCTGTCAAATGAAGCCGCTCAGATAGCGTAGTCTCAATCTCGAACCGCTTCATTGTCCGAGCCAGCTGTAAGTTAAGCTGTGTTTTGCGGGCGTGCACGAGCTTGTTGCCTAACACGGCCAGTGAGCGTTTGTGGCTGTCTAGAATGTACATCCAAGTTTCCTTGCACAGAATCCATTTTTTTGCGAGCTGGATAATGCCCCTGCGTAAACCTAAGTAAGCGAGCGGTGTCAACTGAAGAAGGCTGCCGTCGCTGAAGCCAACATTGTAACGAGTTGAGTCCGAGTTATCGGTATCCGCTCGACCACCTATGAGCGCCCACACATCAAGTTGTCCACTGTCCATAGAAGTAGCGGACTCCAAATCCGTACTCGGCACAATCAAATTAGCGAGACACGTGTCCGGTAGGGCCTGTAGAGGAAGAGGCAAATCATGTGCCAGCTTCGTGTTCCAGCTGGTGGTTGTGTTGCAGCGTTGGTCCAATACCTTCTGAATCTTTGCATTTGATTGACCTCCAAGCAAATTGGATAGCGCAAGGGAGCTTCGAAGGACGGAGTCAGGGACAGGTGTCGATTCGGTGATCGCTCCAACTGCGTTGACTTGGAACGGGTTGTTGGTCGGTTCGGAATTCTCATCGGACTCCTGAAGCCATTCAGGTAAGCTTGCACCGGCTGCCGACGCGGCTGCCGAAGATGGAGCAACTGTCATAGTTACGGGGTCACGAAGTCGTAGGTCCTTAACTTCCTCCCATAACATTCTCGGATTGTCATCGACGAGCGTCTGAACGAGTTCCTCCTGCGCGGCCAGGAATGCAGATTTCAGTGCAGCAGCTTCAGTTGATCCTGGTTGGTGCTCTAACACTGCGGATAACCTGCCTCGTGCAGCGTGGGACAGCTTGGGCGCTTCCTCAGCTAGGGCTTTGGCCCGAGCCTTGCCCGTTTTGGACTCGACGGAGAGGGCTCGCAGGCCGTTTGGCGTTGCAACAACCTCAATGTAGCCGAGTGGGTCGACCCACACAGGCTCGCTAGCTCCAGGATGCAGCTTTGGCTCGACTCGTGCTGCTTCGGCTTCACTGAGGGGACGGAGGCCGCGCTCTTGGAGTGAGGTTGGTGGGGCAGCACCATGGCCTGTCGCACTAGTAGAGTAAGTCTCTAAGTGCCGTGCGTTGTCATCCCTCAAACCATAGATAGACCAAATGCTACCCAACATCGAGTTCACTTCAAACTGTTTCCAGCGAGCACGCTCGAGATAACAGTACATCCGGTTGAGGACGTATACAGGAAGATCCAACGCCATCCACTGTGCTGGTGTGAACAGCTGGAGGTGAAATACTGAGACGGCTGTACAATGTGTGAGTTGCGCAATGCGACCAAGTACGGAGCTCATTAGGCGTTCAACGTCTATTCTGGAAGAGCTTGATTCAGATGTATAGCAGCGACCAGAGTCTGAGTATCCAAGGGGAAGGCCAAACGCTCTTGCTGCGAAGGGGATCAGAGTCTCATGGCGAACGGTTTGGGAGTAGCGAATATTTTCGCCTATTCGATACATGAGATCCGCGATGGTCGAGGTTGGTAAGATGGGCCGATATGAACATGGCACTGAGGAGTTGGCAGCGGCAGCATAAAAGCCATTCTGACCGGTGGCGTCTTCAATGAACTTAGCCTGAGCAATCGCCTCCTTCGGCGCATAGTTCGCAGAGGCATTGCAGCTGACGCACATATCCTTGGCGTCGGGATTAAACTGAAAGCATCGCCAACATTCCCACATATCCCAATCTGTTTCCCGCGGGTTGAATTTTGTCCCAGTTACCAACACCTGGTCTGTTGTAATCCGCAGTTTGGTCCGACCTGTATCGTATAGGTCCTTAATGAAGCTTCGATTGGTTGGGGGGAATGCATACGGTGATGGACCGGGGGTACTCTTATGCACATGAACGTTATATCGCTGACGTGTGTGGCCACCTTCAGTGCGCTCCATGTGATACGAGACTGCGCAGTAGAGCGGATTTCGGCCGAAAGGAATCGTAGGCAGTAAACTTGTACACTTTTCACATCGCCCGCGATGAAGCACAGGGTCCTCTGTGACGTAGAGGCAACTGAGGCAGAGTCTAGCATCACGTGGTGCCGTACAGACGGGGCAACCGGCCTTGCTTGTTGGGTAGGGGAACAAGCAACCATCGCAAGGTTCCATGGTAAGCTTGGGGTCCCGGTCTGGCTTCCAGTCTATGACGGCGTTCGAGGTCGTAGCTCCGGTTGCCGCGGCCATCATCTCGGCCGATCCTCGTGGGTCTGGCGAAGAGGATGATGATGATGATGATGATGATGATGATGATGATGATGATGATGATGATGATGATGATGATGATGATGATGATGAGGAGGAGGAGGAGGAGAAGGAGGAGGAGAAGGAGAAGGAGAAGGAAGACGTATTTGTGAACGGTGCTGTGGTGAGGTGCCCTACCGCCGTGACTGGAGGACTATCAGGGTTCTGAGGTGCAGCCGCGGGTAAACCACCCGATAAGAACTTGGCAGCTTCAACCTCACCCACTAACTCCGTTGCGGTCACAGTAAGGGTCCTCAGTGCAAGTGGCTCCGCTGCAGCATCATCTGCTGCAAGCTTCTGCATCACGGCGTATCGTGGGCTGCGAAAGGGAAGGAGACCACTCAGCAAGAAGCACTCAGCACTGGCGAGGTCTGCCAGCTGGGTCGCATCTGCAACCTGATTCTCATTGGGCCAGTCCTGTTGCACATAGCTTGTGAGAGGCAGATTCAGCTCCCGAGCAACCTGGTCTTGCTTGCTGTACACGGCAGACGTCTGGAAGTTGAGTGGGTTGACCAGATAGTAGTTCGGAATGCAGCGAGGCGGGTCAAAGTATTCCCTCAGTGGGTGTCGGTTGTGCACGGTAGAGAGTGGCAGATGCGTTCCCTCGAGCGCCAAGTTGTTCGAGTGCTTGCTGACCCATACACCACCGTCGTCAGCGGCGAATAGCAACACACCGCGCTCCAGCGGGTCGTTCTCCATCAAGAGTGAGTTGAGGTTCTGCTTGGGGATGGGCGGTCGCAAAAAGAGCTTGCTCTGGTCCTTTGGCACAAGCAGCTGGACAAAGATCCGCTCACCCACGGCAAGTCGGATAATTCCATGCATCCATACGCAGTTCGGAGTTCCATTTGCATTCACACTCTTCTTCCTCACAAGCACCTCGAGCGCGAACCCGGGCAAGAGGTGGTTCGGTGTGAGCAACAGGAAGCGCTGGGCAGGGAATCCGTGTGCAACTCCGATTGGTGTGCGCAGTAGCTTCTTAAGGCCACTGCCAAACTCGTCTCGGGCGATGATCTCCTCACCGCGGGCGCCAACAAATGGCAGCGCGGTGAGAAGATCCTGGACACGGGACATGCAGTCGTGCTGTTTAGTGGGGTTGGGGTGGTTTCGTGGACAAATTAGTCGGTGCGACCGAGTCACGAACTCGTGGCAGAACTACTTGATGTGTTATCTTACCTAGCAATACTCCAGCACTTGACGGTCCGATATCTATACAAAAGGTCTTTAGACAATTTTCCAACTTCGGAAAAGGCGCTGTTTCTCGCGCCCCACACAGCGCCGCACCGAACAGATACCGCGAAGCGATTTGTATAGCGCGGGAAACTACACCTGCAGTCGCTTTGCCTGTTCATATTATCAATAACCGACGAAATATCTCGTCTAATTCTTTTATTATCCCCCCAGAGACGTACGCGTGTGTGTGTTTGACAGGGTTGATCCCACGTGTACGGATTGTCCTCGGTACCTTTACTTCGAACACTTCGCGCAGCAACTATCCTGCCTAGCCAATCGAGCAAACGTCCCCGCAGCGCCTCAAAAAGCGCCGATATTTTAGCCCACCATGTTTGGCGTGGGCTCCTCTGTCTTCCTTCGAGCGTTGGTGGAGGTGGGACCGTTCTTCAAAGATGTTCAACAGGAGCGCGAACAGCTTTCCAATGCCTATCTGCAGCTAATGGCAGAGCACATGGCCGGTCTGCGAGGCCTGCCGGGTACTTCTTTGTGCTTCCAACTGCCTCCTGCCTACGCGAATCTGCTCCCAGCATGGTACAACTTCTTCGAGTCCGTGTCGTTGGGCCACGAGACAATGACTGCCAGCGCCAGCAGCGGTGGCCTGGGATCGAGCGCAGCTGGGTCTGCATCAGGCTCCCCAGGCTCAGGCACTGGGTCGGGCTCGGGTGTCGGGACAGGAGCGGGCTCCACTCCTAATCAGAAGGACTCCACGAACGCACAGAGTCAGCAGCAGCAACAACAACTGCAGCAACAACAGCCTCAGGCGAGTGGCCAACAAGCATCCCACTCACAGCAACAACAGCAGCAGAGTGGGGCTAAGAATGCGGGCAACAAAGCCTCCACAACCGGACTGACGATCTTTGTAGGCCAGGGGAGTGCCGTTCACTCGAGCTCCTCGAGCTCCAAGAGTGATCGGCACAGTTCATCGTCGTCCTCGTCGACCACATCCGCGAGCCAAGCTTCGGGCTCGGGCCAACAACAAGCCGGAAGCACCACCGCATTGAACTCGAACGCAGGCTCCAACGCCTCGACCACTGTAGGCTCTTTGCAAACTGTGACAGGGAATCTGGGGAACACCCAAGGTGCACAACAGCCAAATGCTCCTAAGATGGGCATTGTCGGTATCTTTGGTGTCATGCGCCCTATAATTCCTCCGCTCGTTCTCTCAGCGGCAGCGCTGGGTGTGCGTGTACAACAGGCAAACCTAGCCGCCCTCTCGGGTGCCACGGGTGCCGGCGATGGAGGAGCGGGTGGACTGGCCGGACAGCTCTCAGCTGGCTCCGTCCCGCACGTGGCTCCCTCGGTGCTTATGCAATTTCTCAACGCGTTGGCTTCGAATACCTCGCCTGCCGCTCAACTTCCACCGTTGACCCCACCCATTCTGGCTCTGCTGAACTCAACTCCCGCGCTCGATCCGTGCTTCAGCGGAAAGGCGTTCGTGAGGTGGGCCGTGGCGCAGGGCTATGCTAAGACGAAGGAAGCTGCGCAGGCCTTAGGCACAAGACTGCTCAAGGCGGGCATCATTTCGACGGTTCCCTTTCGAACTTCCGCGTCGGATAGTTCGAATGAGTTGAATCTCGACTCTGAAACAGGTCCGTTCAACTGTCAGTTTGATTATAAGGGTGTTGCAACGCTGCCCTTTGGCTCCAACGGTGATGGCAACGAGGCCAATTCAGACGCTAAGACTGCCAATCCGCAACAACCCTCGCAGCAAGCATCGCAGGCACAGGGTGCTTCGGGATCGTCGACACAGCAGTCCCAACAGCTTCAGTATTTCACACGTGCTAAGGGTGTCTACTACTACATCCGAGACGATTTCCGTCCTCCGTCGTGGACGGCCCTTGAGCCGAACGATGTAGACGTCCAGCGGCTTCGAGCCTCGCGACCATCGTTGTGTGCGCTCGCGGCGAGTCTGGCGACTCATATGCAGCCGATCGATTTTGAGGCTGGTCTGGCACCAGACCAAGAGATGACTCCATCCCTCAAGTCTCAGATTGCCAGCCTATTTCCACCTCAGGTTCAGCTACAGTTACCGAAGCTCAAGGGTGAAAACAATGCTGCGTCATCCCCGTATGCTGCATCCCTCCCGCTTTCTCCTCAGTGCGATCCAAACGCAGGCTTGATGCATGTGGTTTCTGTTCCTTCGACTGAAATCCCTGTTGTTCGACAGGTGGTGTGCCGCAATACTGGTGCCTTGAACGAGCTCGCCATGCAGCTCCTTACCTTCGCAAATCAAGCGCCGTCGGAGGATGTAGTAGCACGTGCAAAACAAGTGGTCAAAGTGGCGTCTAGTGCACTGAAACACAACCCAGATCTCGTACCAGAATTCGAGATCGTAGACTGCTTCACAGGTGCAGACCTCATCGAATGGATTCGCAACAACTACGTCGCATTGCACACAAGCATGCCGAATTCAAACGACCAAAGATGTGCCTTAAGTACTGTGACAGCTGATGAGGCTGAAAACGACCCAGTTCTGGCTGTTCTAGGTACTGGTGAGGAGCTTGCTGAGACTGAACACAATTTGCTGGTGTCAACTCCAGGATCACCGGTCGTTGCTGCGGTTTCATCTTCAAAGCCCACGCTATCCAGTACAGGAACGTCCAACAAAACAACCGCGGACCCTCGCGGACGATCACTAAGCGGGTCCAGCAAGCCAACCGCCACTGGTACTAAGTCAGCTGAAAAGACACAAGAAACCGGGTCGATGATCGTGATCTCCACAGATGGAACTACATCTGAAGATCTAGCAGCTGTCGCAAAAGCCGGAACAGGGACACCTGCGCGCCTTTCGCTCCGGGACGCACATATCTTGGCGACGCTTCTCGTTCGAGAAGGGCTAATCGAATTCGTCGGATATGGACCTGCATTATCTGACATCACATTGCTCAAGGCTACCACAGGTTCTACCCGCCCTCAGTCACCAACATCGCCAAGCAGTGCGGACTCAGGTGAGGCAAGTAGCAACATCAGCACACTCGTGTTGGCACGAAAGGGCTCATCTACAGATTCACCTGCGAATATCCAGATTCTTCGCAAAGTGCTTGATGGCATCCCCAGAGCATTGATGGTCACGAACGGGTTTTGCCACAAACTTGATTTCAGCAATAGTGGTGTGCTTTATCGCCTTGCACCAGGCATTGAATTACCATTCGCATCATCGTTGGTTGGAAAGGCAGATGTGAAACAGCCCGCCCCCCTCTTGGAGCTTCCCGACTCGCCTCCGCTTGATATTGATTTCGGTTCACCCTTTGCAGCCTCCGCTGCAGCCGCAGCAGCTGCAGTTGTCGCGGCTGCAGATCTAGCAGGTTCCGGTCTCCTGGATTCACCCCATATCACACGCATTCCCTCATTTGCCAGGGTCCTAAGTGCGGTCCTATTCCGCAATACTCAGTTTGGTACGAGCATTGGCATGGCCCTCTCCCGTTCTGACGGTGTTGCGAACTCATCGGTGGGAGACTCCACGCCTGGACAAAGCTTCGAAGACAGCGAAGGAGATTTTCCGCGCATGAGTGGAGTTGCTTCTCCAGAGGACGCATCCTTACTAGCGGTTGCAGGAGCTGAGTCGACATTAACGTTAGACGGAACAGTTTCGCTCCTAGCAACTGCAGCAATAGCGGCCACCCCTATGCCACGGGTGTGCTCCGTGTCTGTGACTGAGGCCGCCGCCAATGCACAAGCTGCTATTACGGCGTACGCCATGAATGCGACCGCAGTGTCAACTGCCGCGCAGGAACTTGGTATAAGCTTTGGTACGACTCCACATTTAGCGGCGCTTGTGTTTGGCACGAAATCCATGACATTGAAAGTTGACCATGGCCATGGGTCGATGGAGAATGCCAAAGCCTGGACAGACCTACATCTGAACAGTTGCCAACATGCACCATATCGACTTTTGCCCTTTACAAAAATCGCACAAACAGCTGCACTCACCGCGTACACAGGATTCACTCCTACAGCGACAACAATTGCGGTTGCATCTGCCGCAGCCGCAGCGGCTGCAGCTGCAGCCGCGGCAACTGTAAGCGGCACCCTCTCTTTCAACCCATCAACATCGTCGCTGCCCGCATCCAATCCCGCAAGTGCTACGGGTACCACTGTGTTTAGCCTCCGAAGCGGGAGCGAATCTTTCCATTCCGTCGGGGCCTCGTCAGGACCTTCACCCTCTTTGGCACCCGCCACTATTATGCAATCATCATCACTATCACCGACGCTAAGCGGCATTTCGGGAGCTCGTGCACAGGATCCTGGCTCGCCAGCGGCATCAGCAGCGGCGGCGGCTGCAGCTGCCGCTCTCTCGAAGTCTTCGACGCTTTCCCCTGCGGCTGCTGTGGCTGCTACGCTTATGACGCCCTTACTTGTTCCGAATAAGCACACTGACACAAAAGGTCTCGATACGCTGAGTTTGAATGTCTCAACTCAATCTGTAGGGACCACTCCATCGACAAAGCCAGGGTCACCAGTCGTGCCATCGCCGATTCCTCTCTCGCTCTCGCCAGCGACACAGACGACTAGCGTGACTCTCCGCAACCTCACAGCGTCGTCTCGATCCTTTGAGGACCGCCCACGACGCTCCGCAGTGGATCTTATCCGCGCGTCAAAGCTTCGGCGACATGTACTTCAGTCCGGTAATCTACCCGTGGGCATGCTCGACTGGGAAATCGTTGAATCCTGGGGCGATGACCAGGATGCGACGCGACTAAGGGCGGATGCAATTGCTGACCAAGTAGCAGCGTTGGAGTTTTCGCCCACGGGTGAGTTCCTAGCCGTCGGTGATAATGCTGGTCGTATTACGGTCATGCAAGAAAAGGACACTGAAGTTTATTCGAAGATTTTAACTGGTGACGTTGGAAGTCGTGCTCGTCAGGTCAGTTATCGTCCTTACAAGCAAATCGCGCTCTTCAAGCCGGAGTGGGATCTTCTGAAGTCTAACAGCGTGCCCGCACGTGTCGTTTCAGTTCGTTTCTTACCAGCTCTCACAAACCACAAGTCCGTTAGCTTCATCGCCGCAAGCGTGAGAGATATTCGCCTCGTCCGAATGAAAGAGGTGAAGGGCTCAATTGAAGTTCTCGCCGACGCTCGACAGCGCGCGTTCCGTCGTGAGCTGGCACGTCGCCGCACATTGCGTTTGAAGGACCTCCTTCGAGCGCAATCATCCTCTCCATCATCAGGCAGCTCTGTTCCAGAATCCATGCCCGGATACAAGCAGACATCCACATCCAGCAAGGTTCAAGAGCAAGTCTTTGATGAAGATGACGATTTTGATCGTTTCGCACACACGACTACATCTTTAGATTTCTCGGCGCGTGAATTTCAGGAGCGTCCCAGTCGGTGTGGGATTGGTGCGCTTGCGTCTGGGGATGGCCATGGCCCAGAGGTCACTGAGTTTGCTTTGGACTTTGGGTCACTGGACAGTCGAATATCAGACCTCAGCGCGAGCGATATCCAGTATGCTGCTCGGCCAGACCCCACACTTTCTCTGGACGATATTGCCCTAAATTACACCCTCGATGATCCCCAAGCCAGCGATGGTTTAGATTACGACGTCCATGACATGAATGATGGCGATCTTTTGGGCGACTTGCGCAACGAGTATGATGACCTTTATTCAGGGGCTCAAGAGTCCGATAGCGACGAGGAAGAAGCCAGAATGAGCGATTTGGCTAATTTGGATGGCAAGCCACGGTCTGTCACTCTCAAGAAGCGACAGACATCAGCACGACAGTCAAAGGGTGTGATGCGTGTCGGTCCCAAGTCGAATCACAATCCAGGGCCACCACCATATATGCGAGTCCAAAAATTCGACGCGACGTACACAGCTCAATTCGAGTACAGGCCTGAATGTGGCGAAGGTTTCTTCACCAGGACCAACTTCAGCGTCCGGGGACCCGTCTCACAGAATGACTATCGACGCAGTCTTGAAGCCGCGAAGAGCCTGCATCGAGTAAACGCGCATATTGGTGGATTGCTGTCTGAGACAGAAGAGCAAGCGACTATTCCTGAAGATTTCAGCACAGTTGATCGCTTGCGAGGATTGACTCCTCCAATTCCATTGCTCTCCCTCACACCGACTCCGTTGCCTGAAGTCAATCCCAGCCTGGCGGTAAAACCACAAGGGGGCGCGGGAGATCAGCTAACATCGGCTCAGCATCAGTCGAAGGCGAAGGCGGTGCCGCGGCTTCATGACCTGAGGATCAGTGGACTCAAGCCACGCGAGTGGCGCCGGCGCTTTGGTGCAGATCTAGAGAAGGCATTGATCGCACTCGAGCGCCTAAGGCGTCAAGATGAACAAGAAGAGCGAGATCGAGATCGAGGCTTCGATCGAACCAATTCCTTGAGCTCACTTGGTGGGGAAAAACTTGAGCTGGATGCAGATCTAGACGAGCAGCTCGCTTATTACGACGGTGATGAAGTGGATCTAAAAGATGCAGGGGTGTCGGATGTAGATGACCGCATTGACCGCGCCAACCCAACCCTGGTGATGTTGCAGGAGCGAGTTTTGCGCCGAAGTCGCAAACCATCGTTTATTGAGTTCGCGACCAGAATCAGGGCCACTAAAGCACGAATGTTGGCTCAGGCACGGAGGGAGAGCTCCAGCGAGGTCCGTACAACAGGCTCCGAAAGCGATTGCAGCGAGCTAGGTGCGGCAGTTCACTTCCCATTTAAGCTTCACAAACTGCAACGGCTTCCTGTGGCACCGCCAAACCAACCCGTTCGCCATATGCCGAAAGCTATGGTTGATCTTGCGACATCGGTCGATCCAACCTTGGCTAATGCGACATCGTACTCCGTGCTCAACACGTCCTTGGGCGTCGCATCGAGGTTACTCAATTTGCCAGCTCCTCTTGGAACTGGTGTGAAATCGCCATCGGGGAGCTTGGGCAGAGTGGCAGGCAGAAGCGCTACGAATTCCGCGCTAACACCACCACTCCTTACAGGACCGAGCATGTCAGGAGTGCCTGACACGGGAGATGAAACGCTGTTCTTCTCCTATCCCAGCACACTTACGGGCCACATCCATTCGTATGGCGCTTGGCTCAGAGCGCATGCACCATTGCCGGTTGAGACGCCTGCCAAAGCGGAAGAGGTGCACAGTGAATCGAGAAGGGCGACTGTAAAGGCAGCAGCAGCACAGGCCGCTCGCCTGGATGTTGGTTACTTGCCAGCGCCACTCGTCAAGAGTAAGGTTGTTCGAGGTTTTTCGCGCGTCGCCCACATGTTCAACATCCATTCCTTGTCGCTCTTTGCGGATGGTGAGACGTTCCTGACTGCAGATGTGAGCCGAGTGAACCAGTGGTACTTGGATCGCCCCGAAGACCCCATTACATTGATCGATATGAATCTCGGCGACGGACGTAAGCATTACGATGAAGAGTACATCCTAACTGCTGCTTGCCACACGGTTTCTCCCAATTTGTTTGCGCTTAGTGCATCACTTAGTGGTGGAGCAGTGCGGCTTTATGACCTTAGAGCTGGTCCATCAGCAATTCGAGCCTCATTGTATAATGCACCAATGGTGACGCCGAATCCACAGAGGAGAATGTCGAATGGTGGGTTTTCCCCACCATCCGCTCCATTCTCGCCGGCAAATGCCCCGTTCTCTCCATCCCTGTCCTCCATGTCCCCGATGAATGCGGGCTTTTCCCCAAGCTTAGGGGCGACAGCAGGATATGTAAGTCCCTATATTTTGTACGAACCGAGCTCTGACCGATTCTCGCGCGCCAGTTCGACAGGGGGTGAGCTTGAACCACAAGATGTTGCACGGCTGGTCAAGCAGATCACATTCTCTCCTGATGGTCTGCATATGATTACGCGAGACTACCTGACCGTCCGGATCTGGGATTTGCGCATGGAGGATCGACCACTTCAAGAGATTCCAGTTTTCTCCTGGCTTGAGGAGCAGCTAGGCCCACTCGCCCAGAGCGGTGCACTCAACGATCCGTTTGGCGTGGCTGTCTCACCAGACTGCCGTCATACGATCACAGGCTCTTATATGAACACATTCTGCCTTCACACCACAGGCTTCTCGACCTCGCGACTACCACCACAGCGACTATCGCCACCAGAGTACTTGTTCGATGCCCCTTTGATAGCTCCTGGAGATATGGGAATCTCAAACCCGCCCACGCCTCCCTTCGCGAGCCCATCCATGGGTGACCACGCGCAGCATGCACGCCGACCATCATTTATTGCACCACTTCCAGCCGCGACAGCGTCGCTTCAAATCAATCCCAATGCCACGCCGATCAATTCCACCACAGCTCTCACCCCAAGCCACTACGCGTCACTAAATGCAGCCCTCTCATCGGCGACAACCCTTCATAGCTACATTGCGCAGACTAACCCAGTGCTTTACGCGAGCCTAAGCTTGACTTACGCTGTTAGAAAAGCCCAAACACTGCCCTTTTGGCCACGCGCGTTCCGTGTCCAGCATATTCAGCGGCCTAAGGCAATTTTCATCCAACTGAGTGATGAGCGAGAGAGTGCCGTCCATCTGGCACAGATGATGCTACCGATGTTACAAGAGGGTGTATGCGATCCGAGCTTCTCCCGCAACTTGCTTCAGGCCTCACCAACCACGTCGCGTAGTTTGGCAGCCTTGTCCTCGGCATTCGGTCATACACGCGGCCGCAAGTCAGTATCGCGTGCTACTTCGCATCCTAACCAGACCGAGAGTCTGTCGCTGTTCGGTGATGTCGAATTCACGACACCAAATAGCTCAAGCCCACAGAGTGCCGTAGAGTCATTCTTCGGCCCTGGCATCTCCGCGGATTCCTTACCACAGTCCATTTTGGCGCGCGTGGAAGCGCTGGCAAATCTTCCGCACGCAAACCGGTTGTTCAGAAACGCTCGACGAGGTCTAAGCGATGCAATTTATCATATTGCATGGCATCCTCGCAATAACGTGTTTGCAGTAGCAAGCACTTACACAACGTACCTCTATCAGGGTCGCCCGCTCTCCAAGGAGGATTTTGCACCAATTCCAAAATCGATGCGAGGAGGCTTGGATGGCTCACCGCTGCTTTTATCGGCACCTTCGCCTTCGCCGATGTTCAGCCCCCTTCGTTCTCCTGTTCAACGAAGCATCAGTATCGGTAGCGCTGCCGAGGCGTATGACAGCCCAGCAGTTGCAGCAGCAGCAGCATCTGCAGCGACAGCAGCGCTTGTTGGTGCTCGTTCCCTCATGAGGTCTCCGAGTAATCCCGCCGGATTAGGCAAGAATCCTTCAGATGCTGCTGCCTCAGTACCTGGCGTGACAGCTGCTGCCATAGCAGCCGCTGGGGCTGGGACAACTTCTCCAGTCGCATCTTCACCTCGGCTGAAAGCTGGCGCTGGACCGTCGCGGTCACCGCTTAGTCCAACGCATGATCCGAACACGCCCGTCTCACAGATTCTGGCCCCGAGCACAAATGTGCTAAGCCCTCCATCTGCCGCGAGCAAGTCTAGGTCCATTCAAACGTTTGCAAGCCCGTTTGTTTCGTCGACAGCGACAGCAAACCCGGTGCTCGTTGGCAATCCGAGTCCGCCAATGCAGCCAAACCGCCCTTCGACAGCACCGAAAACTACCTCAGAAGGCGACTCGCCAGTGTTGAGCCCAGCGCAGAACACAAAGTTATCACCATCTGCAGCTGCAATTCTGAGCGCTAATCGTGCTGCGTTGGCTGGACCAAGTCGCGCATACGTAGTTGGAGAACCAACGTCTCCTGTCTTTGGCAGCATCTTGCCCGTTCTCAGCTCCACCAGTTATTCCAGTGCCAACTTCGGTCGTGGTCCCGGATCAAGTGCTACACGTACTGGAGCGGCTACTGGAGTATCACTAAGCGGTGTTATCGTCACAACCTCATCATCCTCTTCGTCTTCTCCATCCTCACCTCCACCTGCAGCAGCAACTGTTGTCAGCTCCTCGTCGAATACTCCACAAGGCATGTTCATAGCATCTGTCCCTCAGGCGTCCTCAGCTTCGCCCGCTTCGATTTCCCCAGCTTCAGCATCGCCACCCTCTGCCTCCCCGACACAATCGCCACGATCGTCGCCCCCGACATCGCCTCCAGTAGTGCCATCACAACCTCTCCCAGCAGACCAAGATGTGCCAGTCGTAATCGCAACCGCCCCAAGGCTCATGTCACCGCTATTCCAGTCGTCAGGACCTCGGGCTGCGGCCAGTTTAGCAGGTCAGCCTTCACCGCCAAGCCAAAAGTCTCCAGAGCAATCTCGCACAGTGACACCAGAAGCTCGAACTCCATAGACCGGCTAGGTGAGGCCAGAGAATGCGCTTGAATGCATGGCAGGTGCTTTCATAACTTTTAATTCACATTGGTTTGATCTTTTATGTACAAGCTTTTTTTTGTTGAGCTCTGGCAGCACGGCAGCCAGTGCAACTCGGGTACACCTGGATTTGGTGCTCTTCCCTGAATAAACCTTTTGCTCGGCTATGAAACATCACTGATGTTAGGGTTTAACTAGATAGTACGGTGTTGTAACAGCTCCTGCGTGGGATTCGTGCTCTAATTTTCTTGGTACCGGGGTGCGTCCCTTCTCTAGCACGTTTATCGAATGGCCAAACAAGGCAAAGATGGCCTCTTCACCGGTTTGTTGGTCGATGGCGAATAGGTGACGGGTTAGGCGTCGCTGCAGCTGGCTTTCACCGTCGTCAGCCTTTACACTAGATTTCGACTCGACGGCGCTATGGGAAACCGATGGTTTTATCTCGCGAGGATCCGAGCTAAGCTGCGCTTGGCTCTGAGGCATCGGCATTAGAAGCGCCCGTTGGGTTAACTCACCCAGATCGGCATTCGATATACGAGTCCTAAAACGTCTGCCTGATCCGAACCACATGGCAAGTTCATGCAGTGCACGGACCTTGGCTCGACCCGCACTAGCACCGTTACCAGCTCCACTCATCAAGACATTTTGAAGCCAATCCATGGAGAGCGGCTTGATTCTCGGTGGTTTCGCTGAAGAGTCGGCATCGCACAGCGCGTCTTCTTTCTGCGCATTGCCTAGACTAAGCACATCGAGTGGACCCGACTCAAGTAGGTTCGCGCCATATTCCGAAACGGCTTCATCATCACCCTCATCTACCACAAGTTTGTTCGTCTGCGACTCATTAACTCCAAATTCGCTCGGGAAAGTCACATGCCCAGCCTGGGAATCCTGATTGTTGTTTGCACACTGCCGTATCGAGGGAAGAGCGGACATAATAACCTCCATCAGCGTCTCAACAAATTTACGGATCGATTGGTCATGCTCCTCGCTGCAATTGCTGGTGAGCTGTTGGAGTCGCATTGCTAGCTCATGGGATGCATGGTAGCTCGAGACAGACTCAGATCCTAGGAGCACCGTTGCGGCATGACTCATATAGGGTAGGTCATCATTTGATGGCTTGTAGCGTTGCTTGGAGTTTTCGAAGTAGTTCGCGTATGCCATCGATGCACGAGCGATGTAGTAATGAGAGTATAATGCGGTCGCATTCTTGACACGAGGAGAGGAGCTCGGCAGTGCTTCTCTGAGCATGTGAATTTCCCATTCGACAGCTGCTCGCGCTTTGGTTAGCAGTGACAAGACGTGCTTGCACGGATTTGACGCGTCACCATAGCCAACTGTGGCCGTTATGGGTGGGTCTGGTGCAGACTTTGGCACGGATGATCGGCGTCCGAATCTCGGCGTATACGCTCTGGATTCCGATGTCATGATCTGCAGGGCAGCAGAATATTGCTGCTCCCACGACTTTGCGGTGAATTCACCTGGCTCGAACATTCTACGCCAGTGCGCCATTGGATGAGACTGATCGGACTCCGCAATATGCAGCGAGAACAGATAACTTCGGAAGCAATCGACGATGTGGCTCAGAGTAGGGGTAAATTCCGATAGGATCATCGCACATGGCTGCCAGGAGGTGTTAAGACAATATGATTGTGGCGAAATCAGCGTATTCGCCACATGGGCGTGCTGAGTGAGTGAAAGCAAGCCATTCGCAAGAGCACTATTCGGCGTTCGGAGGAATGCTTGAAACGCGTTCGCAGACACAAGATGTTTGGACACAGATGGCCATGCCGCCGCCTTTGAGGCCTCAATAAGCTTATGCAAGAGGCAGTTCGTTGTCAACTGGTCCGCTTGTTGGTCTTGCTGATCTGCGGCCCTGTTAGCCTGAGACGTGGCAACGGGGTAACTGGAGAAGGAACCGCGATCAATCAGAGACAGGCGCACTCCGACCGACGATACGAACGCGAGCTTGGATGATGCATAAGATTGGATAATCCTGCCTCGCATCTGCACAAGGTCTGGGCGTTTGGGCCAATCGATAAGCGCTTTAATGTACTGAGGATCATAAGGGACGATTCGTGAGAACTGAGAATCAACATGCATCGATCGGCGTCGACGGCGACCGTGAAGGAGCCTAGATTTTAACACAACGTTAGCGGTATGACTCGCAATGACGTGCGCAGCGGCACTGCTGACACGCCGGAGACCACCTGTGGCAATGGCCAAGACTTGGCGCGCAGCAGCAGCCTTGACAAGCTTCGCGGTGGCAACGACTGAACCGGCATTCACTGGTTGCTGCTCTGAGACCCTCGCAAGTAAGACAAATTGTTGCACAGCCTCTTGGGCGAGACTCAACGCCTCCGCCAACAATGCGCTATCACCGTTTGCGGAAGCTTCTAGCGCAGTACGGATGAGCGAGACAGCAAGGGCACCGGCGTGTTCAAGTGCGTTGGTTTCATCAGTTGCTATCACACCTCCTTGCCGGGCCTCTGAGGCGGCAAACATTGCCGATGACAGGACCGGACGACGACACGTGAGACTTGCAGCTGTCTCAGACGCCACATTCGACTTGCTAACATCGGCATTTTGAGATAGGATCGTATCAATATTCAGGTTTTGCACAAGTTCTGTCATCGAGTCGGCCAAGAGCGATAGCCAGGATGCAGCGTTCTGCGCAACTCCTGATTTCGTTAGCCGCTGAGTTGATCCAGCCTCATCGATCACATCACACAATTCGACAAGAGCACGCAGCTTTTCAGCGCGCGCCGAGTTGGTTAGGCTCCAATCGGTAAGATTCGAAAGAGCGAGCAGGGTGTTTTGGACGCGGACCTTGAGCTCAGACAGGAGATCGAAGTCCCAAAGAGTTTGGCGGGCAGGTGGCGATGTGATGGCGTCAGCTCCATCGGCCGCTGAGATTGTTGTCTTTCCAAGCAGGTCCTGAAGAGACAAAGTCGGCAGGATAACATTTGCAACCTGAGCCATGGCGATGTCGAACGCGTAGATAGGATCATTGCGACCCGACGAGCTTTGTAGGGAGGATAACGCACTGGCGTTCTCGCGCTCCCGCTCACGTTCGCGCTCGAGGTCGAGAGGCTGCGCTGCCATGAAGCCTGCAGCGTCACGCGTTAAATCTTGGAATATTGTAGAGAAAGCCAGGCGTCGGACGCCACTGAGTTGCATTGTAAGTAGTGCGGAATGTAGAGAGGTTAGGGCAACTCCTGAAACCAGGGATGCGCACGGCGCGATTTCATTCTCAGTGGCTTGCTTCCGGTTCGTCCAATCGGCTACAATTTGTCCTGAGATCTGGGCAATTTTGGGTAATAGCTGCTCCACTAGGATATAGGGCGCAAACAGGGGCGCAAGGGGGGATAGTTTCGGGCTTGCAAAGAGGTCTCGTGAGGAGATGGGCCCTTGAACCGTGCCATCGCTTGCTCGCAGCAATCCGCTGAGAGCAGAGCACACCATTGTAAATGCCTTGAGGCGAGACCCTAGCAATGATGAACCTTTACCCTGGCTTGAGAGCTTCGTCTGCGTACGGAATCCCTCGGTTCTTTCAAATGCCAGGCCAGATGGAGATCTAGCCAGAAGCGAGCGCCTGCCTGCTGCAAGTGATAGAGACTTCGCTGACAGCTTTGGTGAGACGTCCGTAAAGGCAGTTGCTATGGGGTCACCCGTGAGAAAGCATGCGTCAGCAATTAAATCGAGCGAACGTATCAAGCTCAGAGTGCGATCGTTAAGAGTTCTCGGCGACCCCTTGGATTGCTTCTGCTGGTAATCTTGACGTTCTTTATCCGTCGTATGGGACTCAACTGCCCGGTACAGTAGGGGCGAGAAATGTGGGGCTGAACTGTCACAGAAAGCTCGCTCCCATTCGAGCATTTCTGCAATGATAGGGGCCGACCCGGCTGATTCTGGGATTGCTCCCATAGACTGAGTTGAACGGGCTGAGTTCAGCGCCACAAGTCCATTCAAGTGCCACGCAAGTGCTTCGAGGAGCCTAGGCAAGTGACCACGGAGCGAGTCCAGCCTTTGCCATTTATCTACGTCAGTGTTTTCCTGACGTATTAGCTGAAGAGCCTGAGTTGCAAGTTGACCTATAGAATCGCTCATAGACGCATAGCGTGGACAGAGGGTTGCACACGCCTGGGCGACGTGAACAACTAGCTCCAAGGGACTGACTTCTTTCCCGACGTATCCAGACAAGAATGCAGAGAGCGCATATGTTCCAGTTAACCAGGTCGCAAACTTACGAGCGGTAATCAGGAATCGATCTACATGATTGTCGGCCGTAAGCTGGAACTGCAAAATATCAAACGTTTCTCGAACTCCAGCAATTGTACAAAGTATTGAGCTCTGCGGGGCGAACGGTAAGCGACCAAAAATGCGATCTTTGAATGCCTCTTCCTTGGTAAACTTTCCCAAGGGGTCAAGTCCAAGTTCTCGCGCCTGAGTACGCAGGAACCGTAGAAGTCGCCAAAGTTGAGCGTTGTTGTAGGCCAACTTCGGTAATGATGCGAGAACATCCAGCATTAGAGGAAAAGCGGTCGAGGGAAGGCCAATATGGTAAAAGCAATGATCATCCTGCAGTAGCTTTGTTGTGTCGCTGAGGAGATGAACCCATCCGAATGGTCGATTCGAGCGGCCTGATTCGTACACGAAGAGACGATCTAACATCTCGAATAAGGTTAGAGGCACGGGTCGATGTTCAGGCGTTCCATGAGCCTTATCCTGCGAGCCACACTCATACGTTACACTTAGTAGCGTTTCTGGTAGTCCGAGCTCGATGGCAAGGATAACAAACTCTCGTATCATTGGCTCGGCGAGTCGGAAGAGGAAGGCAAACGTGAAACATGTTTCTGTCATACTCTCACAGTTCTCGGCCAATTTCCGGAGGGCACGGATAAGAGGCCGTAGACGTTGTTGATGGGATATGACTGTTATAAGCTTGGATTTCGTGGAAGAAGCCGAAGCACCAATATGCTGGATCTCCTCTTGCAACAGATCATTGGCAAACAGACCCGGTTGGCCACCGCGCTTTTCGGTGTCGCGCAGGGTTTCCAAGGTCTGGGATACATGTCGCGACAAGGTTGCTCGTGATTCATCCTCATAAGTAATCTCAAGGATATCCAAGAGCTGAAGGAAGTCAGATTTGAGGTTGTCCCTTGCGCAATTCAGCAAAGCGTCACATAATCCATTGACCTGTTTCGAGCCTCGATTCAAACGAGTGACTAAGTGGGTTACGAGTCCGAATACTGTGATGGAGGGACCATACGGCACCGCCCAGCTGTCCTTTGAGCCAGAGGTGGATAGGCACGCATCACCGAGAACTAGCGCTTCTTCTAAGAGACTATTGACGCTCTGCACGAGCGACTGATATCGGGTACGCTTTTCGAGCCTTCTCTTTGCCCGGATCGAAAGCGATACCCTACGGCGTAGTTCAGAGAGGAATACTAATGTACCAAAGGCGCCTTCTAGACACAATCGCAACTGCTCAAGATCTATAGCGTCTTGATGAGAGGGAGGGATGGGAAGTTCGGCTCCAGCAGGCCCCAGTCGAGAGGAAGCATCAACATCTGTTGCGTTGCTTGTGCCATTTGCTCGCGCCGCCAACGCAACGCTGTGATGCAATTGAGAGAGTAGCTGCAGCGACGAGCCTTCTCGAGTGAACGCTGCATTCACCTGGTAGGCATACGCGATGTTATCTGGAACATTTGCATCCCAACTCATGCTCGATTTCGAGGGTCTTGGGTCTTCATTCCAATCACTGCTTCCAGCTGGGCGACCTGAGACATCTGCTGCAACAGCTTTGGCAAGTGTGCGCTCCACATCAGACTCAGAATTAAGGGGACGAAGCGCAGCCAAGCGTTGTGACATAAGAACAGTTTCGTAAATTGCTGTCGAGTTACCTGAGTTGATCAGATTCTCCGACGTAGGAGTCTTCGAAATTGTCATCGCTGCCGCAGTTTCACGCAGTTGCTCGGAGAAAAGAGGGCCACGATCGGGTTCAGCAAACACAGCCGACGGAGCATACCAACCAACAGGGCTTACATCCGAGTTTTGGCTCGGATTCCATGTCGACGGGTATTGCCGTAAGGCTGCGATATAGCCCTCGCGAACCCCACGACTGAAGAGAGACTGACCATCAGGCTGCGTATCAAGCTTTGCAAGTACCTCTTGGACTTCTGGGAAGTAGGCCTGGGAAGACCCTGGGCGCTGCAGTGAGGATTGAGCTCGCGAGGTGGGGCGTGAGTCGCCTGAAGATAGTAGTGTAGTGGATGCAACGGCTCTGCCGACTAAGGGCGGTGTTCGCTGGACTTTCGATATATCTTTGTCATTGCCTATGGATGAAGCTACAGCACCTGCACTTGCGTCTGCGCTACCCATTGCTGCCTCACTTTCAGCTTCGGAAGACAGTGAGGAAGTGGTTAACGAGCTTTGGACGAGCCCGTAGGATTTATACGCTAAGGTAAGCATGTCAGACATCTGGTTCCAGAGATCAGGACTAGCTCGCCAAGTCTGACCTGAGGCAGTATTGAAAGCTCGTGGCAGGAGCATGTCATGAATGGTAGGGTGAAGATAAGGAAAGACCTTAGAATGGTCAGGGGCGAGTCTTGCTGCTCGATCCATCCGTATTGAGAGCTTTGGTGATGACATTGGCTTGTCAGCACCCGGAGGGCAAAACAGGCCCCGAATGCGACTACCAATTGCAGGCTGCCTCTGGATGGCGAGTTGAATGGAGTCCAATATAGGATCCATCGGAGTAAGGGCTGTGCTGAGTCCACGATGCTGATTAGGCTCCCCGAATGGCGATTGAGTGAACTTCTCGAACGCAGCATTTAATGAGGACGTGGCTGCGAGCGCGATTAGCAGTTGCAACTTGTAGTTAGCTGGTAGCGTTCTGTCGATATCACCGCTTGCATCATCCTCCATACCATTCCTACCTCGATCTTGCATTGAAAACTGACCGCTGAGTGACACTCTGAGGGGGTGTGCAGGAAGCGGGATCGAAGGTGTGAAGTACGCCAAAGTGCGTTGTAAAAGCGGCATCGACAGATGCGAGTCAACTGATGTTGCGTTGGCCGTATTGATAAAGAGGCAATGCTGAAGATCTCCGAAAGGTAGAATACTAGGTGTACTCCCTTCGTCATGAGATGAAGCGATTCCAGTTCCAAGAAGAATGCCCAAGGAGAGTGGCTGCCTGAGTAGAGCACAGGGCGAAATTTTTCGGGCTTGAGCAAACGCAAGCGCGGACGCACCCACACGAACGGCACAACGCTGTACACTCTCGAGGAGGCGGATTGGATCCTTCCAAGTCCGATCGAGAAGTTGTTCAGCATAGGCACAGCCCAGAATGCCCGCTGCAGTGTCGGTCAGGTAGTCATGCGAATCAGATAAGCCCATTTCACCAGGACTTTTCTGCTCTGAGACCAGTACACGATTGATCGCGAACGAAGTCATCGTTGCAAGTACATCAGTAGGAACGACTTTGTCGTACACATCAGGCAGATAATGCGTTGATGCGCGCCTAATGAGGACGTTCGGATCGAGGACCAATTTACTCACGTAGAATCTTAGGAAATTAGATAGGTTTGCCAAATAGTTCATGATGCGGGTCATGTCGGGTAAGGTACTAAACTGGTCTGCCATACGAAACTGACCTTGTGGAGTACCGGCTTGATAGCCTACAGGTGAGTCCAAGGCGAGCGCTACTCTGAGATCCTCAGCTCGTACATTCAATTCTTGAACTGGGTCTGAGTTCGATGAACTGGGTAGAGCTAAGTCTGAGTCCTCCCCCGGATTCTCGGTCTGCGTCGAGTCTTCAGGACGGTCTGGGAGCGGGGTGACCGATCGTGAGACTGCGACAGATGCTCCACTCTTCTGTCGGACACATTCCATCCTTTGGTCCAGAAGCTGGAAGTAGCTGGCTACAAGCCTCATCTGGTGAGATGCGTGCGCGGTGAAAACACAGAGCTGGCGTACCACCGGTGGCATGAGAGCTAAATGCCGCGGAAGACATGGAGCTGGCCGGGGCAGCAGGCCTGCAAGAACTGATGGGAGCGATTCTCCAAAGTTTGGCAGAAGCGTGCTAGGGAGTTTTGCGATTACATTCCGGACGAGTTTCAATGATCGTGAAACATTTGCGAGTATGTTCTGATACTTGGCCAGGTGATTTTCCTGGTTTGCCAGTGGCGTGCCATCGTCATCATAGCCCAGAGAGTTGAGTATGCGCCTGCATTGCATGGACCGCATGTAGGCAAGCTGTGCAAGCCCTAAATTGGAAGCCACACACGCAACGACCTCTGCAGGGAATTTTGAATCTGGACTGGTACCTTCGCTGGTAGCGCTCGTGATGTCCGGGAGTGGGCCAGATGGTGTCGAGGAGGCTGTAGGCGATAAGCTGGCCTGTAAATGCTGCGAGTCGGCAGGATGAACCATTCCTCCTCCACCAATTTGAAGCAGGACTCTGACTAAGTCGATACCAGAAGTACCAAGCATCTGCTGCAATGACGGGAACGTCTCGAGCAAAGACTCAACCTTTCGCATCTCCATTAGACGCTCTTCCGCGGTGGGCAATGGTGATGCCATCGGCTGTGATGCCTCTTGTGTGAACAGTGGTCCAAACTCCTCACTGATGGATGTTAGTACAATGGAGAATTCCTCTTGAGCGAGCGCATCTGGTAGAAGAGCCGGCTGAAGGGCCTCAGCAGCTATGGCATTCCAACCACGGCCCAGCGTTGGAATCTCTGGCGCAATGATCTGCTGCTGCGCTGCCAGCCTGACATGAGGGTTCGTCGACACCAGCAACTCCTCTAAACGCTTTAGGTACGCATACAGGGCCGCATGCTGATGCTGCAGTGCAGAAGGAAGAGCATGAATCCACTGAGTAGCAGATTTGATGTGAGCGCTGTTATCGTCTTCGACGAGTGTGCTGCACTGCTCCGTCGTGAGTTTGGTCCATCTTTTCATTATCGAGGTGAACATGTTCTCAATTCCACTCGTAGCACCCTCCGTAGATGTTGTCGAGCTACTGTTGTTGAGCGGAGATAGTATCCCAGCGAGCTCTTCTGCAATATGCTGAAGCGTCCTAATGACAGTCGGAAAGACAGAGAGCGCCATCGAGACATCGCTTCGATCAGCATCCGAAGCGGTGTTGGCTCGTCCCTGGAGTTGCCCCAGGTGGGCTTCGTAGCAGGATGCGGAAACCACTGCGAGATGGTAGAGCAGCAACATCGCATAACGGGGGGATATGCTAGCAGGGTCCAGGTCAGGATCTACGTTACCATAGCTACGCGGCTGCTGCTGGGAGTGTGTGCTACTGGAGACAGTGCCACTACTCCCGCTCCCAGTTGTAGCTGTCCTTAGCGTTTGCGGAGAGGATAACGAGCTCCTACGACCAGCACTGTTAACTCGCTGAGAAGACCATCCTTGCTCATGGGGGGTTTCTAGAAGAATCGCGGTGCGCAGTGCCAACACATTGGAAAGATCATCAATACTGTCCAGCAGCATCTCCTGCGCCCCGATACTGGGTCCATGCGTCGTCAGATCTCCGTGATCACCCATTGCCGAGCTCATTTCCTTCATTATTTGAACACCAGGAGAAGTTCTGTGGAGGTCGAGGCTTGAAATACGTGGAAACGGCGAGGAACCGGCGGGGGTCGCTGATGCAGAACTGGAACTAGAATCGTTTGTGTTTGTCACGCTGAAGCGTTGGATCGCAGCGTTTCTCGTAGCGAGCACCGTCGGACCATCCGCGACTTCCACCCACTCCGTATCGACTTTGATAAGTGCTCGTAGTTCTTGCTGGGCTGGTGAGTCACCCTCAACGAGTTGAGAGTAACTCATTTGCTCGGGCAATTCAGCTCGAATTGCTGCGACACTTGAAGAAGGCGCTTGCGTGGACCCTGGTTCGTCTTGCCTTGGACCACTCTGAGCCCTTTTTTGAAGAGATGACGTGAGGGCAGACCATGGACGGTTTCCGGACACATTGTCACCCTTCGCACCAAGAGCAGACTCTGACATTTCAAACGCATAGCGAGGTCGTTCGGCTTTGTCGGCTTCCTCTTGGCTCGCGAGCTTGCTAAGGACAGGGTGACGTTCGAATAATTCAGGGTGCATTGATCGCAATCGTGCCCAAAAGCGCCCCTTGGCAAGGGTACCTTTACCCATCTGTTGTCCGCCTTTGGACCCTGCATGGGTCGTCGCCATAGAATCGTTCACGCCACTCAACAGACTCAAAATGATCGAGGCAGCCAGATCATCGTCCAATTCGCCAGCCGAGATCCGGTGTAAATCCGTCTCATCTGCACTCGTACCACGTGTTTCCTCACGAATAACGCGTAACAGCTCTGCGCGGGCTGCAGGTCCAGCGGCTGCAAGCACATTGAGCTCGAGAGCACCGTCCGCGAGCTCATCTGGCGCTTGCAAGCTTTGCCTGCGTTGATGATGCGGGTTTCGATGCTTCGTAGGCAGGACCGACGCTAGACTAGCATTTTTCGTTTTCTCAAGATTCGTTAGATGGGCTAGGCCCGCCTTTCGCAGGTATGCTGAGAGCAAGTTGAAACGTGCTGCAGTGTTTCCACGGTTCAGTTTGACAGCCGTCTTGGCGGTGGAAATCGCCTCATCGATGAGACCAACACCCAAACACGCACTTGAACAGTTACCGAATGCAGCATCGTTGTTGGGATTCAACCTAAACGCAGTCCTCGCATCCTCCAATGCCTCAGGATACCGTCCCAAACAGCACAGAGCGTAGGCACGGCAAGTGAACCCGAAGTCGTCCGAGGTGAGGTATTGAAGGGCCAGAGTGGCGGCATCGCGGGCCTCTTCATAGCGTCGTACATAATTGAGGGCCAGCGAGCGCAGACTGTGGCAAAGATAGCTCGCTATTCGGTCCCAGAGCTTCTCGACTGGGCTCAAGCAGTCGGGATCGAATTGAGAAAACTGTGCGACCTTCTCCACAGCCGCGTCGCGGAGCAAGTCGATAGCCTCGACGTAGTATGCACTTTGGACAAGGTCAACTGCAATCCGGACGCAGTCCAGCAGCGCTACAGGGATGTACACACTTGGAAGCGTAGAGTGCGACTTAACGTTCGGACCGAGCTGCTCCAGTTGTTCCCTCAGAGGCGCGGCGGCAGACTCGGTCTGGGCTCGAATTTCCTGCGCGATGAGTCGGCCCAGATCGAAGTCATGAAAAATGTTGGTGACCGGGTCGCGCAGCGGTGTGGAACCCTGCGGCGCGTGCGGTTTGTCCTGGGGCTGGGGAGTCTGCATTGTGTTTGGTAGACTCTAGTGTCGAGGTGACAGGATGTAGTGGGCACAACGCCCAGTCCGTTTGATCACACGCAAGGTGATGTGTCCAATACACTGATCAAATCCACCTAGCACATACCACCATACCGCTATCTGCAGTCTTGGGAAATGAAGTCGGAATGAGAAACGGTCAGACGGTTAAACCCGTGTGGGGACGGTGTTTCGCGGGGATCCATCGGGGGAGTTGCTTCGGAATGGCGACGGGCGGCACAGTCACCCTGCGCTGGCCTGCCTCGCAGATGGCCAGGGTGTGGTGCGGCGCGCATCGCACGCAATGAGCCTCGCATGTCTTCATTCCAGCGCTGGCAGCTCTCTGAGGAGCGGGGGGCGGGTGGATGATATCACAGGCGGGTGGATGATGTCACAGGTGGGTGGATGAAATCACTGCCATTTCGTTTCAAACACTGAAGCACGTGATTTTGATATACTGCGTTGGGGTGCACTGGGTGATGAAAAAATAACTGCAAACGATTGATCGTTGGCGTGTGTAGGGCCTCAACAGTTTTCAGCCCTGCTCGCCCCCGATTCCCCCCGCAAATCAGCTCCCCACAGCGTTTCAAGTGGAGTTTCAGGAGCATTTGTTCTGAGTGTGTTGAGTTATATTGTGTGTGAGCCGGGCAGACCGAGGCGTGTAGTAACACTACAGGATGAATTCTCTCACCTGGCCGACTGCTAGGAATAACGAGTTGCCACCACTTGCGGTGTATAAGCCTGTCAAACCCGCCGCTATTTGTCAAACACATTGACCGTTGCCCGAATCGTATGGATGGGATTGGTCTAACCCAGCGTGCGCGGCGCCAGTCGCTTGCGTGAGCGGCGGGGAGTGTTTTCATCCACAGGCTGACCACCTGCAGGCCCGAATCATCATCACGAAAGCAACTGGCCACACCTGACTGGGCCAGGGAGCCACTCCTAGTGAGCATGTGCTTTTGTTCCTGGGTTTGGTACTGGAATTGTGACTGGAACTCACTTGGATTGACTTGGCATTCTACCCGCATATTTAGCCTGCAGCGACCATCAAGTGCTCTCTGCTGTATACACCACGCAGTTGGGCGCTAGGCTACACATTTAACACATAGCGAACCTGAAGTTTGTGAATCGGTGTTTCGTTTCGCTGGTTTTCGTTGACGTTTCATCTTGTATACACTGCGCTGCGGTGATATTCCGCTGGATACTCACCTATCTCAGGTCAGGAGTTCCTGCCCGCTGTTTTCAGAGCTCAGTCAGCCCGTCTCGGTCCTTGCTTGAGGCTCGCTACAAGTCCTCAACCAGCTCCCTAGACTGCCCGCGTGTGAGCACGCCAGGCCTCAACGCTCTCGATCGCTCTCCTCTCGGGGGTCGAACCGTTGCCGCTTGGCAAGTCTACATAGTCGGTTCTTACTCACACCGGCAGATCTACCGCAGTGGAGAGGTTTTCAAGTGACCGATTGAGTGGGTCCTCTTCTGCTCCTTGAACTTGAATCCCGCAGTACGCAGCAAGCCAGTATCGAGTACATCGCACTGGTCCGCTTCGACACCATCTCCAAAATGAATCTCACAACCGACAAGACCAACGGTAGCAGTGCCAACGACGATGCCACGCTAAGCACTGATATCATCGATCATCAGGACTCGTGCACGAGCTTCATTGAGACGCGCTACCAACGCATGCGCAGCGCAATCGATTGGATATTATATGCATTGCACGCCGACACGTCGCTTCCGTTCTGGGCAGCCTACTTGATCCTCATCACAGAGGCTATTCAATGGACATTCTTTGCGTTCCACTCCAGCGACCTGTACGAATGGAACCATAGTTGGTCGAACTGGCTTGCCCTGACGACCAAATATACGGCGAACTTCCTTGCCGTGAATCTTCGGGGCTACTACGCTGCTGTGGCTCTTACCGGGGCGTTTTACCTATTCGCTGTGCTCGCCGTCTGGGGCCAGCGCTATCTGCGACTGGTGTGGCCAATGACCGCCTATCGTTTCATGATTTCCTTTGCGCTGCGTCCGCTATTGCTTCCTATTCTTAACTCACACGCACGTATGGCCTTTGGGTGCCTGCATGGGTTGAAAGAATCCAACCCACATAGTTTCTTCGATCTACCGTGCGGCACGCTGGAGACTAAGGTCTACATTGGCGTCGCCGTCGTCTGCATCGTTCTGACATGGTACCTTGCAGTCCTCGTTGCCATCAACTTCGTCGAACTGAATCCAAATCAACGCACAGATCTTGGCGACCATATCTGTGCTTTCGCGCGTGCGAATGGTCGAGGTGATGCCCTGAACATTTTTGGCCGTGTGTTTTGCGTTATATTTTTTGTGGTCTTTGCACAGTTCCACTATGCGCAATGGCCACTCGCACTGCTTCTGCTTGCAGTCGGGCTGGTTAACGTGTGGTACCAACTTAGCCATTTACCTTACTATCATCGTGGCATCCAGGTTGCGACAGTCTGGAATGCATCTGTGATTGCTTGGACAGGTATTTGCCTGGTTGTGAACAACATTCAGTTCTCTGACCACTATGGAGCACTCTTGATGCTTTACTCTATGTGGCCCCTTCTCATCGCAACGTCTTATTTATCTGTGCGCGCTCGTGTTGATCAGCTTATCGCGTACAGTGAGCTCATGCTCACTGAGCCTCATCTCGTCACTTTGAAATCGCGCTTGACTCTGTACGAGGGTTTCCACACCTTTGGTCTCGATAAACCGTGGGTGTCCGTAACTCCGGAGCAAGAGGCATATCGCGACAAGTTGTACAAGGACGTTGAAGTGATTTACCAGCTTGGTACTAGACGCTTCCCGAAAGACCCCTGGCTGCATATCCACTTCGCTCTCTACTATAGCTGCTACATCCATAATAAGCCTATGGCATTCCGCGAGATCATGGCTGCCGCTGAAAATGCGTCTGCACCCGACGTGCGCTTCTTCATTTTCCTCATGCGCGCTCGCTCAGACGTCGAATCGAGCATGCAGCGCGCCATGGACACCCAAGTAAAGAGCTACAGCGAATTCAAAGACCGCTCCAATGCTGTTGCTGCTTCTTCTCGTAACGCAGCACGTGCAATGCTTGAGTTCTGGAGCGAACTGATTCGTGCATCACCCAGCACCGATCGCCTTGTTCGCCTAGCCGCGGTTGGACGTATTTCCACAGTGACCGCGCTGACACACTACCAGCGACTGTTGGAGATCAATCCCACTTCGATTGTGACTCTTCGCAGCTTCGGAGGGTTTGTCTTGGATTTCCATGGTGATCTTTCAATGTCTTCGCAGCTCTTGCACCGTGCGGACGAACTTGAAGAGGCTCGTTCGGATGTTATCTTGTCAACAAATTCCGAGCTCAAGCTGCTCGCCTTACAGCGCACAAACCTCGATATCTACGATGAGCGAAACGCCGTTTTGAGCATTAGTCTCGAAAGTCATAACTTTGCAAGCATTGTGTCATGCAACGCTGTATTCCGTCGTATTACCGGGTATACGCTTGCAACAGAGCTCATGAACCGCAACGTTAACATCATCATACCTGAGCCAATCAGCTCCATTCATGATTCGCTACTTAGTGCGTTCCTGCGACGAAACAAGTCCGATATTCTCAATACTACTCGAGCTGCGTTCTGCGTTCATAAGCGTGGACATATCGTGCCAGTGGATATCAATCTCCGCTGGTCTGATTCTACGATGAGCCGCATCGTGTGCGTGATGAAACCCATCGTTACTGAAGACGACCAGATCGTCTTTGATAAGAGTAATGATCATGTTACGTACTGCACACAGAACGCTTACGCACTCTTCGGTATTTCTCGCGATCAAATCGCGAACAAGGATATCTACATCTCAGGCATGTTCCCACATCTCTCGCTTCATCGTGCAACCACGGGCAAGGCTCGTAGACGCAGAGAATTCTTGTACGAGTGTGCGAACTCTCCTCAGGGTTTGATTCTCCCAATGCGCAACTTCGTAGATGATCGATTGAGTCTCGTACGTATCTGGATGTACACTGTGCAAGTTCAAAATGAGTTCATTTCAGTCTGTCGATTGACTCGCAAGATTGAAAGGGAGCATCTCCTCAGCAATGCCAACGTTATCGGTTTTAGCGAATTCGAAAGGACGGGCCATGGGGTTTTGGATCAGTCGGTCGATAATATGTTGAGAATCACAACGTCGTGGCGATGGCGACGCCCTGAGGATAATGTTTCACTCAAGCTCACACGCAATGGATGGGTTGTATATAAGGCAAGGACTCGATCTGGCACCGAGGCTGATGTCAACGATTTCAATACTACGGAGACACTGACATCTAACGCACGTTTCATCGAGGATTATTCCGAGCAACAAACAGGGATAGAAGCTCAATATACAGTACAAGATCAGCAAGCACAAGATGAAGAAGAAGACGAAGACGACCTTAGTCCTAGCAGTCCAAAGTATCATTCCCGCTTCATTCAAAAGCCGGTTCGTCAACCTTCTCCTCGTGCATCGAACGGACGATCTGTTCGCGGGTCGGGCATCGTTCCAGTCAACATTCACCCGATGCCTGCACCCGGCCGTACTGCTCCAGGCTTGGCCAATCGCCAGGGCTCAATGGCTCATCTCGGCAGATTCGGCTCAGATGGCGAGAGCAGCGGAGATGACGCTGACAGCGATGATTATGCAATGCATGGTGTCGCGACAGCACTCGCATCACCGGATGGCGACAGCAGTCTGGTCAGCAAAGCACAACAGCGCATTGCAGCCAGTGCAGCCAATTTGATTGATACGAAGTCGTACTTGAAATCGAACAAGACCAAAGGTGCAGATGTAGGCACCCCGGATCACACCGACGGCGGACTCGAATCGAATCCATTACTTGGTCTCGATGCTGATAACCGATCAGTCAGGACCGATGAGAATAGTGTTTACTCTGATTCTTCTGCGGGGTCCAGCTCGATTGCCGACGCAGAGACGAAGATGCTTGGTAATCGCCATATCCTTCACTTCATTCGAGAGCAGACTGCGTACAACCAGGGTATTATTCGTCGAGCGCATGTATTGGTCCTTCTGGGTGTCATCGCCGTGTTGGTTGTCATGGTCGCAATGTTCGTCGTTACCAAAAATTCAATTGCAGACAATGAGATTGTCACCGATTACCTCGTGAGTGCTTGCCATCGCCGCCTTTTGGCGGTCAACCTTCTGGGATATATCAGTGCCCTCGAGCTCTCCCGATTAGGATTCTATGACGCGGCCTATTTCGACTACGCCAAGGACGTCTTGAACAACGCCGTGGTCCAGTTCAGAGAATTGGATGCAAAGTTGTACGATGAGAGACTGGCGACCCCTGAGGGGCGAGATTATTTCCTCAAACCATCGATTACGTTCTATACGCTGACAGGTGGTAACGTTGAGACCCGATTGTACAACCTCAAGGAATACTCACAAGCGTACATCAATGCAGCTGCTGCAAGTCTCGCAATACCCATCGAAAGAGCGAATCCTGAAGCTGAGCCCTCGCTGTACATGGTTGTGCAGAACGCGTTGACAACAGTCCCACCAGCGTATCATAAGGCAGTTGTGCACTTGAAGGATGCGGTGGATCAAATCTATCGAAACATGCTACGGCTCGAGCTGGTTGTGTTCTGTGTTGTCGTATTGGTTGCAGCCGTACTGATCGGCTGGTCGTTTATTCACGCGTTGCAAGTGTCGCAGGAGCAGTCCAGCGATGTTATGCTTCTCTTCCTCTCTCTTCCCAAGACAGTAGTTAAGCTACTGCAGAAGCGGTTTGCCGCTGCTCTGAAGCATCTTACTGATGAAGAAGAAGACATGGAAATATTCGAAGTAACAAAGAGAGCAGGCGCTCAAGATGGCAAAGAGAACGATGAGATATCTGACGATAGCTCTGTCTCGTCAATGAATGATTCTGAGTACACCGACGACAGCGGTATGCAGCAACAGGAGCTAGCGAATGTAAACGACACCTCATACCTCGCCAGACATCGAGTTGCACCATCGCGCCAACTTCAGATGCGCGCATCTCTGCGACGTGTGCAGGTGATCACAGGTATTAAATTTGGTCTGATGTTATCGTTCCTGGTAATCTATGTCGCGGTTCTCCTGACTAGGATGGAGTCCGTTCGCATTGAGAACGAAGATGCAACCGATCACCTCGAACGCTCAGTCGTCCGAACGGAGTCCCTAGTTGGCGCACGCTATTACATGCGTCGTTGGCCACTGGGATTAGAACCAATAACAAGCACCAAGATCGTCGAGTACTTGGAGCAAGCCGAGAATGCGGCGACAGAGTTGCTATATCACAGCGCGACGTTGTTCCGTGATAAAGCACAAGCTGACCAGCGTGATTTCCACTATACTGATTGCTGCACAAAGCTGGGAGAAGTGACATTAGAGGAAGTGCCGCTCTTTGAGATTGATGAGATGAAGCAGGATTGCGACACCTATATGGGCGGCATTATGGCTAATGGCCTTCAGGAGGCATTTGCGACATTTATTCTTTCAGCTCGACGACTTGCAACGCCCACCTTCTATAACGTGATCGCTGCGGCCCTGACAGTTAATAGTGGTGTACCTGGACTTGAACCACCCGGTTCACCTAAGTTCGAGGCAGTGAAAGAATATATGATCGGCCTGTATACGCTTGCTCGAGTGTACATCGAGCCAGGCCTGGCCTATTCGACCACCCTTTACGGTCAAGGCGTTCACCATCTCAACAGTCGTTTCGACGAATTCACAGAAGTATGGTTTGCCTGCTGGCTGTCTGTTTGTGCCGTATACTACCTCTTGATCATTCGACCTTCTTTCAATAGGCTCCATGACTCTGTCCGAAGTTCTCAAGCGCTCCTGCTTGCAATTCCACCGGATGTCGTTATGAAAGTGCCACAGGTGAACAAGTTCTTACAAGATGTCTTTGAGCACAACCAGGGCATTTCTAGCTAACCTCCCAGCCCACCCTTAACCCTTGCTTTAACCTATCATCCTTGCCAACCTAGTGTATTCGTATTCTTCACATCTTCATCTTCGACATATTCATTCCCGTTAAGCCCCCTTCTTCCTCTCAAAAGACAACCTCAGACCGCACGTAAATTAGTCGCATAGTTAGCACAGCTCGAGTTTTGGTTGTCACTGATTTCACAAGTTCCCCTCACCTAACCACCGACCATCCAACGTTTATTCCGCTTTCCGCCTTTGATTATTCCCTTCGCCGTCTCCTCTCACTCACCCTCCTACCTCCAGTCTAACGAATTACTTCTGACTATTTGTATGTACACGTTCCTATATTTTTGACCCTTGTCGTGCTTGGCTTAGTTTCTTGCTCTATTGTGCCTACATTGCTCGTCACAATCAACAATCAGGTTTACATGCCCTAGCTCTCTTTGTTTTTGTTTTCTTGACTTTTCACACATCAATTACATCCCTCTGTTCAAGCCCTCTCCAACAACATCCGCGTCAATTTATTTGGCTTGATTTGGGTCGTATTGATGCGCAACTTTTGCAAATTATGCAACCATTAGTTTGCACGGCAACCGAAGTTACCTATGAGGTTATCAGTCGCTCTGTCACTTTTCTACTGAGCCCCAAACATAAAGTTACCACCACATTCACAAAGGATCTTACGTACGGCTACTGAATAACATGGCATTGGAAAGTAGAATACTGTACTATTCTCCATCTTCATCGAACTGGTCAAGTTCCATCTTTGTCTCAACAACCATTTGCCAGTCATCATCGAAGCCCTGTCGCACAGCTGCTACGTAGCACTCTAGAGCTTTCCTGAGGCTTTCCAGTAACCTCTGATCTGTCAATTTCAAGCCGTTTGGCATGCTTTCTTGGGGTCCCGTGGGTGGCTTCCGGTCCCCAGTTGCCTCATAAAATGCAGAGCGGTGTGCGTGTCCGAGTAAGTGAATGGCTGCGATTTCGATTTGAGGGGTGCAGGCTAGAGTTGAAAGGAGGGTTGATTCAGTCTCAACGCTTAGAAATGTACTGGGGTGTTTACGCGCCCTCCAAAATGCATTCTTGGGCGATAAGGAGCCCAGTGACCATCCTCTCATCTTCCCAGATCCACTTAGGACTCTGGGCAAACGACGTACCAACATATCTCTCCAGACAGGCAACTGCTGCTTGGTAGTTGCCCTGTGAGTACTGCAGGCGACCCATGCGGTAGAGGTCAACCACCGTAAGCAGTTCCTTCCCAAATGCTTTACGGTACCATCTGGAGGCAGGAAATGCATGTAACCGTGTAGAAGGCGTCAGGGGCATGAGGTCAGGCATCGAGTCTTCAACTCAGGAGGACGAGTACCAGCTATGAAGTCTCGAGTCAGTTTGGGCGCGTCCCACATAGTAGCAACATGAAAGAGGACGAGGAGCTCCCGCTAAGACGGTAACAGTCATCATGGTACCCCCAATTCCGTCCATCTCCAGTTGACACTTCCATTTCCGGAGTCATGTCCCCATCTCAGGTTCGTCACTACGTACGTCTCGGTCTCCGCGATATCCATGGGGTGGCGGAGCTGCGTGGCCCTGTGCGGGCGTCTGCGCCGTGGATCAATGCGTCCGAGCGAGCTGTCTTCTTACACACCCTAGCTGAGCGCTTGGAGCGTCGCGTGGTGGAGCGCGGGGCGGAAAACCCTCGAAACGGCCGTTTTCGGGTGATATTTCACACTTCGGATAAGTTGAAATCGGATATCGGGTGGGTTTCACCGCGATTAAAATCGGCTAAAAGGGTGTAGAATCGCTTGAAAACACGAACGGTAAGCCCAAACTCAGGTGCCATCACAGGCTATCCAAGTTTCATCTCATTCTATTTCTCCTTAGGTCACCACTCATTCCTCTGCCTGCCCTGAGTGGCTGGCCGACGTGTACCCTCATCACGACATGCACCGACTCGCGCGCACACGCATTGCCCAGACCGTGCTCGCCGCGCACGAGCTGCTCCATCGACTCCCGGGTGTTATTACTCTGGGTTACGTTCCCCAAAATGCAGCGGGCATGAGCAGTTTTGCTCCTGGAGGCGGCAAGGCGACGCCGCCCAGGCCCGCAGGTGCGGCTCTGAACGCCAACACGCCCCTGACGGGACGCAAGCAGGTTCCATATCTCACTCCCGACCAACTATGGCCCAAGCAGTTCGATACATACGCCATGACGACCCCGGCCTTTGACCAACTTGAAGACCTGATCAATAAGAATTCGTCATTGTCTTCGACGGCGGCTACAGCGTCAACGATCCAAAGTCAGGCCGCTCCAAGTGGTAGGAGTGATGAAAAGAACGAGACAACGGCGCCTGCAAGCAACATGCAGAGATCATCCACAGATGACACTCTCACAGAAGCCAGAACCCAAACTCCGACAGCTCAGGACACCAGCCCCCAGTCACGAATCAAGACGGTCTCGCCCCCGACGACACCGCAACTGGTCGAGGCAATTGCACCGCTGACATCAAAACCTATCATCACGCCTGAGGTGTTTGCCGAAAACGCCCGACGATTGGAATCTGACGCTTCGCTGTCGAACGAGGTTTTCTCGGACCTTTTCAGGAATCTGTATGCTGATGGAGGAATCTTTGCTAACGCAGATTGCCCCCTTGCGCACATCGACGCGTATGGTTTCGACTATGATTTCACGCTTGCACACTACAATGCGAATATGGGCCATTACATCTACAACAATGTAGCCAAGTTCCTGGTCGAAAAGCGAAGGTACCCTGAGCGGCTGCTCGACCGTGACTTCGATGAGAACTTTTCTATTCGCGGCTTGATGTTTGATTCAGAGACGGGTTTCCTCATGAAGCTCGACCAGTTTAACAAGATTCAGACCGATACTGTCTACTTCGGTCGTGAGCGTGTCTCTGTGGCTGAGGTCGTCGAGAAGTATGAGGGCCTCTCTATTACGCGAGACGTTCGGCAGCGCTGCGTAATGTTTGCGGACTTATTCGCTGCCCCTGAGGTGTGTCTGCTTGCCGATACAATCCAGATCTTCAAGGAATCGGGCATTACGTTCCATCCACGCTACATTCAGCAAGATATTCGTGAGGCCGTTGCGAACATTCACATCAGTGGCGCGCTACACCATGAGATGGCAAACAACCCCGAGAAATATTTCGACACTGCCATGTCGAGCAACCTAGGACCTTTCCTTATGCGACTGAAGAATGCTGGCAAGACCGTCTTCTTACTGACCAACAGTCCGTACTGGTTCGTTGACGCAGGTATGAGGTTCCTATTGAAGGACTTCCTAGCAGAACATGGTCTCTCGGACTGGAAGCAACTGTTTAATATTTGCATGTTCAGTGCACGCAAGCCAAAATGGTTCGCAGACACAGCGCCCTTTCGTAAGCTTGATCCTGTTACAGGAGGGATGACCTATGCTCCAGTCACAAAGCTAGTTTCTGGTGAGGTCTATATTGAAGGTTCTCTGAAGGAATTTTCGCGGCTAACGCGACTGAATGGTCGCCGCGTGTTGTACGTGGGGGATCATGTGTTAAATGACCTTGCAGAGCCTGTTCAGAATGCCGTTTGGCACACTTGTGCAATTATTCAAGAGCTCGCTCGCGAAATGCGGATCATGCACAGCCAGCACTATCAGCGTCTGCTCCGAAAGCTCATGGCCGTTGAGGCGTTGATCACCGTTGGCCAGACACTCCAAGATGCCGAGTCACGTACCCGCGCGGCCAAGCTGCGTCGTCAGCGTGATCGAGTACGCTTCGAATTGCGTCAGAGCTTCAACCAGCATTTCGGCTCAGTCTTCCGCACAAATAGCAACCGGTCACAGTTTTTCTTCGAGCTTTGTAAGCACGCGGATGTTTACACAGCCTCCATTCAGAATTTTATGCTATATCCGCTAAATTACAACTTTTATCCAATTCGCTCTGCGCTTCCGCATGAAGGGCCACTCTCATGGGCCACGCTTTTCGAGCCCCCTGAGGTACGTTTACATGTGAACTTGCCACGACATGCGCCGAACATCCACGCTTGCTTCTTATTTTGTGAGTGCATTTATGTGGTCTTTAGATGCCATTAGGTTTCCAATAATGATCCTTTATTCAACATCGCATCATGAGCTTGTATATCTGACAAATATGTACATTTGGGTTTGCTTCCGATTTCTAGACACCTTTAATTACAGCACAGGATGCGGCGATCGAGGATTTGGAGACACTGGAAGAAGTGAGTCTCGCTGCCACTGCTCCACGCGCGTCCAGGTCGATTCCTCTGCCTTTGGGGTCACTCGAGGAACATCATGGGAGCAGCGAAAGCGCCGAAGGCATGGTTAACCCCGTGCTTCACACGGGCTTGTCAGAGTCCGTAACTCCGTCGGGCGTACCAGCACCTCCCTCGAGTCCATTCGTCTCAAATCCTGCCGCACCAGTTACCGCACCCTTACCATCAGCCTTCCATGGATCATCGTCGTCACCATCAACACAAGAGCAGACGGTGGCGATAGCTGTACAATAGAACTACACCTACTCCAGTGTTTGGTATTATATCGACTGCGATGAGTTGGGGCCGAGGAAAACGTGGGTAACCATTAACCTTCCTTCCATCGATATCCGCATGCACCGATGTTTGTACATTTGTAGAAAGTAGTCATGGGCTAGAAGTAGAGGGGTTAGCACAAGAACGACAGGACACGGCAATAAGAAGTGAACAGTGATTACAACAGGCATGATTCACGCTGAGGAAACAATATAGATACTCATAAACACTGCTCTTTGGGCCGCGTCTCCAGCCAGACGATGAGAAAGCTCTCCGGCACCTAGAATTGCGCGCTTCTGCCACGCACAGGAGTAGCACTTGCATGATACCACAGTATTCAAGCCATACGAACCTCATCCGCAGAACGAGTCTGAATCTGCATGAAATATGCATAGTCGCAGCCGCACTTGGGGCAGATAACTAGAGATGCGAGAGGTAAATCAGTGCAAGTGTGAGTAAGAGAAGTGTGCTCGGAAAGGAGAAAGCGCCCAGTTCTTGTGATCCAGCGAGCAGCGTCGGAAAGAAACGTACCCTGCGTCTTGTCGACGTTCTCCCAGGCCTCAGCGCCACCAAGGACATCGTCCACCTGCTTACGCTGCAGCGCTAGCGGGAAGCTAATCTCGGAGCGGATGGCAAAGGTGTAAGGACATGTGCGGCAGGCGAAGCTGCGGGCCTGCTTAACGTAAAGGGTGTTGCCGCAAGTGGGGCAGAACGAAGCCATCTTATGGTCTGTGTGGTTATTCTTTGGCTAGCACTAGGCTGCTACGAGTTTTACGTATACAGCAAATGTGTAGACAGAGTCGTGGTTTTAGCCGGATACGGTTAGAATGTTGCCTTGGACACTCTGATGTAGGGGAAACTGCACGGGTGTAAGTGAAGCTATGGTTATGCAAGCGAACGGACGCCCAAGTGAGGTTGATGTTACACGTCATCTAAAGTCTCGCTGTATTGTGTTACAAACCGTTTCATTCCTGAAAGCGTGAGAGCTGGAGTAGACAGAAGAGCCAGCCAGCGACACTCGCAACTGACAAAGTCGTCATAGTGCTGCATCAGTCCCGACTCGTTGCCTTAGTAGTTGTTTCGTCTTGGAAGTCAATACAATTTCGCCTCGAATACGGCCTGGTAGCATGATGCTCCAGCCAACAACCCAACAAAGGATCTAACAATTAGATTTGAGAGTGAGCAATCTCTGAGCTCCGTCTGATTAAAACCCACTGGTTTATAGTCGCTGGGCGAGTTCACGCTCGTCATCACCGACCACGACACCGTCAAGCTTGGTGATCTGGGGCACGCGGCGGATGACCTCGAGTCGAATGCGTTGGATTTCCGAAGCTGAGCTCATGAAATTGACGCCCTCGTAGATTGGGTTGCCAACGAGGAGCAACTCCTGGAGCTTGGGAAGATCGCGGAGACGGTTCAATTCATCAAAGCTCTTGATTTGATTATTACTCATGTACAGAACTCGGAGGTTGCGCAGTTCTGAGAGACCCTCAAGCTTCTCAATCTGATTGTACGAAATCCAAAGTTGCTCCAGAGTGGGTGCGATTTCCTCGAGCTTCTCGATCTTACGGATCTGGTTGCGTCCCAGGGAGAGAATCCTCAATCGCTTCATGTTAGGAAGGGGCAGAATCTTGTCGATCATGTTGGTAGACAGTCCAAGGTGCTCGCAATTCACGAGATTCTGCAAACCGTCCATCCTTCGAATGCCCATAGCCGAGAGGACAACTTTCTTGGCCTCCGACAAAGGCGTGTCAGGGTTCTTGCGCTGCCAGACCTGGAGGGCCTCCTTCACAGTCATGCCCTGTTGTTTCTTTTCAGCCTAGAGAGTGAGAAGAGCCGCAGCCCCGCGGTCAGCCGAGCAGTAACGGGAAACCAGGACATAAGGATCGGTAGGTGGACGAGGTGATTTCTAGGCTAGTCCATGTGACTTTCGGTAGTTAGGAGTGCAGTTTCAACAGACACATACCATCTTTCTTTAAGTCTCCGTCTCGAGCGAATCTATCTAACGAGTGTGCCGCGCAAGCAGGGGAATGCAGCGGGGTGGTCGGTTTCTCACTAGAGGGTTGAGTACAGGGGGTGGTAATAGCAGGTATGGCGTCGAGGTGAGCGGGTGAGCGGCGAGGCATTCGGCTCATATACTGTACATCATCACAATTCTATGCAAAGCACTCACGATACAAGTCTCGCACCCCGCAATCACGACGTGTTCGATCATCATTTTGAATGTGATAACGGGTCCCTCAGGCACGCCGATTGTGACCATGGTCACATTTGGAGCTTGCTCAAGTATGGTGGATGGAGTCATTTCCAGGCTTCGATTCTGTATTTACACCTGACCGATATCTGGCGCCCACTACAGCACAGACGATGGTAGACCACGTAAATTGGTCTGGAGCCGCGCGCCAAACCTGAAGCCTTAGACCAGGTCCAAGCAGTATATCTCCACTCAGCCAAAACGCCCATGGGAGGACTCATCTCGACAGTTCTGGCCTCAGATGTGAATGAGGCCGGACAGCTGATCCAGGAGCTCGCTCACACATTCCAGACAGGTGATTGGAACTCGCTCCTGGAGAATGAACCGTTCTGGAAGCTTGCTGAGACTGTGCGGCAGTCACCCAAGATCATATCCGAGATCTGTGGCATTGCTGAGAGCCTGTTGAGTGAGAGTGTGAGTACTGGATCTGTGATCCTGAGAATCCTGTTGCCTACACTCTCAGGCACGCGTATGCGGCTGCTTGTGACCATCTTGAAAATCCCAACCGTATACGCGGTGCTTCGATTGGAGTCATTCTGGCGACTGCTCCTGGATCGCGACTCTTTCCAAGCCTTCTTCCGAGAGAACGTGTATTTTTCTGATATCCCGGCCCAACTTCTGGCACTGTTGGAGATTCTTCGCAATCCACTCGTACAGCAGGTGTTGCGCGATCTCAGTCCTGATCCATATGCTCTAATTCAAAGGCTTATTGAAGATTCCAGGACGCTGCTCTCGATTCTGAGACAGTATGGAAGCCCATTCCCGAGAGTCCGCGGTGGTGAAGACAGCAATGTCGAAGTCGTTCCGGTATCAGGGCGGGTACTTGGTATGCTCACATGGTTTACATCCGATCCCGTTGTGAACATGCTCCAGGATCCAGCCTTCATCGAGGTGCTGAGCCTTGATTCCACGATCAGAGTACTGGAGTCATTCAGACAATGCATGATCGAGATTAGTACAGCTCAAGACGAGTACAATCGTGCACATCTCCCACCACATGTGCTACGGATAAACCAATCGCGCGACATTGCGCTCGAACATGTGCGAGTCGGTTATGTATGTGGTACCTCTGCGAACGCTCTGCTCAAATTCTTGACCGTGAAAGAGGTTAGCTCTTTGCTCAGCTTTCTCAAATCGCATGCACGCGCAGTACAAGGTGTCCTGCTTCGTATCGAGGAGATCTTCCTAGCGGCATCTCTCACGCCACGAAGAAATAGGTTTTCTGTCACACACACATGGGAAGATGCCATCCAAAGGATTTGGGGGGGACGGATCCAAGAGCTTTCTGCCGTAAGCCCAAGTGTGAAGCAGGAAACCGACGAGCTCCCACCAGTCCGTGTTTCCCGCCTCTGGGTTGTTCAAGCTTCAATAGTTTTCTGGCTAGCCAGGTGGCAAGTTCGGGACCCTACATCGTTCGAACAGGTTCTCGCAGAGCTGCTTGACAAGGAGCTCTGGACAGAGGCGTTGATTGCGTTCCGCAACGGATGCTTCGCACTTACAGGGCTTAATTCTGACCATATGATGCACACTCAATCCTTCCTAGGGGCTACCACGGCGGCGCTGAGCGGTCCACGAGTAAGGCGGTTGGCTGCCTTGTTGAAGGTATCGTCTCGCGTTGCCCTCCTGGCTGCTGAAGAGGCCGTAAACATGCTTGGTGTACTTGCATCACATGCGAAGCGAGAGCGATCAGCCTTCGAAAAAGCCTGTACCATGATATTAGGCGTGTTAAATCGGTACGGGCTGTCGTCCTCTCCGGGGACCGTGAAGGAAGCTCTTGAACTACTCAAGTCGTCGCTGCCCAAAGGGGAGTTCGAAGAATTTATCGCGACACAGTTAATACCGATCTTGCTGGATCCCATTCAGACGAGTTTAGGTGGACCAGTTTTCATGCGGTCCTTGCTCGACAACTTCATGACCATTGGAGTGAATTCGCACGACCTAGCGCAGGACGCTGAGCCGAGCTTTCCTACTGCCCCTGGGACTAAGACTCGTCGATTCCCACGGATTCACCAGTGTCTCTTGTCGGCATGGAGGGGTTTGTTTGCATCGACAGAGACCGACCACAGCATGAGAGAGTCGGCAGGACGTGCCCCTGCAGCAAAGCAAGCCAGAACCTTGCTGGAACTGCTGGAGCAGACTGTCGAAACAATGGAGCCTACACTACAGCAAGCAGTCACATCCCACCACTTCCTTGAATTGAAGCAACTTGTAAACTATACCGTTCGTACGTTTGAAATTAACCAAAGGCTGTTTGAATCCATCAAGACACTCTTTCGGGCACTCAGTGCCCAGGTTCTGTTCAAGAGGAACGACACAAGTCCTCCCACTGTCCTGGACACATATCTTACAAATGACATTATGCTTACACAACGCACGACACGATCTCTGTCGGATCTTTCAATTGCTGAGCTTTGTACCGAATGGATCCTCGAACCTGAGGTCTTAGCATGCCTCGTAGCTGGTCAGATCTTGAGCTTTTGCGAAAACGGGATCTTGCAATGTGAATCAAATGAGCAGTCCTTAGCGAAACATTTTGCATTGTCTGATCTTCGCATTCGTATTGCCAACAGTCATCGATTGATGAAGCTCATTGAAATAGGCTCAAAAGAGTTTTTGGTACAAATGGACGCGTTCTGGGGTACTGTGTGCTCTGAACCCTTCTCAGACTTTTTAGAAAGCCTTTTCCCAATGCCTGGTCAAGCCACAACCACAGAATCGGATCGGAATGGGCATGTAGAGGGAACCGTGTCTGTGGCCGATTCACCTGCGGGTGTTGAAGACTGGACGGCGGCATCTGCTGTGGCATCACCATCGTTACCTCCCTCTATTTTGGCGCTTGACCCGAGCCTTGCACAACGCTTCTTTGCAATGTTTTCCAGCGCAGGGCGTAGGCTCGACAAGATTATCACACCCAAATTCCTTGGAACGCTTCTTGAGCTCCCGTTCGTGCACTATGCTGGTCTCGCATGGACACGCAGCCCAATGGTCATGTCAGACCAGTTCTCAATCTTTCAAGCGATGACGTCTTCAGAGGGGCAGTTCTTCCGAAGTTTGGCCCTGTTTGTCTTGGCGTGCTCAGGCGGGTTGCTTGCAGACGAGCCGTCTCACAAGACTCTGATCAAATTACACAGTGGTAACCCATTTTTCTCTGAAATTCATGCATTTTTCCGTTTACTGTTGCAGCCAAAGCGACTCACGATCATAAGAATCCTCGCCTTTCCTAGTACCCTCTCCCCCGAAACCTTGGATCCTTCGCAATTGCTTGATCCCGAACTTCACAATGCCGCTGTTTTGTATATTCGTCGTCGCAACGGTCCGATACAAGACGATGCAGCTCGAGCAGAGTTTGAGGCCGCGAGATTCAAATTGCTACGAGCACTCGATTTGGGGTCGTTACTTGACGCATGTCCGATGGTACTAGGAGCTATTCTTTCCGGTGCCTTCCTGCGCGCACGGGCACCTTTACGCGAACCTTTAATGGACACCTCTATTACATCGGGAGGTATTCTACGACAAGACGACTCCAAGGTAAATCTCAGCGCACAACAGCCGGATGTGTCGAAATCGCGGCCAGACCAGAACCCCAAGCATACGTCAGCGCCTGCTCGCGTTGCGAGTCTCCTAGCCTTGTTGAGATCGCTTCGTTTCCGCTTCCTCGCTGCACTATTTAGACGTATGGCAGTGGATCCGCGGTTGATTGTGCGTTTGGTGGTTTTCAGTAGCGCCGCGAGCTGGAATGATGAAGCCCGCGACGACGGACAGCGCTGGAACAAAGTATCTGTCGACACAAAATTCCTGGGCACGGATCTGTGCGTTGGTCAATACCTCACGATTTACAAATTGGGGGGTAGGGAGCTGTCAGGTCCCGTATCTTCCAGACTGGTGAGAGTGTTGCATGAAACTAGAGAGAAGCTGCTCGATGTGGCGTTTGCTTTCCTGGATCTTACTGTGGCTCTGCACATTACTCAATTCCAGGATATTCAGGATGATTCACATGAATCAACTGAATCTGCGTTCGCTGTCTCTAACTGGCCAGCAATGTTTTACAGGGAAATGAGTGCTTTGCACCCAGGCCATGAGGCAACGGCGGTTGTCAGTATAATGAAGCAATTGAGAGATGCGACGGGGGCGATCTATCTGCCACAGTCGTTATGGGGACCAGCGGGACATCCAAATCGGCCCATTCGGGATACTCACGAAATTTCTCGTCGTTTTGCTCGATTCGCTCCCATGCAGTCGCTTGGGGTCCATTTAGCCAAATCCTTGACTCGACTATATCGGCAAGTTGTGGAACCCGAGTTAGCGACGCCAGCCGTGCCACCCATGTCAAGGAAGTCTGGCCCTTACGAGGAGGGCGTGTCGCATCCTCTAGTTATGACTTGTGCTGCGACGATGGACGCTATGCTCCTGACCACGCTTGTGTTTGTGGGACATCCGCTGTTCCACCAACTCACAGCAGAGCAATCTCATCTGTGGACGCCGTTCATTGACACTGCGTTTTACCGAAAATTTTACGCGGTGCAAGACAATCTGACCCAGGGAACCAAGGCCACCATCGCGTGGAACCCCTCAACAGGTCTGCAGCAGCCTGAAACGGTCGCTACGTCGCTGGGTAGTCGAGCGGCATTTACCGTCGCAAACACTGCCACTCGATTCGCTCAGGTAACCTCTCGATTCGTGCCAAGGCTGAATGGGAAAGGACGGCTCACCGCAGTGATGGAAAAGAGGGGACATGTACTAGACTCAATACCCGACAACCCCAGCGTACCGGACCGTGCTGCAAATCCGCATTCATCCTCACAGACATCAGTGCTACGCTCCTCGCCGACGGTATTCTCGCTTGCGTTTGGTATGTACAGCATCAGTTCTCTTCAGTCAGTCCGTACGTTTATTCGTGAACTGAGTGGGCCGGCGTCCATCTGGCCCGCTCTCGTAGCCGATCTGTGCGCAGTGAGTCAAGCTGCCATGAAAACGCCCGTTTTCCACAACCTGCCTCGAAACTACATGCAAGCACAATCAGCAACCTCTCGCACAACAGGAAGTCTCGTGCTGGAGCTTGTTACAACCTGGCTTGCCGTGCGTTCTCAGGAAGCACCTGAGATTAATCCGCAAGGAGCGTTGCGTAAACTCATTTCGCCTGATGAAGCAGTCGTTTGGCTCGCCCGGTTGTTGCGTGTTGAATCAATATCCATGTCAGAACAAGCATCGCAGCAACTGACGTATCCTGGCTTTTGGGCTAGTCTCGTACGACCTCTGACGATGGCCAGACTTGCAGCAGAGTCTCCTTTTGTCATGCTTCGAAACTTTGTTAATGTTCAGCGCTCGAGCCGGGCCGAGCCACACGCTCCGGGAAACGCCACCCCCTCAGTCGAATCCGGTGGTGGGTCAGGCCCACACAAGCCTCGTACGGGTATCGCAGGGTTACGAGACCGCCTTTGGACTCGTCGTAATTCGCCGAGCAGGCCCACGCATGTGTATGAGTTAGGTGACGGCTCCGACCAGGAATCCGCTACTGACTCGAGTCTCAACTGTCTCGTTACCCCAGGGTCAGGGAATAACTCAGCAGGCAGCTCAGGCGTAAGAACCAATCCTTTGGATGTGTCACAGGATGCTGCTTCAACTGTTTCTGCGCCTGGCAACGGTACACATGCCAAGTCTCGCCTCCCTTTGCACCCGCAGCAACACTCCCATCAGCTGAAAGAAACTAACGAACGACGTCTTCTATTGGATGTCGCGTTTGCCTTGATAGCGAAAATCACCCCAGATGAAGCGCGTGAAGAATTACAACTGCGTCAAGTGCAAGGTACTGCTGTATCAGGCCGGCCTACGTTCCCTTCAGCGGCTCTAGAGCCTCCACAGTCTTCGAATCTGGGTTCTCACCTCTGAACCATTCACTCTCGAGATATACATGGGAGTGAATACGAAAGAACTCCTTCTACATCTGCCGAAACTGCTTGACAATGTTGTCCCATGCTGCCGCACAACGTGTGTAGCAGAGGTGGCCGATCTCGGCGACATCCCATGGTGGATAGGATTACCCACAACTGGATCTGATTTACAGTGCCATGTGTTCCGAAAGTGAGGGTTATGTAATTGTAGTGTGACATATAAACCCACAGTTCAATACATTCGTGTATCTCTTCTATAGTTCGTCTGCCTTTTCTTAGCTTATCCTGCTCCAACCCCTCTTCCCATGCGTTTATAGTCTTTCCACTTGATTCACGACTGTAGAGGAGAATAGGACGAAATCTGCCAACGCAGCCAGACTCGCTAAGGCAGGTTTAGTCGCTATTATCCTCTACGCGTGTTATAGTCCCGTTTGAGACATATTACAGACGGCACACCTAGTCAGGTGCCTTGATATCCCACTGGAAGATGGCATCACACTCGGGTGCTCAGTTTCAGCAACCTGTGCACATGCAGGGCTTGACGGTACCCGCACCGTCTGTTACGCGTGCATCAAGTGGCGACAGCGCCTCCTCCTCTTTACCGCATTTTGGGCAGTCCCTGAGCTCTTCGTTCGCGTTCCCGCACCCAGGATTCCTTCCGCAACCCAACGAGCTTCCCATTGTAACCCCAAGAAGCCGTTCCAATTCATCAACGGACCCGCCGCCACCCATTGGCGCTGTCACAGGAGGAATCCCAGGACCTTTGCCATCCATTAGTACACCAGGCCCCTCAGGTGCATCGTCAATGACGTCATCACGGCTGCCTCCACCGGCCCAGATCCCCCCAACACTCAGCACTTCTCCTTGGGGACAGGGACCTCCTCAACATACTCAGCAGCACCGAAGGACGGCTTCAAGAGGCACCGCCCAGAGCCGAGACCGTGACTCTACGCGAAGGAACCGCAACAGGTCATTTTCGGGAAGCTTTCCAACCCAGCCAAAGTCCAGATCTACGCCTGTCCCAAATCAGGATGGAATCTCGGGTTATGGTCATAGTGGTGGAGGAGCAGGAGCAGGCCTAGATAGTACTAACCGTAGGGCAGATGGCTACCAGCTGCAACAGCACCAGCAACAGGATGGGCCACGATCAGAAGAGTTCACCATTCAGAGCTGGAAGGACAGTGCCGATGAACTATTGTTACAGACGTCAAAAACCGTAGATCGTCTGGTGGTGGATATTGTAAAGACTCGTGCTGTATTAGGGTCGGGAACACTTGTGCGAGAGTTGCGCAAGTTAGGTCTTACGGTCGCTGTTATCGAGCGATGCCTAGATGCGTACGCGCAGAAGGTCTTCGCGGTTTCATTACCAGTTACACCAACTCGCGCAGATCTAGCAAGTTCAGCGTCATCGATTCAGTACATTGCTCAAGTTGCAACCGTTGCAGCCCAAGGCGTTAGCTCAGTGAATGATGCAGCAGCTGCTGTATCTGCTGTACCTAGCATGGTCAACGCGTACACGAACAAAATGTCTACCGCTACTCAAACTTCCCCGGCTCCTATAGGCTCTCCGCTGCTTGGTGCTCCTTCAGTTCCATCTACTCAGCTACGAGTGTTTACGAACATCTCTACAACACGCGTGCAGAGTGGTCAACCCCTGCCTAACACGCCAACCGTAGGAACCCCTAAGTTAATACCAATTATGATGAATCCAACGAATACCCCGAAGCTTTCAGGACTACCATTGCCACCATTACAGCCACAGTCAAGTCTGGGTACAGACCCTGGGCAGATGCCGATTTCACCCCTTCCGGCACCCGTACCTATCCCTTCACCGGTTCCATCCCATCCACCACCTGGAATCATGCGAACGCCAACGCCGCTGGGAGTGGGCCTTCATGCGCCACAAGGAACAAGCGCCTTTTTGTTCCCATTACCGTCAGCTACCGGCCAGCCTGGTCAGACCACATCTATGTCACCACCCGCGACTCGAGCTTACAATCGTTCTCCGACAATGGGCTCAGATTCTGGAGGCTCTGCTGCGGCAGCAAGATCAGACGCTCTGCCTCCATCATCCCCCCTTTTGTCTACCCCAGCACTTCCCAATGCAGCCCAGTTGCCATCGCAAAGTCCAACGGCAGACGCAGGAACTAAAGTGACTGCAGCTGGATCACTATCTGCACCGGGCAGGAGCCCCTCTCAATCCACACATCAACAGCCTCAAACTACCGATATGACAACTGCTGCAAGTTCGAGTAACCCAATAATTGAGCAGATCAAGGCGTTGCAAGAGCAGCAAATCGCATTACTGCTGGATGCCTATACACGATCCTCAATCGAAAGGAAGGCACTGAGCTCCTTAATTATGGAGCACCTCACCACCGCACAAGCTACGTCGACAGACCTAGCAAACTCCATCAGCGCTTTACGTTCACAGCTTCTCGCCAGACATGCCGCACTGGTCCATGCGCGAGCCCGAGCCTTAGCCCAGGCCGCCCTGAACCGGCCGTATCGTATCACAGGCGGAGTGTGCGCGCTTCTAGTCATTTTGTCACACACGCTCAATGACATCCTCGCTCATCTCGATTACATCAATACGGACCTGGCAGATTTCCATACCTGGTGCAAACGCAGACCCAAGCTAGTATACCTTTTTCCACTGACATTGCCAGGCGCATTCACCTTCCTGTCATTCTGTGCATCGAAGAGCTGGGCACTCGCTCTTGGCATTGCGGACTTGATCGCAGCAATTCCAGCGCAACTCGACGTGCTTGCGGCAGGTGCTGCGGTGGATGCTGTCAAGGATTCGCTGAAGCAAGGTGTTCAAACACCCATCAGCACATCACCATCTGTACCATCTGTGCAATCCAGTCACTCTAGCCCAAGCAGCACTAAGACCTTTGTCTCCAAGATCCTCTCCTTGTTCAGAGCGAAGGGTAAACCAGTTGTTAGCTCGAATGCTACAAATGACATTAGTTCAATCTCCTCGCCACCAGCAGTCGCTACGCTCGCTGACGCGCCTTCAACGTCAGCATGGGCCGAGTTCCTGCAAGAGGGTGGAATGGGGAGTTTGGCCAGCTCCGGGCCGGGATCACTATCCGATGCGGCCGCGGCAGCGGCAGCCGCCGCAGCCGCCGCCGCCGCCGCAGTTGCCAACTCTGCCGGAAAATCGACCTCTCGGGCTCCAAACACCGTTTCAGACGTCGTAGCGATCGCTCGCGCGAGTACCCGGGCTGCCACGAAGGCGCAATGGACCTCTCTCCCCTGGACAGTGCGACTTTGGAAAGCTATCACATCCAGCAGATCCTTGAAATTCGTTAACGTTGTAATCTTCATTCTTAGGTTGCTGGTAGTGCCTGCCCTTGTATACCTCGCATATCGGCGCTCAGTCACGAATGCGGTGCTTAAAATGAGAACATTCCGCTCCCGTCTCCGAACTGTATTGGATCTTTGGCTGATCTGCACCGGACTCCTCGATGCAGAGGCTGCCGGCGATAAATCGACATCCTTTGCGGGCTCTGCATTTGCCCGCGACCCCTTGGCTGGAATTGACGGAGGCGGAGCGACAACTTCGAATGTTGAGGTGCAAGTGCCACCACTACCTCTGCTGTCATCATCTGACGTTCGCCGAGGGCTTGATGGCTACTCCGACGACAGTATGCATGAGTCACGCCGCGCAGCAGAACACCTGGCGAGATGTCTGACAGGAGGAGTGCTAGCATCAGAGGTACGTCCTCGAAGAATTGCTATTGCGCAGTGGCTCGAGTCTATGGGTCGTTGGCGTGCTAGGTTGGGCCCTGCGCCCACTCGTGCGTCCAATAGTGTGTCACAATCCCAGCCGTCACGAACGCATCAGTCGAATGTGACTGAACAGAAGACGCCCAAGCCTGGCTCGGTGGATACAGAAGGAGGTATGCCGCCGGTTGACGATTCGGCCCGGCGTAGCAAACCTCGAAACCAACCCACCTCACCCAAGTCAGGGGGTTGGCGCATTGCCCCCGTTCGTACTGAGGGTGAATCAAAAGCTATGGTGTCCTTCGATGAATCCAAGAATCCGACCTCCTACCACACATCTGAGCTCGCTGGCCCAGCGGGCGTGTCTGCAAGTGCGAAGAGTCAGCCAGGCCTAGTAAGCGCATTCGGCCCCACTGTTTCTGCATCCCCTACGCCAGCACAGTCACCACTGACACCTGTAGATCGTTCTCGAATCCTCGTGCATGTGGATGATGTCGCAGAAGTGAAGTTTTACCTGATGCATGACTCACGCATGCGAGCGATTGTGCGTGCAGTAAACCTCGCGCGTGAGCTGGTCAACTGTATTCCTCACCTACCACGAGCGGCCCTGGAGTTCCTCTTTGATGATAGCCTTCCCCATGCATGGATTCGAGCAAAGGCTGGGGCGACGTTAGAACACGTGTCTATTTCCAAGATGGAGCTCGAGGCCATGCAAGGCATGCGGGGCTCAAGTCCAAACCAGCAGGTGCTCAGTGAGTCGGAATTTGTACCACTCACCCATGCGGTTGACTCGTTGTGTCCGCTCAGCCTACTGGGTCTCTCAACAACTTCGAGTGAGCCTGCTGCGTTGCAGAGCCAGGTTCAAATCTTAAATGCGGCCGCGACTTCTGCTGCTGCCACCAGTTTGGCTGAGAAATCCCTACAAGCTGCCGCAGAAGACTTGCTGTCTCCGCTGGCCGCCTCCACTGTATCGTTGGATACCCTGTCCTCCAGTGCCTCAGATGCAGATGGTCCGTTGACTCTCCCCAGCTGCGATCCAGCTGTTCAGGAGCATCGCGTTCGAGTACTTGCCACAGCGCTTATGCGCCGTATGCGAAGCACTACAGCGACGTCCGAAGGATTCTCCATTTGGATGCTCGACAAAGTTCCTCCTTATCACGACCACTCCTTCTGGTACAAGTCAACATGGGAACTCAGTTTGCTTAAGCGCCTTCTCGATGTATTTTATTGTACTGTCCACCAGTACAGTAGTATGGCGGGCTCAAACTCGAGAATTGTCCGATGGATTGCACCACTCACGGCGTATTGGGCTGCGTGGTACTATGCCTTGTCACCTGGCGCTGCGTCGGCTCGTACAGCCGAAGTCTTGGGAGTTCCGGTGATCGGAATGCTCCAGGAAGCATGGGGGATCCTAAACTCCCCCATCGTCCGTTGGTTCACCCTCTTTGCTGCACCTCGCATTGCCCCAGTTTTCCTACCATATGTCAATGTGCGTGTTCTTCAACGAATCGATCTCATTCCGCTGCCGACTCGCCAAGTATGTGCTGCACTTCCACGGAGCGACCCGTCCTCCCCCTGGGGCTACGATGAGGCCTGCTGGGATATCTTGGAAGTCTTGCGATTTATGAGATATAATCGTTGGCGCAAGAGCGCACGAGCTTCCGTAAGGGGCCGTTCGTCAACCCACACCACTGGCTCTAGTGCTGGGAAGCGAAGTGAGCGGCCTCGTTCGCGCACTGGCCGTCCAGCCAGTTCAGAAGACGGTAACGAGAGTGACAACGAGGAGGACTCGGAAGACAGCATGTCAGACGGATATGGTGGTGGGGATGATGATGCGAATGAGCACGATGGCTGCGGAGTCGATTTGTCATACGTTTTGGAATACGAACAGCTAGCTGTAGGAACGAAGGTTCGACCCAGGAGATGGACTGCGTCGCCCGGCCAGAACTTCCCACGCGTACTGCGGCAGCTTATGATTACTGAGCCAACATCGTCTTATTCCTTCTGGCGCGGCAACTATGAGGGTTTCCGCTCTCCTCTTGAGGCGCTCATCCGCCAGAGGCCCGACTTTTACACGTATCGTGACCCTGAGACAGTTCTAGATAAGGATACCGGAATCCGTCTGAGCGCTACAGACGGATGGTCCAAGTCGAAGGGACCTCCGGAAACTATCCATGCTGAACAGCATGAAGCAGAGCTTGTGGCTTCACTCGGATTGGCTACGCCTCGTCTGCTTCGCTGCGTATTACTCAGTCGCAACCGGATTCCGCAGCTTTGCATTCAGCCTTTTTATGCTCCAGAGTTCTTCGCCTCAGAGGCAACTCTGCCCCCATTCTTCCATTACTCGTCAGCATCGAAACTTGCCAAGAGCCCGTTTAGTGCTGATGCTGCATTGTCAGCATCCGAAGATGCGGATGTCCCTCAGCCTACCTCACACGCCGAGGTCCCAGAGGGTCCACCGGTTCTGATGTTTATTGCTGGTGGAGGGTTCGTTGCAAACTTCTTCACAAGCGATATCCAGGTCCTGGCTCGTGTCTCTCATCGATTTGAAGGTCCTATCTTATACGTCGCACCTGCTTTGGCACCGAAGCATCCCTTCCCGAATGCTCTCTTGGATTGCTTGGCTGCATATCGTTGGCTGACCAATGGTGCTGGTTTGGGATTCCGTCCGTCTACAGTCCTTCTTGCTGGAGACTGCTCTGGAGGCAACTTGGCTGCCGCTCTAACCCATCTCCTAACACTGCACAATCAGAGTGTGCGACTGCTTAATGCGTTTGCAGGCCAGTGGACTGGTGCTGCCATCAACAACCTCGCCACCTCTCAGTCCACTACCGGGGGAGTTCCTCACCAAACTACGGGTGCGAATACACAGGATTTCAGGCGAGCAACCGTACAACTACTCGAGCTGCCGCCACCCTCGGCATTACTGCTGGCATACCCTATCCTTGATGTCCGTCAGGCCTCGACACCTTCCAGATCAGTCTTCATGCTGGACCCTATTGTGACGTATAATTTGGTGAATCAATGCCGTGCCTCGTATACTGGTAGTATCCAGATCCCAGTTCATCCCAATTTCACCTCTAGTTCTCTTTCATCCACGGCAGATGGAGGCTTCGCAGGCGCCGCAGCTGCCGCAGCTGCGAAGAGCACGCTCAGACCCGCACTGAATCCACTTTTGTCTCCGTTGGGTGCATCTGATCTCTTGTTGTCATGCTTCCCCAAAACCTATATCATGACTGGCGCGTATGATCCCTTCCTTGACGATTCGGTGGATTTGGCTCATAGATTGGCCATGCTCAAGGTGCCCGTGGTTCTGCGAGTGTTGCCAAATTTGCCACACTCCTTCTTCCACTTTACCTTCACGATGCCGGCAGCTGCGCGTGCCCTTGATCTGTTCGGAGAATGGGTACAAGACGCATTAAGGAGTAGCACAAGAAACGCAGACGAGCATAGTTGGACGGTTGATACACTACTTGGAAGGAGGGGCGGCGCCAGTGCGTCTGGATTTTCAACGTTCTCTGGCTCGCAGCCGATGACGCCACCCAGCACAACCAGTCCTAGCAGCTCCGGATCTTTCCAGGGCTTCGTTCCTGTCCCTCTTACCCTTCCAACGAGGCCGCAGTCCCCTGCCGTACGCTCTTCACGCATACCACCGCTCCTGCGGCACACATCCGCTGAAAGAGATCCTAGTCGACCAATCGCGGAAGAGGGTGAGGCTTTCGAGCAAGGTGAGATGGACGCCAACCAAGCTGCCAGAACCACTGATGCAGGAGACTCGTCACATACGCTGCAACAAGTCGCAGGAAAGCCTCTGAACCCTGCCCTGACATTAGCACTAAGTGGTTCTGGATCAAGCTCTGGTGCCTCAAGATATGCGACTCCCAGCCCAATCTCTACGAGCGTGTTCGACCCCTCGAACCTACTGAACTCAATACCCAGAGCGATTGTACAACCCGGAAATCCTGTCGCGAACATCATAGGAGCGGGTCGTGTGGAGGAGGGTCAAGACTCACAGCTCCAGATTATGCAGCGTCTTCAGCAGTTGCAACAGCAGCAACAGCAGCTGCATCTTAGAGCATTGCAGAGTTCCGAGTCATCTGATAGTGCTCCAGCGAAACCTGACTTACAAGCCCTCGCTTCCGTCGCGCAGGTGAGCCCCCAGATGCTTTCTCCGCCTGTAATGCCCATTGACTTGCAGGCGGCGCAGACAATTCTGCGGACAGCATCAAACAATCTGGAAGACCCGAAACAGGCCGTAATGCGACCCATATATGATTCGTCACTACCTGAACATCAATCCCTTGATGGCGCAGTCTACAATCAGGTAGATCCCATTGGGGCTCCACATCCTGAACGCGTCGTCCGACCCACAGTCTTACTCGCGAACGGACGGCTCACCATGAACATTCCAGGCAAGTACGTCCCGCCGAGCGCAGAGGAGACCGACCCCACCGAAATGTTTCTTCCGACCTACACGTACTCGCATGACCTCTCATCGTCAGGCATTGACGAATTTGACGATGTAGAGGATGAAGATGAAGATGCAGAGTCCTTAGATGAGGAAGACACGGGCGTCCTACGGCTTGATCACCCTAAACCAGCTAGGAAATGATGGCCATGGAGATTGACGGAATGAGTGTTCCTGGATTGTATTGATAACTGTACATACAAACTTTGCTTTGATTGTCTTATTTAAACGTGTATGACTAACTCGCCATTCTCATCTACGTAGCTGTTTTCTTGATATGATCCAGGTCTGTACGATGAGCCGCGGGTTGAGGCTTGAGACCCACCCACTGAAACCGAGTTAGCATTTGCTGCTGTTGCATTTCGTCCGGGTTGTGGCTCTGATGATTCATTAGCAGGAGCTGACGCGCCCGTAAGTGCGTGCCGCTTGCACATAGGACACTGTGATGAGCGCTTCCACCAATCGTCTGAGCATTTGGAATGAAAGTGATGATGGCAATGCACAAGCACAGTGACTTCATCGCCCACGTTAACTGGATCAAGACAGATACAGCATGGGTCATCAGCAGGGTATGCTTTCTTGGACTTCCATCGGGGCAGTCTTTGGATCTCTTCCTGTGACAGTCCTTGCACGCGCGGCGCAGTCTGGAATAGTGAAAGGCTCCCGCGCTCATTCGAAAGTTCGGTCTGCCGATTGCCGGGACCATTAACAGAGCCCAGAGCTCGGGTTAACTGCCAAAGCGCCCAGAGATCGTTAAGTAACCACTTTGATGACTCAATCAACTGGCGACGTTCTGCAGGAGCATCTCTTTCGAGGGCTGCCTCTGCTGCCTCATGATCCTCTGTTCGCAAAACCGTCCCAGGAGCAATGGCCCGTTCTGCTCGAGCGACCAGGCGATGACTGATATCGATGCCTGACACAACATTGCCTCCGGGTAGAACCAGAGGGACGACGAAGTCGTTCGTTCGGACCCGCATCAATCGATCTCCCATAGGGAATGGACGAGGGTCTCTAAGAGCTCCCGTATCCGGGTCTACGGCGACAAAATCTGCGATGGAGTCTTCTCGGTCTCGCATGAGCGCAGCCGAGCGGCAGGCTCGTCGAAGTGCTCGTTCACCCAATGCATAAGCCAGCGCCTTCACGCCTGCTTGGAATGGGGCGGTCACAGCAGAGAAGTCCATTGAGTTGGGATCTGCCAATGCTGCAGATGCTGCTGATAGCAGCAGTGGTGGAATGAGCATGGCAATCATTTGGGTCCCCTCTCGATCACTCACTAGACCGAAATGAGGTTGGGCATCTCGTGGCTGCGGCGGCCTTGATGCACTGTTTGCATCACTACTATCTAAGGCTGCCAAAGCCATTGCAGTTCTCTGGGCGAAGGATGCACGAGGCCCACCATTTTGTCCACCTTGGATGGCACCTGGCCGTAATCCACGATTCGCGCCACCAGATTCCAACGCGGCAATTTGTGCGCGCATGAGTGCTACACTTGAGATCTGCGCCTCCAGCTGAAGCAAATCTAAAGTACGCTGTGCTCGACGGAGTTCTAGATCTAGGCGCTGGCATTCACGTGCACGTTCAATGTCTTGGATCAAGTCTACTCCCGGGGCATGGTCATCGAGCAGCGATCGCCTTTCTACGAGCTCCACGAGCTGTCTTTCCATTTGCTCCAAACGAGCAGCAACGGCTGCGTGCTCTCTCGCACGCTCACTCAACTCAATCAGAGCCTGCCCTGCTCTTTCCTCTTGCTGAACCCTGTCATTGTGCTCACGGAAACGGTCTTGCTGTGGAGTGCTATCATCGTTCACGAGATCTCTCAACGCGCGCAAAATACCCGCGCTCATTCGTGGAGCGCCGGGATAAGATGACTTGCTTTCACTCGAGCTTGGATCACCATTGGTAGTGCTTGTGGAGGGGCCTCGACTTTGAGAAGAGATGGCTTTCTCTTCATCATCATCATCATCATCGCCATCATGATCGCTCAGATCAGATGAGAATATTTCAGCACTGTCATCGCTATCGTCATTCCCCATACTGGGATATCGGTTTGATGTACTACCATAGCTAGGAGGCTGAGAATGGGCCCTTGCCTGGCCTGCGAAGAAGCTGTAAAGGTCTGCAGGTGGTTGATCACGACGCACGGTCTGCAGTGGCTGTGCGGTCTGTTGAGAAGACTGTGAGGCTCTCGCGAGCCGCTGGAGTGACTCTGGAGGAACAAATGGGCCCATGTGGGGTGCTGGCCGCGACACTGCAGCAGGGGCAACAGGAAGGCGAGCACTTTCTCCTGCAAGGAACGACGAGGCAGAGGGGGGACGGAACGAGGAGCGGGGCGCGGGCTGATGATCGGGCGAAATAGCGTCATTGTCGAAGTCAGCATGGCTTCGAGCCGGTAGCTGCGCTTGCGTCGTTCCAGCATCGTTGACATCGATTGAGGCGCGCCTCAGAGGTGTCACAAGTCTAGGATTGGATCCCTGAGCATTTGCGGGTGCTCTTGGGGTCGTCGCTCCACTACTGGAAGACTGCGGCTGCGCGGGACCTGATGCAGTTCGTGCAGGAGCTTGTGACGAGGACGATGAAGCATCGGCACTCGTCGAGGAAGAGCTCGAGGAGTTCGCTGGGCGAGCAAGTATGCTCAGTCGCGCGACGCCTTGGTCAGTGTGGGAAGGAGTAAACTGAGCGGGAACTGTCACCTGTGATGCTTGGCTTTGACGAGTTGTGAGGCCTTGCAGCGGGGAAGGATTACTAAGTCGTTGGTAGGTAGGACCCTGGCGCTCCTGTGAGGGACTGGCTACAGTTGGAAGGGATTCTGCTGAATCTTGGGGAGTGGATGTTCTTGGCTGAGAGGGGGTTGCGATACGGTGTGGTGCCCGGTCCTGGGACGACGGTGATGGCAGTACTAAGGATGGTTGAGTAGTCGACACAGAATCAGAGTTCTCTCGTGTGCTCAGATGTATGGAAGAGCGATCATGAGTCCTTGAGTTTGGCGTTGGGGGGCGGTAAGGATGAGCCGTGGTCGTTTCATTTGGAATGGACCCGTTTGGTGGTGGCAGCCCACTAGGTGGTCTTCGCTGCTGTTGGGGTGGACTAGGCGATGGGGGACCAGCAGTGAAGTTTGGAATATTGACGAGACTTGGACGCAGCGGAGCGTTTGGTAGTGTACCAGCAAGAGAACTAATGATATTTAGCGCTGATCCGCTTGCAGAACGTGGTGCAATTTCAGTTGGTGCTCCAGATGGTGCAATCAATGGTCGTGATCGAACATTGCTCCAGCTACTGCTCGAATCACCGCTAGGGCTAGTCACAGGGCCTATGCGCGGCGCCGACATCGGCCCATGCGCTGCTGACACGTGCGCAGATGTGGCAGTTGTAGACTCCTGTGGGTTCTGGAGAATTCCACTGTTTGGGCGCTTGTTCGATAGGGTTGCGGGGACTTGGGGTGAAGGTCGACGTAGGCTCGGATTGATCTGAACCACCGATGCAGGTTCATGTGAGACCGCACTTAGGCCCGACCCCACAAGGGAGTTCGTCGTCGGGAGGCCTGGACCGCGTCCTGCGTGCAGTGCAGACCGACGGAGCCGATCCATGAGGCCTGTTGCGATGACCGGTTTTACGCGCTGCGACAGGTCGGCAGCGCTACTGGCCCCAGTAGTCGAGCTTGAAGCCGGTGTTGTATTCACACCGGTACCACTACTGAGACTGCCCCTGGGACCCGAAACAAGCGAGCCTCGCTGGGTAAGTTTGGGCTGCACAATATTGTTACGAGTACTAACAACTGCGACCGCATGTGAGCCAGAAGACGAAGTAGGCACACGATGCAACTGCTGTGCAGCAGAGAGGCCGCTAGAGGTCGTGGAAACACCTGAATGCCGTCTCATCGCTGCACCCGCGTCCGACCTCGCTGTGTACCTTGGCCAAGATGTCTCGGCTTGGTGAGGTCGTGCACAAGGTCGTCGTTGCGCGACCCTTCAAGTTGGGCAGCGGATTCTTTGGGCAGCCCCGGCGCAGAAGCAGACACTACCGGTTGAGAGAATGTATAATGTGGGGTGTGTGAAGGAGCAGGTGTGATGATCACAGAAAACAGGGTGGTTCGAGTGGTCAGAAGGGTGAGCTCACTGAGGTTGTAGAGAAATGAGCTGAATAAAGGGGGCAGAATGATATGGAGAGGCATCGAGATACCACAGACAAACTACAGCATGCATAAACTACCTGACTATGCGGTTAACTGCCACGTGCATCACATCGGGCGCGAGATTCAGCAATCCACTCCTTGTGTCCACTTCTTGTCCGTTTTTCATATTTAGCCGGATGCGGTTAAAACTTGAGGGCCGGTGAGGCACCAAGACGCGTAGAATTTGGGACATAGGACTATTGGAGCGTAGCCTTGCACCCTGACGTTAGTCGGTCAGTCGGTTCCTCCCTTAGTTTTGGACAACTTCTTAGCGAGTGCTAATTCAACAGACTTTGATGGTTTATTCGGCGTTTTGTGCCTGATAATGTTAATAAAGATCATGTTTTGTTAGGTTTGTCGCATTGGAGTCATCATCCAGTTCGACCACAGAGCTTTGCGTACGCGCATAGAAACAAACTAAAATGTGAGAAAAGAGATACACAAACGAACTTACAAAGCCCTCTGGCCGGTCCCGTCTGTCTGACGATTTAACTATCATACATGTGAGAGTGGAGGAGCTATCGCACTGGCCACGGGCACAAAATTACAACGCCTTGGCCTTCGAGAGTCGGCGCATCATGGAGAAGAGGAACATACCAATGAAGAAGCTGACGCTCGCAAGCGCAATAGGAGGCAGCGCCGCCGACTTTTGTACAGTTACGTGTGGCACGACCATGGGCTCTGCGTCCTTGTCCTGACCTCGCATGGCCGAGATAAGTGTCTCGTAGAAGCTCGACACGGCACCACCGACATTTGAGTCGGCGTTGCGAGAGTGCACGCGCAAGGTGTTGCCAATTTCCTCAGCTTCTTCGAGGGCACGCGGATCGATCTGATGCTCGCATCGCACACCTGAGTAACCAGGTGCACAGTAGCACTGACCAGCAACGCAGCGACCATTAAGGCTGCATCCACCTTCACAAGCGAAGGCCTGCTCATCAGCAGCAAGCGCAAAGGCAGTCTCGAGTTCTTCCTCAACTGAGACGAAGCTTGCGTGGGTTGCATTCGTGTTCGCAGGAGGAACTCCGGTCTTGGTCGTAGTGGCAGTAGCAGGGGCAGCCGTAGCGTTCTGAGCAGCCGGCTTGCTTGCTGGCTTCGCCGTAGCTTGTTGCTTTGTCATGATCGGAGCCATGAGTGACTGGAGCTCGCTTGGGTCTTCGAGTTCCAAGTTCGTGTATCGCAAGAGGGCCATATCATCCTCCGAAGCGACAATCGAAGCAGGCGCCTCATCATCAGAAACGCGGTGCTGACACTGTTCACCAAAGAAGCCCTTGGCGCAGACGCAGCGACCACGGAAGCAAACACCATGTGCACCACAGCTTGACGGGCAAGGAGTGACGACGGCGCAAGCGACGCCACCGAAACCGGGTTCACAGAAGCACTTACCATGGTAGCAGATACCGTGACCTGAGCAGTCGCGTGGGCATGGAACGGCCTTGCGCTCAGAGCAGTCGACACCACCGAAGCCAAGGTCGCAGACACAACGACCAAGGACACAAACACCATTACCAGAGCAACCGTTGGGGCAACGCTTCCATTCTCGAGCAACGAGCGTGGTGTTGCAGTTAGGACCTGCATAACCGGGCGCGCACATGCACTGATCGTTCACGCACATACCATGAACGCACTGAGCAACAGCACCGCAGGCAGTGGATGGCTTTACGGGAGCTGAAGTCTTGGATGCGTCTCCAGCCTTGGCCTCGGTCTTGGCGGCGGGTGCTGGTGCCGCAGAAGTCTTAGGTGCAGGAGCAGGCTCGGCCTTGGACTCGGCCAGGCTGTGGGCGTGCTCAGCTGCGATGGCAGGCGCACGGATGGGTTCCTCCAAGATAGCCGCGTGGCTGGTGCCCTTGGCCAAGAACTCGAGTTCATCAGCCGAAAGGCCGGCATGAAGCTCCTGGTTGAGCTGAGCTAACTCGGAGGGGTCGATAGTACTGTCAAGTTGCTGAGTGTAGGACTCCTCGAGAGCCAGGAATGAGCTCAGGGACTCGGCCTGCTGAGCAGCCGCCTCTGCTGCTAAAACCTCCATGGGAGGAGGAGTGGAGACGCGGATCGACTCGTCATTTACGACATGCGAGAGCGCTGCGAGCTCGGCCAAGAAGCTCTGACCAGTGGCGGGATCGACGTCGGCAGTGTAGAGCTTGTCTCGGGTAGTATTCGAGAGCTTCTGCTGACAGTCGTGACCAGTGTAGCCTGGTGCGCAGAAGCAGACACCACCCATGCAGACACCATTCTCGCGACACTTGGTTGGGCAGCGCAACTCGTTTTCGCAACCCTGTCCGCAGAAGCCAAGGTTGCAGTAGCAGCGGCCAAAGAAGCAGGTACCGCGCTCTGGGCCACCACAGTTGTTGGGGCAGGTACCCACGGCGAGCACAGAGCAGTCTGGACCGCTGTAACCATCAATGCAGAAGCACTTTCCGAGGTGGCAAACACCGCGACCAGAGCAGTCATTGGGGCAGGTCTTGACATCATCGACGAGCTGAGAGCAGTCTTCGCCGGTGTAGCCAGGCATACATGCGCACTTGCCAAGTGTGCAGATACCGCGACCGCTGCAGCCATTACCTGGGCAGGTGATTTCTTGTGAGCAAGCTGGGCCGGTGAAGCCTGGCAGGCAGTGGCAACGTCCGAGGACACAGACACCCTTGCCTTCCTCACAGGCCTTGCAACCAGTGTGCTCGCATCGAGGACCGTGGGCGCCAGGCTCACAGATGCACTTACCAAACATGCAGACACCTCGACCAGAGCAGTCGTTGTTCTTACAGAAGCCGGTGACCTCAGAGCAGTCCTCGCCGGCATAGCCTTCCGCACACATGCACTTACCCTCGTGGCAAAGGCCGCGGTTGCTGCAGTCCTTGGGGCACTTCTTGGGTGAGGTTGCCATGCGCTCGCACGCCTGACCTTCGAAGCCAACGAAGCACTTGCACTTGCCATCAATGCAGAAACCGCGCTTGCTGCAGTCGTTGGGGCACTGGTTCACATACTCGCAGTGAGCACCCGACCAACCCAAGTCACAATCGCACTGGCCTCGGCGGCACGTACCATGATTACCACAAGAACCTGCACCACACGAACCATCATCTTGTGAGCAGTCCTTACCAGTGTAACCGGGTTCGCAAATGCAACGACGAGCCTCGCGGAAGCAGAAACCGTGGCCAGAGCAGTCGAGGTGGGGATGAACAAAGGGATTGCGAGGGCAGCGTGCGGGCTTGCTGCAGTCTTTGCCGGCCCAACCAGGCTTGCATCGGCATCGACCATCAACGCAGTCACCATTGCCAGAGCAGCCGTGCTCGCACTCGAGAGAGCAGTCAACTCCGCTGAAACCAGGCTTGCAAATGCAACGCCCATCCTTGCACTCACCATGACCCGAGCAGTCCTGTGGGCAGCTGGGCTTGTCGCAACGCTCTCCTGTCCAACCGGGCTGGCAAGCACACTTACCATTGGGCTGGCAGAGACCTTGGACCGCGCTTGTGCAGTTACCTGGGCATGGGGTCGAGATCTTGCAGTCAGGTCCAGTGAAACCTGGGTAGCACTGGCACTTACCTGCATCATTGCAGAAGCCGTGAACGCACTCGTGTGGGCAAACTTGGCGTGAGCAATCCGCACCTCTCCAACCGGGCTTGCACTTGCAAACACCTTCGATTTCGGAGTGTCCGGTTTCTGTGATTGAAGCAGCATCGGCATCGAGCTCGAGGAAACCCAGTGAGAGGGACGGAGGAGCATCAGGTTCGGATGGGAAGTCCGCCGACGAGACGGGACGGTTCAAGAGCTGCGAGATGGGACCACGCTCGGGAAGTATGACACAGTCACCATTGCCAGAGCAGTTGCCGGGGCAATAGATGCGTTGTGAGCACTGCGCATTACCCCAACCAGGCTTGCACTGGCATTTGCCGTTGACGAACTCACCATTGCCAGAGCACTTCGTGTTGATGTTGCAGAAGCGTCCGCCCCAGCCAGCATCACACTTGCATTCTCCGTTGACGCATGTGCCATGGTTATTGCAGTTGTCAGCACACCACTTCTTGCTGCAGTCACGTCCGCGGTAGCCCTTGGCACAAACGCACTTTCCATCGAGTGCGCAAACACCGTGACCAGAGCAAAGCGATGGGCATTGAATCGAGCAGTCCGCGCCGCTAAAACCTGCCTCACAGACACACTGACCATGGGCATCGCAAAGACCATGGCCTGAGCAATCGTTGGGGCAACGAATCTTGGATGCATAGGACTGAATCAGAGAGCAGTCAGGACCGGTGAAGCCGCGTCGGCACTCACAGTGAGACTGGGCCTGGTTCGAGCTCGCGAAGTAGCGCGTTGCCGTGGTTTGCAGTGCCAACCATGACTGATGCTTGGGATCGAGCGCATCTTCTGCCACAACATCATTGGGCATCATGTTGATCTTGTGCAAGCGTCGTCTCTCCTTAGCTGCACCCAATGCGAGCCATGCTGGAATCTTGATGTCGCGGTGGTGAGGCTGAGTGGCATTGGGCAAAGTGACGTAGCGAGGTCGGTCAAGATCTGGGCGCAAGAAGACTGGGTCGGGTCCTGGGAGGCAGATACCCCGACCAGAGCAGTTCTTGGGGCATGGCGGGATCGAACAGTCAACGCCCCAGAAGCCATTTCGGCACTTGCAGAAACGAATGATCTTGTCGTTGTGGGTTTCCATCGCGCACTCACCATTACCAGAGCAGCCGCCGGGGCAGGGGTACTTGTTCTCGCAGAACTTACCGTAGAAATCCTTCTTGCACACGCACATAGCGGGTCGGTAAGCCATGGATTCGCTGTCGAGATCGAGCGCGGAGCCATTTTCTTCAATATAAACACCCTGATTCTTGGTGCAGCTTGCCGGGCAGATCGCATCCGTGTTCAAGATACTGATCTGGCGGATGTTATCACGGGGTGAGCATCCTTGGCTCTCGCAACCGAATGTGATGGCGACGCGAGATCCAGCCTCCTTCGGGTTACCCGAGGGCAGGACAACCATGGCAGCACCGCCGCGGGATGGGTGGGATCGGTAGCTGCGGCGGATTGCGCCGGTGCCTTCGTCGAGGGCGCTGACACGAGTAGCATGGGCCGGGAGTCGAGAGCCTGCAAGCGATGTGGGAACAGGAGCCCAAAGCCACTGCTCAGTGTCAAGGATGTGGACGTGATCGTAGCAAATGCCACGCAAGCCATCGCAACCGCCGTAGAAGACGACACCGCCTTCAATAGGGGCTGCCGAGTGGCCATAACGGGGGACGGGCTCAACTGCACCAGGAGATGGACGAACGACCTTGCGCTCCCACTTCCAGTTGATAGCAAGACCCGAGAAGTGCCAGACGTCGTTCATGGCATTCCCCTTTTCGTCGGTACCACCGAAGAGCACAGCGTGGATGACTCCATCCTTCGCGGTTGGGAGAAGCGTGAAGGTGTGTCCAGCACGTGCCGAGGGTGACATAGCGAAGAGGAGCTTGCGCCAAGTCATTGCATCGTGGCCTTCGAGAGTGAGGACCCACATCTGGCTGTTATACTTGCCCTGGGCGTCAACACCACCGTGCAAGAGGAGCTGATTGTCAAAGATCACCATAGCCGCGCCACGCAGGGGTGGAGGTACTTCGCCCTTGGTCTTGGGGTAGGACAAGTCAAATCCCAGGGTCACAGCGCCTTTAGTCTTGTGAGTAGGATCGGGTCCAGTGTAGGGAGAAAGGATACCAAGCTGGCCCAGGACCTGAGTCGTGTCGACACCACCATAGAAAAGCAGTGAGTCACTAGCTTGGTCATATGCATACGCAGCCTCAGCAATGTTGAGAATGTCCAGAGGCTTTCCGTTCTCACGAATCGTAAATGGGAGCCATTCATGGGTTTCCATATCGAACCGCATAGGCTGGCCAGCAGCAAGGGAGCACAGGCCATAGGAAGCTGAGTTCACATCTGCTTCTGGTCCAAATTCGGCGTCCTTGTGGTAGCAACCACCAGCGACGAAGAGCTGTTTGCCGTCATGACTGGGCCATGAAAGGTGTGCTCGGCGTGGCGCCAGACCGGCCTGGGCGGTCGAGTTGAGGCGCTCCCACTTGTGGCAAATGGGTCGCGAATCTGGGCTCAGCAGAGGAGTGGGCTGGCCATCGTCGTCGTAGCCACGGGACAGCTTAAGTGCAGCTTCAGCACTGTCTGCGTCTGCAAAAACCAGAGCACTCTCTTCGCTGACCGCCTCCAAATGCTCGTCAAGTGAGGCCTGGGCGAGATCCTCCGCGTTGGTTTCGATCATCAGTGCGTCGGGAAGCGCGCTTCCGAACGACTGCACACCCAAGCCTAAAAAGGCTACAATGGCGAGCAATATCAGCAGTGAATATGCTCCCATCTTGGTCCTACACGTGGAGAGATATGACATAGATAATGTACGGGAGTGGTGAGTTGGATAGCGTTCCCAGGGCAATGACGGGCTCGTTACCAGGCTGAATAAAGGTTCTCAAGGGGGGGAGTCGGCGTGGTAACCCAGCACAGTGTCCTTCATGATCCCTCACTCAAGTACGGGATCACGCCGTCCTGCCCATGGCAAAAGGCAAGGCCAAAGCGTCTCGTCTACAGTTCAAAAGTCTCCTAGCGAGGTGTGATTCAAGCTCCTGGCTCGTGTTGAAGACGGGCACAGGGGAACCAGGAACCGTGGCGTTCGGTAGATCTCAGCGACCCCAACCTCCCCAACGTGACAATCACCCACGGATTTCAACCGATGCGGAGCATCTCGGGTCACAACAACGAGCTGGGAAGGGGGATTTGAGCCAGTATCCCATGGCTTTGGTCGCGTCTTGTGCGCGAGCGTGATGCGGCGCGGAGGGAGTATGCGGGCGAATAGATACCAAACCAGGTCTTGTACGCAATGCAAGCACTCTCAAGTGGTCACACTCCAAGCATCGAGGGAAAACGGGGAATATGTCCCTCGTTCCAAGTGCTCGAAAAGGGCCATATTCCGTCACCCCCTGGTGTGCGAGGCTACCTTTTGAAAAAAAGGGGGAAAAATCCCGAAAAAGACGAATAATTCGAGGAAATTCCCTGGAGGAGTCCCAGATTGAATTTGTGTGGGTCGGGGCAGGGCGTGGTGCGACCGAAACTATTTCGTCACCCCTGGGCAGGAAAATACCAGAAAATCAAGGAAAAATACTGGAAAATCCAATCAAATTTAAGACGAAGTTACGTTGAGAAAAACTGCAAAAAGATGTCATCTGAGGTATGTAGTTCGTAGTTAAATTCGTTAAATGCATAGTGTTTGCTGTTATATACCGCTTTTCATGCTTAACTTGACCACATACCGATGCAACACGCGAGAAAAACGCAAGGATACACCCCACACGCTGCCCAGAAACCGATTTTTCAAACGACCTTGTGGCGCGTTTGGCAGCGGTTTTGACGCGGTGGCGCCTCATGGTCCGGCTTGAATCCGGGGTCTGTCCGAGGTATGCCCCGCGTGGTCGTCAAATGCGCTCATCGTTGGCCGCGCAGCGTGGCCCTAAGCGCCCAAGTGGATCGTTACCCACCCTAGTGAGGCGTATCTTACATTTGAATTGAACCGAATCTGCTGATATGTCGCGTGTAGGATATCACCAAGAACCTCTCTGAGGAGCAAATCATTGAGTTCAAGGAAGCGTTCACGCTTTTCGACAAGGACAATGATGGCTACATCACCACAAAGGAGCTCGGTACCGTGATGCGATCGCTCGGTCAGAACCCCACCGAGGCTGAGTTGCAGGATATGATCAATGAGGTCGACTCCGATGGTAACGGCACGATCGACTTCACTGAGTTCTTGACCATGATGGCTCGCAAGATGAAGGACACAGACTCTGAGGAGGAAATCAAGGAGGCTTTCAAGGTCTTCGACAAGGATGGCAACGGTTACATCTCCGCTGCTGAGCTCCGTCACGTCATGACGAACCTCGGCGAGAAGCTCACCGATGATGAGGTCGATGAGATGATTCGTGAGGCTGATATCGATGGTGATGGTCAGATCAACTACGAGGAGTTCGTTAAGATGATGATGTCTTCTTAAATTGGCGCCACTACTGCACACACAGAAAGCACGTCAACCCACGTAATCAACGTTCTACAGAGTGACAAGGCAGCAACAGCAGCAGCAGCAATAGCAGCAGCAGCAGCAGGAACAACAGCTGTCGCTCGAGAGCAATCATGCTCACACGATCAAGCAACAGCAGCCGAAAGTATCTTGGTGCGTGTGTGTCGTGACCGCATGCACCTAAAATGTTGCTAAGAACGAATTTGAAAGTCTAGTACGGAGAAGGAGACCAAGACGCGGATCACTGCGTCGCGTTCACATCGAAGTTAGCTAAGCTATCTCTCATGTGAACTGTTGAGAAAAAAAAGCCCCTGGGGAGAGGCGCGACCTCCTACACGCCAGCAAGGTGGAATGCCCCGCACCATTCGTTTGATCTCCACACCATTGACCCTATGTATATATTCGCAGACAGACAGTGGTAGCGACGTCGTTAGTGGTCCTACGAAGGCAGGGCATATATGATATTGCAACAGCATATTTGCGTGCGGTAGTAACTCTGTCAACACGATCATGTCCCCCCCCGGCCTCGTCGTCAGATATGTATTCTTTCTCGTACGAGTCATCCCATATCATCGTCACCATGAATCCCCTCGCTGCCACTAAGCTTCTCCTTTTCCGTCCAATATGTACTATCAGCCAAGGCTAGCCCACTGAACTATTTTCTTTCAATATGTCAGTGCGGCCTTGGTAATTGTCATTGCTAACATCATAGTATCTTTACACACACTGGAGTAGGTCATCCAACCCAAACACAAACCAGGAAATAAACGCTAGATTTCTGAATACGAGATCGTTTCAAATGTGTACGAGTTCGTGGATGTATTATTTATGTGTATTTGTAGTTTGAGCACGTAAAGAGTGAAATGGGGACTACTGTACAAATGGTAGTGAATGAGGGGCATTGGAGCTGAGATGTTGGTGTTAGTCGTGCTCTACTTGCTCTACAGCAGATGTGCTCGGTGACACCACTGGCGATGGCCCTGTAGATGCAGGTGCCGGCTTTGCCAACGCAATAGCACGCCTCAAGCCTGGGAGTGAGGATTTCACGTCGTCAAGATGAGTGAGCAGGCTCGTTTGCTTTTCAGCCTGTTGAGACTCAAGTTGGGCTAATCGAGCTTTGACCTGTTCCAGCTCGAATTCCATGTTGGACTTTTCTAGTCGTGTTGCGTATACTTCCTGTTGTGCTTGCTCTAGCTTGCTTTGCCATTCATCGAGAGTTGTCTGGAGCTGCAGTCCTCGCGTGGCAATGGCTTCGTTCTGTTCTCGGAACGCACGCTCGGCAGCAAGCTCTTCTTCTGCCGCGCGGCACCGTGCCATCATGCGGGTCAACTGGTCTTGCATTTCGGCGACTTCGCTGTGAGCACGTTGAATCTTTTCACGATTCCTTTGGTTCTCCTCGAACAGCTCAAGAACGCGTTTCTCTGACATTTCTAGGCGCTTCTCAGCTTGTGCCAGAGCTGACCGCTCCACAGCAACGATTGCCTTTTGAGCTGTGACTTCGGTTTCGAGAATCGTAATCCTATTCTGCAATCGAGCAATGTCTTTCTCGTGCAGTGATTTCTCCATCGCGAGCGCGTTGGCCTCTGCGGTTTGCGCCTCCCGGCGAGCCCGTTCTAGCTCTCGCATTTTTGCCTCTGTGTACACGGCAAGGTTTCTTCCCTCATCAACTTTGGAGGTCTCACTCACAAGAGAAACAACCTGGGCGCCCAATACTTTGTTGGTGTGCTCCAGTTGGAGGATCTTCATCTTTGCAGCGTTCAATTCATTCGTCAAGCTCACCGTACGCAATTGGAAATCCCTGCGCTCCTGAATCGCATTGGACTCACTATTGTGGAGCTCATTGGAAAGTCGGACAAGTTCACGCAGGGCCAAATCCATGTCAATTACAGTGTAGGGAATACGATACAAATTGATATTGCTCGTCGATGCAGCACTCTTACTCTTCTGAGCAGATTCGACTAGCACCCCATTTGATGCTGAAAAGGCTTTGGAGTTCGGGATTGTTACTACAGGTGGCTCATCGCTTCGGGAGTAGGCCACCACAAGCACAGCGAACCAGATCACAACCGTTAAAACCTGAAGCGCAACAGCGATCGCAGAGGGCGCATCAGCCAGGTAGCGAAGCCGCACAGTGCCTAGTCCCGCATCCATTGCCCATGCGACTAGCATTGTCAGGCAGGTAGTGTTGAGGAGGACGACATAGTCATCCTTTTTGCACGTAAGCAGCAAGACTGCGATGAGCCCGCAATAAAGCGCAGTGCATTGAAGAGCTAGCTCCAGCGCAAGATAGTTTCTGTAGTCGGTGAACTCGGAGAGCTGACTGAGGACAACGGTAAGGAATGCGACAAGCGCTGTTGCCATGGAAACAGACACGCCAACGAGTAGTAGGGTGCGGGAGTGCACTAATCCCGATCCTGAGACCGCAGGCTGGTAAAAGCGTTCGTTTACAAGTTTTCCGGTTTCCAGTCGCCGTCGTAGGAACTGCTCGACTGTGACTTCGTCTAAGATCTTCTTGATTTCAGGTTTCAGATCAGTGCGATTGAATTCTGAATCGATCTCGAGAAGCTCCAGTGATGGGGGCGATGGATCATAAGTCTCTCTAGGCAGGCTCAACGCGGTGGCAGCTGGCAGTTTGGGAGCCGAAACCTCCGAGGAGCTGATGGGAATAACTTGGCCCTTGCTTACGCTCTGAGCTGTAGCTGATTGTCCAACCCCATTCGTCTGTATCCTGCCCTTCTGACTCTGCTCGCCAACTTGATTGACCGGGTTCCCTTCCACTCCACGGGCTGATGGCTGAGGCAAGTCCTCCGGCCAAACCAGCCCGCGAGGCTGAACATATCCGTAGAAAGAGGGCGATCCTGCCTGGTACAGTCGTTCCTGAGCGTCCTTGCTAATTGCAGCTTGACTCGCAGTCACAGGCCCTGACCTGGCCATAGCCTGCGGGTTCATGTCGAAGATCGTGCCCATTTCATTGGTAGGGTTGAACCGCGGCACTAGCTGCTCATTACGCATGTTTGCAACGCCTGACAATTCTACTGTGGGGATATCCTTGCGAGTCCATGCGTTCTCGTTCGGTACTGGCCTATGGTACTCCGAATATACCTCCCCAGTCTTGCTGGAGGTAAGTGGTTGGGACGACACCTTGGGCTCGAGTGCCTCATTTGAGAAAATGGGCATGTCATCTTCTGGCAAGGTTGAGGGTAGCATGACGTGACCCTCTCTGCTGGCGCGCCACCGTCGTTCTGCCCTGTGATGGCGCACCCTGAGTGATCTCGTTCAAGTTGGGGAAAGTGTTTTGTAGGCTCTTGTCGTAAACCGATGGGTTGCCTGCGGTTTTATCCTGACAGTTCGTTCAGCGAAAGCGTAAGTATACTATTTCCAAGACTGTCTTGATAGGTGCCGCCGTAGCTCACCCACTTCCAGCTGTGTTGTCAATGTGGAAACCACTCAAATTTGAAAATGCTTCGCCCTCAAACTCGCAAAATGCTGCCAGTTACTTGGTTGCATCCAATTTTTCGGCAGAAGCAAGTCGTGAGGCATCACTAGGTTACTCTCTATGACAATGTGGAAATGAAGGCATAGTGGAAACGAGTTGTGTGTGAAAATGTGGCAAGGATGTGAAGACATCTACTGTCTGCTGACCTGGCTGGATAAACCTGAGAAAAAGCTCCAAACTCATCCGCTCTCGGAGGATTTCCTACACACAGTTCTAGCTCTCGTCTGAACAAGACCGGTTTCATCGCGAATAGCACGCATCACCCGGGCGCTCTCGCGGCACACATCTGTATTCAAGTAGTATGAACCTCTTTGGACGCAAGAAGACCGAACCCTCGGTCACACCCACCGCGGCAATCCAGAAACTCAAGCAGGCGGAGGTACGTCAAGCAGCTTTCCCACCAGCATTGGTTTGTTTACCTGGCTTAGCACGGTTGGCAGGTGGAAGTGTATGCCCACGCGCCTCCCATTCAGTGTTTAGTTTGGTTGCGGTTGGTCTGCCCGGCTTCTGCCGGCGTATCACATCAGCACGCAGCAGTTTGAATGGCAGAGTTTATGCTGGTAACAGATGACGACTGGCATAATCCTCTCTTGAGTACCTCGCCAGCATGTCCACTCACGGTTCTTGGAACCTTTCTCTACATGATTTTAGCTTGATTCGCAAAAACGTGAGGCATTCTTGGAGCGTCAACGCGATGAGGCGCGAGAAGAGGGCCGAAAGAAACTCAAGGCAGGTGATCGAAACGGAGCGGTGTTCTACCTTCGACGAATGAAGATGATTGAAAAGGAGCTCTCGTCACTCTACGGCAAACGAGCCAACCTTGACACACTCGTACGAACTCTTGAGGCGGCCACCTTCGACAAGAGCCTCATTCAGGCCATGACTGCGGGCCATCATGCCACGAAGCAACTCGTACGAGACGACGAGGTCGATCGTGTGCAGGATATGATTGCAGATCTCCAGGAAGACATGAGCCGAGTCGAGGAGATCGGCAATGCACTTGCAGAGGTAAGTACATTATGCGCAGTACAACTGCATACTCATATGATATCACGCTTCACTAGCCTTCATTCTTGTTCTTCCTACCTCATGCTTCCCCTCTCCATCCCAAACTCACCATCACCCCTAGCCTATCTCGAACGAGGCAATCGACGAAGAGGAGCTCCTCAGAGAATTCGAAGAGAAGGAGGAGAATGTTGTTACTGCGGACGTCACTGCCGATGTCTCTGAGCTCGATGTGGCAGGACTGCCCTCGGTTCCCACGACTCGTCTCCCTGCCTCGACAGTGGCCGCAGCAGCAAGCCCAGCTCCAGTCACAGCGGCTGCTGCTGCCGCTGCCTCATCCAGCCAGACTCAAGTGGATGATTTCAAGCAGCTTGAAGCGTTGATGAATCTGTAATCAGTGTAGTATGTGCGCGACGAGTTCAGTCTAGGCAAGCAATGTCCTCTAACCTCCTGCTGCGCATTTTTACTAGTTTTCAATGCCATATCCCACCGAGCAGCGAGACTGTGTTGTGTCCAGGTCTCGATATGACCTTATCTAAAGCGTATGTACATACAGTGTGCGATAATCTATTGTTGTTCTCTCTCCCATTTGTCATTCTAGTCTTCCATGTTGGGCCCATCCGTCCTGGCCCAGTTATGCTGTCAAACGAAGTTTTGGGCTGGGCTCTGGGAGTTTTAGCCGGATACGGCTAGGAAATGACACGAGTTTTGCAAACTGAAAATGCATTATAATCACGGTATGGCGGGCATTGAAGCGAGTGGCAACAACCTATCCGGATAGTATTTGAGTGAAACTCTTGTGTTGAAATATTCCATACCACACCACCCCACGGATAACCCCCCAAAAAACGCAAAAACCGACTTGGTCTCAGATTGTAACTTGTGGGAATGGGATATGTACGTTTTTCGATTCACATACTGAACGGATTCGACCTCCAACTCACCTGTCCGACTTGCTCTAGGGTGTACTGCCAGATGAGTGAAACACACTCGAAGGATTTCCAACGCGAGCTCGCGGAGCTGGCTCCAGCTCCCCGCCGAGATGAACCCGCTCCCTCGCTTCTGACGTTCAACATCGAGTATGGCATGCTTGAGGCGCATCTGCGAGGTACGTGACTTGTATTGCTATTTATGACGCTTTGTGCATTTCGTCCCGACCTGGAATGCGAGCTTGGCTCAGAAAAACCCCCGAACCGGCTAATTCCCTGGATAGGTCGGAGAGAAGATTCGATAATGCCAACGAGTCCGATCATCGTAGCGCGTCAGGGTGGAGTAATGGGATCTTACTATGATTCATACCGCATCCGTATCCTTAGCACTCATGTTTTTTACGCCCCTTCCTACTGCATTTCCTCATCCCCACCTCTTCCAGGTCTCCGCTCGGGGTTCATCAACGAATCCGAGTACCGACAGCTCGCAGCCGTCGAGTCAATCGATGACTTCAAGACCGTGCTTCAGGATACAGACTACGTCACAGCACTGCAGGGTATCGGCACTCCCAAGCCTAGCACCATTCGAGAGAAGTGCCTCCAGAAGTTCGTCTCTGAATTCGACTGGCTTCGAGCGAATGCTGTTGGTCAGCTCGCCGCTTTCATGGACATGATCGCAAATGAATTCCTACTCCAGAACTGTGTCGGTATGATCTCAGCGATCATCAAGGGCACGCCCGTGGATGAAGTGATGGAGCACGCGCACCCCCTGGGCCGCTCACCTTACCTGAAGTCTATGCTCACGTTCGATCGTGAGGATTCTCTCGAGGAGCTGTATCGAGTCGTCTTGATTGATATGCCTGTCGCCAAGTACTTCTCCCGTTATTTCGAGCACGAGTTCAAGGCCAACAATGAGCTCACAGAGTGCATGCGCAGTGCCTTCTCAGAAAACGACACGAACGTCGTCAGCGATCGTCTTCGCAAGTTGTGGCTCGAGGATTTCTACAACTACTGCTGTGAGTTGGGTGGTGAGACTGGAGAGATTATGAAGGAGCTGCTCGAATTTGAAGCCGATCGACGTGCAGTTGAGATTGTTCACAACTCCATTGCCACCCGCTCTGAGTGGAACGAGCCGTCTCACCGAGGTCTGCGCCAAGAATTGTTCTGCAACTTCGGTAAACTCTACCCCATCTGCACGGGTGCATTGCCACTCAGCGCCAGCGCCGTCGGTGGCACGAGCTCGCTAAACTTCACTCGTGTTGATAACTCTGCAGCACTCGCTGCGGCTGTCGAGCATCATCCTATCTTTGCTGAGGCCCTCCGCGTTGCTGCCAACTCGCGTGACACCTCCCTCTCGCAGGCGCTCAAGGAGGCTGAAGTCAAGTTGCTCAAGAAGGCGTTTGATGGGCAATCTCACTTTGCAGCATTCTACGCATACGTCAAGCTCAAACTCATCGAACTTGATAACATTAACTCGCTCTCCACGATGGCAGATCAGCGCGGCAAGTACCAAGGTGCTGCAGCCAACATCAAGGCACGATATATCTCGATCTTCTAATCCCGTCCATCTGCTTCTGACTCGCATTGTACAAGCTTTTCTACTTCCCATGCGTCTATACATAGTGGTGTATTATAACTTCCTATCACCCGTTTCTAACGAATGCAGACGATTCCTTACTGACCTACTTGTCCCTCAACTTGCACTTAGGTCATCTTTATGGAGGCGACGTTAGGTGTTACTGCATGAGTCTTTGCTGGCTTTCTACCTTCTATTAAGGCTTTCAGCAAATCTCGACTACCCATTTGCACTAGATATTCCGCGGTCAACATGCCGCAGTTAGAGCTTTTCACTGGTTCTCAGTGGTTGTATCAACTAAACATACACAAGTCGAACAAAATGTCCTAAGCCTTGGGTACTAATTAGTCAGCATAAGTGAGACGCTCTCATTATTCCACCTGCCCAAATCTGAATGGAGCGCTTGCCTTCAGTGCTGCTAGCCTCAGGATCTTGCTCAACCAATGTGCTCGAACCGCGTCTGCATCGTCAACGACTCGGACTTGCCTTGGCGGGCCATCCAAGTCATTGCCTTCCCGATAGCTCTTTGAGAAGGCGTTCAGCACGCCCGCCATATGAACACCCTCCAACGCATCGCGCACCTTGTACTCACCGCTGGCATCCAAAGCGATGTCGAGGAGCGAGTCCTTGTTCTCTTCTTGCGTTTTCAATGCCATGAGCTGCTCCGCACCCTCAAGTGAAGTGGCAGCGGCATCCAAGAGCATGACCATTGTTAGCTTGGCTCGATGCACATCAGGCATAGTGAGGGGCTCCATCTGTTCAACCACGGTCTTCCAGCTTGGAATAACTTGCAGCTTTCGGGTAGGATCCAGAGTCTCGTGTCCTAACAGAGCAAAGGCACCCAAGCCGGTTCGAAGAATATGATTGAGTTCTGGGCTCCCAGCAGCTGGACAACCTTGGGCAACATAAGCAATCAGCGCCGTGTGATAGAAGCATTTCACGGCACGGACAAATGGACTTCGGTACATGTTTTTCTCGGGGTTCCGACATTCCTCGAAGATCTGCTGCTGCTTACTATGATCACTGAAGCTCTGCTGACGCGTCAAGAGATGCTCGATTCTCCGCTCCTCACTGCTTTCAGGATCCACAAACATGATGTCCAGGTGATGGAGAATTTGACGCATTCCAAACCACGAGGTGATCAAGTGCAGAACAAAAAAGTCGTTTTTGCAGATGAGTGATAGAATCATCAGGGCCATAGTGATGGGTTCGACGATACCTCTCACTTTACCGCGCAAGTCACGATCATACGACAGAGCAATTAGTCTCTCGATTGCATATGTTGCTGCATGTCTGGCGTGGTGCTGTACTTCCTCAAATTCTGTGGCACTCCAGACTCGGCGCAAGAATCCAGCGTCCTCCTGACTGTAAGGGTATTTCGCAGACCTTTCGAGTATGTTATGCAGCGCTCCGGCCTGCACCTCGCCCCCTAAGGAGGTTGCAGCCTGCAGCTGAGGATGATCTCTATCGACCAGGCCTAAAGCTTGGTGCAACCTACCCAGCCCGGCAATGCAAGCACCAGTTGCTGCGTCGAAACTTGCTCGAGCCAGATCTGGATGTCGATTGCAGACGTCATCGGCAAGGGGATTTGCAGCGGATGACCCCAAGGTGTCGCGTCGCCTCTTCGCCTCTTCTGCTTGATGTTTGCGGGAACGATCCTCGCGTTCCTCGTAAGGAGCGCAGTCGCGACTCACAGCTTCGCCATGAGTCTGGCTAGCGAGCGCTGCAATACGACTAATATTCGCGGTACGCTGGGCAGGACCAAAGCAGGCCAGCGTTGGCTCTATGCCGCGGTAGGTAGTCGCCATCCAAGCTAGGCCTTGTATCATCATTTGAACACCAGCGTTCGCTAGAGTCTCGTACTTCTGGATCCGCTTCTCAAGTTCTTCGTTCGTCTCCGTGCTGCTTGTCTTGGCTGTCTTCAGTCGCTTCAAGGCACGAACCGCTTGACTGATGTGGGGTAGTGCCCATCCGACCTGAATCATTCCATGCAGCGCTCCACCCATCATACCTGGTGCGAGAGAAAGGAAGTACTCTCGAAGCAAACGACGCCAAGGTGGCATACATAGAGCGACTGAGCATGGTTTCATATCCGTCATCGCAGCTTCAGAGCTTTCAGAACTGAACCCTCTGAGCTTACCGGGGGTAAGCCACGCATACTTCATTTCCCACTCTTCCGGCTGGGAGATGGATGAAGAATCGCTGCTCGACCGCTCATGGCCTGCTTCTTGAAGGCTCTTCATGTATGCCTGGTGCCAGTTGCAACGTTCTTTCAGCATGCGCTCGTACTCACCCTTAAAGTAACTGAGGAACGCAGGAAACACGTCTGTTCTCCCTAAATAACACATCCAAGTAGAGGCTGTAAGGTTAAGAGAGCACCCTGTCGGAGCCTCGAGCATTCGTGTGTAGGTGTTGAACCATTGATTCATGCTGATCTGCTCGGGAGCTTCATCTGTCATAAAATTTCGGCCATCCTCCGCAGATCCAACGTGCGTCTCTGCTCCTGACGATTTTGAAGGGCCTGGAACGGCCTTGTCTGCGATCGCTCCGAGTCGGTACAGAGCCGTGGCACCTTGAGAGAGGTGGTTGGCTCTGAAGCCCATGTAAACGTAGGAGTAGTTCTCAAACTTGCTCAGGATGCTTACGAGCTGCTCCTCCCTTGGACCCCAAGTGGGCAATGACTTAGGGTCGAACGAGCTGGTCATCTTCTGGCTCTTGTGCTCTTGGTTTGCAGATTTCTTCCCGAGCTCTTCCAAGTCTTCATCATCGCGTGTGACGGTCAGGGGGCGGAGTTGCAAGGGATGACCAGGCTTAGGCTCATGAACGTTCAGTGATGCAACCCCAGCTTCTACGCCCTGTTGCCCTTCGGTCGTTGTACCCGCAGTACCAGCTGTGGCGTCGACTGCCTGGGTGTGAGTTGGCTGTTGCTTTTCGGGAAGGGATGCTTGGTCGGTTCGTTGAGTTGAAGATGGGGGTTGCTTCGAGAGAGGCATGCCTATCCTAGTTGAAGAGGCTTGCTTTTTCTCCTCGGCCTTTTCCCGTCGCTTGTGTCCTTTAGCTGAGCTCATTTGCGCAACTTGCTTGGCCAAGAGTGGGACAGTTAGGGATGTCCAACTGTGAGAATTTCGGAGATGCAATATAGCACGCAGGGCTGTTGGTAACATACGTGCGCTAGAACTACTCCAAATGCACTGGATACTCTATTCCTCTCGAAAGATGCTCCATCAACCCGCGCAAAGCCCCAAACTTTACACTGCAGTTGGTGCGAGCCCAGTCCTGAATTCTGGTCTCGGGAGGAGTGAAGTCCGGAATCGGGGGTGTCGGAATAGATGAAATTTGAATTCCGTACAACTTTTCCTCAGTGTGTGGGGCGACCGATAGGGCATGTGTCAGGGTATGGGAGTTGATTGAGTGCGATTGGGATTGAATCGGTAGCTTAACCACTTTATCTGACTCTTACAGCCCCCTTTCATCACTCGAAACACCCCTCAGAAATTCACGCCAATACTACCTCGCTCTCATCAGAGCCTCGAGAGTGAGTCGCGGGAGCAGGCTATTCACGGTGCCCGCCTGATTGCCGCATCCTCCTACTAATCACGTGCTAGGATACCAGGATCTGCAGTACAAATGGCTCAACCGTACTAGGTAGGGAGAAAGTCCACGCTAACCCGGAGCAAACCCCCAGGGACAGTTACTCTGGCTGATTTCGAGAGGACTGCTTCAAGTGAGTGAGCTCAGAGTAGCCAAGCGACTGGTGTGCTGTGAAGGAGTCGGCCGTAACTCGCTTCACTATGCAACGTTCAGGAGGCTTCCCTGGGCTGGCGAGCCGGGACGCCTCATCGCGAGATGAGGGCCATCCGCGACAAACCACCTCTACATCGACTGCCGAGTCAGATGCACCAAGGCCGACTGAAAACGTACCACCGGAGACCACCATAAGTACGGATGGCTTATCTCCACTCGCCGTGGCTGCGAAGTACCTTGGCCGAAATGTCATGAAGCAGCCGTATTATTTGCAGCCGGAGTCTGCAAGTAAACCTCTCAGCAGTAGTGTCGGCCTGCCCATCTCTTCCAGTCTCCTGGAGTACCTGACCAAACGTCCTGATTCGGGCCAAGATAACCGCGTTCAGTTCTCTCCTAGCAAATGGACGGTATCTCGAGTACCCGAGCCGACCGATTCGCTGTATACTCAGACCAGTCAGGTCGCATCCCATCCTCTGAAGGCCCGGACCGATCATTCACATGAAGCGAAGGATGGATCGCCAACCCACCGGAGCCCGCGTCAAACCCGAACGATTCCGGGGTCGCGTCCGCAAGCTGACCTTGTGAGTATAGCGAAGCAACCGCTCACACATGAATCCGACTATAGAGGAGTCCTCATAGGATCAATTGTTGCAGCCGCACGAGCGGCTGGGGAAGTTACGAGGGCCAAACTCCGTTCTTCCAGTCCATCCCGGAACTTTGATATTCCTTCTGAAGTCCACTCTGATGCCAACAGCTACGAGGAGTCTCGACAAGTGGCGATTGATCGCGTCCTGTCTCCAGAAGTGACAGTCTGCCCACTCTCACCTGCCGTGCAACTTATGCCCCCTGAACCTGTATCAGTAACTGAGACTAGAGAGTATAAATCACTACCGGCATGGGCACGGAAACTCCTTCCACCGCCTTCTGCGACGAGCCTTGCCCAACATGCTCAGAATCAGACTTCGGCGCAGAACGAATCCAACTTAAAACACCCTGAGATCGACTTTTTGCAACTCAAGTTGAAGGAACTCACAGCTGCGGAAAAGGGATCTGCTGAAGAGCTTGAAATGGTGCTTCAACGCACACTTGCGGGAGAGCCCCCGAAGAGTCCAGAACCAGCTCCTGAAGACTTTGCTGTTTGTATGACTGAGCGACCACTACCCTCAACTATACCGGCGGATGATGGATCTGCGAACCCTATTTCTAGACGTCATGCACCGCGAGCTGCAGGCGTTGGTCAGCAACGCCCCTTGACAGCACATCCAATGAAGCGTAGACTTGTATCATCAGTGCGTCCAACCTCTGCGCAGGTACATTGTGGTTACTCTAAGGGGACAATTGAGACCGTACATCCTCGTCCCGCTTCACCTTCCATCCGCTTTGCCGTCGTCCCGAAACCTATTGAGACGGAGCCCGAGCTGAGAACAACACCGATTAAGCCCCTGGAACATCCTGAACAGATGTCAGCATCCCAATTGGCTCTCGCCGTTATCGACTTGCATAGTGCCCTAGTCCGGGAAAGCACTCATCCAGGACCTGCACCGGCGCCGGCAACGGCATCGACAGCGGACAAGGCTCACTCGCCAAAGCCGGCACGCCCCTTCTCGGCATCGAGTGTAACAACCATCAACATCGAGCCAAGGCAAGTACAACAACGCCCCAGTACGGCGAGTAGAAGCTCAGTAAGGGGCAGTTCAGCAGGAATCATTCCTCATCTGCAATTTCCTGTGATGCCTGTTGCCACGGCTCCGTCGTTCCGCCGAGTAGAGGTTACCCCCTCAGTTGGCGATGATGGTGAAATCTCATATTCTCCACCCAGTCTCCTGATCACACCCGCTCGGCTGCAGCCTAGTTCATTTCCTCAGGCTCTACCCTCGCGTGCACTGGCTCCTGAGCATCCCAGCAGTAGTTCAACTTCGGCTGCAGAGCCCATCTATGTGGCTGATTCCGGACCTGCAGCTGTACAAGCGCTACAAACGCGTTTTCCACCCGAATCAGTGTCACGGTCACGCGCAACAGGTAGCTTTGTACCTTTTGCAATCAAGCGCAAGGATCCAACCACATCGAGCGATTCTGCTCGGTTACCATACGATGTGAGTACTGTAAGCCCTATGGTCCTAACCGGCACCTACCTTCCGGGCATTCGAGGCTTCAAACCGAAGAAGTCATTCAGCCAGGTTCCCAACGTGAGATCATCGACCCCTAGATCTGCTCCAATTTTCGCTGGATCAACATGGATCGAAGAGATGAAAGAACTGGGTGACTTCTCAACTGACACTTCGAGCAGAAATAATCTCCAAATCGACACACGAGATCATCAGCAGCCTCAGGTACATGCGATTGAGACGCAACTAGACACTGTGAGTGAGTCCTTGGGGGAAGACTTGAGCGCTGGACGCGATCGAGCTCGAGGATCGGGTGGATCAGGCGAATACACGCCTTTACCAAGCGAAGAGGTCGTTCAAGACATCTGTCAGACCAGAACAACGTCGCCATCGCTTCGACCACCTTCTGCTCTCCGAACTCCTGCCGATGTATATGCTACCCTTCAGCACAGTACCGCCGTAGGCGAGATGCGGAGTCAGACCCCATCTTCCACCAGTGCCAAGCGGGTTCCAGAGCTGCATCTCGATTCTGTGCTCCGCAAACAAATGGCTCATAACACCGAGTCACCGCGTAATCCATCCCCCATGCAGGGTTCTGAAGCCGTATCGAGTGATGTCGTGAAGGATGAGATTGCGAGCTCCTCAAGGCACGCGCTTACCTCAAGATCTCGGGGTCTTGGGTCTGTGTCTCTGTCTGGCAGATCTCCCATGCCATCATCGGATCGCAGTTCGCTTGCACTTTCTCATATTAGCTCAACGCACTCCGCTCGTTCGGTTCATAACATCCGTTCGCACTTGGATTACTCAAGGAGAACACCTTCGTCTTCAAGTCATATCGCGCGACCAGCAACTCAATTAGATCCAGTCGCTGTTGATGACGGTACTACTGCGGAGCAATCTCACACTTCTCTGGACGAGGCAAGTCCGTCTCCTCTTAACGACACTGAAGTTCCTAACAGACTGTCAATTAATGCCTTTTTAGAGATGGTTCAAACACATGAACAGGTTGACGCGAAGGAGATGAGGAGACGACAGTTGTCGCCATCCTCTTCGAAAACCCCAGCATCGAGCTCTACAAGATTTTCCTTCTCAAGCACCCCTCTACGATCCCTTTCGTCGTCGGTGCGGTCAAGCCAGGAGGTCTTGGGTGACAAGACCACGCAACTGGCGGCTGCCGCTGATCCATCACTAAAGCAAACCAGCTCCACATCGAAAGATTCTCACGTGCCCACCGAGAGCTCGAGTGTACTCAAGACCAGCCTCGCTTCCGAAGACTCCAAGGCTACTCCTAGTGAGGGTCATGATGCAACAGACATGCCCAAGGCAGCGGCAATGCCCCGACGGAGTCGCCGTGGTTTGGGACTAACATCATCCATGCCAGGAGGAATCGGTTTTGAGATGATCCGACGTCCTTTCAACGAGCGAGACGCATATCTTGCTCGAGAAAGTGCTCGACGCCGCGCCTCCCTTAAGATGCCTACACAGGCCCCGCTGATTCACATCGAAGATTCGAATCCGAGTGCCGATGATAGTTTTGCTAGCAGTATCACAGAACACGAACCGGGATCCGGACAGACCGGGGATACTCCTCGTCCACACGCCCCCGAACGCCAGAAGTCCACACAAACGGATGGTTTCCGTCGTCGTAGAGCCTCCCGCGTAGGTTTTCCTCGTGACTTGCCACCTAGACGCGATAGTGCATCCCAAATGGTTGCCATGATTGCTGCCGCAGCAGCCGCGGCTGCTGCTGCTGTTGCAGCTGGTGGATCACCAACAGCTGCGATGACCCAAGCATCAAGTCTGCTGCCAAAGCAAATTGCTGGATATGGCGTTGTTGATGAGGGTCTAGGTGATGCCGAGTCTCCTCGCTTGACAGGTTCGCAGTATGAGGCAGCAGCCGCAGCTGCAGCTGCAGCATTATCAGCTGCTGCAAGCGTTGCATCAGGTGCCCGTCGCGCCAGTGTTACTGCGAGTGACAATGCAGTGCTCACGCGATTGCTTTCCCTTGCATCTAGTTCGATCTCAGGGCAGGCCACGTCTTTGCCAAGCTCCGGTTCAGGCCCTTCCCAGCCTTCTGATCATTCTCAACCGCTCCAGCAGCCTTCTGACGGAGAAGCACCAATATTGGAGCATCCTGAGAACCAAGGTGATATGAGCGATCAGTATGTCGATGACATTGATGCCGATGCGCAGATCGCTGCAGCATACTGGGCCGCGTACATGGCGCGAGCGGGCGCTGTTCAGAGTGAATTGGCATCATCTTACCGAAGTTCATTGGCTAGAGCAAGTCGTCGGTCAACAATATCTGCGTCGAATCAGGAAGGCCGCGTGGTTGAGAGCGGCGCAGACACTCCTAGCAAATCCAGCACCGAAGGCAGCAAGGCCAGAGCAGCTGGACCTGGCATGGCCTCGTCTGGATCAACATCGTCGTTGTCAAGCCACCCAGAGAGCAAGTCAAGCCAAAAGGGCCTTGAAGGATCTGTTGGTGGTGGTAGTACACAAACATCGAAGACTGGATCGAGCCGACTCTCCTATTTAGATCCAGACGCCAGGCTTGCGGCTGAAAGATGGGCTGCGTATATGCGGCGTGGTGCTGAAGCCTATGCCCGGCGTCAACTCGAATCATCGGGCTCATCAAGATACACTGCGAGTTCTCTGAGCGCCTCTCTGCGTAGTGTAGGCACAGCTGGGTCGACCTTAGCGGGGCAGCACCCTGTCCCACGACGGAGAAGCGCCCAGGAGGATAAGTTGGTTCTTGAGTGGGATGACCACACCTTCGACGAAGATGCTGATCTCTACTCTGGGAGTGAAGGTGACGTCGAGGCTGAAGACCAGCAAGCCATTAGCTCTGATACCTCCGATGAGGTTGCCAAGGACCACGCGAAAGCTGCGGTGGTGAGAGGCGCACCGCATGGTGCGACAACAGATATCGAGCAGGATCGGCGAAGCTCTGTTATTTCGTCCATGTCTGCAGTGTCGAGTTCAAACAAAAGTAGTGCGGGTGGCAGCGCTGGAGCTACATCTCAACAGCAGTATCCAACTGGGCAGTACGACAGACAAGCCAGTGTCGCCAGCTCGCGTGCAGGTCATCGTCAGAGCTTCAGCAGCACTCATTCAAGCCAGAGATCCCACAGTAGAGTCGGTTCTCGACCAGCGAGTCGGCAGCTTTTGAACCATCGAGCGGATCACCAGGTCGCGGATGGTGCGAGCGAACAAGCCAACCAAGCACCCGAAGCAGGTCAGGTGTCTGGTATGGACGCTGATGATGATGACGATGAATACGAGCGAACGGCAATCAAATACTGGAGCGAGTACATGCGTAAAGCGAACGAGCGGAGACTTGCCGCGCTAACTTCATCATCGGTTTCGCAGAGAAGCTTGGCGAATAGGAGCCCTGCGCCGATGGAGATGGATGATGACCAGCAAGCGAGTGGTCTAGTGGATAGTGCCAAGCTTCCGTATAGCCAGGACCAAACGCAGCCCTTGTCGATGTATCAAACGCACGTCTCTGTTCAACAACCACAGGCAACGGAAACAGCTGGAGCACTACAACAGATTCCGGAGCAGCAGGTTTCGTCGGCACTCGTTGAGTCAGCGGCAGAACCAATCCGCCTTCCGGTACGAAGATCGTCGACAGTCATGTTACTCGACTTTGACGGCAAGCCCAAACCTTCAGGAGGCACAGCACAGTCTCCAGGTGGTGTAGGAAATTTTCCACCGCATAGTGGACCTCGCCAAAGGACGCAGACTTTCTCAAACTCATATTCGCAGGCAGTTGCGTCCACCGCAGGCGCAGATACGGTGTCCTCTGCTCGCTCCGAAGCACCTGGTTCTCGATCAAGTACTTCTCGGCACGGGCCAACGATTGAAGAGCAGCGCAGGCGAGAGGAACGAAGAAAGAAGCGCCTTCAGGACAAGCGTCGACTTATGGTGCTCGAGAAAGTTATGCGAGGTCAGGATCCCGCCAATGTGGACCTGTTCAGTGATGAGGAAGAAGATGAGGACAAAGAGTTATATTCGAGTGTGTCAGTGAGCCATATGTCTGAAACTGCCGACGAAGCCTTCACGTTCGATGAGGATTATGATGAAGACTACACTACCAGCCAACTGGGGTCAACATCTTCTCAGCAATATACGCCATCAATAGGCTATCGCCCCTCACGCCACGAGCCTCGACGAGGACGTCGACGAGATCACGGCGAGGGCTCTATCACAACCGGAACTGAGAGCACCCTCACATCGTCACTTCAATCATTGTCTGGCTACTCTGAGAATACTTCTCTCGTGGGAAGCATCACAAGCTCCGACGTTTTAACAGCGTCAACGCAGAATTCTGAAGTGCATAATCGCAAACGTGTGCGCGCCCTCATTCGCGCTGCGCATCGTGCGGAGCAAGAAATTAAACAGGACGACGAATGGGTTGTGCCACACGAGCAAGCCACGGCAGCACATTCTAAGCTTCCAACTCACTTGAAAGTTAATCCAGACTTGCCAACTGTTGGCGATGGGATGGAAAGCGTGAAACAAGCCGCAGACACAGGCCCAGGTATAGACTCGTGCGCAGAATCCGGCGTATCCCAGGGCCGGGAGTCTCCTGAAGGTGGAAAGCCTTCAGATATTCCAAGTGACCAAGGCAGAGGTGTACCCGAAAGAAGTGGTGAGACCTCTATCCAGGCCCAAGAGAGCGAGAATGATGACGGCAAAGATGAGGATCAGAGCCAAGTACCTTCGGCGGTCCAGATATCAAATCGTATGGAAAACGCTGAAGTGAGCTCCAACATAGCAGATGAGAGCCCAACTTCACAGGGCGCTCATTCGATTCAAACATCAGAGCTTCTTCAGTCTCTACAGTTCCGAGTTTCCCCTCGACCACAGCCAAGCCCACGCCGTCTCCTATTTGCTCAGACGCCGCGTGAGCCTCGCGCGAAGGAAGCGAACGCCGACACAGCGCAAAGCGCTTCGCCTCAAGAATCGTTGAAATTGAAACAACCTCTAATCTTCCCTCTTGTGGAGCCTCATGATTCTGCACGGTGGTCAGTGCAGGCCACACACTACGCGACTCTTCCAAGCGTCCTAGATCGAGGCTTAGAGTTAACGCAGCGTAGGCAAAGAGATGCGCTCGAGTACTTGGGCATACGGCGCGCCGATCAACACTCAGACCCCGGACGAGTGACTGCAACCGACCACATGATCGAGAGGCATCTCCTAACACTCGATGAACATGCACGTGGACAAGAGAAGAGGCCGGAACAAGATGCCATGGAAGGAAGGTCACCTGTACCTGTCGAAGCCGTCAGGTCCCTTGTCGAGGCACTAGTGCAGCCTGGCCCGGATCGGATGCAGGAGGTGAATAGCATCCTCAAAGGCAATCGCCAGGATGACTTGTACAGAGCTGCGAAGAGGCTTAGCCCGCTTCCTCTGCTCGCCGCGAAAGAGGCAGAGACACGTGCCCAAGAGTTTTCCGCAAGAGCATTCGCATTTTGTCCTCCAACATCTCGTGCCGCGACTCGCTTGGCTGAGGCTGCGATGCATGCAGTCGTTCGATCCGGCGACGAAGAGCCCAGGGATCAAAGTGTACGAGGAACTGATCTGATCCTTTCGTCCGCACCTATTGTGACGGGTGATTCCAGCGCTCTTCAGCTTGGCTTGGGCAGCAAGGATCGCAATTCGCGAGTTCAACTACAAGCCGCAAGGCTTCGAGCCTCGCTTCCTGAGTCAATACGAGTTGTGGTTGGATCCAGTCCCGTTACGACTGGCCTTTTGGCTGCCATGCTAAATGCGGGAAACACGGGTAGCGGTAAGTCATCTGAGCTGGACAGAACATCCCATTGTGATCACGGGTCCACTCAAGACTCTGTCGTTGAAATTACGCGGGGTCCGATTGCATCACCTAGATTGGTTCTATCTCGGGAATCAAGACCGAGTACAGCGAAGGAAAATCGAATCAGGTCTATGAAAGAAGCCCTCGAAGAGGTAGTTCGGGCATCCAAAATTGAGGGCAAATCATCTTCTAACCACACTGACGACGTTACATTAATGGAGTCACAGCAGGCGCAGGTTGCAGCGTGGGCTGTAGATCTTCAGGCACGCTATGACCGTGTTAGTGTACGGGAACTCACATTGCCTCGGGCGGGAGCAACTGGAAGTATGGAGCACGCTAGCCCCATGGAGGATCAGACAAAGGCTGTCGACATCGCAAGTGTTCCAAATGAACATGCTCCTAGTGTGACAGAGGACTACGTACCAATCGCTTCCCTTGATCAAGAGTTCGATTTCTCTTTCTCCAAAAGAGCATTCTCGATCAGTAAAGAGCGACCAAAGACAACGCAGAGTCAAGTTGAGAGCAAAGAGCCACGCTCAGTCCGACCCCATTCGGCGGTTTTGAGCCCACGATCCAATAGTGAATTTGCGACACTGGACGCGACCAGAAGCGGAGCAGTACCGAACGAGGTTTCCCCACATCCTGCAGACGAGGAAATCTTCTGGTTTGAGAATCCACGGAGTTCAAAAGCCTTAGCCTTGTCGAGGAAGCTTGCTGCGCAGAATGTCCTTCTACGAGAGGCCTTTGTTCCCCCAAATCGGCCCAACAATGAGACCTCGACGACAATCTCAGACGCAGCCCTTGCTTTGGCCCTGACCTCAGCTGTTCTAGATAACAAGCCCGGAGGTGCACCGCTCAGCTCACGATCTCGGTCGACCTCATCCGTATTACACGCCGATGCGCACCCTGCAGGCCTAATGCGCTCATTGCTAAGTGCCGCCCCGACGGATGCGTCAAGCACCGACACAGCCTACCAGAAGGAAGTTGTGTCACGGAAAGTCGTTCATGTCGAACCGGAGAGCGTACGCCCTGCTCTATCAAAAGATGCACGTTTCTCATTCGTCAAGTTTAAACAGGCTGACGGGACTCAGACTGGTTCTGCCCATTTCGTGTATCCTGAAGGTCATTTCACACCCACCGAGGTTGCAACAGGACGACTTGCGCGGCAGCTATACTTCCAGACATCGAACAATACGCCGATTATGAAAACCACAAAGGCTGCGAGGGTCCCAAGTCAGTCGACAGCGCAGCGTACTCAGAGCCGCGTGCAGCAGTTGCATTTCCCGAAGCGATTCGAAGCCGCGCCATATGTGCACAGCATTACCATGGCGATTGAGGCACATGGGGACGTGCCTGAGAAGTCTACTGAGTCATGCATTATTCTAGCTTCTGATCCGGCTCCAGATGCTAACTTCAGCCGATCAGCAGCGCCGATTGCGCGACCGAGAGGCGCAGTGGCAATTGTCAGCAAGGGTGGCGATAAATCCGGACTAGTAGCCGATATACAGCATGCCAGACCGGGTAAGGCCCAAAGCGCCTCAATGCCACCGAATCCAGTTTCCAATTCTATCGCATCTTCGTTGTCATCGAGCTCCACTGCTGCACCTAACAATACTCCCGAGCCCCGTGCGAAACCACGAGGCCCCTTTGCGGTCGCGTTCGGATATCGAAACGTAGTAGAAGACACCCTACTTCGTGGTCGTTAGGTCCCGCCGGTCTCGTGCTGGTACAATGATCTGCGGTTCAATAAAGATAAACAGTGTACATACCTATATGCATAGGCTTAATAGGCTTAATGTATGATACAACTTTGGTGCATTATGCTGAGTTTGGAACAAATACAGTTGCGGCATCGTATGTCAGCCGACCGTCCTTGAGGACAGCGAGCAAGCTTCGAACTTGAGCAGAGAGACCCCCCGCTAGGTGGAGAGCAAATGGGAAATCGAAGGAACCCAAAATTTTATCTTCTGACGCCACAGTAAAGGTGATCTCGTCACCGGCGCCCAACGTTGTGCCTGAGGCGAGTTCAAAAGTTGCGATGAAGGTTTCTCCAAGAGCTTGACTCTCCTCCAACCCGGTCACTGTCACGCCTCGTGCTTGTAGGGCGCTTGCGTAGGTATCTAGAGCTAAGCATGGGATGTCTCCTGGGGTCTGTACATTCGATTCAGTGAACAGATGGTTGGGAAGCCGGGCCTGTACTCGTAATCCTGCCGGCTTTGTGCCAAGCCTTAGTGCGGAATCTGACACAACTTCTCGGATGCGCAGAGCAATCGCGAGTCGTGTTGCACTTTGGGATGGCGGAACGATCATCGACAGAAACTGCAATGGGTCGTCGCATCGTACTGTTAGGGGGTCCTTTCTATCTTCAGGTATTGCTGCCGTATCACGCGGGCGCTCTGGAACACTGGCAGCGGTCGGAGCTGCAACCGGCACCGGCGCACTTGGGTTTGGTGATGCCTTCAGAGCTTGCGTTGTGTACACAGGGTACAGCACGCGAGCATCGTAGACCAGGTGGCCGCATACTTCTTTCGATCCATCTGCGAGGTGCAGATCGACTTGGCCGTGAATGCGCCGGCTTGCTTCTGGCGCGTACAACGGCAAGTCACCAGCGGGCCTCGTGGTCGATAGCAAAGGACGCAGAGGAATAACCGCTGTTGCAATTTTTTGTGACAAAGCACCACCTTTGTGCATGTGAATAGCCACTTCAAAACACTGGGTTTCAAATGCTCTGGCAAGGAGCGCATTTGCAAGGGTCGTCTGTAGTACGAAGTCATATTGCGGGTTGCGGCCACCTTTCGGCGCGGAAACATCGGGACCAACTCCCAATCCGGAGACAGATAGGAATGTAAGTTTCTCAGCGGGGAAATACTTGGGTGACAGCTGTGCTTCGTTAATTCGAATGGCAAGGACATTGTTGATCGGCTCAACCTGCTGTGCTGATCGATCAACTGCAGCGGAAAATGCTGCAATGTCAGCTTCCGAGGTTGGGTCGATTTCAAAAAGAGAATCAAGTTCACCAAACACAGAACTGCGATCGTCTGCAATGCTTTCAGCCTGAGAAGGCCCTAGTTGAGACTGCTTTTGTTGCGAGTTCATCAAGTTGATACCACGAGTGGCTCCGCCAATGCCAGCAACAACATCTCCGGCTGCGTGATCCTGACCAACTGTGGGCTTTCCGGAGGTAAGCGCGCGAATCTGCTCCTTTGCTTCCGCAAGCATACGTTCGACAGATGTCCGTAACATGCGTTCGCTCTTCTGATCTGTAAGGGCGTCACGCAACTTGGACTCTAGGAGCGCGACCTTGCGCTGCAAGGCAGGGGCAGTTTCTTCCTCGGCATTCTGTGCACCCGATCCAGCGACACTGCCAAGCTGCACGCCGCGCGATTGGAATGAATCAGTGCCGCTGCTTCGTCGCTTACGAATCAACTCAAGAGCTTCGCTCATTTCAGCTGGCTCGATGCCGGTGCTAGACGTGACGATCGAAAGTTTCTTCTGTGCCTCAGCGAGCTGGGAGGCAGTGATTTTCAGCGACTCCTCCAATTCGGTTTGCTTCTTCTTAGCCTCTTCAAGCTCTTGTGTCCGGACAGCAAGCTGTTCAAGGCGAACCTTCACCTCGTTACTGAGGCGCTCATTCTCTGCAGTGAGATGGGTGATCTTGGCCTTATATTGGGCTTCCTGTTCGGCACGCTCCAGCATAAGGCGCTTGATCTGCGCATTGTCTGCGGCGATATCTGCCATGCGCTCATCCTTCGCAGCGGTGAGCTCAGCTCGCATGGCCTCAATATCCCGTTTGTAGTCCTGAACCATTTGCTTGTACGCTGCGAGCTGGTCCTGATCCAGTTCGTAGCGCTGTACCTGTCTTTGCAACTCGATGCACGTACGCCTGGATTCTTGGAGAAGCTCTTTTGTGTCCTCGTACTGTTTCATGGCATGTGCCTGCACCTCCTTCGCTGCCTGCAGACTGATCTGCAGATTGTCGTAGTGGGCTTGGAGGAGTGCAACTTTCGCCTTGCTTTCACGAAGTTCCTTCCGCAGCGCTGCGATCTCGTTAGAAGAGGCCTCAGAAGTATAGGGATCAGTGAGCAGGTGCGCAGCGGAAGCATTTCGTTGCGGTTGCGGTGGCTGCTGAGCAACGTCATCATGGTTTTGTGATTTGACCGAGTCAGCCGCGTTGAAGGCTGCAGGAGACTCTGGCTGATAACCAGGCAAGTGCTCCTCCAGGCGATTCAACAGGCTGCGCACGAGGGCTCGGTGGTCTGCCACAGCGGTTTCTACGCTACCTTGGGGTTGCTCTGGGAAAATCGCAGAGCTCTCCGCAGGTAGCAACTTGATTCCTCTGGACTGATGCTCATACGATCCTGCACCGTGCAAGGTCAGTGCCCCCGCAGACTTGGGTCGTGCAGGGCTGCCCAACTTGTTCGCCCTTGGTACAGGCTTGGGGATCGTTGATGTGGGAGGCCTCACGTTGCCTACATGGGTCGCTCCGATGTGAGCCAAACGCTCGGCCTGTCGAGCCTTTCTCAACTCGGCTTGAAGGCTCGCGCGTTCAGCCTGCAGAGTCCTGATCAAGTCGGCCTCCTCGCGCGTGGAGGGGGCAGGACTGGCCAGCGCTGAGGTGGGTGCAAGTTGCACGCCACGGGTAAGTTCACGCTTACTCTTTTCAGCCTGGTACTGTGCTCGAACTTGTTCGCGTTTGCGTTCTTCAACGATTTTGTTCATTTCTTTCTTCATTTCGGCATACTCGCGTTGGAGTTCGCGGTATTTTTCGTAGTAATCAACGGTGTCATTCATTTTCTACAATCTTGTAGGGTCACTTTAGCACCCCCACTCGTCACACCTGAGATCCAACCACTCGAATAGTATGCTCGAAACTGTTGTTTCGCCTTGGAATTCAAACTCCAACGGACACTTTTTGGCCGCATGCGGCTAATTTTTTGTCCCCTGGCAGCCTGCTCAGCCTGCTGGTCCGGGGGGACGAGCGGATGGCGAGCGCTATGCGCAGGTCTGTAGAGCGTGCTTGAAGTGGCGACTGACTTGAGTGGCTATTGGGAACTATGTTCTATAAGCGAAATCGAAAAAGAAGACACGGTTTGCAGGGGAGACCAAGGTATATCCAGCTCAAAGCCCAGGCGAGAGAGATCAGGTGACTGGCTTCAAAACTGGCATTGGCTTCAAACGGAACGATACAGAAGATCCAAAGCTATCTGCTCGGCTTCGAGGGCATGTCGGATCGGTCACCTGCGACGTATTCTGTGAATGCTGTCAGTAAGTGTTAGTCTTCGGTAGAGATTGATGAACAGCAAGTGGGAAGTGATAGATGCACTAGGGGACAAGTCCTTAGCCCATTGTGGGGAGGGCAGGCCACACGTATTGCCCTCTATTCGTACGTCAAGTGTTCTCTTTATTTGCTGTGTGCCAGAACAGTTGAACCACTGGTATCACAAACCTGAACCAGACGAGCCCAGTTCTATCCGTCCTGGCCTGGATTAGCTTCACTCTCTCTACATTGCTGAGTGTGTGGGAACGTGGCGTTGCGCATGTGTGCTGACTGCCCCACTCAATTCGTACTGATTTATACGAGCCTCAGTGCTTGTATCCTGTGTCAAATCTCATATGCACATCGCTCCTCCTGAGAAACTGACTCCATAGGTTTTCGTCGGTTATCGACTAACTCAACGCCGCCTGCTTGGCGTCTGCATCTCACTCATGTATAGGGACACTCAGGTACTCGGGCCTACAGATCAGGTGCTCTTGTCAAGCCAAAGCACCCTGTGTCATATCAGGACGGCTCGCCTCTCCAGCGCGTAGAAGGGCAGCCCTAGAGGCTCAACGGGTCATGGAGAATCGGAGCCTTGGTGGTGCAGGCGCCCGCCCACAGGGCCAGGACCATGCCCAGGCGCGGGGTGGACCTTCAGCAGTCAGCAGTGGTCGTTCGAAGAACTTGGTACGTTCGCCCAAGCCTCAGTCCAAGTTCAAATCAGCAGCCCTGGACATGATCCCTTCAAGTGAGCTCGAGGCGTTGCGCGAGGCGTCGCTGCTGAGTGCATGGAATGTGATCAGCGTACAGCGGGATAGTGCACGCAGCGTAGGCAGTGAGCTACCTAGTGACTCCTCCCGCGTTGCTCCTCCACCACAGCCCTCACACCGTCGACAGGTTAGACCGTCCGCCTCACAGTTGTCATTCCTGTCGACAGCACGACCCGTGCCACTGGGTCCTAAGTTTGAGGAAGAGATTGTGTCTCAGCGCATCGAGCTCAAGCATCGCGAGCACTCGCTCCATGAACCAGTGAGTGTCGCGGAAACATCAAAAGATGCTTTTGATGAACTTGAGCAGCAATTGAAGAACTTAGAAGAACAGCAGCAGCAGAGCATTCCGGCTTACTCGCGAAATGGACCTGAGAAAGCCGCATCTCGGTCTTCATCTCAGCAACGGGTCACACTGAACTGTGAGCCAATGTCAGGCCGTATCATGACTGCGCGGGCAGCAGCAGAGCTACCATACGCAGAGCGCGAAGTGCGTGTACGTCAGCAGTTGTCAACTTATCATCCCAGTGTCAGACTGGTAACGGACGATCCGGAAGGCGACAGCACGAGGCAAGAGATCGTGGACACATCTCATCCGGTTAGAGTTCCGGTCAAGTATGCGTATGCCAATTTGAGGTTCCATCAAGGATCTCCTGGAAGTGGCGGCGAAACCTCGTCAGCGAGAGGTGAACGGCCGCAAATTGATGGTTTGAGTAAGCTGCTTGGAACACTAAGCCAAAGTCGGTCGTCTCCGTCCATCCTGACTCGAGACCCTGACGCTGTTGTCTCAGTATCTACGCGCCAGATTGATCAAATGCTCTCGAGTCACCCCTTGGCCAAACCGAACAAATCCATCAAGACGTCTGTCAATATGTCAAGTGGCTCTTCCAGCGGATTGTCGCCCCTGCCATCGTTCCCTGAGTTCCAAGCGTCGGCAGAGACCTTGTTAAAAGAAGTCCGAGAGCAGATGACTCGACAGAAAGCTCAAACCGAGACTGCCCACAGCTCTAGATCACTGGTGATGGACGTTGTCAAACCGGACTACGACATTGCGAAGACTCTCGATCTGAGCGTCAGTTTTCCGCTTCTCTCTCGGCACGTGGCCGCCCGACACATTCCAGAGGACGTTATTGGACTACGCAGCGAAGAGGCAAATGATACTGATGAGACGGTCACGGAAGGTGCCTCGCGTCAACTTCACATCGTCGAGAACGCGGTGCCGGCTTCTCTCGACACGGCAACAGAGCTTGCTCAAACACTTCGAGATGGTTTGGAAGCCAATACCGCGTTTGTGTCTGGTCTTCTGCGTGCAGCATCGGAAACGGATCAAAGTATAGCCTATCGTACACTTACAGCTAGTGTCAGAACAGCTCCCTCCATCGATCCGCCCCAACCCCAGTCCGCAAGGGTAAGTTCAGTGAATATGGATGGAGCCAACCATGAGCTTAAGGCCCATCGAGGAAGAGTTAAGCCTCATCGCTCTGCTTTGGCTGCACTCGAAAGTGCATTTGCGAAGATCGACGCTGATTCTCTGCAGCTTCAGACAAGTGAACACTGCGGCAAGGTTGAGGCCGTTGAGACGAATTCGTTGCATGAAATTTCTAGCCAGAAAACGAGTATGCAGACGAGGGTGAACCCTTTACCCCCGCAAATCCACTGTGTTTCCGACAGTGCAGTGAAAGCCCCCACACATGGCGAGACTAGCACATTGACTGCGCTTCAAGTTCTTCGAACCATAGATCCAGGACAAAAGGAGTACGCATCGCTTCGAGCCAAACGTGTGCAAAACCCGCAACCTGGAGGAAAATCCGCACTTCGTCCTAAGCCACCATTGGCGGATACGATTGAATGGAATCTCCATACTCAATGGGCAAAGATCAACCCTGGACAAGTGAAAAGTATTATCGATGCTATCGAGAGCATACGTGCGCGAAAACCTAAATCAAGCAAAGGTGGGTTACCAGGTGCCACTAAACTTCGGGAACTCATGAAGTGTTTGCACCCACGCTCGCGCTCTGGGGATCGACAAACGGGCCCCAGTGTTGCGAGCGTTGCCGTAGAGGCCAGTCTGCCAGACACTGCTCGAGCAAATGCGGTTAAACGACTGGTAGATGCAACAGCTGATAGTACTCAGCTCATGCGCATTCGTACCGGCGCAGCGGATCCTCATGCCCTTTCCGCGCCAACCATCTCTGAGTTGACAAACGAGGATAACAGACTTGCGATGCTCCTCCCATATCCTAAGACTGCAGCTATGTCCACGGATAAGCAGCTCGGTGAAAGGACTATACCGAGCCCCAATGTAGCGCTAGCCTTAACTTCCGAGCCGTCGACGTATGATTTCAACTATATTCCGGTCAAGCGGCGTATCGCAGAGGAATCCGGCAAATACCGCTCTTTTGCTGTCTTTGCGGAGGCATTTTTAGTTGAACTCGTAGCAATTAGCAAGTTGACTCCTCGGAGAAGCAAACTTCACACAGCCAGTCACGAACCGAATGGTGATGAGTCGGATGAAGAAGACGATGAACAAGAAGAAGAATTCGATGAGAGTATGCCCAGTACGTTGGTCGCTCAAAAAGACAAATCTTCACTACTACTGAACATGTCCACCGCGGAGCGAGCGGAAACTGTTGTTGTATTATTGCAAGGTGCCGTCGCAGAAGCAGTCTCGCTTATGCAAGACGAGGAGCTCAGTAATACTGCAGTCAGCCTTGCTCTACGGTGGATTGAGCAGAGACGAGGCGGAACATGTGGTGATCGCACTACATTGAGTGCTGTCGTGGAGACTAATCTTCCAAGCAATTCTCCACTCAAATCCGTAATCCAGGATTTTGATGCTCGACTGGCGAGTCGAATCCAGATCTGGATGGTCAATTCGCCCAGCGCAGTCGATCCTTCCGCGATGCATTCTCTAGCAATGGATACCGCTTCTGCGACGCTCTCAAACCTGGGCGAACTACACTCAGATCTATCTCTGACGCCAGCGGATGTGCTCCGTGAATATGTAGCGGTTATGTCACTCAGACTAATTGCTGACGTGCGCACACTTTTGTTCAGCCGTGACTTTTACGAGTTTGGCGGTTTGTCCGAAGATACGTTACGGAAGGACATTGAGTCTCGTATTTATGAAATCTACAATGAAGTAAGCGAAGACGAGCAGCGGAGGGCAGCAGAAAGGGCCAAACGCATGCTGGAACAAGCCATGGATGCAGCGCAGCAGCAGCTTGGTGCAATCGCGACCACTCTGCGATTGAAAATGGACGAGCGATTTGAGCTGCCCGGTGTTTTCCATGTCAAGCGCTTGACGCAGGCTAGAGAGGAGCCGAGTACATCACCTGATCTGCTCGAAGATCTGACCGTTGGCGACGACGTGTTCCGGGACAAGTCTGAAGATGCCGACGGGAAGACCGAGAGATCTCGGCAAGATGAGAGAAAATCAGTCCATGACTCTCACCTTCAAGCTCTCAACGTTTCTCGTACTGACACACAAACTGTACCCCAGACAGAAATGGGACCAAGCTCTCAAGAAACGTGGCCTTTGGTGCAGGTAGGACCACAAATGTCAAGCTCCGTATCAACAGCGATTATCTACACCCCCAAACCATACTTCGATTTGGCCCAAGACTTGTATTCCGACACAATCCGTCTTATTGATTTATCCAAACAGCTGCGAGCGGCGATTCGAAGCAAGACAGCGGAGCTCGCTGAGCTAGAGCAAGAAGCCCGCTGGGTAGCCGCCTGGCATGCGAAGAAAGAGTTGCAGCTGGGATTGTATCAGCGAGGTGAGCGCGGCGTGAAGGCCGAACTGGAACTCATTGAGCATGTGCAAGAGGACACATGGGCAGAACTGATTGCACTTGATCAGGAGAACAAGCGTCTTGCCTCAGGATTGAAGCTTCCTGGCTTGGCTATTGGTGGCGATCGCGAGCATGAGTACTATGTGGATTTGGTTGAAAAGCAGGAGCACTCTCAACGGCTGGGAGAGCTCGAGTTGATGATCAAGGACCAAGCCACAGCTCGAGCTCAAGTGGCCGTAGAATTAAAGCTCGTGCATTTGGATCGGGCCAAACTTCTGACACGTATTGAGACGCTAGAGCAAGCTGTTTCTATCATGCATCACCACGTCGCGGCGGTTGAGACTGAACAGTTTTCTGATTCGGAGGATGAAGATTTCGCAGCCCCGGCCTCCCAGCAGCCATCAGCCCAACCACTGCAGTTGACACAGCAAGAAACCCACTCGAATACCATCCGAACCAGAAAAGCAGATGAACTGGATGGTGACGAGTTGCAGCTCACTGAGCTTGAAGAGCCTGCAGACCTCCACCCTCTGTCACCACCGTCAACCGCTGACTCTGGCTTGGGGAGGAATACTTCGGTCAATAGCCTGGCTGTTACCCCGTTTACACGGGTCGGAGCGCTTTCATTGACGAGTCCAGGCGCACACAACCTTAGTGTGCCAGACAGTGAGAGACGAGATCACTTTGCGACGGATAGGGTTCCTTCCGTTTCTAATCACATGTCTTTGTTGCAGTCTCATATCAACCCTGAAGCTGCTTTGTCGCTTCTACCGCAGGGAATCAGTAGAATGGCAAGTCATGGACCCTCTTATCAAAGCATTCTGCCACTGAAGCCTCGCAAGGGCGAAAAGTCCATGAGCTGGCTCTATGGCGCATTGGCAGCTGCAGACCATGCAGATGCGGAGGACCACCCCAGTGACTATCCCCAAAATGAGAACCAACCTCCCACAAGCACCAGGGCTAAAAAGACAACGTCCGACACCCACAGCAATCCCAATCGCGTCACGGGCCCATTGACGACACGCAATCGCCGTCTATCCTCCGTTCTCCGAATGGAGCCCAGCCCTGCAGACCTCGCAGCCTTGGGGTCGGATTTGCAGTCCCCTGTCGAGTACGCAGCCCGCAAGGTCGTAATTCCTACCGGTGCGCTATCCAGTTTGCGAAATCAACGATCTACTGTAGATGGAAGCTACTGCTACGAGAGAATCTGTGATCGGCTCTTAGATGTAGATTGCAAGTTCGACAACCAGCCTGACCCAAGCGTTGACATCGAGCGACTACAGGCAGAGCTAGCCGCTGCTCGGTCTCTGCTAGAGGACTCCATGTCAGCTCGCTCGCGTGTACCAAAGCGTGGTCGGCGTGCCAGGCCTCCTGCTTCCGGTGCAGCAGCACGAGAAACAGCGCCAGTTCTTACTAAGACGCAGCCGTTAGGTGCTTCATCGCACATTGACGCGCGTTCAACCATCGGATCATCCCATAAGTTGGGGACTGTAGCGTTAACTGAAAATCCGTCTGCAGCGATCGCGCTGTCCGCTCTGCCCTCAGCTCCCATCCTGCTTGAAACAGTGGTTTCTACAGGCGCTCTTCCTGAGTCATCGACTACAGTCGTTCCGCCTGAGATGCAAGATTCATCATCGAGGAAAACTGATACAATTGAGTTTAGTCAACAGTTAGCGCTTGCCGTGTCCGTAGGGAAGCCTTTGTGCAAAGCTATCGGTTTCAGCGATCAGATTGCTGAGAACATTTCGCCAGATGCAGTCCTCAAAGCCATGGAGGCTGTCGTACAGGCAGGCCGCAGAGGCAGGCGCCGTGGTCTTGAATTCCTCGAGGAGGGATTACCATACATCTCGAAAGAGCAGCTGAGACCTGATGATCATCCTGGCCTAAGGAGCGGACCAGGATATCGCATTCCCCCGTTCTTGGAGTACGATGGATGGGTTCGAGACAGCAAGATGCGCAAGATCGACGCTGAGGTGCGTGTGAAGGAAATCTGGTCGCTTAAGGCGTTGGCTGACCAGCGTGCAGCGCATGTCTCGGCTCGTCCTACGTCTCTACACAAATTCTTCGAAGCCTACTGTCGCTCCCGAACAGGCAATAACCCCGTTCGTGCAGTTTGGTTTGGAACTAACTTGATTGTGGCCATGCAGCGAGACTCAACAGACCCTGACTTCCGTGTATTTTTATCGGTTTTGTTCGAAATGTGTTCAGAGCAAGTGCAATACGATCAGACGCACATGGTGCATGACCTGCGTGATACACTCTTTGCACTTGAAGCGTCGCCCGAGAATCGCGCTCTCGTCTCCTTGCGGCCACATCTCCTTCAGGCGAGATCGTTTGAAGATGTCGCACAGGTAGATGAATTCGGCCAGGCCTCATCGGCAGACGGCCCATTCGGTGATTCACAGCCATCTGTCGGCTCTAAGTCTGATATCGCAGACGGAGTAGATGCGCCGAAACTAGAAAGCGGTCATCAAGTGGCAGTATCATCCCTCAGTGCTCAGGTCTCCGAGATGCAACAGCCATTGCGTGCGACTCAGCTTACCACTGCTATTGGTGATTTATCATTGACTCTCTTGAATAGTGCACACTTGGATGAAAGTACTACGGAGACTGCTGACAACAATGGGAGCGATGACGAAGGTTGGGGCCGTGTTGCTGAAGTCGGTGGTTCGCACTTGGAAGACCTGGATGGTAATCGTGTCGGGTCGCCAATGCCCGAAATTCCCATTTCCCCCGCCGCTTCGCCGTCACCTTCGCCGTCACCGTTGTCAGTCAGGGCCAGTCCTATTAACGATATTGGCAACGCATCTGAACAACCCAGCATGTCACCAGTCTCTGTGCATGGAGGTACTAGCACAGCATCAATTCAATCTGGTCTCGCAGAGGGTAGTCGGTTTGGTGCTGACGAGCCGCTGTCTGCTCGCTCCCAACATGACAACTCAGGTAAGGATGAAGTCAAAAATATCAACCAGGATCTCACACCAGAGGCAGGTTCAGTTGAGCGCGCCGCATTTGAAGCCGAGGGAATGGGCGGTGACCCCGAGGTTGTACGACTACTTGGAGCCCGGATGCAAAGGGTGCAGAGTCGTGAACTGAGCGGTAGCGAAAATATCGAGCGGCGAGATTCCCTCACTGACCCGGAGGAGAGCGCGAAACTAACAACGTCCATCTTGAATGTCGTTGCGAGAATACGTCGCTACAAGGGCTCCCCCGCACCGATGCAAGTTGTACACAGAGTAGATCGAACTGGAGCCAATATTAGTGGCCCATCACATGGTCCAGCTAAGGACTCGAAAGCGGGCCAGACACATGGTGTTACAATATTCTCCATATCCGACGAGATCCGCACACAGAGCTGGCTCCATAAGGATCTGCTAGCGGCGGCGCTTCGTGTACTTTTCCCGACCAAATCGGAGACTCGACTGCTGGAGTTGCTAACTGTCGTTCATAGAGACGCAGTGAAGCAGGACTTCGTGGCGTTGGAGCAGCTGCTCAACTACGAGGACCCCGATGGCTATCAAAGTAACTTCATGGAGCTCGTTCGTGATCAAGACTTAGAAGAGCTATTTGAATATGTATATGGTGACCTGCGTGAGGCGCTATATCTGCGCGCTCTGGAGAGTTTCGTCAACGAGAACCCAGATGAGGACGATGATTTAGAGGAAGACGATGACGGCGTTCCGCCGGATGAAAGTCTGGATGACGTGTTGCCATTCATCCGGCGTGCAAAGCAGAAGCAGGCACGCAGATTGGCAAAGGAAGGCGCTGCAGCCCTCCAGGCGATGCGTCATGTCGTAGCAGAAGAGACCTCGGAAGCGTCCACAGCTTCCAACATCTTAGAATCCGTGCATCCGTCTAAGAAGAGAAAGAAGCGGTTCGTGAAGAATGCATTCCTGATGCTGCGCAAGAACCATAATGATGCAAGTAAGGACGAAGGTGACGACAGTGAAGGTGTAAGCTCGCCTTCGGCGCAAGAAGAAGGCAAATCTGCATCCTCTCCAACAGCTGCAAAGGCGGGTTCCCGAAAGTCCAAATCCAAGCGCCGTCGCCGAGCAGAAAACCAGGACCTAGTTCTATTAGGAGATTCGGATGCGTTGGTCAGCCCGAAATCGGGTGAGGCCCAGGTCCTCATGCCGTTCGGTTTTGCGACTCGTCGAGCCTCGACTCATGATGCGTTTGGTATGCATATTCCCACTCCAGGTCAGATTTTGCGACCAGCAAAACGCGGCAATAACGTGTATGTAAGGCGCTCGCTAGATGCTCGACTGGCCGATTTACCGCGGCTGCCCGACTTTGATGACCCTGATGGTCCATGGATTTCGGTGAAGGATATTGTGTTGGGAATCCTCGATACAGATCCCGACAAGCCGGCCCAGGAAGTCTTTGACTACATTGTTCGAGGCACTGGTAATCCTCATGTTGTTTGCTCGTCTTTGGTGCGGATCGAGCTCTTCTTAAACGTCCTGATTCTCGTGCCTGGTACTATTCGCAGGACTGGACCGAAGCCTGCTCCACTTCCGATGTCAGTCGCTTCTGCGCTGGACGCCCCCAGCGAGGACTCTGACAGTGTCGATGAGGATGCGATGTCAGATTCTGACGAAGATGAGGCAGGGGAATCAGACCTTGATCTTGAAGGGGGAACGAACGTCGGTTCGGGTCCGAACAGTCCGTCCCTCAGTATCGGCAGACTAGGTTCGACCATGCATAGCGTGGCTGAGGTGGATGTGGAGGATGACGATGCGGTTGAAGCGTAACCGTTTGGACTTGGTGTAATGTTACCTTTTTGCCATGCTTGTCATTTATGAAGATCACTATAGTTGCTAATATAGTCTACAACTTGGTTTATGTTGAGGAGCCTGCAACGAATTGACTAGGGTTGCTTGGTACTCTATCAGCTCCGATGCTCGACGCCGACCGTATCGGCAGGTGTGCCCGTTTTGTTGTCCTTCAGGTGTCGTTTCTCGAGTTGTGCGACTAGATGTGATGAGTGTGTGGCATACGAGTGGGCTCGGAGGTTAGTTCAAGACCAATTTTGCAAGGCTAAAGCATCGCGAGTGTAGGCGGGTGGGTACAGTGTCCATGGAAGAGATCGGTTCAATACGTCCGCAACGTGAATCCGCAAGTAAACCTTGGAGAGCATGTCCTCAAATACGTACCGTATACATTCTTGTTGGGGTCGTGCTTGACCTGGACCAGCTCGTGGTACATGAACTTCGCGGCCTCGTCAGCAACGTTGATGAGATTGTCGATTTCGGCGGGGTCAGTGACGTCTTTGTTCTTGGCAAACTCTTCCTTGGCCTTGAGGCGGGACGCGGTCATCATCCGCATGTCACCCTCGAACACCCGTCGGATGACTCGGTGTAGGTTTCTGTAGGCGCTCAGGCACCTATTAGTTGACATTGGTGTGTATATTTAATCTTACCAAACGCTTTAAATATCAGTTTCAAGGTATTCTACGCGGTTTTTGGAGCTCAACAATTACCACGCCACGCGTATTCCTATGCCCTTGAATTTCCAAGAACGCCTCGGACTCTGTCTCAGCGCGGGTTTTCGACTGCGAACATTCGAGCCTGGCTTTCCGCCGGCGAAAATCCGGTGCGCACAAGCATGCAGCAACATCAACTACTGCCTCCAGTGCGGTGCAGCCGAGTGTCCTTCTGCCTCGCGCGAGCCACGCCGAAATGTCCTTCGCAGCGTTTCTCAGTCCAAGCACTGGTGGATGGGATTGAATTGCACAACCAACACTTGGAATACGTGTTGATAATGTCGCAAGAGGGCAGTACCTCCGAGAACAAGTCACGGGAGGATGTCGAGGAGCCCGTGAGCACCGCAGCAGGTGGGTCCACTCCCGCGCGCGGAGGCGGAGTGATCCCCACTGGAACACCTGCAGTATCCTCGACGGATCCCGTGAACGATACACTACTGCACATGACGCACGAAACGTTCGATCGTCTGACCAAGTACATGAGCGGAGAGTTGCAGGCATCGGCTGAAGACTTTCTGTTGCTTGAAAGGCTGAATGAAATTGCGGTAGATCGGTATAAGAATATTAACAACAAGGCACTCGCGATCAAGCATTGCCTGAACGAGCTCCAGGAGGAGGTCAAGGTGCTGGAGCCGCAGCTGAAGCAGATTGACGAGCTCTACACCAACGTTATGCAGCTTGATACGGTCATTCGGGCCCTGGATACGTATACCCTCGACCTTGAGAAGCAGTTCCGGATGGCGTATCAGTAATGGGAGCTGAGGACAGGAGGAACTAGGACAATGCAACGGGTGGGATGAATGGTGAGAGAGTGTGGTGTATTCATCACAATACGCTAGCACTCGAGAGATGGTCAAATCATATATTATACGTTTATGCTACATGGTACACGCGTCGCTTATTCGCTCTTGGCCTCGTAGGACTGCCAGTCAGGCCAGAAGCTCAATAACGACTTGGCACCCTTGTGACCAGTCTCCGCGAAGGCGACTGCGGCGTCGAGATCCTCCTTGGATCCGACATAATGAATCTTGGTCTTGGTATGCAATTGATCCGTGAGAACGAGCCCGATCAGCTCGTTCATCATCTTGGCACGCTGCTCGTCGTGACGGCCGTGCTCCTGGCTCCAGCGAGTCATCCAGAAGCCCTTCAGGGTGATGTCGCGGAAGATGAACTGGCCAACACCCATCATAACGGGCTTGCGCGACATGCCACCGTAGGTGACAATCGTGCCCTTGGGTGCGATGAAGCGAGAGAGGGTCAATGTCGAGGTCCCAGCAACGCAGTTCAAGCCGAGCTTAGCGTGCTCATCTGCCGAAATACCAGCCTTCTCCAGAATCTCAGCGCTCTTCGTTTTGTCGGCGGCCTCAGATTCGCTTAGAACAGCCGTTGCACCGAGTGCGGTAAGCTCCGCTCGGGTCTCGTCCATGTTGGGGCGGTCGCGGACAATGTTGATCGTGCGAAGACTACGTGCCTTCGCAATCTGAATCACGGCAGTGCCCACACCTGACGTCGCTCCGTTCTGCACAACAATGTCATTTCTTCGCAAGGGTACAAAATCATTGAGCATGCGATATGCAGTGCATGGATTCACCATCAGAGTAGCACCATCTCCGATCGGGATGGAAGAGGGTACGGGGAACCATCGATCGGCACCACCTTCTGACTCAGGGGTAATCACGTGAGATGCCCACGTACCCAACCCTGCAGAGACAGGGATGACCCAGTCGCCCACGTTCACACCGGCATGTGGACCCGCCGCCTCAACAATGCCAACACCCTCGCTTCCTGCGTTGGCTGGGAGTTGAGGTTTGACGCCGTAGGTTCCCTCGATCTACACAGCAGCAGAGGAATGTAAATTATGTACAAATACAGTGAATTACAATGTTACATGCTAAAAGAATGGAATACTTGGCCGTTGAATGCAGGGGCTTTGTTGACATACCATGTTGAAGTCTGCCGGGTTCAGCGACGCAGCGAGCATCTTGACGATAACGCCCTTATCACCGAGCTTTGACACAGGATCGTCATAGGTAACAGTTTCAATCCTAGACACACATCATCAGGCGGCATTACACGTGAGTTCAAGTTGTTGAGCAATCGCGTCGTGGTTCTCGCTCGGTCCGGTAGCTATCCCTGCGGTCGTCTTTGTTGGGAACACCACAGAAGCTAAAGGATCCCCACAAACCACCCGCTCCGGCTTTGCATTCAAGTTGACGCACTTGCGTGGCTCATCGATCTGGGTCGACCATCGATACGGTAGTGCCTAGGCCAAACACACCGTATCAGCCCATCCAACCATCTACTTGCATGACTACTTACTTGAGGACATCCTTGGGGGAGCCGGTGGTCTCGTAAATAACCTTCTTCACAGTGAGCTTGTCGCCCTTCTGGATGGCCATTCCTCGTCTCTGGAGTGCAATAGGAGTTGGCGATCCCGTAACGCGGCTCAGTCCGGACAGTTGCACGAGCACCTGTCGAGCATTGATCTCGCCTGTGCGCCGGGCGATCGTGAGTGCACAGCGGCGAGCTGCGGACAGACTAAACATAGGGTTGTCTGGAGGTTCAATTTCGGTCGAATCGGGTGAGTGCAGTGACGATCCCGTGAGTTACACCTACTATTCACTTCACTTTTCGTTGAGTGAGAACTGCGAGTTCATGGGACTCCAGGCCAGGACGGTTACGGTCAAACGGTCCAGCTGTCCTGGCCTGGAAAGTATTCAGCTGGCCAACCGACCGATTTGAACGCGCAGACCATACCATCCCGCGGTTAAGACAGTGTATATAGCGCGTATTCCTCGTCTGCAGGCCGACTTTTACTACTTCCATGATTCAAATCCCGTAATAACATGTTCAACCTGCAGTACCAGCATACCCAACATCTCAGGAGTCCTGAAGCATGCTGTGTTTGAGGGCGTGTCTGGGGTCCTGCACCAGACACTGTACGCATGGTCGTGAAGGGAGCTACTTGGAGTCTAACCGTGCTGTCACTCGTCGTGCAGCCACCACGTCTCGCGCGGAATCCGGCTGGGAATTCAAAATTGTGCAGTGTTTCTCAGCCGAATTGCTCAGGTTGTAGATGGCTGGGAGGCGTCAGTGCGGAGAGAAGTAGAACTCAAATAACAATGTGTTAATAGTGTACCACTCACCCAGTGCGTTTTTAACTCTGGTATATCATCCTCACAGCGACATAATCCCCTCCAAACCCCTTTTCCTAAACCTGGTATCTTTCCTTCGCATGCGTTTGGTCCCGGCTTAGCCACCTGCCCAAGCGTCCGCGCGGTGGAAACCCTACTGAGAACAACAAGTGCTTCGCGCTGCAGCATCTGACACCGTTTCAAGCCTTCGTAACATCGACGCCTCATGGCAGCTCCGTTCGCCGCGTTCCAGGCGAACCGGCTACCAAGGTACGTGCAGCGTTTTTGCCTCGGATGCGTGTGTTCGCCCATGTGTTTGCGTGGAATCGACTGCACTTCTATTTATTAATGTATTCTTCATCTGATAAGTGTATTCATAATCCACGGATAAACACCACATCTCTGAAAATCTAGGCTCGAGAAGATCGCTCAGGAGGCTGGAAAACAGTGGAACAAAGCTGTTGTGGATCAGCTTACGACGCATGACCTTGCGCAGTTGCTTGAGGAACTGGTACAGGCTCGTCTAGATGCTGAACAGAGGTGTATAGCGCTCTCACACATTGCCGCCAATGCTGAGAACCAGGTGTACTTGTCCAATAACATCGATTCGACAACGCTCGCGGAGCTTCCCAAGACCAATCCCAGCGAGAGCCCAACCAATGCCCAAGGCACGAGCACAGCTGTGGGAGCCTTAGCTGGTATGGGCTCGAGCGGTAACGGTGAGAGCGTAGAGTCCGTTGAAGGCCAGGACCTCACTCCGCTAGGAAACACTCAGTCTGGTAACACAAATAGCAATGATTCGAACGGTCTTGGGTTCGTTCTGACTGACCTCAGCGCACATGCACCCATGTCAAATCCCATAGCACTGACACCAAGTCATGCATCGAGCGCCGCTCCCAAACTCGACTATCAGGGTGCACGAGCCAAATTTGATTCGAGCTGTCAGTCCAAGGCGTTCACCATCGCGCATGCTCATATTGGCACCATCTCAGCAGCATCAAGCATTCAGCTCGAATCCAACCCGCGCCTGTTCATGCGCGCATTGGACTCGGTCATTGCTGCATCTAATCACTCGAACTCCCTTGTTTCGATTGTTGTGCCATCTGCGTCCACCATGAACACGACCTCATCAATCTCACCAGCTCAGTTTACCGGGTTTGATTCCATGCCTAACCTGGAGTCAATGTCGTCAGGAGATACATCGACACCCGACTCTGAAGTCACCGAACTGAACGGGGGTGCGAGTGGGATTCCGGCCACCCCCGCAGACAACGATGCAATGATGGACGCCGGGACGCGCTCACTGACTAACAGTGAGGTTCACCAAGCACCAACCGTGACATCCGCGGTTTCTCCATTCATTCCAAGCTCCAATGTCAGCTTAACCGAGCTGTTAAAGCAAACCAAAACTGTGCTGTTGAGTAAGATGGGATCCTTTGACAGTAACCATCAAAACGGTGTCGAGTCCTCCAACGAGCAACTCTTCTCAATGCATGAGCTCTTATCTGGCTCCAATAAGCTGTCATTGTCGAGCGCAAATCGACCCAAGCAAGGTGCAACCAGCTCTCGTCGGCAGGTTAGCAATCGAGAAGATGGCGGCACCGAAGAAGGCGAGCAAGAGACTCCTGATCCGCTGGAGAGATTTCGCGCGAGTTGTAGAGACCGCCATTCGCATCCAAACGCATACCTTAACAGTTACTTCTCAGCATTTCAATCACCTTCACCTGCGATGCTCGAGGAAATCACATCGTCGAGCATGATGGATGCAACTTCAACGATTGTTCTCCCAGTCGCTGGTCCAATGTTTGTAACGGCCACGCCGCTCGCAGACAAGTTATACCCCTACTTCTTGTTGCCGAATCAGAACTCCAGCTATGATTCCTCGACGTGGCCCCTGAGCCCTACGAGTAAATCGCATACTAATGTGTCTGGAATGATCGGCACATGCGACCTCACCAGAGCCCAGTCCGGTACTATCAATGCGTCACAAGCAAATTCGGGTTCGGCAGACTCCACCAGCGCGCCTTCTGTATTCCCGCCGACCCCCAGTCTGTCCACAATGGTCGAACTACTTGCAGATTTACCCCAGCGATGTGCGGCTCAGCAAGCCAACGACGCCTCTACCCAAAAGTCATCCCCATCGGGCTTTCAACCAGGTGCTTCTCCACAGAATGCTGGTCACGCTGCGAATCGGCTTCAATCATCAGGTGCCACACCTTCCACATCGGCGACACCAGCGGCGGCCGGAGGTTCCTTCTCGAGTTCAGACAACTTGTCGTCAAGCCAGTCGATCACCAGCTCGAGTTCGATTCTCAACGCTCCAATGACGCATCACGTACCACCTCTCTACTGTCCCACTGTGTATTGGAAACCTCTTCCTAACGTGAGTTTGGTTGATCCAGCAGCGAACACACCACCACAGTCAAACGGAATTCCTGGGCAGGCAAATTCTGCCGCCGAGACAGGAGCCGGCCAACCTAATGCGAATTCTGCCCAAGCCCAACCAAACACAAATCGCCTTGCTTCAGCTCTGTTGAGGCTTGAAGCTACGTTGTCCAATGGGGAGCTCTATGAGCGTGTCTTACGCACTGGATTCCCGCCTCATATCCAGCAGGTGGTACTCGCCGCAAATGCTGTGGTCGGGCCGTTATACAAACCACGTCCTGGACTGTTCAATTCGCATGTCAGTGCAACCACACAGCCCATTAGTGGCACGCCAGCTGCCGAAGCAATGCAAGCTACCCTTGAGGCAGCAAAGGCAGCTGGTCTCTCAGGCCTTGGTCTTGAAGCGACCAACAGCTACGGTCTGCCTCAACTCCCGCTTCCAACCAGCATCAACGTCATTCCGAATGGATCGTACTTGCCTGCATTTCGCACGAAAAAAGAGCGCGAGATGTATGATCGAAAGAGACTGTTAATATCGAATTCAATCCCCGACATTCATCGAACGAGAATTGCAGAAGTTGATGCTGCACTCTTCGGACAGGATATGAATCTTGTGCGCGAACGTATGATGGCGTTTAGGCAGGAAAAGAAAAAGCAGCAAATGCTGCAGCAGCAACAACAGCAACAACAGCAACAGCAAGAACAGCAGCAAGCCATGGATCAATCTAAAACCGAACCTAACATTGTGCCAAAGGTTCCTGATATCTCGACAAACATGGAGAAAAGCAAGCCGAGTGAGAGCCAGCCAACTCGAGAAGATGAGGGTGTGCCACCTTCGATCGATACAGACGAAATGACAGCGGGTGGCCTCAGACCACTAAAACAGGATGACTCGTTACCCATGTCACCAACGTCATCAGTTAGCCAGTCGCTCGGTTCGCCAACAGCATCAGGAACCACACATAAGGACTCTAAGGAAGCCAAGGCTGCGCGAGAACTCAAAGACCGTGAAGCCCGCGAACGCGACCATATCACGCTTCTCTCCACGTGGTCCACGGATCGATCCTTGTGTACTCATACTCTCGCACAGCGCCTTGTTGCTGCGCTCGTTGAGGTGCCTGGCGCCAATCCAGTGGATTTGCCATGGATACCAGAGCAGAATGTGACCTCCCAAGAACTTACGGACGCAAAACCACCCCGCGCATCTCCTCTTGGCTTGATCAGTGGACCGAATCCACAGTATATGGATCCCAATGCCGCACAGGCACGTAAGGCCACACCAAAGAAAGCACTGGCTTACACTCTTGACGAGAGGCTCGTGCTCGAACTCCAGTACATTGGACTGCTACCGACAGACGAACGTCAACTGAATTATGTTCTTCACTGGCTTTCGCCTGAGAAACGCGCGGATGACGAGATTTCGTTCTCGATTCGCGCACTGCAGCACGAGCTTGCCTACGCAACAAAGGCACTAGATCAAAAGAAGGCCAAAATAGCCGAGAAGGCTCGCGCTGCAGTTATTCGCAACCGTATATTGGATGAGATTGCAGCAGCTGAGGACGCGTTCATTGAGGCATACCTCAAGTTCATGAAGGCGCGTAATGCAGCAGGTCCTGGCAAAGCGCTTCCTCCAGATTATGAACTGGCGGAAGTCAAGCGAGAACAGCAAGAGTTCCAATCGAAGCTCGAAAACTTTGCTGTTTACGAATATAAGCAGAGTGTGCAGCGCGCAAAGCTCCGCGGGGGGCCCGTTCCAAAGCCTGATCCCTTGATCGCGCGATGGCTTGAGATTCACAAGGAAGAGGCGGATGAAGATTCCACCGAACAGACATCGCAGGAGGCGCAAAATCCCAACAGTCAAGTGAAGTTTGAGCCCACGATCGATCATCTGCTGCCGAATAGCAATGGCCTTGCAGGGCCCTACGAGCCCCTGGAGTTGGGTATGAAGCGACCTCGCAATGAAACCAGCCCAGAGGTTGAAGCGATTAATCAAGCGTTGGAAAGGTACGAGCGCATCAAGCGCAAGTATGGCTCAGCGCAACTTGTTGCTGGTTACGCCACAAGTCCTTACCTCCAGAATGGAATTCCTCGCTGGATGCTTAAATACTACAAGGAAGCCAAGAACGAGTCGTTCGTCCCTGGCAATGCCGTTGACGCCTCGCGAGCCGACCCAATTCAGGCTCAGCATGACGTCACACTATCTCAGTATTCTTTTGCTGAGTATGCCAAAGCGTCCCTTGCTGGTCGTATTCCGCAGGATGAATACACCGCTCTGTCGACGCCGCTCGTCATCACCCCCACGGAGTCAAACTTGCCTTCATCATCGCACTCACAGTCGCCTACTCAGGCAGCCCCATCACCTAACGCTGGAGCTCACGGCCAGGGTCAGGGCCAGGGCCAGAGTCAAGGCTCTTCGGAACATGGAAATACCACGTCGCAGGCACAGATGTCGCCTCCACCTGTTGTCCGCACGCAGCCCACCTCTTCTGCACCAACTCCTGCGACCAGAAGTGGAAATGGTCCCGTGACAACAAGTAATGCAGAGCAGACCACTGCGGTTCCTTTGGCTGCACACACCACAGCCCCAGCTCCACTGGCTGCGCCAACCACTCCAGCCCCTCCGATGGCAATCCACAATTCAGCCTCTGTGTCTGGTGCGAGTACGAGTACGAGTGCGATTGCGAGTGGGGTGGCCATGTTGTCTCCGTCACCGACCCCTACAACGCAGGCGTCACGAACGATGACGGCGGGACCCTACCTTGTCAGCGCCCAGAAGGGGCCGGCTGGACAGGATGCTCAGTCGGTTGCGCCCTTGCAGACGATTCAGACAACAATGCAACCAAGCCCATTTGTGCCTCAGTCACTGCAGGCACAGCCTCAGGCTCAACCATTCACGCCCTCACTGTGGTAAATACCAGAGCAGAATCCGATCGCGCTGCTGCGGGCCCCCAATTGCATCCGCGGTCCTCCGTCGCTACGCCAGGCCCTTGGCGTTACTCGACTCCTGAAGAACTCAAAAAGAGGCTCACGGCATGATTTCTGGGGGTGCTGAAAAGTAGGATAGCGGCGTGTGGGGGGTGACATCAATGTGATAAAATACATCCTGGTATTATATGTAACTTAATGCGTGACTTCGCACCTCGGAAAGATAACGTCTATACTGGCATTTGTTCACTTTTCCCTCACTCGGTCTGACTCACTACTTTCTCACGACCCTGACTCACCGCTAGTGCGGACAGAGAACTAGTCTCAGAATATAGCCGCGTAGGTGAATAGCAGTCCCACAGTAGAACCGTCATAGGCTGATAGTCCCTGGGCCACCTTCGCTCCCATCCTCAAAACGCACCTCCGACTCGTGGTGCGCAAACCTTGCAGCCTCTCCGCAGCCACGCAATAGCGAACGCACAACATGGACGAAGACGAAGTGACCTCGCAGCGCCGTGCATCAGGCGGCGACACTTTTCAGCACGAGTTCGCAGCTCTAAAGACTACAAAGAAGCTGCCAAAGCTGGCAATTCTGTCATCCTTCGCGAAGGGCAAGTTCGCGGGCATCCAGATTGAGGACGAAGTCAAACAGCAGAAGCCAAATAATGGGGGTGTCCATGCAACTGCAGCAAGCGCCCAGAACAGTGGCAAAGTAGAGGGTGCGTCTACGGCTGCATCTCCCGCGCCAGCCGCGAACGATTCCAAAGAGAAGAAGGCCGAGTTGAATACTCCTGCACCATCGAGCGACATCTCGTCTCTGGATGCTATCGAAGCAGAAATTGCAAACCTTGCTGAGCAACGCGAGGCAGAGCGACGCGCACAGCTCGAGAAGGAGCTTCAGGAGAAGCTCGCAATGGTTTCCCGTCTGTCGGTTCTGCCAACGGCAAACGCGGAATCCAAGGCCTTCCACGACATGATCTTGAGTTCCATGTCAGGCTTCAAGAGACTCAAGCAACAGCAGGCTCGCGAAACTGCTCATCAGCAGAAGAAGCGTGAGCAACAGGAGCAGCGCAATGAGCGCGCCAATGCGAAGCACACAGGTCAGGGTGGCTACAAGCACAAGATCAAGGAGCAAAAGGCTCGTGTGCGAAAGATGATTGATTGGTAAGCCCTAACTCTTTACTTCACCCAGTTTAATAGACACGTTGTACATTGTGACCTCCCGCACTTCGCTTGGCGTTTTCTCAACCAATTCAGCTGGCCAAGGCCTCTGTATTGTTTATCTCATCGACAGGCCCCTATGTACTCTCTTGCTCCATAACAAAATAAAATAGAGCACACTATCCAGGCCAACACCTCCGCCACTTGCCTGACATTACTGGAGCAGAATCAACGTGAGTAGGGCTCCTATGTACCCCCTCCTCCTGTAAGACACCGAGCATGCCTCCACCGCGTTGGTTCTCTGCGAAGAACTGTCGTCGGTTTCGCAGTCTATATAAGGGTGGATGAAGTCATTTTTCAAACGTTGCAGACACATTTCCCAGTGGGTTGTTTACGCGCACAACGTCTGTGACTAGTGAAAATAGCCCCACACACTTAGAGATAATCTTGAACTGTCGTAGTTCCGTACACTTGCACCTCGGTGAGCCCCACACCCAACCACCTAGCGGGCATTCTCCATGTCTGCTCCGAGAGCCCACACTAGCTTCCTCCCTGCGCGTGAGGCTGCGGGCCTGGAGATGGGGCTGCTCACGACACAACGCATTCCCGACAAGCTCGTGCCGCGCAGCAGCCTGGCTCGGCCTCCGAGGCCTAAAAGTGAAGTCGTTCTGGTGGACCACTCGACTGGAAGGAGTGATCGGCCGTACAGGTGTAGCAGACGAACTTCTAAACAACAGCAACTTGTCGTATATGAAGATTCTACCCGAGCTGTCACAGATGCTGCTGTGCAACAGCTCCCGCGCGCTGCCACAATGACAGATGACCAGCTCGCTTCGCTCAAGTTACGAAATCTGAGCAGTGAGGAGAGGAGACTCTTTGATCAGTCGTTTCTTGATCTGGCACGGGAGTCCACAATGAAGCAACGGAGTCATGAGCAAGAGCAGCAGCAACGAAATCAATTGCAACACCCCCGATCTCACTCAAAGCCATCTGAAGGAACCTCGGCAACAGCATTTGACTTTGGCCCAGAGGATCCGGAGAATGGGACATACGAGGCAGGTGGAGGGGGCGGTAGTAGTGAAATCACACTTGAAGCGATCATCCAAGCTGACGCGAAGCCCCCTGAAAGGCCAGAATTGAATGAAACAGAAAGACGTGTTGCTGTTCAGATCTTCGGAGGCCAGCAAAATCAACCGACTTTGTCTTCAAGGCCCATGGATGCCCCAGCCCCAGCCCAAAATGCTCCTATCAACCAGCACCTACACCGTCAGCGAAGGCTTATCACTCCTATTTTCCCGAAATATCTGCTGTCACACGCCGCCAGCAGCAACGAGGCGGAGCGTTCAAGGATACAGATTGTAGCCTCCACCTCTCTGCAGATGGCAATGCCCTACCCGACCTTTGCTCTTAATCCCGATCATCCGTTAGCAGCCAATACCCCCGCAGCACTTTCCGCAATCATTTCCTCGTGGAAAAGCACCTTCCGCGACCGCACAAACCCCCGACTACGAGAAGACTTTGATTGGTACATGACGACCGTTCCTGCGTTCACATTATCTGTGGAGAGCAGCTCAGTCCAGGGGGGTTCGTCCCCACCAGTCTTCCTGGCAAGTATTGGATCCGCTGAAGAGGCCGAAGCAATGATTGACCGCTTTATCTTGGGCTCTACGTGTATTAGGACCCGCCGGACAAGTGGCGGGAGCTCACAAATGTACCAGATCGTAGCGCAGGACGCAGTATGGATTTATGCTTACAAAACACCTCACGAACGATTCGATCAGCATGTAGAAGCCGATGAAGCCGAGCAACTGCTTGAAATCGGTGTGCGCCAGAGAGGACAAGGAGGGCGTGGACGTGTCGCAAGCATTCGTCGTTCGGGAGTTCGCAGCTTTGCCAAGTCGTTCAACAGCGCGTTGCAGTTCTCCCAAACGGCCCCAAAGGCCGCACTGGATCACTTGCTGAAACAAGTATGCCAGCATATTGAAAGGGGAGAACCTGAACTTCTCGATGACGGACTTGGCAATGGAAATACATTCTCTTTGAGAGCGGCGAGTGATCTCTCAGGCCCAGATGGAAATGCAGATATAGGGCCGGCCTTCGTGAGCGATGAGAGCGAGAACGGCGAGAAATCTAATGCCCAATCTGAGCTGCAGAACGATCTGGAAGGTGAACATGTTACCCTTACCTCCTTGCACCGAGCTCTCTTGACTAAAAGTTCAGATGACCGTGCCATGGATTCACTCCTGAACTCAGTGGCCTGGACCCCACGAGCGCTGATGAATCTCCTCGACGAGTATAACTTGAATCGCACTCTCTTGGTTATGTGCCTTCCCGTCAAGCAGGTGTCTGCAGCTACGGGAGCTATGACAGGTGCTCGTTATCTGTGCGAATTTCTGGCGGATATGCTCGAATTTGAGCAGGCGCGACTAAATGCTGAGTCAATCAACACGTCCCGAACCGAGAGCTCTCAAAATGATTTACAGTTTACTGTCGCCAATGTGGAAACCTCATCAGACGATGCCTTGCCAAGTACTCAACGCAAACTCGAGTCGCCAATGTCTCCAAAGGCCTCGCGAGTAAGTCAGCAGGAGGCGGAGCTTATTGCGGAGCGCGAGGCAAAGGAAAAGATTGGTGCCGAAAAATTTGAGGAGCTACTCGTTGACTGGGTTGCAGAAACCTCAAAAGTGTCCACACCCTTAGATGAGGACGCGAGCACCGATATGAACCACAGAAATCGAGAAGCGCTTGCAAAAGGTGCATTGCAGGTGCTGGCCAAAGTTGAACAAGGATATGCCGAACGTCGTGTGGAAGCGCATTTCCGTGCGCATGATTCGTTAGCCGCTGAGAGAGGCCGACAGGTCTTAGCTGCGCTCAGTGAAGAAGCCAACCGACTTGCAAACGAGGTCAAAAAGAGCTACAGGATACGCGCACTCGAAATTCAAAGGATGCTCCTCGAACCTCGCATGACTGCTGACTTCTGCCAAGTGCTTGGCTTTATAGACGCTCGCAGCACGTCGTCAACGACCACAGTAAGCGAGGACTCTTTGAATCACCTACCACTTGGGCAACAGTTGGCGATTGCAGCTGCTCGTGCGGCTGCGACGGCTACACCTGGTGGGACTGATGGTGTCGCATCTCCCCAGTTACAGAACCAGATCTCGCCATCAACTGCAGATCTCGTGCGCACGGCGGCTGAAAGTGTGGCAGCTACTCCGCGTTACTTTGCTTGCCCTCGATCGTCAATGCACCAGCCGCACATCCTTGTGCGCCTGACCTTTTTCGCTGCGTCAAGTCTTCTAGGTTTCACCTTTACCGAATGGAAGGAGCTGATGCGGTTATTCCAAAGTCTTGGAAGTGACCCCTCGCAACCCTCTTCCTCAGTTGCCGGGCTATCGGGAATCGACGGTGTGACGCTGGTCAAGACGTTTACACAGATGCTATTGGATCTTGACTTAGTGACGCTGGGAAATGATAAACAGAAAAACGCGCAGACAAGCGTGTTTACCCCACTCTCTGAGAATCGGCTAGATTGCTTAGAGGTTCTGTCCAAGGAGCCGGCGCTGAATATTCAAACAGTCCACAAGATTTCTCCTGCAGCTGCGCTGATCCTCAGTTGGTGTTTGGTACGTAGTACGTTTTGCGTTGTTTGGTTTTTATATATGCTGCTCGTTCTTCCACGCGCTCGTTAGTATCCGTTCCTCATTACATGCTCCGTTCCCTGGTTCGCCTCGTCTAGCTCATAATTCGCGCTCATTTCGCTTGGCTCCAAGCTCGCCAGCAGCTTCTGAGTTCCGCTCGTTCGCTTATTAGTCATACCCACGTGGCTAAACCCCCATCTGCGCCAACAAGAGATCTAGAACGAAGGACGTCATCACTGGGCGCGGCAAGTGCATCACATGGCGCCCTTCACTCGCAATCGCAGCAGTATGACAGAGATTCAAGGAGGCCCCCGAACAAGCTAGGGCGGTCTGTCGCGCTAGGTCGATCAACAACTAACGTCTGGCAACCACCGCACAAGTAAAATAGCAATGCCTTTGGTATTTAATGGAACTAGCTTATTTCGGCGGTCTATTGTGAACAGTTGGACAGGGTTTGAAATGTTTGAATCACTCTTTGTTGTACGCGTGCAGAATTGCTGATTGAATTGCACTTAATCATGACACTCAAACTGGAAGGCTTACATAATCGACTTGTTAACACCGAAAAGCTTCGCAAATACGGGGATAAGCATGGCAACGAATGCGCCTGAGCCACCCATGTGCAGTGCCTTCATGCCAAAGCCAGCATAGAGTGAGCCAGGACCCTTGCTGTTGACAATCTCGCGGCCAACGGAGAAGAGCTTACCAAACGACCATGCAAGCTGAGAAGGGGTGGACTTCGAAGCCTGAGAGAGAGCTTCCTTCTGGATATTCGTTCGGCAGACATCCGCAGGTGTGTTGACGATGGCGCCAGCGATGCCGGCTCCAAAGCCAGCCTGAAAAGCACGAAGAAACAGGGATTGATGCGAGGATGAGTTACAAGAGATGTAAACAAGATATGAGCAGAAATCTTCTTCAATAAATACGTCTCAAGGAATGTCAACTAGACGGGGTGTAATCTTACGTACCAAAAAGTTCACAATGTCCTGCTTGGACTTGTCCTTGCCGAAGATCTGGTTGAAACCGTTCTTGAACGAATCGAGTGTGGCGAAGTAAGTGCCCGTCCAGAGCATCTGTCGAGCCTGAACACCCTGCCAACCAGCCATGCATGCAGTGAAGCCTCCTCGGCGGTATACGTCGCGCGCCAAGGCCATGCCCGAGTTGTTGTACTTCTTTTCCTTGTCGAGCTGGAGACCAATCTTGGCCAACTCAAGCGTTGTGATGGTGGCGACTTCGGGGATCACAGCAACTGCACCGGCAATGGCCTTCTCAAAGGGCGTGCCCTTGGACGTGGGCTTGCCCCACATCTTCTCATGGGTGATGGGGAAGAAGAAGAACTTGAGAATGCGCATCCAAGTAGCACGCGCGACTTCAGGAGCAACGCCCTGACTCAGAGCACCCTTCAATCCGTGGACCTTGATGAACTCGCTCATGGTGTACTTGGTGGGGCCTGTCGCAGACGCCATCTTGAGAGCACGCGCAACGTCCACGGGGTACATAGCCACCGCAGTTACGGCGCAGGCCGCTGCAATAGGAGGTAACGTATCAAGATTCGAGGTGGACATGGTCCAGATGAGTGTTCGTGGTCCTAGATCCGTGGTGTTGTGTGGAGTGTAGATGTGTGTAAAAAGGTGCTTCAGGTACGCAGTGATATACTGCATGCAATACTGCTATTATCTATTCAACGCACTCAATCCAACCCCCCCGTCCACACGCTCTAGAAATCAACTCAGAGTGACGTCAATGGACCAGCGATTTCGAATTCTGGGCTGGGCGCTGGATATCAGTCAACGGTCACTGGCTCGTCCGGACACTCGGCCGGCCGCGCGCGCGCATTCAGACGCCCAGGCAATACAGCAGCTATTGACAAAAGAGGGTGGTGGAATAGTGACATATACCGTGGTTTATTTATGGATAAGGTAATACAGTGACAATTGGGTCTAAGTCAACAGAAATGTTCTCGACTGGAAACACTTCACACTAGTGACATGTCCAGCGCATAGAGCTGCACTTGCCAGGGCACACTAAACCCTGGCGGCGCCATCCACGTGCTTGGCCCATGCCGATATCAAACAATGAGAAATGGGGAGAAGAAGAATCGGAGGCTATGGCCGTAGCAGAACAGTGCCCTGAGTACCTCTAGATTAAGGCACAATTCATCGTAGGTCAGCTACTACTCGAGGGTGAGCATAAAAAGCAATAAATGGTCAATCATTTAGGTGAACTTTTGAAAGCACCACTTCAATGCGCAAAAAGAGAGGAGAGCATGAGGGGACTCTCATTTACGATGGCAGTGTGAGGGTGTGACAGATGTCACGGAAGAGAAGTAAGGCTAGCTATGTGCATATAGGTATGCATGGCCAGGTACTTGAAAAGGAATATAAAACCAAGAACGAATCAAAAATGACAAGGAACAGAACTTCAAAGTCTGTTAGTGGGGTGGGGCTCTGGGCTGGAGATCGTCCACCTGTAAGCAGATAAATAATGTGTTTCAGGTGTATACCACTACCAGCGCGGGAGAAGAGGGGGAGAAACGTTCATACTCCGGTGGGGTCGTTCGTAAAAGGAATGCTGGGATTACATATGAAAGAGAACACTTGAACGACAAGGATGAGGCATTTAGACTAAACTTTTGAGCACTCCTATGGGAAACTTGTGGGAGGTTGAAGCAGATGTGATGGGCTGTTGGACTAGCAGGAACTAGAAAGTTGGACGTTAGGTACTATCAATGGCTAGTTGGGGTGAAATCGCGACCTCGTGTGGAGGTCCGAAAAAATGCATCATGGGAACAAAAGTGTCTCGATAAAGAATTGGGTCATGGCATGCATCAGCGTGACTTCTGCGCATGCTGCGGAAAGACTCGATTGTCGGACGCCATCTGTTCATCACATCGAAACCTCAGGAAAAGGACGCGCTGCTCATTGTGATGAAGGGAGCAAATAACAGCGTTAAGGCGACGACGGGTGAACACGTAGTAGAATATGTGCTCGCAAGCGCACGAAGAGGGCTAAGGGTGCCTTGCTGAAATGAAAATAGGACTGTCCTTACGAAGCCCTGAAAAAAGGGCGTTATGGTCTTGACATGCCTGGATTACATCGATCCGAGCGATGTAACGGTAAGTGGGGGCCAAGGCTCTTTGTCATCGGCCGGAATCCAAAATGCTGATGGCATTGTCTTGGCACCACGAAACAAGTACCGCTGAGTCGTTGCGTCACCGACCTCAATAGAACCACGGGAGTCAAAGGCATATTCATCTTTCAGGAGATTATATGTCATCTCGGACACAACAACACGTGATGGGATTCCTTTAGACTCCATTGACTGTGCTAGAGTTACGGTTGGACCAAACAGATGATATCTTGGCATCGCCTGGCCAACGACTCCTGCGATGACAGGGCCTGTGTGTACTCCCACGCGCAACCGAACACGATCCCGTATTGCTAGGTCGGCAGCTTCATTGGGATTTGGGGCGGTCGAAGAGCTTGAAGTCAGAGGCTGTACTGTCCTTGATGATACGGTCTCCGTGTGAGTCTTACGAAGGGCATCACCATCATTTTTCGGCGTTGTGGCATTAGCTGTGTTCAATTTTGTGGGTGAGGCCTCAGAGAACCCCTGGCTTAGACTGGTGACTGAGATGCTATGAGCAGGAGAGGGAAGCGGTGGCAGGGTCGTTCCGGGTCCTGTCAGTGCTGAAGAGACTGAACTCGCAGGAGAAGCTGAAATACTTCGAGCATTGTCACAAATTTGGCGTCTAGGAGCATTCACGAACTGAACAAATGGCTGTGGTAACGCTCCGGTCGTGACACCAGTAGCCATATCAGTCGCGGGGCTAGATGTCGTGTTTGAGGAGCTCGGTCGCGTACAGGAAGATACGGGCTTATCGATCGGTTCGTGTGACTCGCTATTCGAAGTGTCTATCGCGAGCGTCAGGCTGTCATTGAGGACGCCTTGCCTCGCATAAGCCCATTGTCTAGGATGCCGAATAAACGAAATATGATAGATAATGTCTACTCCAAAGTTGACAAGGTTACGCGCATGATCCTTATCGGTTAGCACCTGACCCATATCCAACGACTTCACAACACCGGAGCATGCCAGGTATGCATCTCCGATTGTCTCGACCTTGTAGACGCGGTGGGTGCGCGCACATTCATCAAAGGCACTGAACATGACATTGAGGAATAGCACAAGATCCGGCGGCTGGACTTGTGCGGAAATGGTAGTAAATCCGACGACATCAGCAAATAAGACGCTTGCACACTTGATATTGTGCACGATCAAGTCTTTAGTACCTCCTGTTAACGAGGACCGCACCTCGAGTGGAAGAAGCTGTTGCAGCAGGTGCTCAGTGCGCGCTTCCTCTTGGATCATGCGCGTAGTGATCACAAACTCGATGCGACTCAGTCTTTCGTGGCGATATGCAGTAGCCCCAATCAAGATCCCACAGACAACAACCCACGGATAACCCGTGTAGCGGTGAGACGTGACAAAGATCGCGATAGCGTAGTACATTATGCAGTGAATACCAAGAAGAATTGTAACGCGGGGGAAGCGGAGATTGAAATGGAGTGCATCGACAAATAGAATCGTAAGAATCGTCAGCATCCCTGCAATGCTATAGAGCCATTCACCCAATTGCATGGCCGTGATCAGGCATACGTTAGAGATTAGCACGGACCAGAATACAATGGATTGTGCATGTTTTGAGAAGTACTCAGTCCTAAATATGCCAATGCAAACAGCTGCACCAATTGCGACGCAATGAATGCCAAGTATAGCACCAATGATTCCAGCGAATGTATCCTGTGGTCGATTAACGATTGATGCTAGAATGCCACCAAAGCTAATGATGAAGTACACTGTCAACGCCAGTACAGTATGTACACGCAACAGCGTATTAGAGATATGTGAATATGCTGATTCCAAGCCCCGTGCCGTACTTACACTGATTCCCTCTGCCATAAGTCGTTTTCGCTTGAACTTGGCAGAGCCCAGACAAGAGGCGCATGAAGATGATGATGGTGCTGATGATGCAGACGATGGTGATGATGACGATGACAGTGGATAGCTCGTTGGAGATGAGCCGTATGACGATGACCTGTACGATGTCCCAGCTCCTGGAGAGGCAGGAAGCAAGGAGTTAGTGGAAGAACGAGCCTGGATGGTGCGAGCTTCGGTGTCAGTTGGCTTACCCTGATAGCCGCGTACGTGCCAGGGTGCATCGCCATGCCTCTTTGAATCGGGACCACTCTCTGGGCTAATGGCAACGCTGAGACGTCTGGGCAGCGGAAGTGCCACGGATATTGCGGCCTCACGCCCGCCTTGTGGAGGACCTCCGGGCATGCCAGTAGTCGGTTTCGGTAAACCGTGTGCCGGGGTAATATTCGAGTATACTTCCTCAGTCGACGTGGGAAGTGATGAAGGCAACTTTGGCAGAGGAAGAATCACAGCCTCATACTCCAGGTCATCCTGGTCAAGTTTTTCGCTTGATGCGGACCTGGTAATGTCTCCCGCGACAAGAGAGTTTGTGGAATTGGCTGCTGGCACGATCGGAAGATTATTGTCTGTTTTTACCAGTGCAGCCGATTCGCCCGAATGGTTCACCTGGGCATTGCTCTGTTTGGCGTGGTCGTTGTCCATAGCAGCAGTCCCTGCGTCAATAACCTGGTGGTCTGGGATATTGTTGGTCTCATGTTCTTGTATACCCAGGCTCTGCGTGTCTTCGACCGGCATTGTTAATACAGGGGATGGCGGCCCTGGAAGCGAAGGAGGAGTTGGTGGAGATTGGAATGCATCAAAACTCGAAGCAGAGGTTACAAAAACTGCGTGACCCGCCTGTAGTTGTGTTGCGTTATTGACATTGAGTAATGTCGTCCCCTTTGGTAGACCTTCGCTGCTGTGTCGCTCAGTCTCCAACTCCAAGTCCTTGGACAGCAATTCCTCGCCTGGTGGAACACTTGGAGCTGTTGACAAGTCATTCCGCTCCAAGTTGTTGAGCCTATGTAGGGGAGCTGCAGGTTGACGAGGCACGTCTATCACTGAGGATATATGCTCAGCGTAGAGAAGGGCATCATTGGGATTAGTAGCAGCTCGACGCGCAAGATGAGGTCGATTGGCTGCATCACCTAGCGTGCGAACTGGTTGTTGAGCAGATAGGGAAGTGAGCCGTGGATATGGTGTAGTGATCTGTAGGTCTGCAACATCTGGATCTGTGCACACAGTTGTTGGCTCACGGAAAGAAAAATCGCTTGTGTCGTCGTCGGAAAGTGCCTCATGCTCGGAGCTGCTATCATCAACTGCCATGTAATCGACAAATTCTTCCGAACCCTGCAGTCCCATCAGTCCAGTATTTCGCAAGTCTATGCCGTCTAAGGATTCCGAATTTAGCAGGATGGTAATCTCGGCGAGCAATGCGGCATCCTCCTCGGAGATCGTTGACGAAAGCGACGGGGTGCCCTTGTCACGTAAACTACTTTGATGTGATCCTTCCGACGAGATTATCCTTTCAGAAGTCCTGGAGCGAGGAAAGGTTGCACTACCGCTTTCATTACTCATGAAAGACGCACTAGAAGTTACAGCCCCTTGATTGTTCACGGCGCCTAAATAAGGAGAGGGTTTTCGCGAAACGCTGGAACGGTTGGATGATGTGTTCGCCTTGTTTCGCCGAGGTTCAGGTGCGGTTATGTCTTGCTTGCGAAGCTTACTTGCAAGCGATCCGGATACGTTGGGTGCAAGCGTAACGACGGGTGGAGGTGACGTAAGACGGCCTCGATGCGCCGAAGCCTGTGAATTTGAGTTCCGAGCCGCCTTGAGTGAGCTTGATGGCGATGTGGGAGACCTTCGACTCCCGTTAAAGCTAGAATCACCGTAGCGAAGTGAGCTCTGAGTCTGGGATTGAACGGCGAGCGCCATTTCTGCCTGCTGCAACCGCCGGCGATACTCACGAATTTTGGCCGGGTCGTCTCCAGTTGTAAAGGATAGCGTCAAAGGGTGAATAATAGACATAGGATTTAAAGGCAGACCTTGTGCAAAGATACTATCCCATTGTTCAAGCTCATCCTCATCCTCAGCTTGCTGCGGGAGGGAAGCATCGAAGGATGGACGATCGTCTGTTTGGACATCTGAGGATTTGCTGCCAGGAGTGTTACCAGCGCCCTCTTCGATGTCTCCGAGCTTGGCCATATCCACGGTTACGGTACGTAGAAGAGTACCACGCGGATTAGCTCCAGTGCCATGAATAACAGACAGCCGCGCGGTCTTTGGCTTGAGCTTCGCATCTGTACATCCGTCTCCCGCCTCATCTCCAGGAACTTCGGCATCACTTCGCCCGATCTCACAAATGAGTTTCATGCCCGGGAGTATCGGTAAAGTCCTCATGGGGACCGACACCAAATCAAGGATATAAACGAAAGGCTCGGTCAAGCACTTCTCCAAGGACTCTCGCTTAGCCTCAAATTCGGCGCGGGACTTCGCGTCAGTCTCCACTGAGCTGGAGTCAGCATGCATTGCTATCGCCGATTCATCGCCTGCATTGCCAGTGGTCTGGGAGGGCTCCTCTGGAACAGAACGTTGTAAACTCTGCGGGAGGGACACCTCTTTGGACATCTGTGGGATCGGATAAATATAATCACAAATTCCTCTAACCGATGCAGAGAAATCGTCGAGCAACTCTTGCAAGCAGTCTTGCCAGAACTGCTCACGCCAGCTTTCGACGACGTCAGGAGGGAGCTGCTTGGCAAGCATGACTACTGATTCGTGCAGAATAATATTTCCCTGATCATCAACTTCAAGGGATAAGCCCCCATCGGGCGATCCATCGCCTGTGAGGGCCTGCAAGAGAGCGGGATCAGATAACAGCGTCTGTAGAGCCCCGGAGTCTGTGTCGCGCTTTGCGAGCGTATAGATAAAGTACGAGCCGTCGGCTTCATTCTGCATAAGTTGGCCTAATATTCGTGGACGCGAGATGCTCAGCTCGGCATCCGGGTCAAAAACGTACGTCGCAAGTACTTTGATGGCTTGTACCACCATCTGCTGCGCAGCAATCCATAGGCTTGCATACAGATTGGCCACCTCTGGAGGATAACTCGATAGATCAAGCATCTGATACATGGCAGAATGCTCTGTGGGAAAGTTCGGGGCTGTCGCGTCACGTATGGGGTCAATCTGGAGACACGATGAATCCGCTTCAGAGTCGAGTGGCTGCTCGCCTCCCTGATGATGTGTTTGAATCTGGCGACGCTGAAGGCGGAGCCACTGCTCCTCTTGAATACGTGCAGCATTGGTCAAACGCTTCAAGCCCATTCCAAGTGCAAAGCCAGAGGAGGTCGGTACAGGTTGGGCTTCAGGTGGGTTTAGCGCGTTGAGAGTGGAACCAGCTACGGCGCTTTGCGACCTTGAGGTGTTGTTGAAGGAAGTGTAGGAATCAAGATTATTGTCCTGAACGAGCCCTGGTGCCGGATCAGGGAGCTTATCCGCCATAATGTCCACGCGAGTGCGCCATGAATTCTCAGTGTCTGTGGAGGCGGAGCCAACGAGCATGGCACCATTTTGATCACTAGCCCCGTCGTTTGCCTGATCCGATTTGGTGCTTGTACCGAGGTCTGCAGCTGGCCGCCGCTGTGGTTCCACCAAGACTGACACACCTCCCGCGCCTATCACTGGAGTGGCGTGAGAAAGTAAATGTTGAGCAACCGATGAGAGTGTCAGCGCATGGTTGGATGGTAAAGCACTCAGGGACAATGCCGGGGAGCTAGGGATCCCAGCATGCGATTGGGGGACATCGTCTGTTGTGGTTGTAAGATGGCCAAGTGGATCATAAACGATGGTGTCCGCCCCATCTGGTGGGGTCGTGTTGGAAAGACCGCGGCGATGCGCCCCTGAACTATTAACCTGAGTCAAGAACGCTAACGGTGGAAGATCCTGCCGCATGGGCTTTTCCCCCAATGGCGACGTCCCGCCCTCGGATACCTTAGTACGAGAGAGAGATGGGGTTGAATCTGCTCTCGACTCGTGCATTCCTCCAAAATGACTATGAATCGCGGTCGTAACCGTATTACTACGGGGTATATGTGAAAGCTTTACATGTGCTGGGCGCATAGAAGGGGTTGCGTTACTTCTCTCTGATACTGAGAACGAGACTGATGACGCATTCTCATTCTGAAGGGGTTGGGATGTTTGGAACGATCGGTATGGCGTCCCACCACTTGGGCGTGATACATGCAATCGCGCGCTTGACACGTCAGCAGGAGGCTCTAGAGGTGTCGAGTTACCTGCTAGGATTGACCTCCGACCACTGATCGAAGCTGTAAAGCTTGCGTGTGGAGAATAGCCCGAGGTTCCAGCCGTTGTGCGATGTGGCTCTTGTGTAGCAGACATTGTTATTTGATGTAAGCGCATATGCGCCGTAGATACACGTTCTGCTGAGGTAGAGAATGATCGAATTGTAGCGCTTGGTCCCTGTGATGGCACGTCATCATCGGTTGTGGGCATATCAGTGACAAGGTCCATGGGTGGAAATCGAAGAGCCGATGTAGAGGTTGTTTGCTTCGCTGTGGGTGGTTGTCTAGCAAGCTCATTGCCTTCAACCCCGGGCCCCAAATCAGATGGCTGGGAATCGATGTGATCTTCAACGGATTCAAAGAGACTGAGATTCGAGGGAGCTGCCACAGACGGCTGTGACGACGACGACGGAGCCACATCCTGAACAGATCGCGGTGCAACCACTGGGTTTGGTCCGTTGAAATGGCCTCCTCTCTTCCAATGACCGGATATTGAGTTCAGATATCTGAATCCAGGATCAACCGATGGAACTGAAGAACGGGACCGGTCGTCCTCAGATGATTTGGTGACTGAATCTAGGCGGTTCTGTGGGATTGTACTTGCCGTCTTCACTGCGACCGCAACAACAGTTGCGAGGGCAGCAGCTGCGGTTGGACTCGCGCTATTAAGACTGGGACTGGACCCCAGTGAACTTGACATTCCCAATGGAGACGTAGCCTGGATTAATCGAGCTACTGCCTCAGTTGTCGGGGAGTTCTCGATTTTCTCGACCTGTGAGTGCGGAGACGCCGTTGCTGGAGCGGCCCTATTTGGAGGGAAACCTAGTGGAATTACAACATGTACCATGGGTTCATCTGAGGAGGGGCCAGCAGGTGGAAGCACTGCACCTGAGGTTGTCGAACCTGAGAGATGGAGTTTCCCCAATTCACGAGACCACATGACTGCGGGCCCGGTTCGATGAGCATGCAAGATGGCTCGATCAGACGGCATACGGACGGGATGATGAGGCAACGAAGACACGATGTCACTCTCGACACCAGATGAATGGACGGATAGCCCCTGGTTGCCTTCAGCTCGAACCAGAACTGAGGAACCCACTTGTGTCGAAGCTATGCTGCTGACTGGTGACTCCCTTGGATTGGTGTCACACCTATGGGATATGACTCCGGTCCGCACGGTAGCTGCGGAAGTCTGATATCGGCCGACTGTAACAGCTTCAGACTCGGTTCTTCGTTCATCATAAGGAGAATCGCGTGAAGAATCGCCTTCGCATTCCCTCGAAGTCCGAAAGAGATCAAATGATGTTAGCTTGCGATGCTGGGCCCAGTTCGAGGCGGATGGGCGATTAAACGTGGGCGATGCGACACGACCTGGCTGTTGACCAGACGAGGTTGGGGAAAAGGGGAGTAGCGTCACAGAGGCTCTGAAAGTATTGAGTACGTTAGCCAATGATCCTGTAATGCCCTGAGAAGATGCGACGCTCTGGACCTCAGCGTTAATGGGCACGTTGCCTCCCGCTTGATTACTGTAGGTGACAGGAACTTGTTTCATCGATACCGGGGAGAGCAAACTATTTACGCCAGGTACGTTGGAATCAAGGTCTGTAGAGATTTGCAGCGTCCTCAAGGATGTTTTGAATGGGCTGGTTCGTCCATGAAGGCTTGACTGTACAAATGATGCCTGGGTAGCATGATCCGAGCCTATCTCCCCATGGATGGACGACATTTCCCCAATTGTATTCGAGTTCGGCTCTGGACTTAAGGCTGTCGATGCCGCTACAGGAATTGGGATGTCGGAGCTTGCCGCAGCTGCAGCTGCAGCACGAATAGCTGCTGTTGTCGAAGACGCTTGTTGTGCAGCAGAGAGCCGCGGGGATAATATCGAAGCAACGGCCTCAGGTGTGATGAACGCAGTTGCGACGCTTGTGAGTGGACGCGCCGCCATCGTTGGAGAATGTGCGTTGTGTGTCGGTGAGAGAACCGAAGCGGAACTCGATGGTCTGGCCTTCTCCGCAGTTCCGCCAGGAAGTGGAGGGGTTCGTGGGGAATGCTTAGAGCCACCAGTCATGGGCTCAGATGGAAGTTGTCCACTATAGACAACTGTCGGTGCCGGAAGTGGAGCTTGCACACCCCGGATTGCAGCTGATGAGCATGTCTCGTGCTGTAAAGACTCGCGGGGCATGTCCAACGAATCCGAAGGCTGACTTGCAAATCCTGTCCCGGAAGAGTTGGAACTGGCGTACGAACCAGCTGATTGCTTACTAAGCAACTGGATCTTTAGATCAAGCGACTTCAAGGCTAGTTCGACATCAGCGGTGGGTGGTAGCGAGCATAAGACAGCCCGTAACCGTTTGACAATGGAGTGACGATCGATTACACGGGAAACCGAGCTGATCTGCGATCTGGAGAATGAATGTGCCGAGTGGTATTCCTCGGCGAGCGCATTCATAAAGGACTCATTGCAAGGGTCCTCCTTCCCGGTACCTTCTATGGCCTCCCTAGCCGTCGTACCGAGAGGCTGCCGCTCTTCAGGTAAGAAGTCGCCGGTGATCGAGTCTACGCATTGCAAAAGCTGATCTACAGACATCGGGGCTAAATCCTGTAAGGATCTGGGGGCATATCGATGCCGGCTGTTAGGCTCTCGTTTCACGAGTTGCCATATGGACATCTCACCTTTGCCCTTGACAGGTACCATTCCAAGACTCAAAAGTCTGAAGCCAGCGGCGGTGACATACTCCTGAACGAGATGTCCGTGAGTTCTAAGATAATCCTCACTCGCAGGGATGGAAACACCTAGCGCCTCCTCCGTAAACTCAACGAGTGATTTATCGAAATTCTGGTCATCATCACTGTCCTCATCTCGAGATTCCCTTGAAAAGCGCAAACTGACACGATGAGTTAATGGTTTCGAACCCGTACCGCTGCTTGAGAAATGGCTCGGCTGGACTGTGAGTGCTGAAGGAGATGTTTCGCCCTGCGGTGTTGAAGGATGTGGCTGGTTGTGGCTTCCAAACGTTCGGAGTTGTCGCCGTGCGCCGGTGGCGGATCTCGGCTTGGAGTACAGCGCCGCGGAGCCAGGATGTGTCGGGGTTTGAGGTTGTCGCGCAAGGTACGCGAGCATGGACGCGGATCGTGGAAATGCTTCGTAATTGAGGGACGGGTTGCTAGGGTTCGCTTCATCACTCGAAAGCCTTCCTGAATGTGGTCGCTCCACGACGGGTCGTTGAGGCCCAGTCGCCGTTGTTTGAGCCTTGGAATCGTTCACAGGTGACTCGAAAGCTGCAGAGCTGCTGGAATTAGGAGAGGTCTCCAGGAATTTCTGCGACAGATGGCCCGAGGTCGTAGAGGGCATGGGATCAACCTCGGTTCCATTCGCTGATGAAGAGCGACTAATGGGAACTGCGAGATTCACTGACCTGTCGTTCTTAGGAGTAGCGGGCTGGCCAGCATGTTTCGATTTAGGCTTCCAATCCGTAAGTGGTTTTGGAGTCTGCAACTTGTGCCAGATCTCATTCTGGCGTTTGCGGATTAGCTTTGCATGAATCAACTTAGCGCGACGCAGTACCGCACGGTCTGCGCTTGAGTGTGCACAGAGCAGCTCCGCAGTGTCCAAAGACAAGCAAATCTGGCCGGGTTTAGCCAGAGTAGACATACGTGATGCAGTATTCACTGCATCTCCCATCAAGCGATATCTAGGGTAATCAACACCGATGACACCCGCAACAACAGGTCCAGAGTTGATTCCAATACACAATTGGAACTCACCGAAGTCTGCTTGAAGAAAGGCGAGTGCCAGATCGCAGAGCACTTCTGCATGACGTCGCTGTCTAAAGGGACAACCGCACGCAACCATATATGCTCCGCCGATGGTCTCGACTTTGTAAGCGCCATAGGGCTGCATAGCGCAGGTTATCAAATCAAGACACACAAAGATGTCGTTCAGGGCGGTTAAGAGTTCGCGCGGTGGTAGGCGCACAGTCCACTGATCGAATTTGTACAGATTAACAAACAGAATCGATGCACTATCGAAGCTCTCCCACATCGCAGTGCTTACAAACTTGTCATCAGTACTCGAAACTTCTCTCGGTAGGCTTGGGGATCTCTGATCACTCGAGACTGTAGTTCCTGTTCCATCTGGATCCTTCGAAGGTGTCATTGGATTGGTGTGGGCGTTCACAAGCTCACTTACATGGGTAATTGCGGCAAAATCTACTTGTTGCGAGGTCGTCCTCTTCAGGCGCGCAACAATACGGGCTGGAAGCATTCGTCGGAGTAAATTGTCAAGCGCGACTTCATTAGCTTTGCGCTTCTCACGTGTGTTGAATGAATTGCGGAAGTAAGCTTCGAAGGCGAGCGCGGCGAATCCTGTCCCGATGAACCCGCCAAAGGCCGAAATCATGGTCAGAGTAGCTTGAGTGGTAGCACCGTGATGAAGAGTCACTTTCATTGCATAGAGAGTTACGTAAAGCCATGTCGACAGAGATTCGTAGCCGTAGAATGTAGCCCGTGGATAGAGTAGGTTACGCGGGCACAGTGCCAAGATGATACGTGGATAAATGAATCGCCGGGCTTCGTCAAGGTCATCGAGTGGGGGGTATGCGAAAAATGCGCCATAGCGGCAGAATGCGTCGAGTTGCATCAGTCCTGGAACTAGAACTGTGAAAAAGATTGCATTCCACGGAAAGATATTGCGGCGTCTGTTAGCGAACGCAATGGTTGCGAGGATTAACAAGGCCCCCACGATTCGAGCGGAAACCGCCTGATCAAGGGGAGCTGCTAAAGGGGAACTGGAGTATACATCAAGCACTAAGAATGAAATCCAGAATGCCAAAAACAGACATGCGAAAAGCATGCTTTGCATCCTCGTCCGCTGCCAGAAGTAATCTTCAAACTGGAGGTTTGATGCAAAGAAAGGTTCGGAGGTGGAGTTGATAGGTTCAGCAAGCAGCGAGAAAGCTTCATCTGGGTGGATTTGATTTGTTCCGCAGATTGACCTACGCCGGTGGCCACAACATGATTTGCGGATGCGCGCGTAAGAAATACAACCATAAGCAAAGAGCCAAGATAGACTAGGCGTAGCGAAATCGGCTGTTGACTCATGGTGTTCGTCGTGGCAGTTTGGGGACTTAGATGATTGGAGTGATGTTTGCGGATATGTGTTATGCTGCGTTTCTTGTTGCTGAGATGGTTGTGATTGTCGTTCGAAGAAGCTATGGTAGGAGCGCTGTCGTCTGTGACGGCCCGTAAATCCGGGTGGTACGCTCGATGGTATCGAAGATGTAGTTGATCCGGATAATGAGGACGCGGTGGTCAAAGCTGATGACATGTGTTGTGATAATCGCAGAGATGCTCGTCTTGACTCTAGTTCTATGTCATGGCCTATTAACGACGAGCTACGGCGGATATGCGATGATAAACTAGACGACTCAGAGACATTGGTATGAGGGGTCACATTGTAGGGTAGTGATGTAGCTGGGGAGGGAAACCGTGAATGCTGCCCCGAGGTTGAGTCTGTAATTAATGGGGAAGGTGGTTGGGGAGGGCGCTGTGGCGGAGGATAGGGTACTAGTGGATATGCTTGGTTTGATCCATGATTTACTATTGGATCTACAATATGAGGAGGGAGTGAGGCCGAGGCAGGTCAATGGTTGTAAGTGGGGGCGAGAGCGGCCGGAGAAGGAAGACAATCCTAGTTCCGTACTGTGATAGCAACTTTTCAGATATGTCAACGAGCCGGGGCTACCACCACTTGAGGAAGCTCAACAAAGCGCTATCATGCGAATCCTCCCCCTCAGAATGCCTCTCATCGTTCACTCACGAGCATTCCCCCAAAACACCTTACAGCAAACAAACTCGAGGACGCAACACCAACACATCGGAACATACAGTCACACACAAATAAGCTTAAACACCAAGCTTCCGATAGAAATGCTCTCGGAGGAGCCCCACGGGCGAGATAAAAAATCAACTTACCTCGAGATGGGGCTGTGTCAGTGTCAGGGTATTTCACTGGTTCACCGGACGAACACGTCGTGGGTATGCTCAATGAACAGTCCTTGCATGAAGTCAAAGGTGGGATAGGATAGTAGCGGGCAGTATGCCGAACCTGCTTGCAACACAATTCTCGAACATGTCCAGTGGTATCTGATACCGAAGGCCACTCTCCCGTTTCTCTTACGACTGAGTTCAGTCTCGTTGCAGTGCTGGAACTGGTTGGAAATGTGTCCAAGTTGGGCTCGGCCGCGCGTGATGTGGGCCTTGCACCGGGCCTGTGCATAGCAACACTTGCTCTGGAGCGACACTAGCGAGGATCTCGGTAGGCACCGAGGACCCTCGCCGAACAGTTCGATCGCTTCCAGTTCGCCTACACACAGCTCGAGAGTGAAGACCCTGAGTCGAGGTGTCGCGGAGCTGGCCCTGGGATGCTAAAGTGAGTGCGTGAATGTGTACATGAATGCATTGTATAATATCAGTCTTTACGCATTTGATCCTTACATTTTTCATCCAATGTCATGTCTCTGTAACTCCAACTTTGTGTTACAAATTCCTTGACATGACCTGAAATCCAGTCTGTTCTATCCACCCGGTTTCGGCTTGTCCGGTTTTTCCGGCTTTTTGTGGCCAGCGCCAAAGTATGCCGATGGGCATGACGCGCTCAGGGTGTGGGATGCATAAAACACGAAACTGTATGTATTGTGGAATGCTGAAAGCACTGAATTTTTGTTTTCATCTACAAATACTTCACCATCGCACTGAATGACTGCCCTGAATTCAACCCGAATCCGAGGAAACCGTTTTTGTGACTTATGTAGTCGTGGAGTTGCGGAAAGTCGCTGATTAGGAGTACCTTGAGCAATGTCCCTCTGCATCAGGACATCAGCACAACTAGCCACTCTACATCATTCAACGTTGTTTGATACCGATGTTCCGAGCCACAACTCGAATTCATTCAGCTCCTTCATGAAATCTGGCCAATTAAGACCTGACTCCGCTCTCGTATTGCGAGCGTACTTGGCAGCAAGCTCGCTGGGAGGTATACATCCACCAGAATTGTTAATGGCACGAGAATGAGCAGCCTCCACTTCGCTTAACGCAGCTCCATCAGCTTCATCAGTCCTGTCAGTCCTGTCAGTCCTGTCAGTCCCATCAGTCCCATCAGCCCCATCTGCGCGGCCAGGGTCAGTAACACCACTACCATCCCCAGCTGGGTTTTGCGATCCTTCGGAAGCTGCTGATGACTGTGTCGTAGCATCCCTTTCCCTGAGATGCCCTCTCTGGATGTCTTTGGGCATATCCTTGAGGAACTCGTCGATTGCACTCAAGAGCTCTAGCGTCGAGGTCGGCTTCGCAGGTATCGGCTTCGATGATGAAGAGGAAGCTACTGTCGACGATGGGGGTGATGAGGACGATATGAATGAGCAAGACGAGGAGGAAAAATCGGACTGGGCGAGCGTGGGATTCAGCCTGTCCATAATGGGTGTAGGTGGCTTCTCTGACGGGCATGACTCGCTGCTCTGCCCATGCTCACCTAGCGCGCATGCCTCGGAGGATCTGTCGTTACTCCTCTGCTCCTCGAAAACATCAAACGCGGGCAGGCCATGGCTCTGGCGAATCTCATTAACTCGTCTAAAGTATAGGCTCCAAAATAGCTTCTCTGGAATGGTTCGATAGAAAAAATTAATTGAGGCATCTGTGTCAGAAGGAGCTGTGGAGCACGACACTTGATGACCGCCTAATGCGTCAGTGCTACGCGCCGTGATAGGTATGCTCTCACACTCCTTCAAAAGTACTTCAGCGAGCTCGTCGTAGTTCTGAGGCCTCACATGGCGTACCTTCAAGCCACCTGGAGGCACACTAAGATAGTACAGCCCAGCCAGGTTAGGATCATTCCTGAGCGCTTTCGCGGCGAGGAGTTCGGTTTTCTGGTAGTTAAAGCTGTGGCTGCTGAGGCCATTGGCATGGTCGGGACTTTCCTCTATCTTCGCTTCCGGTGTCAGATGCGCTGTCAGGAAACTCGAGGCGACGGACTTGCCAGTCCCAGCCAGCATCGTGATTTGGCTTCTCAGGGTGCGTTCGAGTGTCTGAGAAACCGCGAGCGCGACGTCCGGATCCGCCGAAGGATCAACAGACTCGAGCAGATGCTTGGGAATGTCCCACAGCAGCGGTGTTTTGGCAAGCTCCTCGGCTCGTTTAGCCTTGTTTGATTCATCAGCATGATTGGCGGTCTTTGGGGTGCCTCCGCTCGCCCTCGTATCACCAGAAGTTGAAGCTGAGGTCGAGAACGCATCTGTTATGCCAACAGCCACATTGTCCCCGGCCTTGCTCTGTGGGTCCCCCGCCTTGTGCTCGTCCTGAAGGCCGAGAGACTCTTCGAGCGCCCCCACCGCCGTGGTCGCGACGTCCTGGAGCTGTGCAAGGCTCTCCGCCAGGGCGGAAGTGGCAGAGCTCCACCACGAGCTCATGTGCGGAGGGCGGAGCTAGCTCGAAACTCGTCTCACCCGGCGTAGTCCGCTCTCCAGGCCTTTCTGTGTCTTGAGTGTGCAGCCTTTGGCAGTGTGAGCACCGGAAGCGGGTCTTCGGGCAGGCTGGGTGGATCGCCGCAGCGGCAGTATCGCTTTCGGGGTGTGTCTCTAGCGGATCGGATTTAACCCAAGCGAGCAGGCGGGTGTAGCTGCCCAATCACAGTCTCTATCACTGTAGCACGCCTCAAGGCTTTTCAGAGACGTGAACACGCAACATGTTGCGAGTGGGTCGCCAGGGAGGAGAGATGCAGTTTTGGCCGGAGCGATGGGTGGGTCTGAGATCCGGGGTGATGGAATACCTCTTTTCAAAACTCTGAATTCAGAATTCAGAATTCAAAATTCAAAATTCAAAATTCAAAACTACTTCAAAACCCAACATTCAAAATTGAAAATTCAAAATCTGGAACCGGTTTGGAACCAGGTTCCAAAATTTGGAACCTGGTTCCAAACCCGCCCCCGCCCGGCCCCCACCCGCTCACCGGCCCGAGTCCGCATTAGGCGGGGGATTGAGGGGAAAAATGAGGTTGGAAAGCGTTTGGTTTGGAGGCGCTGTGTGGAGGGTTGCGGAGTGTTTATGCAATGATAATATGCGTATTTTGTACCCAACACATAGACGTATTGAAATACTTTACTGATTTTTTCACACACTACTATCTATACCCCTTATTTAGGAGCCAAATGCGCATCATCGCTGCATACCTTCTCTCCGTCTTGGCTGGCAACGAGAAGCCTACGGTTGAATCCATCCAGAACCTCTTCGACGCTGTCGGCATCGAGGAGAGCAACGAGAAGATTGCTGAATTCCTTAAGGAGGTTCAGGGCAAGGTACGTTTAGCCCCACAAATCGAGCAGAAAAACGACCTGAGGAGAAGATCTCAGAAACCAACCCGTTCATTCCGCAGTGCCATTGGGGGCAACGAAGCTGCTGTCGCGCAATCACCGCCAAGGATACAGGTGGTAGGCGGTGTATGTAACAGAATTCGCGGCTGGTAGGACACAGCAACCAGTATCAGCAAGCAATGCGACAGTTAGAGAATCCCTGAGGCCAGCCGCAGTGCGATCAGAATACCCTCGACGAGCTGTGCAGTGCGAACCTGACAGGCATAATGCGGAATGACAGTATGGGTCGCATCTCTGGTTTACTTCTCCTCGGCAAGAAGCGTCAGAATCCCTCAAAACAACATCGAACCCTCGCTTACCCTTACCCTGCTTCCACTATCCCATCCCACTCCCTACCCCTACACTCTAGTCTGTTGACGAGCTCATCAAGAAGGGTGAGTCCCTCATCGCTGTTGCTGCAGGCACTGGTGGTGCTGCAGCTGGCTCTGGCTCAGGCTCCGGCTCTGGCTCTGGCTCCGGCTCTGGTTCTGGCTCTGGCTCTGGTTCTGGCTCCGGTTCTGACTCCGGTTCCAGCTCGGGCTCTGACTCATCTGATGGCGGCAAGGTGAAGAAGTTCTTCTAAATTGTGGCAGATCAGGCAAAACAAAACAAATACAAAACACAAAAAACAAGGCATTTGGCTTAACAAAGCATGCACACGAGCGATCTGATGGCAGAGGTTGATTGAGAAGACAGCGCGGGTTCTGAGCGTATGACTGGCAGACATGTGTGTAGGCTCTGCGCGTCAAGTGGGGACAGGTTGCATCTGGCAATAAGCCACACGACTTAATGGTTATGGTGATGATTTATTAAGTTTTGGATAAGTAGGTCAGAGATAACGCAAGTCAATCCATGCGAAGATAGATCACTTCGTACAACAAGTGCATTGTAGGAAGTCAAAACTTGATTACGATGAGGATAGTACATCATCTAAACCACAATGCAATGTAGAACATTCACGGCGAGCGACCGCATATTAGAATGATTGAGCAAAGATCCAATCAATCAGAGAACCGGTTTACAAACCAAACCCGAGAAAATGATCGATAAAGTAAACCAAACCACGATAACGTGCGTAGGCAGTAGGAATACCCCTCTACTTAGTCAAACTTCTCAAGTCGCTCAGCGAAGAGAGCAAAGAGCTCCTCCATTGTGTGCATCTTCTGCTTGCCATCGCGGAATCGCACGTTGACCGTACCCTGGTTCTGCTCCTCCTTACCAACGATGAGGGCGTAGTAATAGCCATCAACTGCAGCCTCAGCAACCTTGCGCTTGAAGTGCTTGTTGGAATCTGCAACATCAACGTAGAAGCCTCGATCGTGGATTTCCTTACCGACCTTGCGTGCATAGTCGATGTTCTCCTCAGAAACGGGGATAACAATCACCTGTCGTGGGTTCACCCAGAAGGGCCACTTTCCACCAGTGTGCTCACAGAGAATAGCGATCATGCGCTCAACGGAACCCAAGACGGCACGGTGGATAATGACAGGACGCTCGTGGTCCGGTGGGAGAGGCTCCTCCTTCCACTCGTATTCCTTCTTGACCTTCTCCTCAGGCTTGGCCTCAGGCTTGGCCTCAGGCTGTGCCTCAGGTGCGGGTGCAGCCTCTGCAGGTGCCTCAGCAGCCTTTTGCTGCTCTGCGAGACGCTTGAGGTTGGCCTCACGGTGAGCAGCAGCACGAGCAGCGCGAGCCTCAGGATCGTTCTTGTCGTACTTCACTTCCTCCTTAGTCTTAGACTGTGCCTTCGACTCGGCAGCCTTCTCCTCGGACTCCTCAGAACGGCTGGTACGGTAGCACAGGCCGAAGCGGATGGGCAACTGGAAGTCGAGCTGGCAAGTACCACACTGGTGCTTGCGCTTGAGAGCGTCGGTGAGCTGAATATCAATCTTGGGACCGTAGAACGCACCGTCACCAGGGTTCAAGATCCAGCTGTGACCGTGCTTTGCGCAGAACTCATCAAGGCAAGCCTTGAGCTGTGCCTCAGCCTCATCCCAGAGGGAAATGTCACCCAGGAACTTCTCCGGTCGAGTAGAGAGGCATAGAGTGAAGGTGAATCCGAAGTGGCCATAAACCTCCTGAAGCATGTCAAGCACACCGCTGACCTCCTGCTGAATCTGATCTCGGCGAGCGAAGATATGAGCATCGTCCTGTTGGAAGCGGCGCACGCGAGTGAGACCTGAGAGTGCACCAGAGATTTCGTTACGGTGCAGCACACCGAAGTCGGCCAATCGGAGAGGCAGCTCACGGTATGAGCGGCGAGTGTGTGCGAACATCAAGCAGTGACCGGGGCAGTTCATGGGCTTCATAGCGAATTCCTGGCCTTCGCACTCGAAGGAGAACATGTTCTCTCGGTAGTTTGCATAGTGACCGGACTGCTTCCAGAGATCGACGTTGTAGACGTTGGGAGTGACGACCTCGTTGTAGCCACGCTTGTGGTATTGTTGACGGATGTAGTTCATCAACTTGTTGTAGATACGAGTACCGTGAGGCAGGAAGAAGGCTGAACCTGGCGACAGAGGATGGAAGAAGAAGAGCTGCTGGTTGAGACCAATTCGTCGGTGGTCACGCTCTTCAGCCTGCTTGAGGAAGAGCAGGTGCTCATCGAGCTGTGCTTTGCTGGGGAACGATATACCGTAGACACGCTGAAGCTGATCCTTGGTTGCGTCTGCGTTCCAGTAGGCTGACGAGTTGCGAGTGACCTTGAGTGCAGCGATGCGGCCAGTGTTCTGGACGTGAGGACCACGGCAGAGATCGATCAAAGGACCGCATCGGTAGGCCGTAGTAACGTCGCCATCCATGATGCGCTTAGTAATGATCTCTTCCTTGAACTTGTTGCCGTGGAACATCTTGAGCGCCTGCTCCTTGGTCAAGACCAGGCGGCTGAAGCTCTGCTTCTCCTTGATAATTTCATTGCAGCGCTTCTGAATCGCCTCGAGGTGAGTAGGGTTGATTGTAAGGCCGTTGGGAAGGTAGACATCGTAGTAGAAACCACCGTCTTCGAGGGGAGGACCGATTGTGAGCTGGCAGTCCTTGAACTCGAGCTCGATAGCCTGGCCCAGAATGTGCGCTGACGAGTGCCAGAAGACATGCGAACCCTCCTTCGACTCAAAGTCAAAGAACTCGAGGGTGCAGTTGGACTCGAGCGGTCGGAGAAGATCCCACAACTTGCCATTGACCTTGGCCACGACTACGTTCTTCGCGAGGGAGTTCGAGATGCCCTTCACGATCTCCATGGGAGTGGTCTCCCAAGCCTTGGCCTCGATTTGCTTACCATCCTTGAGAGTGACCTGGATGGTCTCGCCATGCGCCGCTGCGCCAGGTACATTGACCTGGGGTCCTTGCTTCTGGATCTCCTCCCACAGCTTAATTCGCTCCGTGATATACTCAGGGAGATGGGGAACCGCGCTTTCACTCGACATGTTCGTTCGGCTTTCGCTCAGTCAACCTAGAGTTGGCCGGATTCTGCTGCCGCAACACTAGATAGGTGGGGTGTGAGGCAGGGAATCAGATTAGTCTAGTCACAGCGCACGCACTGGGGCAATCAAATAGCAGCCTAGTTCATTCAGACTCCCGGAAAACCCTGAATTCCCCGCGGAGCTCGGTATTCGACTTGGCTTCTGCGTAGAATCGGTTGAGTATGTGGCCGAGTCCAGAGTATGATCTAACGAAAGGACACTACAGACGCGCTCCGAGCAACTGTAGGGTGGCTACCAACTTGTGTACGTGTCGAATCGCGCGCGCCACGGCGAGATATAACCACTCGAAATCGGGCTTCTCGGACGGAAATCCTCGCCTCAGTCCGGCCCACTGACGTCGTTCCGTCGGTCGACCGTGCGTGAATGGGTGGATGAGTGGTCGAGGCGAGGGGGGGGGAGTCGGTCGACCGAGGGTTTTTCGGCACCCCAGGGTGAGACTTCTTCCGACGGTAAGCCCATTAGTCCCACCCATTCCTCACCCATTCCTTACGCATTCATGACGCATGCATAATATTCTACCAGTCCACAGAGCTATGCACGTATATACAGCGTCTTAAACGAAAGCACCTCCTTCTCTCGGGAGACATTCTACACAATCGGGCTTTGGGGCCCTGGCTCAAACGACGAACTGGCTTTCCAAGAGCAGTTGTAAGGGTGGACGAGTGCAGGTTCCGATGGTCCAAGCGTCTTCTGAGGCGCCAGGCTCGTCTTTCTTTCTCCAGCTCGAGCGGAGTGAAGATGACTGCAAGGTGTCACGATCGTCCATGTGTTCTCGGCCCAGTGAGACTGCGACGGCCAAATCCGGGCCAGGACGGATGGGAAAACGAGGCCAAGTGTACCCTATGAACGATGCGATGTGGAGCTGTGTGTGGGGGGTGTGTGTGGTGAATGGCTGGTGTATATGTGTGGAGCGCGTGCAGATACACCCATTCATGTCGGTCTTACCATGCAGTTAGGGCTCTTAGGCCGCCTGATCACGGTACGAGTGAGATTATTTGGACAATGTGTCCCCAACCCGGTATTTGGGCCGCTATATGGGCCCTTGCCCTCCCTGCTGAGTCGTGTCGGTAGGCAGTTGAGTTATGCTAGCACTCAGTCCGCCCGTTTTCCCCCTTTTCTCTGCGGTGTACGCTGACTTACCCCCAATTCCAGGCACGGAAGCGACTTCCTGTATTTTCCCGGCGATTCCTGTTTGTCTTGAACCTGCGCAAGAGGAGCAGCCTCGCACGCAAATACTCATTGAGTGCAGACCGGGTTACTCGTCCTACCCCTCTGCTTGATCTGCGCGATCTGCCGCGCGCCCACCCAATCGTTCACCTGTCAACACTGACGTTGAGACCGTCAGACTCCCCTCTGTCAACGGCCGCAAGACTGCGCAATGAGTGAACAGGACGAGTTGTTCGAACGCTTGCAGCAACTGCAGGTCAAGGTCACCGAGCAGTATACGTTGGCGAAGAATGAAGCGTTCCCGCTCTCCCAACGAGCTGGTATTTTGGAAGGTAAGTCTGCAACTTGCGCGGTTTGCTCTAGTGTGTGTCGGCCTGACTTGATGGTATCAATTCCCACTTGGTCACTCACCCCACCTGCTCCCTTCGGATCTATAGAACTCCTTGGCGTTATGGAAGCCTGCAAGGAAGAACTCCGAGCGCGAAACTACGATGTCGGTGTGAAAACGATCGAACAATGGATGGAACGGGTCCGAACATCCTTTCACGAGCTCAAGAACGAAGCCTCCATCGCAGAGGCCTTTGAAATCGTCAAGCAACTAGCCAAAACGAATCTGGGTGCGGTTTATCTCGCGATGGACCGAACCATCCACCCTCCCAACAACAAAGTCGTGCTGAAGTCGTCCTTGTACGAAAAGGCCCATGGCGCTGAAAATCCGATGCTTGAGGCGTCGTTCCTACGACTTGCGAACTTGGACGGCCATCCAGGCATGCTTCGTATTCGAGCCTTTGTGGCGGGTGTCAAGGGCTACTACCTAGTGACTGACTACGTCGATGGGGGCGACCTCTTTGGTCGTGTCAGCAGTCAACCGCTGAAGCTCTCAGAGGCGCGGGCCTTTTTCCGAGACCTCTGCGAGGCCATTCAATACCTTCACTGCTTCCGTGGTGTTGCGCATCTTGATCTCAAGCCCGAGAACATTCTCATCACGAAGGGTGGCAAGCTCAAGGTCTGCGACTTTGGAGTCTCGTCGATCCTTGTCCCAAAAGAGACACCAGCGAACTTATCCGTTAATGAAGGTATCACTTACCAGTTTGCTCTCGAGCGCGCACGGAAGACGGCCGAATTCCTGGACATCGAAGGTGGGACGCCACCAGAACTCCCTTTCTCCAAGCGTCAAGCCTACGAAGAAGAAGAGCAGGAGTATATTGCTCGAACACAGCGTTGGCATGAATATGACGCGGCTCGTACTGGGGACCCGAGTGACGCCCTGGCCGCAGCGAACTTCCCTCCCGAAGAATTTGGTGACGAGAGGAAGCGACCTACGGTTGAGGAGGATGCCGAGCGCGAGTACAGGCAGTCCATCGAGATGTCTGCGTATGTGTCGTATTTTACCGAAATGATGGGGCTCGATCAGCTCGAAATGATCCCAGAAACGCGCAATGTGGGCACAGAAAACTATCAAGCACCTGAAATTTGGGAAGGTAAAGGATATGACGCACAAAAGGCGGATATCTACAGCCTAGGTGTGATTCTGTTCATTCTCGTGACGGGATACCCACCTTACCTCAATCCCTTCTCCCGAACGCCGCAATATCGAACTTTTGCAGCGCTGGGTGTGCGTGGCTTGCTCAAGGCGTATGGTTTGCTTCACCGATACCAGGAAGACCTCCTAGACCTACTTGACCACACGCTGACTCGAGACGTCTCGAAGCGCTTCAACATCACCCAAGTGCTAAATCATCCCTGGCTTCGTCGAACCCGATCCGCGGGGATCTTCGAACAAGCCAAGGTTCAGGCAGCAGAGGATTTCGCTGCTTTCTTTGCGGAAACCGCGCCTGGCGACGCCGCTGCAGTTCCACAAGGAGCTCTGGAATCGCTCGTAGGCGTTCAAGGCCAAGTTCAGGTACCTGTCTCGGAACCTAACGGCAATATTGAATGATGACCGAGTATCACTTCACTGGTTTTAGCCTCAAATCATCATGATATGACAAACATCAGCCAATGATAAATAGCTGGATGACAAAATCGACAACTCTGATATTTATATACAAGGGCTCCGCCTCACTCCCAGTCCAGAGAAAATATCATCATAACACAAGAATTCCAAAGCATTTTTCGGTATCTTTGCAATTTCGATCTTGATCTCTAATTTCAATCTGAAATGTGTCCACAGGCAGGTCCTCTGCCTATACGCTGCAGTGACATAAATTGTATTATAGGACAGAACATTATTCGAACGTTAATTCATCATAAAACTCATCGATATAGTATGCATCTGAAGTATTGTTGTCGAGAGCACTGCTGGGGTGGCTTGTTTGTACCGCCGTCGCTGTCGGCTCGGGCCTTACAATCATCACTTCAGTCTGTGACACGGAACTCGGATTCCCAGGAGCATTGGAAGGTGTAGCATTTGCAGGGAATTGCTGAGCAGGTCTACTAGTCTCCGAAGCTTGTGCAGGGCTTGTCAAGTCTGGTTCCTGATCCGTCACGAATGCTGACGAAGTGTGCTCGGGGAGCTTCTCCATGGCAGAAGACGATGGTATTCCCGTGTTGGCGGTAGTGGGAATGGTGGTGGAATGTCGGGGCTTCTCCCCTGGAGTATGCAGGATATGACGCGCCTGTCGGAGAGCACTAAGTGCACTCAGAGGCCGCTCCACAGTACCCGTAACAGTGCTAGTCGCGGGTACTAACGTAACTGGGGTTCCAGGAACACCTTGCATCAGATGAGGTGGGAAGACTGGCATGCTGCTGGCCGGGACACCGAATGCAGACACGGCATTGGACTCCATCTGACTCCAGTCCCATGGAGCTGGACCGGAATCTAGCGTCTGGATTTTCTCGGCCGAGTCTCCAACTTGATCTGCCGGCATTAGTTTTGCACTTGAAGGCACAGGTGGTGGGACCGGAACCTCAGTTTGACTCGGAGGCATCGCTGTTGGAGACGCAGCCGCTGGAGCCGGACGATTCCCAGGAATAAGTGCAGTGGTGACTGCCTCTTTAGTTGAACGTGGCTTCGCCATCGCGCTTGTAATGCTCTGATCGAACCCGGCGAAGAGAGCAAGAGGTGACATTCCGCGTCTCGAAACATACACTGAGATAGGCGAGACAACATGATCGTACTTGCTATTGTAACCTGACGCTGACAGTGGCCTCCTTGAGGCGAGCAGGGCGGACTTTGGCTTCGTCGGTTTTGGCTTGGGCAGTTGTTCATCAGACCCTTTGATTGCAGCAGCCTCTTGTACAACATTCCAGGCAGCGGGGATGCCGACTTTGGACCTCTTGTTCTCCTGTTGCTCTGAGTCCTTAACGAGCTCCGTAAACAGATCATGCTGATAACGATTTGCGTATCTGATAGGTGCTCCAGTCTGACGCTGACCAACTATTAGGTCTCGTGGACTATTGTCAGTCGATCTTGCAGTAAATAACTCAGAGTGAGGTTCGCATGCCTCAGAATCTGGAATAGGGTCTCGGACCATCTCATTCATCCTAAGTTCTAGTGGGGGAATGTTTGTAGGTGGGGACGATGGATTATATACAGCAGGCTGAGGACGTTCGAGGTTCGAGACAGGTTGAGGACGCTGTGGCGACCTTCGACGCGGGCCGGACGGTTTGACGTCCAGAGTTTCCAAATATGGAGCAAGAGATACAGCGAATGACCTTCGCGGATGACCGGAGGATGGGGTGGCGGGGTTTGCGGTTTGAGGACGCGCTCGCTGAGGCGCTCCATGCACTGAGTTCTCCGAGTTTGAAGTCTGAGACGATGAATGAGTCTTGGTTCCTAAGCTCACAGCAGCAGGCGTGGGAGCTGCACTTACAGGTCGGAGCTTGCGTGGAGCGGCAGTTGCTGAGGGACTCGACGATCGAGTGGGCTTCTTTGGACGTTGATGAGTGGTGCTGCTGAGCTGGGACTTCGTGGCACTACTCGAGTTGGTGGCATCTTGAACCTGCACGTTGGCATTCGCATCGGCCAAATGGTCGATAGGAACAAGTGACGTGGACCCGCGCGGATCGTCCGCGGAAAGCGACATGGGCTCGAATTTAGGACTCGCTCGCGACGTCATCCCTTGGATCAATGGGCTCAGATGTGTGGTCGTAGCACTTGCCCCGGTGCTACCACCGTTTGTGTTGGGATTGGCGAGATGCGACTTGAGCGCCGTGTTCGCTGCGGCGAGGCGTGCTCTCAGGTTCTGCACTGCGAGCTCAAGCTTCATTGAAGTCGATGTAAGTTCGAGCGCGCGGTGAGCGAACGCTTGTGAGGCAACCTGATGAGAAGAAACCTCCTTCAACAGCATTCGCATAGCTTCATCGAAGATCGTCTCCGTTTCGAGGAGTTGGTCAAGGAGCTCTTCCATGGAAAGCGTCCGCAGTGAACGGTCACGAACAATACTCGTATACAGATTAGAGCTGTTGCGAAGCCAGGTCGCGATATCGGTCCTTCTCAATAGATGAGCCTTGAGCGCGTCGTCATGGAATAGACGCGAAATAAATGCCGTGATTTTGGAGTGGATGACGAGAATTCTACGCTTCATAATGTAGTTCTTCACAAAGAGACGCAGTAGAATCCACTGGACGTTGTGCCTGCGCTCGTACAGTTGCTTCAACTCCTCTGTCTGCATCCTCACCTGTGCTCTTAAGACGACTACTTCCTCTGTGACCCGTAGGATGTCGCCACCATGACTTTCCAGACGAACGCCCACGGGTCGCATGGGCCTCAGGTCGGTCTCATGGTCCGCGATGAACGCTCCAAGCGCTTCACTGTGTGGCGGAAGCGGTGCGATGCCAGCCTGTAGTAACTGATTTTGCAAGGAGTGGATGTATCCAATGATGTCGGCGGGGCAGACATCCTCTACAACGCTCGCGGACATGTGTCCAAGCGTATTAAGATTCTGTCTAGCCTATTTCTACCGTTGTGCACTTGCGCCAATACCGACTTTTCCACACCTGTGCATTCTGTACAACTCACTTTTTCAAATGCATCGTTCTGGGTCGGGGGTGACGGAATATGAGGTTAATTCAAATTTGAATTCAAATTCTACCATCCAGCCCCCCAGCTTCCTCCAGCCACATAGTCCGAAGCATGGCACAATTACGGCGATTTTGTGTCCAATCCGTGGGGTGATTGGCACAGTAACGGCGAATGTGTGCCGTACCGCAGACGCCATCGACCGGCACCAGAATCCCTTCAGCTCACTCACCTGCGCGTGCGGGTCAGGCTGGACTCGCCCGCCCACAAGTGCGTCTGTGTGGGTGTGTGATGGGCACGCCTGCGGCGGTTGAGTGAGTGGGGTCGGTCCGACACATAGAGAGCAAGAAGGGATAACACCACCACACTGAAAACTATGAACCAGGCTCGAACCACACAGACACGCGATACCACCACTCTGACTCAATCTGAGACAACATGTCGTGATGAGTCTGACTTGAAAACAGTATCCTTCCGAAAACGACCAACCGCTGCACTCGGCCAGGATATCCGCACAAAGCGGTGGTTGGAGAGCACAGACACACACGCACATGAGAATGGACAAAAGGGTCCACGGCTTCACACCATCGTTGATGCAGACGGCAAAGGACCTAGTCTAGTCGTGGTCGAGACCGAGGCTGGACCAAGCTCGTTCCTGACACGGGTCCTGACCCTCTCAGTGTTACACTACTCCACGTTTGCTGGGTCCATACTGGCACTTGCGCTGGGATGGATCTTGCTTTTCTTGCCGCAGTCGTGGGGCATCAAGATGGCGGTTCTTTTCGGTTTGGCAGTGTATGCATCGTCCTATTACGACCGCGCGGAGTATAAGGGCGGTCGGCGATCTCGGAAACTGCTCAACTCCTGGTCATTCTGGGAGCATCCCATGGCATGGAACGAGATGGAAGTGATTCGAACTGCGAAGCTGGATCCACAGCAGAAGTATGTATTCGCGATCTACCCTCATGGCATCGCTGCACTCAGTCGGTACTTCCTTACGAGTCCTTACTTTCAGCTGCTATTCCCCGACATTAAACAGCCACTTCAACTCGCAACATCGTTGCTGTTCCGAATTCCTCTGGCACGTGAGCTGTGCTTAGCGATGGGGTATATCGATGCAAGCCGCAAATCAGCCGCATATGCGCTCACTCGTGGTGAAAACTTATCAGTCTATCCTGGAGGCGTCGCCGAAGCTCTTGCGGAGGGGCTGACAAATGATCCTCGTCAGTTGCAAATCGTTCGAAGGGAGGGTTTTGTCAGGCTGGCACTTGAACATGATGCACACTTGGTACCGGTCGCGGTGCTTGGCGAAACCCGTACCTACTCCTGCTTTCCTTTTCCGAAAGCTTGGGTCCATGGAGTCTACAACGTCCTGAAAGCGCCGCTTCAGTTCGCATTCGGATATGCGGGTAGTTTCATCCCAAAACCCGTCCCAATTACAGTCGTTTTCGGGAAGCCCATAGCGCTCCCACGTATCCCAGAACCAACGAAAGAGCAAGTTAAGCAATATGCGGACATATACTTCAGCGAGTACTCAAAGCTAGTTCAAGCATATCGGCACAAACTCGGCAATCAGACCGATGTCAAGCTGTGTATGATGGACACAAGCACAGCTTATGAAAAAGTCTAGTCACGGCACACTGAGGACTAGGCTTACGCCACTACTAAAGTGTGGAAGTGATGCGATGAGTGAATTACCAGACAATATATCTATTGCCAAACAATTGGAACGAAGGAAAGAAGGCTTACGGTGCTGCTATCAGAATACACACGGACTATGGCATGGTTTGCCACTAATAGAACTTGTCTACCGTAACATGACCTTGATTCGCATGGGACGAATAAAAGCCACACCAAAAAATTTGCTAATCAGCCAGGCTGAGTGATAGTGCACGAACCAGGAGGCTCAAAGCCAATCCAGGCCTCTTGTTATGTCTCTGACTCGCTTCACATCCATGCACTCGTACTCTCGCCTTTCCGTCTTGTGTCAAGGATTGTGTGAATATTGTAAAACTTCCTAGGTACGCGAAACAAACAGACGGAGCTTCACAACTTGCAGCGAACAAAAACTTTCCTGTCTGTGCCGTTGAGAAGTGGGGCAGGTTTCGCTAGCTTTCAGCATTCATCATACCACTTTCACAAGCACAATGCAGTGCACGGCCGATGGATGCGGTGAGCGTGCGACTCTAGGACTGCACTTACCACCTTTACTCGTCATAAGGTGCTTCGTCAGGGTAGTCTTCTTTGTAGTCGTCCGCCGCTGCCGCTGCGACAGGTGAAGCTGCGGGTCGAGCGACACCTGCGCTCGTAACGGCGCGCGTTGCCTTACCGAGCTCGACCTTGCGAACGTGCTGAGCGAAACGAAGCGAGCAAAGAGTTTCACCCAATGAATCGAGCGTAGGCGAGAGCTGGACAATCATCAGCGTCTTGCTATTCTTCTCAAGCGAGTCCTGCAGCAACTTGGTAAGTGTAGAGTTGCGGTAGGGCACGTGATCGTGCTTATTTGCGCGAGCATGAATGACCATGCTGAGTGCGGAAAGGGAGGTGTTAATATTCTGAGCTTCCTTAAGAGCCTCACCCGTGACATTCGATCGGCTGACACGCTCGGAACCTGCAAGATCGATCAAGTGCAGCTTACCCAACGAAGTGGCACCTGTAAGGCGGTTATTACCGCGAACATAGACGGAGAGAATCAAGTGGGAACGAGAAGAGTGCTCGTTCATATCAGTCTTGGTGGTGTGACGGTTCCTCTTACCCTTGGCCAGTAATGCCTGCACGTCAGCAGCGCATGTAACATCGAACGAGCTCAAGCCAACGACTTCCATACCCTCCTTACCGGAAACTGCCTTCAATCCAACTTCAGTACGCTCATCCGCGAGCAGATCTTGGATCTTTTCGTTGTAGATTTCCAGCAGGGTGATCCTCAATGAGTAGGTCCATTCATTCGACTTGGCGGCGCAATCGGCGAATAGCTTGTCCAAGGCACGGGTGTTCACACCAGGAGCCTCCTTGGTACCTTCCATAGTGTAGGTTTTACCTGAACCTGTTTGGCCATAGGCGAAAATGCAAACATTGTAGCCATCAATGACCGACGTGACCAGATCGGAAACCTCTTCGAAGACCTGTTCCTGAGTTGAGCTGGGAGGGAAGACCTTCTCGAACTCGAAGTTATGGACCTGCTTCTTGGCTGCATTCTCCACTCGGATCTCACCTTCACGAATAAAGCTAAGGACCTGGTGATTCTTAGGATCATTCTCACGATCAATCAATGGACGAACACGAGCGTAGACACGAATGTTGCCCTTAAGCTCCTGGAGCTGGTTGAAAACCTTCTTACGAAGACGCATCTCACGCTCATAGTTTTCACGAAGAGATTGAACGAGCGACTCTTGGCGCAGAGCGTGAGACTTGACCGCAGTAACCACGGCATCCGAAACACCCTCGACGTTCTGATCCATCTCAAAGACCTTCGCACGTAGGTCCTCAAGCTGACCTCGAAGCTGGGAGGTTTCGTTGCGCATAATACCAAGGATCTGCTTGCGCTGCTCGACGCTCTGGGAGCGCTGCTTGAGCATCTGAGCATGCATCTTACGGATGTTCTCCTCGCTCTGGGCACGAGTAGTGGCGATATCGCGTTCAGCCTGAGCTAGCTGTGCCTGGACAGCCTTGATTTTCTCGCTGGCCTGGAGCAGCTTGCTTTGAGCCTCCTTCTTGAGAGTGCGCAACTGATTCTCACGCAGCTTGGCGAGTTCGTTGGCTGCCTTGAGCTGCTCTTCCTTGCTCTGGAGGCTCTCTGCCAATGTCGTGTTCACGCGCTTGAGCTGATCCAACTCGGCACGCAAACCTGCCGTACCAGATTCGGAGGAAGTTCGGAAAGTCTCGAGCGACTGCGTCGTCGAGAGCAACTCCGCCGTAAGTTCCTTGATACGAGCCTCCATCGACTGCAGGCGAGCAGTGTAGTCCTCGGGCACATCGGAAGCGGCCTTGGAGGCGGCAGCAGCCAATTTTGCCTCGGTCTGTGCGAGTTGCGATTGAAGCTGCTGGATCGTGGCCTCTGCATCGATCTTGGCCTGGCGGAGAGAGCTGAGCTCCTCAATCAGGCTACGAGTCTGAGGATCGGGAGTGGGGCTTGCGCCGGATGCGCTCGTAGGCGAGGATGCCGACTTGGAGCCGCGCTCAAGCGTGAGGGTGTCGATCTTCTGCTGCATCTGAAGCAACGTCTGCAGGTCAGCAACGGTGCCGTTGGTCGCCTCAAGACGAGTAATCTTCTCGGTTGCGGCATCCAGGGACTTCTTGTACTCCAAGATCTCGGCCTGAAGCGCAGTCTCGTTCTGTACGTACTCCTCGGCCTTGGCCTTTGTGGCAAGCAGCTCTTCCTGGAGCTTGACGAGGTCAAAGTACTTACCAAGAGCCTCTGCCTCAGCTGCCTCGGCCTCCTCGGAAGTGTTGCTCTCGAGCTGAGCGATGCGCTTCTTGAGTGCAGCGATAGTCTTCTTATCCTCTTCAAGAAGCTGCGAGCGCTCGCTCAGGTCCGCAGCAAGGGTCTTAATTTGCGCACGCAGGCGGATGAACAGAATGGACTGCGTCTGCTTGTGCAGATTGGACATCTGCTCAGTCCGCTCCTCTGCGCGACGAGCATTGAACTCAGCGACGACGCGCGCCTGCTGGGCCTCGCGGTACTTTTGTTCGAGGGCGGTGTACTCTGCGATTGGCACGTACTGCGAGAGGTCGACAGTGGGCGCTCGGATCTGGGCAGGAAGTGTGAGGCTCTCCTTGACTTGAGCATCAACCTCAAGTTGGAGATCGGCTTCATCTGGAGAGTGTAACGGATGGTAACCGATTGAGAGCCGTCATAGTAAGTATGTGTAAGCTAAAGATAATGCAATGAGTATCCCAGCGAAAGTCATGCATGCTGGCATGTATAGTTACTACAGGGAGCACTGAATGGACGCGTGTTCATGAAATCTTCAAACAATACATTCAAATGACGAATCAGATGCGTTTGTCAAGCCAGAAACTCCACGTACCAATCCCAAGGTCGGAGTCGATGCGCTTGCTGTCTTTTTCCTGGGCGCTCAGCTCCGGGTCATACTCTGCCGGTCGATTGAACTTCGGTTCCGACATCTGTGAGTGGATTTGATGGATTGTGAGTGCGTATGAGAGGTCAAAGAGAGGGTTTGGCGGTGAGATATGATTTATATCTGCACATAAGACAGAGAGACGTGTAGCTACATAGTCCGACATGAAACAACGCCAAGCACTTCAAAGCAATGCACGCAGACAGAGCACTCAGTCTTCCGTTTCAGGCTTATCTTTGCTCTGCGAGATCTCTCGTAAGGCTATCACGCTGGATAGCGAGAGCCAGGCCGTCTTCCCGGTGACGTACACACAGCATGAATGAATCCACAGTGTCAAATCATGTGCGGAGGCCGTACGTGCTGTCAGGGCGAAGCGCACGCGAGGTAACGGGTAATTCGTCAGTGCAGAGCACTACATGAAATGGTGTGACGAGTGGAACAATAGGCGATTTGACTGGTATCAATCAATTGCACTCATTTCGCGCTATTGAATCTATTTGTTATCATCCTAACACGACCATTCCTATACCGCTATTTTCACCCTTTTTCACTGTGTTCCAACGCCTCAATACGTCTCTCCTCGCTGAGTGACCGCGGTAGGGGGTGACAGAATAACGGAATCTAACCGGAACTTGCAGCATGTTGCGAGTTTGGAGCCACAGAACGGCCCAATGAAAGGATGTTGGAGCACCGCGCTAGGTATGCGCGTTGGGACGATCGGGTGTTTGGAGTGGTCAGGAAACGCGTTTTATCCATGCTGCCGAGTGTTTAGAATCCTTCTAATGCGAGGATTACGGGGTAACTTGTCCTGACCCCACACAAAGTGGTACCTACGCTTGTGATTCCAAACATGTGACAACTGCTGCCGCGAGCAAACCCCTCATCTTCTCGGTCTTTCGCTTATCCTTTTGCACGCATACTCCTACACATGATTGATTGCATCCAGACCTGCTTCTGGACATAGGCACGTGTCCACTCTGAACTCTCGAGTGTGAGCCCGCCCGTGCTGTTCCACACTGACTGCTCATCACGAGAGTGACACGAAAGGAGAAGGGAAGAGGAACGGAAAGATAGAAGGCACAAAACTAAAATATGACCTCACTTCGACAGTGGTGTCAGGTACCCCAGTTCGCGGCCTATGGCAAAGCTCGAAAGGCCTTCCTCGAGGCTGCTGCCCAGCACCTGCGGTATGCTCCCTTCGCCAGGATTCAGTATGCGCGTTGGATGAACGCACTACGCAATGAGGAGCGCCTTCGAGCGAGCGAACGCCAAGCCGGCAAGCCCATGGGCAACTCGAATGCCTCGACCAGTGGCTCGGAAGTGGACACAGCCCGCGACACCACGGAACCCGTCTCGCACGATTCTGAGAGGAAGAATCAAGTATCACACTCCAAGGATGCTGCCGTCGCAACCACCGGCAGAGTACCGCCGCCTCTACGCGGCGACGGAGATAACCCCCTGTTTAACCCGTTTTCAGCGAACTACGTGTCGAACCTGGGTGATATTCGAGTTAGCCCTTCGGCTGGGGCCCTAACCGTCATGACTTACAATATCCTATGTGGCAACCATATCCTGACTCCACCACCGGTCGAATACGCGCATCACTCGGTGTGGTCAAATCGCGTTTCGCTGATCCTGAGCCACATCGAACAGCACAACCCAGATGTTCTATGTCTGCAGGAGGTCGACGTACCAGGCTTCTGGGCGCAGCGACTGGATGCACTCGGCTACTCCTTCGTGTATCATGCCCGCACAGATGCTACGCAGCGTGCAAGCGTGGATGGTTGTGCAATTGCGTACAAGCGAGCCAAGCTTAGGCTAGTCACCCACACTGTGGTTCGGTACATTCACCACCCGAGCTTTACACCTCGCACGCATATTGGTCTAGCGGGTCTGTTTGAGGTACTACCCAGCTCTACGTTGGCACGATCCTCAAGCGGCACCAATCGGAACTTCGTATGTATCACGACGTCCCACTTTATCTGGAATGCCAGACGCGGTGAGGTCAAACTTGCCCAGTTGCAGACGTGTATGAACGGTCTGGCTGCCTGGTTCCGTCTTCTCAATAAGGCTGTTGCAGAACCGTCGGAAGCGAAGTCAGAATCCACTCCCACCATTGAATCGAGCGAGGTGAGAGCGATGATGCGCTCTCCTTCGCTTGCAGACACAGAAACTGGTGACGACTACTACTTCAAGCACTTTTTGGCGAGATATACCCATCCCCATCCATTCGACTTGGCTTCATCCTCGACTCAGCTTGATGATCCGGTCTTTCCGCCCGCATGCCCACCACAGGATATTCGGAAAATCACGGGACCAACTCAAGCTACACGCGGTTCGGGATTATCTGACAACGAGAGTGCATTGCCACCACTGTATGCTAACTCGGCAGATTATGTCCCTGTCCTCAGCTCGACCAAGCCTGGTGAACTGTATCCACCCATGTCTGTAGTCACCTTAACTGCCAAACCTGGTGACAATGTGGCGAATATGGAGCGAGATCAGATCGAGTATATCCGGCAGTTGCGGGCCGCGCTGGATGCACAGGGAGGCCTGCCTTCCAATGTTCTCGAGCGCACTGCCTTTATCATCTGCGGTGATTTCAACGCAACTCCAGCGAGCCGAGTGAGCGAATTTATGCGCACTGGTATGCTTGAACTCGAGTCCACATATGGTGATACAAAGGAAACAGTTCAGCAGATTATTGAAAAGGATCCACTTAAACCCTTGAGCAAGCGGCTGTATGAACTAAGGAAAAAGCCTCATAGGGATATAACAGATGAGGACAACAAGACTAGTGCGGGCGGATTTAATATGTTCAAGGAGAAAGCAGCCTTGCCGGTTGTCGCCAAGTTCCTCAACGAGTCACAGAATATCACACAAAAGTTCAACGTTCGTCTGTCATTCGAGGCTCCATCGTCGACGACTCAATTTGATGGAACTGAAACAACCTTCCAAGGATGGGCACCGCTTTCGGAGAGAGTCCGATACGAGGGTTTGCCGTGGATTACGAATCTTGAAGACGAGCTCCGAAAGCGGCTCAACGATCCTGAAAGTGATACCAAGGACGGAGCTAAACCTGAAGATGATATTGTGGGCTATGACCCAGATTATATTTTCAACCGATGTAATAACAATGCAGATGCGTATGGATATCCTGGTCGCGAGATCGAAACAATGGCTGATGGAGGTAGCTCTACTCAGACGAGCAAGTACGGTCCTAGTCCGCTGGTCAAACGTGTCCGCGTGTCGGCGCCTCCGCTTTCCATCATGTTAGAAATGCTGCGTCGCCACAATTTCGTTGGAAGTCCGGAGCTCATTGCATATCTAAGCGCTGACGTTACGGCCAACAAGCGTGTCAAGCTCTTGAAGGCTGCCGGTGCGTCATCCGAAGCTCATAGCGAACAGCAGTGCGCCGAGCACAACACAACACCATCAGCAGCGTGTGGCGGAGCTGAGGAGCATGGTAAAGAAAGCAAGTCGTCCGTTAGCACAACTACACTGGAAGGTGAGGTCCAACGTCGACTTGTTACGCACCTCATGAAGCTCCTCTGGATGAACGAAACTCCGTTAGCCTACAGTAGCATCAAAGATCATGTCGTTATCTGTACTAATAAGGCCGATGCATATGCCGCAATTTTATTGTGTGCGAAACATGTCAACTTCCGCCAGCACAAAGGTGAATCAGTTGCCCCCTTCTCTGAGAGGGTTCAGCAAACCTTAGGACAGGTAATTGAGACCCAAGTGGGCACAAAAATGTTTGATAACCTTTACCAAGACATTATATCTGTGAAGCTGCAGGCGATAACTAACCTAGTCAGTACGCGCGTGCATGTCAAGACCGCGGTTTTCCACCCATTCCTTGGCTTGGCGAGTGCATATCAAACCCCTGGATTACCTGTGTCGTATCGTGTCACAGGTTTCCAAACTCCCGGGAGATACCAGGTAGATTACATCTACTACTCACCCATTTCTGTTGCTCGTATGCTGGGCCTTAGTCGCCTTAGAGAAGAAACTTTGCGTGCGCTAGCCGAGACCGAGCTCATGCGGACGGCTGCACTTTTCTTCGGAAGCTATGACAAAGCCGTTGATGATGCAGAGAGCAAGAACGGCGATGCAGAGAGTGAAGCCTCCGCACTGCAATGGCCTGGATCGGTTCCTCCCCTGAATGTCGAGCTCGATCAGTTCAACAGCCCTGGAACCGGGCTTCGCCTCGATGCCGTGCTAGATCTGCCTTCAGATGTCGTGACCTTCCCACGTAATTTCGTTATTCCATCGCGTTACCACGGCTCTGATCATCTCTCTATTATGGCGGCTTTCTCAATCGTCCAGGAGGATGGCTAATTGGTAGAATAGATGCATTTTTCCTTTCGTCTCTTCTTTGCTGTTACATAAATCTTCACCCATGAATGTAGGAACGATTATAATTGGCTTTATTGCTACTGTACACGTGTATTCCGAACGCTTTGAAGCGCATGTTCTCATCTCTGCAGTATGCAGGGGTTTAGCGATGTGATCAGCCGGTTGAGACTTTGGGTTTACTATTCTTGGTACCAGTTTCGTTGCTCATGTTGCTCATGAGGGAGATTAGAATTGTCAAGAAACGTCTCGCGGCCTGCGAGTTCATGCGGATTGTCCACACTCGTGCATTCGCGAAGGTAAATGCACTCTTATCACCGAATATTAACGAAACGTCCACAAGATCAGATGGACGAAGAAGATCTCGAATTTCGTCAATATTATCAATTACAGGCGAGGGAGAGTTGAGCAGAGTATCAGTATCTAGCTCGTGGCGTCCCACGCCTTCATCATGGCAATCTGGCGGGGGCGCAAAAGAAAGTGAGGCCGTTAACGCAGATGTAACATGCGTTACTCCTGCACCTACAGTTGATCCCGATGAAACAGAATGTGCACCTGAGACATTCTGGGATAGTTTGCATCCCTCGACCCATCGGTGTGCCACTCCGGCAGCTACACTACCCAGGCGCCCTCGGGCTTGCATCACCGCATACTCTAGGGCAGCTGTTGTAAGCACGTCATTAATCTGTGCCCCTGAACTTTTCTGAGATAGCACGGTCCTGATGGAAGGTGTCGATGCCCCTTCAGTTGAACTTTGGGCACTGAGCGTGGGTTGCTGCAGATACATCTGCAACACCTTTTTCGTGGACTGAACGATAGCCGGGAGAAGAACTTGTGTTGCGGGACCGATGCTACCTGGGGTGTGAACAGGGCGCGCGAACCATTTGATCAACCGGCTGTACGGCTCGAGGTGCGTCACTTTGAAGCGCGAACGACCATCCATGCCTTGTACTAATGTTTCGTGCTGGGATTTAGTTTGCTCGACGATTTTCTTAGCAGTCCGCGATATGGAATCGCAGAGTTGGGCAACGGCCTCTTTAAACTGAGCGCGAGCTGACCCTGACTTTGGCGCAAACTTCATTAGCGCAGTGCTAGGGTCGGAAGCGGCCTCGGGAATATAGTCTGGCCATTGGGGCTGCGCTGTTCCCAGAGCTCGCATATTCTCGGTCGTCGTGACGTCGAATGGATCATATACGGCAAGATCCTCCTCGACGAGGCAGATGCGGCTTTCATCCAAGACTAAGGAGCGAGGAACAAAGCGGTGATTGAACGGGGCTTCCAGATACGCCTCAACCCATGTCTCAAGGGATTCCATCTGACGACCAGGCCGAAGATCATCCGAGACTGAGCCCGATTCAGCCTGCTCCTGCTCAATGTCTGTTGCAGCGGCTCGTCCACCATGCATAGCCGCTCCACCTGGTGAGTCCGACACAAGTGACGCTGTTGCCGCCTCACTCTCTAGGTCGGCGTCGTCGCCTGATAGCTCTTCGTTATCCTTGCCTTCATCCCCGAGTACCGCGTGCCGGTTGGGTATGGGAATCGGCAACAGTGTTGTTGTCTCAGACACGCTGGTAGCAGACCTTTGGAGCTTGCCGTGCTGGGACTTTGCGGAGATTTGCTGATTGAACGCCGATGCGGATGTAACCAAGCCCGCAGCTCCTCGTCGAGACTTGCGAGTGGTCTCGGACACGACCGTCGGAACTGTACCGGCGCTAAGGGTTGACGAGCTGTGTCCAGCAGGAGTATATGGCAGTCGGTCACAAACGTCGGATAAGACTGAAGCAAAGTAACGGATACTGCGAGGCGGCGCACCTTCTCCGGCAGAATTCACGGCAGCTGGACCCAACGAATTTGATGACTTCTTTTTCGCGGGAGTTGGTTTGGATGCTATTGGGAGCTCGACATCCGAATCACCCTCTGCCTCCGCAGCTGCAGCTGTTGAGGCTGCGACAATAGCGGACTGGAACGCTTTGGCTGCTGCGCGCTCAAGATTCGTCAGAGTCGTCGAAATACGCGCTCGTGCCTGTTCGAGTTTAGCCCTGAGACTGGCTTCAGAGCTAATAGGTGACTGAGTATTCAGTTCTATCGCAATGGAGGCGAGACGCATAGCGAGAGCGGCCTTGACCGTGGCTGCAGCAGTTGCAGAAGACATGGCGGATCCTGCGGCAAGACTCGCCTGGCGCGAGACCGCTTTTGTGAATTTGGTACGCACATCCGCCTGAGTAGAATTTGATGATGAGAAAACAGCCGATCTGAGTGAAGTCACGACTCCTTCGAATGTAAGGGTAGCGGCGGCGCCTGGCACGTTAGGGGACGCGAGCTCATCGATACTGGAGTTGAGAATGACCGTCGCTTGTGATGACTCGACCAAGGCAGAGGCAGCTGCATCTAGTGCGACATTGGTCAGTTCGGCGGCGAGCTTGGATGCAGTAGCGGCAAGAATCTCACGAGAGGCTCGATTCTGTACCCACGTATCCTCTTCAGCTGACTGAACGCCACTAGGAGTTGCATCCACCCCGACTTCGGTGAGTGCTTCTTGAGCACCGACGGTAGACCTCTGGCGAACAAGCGTCTGCAGACCTCGCTCAGTTAGCGAGACCAACGGGCCACTGGATGGAGTAAACTGCTTCATGCCAGCTGCAACTGAAGGACGAGCAAAACGCTGTGTGTCAAGGAGGGTGTCCGTTCGTGACTCGCCGGAATTTGTAGCAGAGCATATGCCAACATACTGTGCGGTTGTCATTGTAATCGGAATCCTCGCTGAGGACGTAGTCCAGAGGAGATGAGGCAAGAGCGAGGGATCTCGAAGCGTAGCGGCCACAAGTGTCGAAGTCGATGATGGCAAAAGGGTCGATGGACTAGGTGCACTCAAGGTCCTGCGTAACAGTGCTGGTGGAGTTGTAATTCCGCCGGACATTTGTCGTCTAAGCGTTGAAGTTTGTGTCGAATCGAGGCCGGCGTTGAAATCACTGAGCAGAACTTGTGCGGTTGGGACAAGTCTCTCGAGCAAAACCATGAGCTTTGAAGTGAGGCTTCGATCGCGGGTCACAATGGTATGCGCCTTTAACTTAGGCACACCGCGCACACTGAATGCTGGTACGCTGCTGTCGTCTCCGCTCGCAGGTGCTACCAGAGCAGAGATAGGAATCGAGGCAAAGGTCTCGGGCGCAGAGGTACTGGCAACATTAAGCTGTGTCACATAATCGTCCGAACGACTGGGTTCCTCGGTTTGCAAAGGATTTGAGCCAGTCCCAGTCGATGAGAGTGAGGAGGATCGAGGCTGACTGCCAATAGCTTGGCTGATATTGTGTGGCACATGACTTCCTGACGATGTGAGAGTGAGAGTCTTCGGCTCTGATGTTGTCTGGGTTGAATAGTAGCTGTTCGAACGTAAAGGAGTCTGAGGGGGTGACGAGCTCTCGGACAGGTTACTTTCAAAAGGCTTAGCGCCCTGTTTGGGAAGCTTGTCGGATGCGATCGTGCTGATCACACTAGCGGCAGCTGTGGCAGCAGGGACAAACTGTGGAACACCAGGCTCCACAAACTCCAGTCGAAGCGAACCCCAGCCAAAGCCAATCACGATGCGCTTCAGTGCCGAGAGGGGATACTCAGCCAACGGAATTAAAAACTCCTGCTGAGACTTGGGCAGTGCCTGAACAAGCTGCCAGGGACTGTACAATGTGCGGGAAAGCGCGTGTTTTGCAAGACTAGGAGAAACTTCATCGGAAGAGCTTGAATGTTGCATTCCATAACTCTCGCCGTAGAGCCGGTGCAGGTCTGCCTTGTCCCGCCGAACTCGCTCTCGCTCATCTAGGTTCGAAAGGTGATCAATTGTGGCACCCTCGCCGATTGCTTCGTGCATGAGTCGGAAAGCCGAATCTGGTCGGAAGAAGGAGAGATACGCCTCCGCGGGGACTCTCGCAAGGATATGTATCCTTCGAGAATTTGCTGTCAGGACACACGGGAAGTCTCCTCCAGCTACAAAGAATTTGACAAACGATGGCGGGCCAGTTGAAAGGACCGTCGAACCGTGACCTGGTGGGGGAGCTGCCCTTCCCATAATCCCTAGGAAATCAGCGGCCGCTGATTCTGGCAGTTGTGGCAGCTGCGCAAGCGAAGTCGTGGGAAGGACAGGTGCAGAAGGTGATGTCTCAGCCAAATGGGGAGCTGGATTGGTGGTTGGTGGGGCAATTTGGGACGGGACTTGAACTTCACCCCTGGAGCTCAATAGGGAACTGGACAAGGGAGACTGAGGAGATACAGCCGTGTGCGAAGAAAAGGAGAATGCAGGATACTGCTTGCTCGCCCGATTTCTCAACACCAGATCAAGGCCTCCCGAAGGTGTCGGAGGGCTCGTGTAGGGCGCTGTCTCCGGTATCGACTGCAACTCCCTGTCGATAAACTCAGCAAGTTGTCGGATTTTGGCTATGGCGCTACGTTCGGAACTAGCCTCGAGGCAGCTCCAAGCCTTGGTCTTGTCGAAGAACGTGAAGGGATCATTCACATGCGTCGTGTCACTGAGGGTGATTTTGGCCTTGGTGATTGGATACTCAGGCTTGAACACACTGCTGCTGGCGACTGAGGAATCTCGACCCAGCGCCTGGATCATTGCAGGATCGTTTTCCGAAGCCCAGTCGAGGTGATTGATAGGATCCAGAGCAACAGACGGTCCTAATGTGGAGTATGGACTCAATGCATCGGCATTCAAAAAGGCTGGGGCTGGAACAGCTGTAAGCAAGACGCCCGCAGGCAGCAAACCTGGGCCACTCGACGCCACATTCCCGTCGAAATGGACGATAGCTGAGGCGTGCGCAAGAGATGCGATCTGGTTCGATGCGAGCGCAAGGCAAGCGAAAACATCTGAAGTAAGAGCCGGAACCAGAGTTGAGCTAACATTCTCGCTACCTGTAGGCTTGGTAAACTGAGGCCAACTATGGTCTGCTCTATGGAACTCTTTCCCAGTTGCGTCAGACCACCAGTTACGATCCTGATCCCGCCTCGTCCCAACCATATCCAGGGCCTCAAGTCTTTCGGATGCGATTCTCTCACTTCGCTCGTGGTCTTCGATGATCGAATTCGCGATCGCCAGTGCAACTTGTGATCGGCCCGTTTCATCATCTACGCAGTTATATATACGTACAAGGCACGTAAGCAGTTCAGGACTGTCTTCTTCGCCACGATTTGGATATGGTGTCTCCCAGCAAAGCGCGCCCTTGGTGAGTCCGCCGAAATTCCAGATTGTGGACTGGATCGCCTGGTTGGTTACACCGTTAACACCTGATGCAGTTGCAACATGAAGCTGGTACCAAAGGTGGCGAATCCACGATGCGTAGTGGATGGAATGGACATAATCGAAGTAGTCCTCATGAATCTCAACAAGTGATGGGACTCCAGGTGTGGCTACCACGGAAATCTGAGCTGAAGAAGTGTTTTCGAGCAGCTGTAACCAACCTCGGCGCTCAAATGCCAAGGGACTGACTGATACTGTGCCGATGCGGAGAGGAGGAAGATAGGTAAGGTACACTTCGACTTTGCTTCGTTGAGGGAGCAAGGATCCTCCAGCGGATATTGCATACGAAGTTAGGCTACTAGATCCAGCTTGGGACCGATCAAACGATGAACCAGATGTCGGCGTTATTGCATAGGTGGGGGTGGGTTTCGTTGCCGCGGTTCGACCCGTGACACTAATTGTAACGGGCCATCCAAACAGGGGAGATAATCCAAGGCCTCCCAGTTGGCTTGTGGATCTCAACGCTGGTCGTACATACAGTTGAGGGTGTGACTTTTGCTGCACATCGTGGTTCGAAAAGTGGCGAATAATCGAAGGTAGCATAGTGGTAAATCGGATGGAGACCAATTGCGGGGTAGGCTCAGCTTTGTCGTCATACGTGTCAGCGTGGATGTCTTTCATTGATGGCTTAGACTTCATGGTGTGAGGCAGCTGCGCAGGGCTTGATTTGCGGACAGAATTCGGCTCAGCATCCGTAGTTTCCACGGCAGAGTACTCGTCATTCATAAGCGAGCCGCCCGCAGAATAATATATTGGACTCTTGCTTAAATCGTCTTCGTTTTCGGATCTCACCAGCTCGCCTAAGATCAACTCATTGAGACCTGGGAAGTCGGCGAACGTGCGAAATTCCTCGCGCCAGGGTGCCTCCTGTCCCCAGAACAAAATGGGCACAATACCCCTGAGCAGATGATGGAATCCTGGCTGGCTCTGGACGGATGGTTCCTTCGAAAAGTCGCCATATAACGTGTCGTAGAGTCGTTGTATCCACTTGGATGGTTCGTGTTCGTGAACGGAGAAATGTGACTGGAGTTGCGAATACATACGAATCGGCGAAATGCTCCTTAAGCCGGCCGCCGCCCAGGCACATGCATCGTCCTTATTGTTATTCACGTGGGCGAGGAGCGGTGCCGAAGCTTTTCCGGATTGGCTCTCATTAACCAACCGCTTGTGCAGCAGATCGCGAATCAGAAGACCAAGATAAAAGCGGCGCAGGAGGTATCCTAACGTCCGTTCGAGTTCAATCGCCTGGTCTATAGATGGACACTCATACGTCAGGATGAATCCTTGGCGTTCACGAAGAGCGAGTGCCTGCAGGGAAATGGGTGAAAGCGAGAGTGGAGAGACTGGTGGGAGGTTGGGCACGACCAGATCGCGATCACCAAAGAAGTTGTTGACTTGAGTTTCCAGACCAGGCTTGGTCTCCAGGTATCTCAATAGTTGGCGTAGTACGTCCTCAGCCATCGGCGTCGCGAGGGCCTTGGCTCGATGATGCTGTTGCAGGGAGGTGTACAGGTAGCCGGGTTGATTGCTTAGAGCACACATAAGCTGGCTTTCCATGCGCGTACAGAGCACGCGAACTATGCGCGTACTCCTGGTGGCGCTTACGACACAGTAAGCTGGGAACTTACAACGGATTGGGCGGTCCACCTCTTGTTGCAGCAGCTGGGCGAGGCGGAGGGCTCCGGTAAATGCGTCAAGCTCAAACATGCCCTGTACACCAAGACTAACAATCCATGGTTTCGATGGTGTTTGGTTATTGCTCGGTGGTGCAGCATCGTTCTCGTCCACCATTTCATCATGACGGTATGCTATCGCTTCCGTGGTATAGGTAACCGATTTCCAGAGCTTAAGGTAATCGGATGATGTCAATCCAGGAGTAGGACTAGCCTGAGGGACTTCATCGCCTTGCATTGTAAGATACTTCATCACAAGAGGAGCATCTAAATCGGCTAACAAACCTCGTAACGAGTAGGAGAGATCTCTCCGAATCATCGCAAGCGGACTAATGCCGCTGGGGATTTCCAACACCTGATCCAGTGGCATATATGTGGCAAATTGCCCCTTCTGTGCGATAGGATCTGAGACCATTTGTGAGTAATGTGATGAAATTGCATCCAGCATGGGTGGAGCAAGTGTGGCCCGAGCTACAGCCGCCGATATGACAACTTCCCTGGGGGTACTTGTGCATGGCACCCGTAGTCTAGGAGGTGTAGTCAAATGAGATCGCGAGACGGAGCCTCCTTGATTCGTAGAAGAGGCTAGTTCTCTCTCAACATAAAAGGGCCTGAAGGTATCATCCAACCCCGCAAGTGGCTTGTCCAGCGTTTCCAACAACCGCTGAACTCGCCGAGGAATAAAATCACTTGATAAGTCTGGGCTCGAGGGCATGAAGTCTCTCGAGTCTGGAACTATTGGTCCGAGTGCCATTGAATTTGCAATGTGGGCCCGGAAGGCTTTGTAGTCGGTATCACACTCTGGCAGGACTGGCAAAGATTGACCATGGATTGGACGTTCTGACGGGAGATAGGCCTTTAGCATTAAGAGCTCTTCTGCTTCCACGGGGTCTCCCTCATTGCGAGGCGCCAATGACTCGATGCCCGGCTTCGTAAAGTCTACGAGCATACCATCCTTCCGCCCACCTGCGAAAAATGGGCGATTAGTGGAACTGACGAGGGGTAATCCTACCGAGGTGAATGGAATCGTAGCTGGAGGGTGCTCTTTTTCACTCTGAAGGTCGTGCTGGGTATTTTCAGCATCATGAGGCTCCGATCCTACGAAGAGCGACCAGAGGCTCAGTGGATCCGAGTCTGGGTTATGCTGCTTGCCAGAAGGGATGGATGGATTAGCATCACGTTGCATGCTCATTTGTTCAGCCTCGGAGGTTTGAACCACGTCCGGGGAATCTACCGTCTCTGGCCGCGTATCCTTGCGTGGGGTCGATAGTCCTGCGCTTGCTCCATCGGACTCTGAGAGTGCAGCTGATACTTGTTGAAAAGGCACGTTAAATGCACTGGATCGACTCACTTCGAGTCCAGCTGATTGTTGCAGCCCTGGAATACTGCTTGAGCCACGAGGTAAGCTACTTGAGATGCCTCTCGACATGGATCCGGGTCGCCACACGCTCGCACCAGTCCATGGGGCGTGTGTTATCTGCGGTGATCCTGCCAGCTGCTTTGGACGACTTGGGGACATGGAAGGTGGGAAGTTAGCAGGGGAATCTGATGGGCTAGCGGCTCTACTGGGCTTGTTTCTTGCGGAAGTCGGTTCCTGGTCCCCATGCTTCTCACCAGGGGCTTTGGTCAACTCGCGCGAGAACGCGGTAGGAATAGGGATTGGCTGCATTGTGGTTTTCCCCACGGTCTTTGCTTGCGGCTTGACTGGCTTCTCCGTGCGCACAGGAGGAATCGGAGGACGAGGCTGAGAAGGTGAAGATGCCACCAATGGCTCGTCCACCGGATCTTCATCTGCGTCTGCAATGTGAACAATTCGCTTTCTGCGAGGCTTGCGCCCTTTCTCCCTGATGGTTGGCTCCACTGCTGCTTTGGCCACTATAGTAGTGGGATCAGGATCGTATGTGATGCTGTCATTGGAGGTAGAACTTTCGATCCAGCCACTCGTCAGGTCCGCATGCGCGGCCGAAGCCACCGCACGCGCCATGGCCGTCGCTGTGCTAATATCGGTGACGTTTGTAGTGGACGCAGCTTCCGCCAAACTTGTGTACCCAGCTAAAGGGGAGACAGATCCTAGTCCTGTCGGTAACGTATCAACTTTGGCCCCCGTCGCCGCAAGAAGTAACGTACGTTCGAAGTCAACTGCAAGACAGCCAAAGGTGGATGCCGATCTGAAGCTAGAGAACTTGAACAAAGCTCTGGGTTGCAACGGACCAGAATGATCATAAAATGTCCGCTCTCGCTCCAGCTCACGAGCGACGTCATCATCAACAAATGGTGACGAACGGCGCATAAGACTACGAGCTGATGTTTGTAGTAGTGCTTTGAGAACTTTGGCAATGGGAATCGCTCGGTTGATGTCCTCTTTTGTGACTCGCGCACCATTGATAATAAAGGGGATTTTCTTCAGCGGTTCAACGGACTCATCTGAGGAAGTAAAGCTATAGCCCAAAATCGTTTTCAGCCGCATGGTATCCTCGGGCGGAAGGCGGGAAACTGCCATAGGCTGCTGCGCACCTGGTGATAACGCCAGATCACCCAGACCTCGCACCAACCGCTTACCACGAAGATCAGCCGAGAGTCCGCTTTCGGATTTCGCGCCTTGGCTTGAGCTTGTTTCGTCGTCTTCGCCCTGGGATGTTTGGTTAACTCCAAAGAGCGTCGCCAAGGATGGTTGAGCCAGTGCTAGATCATCCGTGCTGGCAGAGTTGATGGAAGACAGTGAAAGCTGGGTGGGGTCAGCATCACACAACAACCATGACTTTCGCGGGAGCTGCGCAGGATATATATAGCTGCCTGTGATGCGCTCGATAAATATGGCTGCAATGCACGCACGCAGTTGTTGTTCACCTAGTGCGAATGAGTTTCCGGTAACATCCAGCTCAGCCAGCGTCGGGACGCTGACTTGTAGCTGCCATAGATCAGACAATGAGACGAACTGGTTGAAGCTGAGGTCAAGGCGTCTCAAGTTCACGAATCCTGAAACATCACCGATGCCATTGAGCGAATTCTTGCGGAGGTTCAGTGCGAGAATGTTCGGAACGCACTGTGAGAGAATTTGAAGAACACGAGCACCGGTCAAGCCGTTCTCGTCGAGAGCAAGGGCGCGAAGTGTGGGTGCATATTCTAGACCAGCCAGCGAGGCCAGCGAGTTTTTGCCGAGATCAAGGATTTCGAGTTGGGGAGCCAGCGTGAGAGCCGCACCCAGTTTCTTCAGCCCGCATCCACGGCAGTTGAGCACGCGTAGCCTGGGCCATTCAAAGCCCACGTCGAGTGAGCCTGCCTCCTTACCCTCTGTGATATGGGGAGCCTCTGGGTCACTATGCTCACGATCGGCTAGGCAATGCACGAGCAGCGTCTCTAGCGATGCAAGGGGTGTCGCATTCAGAGAAAGAGAGATGAGGCTGGGTCGGAGTGCGGCTAGTCCTTCGACTACTGCAATGTCGCCGCCATTCATCTCCAATGCATTCAAACTCGGAGTCGCGTCCGAGATCGAAATTGGAGGCCAGCTCGTGGACGAGACACTTGCAGAGGATGCAGCACTGATGCGAGTGTTTGTTGTGGTAGTGGCGGTGCCCTCAAACACACTGGGAAACTCCTCACTCTTGGTACTGCTGGTGGAGGTGGAGGAGGAGGACGACGTGGATAACGACACACTTGCTGATGATCCTTGTGAGGGTACATAAACAAGCGGCAGCGCCATACCAAAACCACGGGCCAGTGTGACGGCGTGCTGACTGGCTTCGCTTCGCGGAGGAACGGAATTCCACAGTCCCGAACCATAGTCCGCCGAGGGTCCAAGGCTGAAGGGCGACTTGGGTGGAGGGACTTGAGAGAGCAGTCGGGCGACACTCGGAACATACCCAGCAGCGAGTGCTGCAGCGGCCTTTTTCTCTTCTCGAACGGGTGGTGTGGGATCATCGCTGACGAGTAAGTGCTCGACTTTAGCAAGAACATTAAAGAGTAACGTTAGTTGTTTTCCTCGAACAGAATCACCATCTCCAATGGCTTGTAGCAGTGCGAGCTCCTTCTTCTGCAGCTTGAGGATCATGAGTGTGCGTGGGGTGAGTGCCAGTCGGAACACAGACTGGAGAGCGTCAGAGGACGTCGCCAGCGCAGATGAACCCGACGAGGATGCATCCTGTCGCCTTTGCCGCCGCTTCTTCTCGAGTTGGTAGTAGTACGGCAGAATTAGCTGTGCGAGCTGTGCGAGGACCTCATCAGCGGTGAGTTGGGTATGAGAACTGGAGCAGGATCCGGAGCTGGAGGTTGAGTTAAATGCTGAGGCTGAGCCCAGGTCATATGGATCTCCACCTCCACCTCCGCCTCCGCCTCCGGTGGCTGATATCCTCTCAGCCATCAGGGCGAGATTAGCTCCTACCTACCAAGCTAGCCAGCCAACTCGCCAGCCAGCCCGCCAGCTCACCAAGAAAGCCGTGCTGGGCTGGACTGGGCTGGGCTGAACACGTAAACAGGGTGGACAGATGAGGAGGTGACCGGGCGAACACACGAATGCGGCAGCGAGTCAATCCGAGGAGCCCTGTGTGAGCGTGTGCTCGTCTCGTCTCGCCTCAGCTCGGCTCAAGTCGGTAGACTTCAACTGGTGGGCAGTTAGAGACGCCAGGATAAGCCCAAGCGCGAGGCCAACCGCGCGCGAGAGGGGTCGAGTCGAGAATACAGATCGAGATGATAGGATAGGTGGTATGAGTACAGGAGTGAGTGTGGGTAGGAGTGAGCGAGAGGCTGTCGAAATGCATGTCTACACGCGATCCTCCCACTGCGAGGTGGATCGAGTCAGGTCCCCTCACACATGTGTAGATATGCACTTGCGATACCGTGTGTATCTTAACATTGGAACGCTTTGGATACTCGGGCTGTATATTGAGATGCAGAGCGTGAATCACGCGCGTGACCACCATAGCGTGAATGCTGCGGCACGCTGCGATGCTCCAACCCTGCATTGATGTGTGAGTTACCACGCCCACGCCGGATATCCCCACTCGTTGCATTCTCCGTCGTCATCGAGCAGGAAATACGCACTGTGGCGAGACGAGAAGACAGCATATGAGGATGCATAGTTGTGGGATGTCGCACGCTTGCACTCCTTCACTCAATTGTGAGCTTACATATGAACTAAACGCTCAATTGCCCTGACAATACATGCACACTCTAGCCCTCGCTCCTGCCCACCGTCGGCCTTCCGCTCGGCCCCACCCGTTGCACCAGCCAGGCACCCGCTTGCCATCCCTCAGTCAGCGAGTCAGTCAGCTAGCTCGTTACTCGATCTAGTCGCGTAGGCTCAGGCCAGGTCGTAGCACACATCCATCCAGCTTCAAGTACACCATGCCCGCATCGAAACGTAAGGGTGAGAACTCTGCTTCCGCCTCATCATCGTCGAACGCTAACTCCAAGACCAAGGCCATCGTTCGCTTCTTGTTCACGTTGGTGTACCTTTTTGCCTTCCTCGGCCTTGTCTACGGCATCTACGTCTTCACCCTCAAGATCCGCAGTGTGCCCCTGCCTGAAGATTACCCTGCCAAGATGAGGAAGTGAACGAGTGCATGCTCACACGCAGCTAAACATACGGTGGATGCTGTATGACGCGACACTGCAGTTCTCCCGAGCGCTCATGCGTCTCGTAATAAACATGTGATAAGCTAGCAACTATACAATACCAGCATGGTCTTAACAAAGACTCGTTTTATTTGGACACATGGGGTACGTCTCTGAGTGGTGGATTACAAACTTACAGGACGAATCTGAATCTTGTGCGCGAGCACGATGGATGGAACCACCCACGTTCGGGGGGCAACGTTGTCCACCAAATACTGAGCTTGCGACATGTGGTTCGGGCTTTGGATAACCGCCTTCATGCGGTCGCCCGACGGCACCACTCGAGCACCACCAGTCTTATCACTGTCAGCCAACAAGGAACCCTCCACCGAGTTGGATACAGAATTACCGAGGACTGTGACACGCACCCATAGTGGAGGCAATGCCGAAAGCCCTTCACTGGCGGCATAGAACTGCAGCTTCACTCGTCTCTCCTCGCCAGGGAGGATCTTGGGAATACGAATCGGCATCTGACCCGCAGGTATGAGCGGGACTGCACCTGAGCTCGGGTGAGCCACAAGGGCCGTGGGTGACGCGAGATTTTCTGTTTCATTTTGAGCCGATGATGCAAGAGCCCGCCCCAGTTTAATCTGCGGATAACTGGGATGATGACTAGAAGTCAGGGTCTTCGTCTTGGAAAATGCCATGGTCGTCATCGCAGAGCGAAGCGCAAGGAAGGTTGCATGCTCGGGTGTGATTTGAACAACCCCTGCATTGGCATAGTTCAAGAGAGCTGCCGTCGTCGTGGCAACAGAAGCCTTTGCTTGCGAAGGATTGACTCCAACTCCAACTACGGTGGCTTTATCATTTACCGCGCAGCTTGGAACCTGGTTCGCAAAGCTGCAGCCGGTTGGCGGAATGTAAGGTCCACTCTTCTGCCCAAGCTGAGGCATGGACGCTCCAGTGCTCGATTCAACCAGATCAGTCAAGATAAGGGAAGGACCTTCGGGTAGAGTACCGGCCGCGTGTGCAGCTAAGAAGTACGACCTCGCAGGGTTAACGAACGGATCGTTACTCCACCAGGCACGCTTCGGAGTCATAGCCAGTGCTATACACGCAGATGCTGCAGCAGCGTTAGTGGGGAGGCAAACCCCCTCAGGTATCGAAGACTTTGCCGTAGCTACAGACGTCGCGACCGCCGTGCGTGCGAGGGATAGCAAGAGCGCTGATGCTGAGGAGGCGGAGCTCGCGGGAGAATCCTGCGGAGAAGGCAGCGAAGTGGATGTTGCGACCATGGACCTGACTAGACTTGCAGCAGGAACGCAGTATGCCGCTCCATTGAACGGGTCGGCCTGGAGGACGGCACCAGAGACACTCGCTGGGCGGTTAACATGCGACATGATAGCGTTGGTGTGGGGAGGCATGGCGGAGGCGCTCGTCACGAGGGAAAGCGACTGGCCTGACGTGCTTGGAGTAAAGAGTGGCGTCGGGAACATTCCCGAGGAAGCAACGGGTCCATGACCGACCGAGTAGACCAAGCCACCGTCACCCGCATGAGATGCATTAAGACCGCTCATCAGCGCAGTAGAGCCAATAGCAGGCGGAGATAACACCGGAGATGCAGCATGCGCACCCAACTCCATTACGAGTGCTCCAAGTGATACGGGTTTCGCAGGGTCATGACTTGTCAAGGACGAGTTGTTACGGATCAAGCACGTGACAGTAATCACCTCCCCAACAGAGCACTGGTCTGGGGCATCAACTATGCTGATCGTGAATGGAGACACCGCCGCGGGTGTTGATTCTCGAATGAACTTGTCAATCAGAGCATGCGATCGCGTAAAGTCATTGCCCTGGCCTTCGTTTGAGGCTGCCTGAGGTGGGGACTCCGAAACCACTTCACCAGCGGCTTTAGACGGCGTGGTATTGGACGCCGGTGAGTATATCTGAGGCGTTATAATCGCTCCAAAAGTCGGCGAAAGGCGATCTCCTGTAGGTCTTGGACTCCAGCACAAGATGAATCTACCAAGTTGGATTTTGGGTGTGTTATCTTCAGCCGGTGCAGGAAGATACATCGAGCCGTAGTAGCAGTTCGAAGGCAATGCGGTAACAGACACGAGTCGGTGGATGACGCGACTGAAATCAACTTGGAACAGGTATGACACCTTCTCACCTGGCAGCAGTGTGTGCTCTGTGATCTGAGTGATGTCAGCCTCGTCCAATTCCCAAGTTTCTTTCAATGCAGTGGCATCAGAGTTGCTTTCTTCCCGGGCGGTCGAGGACGCAGGGGCTCGGGAGGCCTGGGCCGCTACTGTCGCGGCAGCGGCAGTAGCAGCCTGTTTTTTCTGAGCAAGCGCTGTGAGCGGATCGGTCTCAGTCTTGCTTAAGGGTGCCGCGGGTGAAAAGGTGGGAGATCCAGCACTCGACGATGAGGCGGATTTAATGGTTTCTCTTGGAACCTGGAGGGTTGGTTTAGCTGTCAGGTTGCCTTGTAGCGCGTCACTTAGTTCACTGTCTGAAAGTCTCGGTGATGGCAACAGAGGCATGACAGTGGGTTGACAAAGTGTCTTGTCACCGGCGTGATTGTCATCGCCCATGCAAACCGGTTCGAACGCAATGTGTGACAACTCCACAGAACGTGGAGATGCATTTGTAACGGTAATCTCGCTAATGTAGACGTGATCATGCCAGGCGTATGCACCGAGTGAAACAGCGAGGGGCTCTGAGGATTCGATGAGAATAGGTCGTCCAAACCAGCTTCGCTTTTGCGTGATTGGGTCGGTATATGCAATGAAAAATACAAGCGAATATGCGCAAGCACGCTGAATGTGGATCCTCAGTGTGATGGTGCGCGAAGAGCCCGGAAGTAGGGGCGCCGTGTCCTCAGTGATGTCATTCAACAACAGAACTGGAGCCGGAGGCACAGTGGTAATTGATTGTGCGGCGCTGGAAGGCGTGGGGGGTCGTGAGAACGAACTCAGTGGCAAGGCTCCCGGAGGTAAGTCCAGGGAGATTGCAGTCGACGTGGCAGCTGCGCCACCACCTGAAGGTTGCTGATGCCCTGGTTGTGTTTGTTGTGACTGCTGTGCCGGCTGTTGAAGCGGCTGTGTGCTCCCAATCCCCGCGCTGGTGATTGAGTTAGGCTGCGGCGCTGGTGGCGCGGATGACGCATTTCGTGAGTGACCTGGCGGCGGCGGTGGAGGAGGTGGTGGAGGCGGTGCTGGCGAAGAGACTTGGGGAGGTGAGGCTACTGGTCTCGCGAGCAGTCCAGTAGTTCCTGACGATAAGCCGGGTGGAACCAGACCAGGTCGCGTTGGGGAAGCAGATGGCGCAACAGCAGCTTGGGTGGACGCTCCAGTTGGTGCTGGCCCGGGGGTAGTCGTTGGACTTGCGACGCTTGATGCGGCTGGCTGCGGGGGTGGATTGGGATATGCGGGCATCAGGCTATCGTACGGATGAAGTTCTACTCGAGTGGCATGAATGGCCATCGCGGACTTATACACATTACTGATTGTGATGGCCAGGTCGAGCCACTCGCCTCGATACAGTGGGCCAGTCGATGTCGCAGAGATGGGTGTGGGACTCACACCCGCAGGATATGGGCCCTGAAGGAAACAGTCTGATCCGATATCGGTTGAAGCCAGTAGCTCTGCCGTGGAGGCATTGTGCAGAGTTGCAATGGACTTGTTTCGGATACGCTCAACTGAAGTTATGAGGGAGGAGGTAACAAGGAGTGGATTACGATGGTGAGCGACAACAATAGAGGTGGGAGTTATAGCATGGGTATCGAGATCGCTCATCTAAATCGAGCAACACTTCCGCATTGGAGACCAGACAATTCAGGCGCAGAACGTACACTTCACTTTAAACAGCAGTGGCTGTGTGAGATCACGGGCCGGGTCAAGAGCAGACGCTGGCGAGGCGGCTCCGGCTCCGGCTCCGCTCATGCTCGCTGGTCCAACCGCACCCGCAGGGCTAGCAATGCCAGACGGGGTGGAAACCTAGATAAGAGAGATTGGCAAATAAGCGTATCAAGGGGCACGCAGGCAATAAGAGGCTAGCTTCAGCAGGTCTTGAGGCGCTGCATGCCACGCCTGCAGAGTCGAAAAAGAACCGTGATATACGCGGTTGGAACTGCAGGTCGTGCAACGAGCACGACCAGGTCGCGTGAGTGGATCGTTTGGATCATTGACAGAAGGACTGTGAAGGAATTTCACGGCCATCTTGATGCTGTAGATCCTGACCATGGCATAAAGCATGTCTGCGCAGTATCATATTATATTCGCTCTTCACGACGACATGTGGCTCGATGAAGTGCATCGTCTGAGCCAAGCCCAGGATGAGGATCGCATCGAACTCAATTCTAGACTACGTACCGTGTCTCGGAGTGAACGATTGGATGGGAAGGTAGAGTGCATGCTCTGATCTACACAATGATCTACCTCTGCCCTCTCTGCACTGCCTACCTCACTCGCTGCAGTGATGTGTGCCAATCTACCAACTGCAGATTCTGAGCCATTTTAGCCTGATCCGGCTAATTCCAGTCTGCTGGCTCTGGCTCGAACCCACCAGCCTGGCGTTTGGCCGGATCCGGTTAAATGGAGGCTGGAGCAGACCGATTGGATGAATGAGTCGGAACACGAAAACGCGCTGTGGGGTGAGTGGGTAGCAGTAATATCGATCGAAGCAAAGTCGTAACAGCTGTTTATACTGTGTACATGCACCTATATGGCCTGTGGTGTACCCAGACCCCACATATCCTCGTAAACAGCGCCGTTCGCAGTTCGGAGTGGCGGCCCGGAAGTATATCCACTGCCTTGTGTGGGCTGGGTAATGACGGTCGTGTGATGTTTGTTTGTTTGTGTGTCTGTGTGTGTGAGAGTGTGTGTGTACCATGTGCTGATTGTACCTGTGTTGTGCCCCTGTCTACGCATCGTGCCAATGCTTGTCCCCCCTGGCACGACCGGTATATACGCTGTGTCGGTCTGCCTTGAGACGCGCATGCAGAGTCGCTGCCACGTCGTGACGTATGGACATCGTCCGGATCTCTAAGATCACCACTTGCCACGCCGGCTGTGGTTGACGAGAATGATTCCGCGATAACTCACCTAGACCAATTTGCAACCTCCACTGCATACCTATACCTGAATCGCACGAACGAATACCTGAATGTAATGAATTGATTACAGTTGTGCTAATCTTGGTCGAAGATCAAGCGAGCGAGCGAGCGAGCAAGCAAGCAAGCAAGCAAGCAAGCAAGCAAGCAAGCAAGCAAGCAAGCAAGCAAGCAAGCAAGCAAGCAAGCAAGCAAGCAAGCAAGCAAGCAAGCAAGCAAGCAAGCAAGCAAGCAA